>Ga0210409_10000023_pt1 | contig 419160 bp, 363 predicted proteins | sample IncBWH17MmetaG_FD_161649 | JGI IMG/M metagenome (GOLD analysis project Ga0210409, IMG submission 161649) | Forest soil microbial communities from Barre Woods Harvard Forest LTER site, Petersham, Massachusetts, United States - Inc-BW-H-17-M | ecosystem: Environmental > Terrestrial > Soil >...
CTTCGGAGGCGGCGTAAACGGCGGCGGCGAGTCCAGAGGGACCGGCGCCGACAATGATGAGGTCGCGGAGTTGCGCGGCGTCAACGTCGGCGTTGAAGCCGAGGCAGTCGGCGAGTTTCTGAATTGTAGGACTGCGGAGGACATAGCCTTGGCCGCAGATTATGACGGGAATTTCGTCAACCTTGACGTTGAAGCGATCGAGGAGTTCCTGTGAGGCTTTGTCGGTATCGAGATCTATATACGTGTACGGATGGCCGTTGCGAGTGAGAAATTCGCGCAAGCGGAGGGTCTGCGCGGAGTGGCGGGAGCCGAGAAGGATCAGGCTCCCGTAGCCGCGGCTGATGAGTTCGAGGCGGCGGAGGATGAAAGCGCGCATGAAGATTTCGCTGAGCTCGGCGTCTTTGGCGATGAGCGAACGGAGAGCGTCGCCGGTGAGTTCGATGAAATCGCCGGGCTCGATGACGCGTCCGCGAACGAAGATCCGGCGGCCAGAAATCATGGTGAGTTCGCCGGTGAAGCCGCCGGCACGATGGACGGTGATTGGGCGTTCGCCGTCGAGGCCCGGCTGCACAACTTCCATGCTGCCGGAAATGATGACGAAGAAAGGGATGTTGGTGTCGCCGACATCGAAAAGAATTTCGCCGCGGTCGACGTGCCGGACGTGGCCCTGAGAGCGAATCCGATCGATTTGCAATGGAGTGAGAGTCGGGAAAATTTGCGTGCGCACATCAAGCGCGCTGGGTATCGGAGGTGCAGCCATTTTTTGTTCCTTTAACCCTGCGTTGCGGACTGCACTCATTAGAGTACACAGCGGCCAAGAAAGTCGCACCGCGGCGGATAGTGAGCTGGACGAAGAGGTCTACAGTTACGTTCCCGGCGAGCCGAGGTTCGACATCTCTCTACGCGGCTTACACAAAATCATAGCCCCCGAGCCCGGCTTTGTCGCGCCGAGCCGCCTAAGGGCGCCCTCGACGCCGGCTTTCTTTGCAATCGCGTTGAGCTTGCGCAGGAAGTGCCCGTCAGGTTTGCCTTCACCGTTGGGAAACACTAGGTACGTAGGAAGAAACCACGTACCGAGAACTGGGCGGCAACTACTTCGACAAACGCAACCTCCTGCGAACTACCAGACGACTGGTAAAGCGTCTGGAGGCTCTCGGCCACAGAGTGATTCTGGCGCCAACGCGGTCTCCATTCCAGTCGAGCGACTGACTGCAGGTATTTTCAAGGGAGGGCATAATAGAATTACCGACAAACATCTCTATTCGATCGTCAGGACATTAGGTTTCATGTTACATCTTGCTGCCGGTTGCTCTTGTGCGTTGAAAGTGGTGTCTTCAATGGGAGAGTCACGTAGACTTTCGCACCGGAATCCTTGGATTCGATAACCAAATCGCGGCGAAAATGGCGCACGCGCTTGTGCATTCCTGTGATTCCCGTCACGAGACTACAGCTTTGAAACCGTGCCCCCGCCATCGTTTGCAACCCACACATTGGCGCCGTCAAACGCCATGCCCGCAGGCTCCGTACCGACCGGGAAGGTCCCAAGCACCTTGCCATCACTGGCACGTATCTTGGTGACGGTGTTGCTGCCGTAATTTGCCACCCAGACATTCATACCGTCGAAGGTTGCTCCCGTTGGTCCAGTTCCGACGTTAAATGTTCCCAGCACCTTGCCATCACTCGCCCGGAACTCGGTAAGGTTATCGCTGTAGTAATTCGTGACCCAGACATTTCTCCCGTCAAAGGCTACGCCATTGGGACCGGAACCTGCGGCGAACGTTCCGAGTACCTTGCCATCGGTCGCGCGCAACTTCGTGACATTGTTGGTTTCCGAATTTGTGACCCAGATATTGCTACCGTCAAACGCCAGGCGATAAGGCTCCCCGCCGACGGCAAACGCCCCCAACAGCTTCCCGTCGCTGGCCCGGAGTTTCGTCACGGTATCGCTACCGTAGTCGGTGTCCCAGATATTGGCGCCATCAAAGGCCACATCGTAAGGGCGGGTTCCCACTTTGAAGGTTCCGAGGACCTTGCCGTCTCTAGCTCGCAACTTGGTCATGTTGTTGCTATTCTCATTCGCCACCCAGATATTGGCCCCGTCAAAGGCAAGACCATAGGGATTTGTCCCCACAGAGAAGGTTCCCAGCAGTGTGCCATCATTCGCTTGCATTTCGCTGACGGTATTGTCGCCGAAATTCGTTACCCATATGTGGGCCCCATCAAACGCTATCCCGGTCGGGTTTGACCCCACCGTAAAGGTCGTAGTGAGGTTCGCCGGGTACCAGTGAAGAAGCGCCACCTGAAGAGGATTGAAGAATCTCCCCGATTTGGCGGGATCGGAGGACACTTGGCTATCGGAAATTGTTCCCAATGCGCCCAAAGTGGCGGAAATTGCCAGGATCATTCCCAGAGCGACGAGACAAGCCTTGAAACGTGCCATCCGACGGTTTCTCATCAGACCCCTCCATTTTGGGATTCAGTTCGGAATCCCGTTGTTTCCTTCAAGAACGGCGCCAAGTATACACCTACTTCGCCGACTCTCCAGTCTATGAAAAAGATCTTTGGAAGTGTTATCTGGGCGGCCTATGCTCCGCGAAGCCACGGCGGTAATTGTGCGGAGTTGGGACTTGAACTTCCTAAGAATCTATTCTGAACCGAACTGGAAATACGACGCGAGTTTTCGATACCACTTGTCGGGCCGTGAGTTGCAATCAAACAAAACCATCGGATTGAAATCAGCCTCACCTACGCCCAATGAGTGTTATCGATTTATCGCTAGTTACAGGGGCTTTGGGGTGTGTCGCTACTTCCTTCCCCAGTGCCAGTTCGCCAGGTGTGGCTTGCCTCATGATCACATCTGGTCATTTCGTCTTGCCTATTGGGGGCCCGTTTCGTAGGCGTAGCCAGTCAATCATCTCTACGGGCATGGCCACGGGCCAATGTGACTCCGTCGAATGACGCGCTTAACTCATTTAGAATCACTGATCCTCAGCAGCGCGTTTTTCAGTTCCCATAGGTGGGCCGCCTGCCGATGCAACTCATTGATTCTCTTGGGGGAGGGTGATTAGGATGTTGCGATAACTACTGCGACGAGGCTTTTTCCGACGCACGTGGTTGTTCTGACCCCCCTGAACATGCCTGGAGTTCGAGCCAAACCTCCATGACCCCGCAGTAGAGATTTATGTGCCTGGTGGGTTGGGTCATGGGAAAATGCCTTCCGCACTGGGGTGGCCATTGTGGACGGTTCATCCGATACAGAACTGTGTGGCCTGACAAAGTTGTAAAGAACTCGAAGGTCTGACCAGATCAATGCGCGAACATTTCGTCGTGTTGTCGATTTGCAGCAGAGATGCCGCTTGCGCTGAGTGGCCTTATGTCCGGAGCTTCGAACATTTCCTCTAGCTGCTCGATGTCGTCGATGATGCATTCAACGTCCATGCGTCACAATATCCAACAAGGGCGGCCCAATCGTCAAACGGAGGGGCATCTGCATGTGGTGCGTGGCCGCCGAACTGATGACCAACGTCACCTGTTTGCGAATAGCAGTGGACGAAAGACTCAGTGCGGTGTCTAACTAAACAGCGATGCGCCGCAATCGCGCCAATGCGCTGAAGCCCATTTGCAGGATCGATGTGACGGCTTTCGCTAGCGTCATGGTCGTGCTGGTTTTTGCGATGTTGCTTCCCGAGATCGAAGGATATTCTTACCTCTCTCCCATGTTTGTTCCGATCATCGATGCAGGTGCCGGAACCGACTTGCCGAGAGCTGACCTCCCGATACGAATGCCCGGCGCGGACAGGGACGATGCTCTTGTCGTCGCAATCCTCCGTGACGTACACGTCTTCTTCGCAGCGACCGGGTGTCCCCTGAAGAGCTGGCCACCATAACCAGCGAACGCCTTAGCCACGGTGCGGAACGCAAGGTCTACATCCGCGCCACCCGCTCCCGGTACGGTACGCTGAGTGCGGTATTGGGCCTGCGTTCGTGGTGCTGGAGTGGAGAAAATCAGCATTCTTGTCGATCAGAAACGCAGTATTCCTGCTTTGCCTCCGTGTCTGGTATGCGCAGTGAAGGAGTCGATCCCTACAGCACCGCGATCCGTTCCCAACCACCCGGATACCTAGTCACGAGACCAAGATCGACGCTCTGAGGGGGAAATGCGCTTATGAGCGGTGTACTGGTGACGGGGTAGGGTATGTCCTGCCGACCATGCCCAATCGTTCGCACGCTTGTGATCATGATCACGGAGCCTCGCCGGATGGTCGTGGCACACTACCTCATCGAGAAACGGTTGAACCCGACCCTTCTCCGGTTGTCAGCCTTCCCCCAAAGCCCTCCCCTGCTTTGACATCGTGGCTCAGCCCACCTCGGACATATCGTTCTTCGGGAGTCCTCGGAATTGCTACGTTCAATTCCCGCCAGTCATTCTCAGCTGGGGTGCAAGAGAAAGATGACTCGCGAAAACGCAATTTCACCAGTAGTTCTCACGTTGCGTGGTGGCTTGGTTACGTCCTGGCACCAGAGGAGGTGAATGTGCGGCAGGTTTGCACTTCAGTGGTAACCGACTTGCCACGGAAGCGAGTATCATCTGGTGTCGGAAACCTTGTTGATTCCTGTTATCAATGAAGATTGGGCGGGTGACGTATTATCTCTGCGCAAGTTGATCGTGAATCTCGAAAGAGCACTCGGGTTCGTTTGAAAGTTGGGATCGAGGCTCATGGTATCAACGAACCTCTGGTGTGCGAAGGCGAGACACTCGTCGTCAACCTCCATGGTGCCTTGATTATGACCGCTGTTGCCCTGCGCGTAGGGATGAAAATCTCGATTCATGTCTGTCTCACGGACAAACGCGCTGCAGCCGAGGTCGTGTACATCGATCCGGATCAACCAAGACACTGCGGAATCAAATTAAAGAGACCTGAGAACATTTGGGGACTGTCGCTGTCACCGGATGATTGGCATGAGGAGTAACACCTCGGTCGGACGACTGCCCTCCCCCAACCGCCTGACCCGCGTTACTTCTCGGATGGGTCCTTGAGAGGCGGGTCTTTCCCGCGCCAACTGTACGGCTAACGCCTCGGTTCACAAGAAATTCCCGTCTGTCACGTTTCGGGCGTCCCACTGTTCAGGTTTTAGCATTTTCGGATTGGGTGATGCATGGCTCAGCGCGAATCGTCGTAGGTGCGGAGCAGTGCGGCTGCCTCGCGCCGGTCACTCTGGGAGTTCGATTCGATCCGGGTGTTTCTTATCGCGCTCATGCTCTTCAGCCAGGACTTTTTCGAGCCAACCCGCCTGTTTTTCGGCAGCCTTCTTATCCGCGAATGCCGGATCATGGCCAACGACAAATTCCTCGCCGCAACCGTCACACCGCAGAGTTCCCATTTCCCGGAAACCGGCCACTTTCTCTCGTGTTTGCCCCTTCTTTATTGCCACTGCCCTCATCTAACGAGCTTCTCCAGACTGAATGACGGTTTCAACTTCAGTTCATTTCCCCATCCTATACAATATTCCCGGTGTCTAAATCGACGGGGAATCAATGGGAAACTTTCTGTTGCGTTTCAGGAACTTCGTGTGAGCACAAGCAGGCGCAGTTGCAACTGGAGAAATTGGAAATTAAGCGCCGAACTGCTGAACAGGAAGCCGGTTACTGGAATCTCCGACTTACGGGGCCAGGCAGTTGTTCTTCGAGTTTTCCTCCCCAGCCATGCCTGCCATTCGGAGCTAAGGTTGGAATGCACGAATAGAAATGACATGCCGGACTGCCCTTGTCGTTGGTCCAGCACACCTTGCACTCCACCGTCATAGCGATTCGAGGGTCCGTTACGACGAACTGCATAGTCGCCTCCGCGCCCGGCATGAGCGGAGTGGACCCGATGAATGCCATTCCGCGTTCGCTGACATTCACCGTTTTTCCGAACATTTCCGATTCCCCTCTTCTACGGCGGCTGCCGGAACGGAAATCGAGTAACGGAAGTAGCGGCGGCGTTCCCGCACGATCAATCCGTACGCAGCGATGAGCGTGTTGCGAATGGATTCGAAGGTCAGAGGTCTCTGGAGGAGCAAAACTTGAACCCGCTTTCAGGGCATGCGCGGTTTTGGAATTGGTCGCGGTAATTGCAAACGTAACTGCGGTTCGATTGGAAAGCGAGTTGCGCAGTTGTTGGAGGACCAACGTGGCTTGGTTTCCCAGTGAGAAGTCAATGACGGAGACTTCAAGTTTGCTATGGTTCACCCGGTCCAGCGCATCCGAGACTTTGATGCAAACCTCAACTGATAACGCTAGTTCTTGCATCGCCTCGGCAAGCTGCCGGGTAGCGACTGCGTCTTCGGAGACGACCAGGTGCTTCCTGCGATTTCCGTCCGTTGCATTAGTTCCAATAGTTCTGCCACGAGAATGCCCCTTCGATCTTGGCGAAGGAGATATTCGAGCCTTTCGTCAGGCTCAGGCTCCTCCGTTTGCCAGTACAACCGATCACGCTGGTCAATCGCTCCAATTTCGGCCTTCAGCACTTCTAAGCGACCCATGTCTTCATGGTTTCAATTTCATTGCCAATCGCTAAGGTAAGTGGGCGAACACTTTGCGGATGTGGTTAGCTTTAGGGGTGCCGAATGGTCGGCACTCTGACGAGGCTGCGGCACCCTTGACAAATATGCAACGTCACAGCGATTCGAGCCGTTCGCGCGAGTATTCTGAGAGTTTGTTCGTTTCTGAGCTAGGTCTGCGATAGTGTGAGGAAGAACCTATGCGAAAGAGTATCTTAACGCCCGCGTGCAACCTGATTCCTGCTGCACAGTACGTGCGCATGTCCGACGATGGTCAACAATACTCTGTTGACAATCAAAAAGTGGCGATTCAGAAATATGCGGAAGATCACGGCTTCATAATCGTCCAGACTTATGCAGATGCGGGAAAGAGTGGAGTTGTTCTGAACCGTCGAGAGTCACTGCGAAAATTGCTGGACGATGTTGAGCGCGGCAACCCCGGCTACAAAGCTATTCTGGTTTATGATGTTAGCCGCTGGGGTCGGTTCCAGAATACCGACGAAGCTGCACACTACGAATTCCTATGCACAAGGTCCGGCATACGCCTGCACTATTGCGCTGAGCAGTTCGCAAATGATGACACTCCCTCCAGTGCAATTCTGAAGTCATTAAAGAGGAGCATGGCTGCGGAGTTTAGTCGCGAACTTGGAGTCAAGGTTTTCGAAGGAAAATGTCGGTTAGTCAAAATGGGATTCTGGGTCGGCGCAAAAGCAGGATATGGCTATCGCCGCATGATGCTGTCAGCCGATGGGAAACAGAAGCAGAGGTTGGGAGATGGCGAGCGTAAGAGTCTTACTACGGACCGCGTAACACTCGTACTAGGGCCTCGGAAGGAGGTTGAGTGTGTGCGCCGTATGTTTACGATGGTCATACAGCATCGTCATTCTCGTACGGAAATAGCACGGGAGTTGAATAGGGACGGAATCACGTTCCATGGAAAGCAATGGGGCGGGCAAGATGTTTTCAACATTCTCACGCACCCGAAGTACGCTGGATATAATGTCTGGGCTCGAAGTACGCAGAAACTCCGTAGTAAAATCACCCCCATTGATCCTGAGCATTGGATACTGGTGCCCGGAGCGTTCCCCGCGATTGTGGATAAAGTCACTTTTGACAAAGTTCAGACGATGCTGCCGAGAAATGCGGATCGTCAATGGTCAGATAAGGAACTTCTCAGAAGGCTCAAACGGTTACTGGCGGTCAAAGGGCGGCTCTCGGAGTCGATTATTTTAAAGGCGCGTGGCATGCCTACAATCGGCACGCTCCATCGTCATTTTGGCCCGTATAAGCAGATGTACGCTCTGATTGACTACCATCCTCCTGTCGAAGATATTTTCAGAACTGCGCAAACAGAGCGTTCAATGGTTTTGCGCCGAGACCTTATCGAACGAATCAAGACTTTATTTCCCAAGAATGTGACTGTTTTTCATTTCCCAAATAGAACCCGGTCAGTATTGAGATTAGACAACGATTTTAACGTGTCTGTGGTGCTTTGCAGGACGAGGCCAAGACCCGCAGGAGGTCTCCATTGGGTCGCGGAACCTACCCCCATCGAACGTGGATTCATTACTCTTCTTTGTACGTTGAGTCCCAAGCGCGACCAAGTTCAGCGATTTTATGTCTTTGCGTCGATGAATCTGAGAACTCGTCGATTTCTCGACAACGATCCGTGGTTACGAACAGCCGTTCGCCTAAAGTCTTTGTCAGACTTTTACTCAGTCGTAACGGCCATTCACGAGGCAAAACGTAAAATGGTGTCGCCTGTGGCGTCAGATAGCGGACCTGCTTGAGAGCTGCGGCTGCGCATTGGCGTTCGCTGATGTCCGCTTCGCCTCGGCATAAAACTCCGACAATTCTAGTAATTGGGTGCCGCGGTTTAGCCACCTGTCATCCTCTTTAAGGCGACACTGTCTTGCCCTATCAACATGCGGAAGTATGTAGAAGCTATGAAATCCGTTATTGCCCGAATTCAGTCGGCAAACCAGCGTGACATACTCACGCTCGGCGGGCACTGGTTCTAGCGTCCACCTGATCTTTCCGCTTCCTGTTCGACAGGTCGCACATATAATGACAGAGACCGTGAAGCTATGATCTATCGACAGCATTGCTCGTCCGCGTTTTTCCCGAGGAAGAACCGTAATATTTTTCGGAAACATTGCACTTAAGGTGCCAACGATTTCTTCCCGCAAGCGCTGTGTACGCATCCGATGATCAGTCCTGACAAATGCGCCTTCAGGAGGATGGTATCCGATGAGATCGTAGGTGTGACGAAGCGTGCCAAAGTGATTGTAATACGTCGCCGTTGATGCGACCCTTCGGGTTTCGGCTATCAAATTTTGGGTCAACCTCCCCTTTGCCGCCAACAGCCGCTTCAACGCCCTCAGAAGCTCCTTATCGCTTGTTCTCTCCCTTTTCTTCCGCATTATTGTCTGAACATCGTCAAAAGTCTGCTGGCTGACAATCGAAAGGAAAGCTCCTGCTTTGGAAATCCAATGCTGCCGAGGAACAGGAACTATCGGAGTGTGCAGCCGTTGCGATGTCCGACCCCACACGCTACAGCCCGCATACTTTGGATTTGTCAGAACCCTTAATACCCTATCGTGATTCCACGGTCTTCCCTCGACGTAGGGGATCGAGGCTCGGTTTAGACGACGCGCTATTTGCGTCGGACCCAACTTGTCCTGAGTCGCCATTTTGTAAATGTTGGCTACACATTCGACTTCGTTGCTCGGACCGGGCACCAGAATTATGCGGTCAGTGGACAAGCTCTTATATTCACCTTGTTCTAAAGTCTGCTTAGGTGTGAGGCGTGCCGAGATCATCATCCGACGCAAGCCGTATCCTGCGTTTCCACCCATCCTGAAACCCAGCAGTGCGAGGCGAGTCTTCCCAGCAAAAGTCTTCACCCCTAGTTCGCGGCTAAAGTCTGCTGCCGCCATTCGCTTAAGAAATTTCAGGACCGAACTTGGCAGTGTACCGTCGTTTGCGAATTGTTCGGCGCAATAGTGAACCGACGCTCCAGAGTTCTTACACAGGAATTCATAATGCGCCGCTTCATCTATATCTTGAAAGCGCCCCCATCGGCTCACGTCATACACTAGGACGGCTTGGTAGTCGGCCTTGCCGCCTACCACGTCCTGAATTAATTTTGTTAGCCCCGCCCGATGCCTAATGACTACTCCACTCTTTCCTGCGTCGGCGTACGTTTGAACTATCGCAAAACCATGTTGTTTCGCATACTCTTGGATTGCGGCTTTCTGATTGTCAATCGAGTATTGTTGATGCTCCGTGGACATCCGCACATATTGAGCGGCGGGAACGGGAGTAGAAAGAGACGTTGTCATGACGCAAGCACTACCGTACACCTTTACCGTGATTTGTGCCGAAGTCCTGTGATTGATTAAGAAAGTGAACCCCAAGGGTTCAAATCAGTTCGCGGCAGCCGATCGCCCGCTTTCCCGCGTATACCTCCTTTGCGACGCGAGAGAGTTGCGATAAGTCCGGCAGCCGCACTCCCTGATTCAACCATTCGGACTCAAGTTCGAGCAAAATGTTCTTGCGGCGCTCCATTTTCGCGAAAACGTGGTAGTCGAGAAACCCTTTGTTATGCTGATCCAACCTGGCAAGCAGGGTCACAAGCCCACATTCATAAGCTACAGGATCAACCCGCCAGCGGTTTCTGCGCCCCTCGAAGCGTGAGACTAAGAGCGCAACCATGAACCCACTCCGCACTTGTAGGCGGGCGCGATGCCTCTTATCACACTGTGTGATCGATAGTTCATTAGGGAACATCTCGCATATCCTGGACAACAGGTCCTCTCGTAATGCATGGATGCGACGACGCGTGTTTAGAGCCGCAAGTTCTGCGCGCACGTCGTAGCCAATCAGTTGATACGCTCGGAGAATACCGCCAAAACGCTCGCGATAGGTAGACGCAGACGGAACATCGCGGGACTTATCAATGATCTCAGCGGTGAGTCTTCCCTCTGAAACTAGCAGAGCTTGGAGGCTCTCCAATATCTGCTCGTCAGTCTTACGAATGGTGAGGTTTCCGAGGATGTTCTGTGCCTCCACGAAGGTCACTTCGTCGATGATGCCCTCGTAGGCTCCAGGAGTCACTATCCACTCTTCTGGCGGGTTGCATACCTTCGCCGCTCCAAGTCTCATTGATGCCCGGTTGAACACCTGGCAGCCCATATACTTGCGCTGAGTGAGTATCGCCATCACGCAGCAGTGACTCCACTTCTTATTGTGGTAAGGAACCCCTCTGCAATTCAATTCCTTTACGATCCCGCAAACACTGTATCCTTCCTTGACGAACATTTGGTAGATTAACCGGACGCATTCCACTTCTTCGGCGGGACCGGGTACAAGAATGACGCGATCAGTTGCGATGCTCTTGCGTTGCGTGCTGGCTAGTAGCTGTTTGGGGTTGCGGTCAGCAGACACCAGCATTCGCCGCAGTCCATAGCCCGGGGCACCACCTTGTTTGAACCCGAGCCGGGCGAGGTTTTTCAAACCATCGAGGACCTTCGTTCCCAGTTCTCGGCTATACTCGCCCGCCATAGCCCGCTTCAGTGCTTTCATAATGAGACTGGCCATGGAACCGTCGTTTGCGAACGTCTCGGCGCAATAATGGACGGGAATACCAGCCGATTTGCACAAAAATTCATAATGAGCTGCCTCGTCCGTATCTTGGAAGCGACCCCAGCGGCTGACGTCATAGACAAGGATTGCTCGATATGAGGTCTCGCCCGTAGTTACGTCCCGGAGCAATTCACGCAGCGCGGACCGATTCTTCAGCAACAGACCACTTTTGGCTGAGTCGGAATAGGAGTGCACTACAACGAAGTTGTGAGTGCTGGCGTATTGCGATATGGCACGTTCCTGATTATCGATCGAGTATTGTTGATGTTCCGTAGACATCCGCAGGTACTGAGCGGCGGGAATTAGCTGATTGGCAGTCATGGTGCCCCCAGGAGAGAGCATCGACCGGATTCGGAGAAACTTTAGTTGCCGATATTCCGGCGTCTTGACGACACCTCGGCAGACCCGGCTTTATGTGAACTCCTGGAATGTTTAGTTTGGACATGGCTATTACTTTGCTAGCCGTGGTCTTGGGTGGATGGGGTAACTGAACCGTACCAGATTATTAAATGAGGGGCATCTTCGGAATAGCCGCGCACAGAGGGCTTGAATGGCACATCAGTTGCTTTTTCCAGGTTCACGAAGATGAAAGGTAGATGTCAGGAGGCGTCGCATGAACACGATCCTCGTCGTTGAGGATGAGAGACAACTGCGTGAAATGCTAGCTGAAGCTTTGCGCAGACATGGGTATGAGGTCTTGCTCGCAGGGGACGGTCATGAAGCTGCGCGGATATGCGCAACGCGCCAAAAGCGTATTCGTATCCTGCTTTGTGACGTCATGATGCCTGGGCTCCGACCGCGTGAACTAATTCGGATTGCAGTCGAAATGCACCCCAGCATGATAGTGCTCCTGATGACAGCCTACGCCGAAGAAGGCGCATTTCCAGCCCGCAACTCTGAGGGTTTTCACTTCATACAGAAACCGTTTACTTCATCTGAACTGGTCGCCAGATTAGAAGAAATAGTAGGAGGAATGCGTGCCTAATCACAAGCTAAGGAACCTGGTTACCGAACTACGAGCCATCGAACTATGGGATCAGCTGGCAGCCGGTGCCGTCCTAATGAACGAACTTGACCGAACCGGCGGCTTCGAGGCACGGCGGATGAGACGGCTGGAGATTATCGATGAGATCGGTACTTTGCTGACAAAGGAGACCGAGATTCTGACCGGGCTGCGGCAACGGTAGGCACCTGTGGGGATGAACGGACCGACTCCGGCACACTCAAGGAACGTGGCCATCGGGCGACTCCGGAACAGGTGGAATGTGCGAACCCCGTTTGCCTTTGGCTGCATCCTCCGGGTATGCATGTTGGCCGCCAGCCAGCAAACCCGATCGTGCTAAAGCTGGAAATGTCGGGTCGGAGCAGGTAGCCTCCAAATAAGACTGCCTCTGAATAAGCAGGCCATGCAGACACGTAAAATCCGGATTGTCAGGGCCGCCGCTCCCACCTATCGGCATCTGCGAACGCTGTAATGCTCAGTTCAAATCCAGCCAGGTCTCGCAAGACGATGCGGCGTTCGACAGCCACAAGTGCGACTCAAAAGAGAGCAGTAACGCGGAAAATAAATAGTTACGCCACACGTCGTTCAGCGTGCATCCCTTTTCGCAGCTTCGGCTTGGTGGCTGGTCCACTCACGTCTTCTTCCCTGAGTCTCTGTTCACTCCTCGCGTGATCGTTTATCGCTACAGGACCAGGGTTCGGCTTTTGCAAGTAGGCTTGATTCAGCTTCTGGATTTCGCCGATCTCTCTCCGCATTATATTGCGGAGCTATAACACGATTCGCGCCCAATGATTGTCTGGTGACGGAACAGTGCAAAGTGAATCCTAACAGTCAGACCGCTCACACGCAGCACAGACCCGGACTACAACTTTGTGGAATGCAAGCAGGTCGCTGAGTTTCTGTCCACGATTCAGCCAGCCATCGTTTAAGCGCAGGTCGAAGGATTTGACGCGATCCATGCTCGGAATGACATGGAAGTCGAGGAACGACGTGTTGTCTTCGTTTAGCCGGGCCAGCAATGTCGGGTATCCCTGTTCGTATAGAAGAGGAACAACCCGCCAACGAAGAGTTTGTTTCCAAATTCGCACTGACCGGGCAAGGACCACAGAAACATTCGAACCGTTGACAAGCCTTATTTGGGTCCGCCATCTTCCTCCGCGACGAACAATCGACACATGCTCGGGAAATATGGCCGCGATCTGTGAGATGAGTTCCTCGCGCAAAGCCTGTGTCCTACGGCGGAGGTCGATGGGACCGAACTGATGCGGACGGCCACATTCGATCAGCTCATAAGCCTGCCGCAGGCTACCGAATCGCCGACGGTAGGTGGAAGGGGATGGGACGTCTTTAGAGTCCTGGATTAGGGCGAGGGATAGTCGCCTTTTCTTGGTAACCAATGCTCTCAGGCTGTCCAGCAGTTCCTCGTCTGACTTGTTGATTGTCCGTCCTTGGAGCACCCGCTGCGCTTCGGAGTATGTAGGCTCATCGACTATTGGCTCGAAGGCTCCCGGCGTGAGAATCCAATCCGATCGGGGCAGCCTTACGGTAGGCGTGCAGAGTTGGCAGGATGTTCGATTAAAGGTGTGACATCCTACGTATTTCGGATGGGTGAGAATACCGTAGACGGCTTGGTAGTCCCATACAGAGCGGCCCATGTACCTGACACCTCTGCGGTTGAGTTCACAAGCAATGCCGCAGACCGATAGCTTGTCGGATACAAGCATCCGATAGATGTCCCGGACGCACTGCACCTCATCGGCAGGGCCGGGAACAAGAATGACCCGATCCGTCGCGATGCTCTTGCGTTCTCCATGCGCTAGGGGCTGTTTGCGAACCCGATCCGCCGAGACCAGCATCCGTCGCAAGCCGTAACCCGGCAAACCTCCTTGCTTGAACCCCAGATGAGCGAGTCGCTTCTGTCCTGCTAGCACCTTGACGCCCAGCTCCCGGCTAAACTCCGCTGCCATAGTTCTCTTCAGCGTTTTCATGATGAGGCTGGGCAAGCTACCGTCGTTTGCAAAGGTCTCAGCACAGTAGTGCAGGGGAACGCCTGCGGACTTGCAGAGAAACTCGTAATGGGCGGACTCGTCGGTGTCTTGAAACCGACCCCAGCGGCTAACATCGTAAACGAGGATGACCCGATAGTCTGGAGTTCCGCCAACCACGTCCTTCAACAATTGTCGAAGCCCGATTCTGTGCTTCAGTACCAGGCCCCGCTTTGCAGCATCGGAATATGTACGGACGACCTTGAAACCTCGCGACTCCGCGTACTTCTGGATTGCAGCAGACTGGTTCTCCAGCGAGTACTGTTGGTGTTCGGTTGACATGCGAAGGTATTGCGCTGCGGGAACAACCAGATTGGCGGTCATGGTGCCCTTCTAGCAGGCACATCGACCAGATCACCAGAAACTTTAGGACTGCCGATATTCCGGCACCTCCTGAAATGTTGACTTGCGAGACCTTAGAACTTGACGAGAACAATTCTATGCAAGAATATGGCATTACAGAAACTGAGGGGGTTCTGTGATGCGAAGAGGAGTATGCCCCCGGTGTCAAAACCCGAGCAGAAGAGTGGAGACAAGCCCATTGGCATCCCAAGGCTGGATGCTATTCGCGAGGCGCGCAGAGACTCAAGGTTTAAATTGGACGTTGCCGTTACGATTGATTCTCCATCCCAAGGCTGTATTTCGGGCCGAACGCTCGATCTAAGCGACCACGGACTTTCAGCCACAGTGCCTGTCGAACTCCCGGTTGGGGAAATCGTACAATTGAATTTCAAGCTGCAATTGGGAGCTGTCGTTGTCTTCGCCACAGTGCGAAACAGGAACGGACATCGCCACGGCTTCAAGTTTGTCGAGCCCAATCCTGCACAACACCGAATCAGGGAGAACTGCTGCTTGCTGGAGCGGATAATTCCTGATGCCAAGACCCGGATGAAAACGACAAATTGAAGGCCACCACTATTTCAACTCGGAAGAAAAGGCAAAGCGACTCGCGTGCGAAATAGATGCTGCGGGAGGCAAGGCGCTCCCGATTAACGCGGGTAGTGCCTCTCCTGAGGACATTCGCGCAACAGTGAATCAAGTCTACCCTTGGCCCGTCTGCAAGCGCGGCCGAGCGATCGAGAACTAATTGAGGTTCCACATCGGAGAAAAACTCATTACGGCTGGGCCCGATTCAACGTTTCTGCAGCGGTTGCCTTATCAGCGCGGGTCCACCAACGATTACGCGGGCGGTCCGCTCTTCTTTTTCGGGAATCGTAACAGGAAGGCCCCAACGTGGAACGCCTGGACGAAGTGGAATATATCTAATGGAAAGTGACCCCATAAAGAGGCTCTACGATATACCCCAAACGCCCTGTGGAGCCTCTTTTAGTGCCGCTACGGCGTTGCCAGCAGAGGGACGGCCCGATTGAGCAGTTTTGCGAAGAGAGGTTGCCCCTCCGGTTGTTCGCATTTGGAATGCTCTCTGACCGCAAGCTGCGGGGCACCTGAAGCACAATCCGGTGAAGACAGTAGGAAACATATTCGTTATACCGCATTGGTTACCGTGGGCGATGAGTTATTTAACACGGATCGCGGCCAGAGTGAGGCTGACTATCAGCGCACAAGCGACTGCGACCACAAGCCGGAGACGAAAGCCCGAGTACAGAGGATAGGAATTAGCCGCCGTCTACCGCGAGTCGCATGAAGACCGTTAGACGGCGGCTCACCCCTCTGCCGTCTCAAGGGTGGAGAGGCGGAACGCATTCTAACGCCGATGCAGGATAGTGGAGAGGCTATTTTTGTGGAAAACGGTGATGGACAACGCAGCCTAATCTAACGGATGAGCAATGCGCTATTGTTGCGGGCCGCCTAGCCAACTAGTACAGTTCGGCCAATTCTCGGCATGAGTCGCGTAGACGCTGATTCTTCTCGTGGTATCATCCAGGTCAACTTGGGGTATAGAGCATATCGGCGAGGCTTTTAGTACGCTGCTTTGCTGCTCGACGATGGCGGACATCTCATCGCTTATCGCTTGTCGCTTGTATCTTATCGTGGTCCATGAGGGCACCTAGTATAACTGCATCCTTATATCGTATCCGGTAGCCATTTGGCAATACAGATGGCCCGCACGGTCGGTTTGGGATTGAGGATTCATTGTCGTGGCGAAGACGGCTGCACTCCAAGATTCTCCCTATCGCACTCTCCCGACGGAGGTGTCACTTTATGGTTCCTACGGCGTCCAGCTCAACTTGGTTAGCGGGTTCGACCAACCACACCATTGCGATTATCCGAGCTTGATCGCACAGTGGCGAATCCCATTATGTACTCTCTCGCCACTATTTTCATGCTTCGTTGTGACCGCGATATCGGTCATGCTGACCTGGTTACGAAAGTGATCCCCGTGTGCCTCAAAGGTTCCGTCCTTGAGAGTGTTGCGGGCTTGAACAAGTTGAGTTGAGTTGTCGCTCGGCTTTCGATAAGACCAAATCCATTCCCGATTTTCGTACTATACATGTCGGAACGAGGAGTCCTGCTCGGTATTCCCTGAGCTCTCCACTAAGGCGGTACCCCGTGCAAGATTACGCGAAGCCTTATCCTCCTTGCCCACCGGGAATCGCTCGACTTCGTCCACAGCGACACTTTTTGCGAAGAGCGTGCTCATTGCTCCTCCTGGATACGCTGGCCGACCCTAGTCATGGTTCGCAAATCGGTCTCCTTCCGATCGTCCGCGCCTAAACTCTTCTGCCCTTCTGATAGTGGTCCGGCCGAGGAAAACGTATCGGTAGTTTTGCTCTCTAATCATCTCCCGCGAACCTCGCGACAGATATTATGCGGATTCTCACCTGTCCCCCAGTCTCACTGCTTTCTGGCGACTGAGGCGGAGGCATCAAAGCAATACGAGAGGTCCTTCCCCTCCAGACCGGAGCCTTCGCAAGACAATCAAGATCAGCTTGTGCCAGCAATCCGATAGTTTTCGGATGTTCAGACTCAGACCTACTGATTCCGAACCGGATTCCAAGCGTTTGTTGAGGAATGACATGCAAACTTTTTCATCTTGACAAGTGCAACTCATCAGCGCAAAGTCTCGGTCCAGTGCAAGTCGAGGTTTCGAGTCTCCAAAGGTCTCAGGCTGACTTCTTGGCCGCTCAGCGAGTGCTTGCGGCCGCCAGGTCTCAACTGCTGCTCGAGATGTGAGCTGGCTCGACAACTCGATACCGGCGAGCAAGCGTTGACCCAGGAGAAACTCATGCAGAATTCTACGAAGACATCCGCCAGGGCTGCGACTGGTAGGGATGGAGAACCGTAACGGTGCTCCGAATCGAAAATTGCTTTGCGTTCGCGGCGCTGGGAGCGCACTCTACATTATCGGCTTTAGCCCAAGTGGAGATTCGGATATAAACAAAGCGACATTCGGACTGGAGTTGACTTATGCCAACGGACAGGTCGAACGATTCCGCCGCTCTAAAAACGCGCCAAGAGAAGCTCGCACCAGCCGGTGAACACAGGTGCAACGCTTTATCAGAGGCAAAAAGAACTGCTGCTTCCTCCAGTCGCCGCAAATTTCTGAGCAATATTGGGAAAGCGAGCGCGGCAATGTGCGCACTTGCGGCGGTCGGCTTGGAGCCGCTCAGCGTGTCCGCCATGGCCGACAGCGAATTACCGCCCGCGAGCAGCAGCCGGGTGCAACATCCGCTCAACCTTCGCATCGAGGCTGCGCAGAGAGATTCTCACATTCCCGTTCCTCCGCACACCACGAACGGCGACAAGCAACGCTATCCCGACCACTCCGCCAGTTACAGCAAAGGTTTGCTACAAGACGATATCGGAGTGGTCAATCCGGCAGCGTGGGAGTCCTTCGTGAAGGCGCTGCGCACTGGGCACAACAGTGACTTCGAGGCCATCATTATTGGTGGCACTCACACCCTCAACGGCCCGCAAGGATCGTATGCCTACGATCTGGAAACCGCCGACTCCGACCAGTTCGGTAATGCTCCCTGGATTGGCGATCAGGGCGGTCTTCCGCTCGTCCCGCCCTTCGCGCGTATCGCTGGCGCGGATTACGGTACGCAATTGGTGGAGATGTACTGGGGCTCGCTCTTACGTGATGTGGCGTTCAGTGACTACATCACAAACTCCACCGCTATCGCTGCGGCGGCGGAACTTACAACCATGCCGGCGTACAAAGGCCCGAGAGATGGCAATGGAAACGTAACCCCAGGTCTGCTGTTCCGCGGCGCCTTTGCTGGCGACACCATAGGCCCGTACATGTCGCAGTTCATGATTACTCCTACCAGTTTTGGCGCTCAGCCGTGCAACCAGTTGATGACGACATACTTGCCCGGCATTGACTATATGACTGACACCACGACCTTCCTGGAGGTGCAAAACGGCGTCAGCACCGGACTCGGCAATAAGATTGATCCCGTGCAACGCTACTTGCACGACGGGCGTGGCCTTGGAGCATACACCCACGTGGACGTGCTATATCAAGCGTACTTGACTGCGTATATGGTGGCGTCCAGTCTCAAACTTCCCCTGAACCCCGGCAACCCCTACGCCGGATCCAGGACGCAGAATGGTTTTGGCACATTCGGTGGACCCGATTTCGCTGCCTCGCAGGGAGAAGTTGCTGCTCGCGCCCTGAACCGAGTGTGGTTCCAAAAGTGGCTGATTCACCTTACGCATCGTCCCGAGTCGGGCGGAGGAGTTCTGCATCAGATTCTCAGCGGCAACAAAAATAAGATAGATGCTCGATTGAACCGCAATGTCCTTAACTCGCAAGCGGTGGCGCAGAGCTTCAGCAAGTATGGGACGTATCTGCTTTCACAGGCGTTCCCTGAGGGCGCGCCATATCACCCCTCCTACCCGACCGGTCACGGAACTGTGGGCGGCGCTTGTATTACCTTGCTGAAGTTCTTCTTCGACGGCAGTCACGTGTGGTCGAATCCCATGGTTCCGTCGAGCGATGGTCTGTCGCTCGTGCCTTATACCGGCTCAGATGCGGGCGAGATCACTATCAGCGGCGAACTGAACAAGCTTGCGCATAACGTGAGCTATGGCCACGGTATCCACGCCGGTATCCACTGGCGCAGTGATACCGAAACATCTCTGCTTCTCGGCGAGGCTTTGGCGCTTAGCATGCTTCAGGATAAAGCCCGTACCTATCACGAGAAGTTCACAGTTCGAATCACCAGGCTTGATGGGAGCATTGCAATAATTACCAACGAATGAGCTCGACTCGGTCGTCCGGTTACCCGGACTCAAATCAGTGCCGCTGGGGATGACGTCAATGAAGCTGCTGCCGACGATCGCACTTGTGCTGGCGAGTTTTGCGCTGGGTGTAAGTCTGGCCAGTGCCCAGAAATGGCAACCGCTTCAGAATCAACCGAGTTTCACAGCGGGATCCATGCTGCTCCTCACTGACGGCGTCGTGCTGGTGCACGAGGAGCCGCGGAACGGGCAGAACTGGTTCAAGCTCACACCGGACATTCACGGCAGCTATCTCCACGGGACATGGACGAAGGCCGCCTCGCTCCCCAATGGATACAGCCCTTTATTTTTCGGCTCCGCGGTCTTGCCCGATGGCCGGGTCGTGATTGAAGGCGGAGAGTTTAACAACGGCAAAGAAGTGTGGACCACGCTTGGTGCCGTATACGACCCGCTGAAGGATCAATGGACGCTCATTCAACCTCCCAGCGGTTGGAGTCATATTGGCGACGCCACCGCCACGGTTTTACCCAACGGAACCTTGATGCAGGTTGACTGCTGTGATCTGCCGCCCGTGGCGGCTCTCCTCGATGCGTCCACCTTGACCTGGACTCCTACCGGCTCGGGCAAGTTCGATAGCTATCAAAGGGAAGGGTTGACTTTGCTACCCAATGGGAACGTGCTCGATGTCGATACGTATGTCTTTAAGTACTCGAGCCACGGGATGAACTCAGAGGTCTACAACCCCACCACGGGCGGCTGGTCGAGTGCCGGAAACACGGTTGTGCAACTGTGGAACTCGGCAGCGAATTGCGGCGGACGTACGAAGTCAAACCACGAGATCGGCGCAGCAGTCTTGCGGCCCGACGGAACGGTTTTTGCCACTGGGGCAAACAGTTGCGCCGCGGGACACACTGCGATCTACGATTCAAACTCCGGAACTTGGGCGGCCGGCCCCGATTTCCCCAAGAATCTGAACATCGCCGACGGCCCTGCCGCATTGGAGATAAATGGCAAGGTCATCATGATGGCCAGCCCTGGCTTTCAGAAACCGCCCGCGAGTTTTTTTGAATGGAACGGAAGCAACCTGAAGGAGATTCCGGGGCCCCCTAGGGCGTCCAAAGACTCGTCATTCCCCGGGCACCTGCTCGAGCTTCCCACAGGTCAATTGCTTTTCGCTGATTTCAGCACGGATGTCGAGCTGTTCACGCCGAGCGGCACCTACAACCGGGATTGGAGGCCGACAGTCACCTCCTCGCCACAAGCAGTCACACGAGGTCACTCGTATGAAATCCACGGCACGCAGTTCAACGGCCTGTCGCAAGGCGCGATGTACAACGATGATTTTCAGGACGCCACGAATTATCCGTTGGTTCGTATTGTGAACCTTGCCACCAAACATGTTTTTTATGGCCGCACGCACGACCACAGCACCATGGCGGTTGCGACGGGAAGCGAGCTGGTGTCGACGCATTTCGATGTGCCGCCGCAAATCGAGACCGGCCGCAGCAAACTTTATGTTGTCGCAAACGGTATCCCGTCAGCACCGGTTGGCATCACGGTGCGTTAGTTATGGAACAGATGTGCTCTACTTTCGCCGGCTGTGATTGATCGGGAGGTTCCGCGTGATGAACTTCGATAAGTCCCCGACAGGGCGCATAGAGGTTTTGCTGACTGATGGTCACACGCGCGCAACCTTAGCGGTGGCCCGTTCGCTGGCGCGCCGCGGTATATCGTTCATCGTCTTGTGCCCGACGCCGCGGAGCATGGCATTCTATTCACGCCATGTCAAGCATGCGGTGCTGTCGCCCGATCCGGTTTCGCAGCCAGACGCTTTCGTCCGCTTTGTTCTCGAACTGATCAAGACGTATGAAATTCGTCTGGTTATACCCATGACGGATCAAGCCCTCGTGTTGTTCGAGAGGCATCGTGGCGAGTTGGAACAACTCACCAAGCTGGCCATGGCGAATTCTCAGTCGCTTACGCGCGTACTGGATAAACGAGTAAATCTCGAACTGGCCAGCGAACTCGGAGTTCCGTGTCCGCGCCAGTTCTGTCTCGAGGACCTGCGACAAGTTCCGGAAATGATTCGAGCGCTGGGCTTCCCCATCGTGATCAAGAGATCGAGAGATCCAATCGAGCCCCAAATCCCGCAGTTCAAGTTCAAGGTCCTCTATGCCTTTAATGAGGCCGAACTCCGGCTCTATCTTGACCGGTACTGCCTTGGCGGAGAGCGTCCTCTGTTTCAAAATTGCGCCACCGGGGAGGTGCATGATCTTTGCTGCTTCGCCGCCCGGGGAAAGCTTCTAGCGGTTCACGAATACCATGCAATTCGGCGCTTCAACGGAAGTGCCGTGCTCCGAAAGATCGTTGCCGGCAGCCCCGACTTGGTGGAGCATGCTCGCAACCTGTTGGCTGCCCTCGACTGGGATGGTGTGGCGCACCTGTCTTTCTATGTCGGCAAGAATGGCCAAAAATCGTACATGGAAACCAATGCGCGGTTCTGGGCTTCGGTTCAGGGGTCGGTGAACGCCGGGTGGGATTTTCCCCACTGGACTTACGAATACTTCATAAACGACCGGCGGCCAGAGCCGGGGCCAATCACCCTCGGCAGTTCCACTTGCTGGCACACGGGCGACTTGCTCGCCCTGCTCAAATTTGTTGCCGGCAAGGGAGAAATTCCGGCCCCCGGCACGAAACCGAGAAGGATTTCCGCAACCTTGCAGTTCTTGAGCGGCTTCCAGCCCAAAATTCACTCCGACATCTTTCGTTGGAACGACCCTCTTCCCGCCTTCGTCGAGCCCTGGCCCTACTGTGAAAGGATAGTCCGCGCGATCCGGGACAATACTTGGTCGTACTCGAAAGCGATGCGAATTATGTTTCCCACAAGTCCAAGTTCTGTGGAGTTTGTTCGACCGATCAAGAGGAGACCCGCTTCTTAGGAGAGGTGTGCGCCCTCAAAAACGGATGCAGGTATGAGATGAAAAGTTTTGCAGTCGAAAATATTTCGTTGGACAATGCCGGGAGTGAGCGTCATACTGCGCCCCAGCCGGGTTGGCCTCAGTCACTTACTTTTCCAACCAAGGAGGATAACCAGATGCGCGACATTCGGTTCTCGACGTTTTCATTAGTGCTGGTGTTGGTGGTGTGTCTGACCGTTCCCACACTTGCGCTGGCGCAAGACAACAGCGAAAGTCATCCGCCCACTGTCTTCTCGCATAAGATTGCACGCTCTGACGCGCCGCCCATGATGATGACGGTGATTGGCTTCACCAACGCCAGTGTGGGTATGCAAGTGAAGGGATTTCCCTGCATGGGTGGAACGACTGGATGCGCCGACCAGACCGCGGGAACGATCGCGTTGTCGGCGCCGCTGGCCGTGGTGATGAGGGGTTCTAAAGTTACGTATACATTTGAATTCGAGGATGTGTCTTACACCGGCCCTTGCAGCCTCTCCTTTGCGCTGATGGATGGAACCACCAAGCTGGACTCCGGGCAATACACCTTCCCGTCAGGGTGCACGCCGAACACCGCCTATTTTGCTTCGTTCGACAGAATTCTGAAGATGAATAAGAAGATGGGCGTGGGCACGTTAAGAGGAACCCTCAAGGGTGGGACGCACACCGATACCATTCGTCAGAATTTTTGCTTTATGTAAGTGTCGCGTTGGAAGCCACGAGGACGCAGGACCGTAGTTCTGCGTCCATGTGTTTATTCGTTGTCAGCGCGAATCGAGTCGAGGAGTCTGCGAAGGGCGGGGGATTCCGGGCGTGCCGCAAGAAGGTTGTAGCCACGATGCGCCCTTTTTTTCAGCTTAGCCAACTGCCCGATGTTTTCCACTTCGGAGATGATGCGTTTATCTCGGTGCAAGAAATAAACCTTCAATCCGTATTCGCTCAGGATGTGATCGGTCACAAGACAAGCAAGGTCATCTCCGTGATCCTCGTAGATCACTAACGCGCCCGCATCTATGAGCTTCGTCGCCCCCTTCAGGGCCGCAACCTCAGATCCTTCGACATCGATCTTGAGGATGACCTCGCCGGTTCGGTTCTCGAGCGGAATTTCGTGGTACACGTCATCAATAGTGATGGATTGGACAGACTCAAAAGCAGAGCCCCCCGGCTGAGCACCTCCGGTATCGTCTGCACACGCGTTGGATGCATGCCATAAAGGATGTGTCCGAAGTCGTAGGTTCAGGTTAGACTGCGAGAAAATCGCCTTTCGTACTGCCCTGAAAGAGCCGCCGTTTAACTGCTGGTTTTCACACAGCCGGCGAAAATTCCTCTCTCCCGCTTCAATTGCAACTACCCTGTCACTCAAACCGATTTTCGACGCAGCATAGAGACTCCAGTAGCCATTGTTGGCTCCGCAGTCAATGACCATAGAATCAGGCGTGAGGATCCGATCCAGCACTCTAGCGATCTCATATTCATAGGTGAACCCATCGACCATCCATCTTGTCCAATATCCATCCGCCAAATAAATCTTGAACTTCCACATTCCATCACTGACCACCACGGCGTTCTCCGCCGAAAAGAAATGACTCAGGGAATGGACCACCTGCCACAGGCCACGATGGTACAGGGGGCGAAGAACTCTTTCGAAGAAAGAAATGAGAAACAGTTGAACACGGGCGGCGGTTCCTCCGTGTGTGACCACAACTGTAGGCCGGGTATTTCCGCCACGTGAGACTTGGCTGCTCACCCCCACGGCACCAACTTCTCGGCTAGAAACCATGGGAAAGACTCTCCCTTCGACATTCGATCATGCCCAACAGATCCTGCGTGACACTAAGTCACAAGCGAAGCTTTAGTCGCGGTCACGATGTCGCCATAATCAAAGTACTGCTCTCTCCCGCTCCAGGCGCCAAAACGCGTAGGATCCGGCGTAAGAGAATACCGATACAGGATCGACGCGAGTGTAACTTCGTCGTAGGCTACCGTCGTTTCGGGAGTCCACGGATCGACAGTCCAGCAACCCGGCAATTCATAATCGAAATTGTATGCGCTTCGTCCAGACGCCATTCCCTCTCGGGCTTGCTCGTCCAAAAGAAAAGCGCTGAACAGGCATTTCGCCCCTGGCCGCAGCACGCGCGATATTTCCGAGACATAATGCTCGAGGTCGCGCGGCAGCATATGCGTAAAAACCGAAATCAAAATGACCAAGTCGAATTCTTCATCGGAAAATGGCAAGCGGTAGTCTCCCGCCTGGAACTGGCCGCGAGGATTGTACTGCTTGTTGTAGACGTCGATGACTTGAAATCGGAATCGTGGAAACTTGGTGGCTATATGCCGCTGGCACCAACGAATGCCGCTGGGAACAACATCCAGCCCCTCATAAGAGCCTGATGCAAGATACCCGCTCAGCGCAACTGCCATTCGCCCAATGCCGCAACCAATGTCCAGTACGCGGTGATGAGGTTGCAACCCACAAAGTTCTCTGAAGTATTTCAAGTGCTGCTGTCCGGCTTCGATGTAGCGAAAATTGCCGGCGAAATCGAGATACCGCGGGGGAACCAGTTCCTGGCGTCGCCCGAGCACGAGGTCGACGCCATCCCGTGCAAGTAAATAAGGAGTAAGCAGCGCGCGACGCCACCAAAACGGAAGATATCGTCGTGCCAGCCGCAGAGGGCCGTGGGAACGCAGGTGATGCCGGGCGAGGAGTCTTCGATAGGGATCCTGCAATGCGAGTCTCCTATGCGTTGATGTGATCGTTCCCCTCCGCCCACGAGGAGAAGCAATTCTATCAGCGCCGCATACCAGAATTTTCAGGGTGCGGTTCGGCAAACTGTTTAGCATCCCTATAGGATTGGCGACGTAGTATCTTGGAGACGTTCCCTTGAGAGTGGCCGCGCTACTAATGAGTCCGGTGCCGTGTGAACCAAAAGGAGATTCCGGTTAGTGAAGGAATTAATCGTCACTCTTCTGCTGGGCGTGTATGCCTGCGCTCTTCTCGCGGATCAAGCCCACCACCCCTTGGATTCCAATCAAAAAGTCGGCATGGTTTCGTTCTCGACTTCCTGCTCCGAGGCTTCAAAAAAAGCAATCGAGCGCGGTCTTGCCCTGCTGCACTCGTTTCTGTTCGACCCTGCTGAGGACCAGTTTAAGTCTGCCGCTACCCAGGATCCCGCATGCGCCATGGCGTTGTGGGGTGAAGCTATCGGCCTGTACCGTCCCCTAGCATACCGGCCAACCGATTCCGACATGAAGCAAGGCTGGGAACTGGTACAGAAAGCGCGGACGCTCAATCCGAAAACCCAGCGGGAACGAGATTACATCGATGCCCTGGCTGTGTTCTATCGCGCGGACCAACGCGACTATGACGCGCGCACCCGCGAATTCTCGGAATCTATGGAAAGAGTCTACAAAGACTACGCTCGTGATCAAGAGGCCGCGGTATTCTACGCGCTCTCGCTCCTCACCTGGAATTCGGACGCGGAACACCCGCTTGCGAACGCTGAGAAGGCGATTGAAATTCTAAATCAAGTCTTTCGCGAGAATCCCGACCATCCTGGAGTTGCGCACTATCTGATTCATGCCGCTGATGCCCCAGAGTTGGCGCAAATGGGGCTTGAGGCGGCACGGCGCTATGCGCAAATCGCGCCCGCCGCCCCACATGCGCTTCACATGCCTTCCCACATTTTTGCCCGGCTTGGTCTCTGGCAGGAGGATATCCAGTCCAATCTCGCGTCTCTAAATGCGGCTCAGGACACGGCCATGCATGTTGGCGCAGAAAACCAGTTGCACGCGATGGAGTTTCTCGAATATGCCTATCTCCAGATCGCCGAGGACAAGAAAGCGGAAGAAATGGTGGGAGAGCAGGCGAAGATAAGCTACGAGCAGGTCGATAAGAATCTGGTCGACTACGTCAACCGAACCCGCGCCAATTCTCCTGCAATGCTTTATCTCGAAAGTAAAAATTGGAAAGCTGCGGAGGCCCTTAAACCCGATCCGAATGCCGAGACTTACACCCAGACAATTACATATTGGGCACAAGCGGTTGCAGCAGGACATCTCCGCGACGCGGACGCGGCTCAGCAAGCCGTCAAACAGTACGACGCTTTACTTGAAGCCACCAAGCGAGGACCACACTCGTTCCGGGCCAAGTTCATGAGCACCAAACGTGACGAGTCGCACGCGTGGCTTGCGTTTGTCCAAGGGAAGGATGACGAAGCAATAGGATTGCTGCGGGCTGTCGCCGATGAGCAAGACATCGAAGGCAAGGGCGAAGTCGAACTGCCCGCGCGTGAAATGCTGGCCGACATGCTGCTCCAGATGAACCGTCCGTCGGAAGCCCTGGCAGAGTTCGAAAGTTCAATGAGGGTTGACCCCAATCGCTTTAACGGACTATATGGAGCTGCAAAGTCCGCCGAAGTGCTTAATCAAAAGGAGAAGGCGGCAAAGTACTACAGCCAATTGCTGAAGAATTGCGATAACGGAACAAACTCGAAACGACCGGAACTTGCGGAAGCGAAAGCAACAATAACGTCGGGACAGATACACTAATCACCTTCAACAGATCGCAGGCCTGGCAGCATCCGTGCACACGTGCATTACTGGCGATGTGCGCAAAATGTTCTACGATGTGCCGAGAATCCCCTACCACACGCGCCAGTTCGATATCGTCGAATTAACCACCGGAAACGATCGGCATTACCCGTGACAATTTCCCGCGACAATTCCACACCCACGGGAATCCAACGCAGCGCAAAGTCATCTCGCAGCCTGGATCGGAGTTGGCAGCGGAGATGTTGGGCGGAGCGGTGACTGGCCTTTTTGCGCCGATCCGGGATTCAATGTCAGGCTCCATAGTAGTCTCGGGTTCCAATTGGCTGCCGTTGAACATAGGCTCACTGTCGGCATCGAGGACTGCATTGTTTCTGCTACGGCCGCTTCGCTCGGGTTGTGACAGGACGGCCTCCAGAGCCGCCGTCAGGGACAAGTCGGTTGACGCATGCTACATGCTATAAGTGGAACCAGTCCAGAAGATGCGCGTTGCCGAGATTGCGGAAAGCATTTTTCCGGTTCGCCGACGACCACCCTTGGTTCCAAGTGCAGATGCCCTGCCGGGATCCGCATGCAGTGCGCAATACCTCTTGCCCGCAACCGCATGCGCTCCGCATCGCTCACCCCCTCGCTTTGTCTTTTGAGACTGCATCGCTAACCTACCATGGTGGCTATCAGGTGCTTGACGGACCTGGAGGAGGGTCTGGAAAAACTGAGTGTGGCCATGTCGAGGGAGGAACATGGGAATGCTCAGGTGCAGGATTCAGCGACCGGGGATTTTCGAAGCCAAGGGGATATACCGAAACCTGGACGAGTTCGATAACGGGGCCCAAGAAGCCAGACTTCAATTTGCTCGTCCGTTAGACTCTCAAGAAAGCGTTGGTGGCGCAGCCAACACCGAAATCGCCATTCATCTATCAGCCGCCTGACGCGGCTCTTAAACGTTGCCATCGTGATCCAAGCACGGTACTGGGCGCGGAAGGCGGGAATGCGATGCATCAAAGCCCGTGGACGAACCCGATCGACTCGGCCAGAAGGTCGCGCAGCTCGGCAGCACTTGTCTTCTGGATTCCCCGTCCTAACCTCGCCGCCGCCCGGAAAAAGCTGCTGCGCCTACTTCCCGACCCGTCGCCCTTGTTCGAGGCGGGCAAAGTCAGCGGCAGTCTTACCGTGTCCCAGTGCAGGCCGATGCACGAGGAGGTACAACTGTTTTAGGCACTGCACGCCTGCCATGTACTTCGACTTTGAAATAAGAACCGCCACGCTCACGCCTCCTCATGCAGCCGCACAAACAACAGAAACGACGGAGCAGAGGATCAAGGGAACTTTCGTTCGTAGCCATGCTTCTCGAAGTTACTCCAACTCACGGTTCGGGTGTGAATCACGTCTTCCCGCTCCGGCAGCATCAGCATTAAGATGCCTTCGTCGGTGACCTCCAAAACTTTGAACAGCGTACCCTCGAAGTCGGCAATGATCGACCCGCGCTCGAGCATTTCATCTCTCATTGTCCGACCCTCGCTGCCGACAGTTCGCATCCAATCGGCATTTTCTTTCCGAGAGCACCGTCGCACAATTCCTGCAATCGGCTCCTGTACTTGGCCACCAGCCCCGACACCGATGTAATCGCCTTCGCCGCCTTCTTCAAGTCGCTCTCAATCCGGTCGATGTCGCCGAAGGTGCGCCGGACTTGGTCGTCTACGGCTGCATTTTTTCTCCAAGAAATCAACCCCATGGAGGCGCATTCGTTCAAAGATGGGCTTGAGCAGGTCCAGATCACGGGGAAGCCACTCGCGGGTCCTGCGCAATACCCACACGTCTCCGTCCTTGAGGAATCGACCTCTCGGTCAACTTGCCGAAGCTGATCTTCGCTGCGAGCTACCAGCACAGCGACGGGGATGGATCGTTCACGCGCATCCCGAACCAGTTTGTCGATGTCGTTATCTCCGACAATGGCCTTGTCTTTGTTGTCGATTAGTATTCGGGGCTCTACGGGGACTCCGCTCAGGTCACGGAAGGACAAGATGAAATCACCGTTCCGGGGAAGCTTTTCGCTGACACAGATACCTGCCCATGTTCGAGCCTCATCTGCGAAATCCAACTCCTCGCGCCGACCCAAGCGGGCTACTTTTGATAGCTCAATCTCCAATTCCTGAGTTCGCTCCCTTAGCTGAGCGGACTCCCGTAAATAATCTTCGAGTCGGTGGGTCAGGGTGCCATTCTGGACGGTAACAACTTGGAGTTCGCTCCGATGACGCAGTTCCATCTCGGCTGTTCGCTTCGTCAGTTCCGTCTCGAAACGAGACCAAACCTGATGGCTGTCCTCGCTGTGCTTCCGCTGAACGAGACGGAAAATCGCTTCTGCCGACAGTTGCGCAACCCTCGCGAGGTCTTTGACTCCGAGGCGATCCAAAACCTCGGAACGTGTTAGGGTGCGAACTCCCAAGCACAACGGGCACTCAATTGTCTCAGTCGATGCGTGCATTTGACCCCCAGAGGATTGGAAAATAGAAAAAGGGGAGAAGAGAGTGGTGTCCTTCGGAGTTGCTATTTCCGCCTGCCGATTAAGAGCCCCGGATCGGCAGTATCGACGCTGACTAGGTTGCCGCGAGCGTCCCGCGTGTTTTCGAATCGGTGGTTGACCTTGCCAATGACTTGGTTCTCGCCATCACGAACGATCTCGGTTTCATCGAAGAAACCGGACGTAACGCTGGCGATGATCCTGCGACTCCCGTCGCGCACGTAGGTCTTGTTGAGTGACATTTACCCTCCACTTACGTTCTACCAATCGCATTCGAAAATGAGGTAAGAAATCCCGAAAATATTTTCGAGATATGGCACGGTGGTCACTTTCTGGTGTGATTACTAAACCTTTTTTCGCGTATGCCCACCTTTTTCCGAGGCCTGATTAGGTAGAACAGATATACGGGGAATTTCCGTTCCTCGACGACAAAATGACAGAAGACAACCGCGTAGAAAGACTCACCGAGGCACAGCGCAGATGCTCGGTCTCCCCGAATCCGTGCGAGTCGTGGGCTGTAAGGGAGCGACGTTTCTCCTGGGTGCAAACCGAGCTGCCCGGCTGAGGTCGGCGGTTCAGACGGATGGTCGGTGACTCGGACAACTGCCCTGAGCGTTCAGAAGGTATTGCCCGCGAAATTTCCAAGCTCTCCACGCCGACGGAAGTATCCATTTGAGTAATTGCCCCAAACTCTTTCTCAACTTGCCAACCCAAGTAGTGAATGATAAAGGACGTGGCTGTTGAAAAACCCCCTCTTTTGAAAAAACGGTCCCGGCGGAGGGATAGAAAATGTCCACCAAAATCGAGAACGTCGTTTATAGGGCATCCTAGCGCGATGAAATTTTTGCGAACTTCTAGAGTGTGAGTTTTTCAACAGCCACGGACGTTATCGTTTACAAAAGAGTAGACGTGGTCGGCGCCCTTTCGCCTGGGTCATAGTCGGTGTCCATGTCGGATGCACGACCAAAACATTCAAAGGAGCGGCTTAGAGCATTTTCATTCCCCCATTTGAAACCTCGCTATCCCTCGCTATAATTTATCCATTTCCCGAGGAGGTTCGATGTCCACTTCCCTGTACGCGCCTGACTTCCTAGCTATTTTCAACCGATACCGGGACACTGGCGGTCCGCTCCAGGCTTTTGCCTCACCTCCTGACTGGCGCGATCAGTGGATTTATTTCCTCATGGTGGATCGCTTCAACAATTCTCTCTCGCCGCCTCGTTCTTTCTCGCTACCTGTCCCCGTGCCGTTCGATAGCTCGACCTACAATGATTTTCAGGGTGGCAATCTGGCCAGCATTCAGGATCAGCTTCCCTACATCAAGCAACTCGGCGCAGGCGCCATCTGGCTGAGTCCTGTTCTCAAGAATTGTCCTCTTCAACCGGGAACGTATCACGGATACGGCATTCACGATTTTCTGCACGTCGATTCCCGCTTCGCCCGTGATCCCAACAATGCCGACAATGAGCTTCGCACGTTGGTCGACGCCGCTCACAAGCTCGGTCTCTACATCATCCTTGACATCGTGTTGAACCACGTTGGCGATGTCTTCGCTTATGTCTGCGATTCCGGCGAAACCGACTGCATCAACTCTCAAGGCTCGCAAGCCGATTTCCGAGCTTTCGCCCGTTCCATTCAATGGCGCGACGCCCAGGGCAACGCTCAGGCCAATTGGCCCGACATCGCCAACATCGCAAACCCATCGCCCGACGCTCTCATCTGGCCCACCGAGTTGCAGAAAAACGATTGGTTTCGCCGCCAGGGAACACCCGGACCCAACGACGACACGGTTGGAGATTTCGACTCACTCAAGCAATTCCGGACCGATCTGACTACTCTCCAGGAGTTCATCATTCGTGCCTACCAATATGTAATCGCTCGCTTCGACATCGACGGCTTCCGCATCGATACACTTCGCTATCTCAAGAACGGTCTGCCCCTGTTATTCGGCAACTCGGTTCGGGAGTTTGCCCTCAGCATCGGCAAAAAGAACTTTTTCACCTTCGGCGAAGTTCTCTCGGGGAATGACGAACAAGAGATCGCCAGCTTCATCGGCCGCACCACCACGGAGGGCACCGACATGGTCGGCGTCGATGCGGCTCTGGACTATCCACTTTATTTCGACCTCAAGTCGATCGTAAAAGGGTTCGCGCCGCCCTCGGAACTAGTAGGAATGTACCAATTCCGTAAGCAAGTGGAGGCGGATGTGCTCAGCTCCCACGGCGACGCTACGCGTTATTTCGTCACCTTCCTCGACAATCACGATATGAAGGAGCGTATTCGCTATGTCGATTCCGCGAATCCAACGCAATATGACGATCAGGTGACGCTCGGTCTGGCTTGTCTCTTTAGTTTGCCCGGAATTCCCTGTCTCTACTACGGCACAGAGCAAGGCTTACATGGCGCCGGCTCTGATCTCGCGGTTCGCGAGGCCTTGTGGGGTGGTCCTGGCTTTGAGCAGAACGTCGCCTACTATCAGCACATATCACAAATTGCCGCGGTCCGCCGCGAAAGTCCCGCCTTGCGCTACGGCCGGTTCTACTTCCGGCCCATCTCCGGCGATGGACAGCAGTTTGGCGCCTCCACTTTCCTCAACGGCACCCTCGCCTTCTCACGCATCTTAATGGATCAGGAAATTGTAATTGTCGCCAACACAGATACTGTCAATCCTTGCACGGTGTACATGATTGTGGACATCACGCTCAACAATCCAGGCGATCAGCTGCGCATTCTTTACAGCAATAAACAGAAGCCGCAGGCTCCCAGCGCGGTCGAGGAGTTCGCCGCAGGCACCGTTTGGGTTCAGGAAACAGACGGCACCACTGGCACGGGTCCGCTGAATTGTATTCATGTCACGCTTGCTCCGCTCGAAGTGCAAATTCTCGGCCGCTAGCTGAATAATGCGGAAACGGAAGGTTTAGTGCAGCGCTTCGCACGACGCGGTAGCAGCCCAATCACAGGTTAGCCAATGCATTCTCTTTGGTTTGTCCGGGAGGGGTTCACGCTTATTCGCGGAGCTTCATGCGAATAGCCTGAGCGCGTCGTAATGCTCTATCGTTCGACTTTTCTGTTGCAGTAGAGCTACTCGCCAGAGGGGGATGAAGAAGGCGAACTCCATGCGGACCTGAACCGCATGATAGCGTTCTTTATCATTCACTATCTGGATTGACAAGTCCGTCGAATGCAACGCAGCTTCCCATACGCCCGTTTCTCGACAGACTCCGATTTGATTCTGGGATGAGGCTTTGATCTTTCTCCAGGACATTTGAAAGTGTGCTCGGCTTTCTATGAGAAGGCGCGATGAAACCAACCTCAATTTACTGGCTGGCCAGATCAGCAGCGGATTCAGACCTGTCGCGTCCTGCCAAGAATGCGACTGTCAGTAAGAGAACTTCAACGCGAACTGTATGTTGCGCTCGCCTTGCGAGTTGTCGACCAGGCCGAGTTTGGGGCTTAGCCATATGGTGGGAGAATTCAAAATGGGAGTGTTTGTAACGTTGAAGAACGCCACCCTGAACTCCAACGTCTTAGATTCGCTCAAAGGGAATTTCTTCTGGACGCTTAGGTTCGCGGTGCGTAGACCAGGCGCACCGTGCCCACACCACATGTTCCGAACGTACCCGGAACGGCCGGGCCATACGAGGCGGGATCGAACCACTGGAAGCCTATGAATTGACCGCTTGAAACGTCGAAAGTGGGTTTCCGACCAAACACGTGAGGAGGTGCATTGCAGTTGGCGCGCGACCCGCGGGAATGTCCCGACGGGCATGCGCGGAATGTGAAACACGCCGGTACTATTTTCCTGCACGTGCCTTGCGTCGGAGACTAACAATGGCGCTGCCATTACCCTGCTGGTCTTCAATTTCGGCACCCAGAGGCATTCCATTGCGAGAATCATGCAAGCACATTGGGGAATTGAACAGACGCGGCTTGCACTCATGTCTGGCGAGCATGCCGACCGAGCGATTGGAATGTCAATATGATTTAACCGATCTAATTTTGGCGAGCGATAGGTAGTTCTACGTGGATGAGAAAGTGGGTCGAAGAGCTGCAATGAGACTTACCTGGCGTTGAAAAAGATGGCAAACACCTTACGCAGGCAAGCAAGCCGGCCCGATAGGCTCAAAAGATTTGTACGTGAGTACGAACTCCTGATGCCCGAGACTCTCAGAACAACTCTGCTCACCCGAGGCCACCTCCAGCACTTTGCGGTAGATTTCCTCTCCGACTTCGTCCACGCTGGCTTCCAATCGCAGGATTCTCCCCGCGTTAATGTCCATGTCATCGCTCATGCGCTCGTAGGTTTCGGGATTGGCGCAAATCTTAATTACCGGTGAGATCGCAGAGCCCACCACGGACCCTCGTCCGGTGGTAAACAAAATCACATGCGAACCGCAGGCGATCAGTTCTGCGATTTCTGCGTTGTCATTGATATTGGGGAATCCGAAGCGTGGCTCGCCATCCGGCACGACGTCCAACAGATACAATCCGCCCTTTCTTGGGATATCGCCCGGCTTAATCAGCCCGGAGATAGGCGCATCGCCGCTCTTGCAATATGCTCCGATCGATTTTTCTTCGATCGTGGTCAGTCCGCCTTCAGCATTTCCGGGAGCAAAACTGGCGTGGCCCATCTGCTTGTAATAGTACGCTGCTTTTTCAACCGACTGTTTCAACTCGTGCCCAAGTTCGGGCGTGACCGCTCGGGCCGACATGACGTCTTCCAGTCCGATCATTTCACCCGTTTCTTCGAAGATCGTGGCCGCGCCTTGCTTGACCAACATGTCGAAGGCGCGTCCAACCGCGGGATTGGCAGAGATTCCGCTGGTCGCATCGGAGCCCCCGCACACCGTTCCCACCACGAGTTCATGCACGGCCAGCGGAGCTCGCGACACTTGTGCGAGCTGCTTCAGAGCTTGCTCCACCCATGCCTTGCCTGCGTCGATGGATTTCCTGGTTCCACCTGTTTGCTGGATCACCACGGTACTCGCGGGCCTGCCGGTCTTCACAATATTTTCCTCGAGGCGATGCCGATTGAAGCTCTCGCATCCGAGCGACAGCAACAGCGCCCCACCAACATTCGGGTGCGTACAAAGCTTGTTCATCATCCGTTCAGCATAAGCATTTGGGTAGCAGCCCCCAAAGCCGATCAGATGGACAGGTTGACCCCTGAAAGAATCCACGATCTCGCGGGCAACGTGATGGGCGCATTCCACGAGGTAGGCGACAACGATGCAGTTTCGGATTCCTTTTCTTCCATCCGAGCGAAGAAAGCCTTGCGCGGGGAGCGAGTTACTTGACGAAGACATGATCTTTGTCCAGGGTGTAAGTTGCGATGTAGTCACTCTTCAGGTTATGCAGATGCATGTGGGCTCCGACGGGAATTATCTCTTTTGCGGAACCAATCGGTACTCCACACTTGTACACCTTTTCTCCGGCTTTGATGTTGCGGGCCGCGACCTTGTGCCCGATTGCGACGTTTTGCGTAAAGACAATTTCATGACCATCGATTTCGTCCCGGTCTCCAGGTCTCACGGGCGCGACCACGATCAGCACGTTGTCGTCGCGATGAATTCGCAATAGCTTCCGTGACTTGCCTTCGGTTTGCATCTTCAGGTTCGTACCCGGACGGGATCGATGAATTCGAATGCCGACCGCCATTCACGATATAGCCTAGCACTTGTCCTGACCGGCGTCTCGACCACAGTCTACTTGCGCTGCAGTTGGTCCTTGAACTTCGCAGGATCGCGATACTTCACGGTCTGCAAGTGTTCGCAATAGAGCACAAGTTCCCCCGGCATTTTGAACACTTCGTACGAGACCTTTACCATGCCCATCTCCGGATACTTCGGCCATTTTTCAAGCTGGGTGCGAACGGTGTAAATCGTGTCACCCACAAAAACCGGTTTGATGAAGCGCAACTTGTCGTATCCGTAGCTGAAGGTGTGAATGTTGTTGTGCGCCATGAGCCCAAGCCCGACGCTGAATACCATGGCGCCTGCTATCAGGCGCTTGCCGAAGGCGCCTTCTTCTTTGGCAAAGACATCATCGGCGACGTAGGGGTGCATATCGAGAACCATCGCATTGAACAACATGCTTTCGCCTTCGGAAATCGTGCGACGAATCGACCGTGCCCGCTTGCCCACCTCGAAGTCCTCGTATAACCAATCTTCGGCATTCCAGATGGGGATTCCTTTGTGCTCGGCAGGATCAGGATTCGGATTCTTCACCAGGTTCCTTTTTTGTCGTTATGCGATTTGGCGTGCCGCCACTCTCTGTGCAGTGTACCGCTCGTTAAGCCATCGGATCAGGGCCGCATCTTTCACCTCTCCGCGCAAGCAACGATTGATCTCGATTCCCGCAGCTTCAAAGAACCGAACAAATCCGTCGAAGCGAGGGCGCACATACGCAGTCTGCAAGGTTTGCAGCGTACCGGAAAAGAAGCCGTCAGCCATAGCGTTAATCGACGAGTCGGTCCATGCGGCCAGGCTGGCAGGCTGACCTCCTTCGCGGAAATAGATACCTCGCTGATGTTCGGGGCTGACCAGCCATTTGGCATAGGCGGTGGCTTCCGATAGATGTGCGCAGAGCTTGCTGATTGCAATCCCAGTTCCGCCCAGCATTGTCCCGGCACATCCGCGCTGGCCGGCGGCTGGAGCATTGGTAAACTTCAATCGCACAGAATTGCCAACTCGCGAGTAGTTGGAATATCCGAAACCGTACGGACAATAGACCGCGTCGGAACTGTTGATCATGAAATCGTAAACCTGGATCGGATTCCACTCCACCGACCTGGGATGGACGAGTGCAATCAGGGAGTGAAGGCGATCAAGCACCTCAGCGGCGGAGTCATCCACGAAAAGCTCGCGTTCCTCAGGGATGGGGTATCCAAGGTTCGCGCACAGAGTGAAAAAAAGACTGATCGCATCCGTTGGACACGCAGGCACCACGATATGTTTCCCCGATTTGCGTGCCTTCTTTCCCAGTTTCAAAACATCGTTGAAGGTGTTAGGGACAGCGGAAGACAGCGCAAGTAACAGATCAGGACGATACGACGCGACTTGCGTTGCAGCATCGATGGGGAAAGCCCAAAGGCCACCGCCGTACCAGTACGATTCCCACGAAGGGCCCACGGACTCTGTAACAAATTGAAGTTTCTCCTCTTGGCTGATCGAGGGAGCGAGGTCGACTAACACACCACGAGCAGCGGCGAATCCGACAAATGGGTGATCCACAATGAGCAGATCGTAACGATCCAGATACTGCTCGATCGGAGCTTCGCCAAACTCCCGCAAAGTTCGACGGTCCCAATGAATTTTGATCTCAGGATGTTGTCTTTCGTATTCAGAAATTCCTCCGACCAATGGGCCATAGCCACGCGGATGATCCCACGTGAGCCCCTTGAGAGTAATTCCCACGTTCACCTCATTCTTGAGAGAGAGTCTTTTTCACGTCGGGTTAAACCGCAGGCCGTTTCTCAGCCAGCAAAATGTGCTCGCAGTACAAGACCACTTCATCGCGCTGGTTCAGTACCTCACACGCTTCGACGACGCGACCCAGTCCTTTCCGCTTCGGGTCTTCCTGCTTTTCCTTGACGGTGACGCGAGTCCGCAGCGTGTCTCCGATGAATACTGGCTTGGGAAAGCGTAAATTGTCATACCCGTAGGTGAAGGCTACGGGATTGATTTGACTCGCCGTGAGGCCGATGCCGATCGCGAAGGTCATGGTGCCGTGGGCAATGCGCTGGCGAAAGGAAGTCTGACGGGCAAACTCCGCGTCTACGTGATGCGGGAAGTAGTCTCCCGTGTGCCCGGCATGAATGACGATGTCGGTCTCGGTAATCGTGCGTCCCCTGGTGAGTCGCTGCGCGCCGACCACGTAGTCCTCGAAGTATTCAGTTCGCGTCATGACTGCGCTGTGCCGGAAGGAAGTTCCAGCTGCTTACCACCGACGGCTAAGGACAGCTCGCGCGACGCCATGCTCAACGCTTCCTTGACCTGAGGCGGACCGGCGCTGTCTCCGATGCGCGCAAGAAAAGGAACAGTGATCGCCGCAATTGCCTCTCCATGCTGATTCAGTACTGGATAGCTGATGTTCACCACTCCGTGAACCAGATAGCTCGCCAGTTCCTCATACCCGCGCCGACGAATCTGGTTCAGATGGCTGGAGAGCCCGGGCGGCACTGGCTTTCGAGAGCGGAGACGCCACGACTGGAGAGCCCGGGCACGAACTTCATCGTTTTGAAAAGCTAGAATCACGTGCCCGGAAGATGTGTTCAAGAGGTTCACGTTTGCACCTAGCCGGACGGAGAAACCCATGTTCCCTGGCGCGTCGGACTGCGCGACAATCACGACCTCAGCATGGTTGAGCATCGCCAGATGGCAGGACTGGCCGGTCTCACTGGCGACTTGATGCACGAGCGGCCGGGCCAATGAGATTAGCCGTTGCAGCGGATGATGGTGGTGAACAATTTCAAAAAGCTTCAGGGTGAGTTGGTAACGCTCGTCCGCGCCGGTCCGCGAGATATAACCTCGTTCTTCCAGACACACCAACATTCGAAAAACCTCGTTGATGGTGCGGTCGAGACGGCTGGCAATCTCACTGTGGGTCAGCGCCTCTGATACCGAAGCAAGGAGTTCCAGGATGTCCAGTCCTTTTTCAAGGGCTGGAGCTTTGTAGCGGACCCGCCGCCTGGAACTCGCTTGCCGCCGGGATGGGGGGACATGTCGAGTGCGCATGATTTGAAACATCCTTAGCCTACTACATTATTTTTCTAATGAAAATATTATTTTACAGGTAGAATCTGCAGATTGTGAACAACTTCACCCCTCACAGCAATGAGAAGTCAGACGGACCTCTCCACGGCGTTCTGGTATTGGACTTCAGCCAGTTTCTTTCCGGCTCACTGGCGACCCTTCGGCTGGCAGACATGGGCGCACGTGTAATCAAGATCGAGCGACCCGGAACCGGAGACCTGGGCCGCACGATTTATTTGAGCGATACCGATGTGCATGGCGAGAACACGCTTTTTCATGCCATCAATCGCAACAAAGAAAGCTACGCGGCGGACCTCAAAAATCCCTCGGATCTGGACAAGCTGCGCAGGCTACTTGCGCGGGCTGATGTCATGGTGCAGAACTTCCGCCCGGGAGTAATGGAACGGCTGGGATTCGGCTACGACCAGGTTTCACAAATCAACAGCCGTTTGGTGTACGGAGTCGTGTCGGGTTATGGAAATGCGGAGTCATGGCGCGACCGGCCGGGACAGGATCTGCTGGCACAGGCGCGTTCTGGAATCATGTGGCTGAGCGGCGACGACGGAGATCCCCCAACGCCGATGGCTTTGGCCATCGCCGACATGTTGGCGGGACACAATCTCTGCGAGGGGATCCTGGCCTGCCTGGTGCGACGCGGCGTGACTGGCCGAGGTGGATTAGTGGAAACTAGCCTGATTGAATCGTTGCTGGATTTTCAATTTGAAGTGCTCACCACACATTTGAACGACGGGCGACGACCTCCGCGCCGAAGCTCATTTCGCAATGCGCACGCCTACCTTGCGGCGCCTTATGGAGTTTACGATACGTCAAATGGATACTTGGCATTGGCCATGACCCATCTTCCAACACTGGGTCAGTTGCTCGATTTGCCGGCGCTCCAAGAAATTTCAGATTCGGCCGACGGATTTCGCCGCCGCGACGAGATCAAGCAAATTATCGCAAAGCGACTGAAGGACCGCACCACTGAGCAATGGCTCGACATTCTGAATGCTGCAGATATTTGGTGCGCCGAAGTTCTGGATTGGCCCAAACTCTGCGCCAGTGAAGCTTTTCAGCAACTCGCAATGGTACAAATGTTGCGAGATGGGCGAGGAATCGAAATTCTCACCACTCGCCTGCCGATTCGTCTCGACGGAGGACTGATGACGAGCGAGCAACTTGCTCCCGGAGTGGGACAACACACGGAGACAATTCAGAGGGAGTTCGGGCTTTAAAAAAACCGGATTAAGTATGAATTGTGCGCCGACTCGCACGATGTGGACACCTGCCTATATTTATTTCAAGCGGTAGACACGCACCGCGTTGTCGTGAAAAACCTTTCTTTGATTGGTCTCGCCCGTTCCTTGCGTGATTGCCTGCAATGCTTCCACCCATTGTTGATAGCTGGCAGAGAGTGTACAGACCGGCCAGTCGCTTCCGAAGAGAACACGGTCCCAGCCGAAGCTCGCTATTGTATGGTCGACGAAAGGCCGAAGATCTTCCGCAGTCCATAGCTCGGGATCGGCGTAAGCCACGAGACCAGAGATCTTGCAGGACACGTTCGGAAACTTGGCGATTTCCGTGATGTGCGAGCGCCAGGGATCGAGAGTTTTCTCTTTTACCTGGGGCACACCGCAGTGATCAAGGATGAACACGACATCGGGGCATTGCGAAATTAATTTGATTGCGATCGGAAGCTGCCGGGCGAGAACGCAGACGTCGAAAGACAGTCCGTAGTCGGGGAGTGCCGCCACGTTCTTAACGAAGGTCAGTCCCTGACCCACTTCGTCCGGTTGAGTATGGAGTACGCGACGAATTCCCTTCAGCTTGGGATGATCAGCGATCTTGTCGAGATAGAATTTGAAATCCTCGCGCTCCGGCCGACCACAAGCCACAATGCCTTCAAGTGGATTGTCAGGTTGATCCGCAAGCGCGAGCAGGTGCCGGGTCTCGTCGAGCATGCAGGGTTCATCGACGTCGGCTTCCAAGTGCACCGACTTCACCACGTTTAGTCCTTTGGCCGCGGCGAGATAATCTTGCATTCGAAACGAGCGGTTCAGTTGCGGAAGCGAATCGAGCCATGAGTAACGAAAGAGATCCAAATCCCAGAGATGCTGGTGCGTGTCGACAATCTGCATAGTTGCTTGACCGGGCGGAAACTTTAACCGCACACTTGGCGAACTGTCAAATCAGTCGCAGTGAAAAACCTCGTCCATATTGGCCCACCACTCGCCGGCGGCGCGGGTTTCCAAAGGCTTCTGCATCGGCATCATGATGGCCCACCATTCCTGGGTCTTGGGATCGGCCGCCATTTTCGCTATGTCCGCCGCGTAGTCCGTGCCGTGATATTCGAAGTATCCGAAGAGAAGATCGTCTTTTAAATAAATAGAGTAGTTCCGAATGTTGCAACGCCGGATCATCGCAAGCACTTCGGGCCACACTGCCGCGTGATATTTCTTGTAGGCTTCAAGGGACTCTGGCCTTACTTTGATTACAGAGCCGTAGCGCTTCATTTCATCATCCTTTCACGTTCGAGTGGCGGACTTGAGCGCTCAACGCGACTTGCAACCAGAGTGCCACGTTTGCACTCGCCAAAGCCGCTCTACTATATTCGATGCCTGTGAAAGCTGGCCATAGTTTATGAGAATCGCTGCGATTCGCAGCAACTGACATGACACAACATCGGATTACTTCACTGGAAACACGCGACGTGCGCTTCCCGCTGGAACCAGGCGCGGGCAGCGATGCCGTGCACTCGGGAGCCGAGTATGCATTTGCTACTACTCTGCTGGGATCCGACAAAAAGGCCTTCGGCACCGGCGTCGTACTTACGCTTGGCCTTGGGAACGAATTGGTTTGTGAAGCGATTGAATGGCTTGGCAGGGATCTGATTGGCCGGGATGTTGAAGAGCTGATGGCAGATTTCGGAACCGTCTCGCAAAAACTTGCGCAACATCCGCAGCTTCGCTGGCTGGGTCCGCACAAGGGTGTGGTTCACCTGGCGCTCGCCTCGCTCACCAACGCATGCTTCGATTTGTGGGCCAAGAGCCGCGCCATACCCCTATGGCGATTGCTTCTCGATCTCGATACAAGAAAGATCGTCGACCTGCTCGACTTGAGCTATCTCGAAGACGTGCTCACGCTGGATGAAGCCGAGGCCTTGCTGCGCGACCACGGGAGTTCTCGACCAGAGCGGGAGGGTATCTTAGGCAGCGGCTATCCCGGATACGATACATCGGTCGGCTGGTTCCAGTACGAAGACAGTCAGGTGAAGGAGTTGGCTCAGCAAGCCATGGAGAAGGGTTTTCACGCCTTCAAGCTCAAGGTTGGGTCGCGCGATGGCCAGCGCGACCTGCGACGCGTATCCATGCTGCGCGAACTCGCCGGCCCGAATGCGCTAATCATGCTGGACGCCAACCAGCAGTGGACGCTTCCTCAAGCGCTCGAAATGTGCGGAAAGCTTTGCGATATGTCCCCGTACTTCATTGAAGAACCCACGCACCCCGACGATATTCAAGCGCATCGCACGCTCGCCCGAACGATCAAGCCAATCCCGATTGCGCTGGGCGAGCACGTTCCCAACCGAATCATGTTCAAGAATTTTATGCAGGCAGAGGCATTGCAGATCGTGCAGGTAGACTGTACGCGGGTTGCCGGAATTTCCGAGTTCCTCACTGTAAGTCTGCTGGCACGAAAGTTCGGCTTGCGCGTCGTTCCTCACGTGGGGGACATGGGGCAAATTCACCAGCATCTGGTTCTGTTCAATCACATCGCTATGGGACACGAAGCGTTGTTCCTTGAGTGCATCCCGCATCTCCAGCCTCACTTCGTGAATCCTGCGCGTATAGAGAATGGCGTTTATGAGACTCCCCAGGAACCAGGTTCCTCTTCTGATCTGAAAGGGGTGAAGCCGGAATCGTAACGGCTCATGCGCTGATCTCCTCCGGGCGGACAGCGCGCTTCTCCGCCATGGAACGGTACTCGGCAAACACAATTTGCAACGTCCGCAGGTTGTCGCGTCCGCTAGTTTCAGGCTCAGAACCGTCCTCGATCGAACGCATGAGTGACGCCATCGGACCCACAAACGCATCCGGAATCCACATGCTATCGAGACGAGCGGAGAACCAATAACCTGGATTGCGTTTTGACATGAACTCCAAAGTATCGGGACGGCCAGTGGGATAGTTGTACATCAAGCCGATCGTTCCTTTGATTACCCCTTCCGTACCTTCGAGTCGAAAGATGGCATAGGGATCGTCCTGCCAAGTGGTGTGGCAAACATCGATCAGCACTTGCAGGCCTGATGCGTACTCCCATGTGGTCAACGTTTTGGTTTCGGCTTGCGTGGCTTCTCCTGGAGCTCGACTACCGCTGGTAAAAACGTAGGTGGGATCGCCCAGCAGATAACGAAGCGAGTCGATGTAGTGAATGCTGTGGAACATGATCTCCAGATGCTTGCCCTGATAAATCCATGGCCAGAGGCTCCAATCGGTTTTGCAGTGAACCTGGATGGAGGCGTAGGTGGGCGTGCCCAGCCAGCCGTCATCGATTAGTAGGCGGGTGCAACGGATTCCCGCGTCCCAGCGCATTTGCTGGTTGACCGCAATCTTAACCTTCGCGCGTTCTGCCAGCTCGACGCTGCGAACTGCTTTTGCGTACTCATCGGCTAAAGGCTTCTGGCATAACAGATGTTTGCCGGCCGCCGTGGCTTGTTCGACGATGGTGACCTGCTCGGCAGGATAGACAGCGATGTCGACGATCTCTACCGATGGCTGACGCAGTAAGTCATCGACGCTTCTATAGACTTTGCCGATTCCGTGTTCTTTCGCGGTACGCTCCGCCTGCTCACGATTCCGGTCTGTGATGCCCACGACTTTGAATCCCACCTTCTTGTAGGCAGGCAGGTGGGCGTAATTGACGATTCCTCCCGCGCCGACAATTCCGATTTCGTGGTCCATGCGCTGCGGTAACTTCGGTTTGTAGTCGAGGTGCGGAAAAACTTCGGGCAATTCTGGGTCTCTTTTCATAACTGTTTGCGCGCGAGTACAGATGTGCAATCGCAAACTCTAACAGTAACTTTGGAACCAGGCCAAAATAATATTTCGCGCAGCATATTTCTCAGCCGTCGTATAGGTTCGCCAGGGTTTTAGCTTTGGTATCCGGAGAAGAGTTGCGATTTCTGCTTTAAGATGGGATGGTGATCTCTCTCCCGCGCCTTGGAAGGTCGCGACCGGTTCTGCTTCTCCTAGTGGTTTCAGCGCTAGTAGCTTGGCTTGCCGCCCAAGCGACGCGTCCCACCAAATCGGAGACACCCAGGCTCCAGCCGGGCGAAGTCCACTTCGAAGACATTGCCCAGCAGTCGGGACTGATCGCACTCAACGTTTTCGGCGGAGACAGTCACAAAGAATTCATCATCGAAACTACCGGCAACGGCGCCATTATTTTCGATTACGACAACGATGGCTGGCCTGATGTTTTTCTTCCCAACGGATCGACGGTCGAGGGATTCCCAAAGGGTAAGGCTCCAACTGGGCGTCTGTATCACAACAATCGCGACGGCACGTTTAGCGATGTGACTGTCCATGCCGGACTGGTGCGCTCCGGCTGGGGGCAAGGTGGTTGCGTCGGAGACTACGACAACGACGGTTATCTCGATCTCTTCGTCACGTATTGGGGACAGAATGTGCTGTACCACAACAACGGCGACGGCACGTTTAGCGATGTGACTGCCAAGGTTGGACTCAAGACTCCGCGAGACGAATGGAGCACCGGTTGCAGTTTTGTGGATTACGACCGCGATGGCAAGGCGGATCTCTTCGTCGTGCGCTACGTAGATTTCAGTTACGATTCCGTTCCCCGGCCAGGCCAGGGGCGATGGTGCCAATGGAAAGGGATTAACGTCATGTGTGGGCCGCGGGGATTGAAGCCGGGCGCCAATGCGCTTTATCGCAACAACGGCGACGGCACATTTGCTGATGTCTCGCAGAAATCAGGCATTCTCAATACAACACCGTGCTACGGATTCACTTCGCTGACGGCGGATTTCGATCACAACGGTTGCCCGAATATTTATGTTGCCTGCGACTCAACCCCCAGCCTTCTTTATCACAACAATCATGACGCCACATTTACTGAGATCGGGAAGAAAGCGGGGGTAGCCTACAACGAAGATGGCTCTGAGCAGGCCGGCATGGGCCTTTCATCCGATGACTTCACTCACAGCGGCTATCAGGACATCGTCAAAACCAATTTCAGCGACGACACACCCACGCTCTACCGCAACCGCGGCGACAACACGTTTGACGACGTCACCTACAGCGCCGGGCTTGGCAAGATCAAGACGTGGCTCGGATGGGGAGTGCAATTCTACGACTTTGACAACAGCGGGTGGCCAGGAATCTTGATCGCCAACGGTCACGTTTATCCAGAAGTGGAAGGCAAAGCGTTGGGCACCAGCTATCGCGAACCCAAGGTTGCGTACTACAACCTGCGCGATGGGACATTCGCCAACATCACTGCGCAGGCGGGGCTGGTTCTGATGGAGTTGCACGCCGGTCGGGGTATGGCGCTCGCAGATCTGTTCAACGATGGTCACGTGGAGGCTTTAGTGAACAACATGAACGAGAGGCCATCGCTCTACTACAATACCGCACCGGTCGGGAACTGGATCAGCTTACAGCTTGTTGGTGTGAAATCGAATCGCGCTGCGTTAGGTGCAGTTGTGAGCCTGGAACAAGCCAGTGATAAATACGAGAAAGAAGTGCGCAGTGGAGACGGCTACATCTCGCAGAGCGATCTGCGGTTGCATTTCGGCTTGGGTAAGTCCGTCCGAGCGCAGAAAGTTGTGATTCGCTGGCCCAGCGGATTAGTCGAAACGCTTTCCGATCTTCCCGCGAACCAATACTATGTTGTGCGGGAAGGTAGCGGCGTTGACAAGAGCAAGACTCGCGGAGTCAGTTCGGTGCGGATCGAAGTTTTGGCTGGGAATGCCAAATAAGCTCAGGCGATTGAGCTGAGCCGTAAGGCGGCACTAGGTTGCGTTCCCGGCGGAGATAGCCGCGATAGCCAGCAGTAGGAGCCCGACTCCCGCCCAGTTGTAAACCAGGGCTCGCCGACTTGCACCCTTCCATTCGCCAGACACAGCACCCCAGAACAGGGCAGCAATAATGTCGACCGTCATAAAGATGGGCCACCCTACAATTCCACCCAGGGTGCCCAGCGACGCTGCACCCGTCCCGTAAAAAACAATTCCGCCGAACCATAGCAAGCCCATTGAAATGCCGAATAGCCAGTAGGTGGATGGACTTCCTTGACGGAACACAGCCCAAGTCCGGTTCTTGTTCAGCAGATAGACGCAGTAAAGAAAGTTGGCGACAAATCCGCCAGTTACCGTGAGCGCCCAAATCGGATTCGCTGCCATCGCTTTGCTTGCCCCGGCCTCGAGAGCGCGCAGCCTCAGTTCATCGCCGAAGACGAAACTAAAGTTCATCATTGAAGAAAAAATTCCAGAAAAGATACAAATCACCAACCCGACAGTAAAACCCGAACTCACCCGCACACCATCTGCCAAGTCGTGCTCACGATAGCGCCCGGCGAGTGCGAGAAAGACGAGCCCCACGACCATCACCGCACTGCCGACGATCAAGCCCAGCCCGTGTTTCGTACCCAATTCCTCGGGATGAAGAATCGCTAGCGGAAATAAAGATCCAAACCAAGCGGTAATGCCCAGGATCAGGGCGAACCCGAGTCCCATTCCGACGCGGCTGATCCCTAAACCAAACAAAGTGGCGCCGACGCCCCACAGCAATCCAAACAAAAACACCCTGATAAGACTCGACGCCGACGCGCCCGCGTAAACTCTGGTGACATTCGGCACGGTGGCGAAATTAATAATCCAGGGAAATACGATCAAGCCGAACAGTGCGAAGAGCGACCAGCTGTTTTCCCATCGCCACCCCGACATTCGTTTCATGGGAACAGCAAAGCTTCCTTGGAGAATCCCCGCTAGCGTAACCATTCCGATTCCCCACAGCAGTGACTGGTTCATTCGGTCTCCCTGGGTAAAGGCTTGCAGCATGGACCACGCTGCCCGTGCTCGTCAAGCGGGACCGACGCAGCGGGATCTGGTTGCGGGCGGAACGCTCTTTGGGCTAGAGTGCGCTGAATGCTGCACGCACGACGGGTCGGGCCCTAAGTCGCACATGAAGTTTCTTCAGCATCTCGCCGGGTGGGTTGCGATAATGTCGGGGACTGTGCTGCTTGTCTTCGTCGCTTCTCGACCGGGATTGTTTGGGGCAACCATCGCTGCCAATCAGAATTCCGCCGCAAATGCCGGTTATGTTGGTTCGCGAACCTGTGCGAAATGTCATTCCAGCATTTACGAGTCTTTTTCGCGAACTGACATGGGACGGTCCATGTCGGAGATCAATCCTTCACTCCTCGAAAGGATGCCGACATCCGCCAGCGTTTTCGACTCCAGACTCAATCGTCATTTCGAGGTCTATGCACACGACGGGAACCTTTACCAAAGCGAGCACGAAACGGCCAGCGATGGACACGAAGTTTTCCGCGAGACTCGCAAGGTGGAGTGGATCATTGGTTCGGGAGCCAATGGCAGCGGCTCCATCGTCCGAGAAGACAATTACCTTTTCGAAGCCCCGCTGTCCTTTTACACAAAAATTAACGGATGGGCTCTTTCTCCCGGATTCGAATTTGGTGACTACGGTTTCAACCGTCCCATTCTCCCTGGTTGCATCGCGTGTCACAGTGGACAGCCCGAACCTGTTCTGGAGGCAAACGGTCGATTTCAAGAACCGCCTTTCATGGAACTGGCCATCGGTTGCGAGAACTGCCATGGTCCGGGCCAGGCACACGTGGCTTCTGCAAAGATGGGTTTTCCGCTTGGCTCGATTGCAAATCCCGCCAAACTTTCGCCGTGGCTGGCAGACAACATCTGCATGTCTTGCCACCAAACTGGGGACGCACGCGTGTTGCAAGCGGGAAAGACGTACCGCGACTTTCGTCCTGGCGCTGAACTGAACGACACGCTTAGTATTTTCCTCGTCCCATTTAATCGCGAGTCTGCGCCCAAAGATGACCTGCTGGAGCACTACCTGTCCATGCGCCTCAGCAAGTGTTATCTGAAGAGCGCGGGGCGCTTGGGCTGCATGAGTTGTCACGATCCTCATGTTCAACCTTCGCAGGAGGAAGCCCCGGCGTACTTTCGCCAGAAATGCCTGGCCTGTCACACTGGGAAAAGTTGCGCGGTGCCGCTGTCTCTACGGCAGCACAAGACGCCGCCCGATGATTGCGCCGGCTGCCACATGCCCAAGCGGGACGTCGCAGTGATCTCTCATTCCGTTCTCACGAACCATCGCATTGTTGCGGATGCTGAAGAACCATTTCCGGATGTCGCCTTCCACATGACAACCCCTCAGCTTCCTGATTTGGTTCATCTCAGTGCCGATCCTGCGAAGCCGGATGCACCACCTCCGCTGGTGCTCCTGCAGGCTTATGGGCAAGCCATGCTTGCGCATCCCGAATATCGGACGCGCTACTGGTCGTTGGCGAAGCAACTCAAGGCCACTCAGCCCGACAATGTGCAAGTTCTAGAGGCGCTGGCTGACGTGGCTCTGCAGGAAAAAAATAGCGGGAGCACGGCGCTGGCGATTCGATATCTCGAGGACGCGATCCAGCATGGTGCGACGGACCCAGCCGATTTCGAAGAACTGGCAAAGCTGCTGCTCGCGGCCGATCGTCAATCCGATGCACTTAACATCTTGCAGCGTGGGATGGAGGTAGCTCCTTACGAAGCCGAACTTTATCGTCTCGGCACAAAGATCTATGTCGCGCTTAACAAAACGCAAGAAGCTTGCAAAGTTGCTACCCGGGGAAAGCAGAAATTTCCGCAAGACGACGTGATCCGCGATCTCTCGAAGCAGTGTGGAACCACTCCAGCGGGGGAGACGAATTGAACTCAAGCTTGGATCCGGGTCAAGCCGGCCTTCTCAGCGCGGCGAGGGGTTGATCTTTGGGCTTCACGTTGTGAGAATCCCATCGCTGCCGAAATTGCGCGGGCCGAAGTGGTGACTGCTCCGGCCAGTGCCGCGACCTGGCTGGGGCTGACTCTAGTCACGGGTCCGGAGACACTTACGGCGCCGATTGGTTCACGGTCGGCGTTAAGGATTGGAGCGCTCACACAGCGTGCGCCTTGAACCGCTTCTTCATCGTCCACTGCGTAGCCTTGCCGCCGGATCTTCTCGAGTTCCTGGCGGAACTGCACCAGGTTCATAATGGTTTTCGGGGTCGCGGGCTGGAACTTGATTGTGCCCAAAATACTTTCTCGCAGTTCCGCAGGCAGAAAAGCGGCCAACGCTTTTCCGAGCGCGGTAACATGCAAAGAACGGCGCGTACCCACGCGTGATGAAAGCCGGAATTCGTGCGGGCTTTCCATCACATCCACATAAAGCACAGTTCCCTGGTCGAGGACGGCGAGGTTCACGGTTTCCTGGGTTGATTTCCACAACTCCCATAGGATCGGCCGCGCGACTGCTTGCAGTGTGGCTCCCTGATTACCGCGCGCCGACATTTGCGCCAGTCGCGGACCAATCAGGTAAGCACCGGCTTCCGTATGAATGAGGTAGCCTTCACGCTCCAAATGTTTCAGAAAGCGGTGCGCAGTGCTTTTGTGAATGCCGGTCAGATCGCAGATAGCCTTCAGCCCCAACCCCCCAGAAGAGCCTTGCAGGGCCTCAAGAATTCGCAAAACTTTAGAGATCACGCCCACAGGCGCCGCACCTGAATTACGTTTCGCAACCCGCTGCATGGTTTGCCTCTTCCGACTTCCAGTCTTACCCGCAGAATCTGTCGGGACAATTTGCGATATCTTAAGCCCGACATCTCGTTTCAGCATGCAGAACACTATCACGACACAAGGCCAAAAAGCGATATATACGTTTCATTCAGTGAAACATCATTCACTATTATGAAATTTTTTGATTGACAATATTTAAAAAGCAGACTAGAAGCTTGTACGGGTGTGGGTTTCTTTTCACCGGCGGCGATTGGGGGCCGGAATATCCGTCTTTAAGAAATCGGTCCGCGAAGGTAGCGGACAGTTGTCGCAGAGGCCCAAGACGACCTCGCGCGGGGAGGATCTACCATGACACGCCAGATTTTCTCGAATCTGTATCAGCGGTGGATTGGAGTCTTGACACTAAGTTTCGTGGCCGCAGTTCTGCTCGTACTCTCCGCCTCATCCGCCTGGGCCCAAGCCACCGGCGCCATCAACGGAACGGTTCGGGATTCAGGTGGTGCGGTCATCACCGACGCCACCGTCGTGTTGCACAACCACGATACCAACCTGGATCGCACAACGGTCACAAACGGCGTGGGCGCTTACGTCATGCCGAACATACAACCGGGGAATTACGATTTAAAGGTGAGTAAGAGCGGATTCGGCACGGCACTTAACTCAGGAATCACTCTAGTCGTAAACCAGACCGCAACCTACGACTTCATGCTCAAAGCCGGAGGCGTCAATGAAGTCGTCAATGTGCAAGCTAACCCGGTCGCACTCGAGACCTCGACCTCCGAACTGGGCGTCGCCGTGGTAAAAGAGCAGGTCAACGATCTGCCCTTGAATGGACGAAATTTTACCCAGTTGCTCAACCTCACGCCGGGCGTGAGCACGGTGAATGTGTCGCAGAACTCCGCCACCAGCGGGGGCGTCTGGTCGAATCCGATCGGGACATTTTCCTACCCATCGGTAAATGGCCAGTCGAACCGCAGCAATTTATTCCTGCTCGACGGTGTAAACAACCAGGGTTCGTTTGGCAGCACCTACGCCGTTCCCCCCATCGTCGATGAAATCCAGGAGTTCAAAGTGCAATCGCACAATGACGACGCATCGTTCGGAGGCGTGTTGGGTGGAGTCGTCAATGTCGTCACGAAGTCGGGGACTTCTCAGTTCCATGGTTCAGCGTGGGAGTTCTTGCGCAACAAAGATCTCGATGCCCTCAATCCGCTGATCCAGCCCAGCCTGCAACCCCAGTTCCAGCAGAATCAGTTTGGCGCGACTTTTGGTGGTCCGATTCCCATTCCCGGCGAGCATCCGAGGAAAACATTTTTCTTCCTAAGCTACGAAGGTTTTCGAAACCATACAGGGGCTTCCAATCTTTACATCACGCCAACTGCGACACAGTTGGCTGGCGACCTTACTGGCATTGCCGGACAAATTTACAATCCGTACAGCGGGCAGGCGTTCATGTGCGAGGCGGGCGGTACCCCGCTCCCAGCGCCCGGCAATATTCAGGCCGCCGGCACGCCTTGCAACAAGATCCCCTCCAGCATGATTGACCAGAACATGGTCAATTACGCAACCAAGCTGTTTCCGGCGCCAAACCTAACCCCTACTGCTACTTCACCGTTCAATGGACTTGACACGACCAAAACAATTACGCGCCAGGACGAAGGCAGCGGGCGTCTCGATCACCAGTTCGGTAGTCACGATAGCGCGTGGGCTCGCTACACGAGCTTCCGTCAGCCGGTCACGGGATCGGGTGGTTTTCTTGGGTTGGTGCACGGGCAGGTGAGTGATGGCTATAACGTAGCCGTTGACTACACGCATTTGTTTTCAGCCAGCATGTTGGCCGAATTCCACTTCGGACGCACGAGCGTAAACATCGATCAGGGATCCAACTTTGCCAATGCGGGTCCTGGCTTCGGCACGCAGGTGGGATTTTCTCCGAACTTCGCAGGGAACTTCAGAGGCGGGGTTTCGATGATCCCGGAAATTGTGATTCAGGGATACATCGGAAATCCCAATCCGAGCGCGCACGGCGCCGCCCAGGTTGACGACACCCACGTATCGAACATCTGGGAATACGGTGGCGATCTGACCAAGACAATCGGGCGCCACACTTTCAAAGCGGGAGCAAACTTCGCCAGCAATAATGCCAATGCTCTGTATCTGAACTCCAGTGTTCAGTTTGCCGCTGCGAATACGGCCAACCCTCTCGACCTGTCTGGCGGCAACGCGATCGCATCGTTCCTTCTGGGGGATCCGAACAATGCCTCACGCCGCAATGTGATTGAAACTGAACACGGCGGCTGGGTTGATGGATTCTATGCCATGGATCAATGGAAGGCGACGAGGAAACTGAATATAAATATTGGTTTGCGTTATGACCTCACGTTGATGCCTATTTATGGAGATAACAAGAACGCGAACAACTTCGTGGGCGACATGAATTTCCGTGATGGAACCTACATTCTGGCGCGGAATGCTCCGTCGTGCGCGCAAACAAATGCTGCTCCCTGCATTCCTGGTGGCACGCTTCCTGCCCACGTCCTGGTGACACCTCTCAGTGGCACCGCGATATTCCACAACGATTTCAACGATATACAACCGCGAATCGGCATTGCCTATGAACTGCGGCCAACCACTGTATTGCGGGCAGGTTATGGAAGATTCTTTGATAACTGGGCAGCGATCACGCAAACCGCGCAAAACTACGAAGGCACTTGGCCAAGCCTGGACCAACTCGGAGCCAGCAATATTAACTCCGTTACCGTTGGCGCTCCGACCGTTAAGGCGGAAGATCCTTTCGGCCTGGGGAGCGGAAGCCCGATCACTGGTCCTACGCCCTTTAACCAGTCCACATGGTTTGCAGATCCGTATTTGAAGAGGCCTTATTCTGACCAGTGGAACGTCGGGGTGCAGCAACAAGTCACACCCAACGCGGTGCTGACGGCCAACTACGTGGGTTCGGTTGGCCGGCGCCTCGATATTGGAGGAGCGTACAATGTCGCCATGGTAGCTGGCGGAAACGCGAATAAAGCGTGTACGCCTTACGATCCTTCTAACCCGAACGCAACGAACTGCGGAGCGCCGTTTCCGTATATTGGGCCAACCGCCTATGACCGAAGCCAGGGGAAAAGCAGCTACAACGCGCTTCAGGTTTCATTGAACGGTAGAGAGCAACACGGCCTGACGTATCTGGTTTCGTATACCTGGTCGAAGAGCCTGGATCTCGGATGTTCGGGTTGGTATGGAGTGGAAGGTTGCTCGATTCAAAACCCGTACAACCTCCAGGCTGACAAGGGTCCTGCCGCAACCGACCTTCCGCAAATCTTCTCGGCTGCGTGGGTCTATACATTGCCCTTCGGCAAGGGCAACAAGCTTTCGTCGAGCAGTTCGGTTGTGAATGCATTGATTGGAGGTTGGAACCTGAACGGCGTCCTCTCATTAAACTCGGGAACTGCCTTCGATGTGGGAAGCGGCAAAGACATTGCGGAGACAGGTAATTACAACTACGGCAACGGATATGGCTACGAGCGAGCCAACCTGGTTGGTAGCGAATATCCTGCGAATAAAGGCCCCGCCGAATGGATTAACGTGGCGGCATTTCAAACCCCGGCTTTGGGTACGTTCGGGAACCTGGGCCGAAATTCGCTGCGTTCGGACTGGAACAAGAATCTGGACCTGTCGCTGTTCCGGCAGTTCCCAATTACAGAACGTTTCCGGCTGGAATTCCGTTTCGAGATGTTTAATGCGAGCAACACTCCGGTGTGGGCAATTCCAGTTTCGAGCCTGGAGTCCCCAAGCTTCGGCGCGGTTACGCACACGGCCAACATACCTCGACAGTTACAGTTCGCACTCAAGCTTTACTTTTGAGCGCTGCTAAGGAGAGCGCGGCAACTTGGTATACACATGGCGGCGGGCGTGCCCAGTTGAGGGACAGGGAAAGCGCCGGCCGCATTTTTCTTGAGCGGATCACACTTTTTTGTCTGGCCTGCTCGACGAACTCCTGGAGGGCGCTACACTTTATGGAGTCCGAGCTTGCCACCTCGCGGCGGACGATTTGGCACGAGCTCAGCACCGGCGCACGAAACTCATGGCGGAGAGAACGGCGAGCAAGCCCGAAGGTCCCCAGAGATGTACGGAGTGCAGACACAAACCGCTAGATTTTCCATCTCAAAGCTAAGTGTCTGGATGACACTGGCGAGTTCGATTTGCGTGACTGCTCAGAATGCTTTACCGGGTCACAACAACAGTGCACGGACCGCGGGGGCATTACCCAAGTCGTGTCTCATTCGAGGGGGCACATCGGAGAAAATCTCGGCCCTTCTCGAAACCATTCAGGATCATCCGACCGCGGGCGCCTATAACACGCTGGGAGTTCTGTACGCTCAAGCAGGTCGCGTATCCTGCGCCATCCCTTCTTTCGAAACTTCTCTCGAGTTGGAAAACCGGAACTGGGAGGCTCATTACAATCTGGCGCTCGCGCTTCTACAAAAAGGAGATCGGAGCCGAGCCGAGAGGGAACTACAAACAGCAATGCAGCAGAAACCAGATTCAGTCAGCTCTCATTTCGCACTCGGAACCTTGTTTGAGAGCGAGAAGAAACTAGGACAGGCAGAAGAACAATTGGGTTCGGCTCTGAAAATTGATCCGCATTTCACAGTTGGTGCGCTCAAGCTTGCTCAAGTCCTGATCAGCGACGGCAAACCACAGGCGGCGGTCGCTTGTTTGGAAGACGCGGTTAAGCAGGCGCTACCAGAGCAAGCTGAACCGGTGCGGGCGGCCCTCGGAGTCGCTTACGCAGAAAGCGGCGAGATGGAGCGGGCGTTGGAGACACTCAGAAGTCTCGTCGCTTCTTATCCGGATTCTGCAGATGCGCATTTTAATCTAGGGTTGCAGTATGCGAGGCCGGGACAGCCGACAGATGGAGAAGTTGCCGCGTCAGAATTCCGTCAAGCGCTGCGGCTTGACGACAGGATGGATGCGGCCAGAATCGCTCTGGGACGAATACTGATCTCGTCGCAGAAGTACTCCGACGCGATTTCTATTCTCGTAGAGTACACGCGCCGTCAACCGAAGGATGCTCAAGGGTTCTACGTTCTGGGGCTGGCATACGAGGGGCTCAAGAAATCGGACGCGGCCATCAATGCGCTGCAGCGCGCCGCCGTTCTTGATCCAAAGGATTCCGCCGTCCACTTTTATCTTGGAATGCTCTTGGCAAGCGCCGGAAAAATGGACGAGGCCATTGTCCAGTTCGACGCTGCTGAGCGCATCAATCCATCCGATCCCGAAACCCACAAGGAACTTGCGTTGTTGCTGGAGAAAGCAGGCGAAAAACAACGCGCCCACGTCGAAAGAACCAGGCTGGCGGCTCTGAAATCGGATAGCGAGAAAGAAAGTGTCATCGCCAGATTCAATCAGGAGGCGAACCAATACCTCTTGGCGGGGAACGCGAAGGCGGCCGCAGAGAGTTACAAAAAAGCCGTGCAGCTAGATCCTCACGACCCCAAGCTGCACTACAACCTGTCCCTGGCCTTGGACAAACTAGGAGAATTTTCTTCCGAGCGGAAAGAACTGGAGAGAGCCATCAAGTTGGATCCGCGCATCGCGGTCGTGCAAAATCAATTGGGCCTCCTCGCCTTGCATAGCGGGCAACGAGCCGAGGCGGAACTACGCTTCAAAAAGACACTGGCAATCAATCCCACATTCGCCGAAGCGCAGAGCAACCTCGGCGTGCTTTACAGCCAGGAGGGAAAGAATTCAGAGGCTACAACGCTGTTTCAGCAGGCCATAAGGAATGATCCCAAATACACCAAGGCTTACGTCAACTTTGGGTTACTTTTGGCGCAACAGGGGGCGTTGGCGGAAGCTGAACAGCAATTTCGGATGGCCATCGGAGTTGATTCAAACTATCCGGATGCTTATGCCGCGTTTGGGATGCTGCAGGCTAAAACGGGACGCGGAGCGGAAGCGGTTACGAACTTCCAGAAGGCGGTGACTCTCGAACCGGCGTCCGCACAGGCTCACCTGAATCTGGGCATCGCGCTGGTCGATGAGTTCGATCGTCCCGCCGCGTTTAAGGAGTTTTCGGAAGCCGCCCGACTGGATCCCCAGCTTGCCGCCGCTCACTACAATCTGGGCAGATTCTTCTTCGAGACAGGCAAGTACGAAGATGCGGGTAGGGAACTGGAGACGGCAACTCATTTGCAGCCGGACTATGCTGCTGCACTTTATTTTCTCGCGCTCACGGCAAAACAGGAAAACCAACCAGAACGGTCAACTGAACTGCTACAGAGAGTCGTCGCGCTTCAACCAGACAATGCAGATGCGCAATATCTTCTCGGCCAGAACCTGGAGCACGCGGACGACAATTCTTCAGCCATTCAGCACTGGAAAGCTGCAGTTCAGGCCGACCCCAATCATTCTCAAGCCCTGTACAACCTGGCCAAGGCTCTGAACAAGATTCATGATCCAGATGCCAAGCAGTATCAAGATCGCTTCGACGCGCTGCAGATGAGGCAGCAAATCGCTGATCGCGTTTCGGAGCTGGGAAACTTTGCGTTAGAAGCGGCCAACGCGCAGAACTGGCCTCAGGCCCTGGAGCAGATGCATGAGGCCATCCAGCTTTGTGGCAATTGTCCACAAAGCCCTCACCTGCACAAGAATCTGGGATTGTTCTACGGGCGAACGGGAAATATTGGCGAAGCGGAGAAGGAGCTGCGTACCGCACTACAACTGGCGCCCAACGATGCCGATGCACAAAACGCATTGGCCATGCTTGAGCACGCACATGAAGACCAGGTCAAGTAGATGTTGAACCGATTGAATCAGACACTGGGAGGTTTTTTCTGAAGGGCAATTCGCACACATTTCGGCTTGATGGCAAGCTTGCCGTAGTTACAGGAGGGGCCAGCGGCATCGGGCGCGCCGTTGCTCAAAGATTTGCGAGTGGCGGAGCCTGCGTCCGCGTGCTGGACATCGACGAGGACGCCGCCAAAACCGTGGCCAGCGAAATCGTATCCAGCGGCGGGAACGCTAAAGCCTATCGCTGCGACGTGTCCCAGCAGGAGAACGTGAAGGCGGTTTTCAATAAGGTATTTGAGGACGGGCGCGTCTACATCCTGGTGAACAACGCCGGGATCTCCCACATTGGCAACTTGGAGGGCACCTCGGATCACGATTTTGACAAAGTCTTCTGCGTGAACGTTAAAGGCATGTACAACTGCATGTACGCCTCGGTCGCGCACATGAGAGATCATGGAGGCGGCATCATTTTGAACATGGCGTCGATCGCCGGGACCTCGGGCCTTTTGGACCGCTTTGCCTACTCCATGAGCAAGGGTGCGGTTGTTGCGATGACCTACTCCGTGGCCAAGGATTACCTGGCTCACAATATTCGCTGTAATTGCATTTCGCCAGCAAGAGTTCATACTGCCTTCGTCGATAATTTTCTGCACCGAAATTATCCCGGCAAAGAACAGGAGATGTTTGAGAAGTTAGAAAAATCGCAACCTATTGGGAGAATGGCTCAGCCCGAAGAGATTGCTGCTCTTGCCCTCTTCCTTTGCTCGGACGAAGCATCATTCATCACGGGTTCGGACTATCCGATTGACGGAGGTTTCTTGAATCTTCGCGGCTAAGGTCCGATGATTAGTGCGAAGAGTAGAACCGAGCCCGAAATTTGCGCCGAGTTTCTCGATGGATCTGCAACTCAAAGATAAAGTTGTGCTGGTGACGGGCGGCGCAAAAGGTATTGGCGCTGCCATCACGAAAATCTGCGCCCAGGAAGGCGCCATCGCCGTTGCCGTGGATCGAGACGTGCAGGCGTGCCAGCAAGTGCATGACGAACTCAGCGTCCAGAGTTTGCAGACCAGCTTCATCGCGATGGATCTTTCGTCGGCCGAGAACTGCAGAGCGATTGTCCAGCAGGCGATTGCGACCTTCGACCACATCGATGCGTTAGTGAATAACGCGGGAATCAACGACAAGGTTGGTCTCGAACACGGCGGTCCCGAGGAATTCGTCTGCTCGTTAGAGCGGAACCTTCTGCACTACTACAACATGGCACATTATGCTTTGCCACATCTGAAGCGGACCCGCGGTTGTATCGTCAACATCAGTTCGAAAACAGCGCTCACCGGTCAGGGCGGAACGTCCGGATACGTTGCGTCGAAGGGCGCGATCTTAGGCCTGACTCGCGAATGGGCGGCGGAGTTGCTTTCATACAGTATCCGTGTGAACGCCGTCATCCCTGCTGAAGTAATGACGCCGCTGTATCAACATTGGCTAAACGGCTTCCCCAATCCGCAGGAAAAACTAAAGAGCGTGGTTGCCAAGATTCCTCTCGACCAGCGGATGACAGCCCCTGATGAGATTGCAGCAATGGTGGTCTTCCTCATTTCAGCCAGGGCGGCGCATATTACAGGGCAGCATCTGTTTGTAGATGGAGGTTACGTGCATCTGGACCGCGCTTTGACCTAACCGGAGGGATATGACGAAACCGTCCGTGTCAATTACGGAGCGCCGCTACGTTTTGCCGCTGATCCTGGTCACCAGTCTTTTTTTTCTCTGGGCTTTCGGCGTCAATCTGAACGACATTCTAATTCCCCACCTGAAGAAGGCCTTCCGCCTCTCCGACTTTCGCTCCTCATTGATTCAGACGGCATTTTTTGGAGGATATTTCCTGGCAGCTCTACCCGCGGGTTGGCTGATGGAGAAGATCGGCTACAAACGAGGAATCCTGGTCGGCTTACTGACCTGTGCCACGGGAGCTCTTCTGTTCATTCCTGCGGCATCGGTGAGCCTATATATATTTTTCTTGTTCGCACTCTTCGTCATGGCGTGCGGTCAGGCAGTTCTCGAAGTGGCAGCCAATCCCTACGTGACGATCCTTGGGCCGCCGGAGAGTTCGGAACGTCGATTGAATCTGGCGCAATCCTTCAACTCGGTCGGCGCAGTTGTCACTCCAATCGTTGGCGCTGCCTTCATCCTTTCCGGGGTAGAGCATTCGCGCGTGGAGTTGTCCGCGATGACTCCGGCGCAATTTCAAGCCTACCAGGCAACCGAAGCTGCCACTGTCAGAGGAACTTACCTGGTGATTGCCGGGCTCTTCCTTGTCGTAGCTGCTCTCATCTTCTTTTCCCAGTTGCCTGAGGTCCGAGAAGAAGATGGCGATGAAGAAACATCGAGCCCGGCTCCAGGTCTGCGAGGATTGTGGCCGTATAAGCATCTGCTGAAAGGCGTCCTGGCGCAGTTTTTCTACGTGGGAGCACAAGTGGGCGTAGCCAGTTTCGTAATTCGGTTTGCGCAGTACAGCATGCCTGGACTGCCCGAGAAGCATGCCGCAAATTATCTCAAGCTGCACCTCATGGGATTCATGATTGGCAGATTTGCCGGATCCGCGATCATGAAACACATAGCGGCTTCCCGCCTACTCTCGTTGTTCGGAGCGGCGTCTTTAACTTGCCTCACGATTGTGCTGCTTGGAACCGGAGTGGCGCCCATGTGGGCGCTGGTTCTCCTCGGGTTTTTCCATTCGATCATGTTTCCGACCATTTTCGCCCTTAGCCTCAAGCATCTCGGCCCACACACCAAGTTGGGCTCTTCTTTGCTGGTGATGTCCATTATTGGCGGTGCCGTTTTTCCAGCCATCATGGGCTACCTCTCCGATGTGCGCAACATCCGCTATGCGTTTCTGGTTCCATTCTTCTGCCATCTCTATGTACTCTATTTCGCGACACGGGGTTACCTTCCCGCTCTCAATCTGCCGAAAGAGGCCGAGATACGGAGCATCGCCGTCGAGAACTAACGCCTACGATTGAGGACAAACTATGCGCGTGAAAATACTGCTAGGCACATGTGTAGCTGGAGCAGTTCTTGGGTCTGGTGCGGTTGCACTGCGGGCTCAGTCCGCGCGACCTTCGACCGCTCCCAAAACCGCAGAGCAGGTCTACAAGAACGTTCAGGTACTCAAAGGCGTTCCTGCCGACCAACTGGTTCCGGCCATGCAACTCATCACGGCATCCTTGGGAGTGCAGTGCGATTTCTGTCATCTGGAAAACGCGTTTGAAAAGGATGACAAAGAAACGAAACAGAGAGCCCGCAAGATGATGCGCATGATGTTCGCCATCAATAAAGATAACTTTGATGGTCGTCAGGAGGTGACTTGCTACGCATGTCACCGGGGTGCCCACAAGCCTGTGATAACGCCAATCGTCGGTGAAGAAGCAGGTCACTTGGTTGGCGAAAAAAAGATTTCCCATGAACTGCCGAATACCGCCAACCTGCCAACCGCTGATCAAGTTCTGGGGAAGTATCTGCAGACAGTTGGCGGCGCCGAGGCCGCCGCCAAAATTTCAACCCGCATTCAGAAAGGCACGTTAACGGTCGGCTCAGAACGTTTTGCAGTCGAAGTACTCTCGAAAGGGCCTGCCAACCGAGTGACCAAGGTACATTTCGTGGGTGGTGACAGCGTCACGGGCATTAACGAGACAGAGGGTTGGCTCACTGCGTCCGGCGGTTCGGTACACGAAATGAGTCCGTCTGAAGTGGATGCCGCCAGAATGGACGCAGAACTTTTCTTCCCCACCGCACTGAATCGGATTTTCAAACAGTTACGTGTGGAGCAGTCACGCCGAATCAATGGCCGTGACGCCTACGTTCTTGCAGGTGTGCGAGAGAATTTACCAACCGTGCAACTTTTCTTCGATCAGCAGTCGGGACTGTTAATGCGCGTCCTGCGTTTTGTGGAAACGCCGCTTGGCTGCTATCCCACGGAAATCGACTACGCAGACTATCGCGAACAAGATGGCGTCAAAACTCCGTTCCGCTGGACCATCGCCCGCCCCAATGGAAGTTTCACAATCCAGATCGAACAGATGCAACAGAACCTACAAATCAAAAAAGACGAGTTTACCAAACCTCCTACATCGCCATAATCTAAATCACAGCCTGTGGTTCGCGAATGTCTTGACAGCAGTCGCATACAAGCCCAGCATCGTGACTGAGCAAGCTACCTCTTTCTTACTCTTTCAGGTTCACTGAGCTAAGTCAGCCCATCTAAAGTGTTTTTCTTAGCTCCTTGCTTATCTTACGCAGTGTGTTTTTGTCGCCCACCAATCAAATCATCGAGAGCGGTAAAAAGAAGATGCAGATCGAGCAAGTGTTCCACGGTCTGCAACAGGTTCGCGGGAGACTCGCTCTTGGACACAAACACATCTACCGATCCCAACACGCTCTCTGGTAGCTCATCATCGGCGGACAGCAGCACGATCGGAATCTCGGGTTGACTAGCCTTCATGCACTCTGCCACCACATCGCCGCGCATCTCCGGCATGTGATAGTCGAGAAGAACCAAGTCAATAGGATGGGAAGCAAAGAGCCGCAGAGCTTCCACTCCGCTTGCGCTGTCTAGAACTTTGCAGCCGCTTCCTTCAAGCAGCATTTGTCGCCCTTCAAGTCCGTTCCACTCGTCATCAACGCACAGGATTAGAGGTCTTTTTGGCATGGCAATCCTCCGATTTGTCGGCGGACAAGCACGAGAAGACTTGCCTTTGGCGGCCAGTCCAGGAAGCAGCGCCTCTCTCCGAACACTGGCACGAATCGTGCCAAACTGGCAAGGGACAGCGGAGCACAACTTAGGTTCAACAGGAGTCTAGGAATGTAAACATTACTTAGTAACGACGGACACCACGTGTGTAAAAACAGCCGGTGGTGCGTGAGCATCATTTGGCACACAGACAACGATCGCCGGTCGGTTGGACTTCCACCGACGACTGTTACATTGACTACATCGTACGACACGTATTACCTGTTCGAACTCCGCTGCATCCGGCGTACACACAGTATTGCTCAGCATTCGAAGCGTGTTTTACTTTTGAGTTCCGGTTCGAGGTGAACCTTGGCGTCATGGGTTAGCGTCGGGCGGGCTGTTCGACATTCGGACTCTCACGACCGCCGTTTGTTTGCTCAGAATCGCTCTCCTGTCAGGCCAGAAACTTTCACCGTTCCGGCCTTTTTCTTTGTGATCGTGTTTCAGAGCTGTGGGTGGACGACACGTCGTCGAGACCACACATCTCCAACACCAGTTCTCCGATACGCTGTGTTCGCTCGTCGTAACCGATCTCCCCTTTGGGGCTTCTACGACCGGCAGAAATGATGCCGCGAGCAGTTCTCTCCTGCTGTTTTCCCAGTCTGGAGATTTCGGCAACGATTTCCATCCGGCGCTTAGCAGGGTCTTACATATTACTCAGTCTTATTATTTCGGGGAACGCGTGCAATACAGGTGCCACTGCATTCCTTCAGTCAGATGAGGAGGAAGGCGGCTAAAAAAATCGAGATTCGTTTACAGGTACTAGCGGTAATAGTTAGTATTCCAGCTCGGCGCTGGCGGTCCTTCCCCAACACCTTGGGTTGTATGGGTAGCCAGACGTGGCAAGCCCGCCCCGCCCAAAACCATTCGGTTATCTGACGCGGACAAGGCGAATGTCATCGTTGTAGCTGGCAATCGCGATTGGCGCGTGCCTTGCTTTGTCGTTTCTAATCACGCAGCTCCTCCACGGCTCGCTTCCAGCGCTAGCAATCTGGGCAAGGCGCGTGTGGCGAACCCGTCAGCTGGGAAGACTGTCGGGGCCAGTGCTTGAATCTGAGATATGTCAACCTGTCGGGCACGAAGCGTAATCTTCACCCGCCGCATCTAACTGCTGACATGAGCTTCACGGCAGGTAAACACCGTGCTCCTACCGTGCTTATTATTGCACTGGTAATCATCATTGCATTGTTGGCATACCTGATTACCGCCAAGACACCAGATCGTCGGCCCCAAGCCGCTCCCATGCATTCCCCTAACTAGCGGCCAGGAGTTGGACGTGTCCCCCTTCCGTCCTTTTTCCGGCACTGACTAGAGGCCGAGAAGTACGGCAGTTTAGAAGTCGAATTCTCCCTATATCAAGGGTGCATGACGACTTTCTCCAAAATTCTGGCTGGCATCGTAATGGCCGTGGCCTTGGTGTGCGGATTCGTTGCGCTCAACACAATCTGGTTTGGTACAACTCGTGGTGCACATGCTTTGCACAAACAGCTTTACTAAGGGAGGTCCCCGATAGCAATGGTTTCGCAAGCCCGCTAGCGCATCTGGCAGGGAGGCAGCAGACCTGTGGAAACCAAACGGCACCACTACCAAAAACTGGTGGTGTCTGAAATGTGCGTTGAAACTATTTGTTCGGCGGATGTTTCTTGATCCAGCCAAGCTCCCGAAACAGATCGAACGCTTTAGACTGCAATTCTTTGCTTTCTGGATTCAGCGCCCACTGTTCGAGGATTTGTCCCAGTGGACGACCCAACACGCGAATGGCTCTATCGGTAGGTGACTCTGACAGCTCGGCGGACTCCAAATCGGAAGTCTGACAGCGAAGCGGCTCGGGCTGGACAATAACGCTAGGGTCTTGAGCGGCCTTCGTCCTCGGCGTGCACAATCGTGCCGTAGATCAAGCGCGGGACGTTTTTGAAATAGACCTTTCGACCTTTCTCAAGGGCCACCTGTAGTACCTCCGACCTAACGCAGAAAATTGAGGTCGATATTAGCATCCGATCCCGAACCTGCGGAGTGCTGAAGGGTCGAACCGTTGATATTAGCGAATCCGGGATCGCAGCCATACCGCCATTCGAAGCGCCCTTGGGTGAGATCGTGGAGTTGAGCTTCACGCTTCCGACGGCCCTGTGAGGGTTCAGGCGACCGTGCGCCAAAAGAACGCTTTTCGCTACGGCTTCGAATTCGTCGATCCTAATACGGTGAACGAAACCATTCGGCGCACATGCCGCGATCTTGCGGTTGACCAATATCTGTTCGCCGGACTTAAGACGTGAAAGCCTGCCGCAGACTCGCAGCAGGCTCATTTGTCCCTACGCCGCCTTTTTCTGCCCCGCCCTCAGCTTTGCCCATCGCAATCTTTGAGCGGCGGCGATCTTTCGACGCGCTGACGCCGACATGGTGCGCTTCGCAGGAGCCGCAACCGTTGTTTTCGCCGCCACCAATGCAGGCTGCGATTCCTTCTTTGCGTTTGCCCATCTTGCTTTCTGCGCCCTTGCCATTTTCAACCGTGAAGCCTTCGATATAAAACGTTTCGGTACGGACGGAGATGCAGATGCCGATGTGATGCTGGTCGCTTGGCTTGCTTGCCGAGATGTTCCCGTACCATTTAGTGACTCGATCACTGAAATCGCTTGATCCAGTTTCTTCAAGTGTGACTGTGCTTCCCGGCGCTCAGCGCGAAGCTGCTGAAGCGCATTTGCTAGGTTTCCCATTAGTTCCCCCTCCGTATTTGACAGCGGGATTATTGTAGAGGGCTGAGTGTGTTACTGCCTAATAGGACACAATCTTTTTCAGAACATTTGGAGTCTTGGAAGTGTCGGTGGCGATTACACTCTTGTCGGTCGCACCTTGATCATTATTCGCTTGAGATTAACTATGCCCGACGTTATTGTTGGAGCGGTCTACTACACCTCAGTTCGGCTATTTGATGAGCAATTTACTACTGCACGGGCGGAAAGTCGATACTGCCTTCGACCTCATAGGAAGTCGCGAGAACGACATGACCCGCGCCTTGGGCTAGCCCATCATCAGAAAACAAAAGACGAGATGGTCAAGCGGATGGGCGAAACCAGCGCAAGCCAAACACCACTTGGCTGCGTTTCTGGACGGCGAGACCGATGTCTCGCAGGAACCCGAAAAACGCACAACAAACTCCAAGCCGCTTCCACACATTCCGCTCCTGTGCACAGGAAGTGATGGCGGACGTGCTAAAGGTGAAGCCGCCGGAGAAAACAGCGAAGCCGAAGGGTTAGGGCGTGTTGCGGCGGCTTGGTTTTGATTTGCGTCCTACCAGCGCAGCGACGATCCCTGAGATAGTCGATCCGCCCACGCAGGTGCCGACTATCTTCACTGTGTCTGCCCCATTCACCTTGCCAAACACGAATCCAAGCGCAACGACCGCCGCCACAAAAGCTGCCGCCACCGCTAAAACCAAAATACCGATAGCTACGATATCGGGCGTATCCAGTGTGTACTTGCTACGAACTTCACTCTTAGTGGAATCAGCAGGAGCCGCAGCCCGACCGTCGGCAGGAGACGGATGATATTCAACCCGCTCAAAGGAAGCGGAAGCGGGAGCGGGGAGAGTTGGAATAGCGGTTAGTGCCTTCGGTGGATCGGGAGGAATTGCCACGGCTTACCTCAGCGGCGAGGAATCCTTTATATGCTTACCGGTTTGGGTTTGTCAAAGGCATAATTCCGCAGTTTTCCCTTGCCGAACCATTCAACGACTCCATGACTGCAATCGCTTTATCCAACTTTTCCACTTGCAACTGCACTTGCTTGCGCTCGGCACGAAGCTGCTGTAGCGCGTTCTCTAGGTTTCCCATTGTTCCCCCTCGATTTTGACAGCGGGGGATATTGTATAGGATTGGAATAATCTGCTGTTGGGTCTGTTAGCCGTGGGTTCACTAGATGAGAGCAGTGGCAATAAAGAAGGGTCAGAGCCGAGAAAAGGCAGTCGGCTTTCGGGAGATGGGAACGCTAAGGTGTGAGGGTTGCGGCGAGGAGTTCTCCATCACTCACGATCCTGCGTTCGTGGATAAGTGGCTCGCAGAAAAACAAGCATATTGGCTCGAAAAGGTTCTTGCAGAAGAGCACGAGCGCGACAAGAAACACGCCGACAAAATTGAGCTGCCGGAATGATCCTCCGATTGTCGGACTGAAGACCTGCGACTGGTCAGCGGAAGTAGCGAACAGAAATCATGCCAAAGATTGAGCAGCATGGTCGTGAGAAGCACAACCTGACCATGGACAATGAAACAAGGAACAGGGTTCGCAGTGCGATTCAGCGCAAAGCGGCATAGCTGTTACGGCATCTTTTCCGGGACTCACTCAAAGGGCGGCTCGTGCCGCCCTCTCTAATGCTCCGAGGAGAAAAACAGACTGTGCAGTAGGAAAATCTCGCCTGCTTCAAATGCCACGAGCCGCTAGTAAGAAAATGAACAGCCGTTGTTAAGCGTAATCGTTCTAGTAGATACGATAGGAAGATTTGCACGGAGCTTTGGAACGCTTCGTGCTAGAGCCTCTCTTTGAACGTCCTTCCGACTAGGAGGGCACGATGATCAGCAAGGAGAGCGAGAGAAGTGGATGGAGCTTTGCGAACCTGCGGACATCGTGGGGTGAGTCATGAGCAGCCGATTTTGCCTGCTCTGCCGCATATGCCACGAACCTGTGAGCCTTAAATCAGACACGGTTACGGATGAAAATGGCAAGGCCGTTCACGAGGACTGCTATGTGAAGGAAATCACGGGACAGGACGACCCTGCGGCGGAAGTGGCTAGAATTTTGTCGCTTCGCCGTCTGGTATGAAGAAAGCACGCCGTTCCTCTGGCGTCATTTCCCGTTTGAAGACTTTGCGAAAGCGTTCCTCTATTTGGGCGGTGGTGTGTAAGTCTACTAGTTTCGCTAGTTCGTCGTCTTCCAGTTCTGATCCCCACATTTTACGATAATGCGCTGAATCCGAATTGATGTCTGGTCAATATTGAGCAGATGGCTACGTCGCAGAGGGCTGGCTGGCATCCCCGCGCTGGCACTTGTGATCTTCAAATTGCCTGCGGAGGTTTTGTTGCGCGTCCGATGTCCTTTTCAGCATCTCTAGGGGAACCTTAAAGTTCGTAGCACAATACGTGCAGACTCCTATAGCCGGGACTGTACCAATCCATTTGACCACCCGGAGATTACGCTTGTGCATGGCCGATCTTCGAGGTGGAAGACTTTTTCTTGGCTGCGCTGGCTTTCGCGGCGGCCTTGGGGTGGCGGGCGGCCTTCGCACGTTCGGCTGTAGTTTTATACGTGTTCAACTTCGCCATGCGGAGAATTTTCCCATAGTTCGGAGATCGATTTCCAGCCCTGCGGGAGTCCCACACGTATACTAGGTTCGATCCCTGTGACTACCCGCGTCATTCTTTGAATGGCTCCTTGAGGCGCGGGTTTTATTTTTGAGATTGCCAGGGCGGAGGGTGCAAAGCGGCAATCACGCCAAACAGCAGGTCGGCAAGTTAGTTAAAGAACACCAAACGAGCATGCCGACAAAGACCGCAGTCTGATTCTGTTTGAGGTTGCTGCAACAGTTCTCGCTCATCTAACGTTTTGCGCAGTTGGGCAAGAAGGATTGCCAGCTTGGTTGGACTGATTTGTTTATTGGAAATAGGTCGCCAATTTTCATCTCTAAGGTCCGGGGCCAGAGCAAGACCTCCATTTCTACGATTGCGTTAATTTATCTTGGAGCGGGAAGCCGAGTCTGAGCAATAGTGCTCAACGCACATTTCACACACTGCTCAACTGAGCAAAATTGACCAGTCAGCATTTTTGTAAAAGGTGTAGCATCACGACCAAATAGAGGAGGTCGGGGTTGCCTCTGGAAGAGCGAGCCCATTAAGTACGGTGCGCTGGGCGCTGACCACACATTCCCCTCGGCGCACCGTCACCTCGCACAACTCAAACTCAAGTCTTTCTGTTCGTATGCTAACCTGGCCACGGGAACGGGTTAAAGTTTGTCTCAGCCCAATCCCTCGCTGTGTCCGACATCAAACAGTTCGGATGTAACGAGCGTCGTATGATGAGGCAGTCGCCTTACACATCCCTCCGCCGTGCCTAGTTCGGGCGTCGGTCTCTTGTACAATCTGAGTAATTCGTGTCCGGGAGACCGAGTGTGCCAATAATGTCGCAATCCCCAATCTGTTCCTTGTGCAACGAACCCGTGGAACTTGAAACCACTAAGACCGATGAAAACGGGGATGCAGTTCACGAGTAGTGCTACATCCTCAAAATGCAACCGGAACGCATCAAACATATCGGCATTAGCCCGATGACCTTAACCTGCCCTCGGTGCGCTGCCAAGGCAGAACGAGTCTGCGGAATCCTTAACGGCGAGCCTGAAGTGGTCCACGTCGAAAGAATTGAACCTGCGGCAGCAATGCGTGTCGCGGCAAGGGTCCCAATTAATGAGCCCGCCGCCTCTCAAGCATGTAGTAGAGTGAGAACCTCTTCCCCCTCCGCGAAGACCCATCCTTCCTGAGCGGCTTCATTAATGGTACCGCCCTCCCCCTAGCGGAATACTCGTGCGCTCATGCGAATGGGCCATCGCGCAAGATCGGCGCGATTATGGCAGCTCTTCGCCACTGTCTCGGTCCACTAACGAACAGAACGGAAATAAACCTTCTGCGGTCCAGGGCCACGCGGCACAATCAATCACGAAAAGGCGGCTAGCCCCGTCAGGTACGCGACACTTCCTGACGGAATACCGGATGCGGCGTATGGTATCGCCTTCCTGTCAACATTAAGTTAATAGTTAAGGAGATATTTGAAAATGGAAACCAGAGTAGAACGTGGGCAGGTGAGCGAGGACCGCGTTACGGGCGCGATTGAACGCCAGACATCGCAAGCACCATCAAGCCTGTTCTTGGGACTCGCGCTTGGATCGATGGCAGTCTCGGCAATACTGAAAATCTCAGGCAAGGATAACTGGGCGCTCTTTGTGGGGCAATGGGCTGCCCCGTTCCTCATTCTTGGAACCTACAACAAGATGGTCAAGCAGCATGGATCGGATGCGGTAAATCATCTTACCGCGGCGTAGATGACCCCATGAGCCCACCGAACCCACCTGGGCCACCGAGCACGCGCCTTTATGCAACTAACGTTCGCATCACAATCATGCATTGCGCTGATCAGCGCGATGCAAAACTCAAAGGAGAATTACATGCCAGACGATATGAATAAGGAGAAAGGTCAGAATCCGGGGCAATCGGGTCAACAATCCGGACAGCAGCAACAGAAACATGATGATGCTTTCAAGAAGAACCCTGGCCAAGACCGTAACCAGGAGCAGGATGACAAGCAGAAGAAACAACAGGACCAAGGGGGTCAGCGCCGAGCGTCCTAATCCTTCGTTCGGGTCCCGGCCTAAGATTGCCGGGACCTTTATTTCAGCGAAATGAATTGAACTCGACTCTTTTCAGGAGAACGATATGCCAAACGACAGTTTGAAGGAATTGTATGTAGAGGAATTGAAAGATTTGTACAGCGCGGAGAATCAGTTGGTCAAAGCGCTTCCCAAGATGGCTAAGGCTGCATCGTCAGACGAGCTGCGGCAAGGATTCGAAGAACATCTCGAACAAACCAAGTGCCACGTGCAACGTCTGGAGAAGGTTTTCCAGTCCTTGGAGGAGAGTCCCAAAGGTAAGAAGTGTAAAGGCATGGAAGGCTTGATAGAGGAAGGTGCGGAAGTCATGGAAGAGGACTTTGAGGGCAGTCTCATGGACGCGGCTCTTATCGGGGCTGCACAACGGGTCGAGCACTACGAAATTGCGGCGTACGGAACCGTTTGCGCTTTTGCTAAGGAACTGGGAGAAACGAAACAGGCGTCATTGCTGACCGAAACGCTTGAAGAAGAAAAAGAAACGGATGAGAAGCTCACCGAATTTGCTCAACGGATCAACGCACACGCGAACGAAGGTGAAGAACGGAAGGAGGAGGCGACCGGCAAGAAGAAGGCCAGGCGCGCGGCGTAGATCGAAACTAGCGCCCCGAGCGCAGTTAAATCGGGGTGTTTAGCTCCGTACCGCTTAAGGGATGCGTTGGTACAGTGTGGACACTAGTTACGCGGTTTCCATAGTCCTGTACGGTTGACTAGTTACTATGCGATTGATTCCAAGAAGGAGTACCGATGAAATATTTTTCGAAAACGCTTTTAATCTTCCTTGTGCTTGGGTTCCTATTGACTTTGGCATCTATGGCGTCAAGCGCGCAGGACCCTTCCGCGACGCGACCGCCCGATAACACGAAAGTCAACGATCGGGATCGGGACAAAGCCGAGCCTACTGCGGATCAACCAAAAAAAATCGCCCCGACCGAGATATCACTCGTGATATTCGCCAGGCCATCGTACACGACAAGTCACTCTCCACATATGCGCACAACGTGAAGATCATTTCGCAAAACGGCATGGTGACGCTCAAGGGTCCGTTGCGGTCGGAAGAGGAGAAGGCGGCAGTTGAATCTAAGGCGGCCGAGATTGCTGGCAAGGACAAAGTGACGAGCCAACTGGAAGTTAAACGGAACTAATAACCAAAAACCACAAGGAGACATAATGGCAGGAAAGAACACAGCAGTGTTTGGCATCTACACGGATCGTTCCAGTGTGGATCGAGCCGTGCAAAGTCTCAAGGCAGCCGGTTTTTCAAACAACGATGTATCTGCGTTGTTCCCGGAAAGCAAGGGCACCAGGGATTTCGCCCACGAAAAGAACACCAAGGCACCTGAAGGAGCGACGACAGGGGCCGGGACTGGAGCGTTGTTAGGTGGAGGTTTGGGGTGGTTGGCTGGGATAGGCGCGTTGGCAATTCCTGGTCTCGGACCCTTCATCGCGGCGGGTCCAATCATGGCAGCTCTTGCAGGAGCCGGAGTCGGAGGCGCGATAGGCGGCCTTACCGGCGCTTTGGTCGGCATGGGCATACCAGAATATGAGGCCAAGCGCTACGAAGGTCGCGTCAAGGACGGCGGGATTCTGCTTTCTGTTCACTCAGACAATTCCGACCAGGCTAAGAAGGCGAAGGCAATCCTTGAAGGTACGGGTGCACAAGATATTTCTTCGACTGGCGAAACTCGGGGCGACAAGAGCGCCGCCCCCGACAGACACGTTGCATAGTTCTTTGAACCGGCAGGCCGGACGGAGTCTCTGTTCGGTTTGCCGGAAACATCGTTGAGGTTATCAAAGGAGAGAGCGAATGAGCGTCTGGACAATTCTATTCATAGTGCTGCTGATAGCGTGGATTGGCGGCTTTACGGTTTTCCACGTCGCAGGAGGACTAATTCACTTATTGCTCGTATTCGCCGTGATCTCGTTGATCTTGCATTTCGTAATGGGTGCGCGGGCGACTTAAGATTTTAGGGAGAAAGGATTTTCTCTTCCATTGCGACTCCTCAGTGGACGAGATCGAGCCTAAACACAACCGCTCTACTATTTACTGGATTTGCAATGAGCGAGCACAAAGCCCAAGTAACAATCTATTCGGTCTCGAACGCTAGTGATCGTGAACCCCGAACAAGTTGACGAACGAGCAATCGTGCCGGGGCAGATCATTCGGACTGAGATTGCTTATGGAAATAGCGATTGGATCGGAGGAAGAATCGCGTAAATATCTCGATGAGTATATCCGCTTGGCTGAGTCCCTCGTGGTAGCAGCGCAAGACTCGAGGCCAAGTGGATCGCTACTCCTTTCTTGTAAGGCTTTTTCACCCTCTATGCTGGTTTATCCCGGCGCACTAGCATCGCGATTTCACTCATTGACCCTGGCACAGCACTTTTGTTCACTGGAAACGACAATCTATTGGGCCTTTTCAAAGGGCGTGGCCGGTCGTATTAGTCGTGCGTTGGTGGCCGGGGTGCCTTGTCGGGGTCCGGTATCCGAGGAGTGAATGGTTCGCTGGCCGTCATGTCTAAATACTTTCCAAAAGAGATATGGCGCGGCAGGGGCGCTGCGCCATCAGAGGAACAAACGACCGTGGGTCGCATAGTTCCTCTCGCCCTTATCGAAAACAAATTTACGAATGCGGACGTTGGGCGAGTGTTCAAAATTGCACAGTGTTGAAATAGATGAGTAATTTTCGCCGGTTTGGGAATGGGTTAGTCTGGAATCGGGGAGGAGACGTGCTCGGGCGAGCCGGGTTGACTACGTCGTTTTGTTCCGAAATCGTAAAATCTCGGAGACGCTCAGAAAAGCGCGGGGCTATTGTCCTAAGCTGTGAGCCATAAACCCAAAGTGAGGCAGTCCCCCCAAGACCCGCCGACGAGCCCCCCTCACGGCGGGTCCTTGGTTGGCCGCTACTGAGAAGTTGCGAGGGCTGCAGCTTACTCGATTCGACTTCAGCGCACGACGGTTTTCAGAAAATAGGCAATGCCGATTGAGGGATTAGCTCTCGAAACAAATGTTTGCGCCGTCTGTTCATGGGGTATCCGACAACTGCCTTCTTTGAGTGCCCGGGAGCCGTTCATGCTGACAGTGGCATATTGTACGGCATCCGGTCGGAATGTCGACCTGTTTTGTTCAGCAAGACGTTGATTTCGCCGATGATCTCACGCCGTCTGATCCGTCGCGCCTCAAAGCGTACGACATGGTCAATTTCATCCTTTAGGACGGACTCCCCTCGCATTCGATCCCACAGATCGATGGCTCGCAGTTCGGCCATCAGGCTTTCTGCTTGTCATCAAGCACATTTTCCTCCCGCTATTGCCTCTAACCGGAGAGCCAGTTCAGAGGTGGTAAAAGGCTTCCGCATGAGTTGAAAAATCTTAGAATCTTCAACCCCCAATGGGTACTCGTCGGGGTAACCCGTCATAAGAAGTACTCTCAAGTCGGGATACATACCGACTGCAATCCGAATCAGTTCACGCGCCCCGAGCCCCGGTGTCACCACGTCACAAAGCAGAAAGTGGATTGGATTGGGATGCTTCGAGCACATCCTAAGCGCCTCATCCCCATCCTCAGCCACCAAGACTTCATACCCACGTTGCCGCAGTCCCCGTCCGAGCATTTCACGAATTGCAATTTCATCCTCAACCACGAGAATCGTATCCATAAGTTTGCAACGTGTGACCCATTTTGCCGCACGCGGGAGTGGAGCCCGTCGGAACAAATTTACGACGGCGGATGTGGGGTGAGTGTTCACGATTGCACAGTTTGTGAATTAAATAGACAATTTCCCTATTTGGGAATGTATTAGTCGTTGAGAACAAATGTTGAGAAGTGAACTGTGGACTTGCAGCCCGCTCAGAAGTTCATTGCCTGAGAGCTCCTCACATTTACCCGAACCAGCAAAAGATTGGCTTGGCCGGAGAATGCTGACGCCGGCATGGGCTTTCGCTGCGTCAAGGACTGAAATTGTCGAAACCGCGCGTGATTTTGAGGATCGTCGCGCACGCATCCGCATTTCATACATGCGCTCGACCTGTTCACAAGTTGGTACGCGGGACCACGGCAGCCCGCATTTTCAATTTCACCCGGCGCTTCTGCCGGCTATCGAGGAGTGGTTAAGCGAGCACGGATAAGATCGGTCAATCGGCTACCGCGTTTCTCGCCGGCGATCGGCACATGGTCGCGGTTATAAACTCTTTCGAAGGCTTCGACGTCCTTCGGATGAGGGTAAAGTACTACTAAGTTAACTGCCACTTCATCGTCTTTGAAATTGCCTCAGACGTGGTTGAGATTGTTCAAAAAACGTGAGTTGCGACAGAGATTCACCGCAACTCACGAATAACTCTAGATTGCAGCGATTCCGTTAAATCCGACATCCTGCGGGAGCCCGCCGACGGTCCCCAGGTTGCTCAGGGTGCCATCCGACTGAATGCCGAAGATGCTAATCGTACCCACCTTCGCATCGAGGCTATACAGGAACTTGCCATCAGCACTAATGGTGATGTCCAGATTCGTGGCTCCCGTGGGGTTTGTCCCAACGACAGTTCCCGGCAACGCGGTTAGCGTTCCATTGCTACCGATGGTAAAGCCCGAAATAGTTGAACTGCCGGCATTCGAGGTGTAAACCCATTCGCCGTTTGGAGTAACCGCATTCCAGCATGTTGCCGCTCCCAGAGTCGGGACGCTCGTACTGATTGCGGAAAGCGTTCCATTGGAAGAAACTGCGTAAGACGAAATTGCCGAGGCGTTTTGGCCTCCGCTGGGACCGGTTTCAACTACTAGCGCCGCACCATTAGGAGCAAACGCAACCGAAAAAGCTCCCGGACCCACGCTCGGATTTGTAACGATCGGGGACAACGTTCCGTTACTCTGTACACTGAACACATCGATGTTGTTCGTCTCTCGTTCAGTAACGACGAGGAACTGACCGTTGGGACTGAACGCTAATGACGCTGCTCCCGAGGTATTGGTGCTTAGAAAACTGAGAGAATGAGGAATCTGCGAAAGTCTTCCGTCCTCATTGACTCGGAAACCAACCACGTTGCTGCTACCGCCAGTGTTGAGAACATACACGAAGTGTCCATGCTGGGCTACTGCGTTGGGTTCACTTCCTCCTGAGAATTCCTTGTCAGCCAGCGACAAGTCCGAGCCGTGAACACGAAATATTGAGATCTCTCCGCTACCTGCGTTGACCGCAAACAGAAGGGTGTGATCTTGACTGAGGGTTAAAGAACCTTGTGATTCCAGCGGATCATTATTCCCACCACTGCCACGCCCGCCGGTTGCAAATCTGTGGCCTTCTTGTAACGAGCCATCTGCAGCTCTTCTAAAAGAAATGACTTCATTCCGATCCGCGGCATTCGTCATAACGAAGACTGCGCCTAGGTTAGGACGTCCATCCTGTGCATTGCTGCGAGTTGCTGACAGTACGCCAATCGCTAGCGCGACCGACAAAAGGGTGCGAACTACTTTTTGCATTTCACGGCTCCTGTAATTGACTGGAAGTGCGCGGCGCCGAATTCAGGGCTCCTCAAACAAGGCATTCCCTTCAGTTTCCGCGTCGCGTAGTCATGAGAGAGATGACTAGAACAAAAGTTTCAGAGGACACTTAAAGAGTCCATATTTAATTGTAAAATCTGCTTTGCTCGCATAACGCCGTGGACTGGTTGAGGCTCGAATCAACGTTCGATAGGGTTCGGTTTTTCTGGTGTTCATTCTCGGAAGCCTGGCGCTCGACCACTTTCTTTTTGCGGAGCGAAAAGATTTGTTTTTCGCCCCGCAATCTTTTTGTGACCGAGTTCGCCAGGTTGTTCGAGCTGCGATTCGACTCGACTACTGGACACTGTGGCGAATCGCTATCAAATCACTTGACGATGAATGACTGCTTGCTTGTCGTCGTTCCACCCAGATTCGTTACCTTGATCGGTCCCGTAGTGGCGCCCGCAGGCACGGTTGCGCTGATGAATTGACGGTTGAGCACCTGGAACCAGGCACTGACGCCGTTAAAAGTGACTGCGGTTGTGCCGACAAAGTTGTTGCCGCGGATCGTGACAACTAAACCCACCGCGCCGGTTGCTGGTGTGAATGCTGCAAGGGCCGGTGTGGGCGCAGGCAGGCCCGCATCCAGAGTCCAAACCGTACCATCGGCGAACTTCTTTCCCCCTCCGGAGATAGTCCCACCTAATTCGGTCGTGCCAATAAGCGTGCCGTCAGCGGCCTGGATTACGCCAGCCAAAGGCGAGTTACCGTTGGCGCCGTCAAAAGCGAAGGTCTGGAGCACCGCGCCATCCTTCGGCCTGATCGAGAAGACGCTGCCCATCGGATCAGCCGAGTCCGTAAAGTTGGTATCCCACAGGTTGCCGTCGGAAGCCAGGAAGAGTGAAGGAATGTTAGTCGTTCCTGCAAGCGTGGTGAATGGTGCAAAAGCCACGAAGCCGGTGCCCTTGGTGCTGACTTCAAAAAAGTTAATATCGCCCGCTGTAATGGATTCGAAGGCTCCATAGAGATGGCCGTTGGCGCCTTGAGTCAGTCCACTAATGCCGATATCAAACAAGACCGACTTGAACTGAACCGTGAATTTGCCCGCCGGGGTGAATTGGAAGATTTCCTCATTGAAGCTATTGACATCGAGCCCTTGAGAAACGCCATAGAAGTTGCCGTTGGTTGCCTGAATTATTCCCAATGGCTCAACACCGTCAGTCACGCCGGCCAATCTATGTAGAACGGTAAAAGTTCTGGTGCTCGGCTCGAAGCGGAAGATGGTGCCGCAGCCGATGCTTCCGCATGTCACGGTTGATCCACCTTGCAGGGTGGTGCCGTACAGGTTGCCGTCATGTCCCAGCAAGAGGGAGTTGGGAATGGTGCCGTCGGCACAGTTTGCAGACGAGCAAAAGTTATGAAGGACCCTGAAACCGGCGCCCGTCTTGCTGATCTTGAATAGCACACCCCCATTTTGCTTGCCGCCGTTAAAGGTTGTGCCGTAGAGGAATCCGTCGTTAGCCTCCACCAAGGCACTGGCTGGGTTGTCGCCGTTCAGGAACGCGCCGGCGGTCTGGGTGAAGGTAAAGAGCTTGGTGAACGTTCCAGCAGGTGTCAGTTTGAAGAGTGTGCCGCCCTGGGGATTGGAGACGCCTTCATCGGTAACTTGAGCCGCGCCGTAAAAGTCTCCGTCCGAGGCTTGAATGATGAGATCGGGACGCGCGCCTTGTGGACACTTGGCGCTATTGCCGCTAACAATACAAGTGAAAGCAAATAGCTGATTGATGGTTCCCGAGCTCTGCGCGCGGGCGGTGCCCGCCAGCGACAAGCCGATAACGACGGTCATAACGGTTCGAATGCCATTGTTATTGAATAGAGACTTTCCGGAATTCATTACATTTTCCTTTTTTCGAACAAGATTTGTGGCTCTCAAATTATCTGCACTGTTGCTTGTTGTATTCCCCCACTGCGCTCGTCACGCAGTAGCCTGGAACAATGAATGGGGACAGCGCCCCAGTGAGCGCTGTCCCTGAACGAATTACTTTGCCTGGTTAGTAAACAGAACGAACGGGTGTTCGAACGGCATGTGGTGGCTGAGGAAACTTCCTGCCACCCACACATCTCCGGGTGCGACCGAAGCGATTCCGAACGTGGTCGTCGATCGCGTCCCCTCGGAAGGCGCTGGGACCAAGCTCCACTTGTTTCCGTCCCAATGAAGAACGAGGGGGCTGTTCTTGCCGTCAAATCCTTCCTGGAAACCGCTTGCCCATACATCTTTGCTCGAGATAGCGGTTACGCCCCACAGTTCAACCACTTGTGTGTTCGCCGGCGTGGGGCTGGGTATCACGGTCCACTGATTGCCATCAAAGTGTTCAATCAGCGTATTTTGAAGATCATTTTGATCACCCACCGCCCAGACATCACCGTTTGAAATCGCGGCTACGGCACGAAAAGTGCTCGCCCGCGCGTCGGCGGTTGCAAATAGACTCCAAGTATGACCATCGAAATGGAAGATTTCTCCCTGGCCATCTTGTCCGTTTATATCGTCGATGGCTGTCATCCACACGTCTATGTCGGAGATAGGTGCGATGCCGTTCACTCCAATTAAGAGGTCGCTGCCGGTCGCAAAAGGCGCTCCAGAAAGAGACCACTTTTTGCCATTGAAGCGTTCAATGAATGGAACCAGGAATTGCTGGGTGCCACTTTGCTCCAGCAGATATCCTGCGGCCCAAAGATCGGTTGGCGACAACGCCGCGATGGAGACCAATGCCTCGCTCAAAACTGTTGCATTGTCCACTTGCTTCCCGACGAGGTTCAGATCTTTCACGTTTCTCCACGCCTTGCCGTCGAAGTGCTGGACTACCTCAGTGTCGAAACCTTTACTATTTTCGAAGAAGCCTACGGCCCACACATTGCTCGGGGAAAGTGCAGCAACGCTGTTGAGAACCAGATCGGGATTCCCCGTTTCCTGGGCGATCGGAATTTGTGTCCACGTCTTGCCGTCAAAATGCAAGGATCCGTTGCCGACTACCCAAACATCGTTCGCAGAATCTGCCGAGACCCCCACTGCCAGCAATCCTTTGAGAGGAACTTTCTGAATCTGCCAGATTGACTTGGGTTTGCCCGGAGCTTGTGCGTAAGCGGATGATAAGAGCCACAGAGCAGTAAGTACGGCTGCCAGGGCTGACCGCCATAACAGCACGCTTGGAGTGTATAATTTCATTTCTTCTCCTTGACGATTGATCATTAGTGGGGTGAACACTCAGTTTGCTTTGATCATCGGAATAGATGCTCGACACGGCTCAATATGTGTAATAAAGGTTGTCAAGATATTGTCACTTCCTGGAACCTAGACGACGATAGCGTCCGCCTGATAACCCTCAGCATGAAAGACGCACAAAAGTCCTCCGACGAATCTCGGGCAGCCTCGTCCTCATTTGTTCTCCATCTACCGAAGCACCCTCGCATAAACGAAGGCGCCCTCGGGTCATGCGCCACCACTCCTAGCGTGATGATTGGTGATCAGAAGGCAAACTTCCCTGCAATTCGATTACTCTTGGTGATGCATCCGCACCCAGACCAGCAATAAATGGTCGTCGGCTGTATGTGTGATTTGTCCGAAGTTGGCGGCTATCAGCGTTTGTGTTTGGGAAGGCATCAATCAACCTATGGAGATCTTCTCGGATTCTCGGCGGGTTGGGAGATCAGTAATTGTTGGCATAACATTCCACAAACGTTCAAAATCCCCGGCTCAGGGTCGATTAGTGGAATGGTGCGCGGTGCAACATATAAGAGTAAATTTTCACCCCGGGTTTCAGTAAATAGTTTCACTGGTTACCGACAGAGGAGAGTTCCCGGAAAAGCGATTAGCTGATCAGTCCTGGCCTATACGAAAAACGACGGATGAGTCCGAACCCGCGAGTTCCCCGTCACGACCTCGCAGGTCCGGGCTGTTAGTAAGCTATCTTGGGGGTAAGCCTGCGTTCAACCTGTACACCACGCCATCGCCGAAGTGACCTGCGGGGACTTTGCCGAACATGGTAGTCGTGCCCCACAGAGTGCCGTCTTTGACTTGGAGAAGCGCGGTCGGAAGTGCGCCAACCGCGGCATGGACGCCGAAGGGTTTGAGAGTCTTGAGCACCATGCCCGTCGACAATGAAAGGCTGATAAGGTCGCCGCTAAAGTTGTTGGCGACATGCTCGGCGACCCAGAGGTTGCCATCACTGGCTAGCAGCACGCCGCTCGGGGAGCCGCCGCTAACAGTGGTGTTGTACCGCGGAAATAAGTTCAGGTTACTGCCATCCAGATTAACCTCGAATAGCCCTGCGCCTCCCATCTGGTAGATGGTGTATAGACCGTAGATTTTTCCATTGGCTATAACCATGGAGTCTGTCGGGAAAGACCCATCAAGCCCAAATAGAGGAAACGTCGTTCCCGGCAGCGACTGGAAGTCCCCTGTCGCCGGAACGTAATGGAAAATCGCTCCGGAAAATCCGTAAAAGCTTCCATCAGGAGCCAGCGTGAGCGAAATCGGATGGTCTCCGTCAGCTTTGCCATCGAAGTTGAACATGACTTCGTAGGTTCCAGTGGCGGGAACCACACGGAAGATGGTGCCGCATCCCGCGAAGCAGCTGCCAGTACCGCCAGCTATGGTCAGCCCGTAGAGGTTGCCGTCCAACCCCGCCACGAGTTTGCTGGCAATGATGCCGTCGGTGCAATTCCTAACCGAACAGAACTGGTGAATGACTTTAAACCCAGATTTCCGGCCTACTCGGTACACAACCCCCTGTTCCGGTACACCACCATTGAAGGTCACGCCATAGAGATTCCCGTCAGAGGCTTCTGTAATTGAACCTGGATTGTTGCCGTTGGGATAATTGTTCTTTGCGCCCGGGAGAAAGGTGTGCAGAAGGGTAAACTGCCCGCTGGGCGTAACCGAAAAGACGGTTCCCCCATTCGGTTGTGATTGGTCTCCCTCGCTTGACACAAACGAAGTGCCGTAGAAGTTGCCATCCGAACCTTGGATCAGGAAGCTGGGCTCGCCTCCGTGTGGACACGGACCAACCCTCTGACTTTTGTTTCCGGAGCAGGCGAAGGTTGTGACGGCGACAGGTTGTGAAGCGGCAGCGTACGCTGCAGCGGAAATAAGCAGCAGCGCGAGAGAAACGGCGATCGAGAGTTTTTGTAACATTCGAGTGTTTACCTTTCCTAGTGAGACACGGCTCATGATGAAAAACGGACATGCTCCACATTTATTCCGCATTTCCCGGCGGGCACCTGACAAAGAAGCCGGCGCCCACATGCTGTGCGCCGGCGTTGGCGAGAAAAGGACAGTTTTCATGGCGACCCACGATCACTTGTGGATGCGTCCGCTTTACTTTGGAAGCAAGGTGGTCTCGTCGATCGACTCGGAGACCTTCTGGCCCAGGAGCACACCAGCGTTGTGATCGAATCGGTAGTGCTGCCCCGCAAAGATGCGGCTGACGCCCGCCTCCTTCGCCGCTGCCGAAAAACTGGTGAAGTGGCGCTTCACTCCAGCCAAGACCTCGGATGTGACATCGAAGGTGAACTTGTCGCCAAAATAAAATTGCAACGCTTGCGCCGCTGCAAAACTGGTGGCACTGTGTGCGCCGGGATACGACGGGTCGGGCGCGGTTTTGGTCGTCACCGGCAGCCAATCGCCGTCGGTTAATTCCGCCGCGGTGACCGGCCGCCAAAAGTGGTAGACGTACTTGGCTTCGAAAAAGGAGATGGCGGCGTCGGCCATGCCAAAGTTGACCAAGGCAAAAAGCCGCGCACTCTGTTCGAGGTTTAGGTTGTGGGTCAAGGCAGCAGTCTGGGCTATCTCATTCCAGTAGTCTTGAATCTTGCCGCTCCAGAAGTTTCCAATGAGGGTCTGCTCCTGGGTGCGAGTTTTGCTGTCGATCTCGCCTAGGCTTTGCACCTCGGCAAGGTTCTGGATATATTCTTTGTCGGTCAACGCGGGCGGTGGTGCGGGAAGGAATTCCCGCGAGTTGACGATCGCAAAAGGTGTGACATCACCCCAATGCGTGAAGTCGGCGGGCGTGAAATCCGGAGGAGTCAGCTGATAGTATCCCGGTAGATTCTTGGGCTTGTAGGGGGGAGGGGTAACGCCCGAACCGTCGTTGGCGCGTAAGGCCAGAATTTCAGCGGCCACCGTCTGCCCCACGGCGATGCCGTCGGTCTTCGGCTTTCCGTCGGCAATCTGGGCCAGGTCCTGTTGCAATTCAGCGTCCAGTGTGGCCTGAAATGCTGGATAGAGCGAAACCAGCACATCGTGGGCAGCCTGGTCGGCTGCGGCGGCTTGAGAAGTTCTGGGAGACACGTCGGCGAGGCGGACTAGATAGGGAGTGAACAGTCCAACGATGTTGTTAACGGAATCGTAGATAGCAGCGTGCAGAATAGCGAAGCTGCGCGTCGAATGAATGGTGGCCGGTTGGGCACCCGAAGTCCGAACGATGACCAGTAGGGTTCTATTCCACTCGATGACGGGATTCACCGATTGAGTGGGATTTAGAGGGAATTCCCCAGTACCGACCGTAGTCGAAACTTTTGTGACTTGTGCCTGAAGAGTGGCGCACACGATGGCAATGGTAACCAAGATCTTACGCATGATTCTTTAACCCTTTTCTGCTTTCCTTATTCAGAATTTGAGCGCCCGACTAGCCGTGAGACTAATCGCTGCCGAGGCACTCATGTGCAGTAGAACTGGGCCAGTTGGGTTTTATTCCAAGCACCAAAAACAATTGGTGTCGCTATTTCTAGCAACCCGAGCTTAGCAACGACCTCAAATCGGTAAACAAGATCAGGGAAATGGGCAGGGCACCGCTCGCCGGAAAGCGCATCTGTGGCGCTTTGGATCACTGGAGAGCGACACATGGGGATAGACGCTGCATTCTGTATTTTGGTTTTGCAATAGGGAATAAACTCAGGTCCTTTATACATTTCAAGGCACTGGGGACGGAGTGGGGCCGATTGGCGGCGTAGTCAGAGATGCGAAGGGAAATCTATACGGGACGACTCGGTTCAACTTTCAAGGTTCGGGCGCGCCTAGCCGGTTTGGTCTGGTGTATCAGTTGACCCCACCAAGAGCGCTGAGTTCACGCACAAGGTGATTTATGCGTTTCGGGGAGAAGTCGTCGACGGACAATCGCCCCAGAGCAGCGTGGTGTTTGATGTAATCCATAGATTGTCCTTAAGTGAGAGTGGATTCCAGGATGGAATGATGCCGGCAGGCGGTTTAATCATGGATTCAGGAGGAAATCTCTTTGGGACCACGTTCCTCATGCCGCAAACCCAAGCCCAGTATCGACTCAGTCGCGCTCTTCCCGCCGCCATATCGACAGGCCGCGCTCGCCCAGCGCCAGCATGCCGAGTGTGGCGGGTTCGGGAGTGGGAGCCGTGAGAGCTGCATTCGGTCTTTCCACGTTCCCGTGTGGACCTTTGGTCTTGCCGGTGATAATCGCTTTGCCGGGGATGGTTTCGTAGGCGTAGCCGGTGAGTGTGCCGCTAAATGCGCGCCCGTTAAACCTCACGTTCAACCGCGCCCAGCCAAAGTGAACCTTCCCGTTGATTATGAATCGCAAGCCAAGATAGCGACGTCTTACACCCTTCCCCCCGTTGGCCCATTGGCCAAAAAACGTCGAAGATTGATGGACAGCTCTCCATCCTCCCATGACAGCACTGGACGTTGTATCGTTGAATTTGACCCGCACACCAGCACGGAGGGCGGAGGCTGAACCGCCCTGTCCGAGGATCCGGTTGCCGACTTTAGACGGCTTCACGCGCAAGTACGCGTGGAGGTTGGGCACAGAACTGAAGAAAGTATTACTAAAGTAGAAATCGCTAACACCGTCGTGGTTGAGGTCGAGGGGAACAATCGTTGGGTGACCGATCTGTGGAGGCGGAATCTTGACATGTGCGGGCGTATATACAATCCTCGCCGTGGCTGGTGGTGCCAGGGCCAGCATTCCGACTCCTGCTGCGCCCGCTGCAATCGCATACATGTTGAGCTGGTAATGGATTGACTCAGGAAGGTTTGCTGTCTTTCGGGGCCCGGAAGAACGTTTCATAAGATCCTCCTCAAACGGGCGAACCCATTCTCCTCTCGGCGTCGTCAGGAGTCAATCCGCACATCCGCGAAAATCAATACGAGGCAAGAAACTACAACTGGAGCAAGAGAGACCTAAGTGCCACGCCATCGACATCAGCGGATTGAACCCATGCGACCGTCACCGCATCGAGGAGATAGGATTTAACTGCTTGGCTCGATGAAGTAACAAAACCAGAAGGCGCTAACACTCGGATCGCACGTTATCGCCATCGGAAGAGATGCGCGGTGTGTGAAGCGGTGTTCCTATCGACAAGAGCCGACGCCAAATACTGCAGTCATAAATGCCAGCTTCGTGGCGACCGACGTGGATTAGCCTTTCGTGGTCTGCCCTGAGAACATTAACGAAAATTCCGGTCTGCAAGCCATTGCTGCATAAGGTGGTTATGAGAGCGGATTTTAGTAATGAATTCTTATGAGTAGGGTAGTGGCAATCGTGGCTTTAACTGGCGTGATAGTGCTCCGTGAAAAGGCGCCGGACTTCAGCGGGTGCAACTCCCGCCCGGGAACTGGTTTGCTCCACCCGGTAGCAATCGAAACGGCGGAGAGGCAACGAAGCTGTCGGAGCTTTCGATGTAGAGGGTCGCATGCCGACTCGGCGAGCGTGCAGGCCATAGTTGAGTAAACGCTGAGCAGGCCCCGAAAAAGTAATTGCAGGAGCCGACCTGCCTGTTACACAGAGAAGGCCGCTGATTGCGCGTACTCCGACGATCGGCTGGCCAACTACTTCTGCCTGGGATCGCCAAACCGGACTGAGGTGACCTGGCAAAAGCCAAGTCGAATATCCACCGGGAGACTACCGTCACTGGGCCTGTTCTCGACTCTACTCGCCTCTCTGACAATGTCGGCGGTGTCAAGGACTTTTCGAGCACACTGCAGCATGCACTCGCGGGATCCGGAACTCTCGGGACTCGGCGGGTGCGGCGTGGTGTTCAGGATTGACCGAAATTGAAAGGAAAATGTGCTCCACCGCTTTCAGCGGTAGCGCGGACGGTTGGCGGCCTGGAGGAGGTCTCATCCGCGATAAGGCGGGGAATTTTTACGGGGTCACGGGTGGTGGTGGTGGTGCCGGCTATGGAACCGTGTATAAGCTCGACCCCTCCGGCAAGGAAACCGTTTTGTACAGCTTTCCAGGAGGCAGCACTGGCGCCTATCCAGTCGGTCGGTTGGTGCTGTATAGCAAGGGCAATCTCTATGGCGCAACCCAGGACGGTGGAGGGTCCTGTTTCTGTGGAGTTGTATTCAAGCTCGACAAGAGGGGCCATGAGTCCGTCCGACACAGCTTCACGGGAAACCCTGACGGTGCCTATCCCGAACTTGGGCTGACAGGCGACGGAGCAGGCGATCTCTATGGTGTTACCTACGCCGCTGGTGGCTCCACGAATTGCTATGGCATCGGCTGCGGTTCAGTCTTCAAGGTGGATGCGAGCGGCCATGAGACTGTGCTCCATGGCTTCACGGGAGGGAGTGACGGGAGAATACCTTTCGGGGGACTGATTCTGGACAAGTCGGGAATCTTCATAATACCGCCCCTGTGGGCGGCGATTTGTCATGCGGCCAGGGCGCCGGTTGCGGCGTGGTCTTCAAGTTAACCCCTTAGAATAATCAGGCGGTGAAGCACGAGCGGACGTTCCGTTCAACGGGTGAGGCTGCTGTGGATTGCCTCCTAAACAGCGAATCTCCCTTAATCTTCTGCGTCTGGCATGGGGAACCCATCGTTGGTTGTCCGATATTTCTGGAAAAGGGCCTTTATTTGCTTTCCGCACGGGTCTGTATGGAGCGTTTCTCATAGCGAGCTCTGCCAAGCGTCTCAGCACTGGCCGCGTGACGTTTGACTGGGACAATCATTTCGCTCACGGCTTTGATCGCTTGACTCCGTTTCTCGATGTCGACGTGGCTAACTCGGTTCCTGACACCCGATTTCTGCACCGTCCCTACACTTCCCTCGGCACGCTGGCGCACTTTGAGGGCGGCTCTGAGCTCGGCGCAAGGGGCCACCCTCGCAAGCGAACCATTCACGGACGTGTCCGCCACGCCCACCCAGGACAAAGGGAAAGGCCGGCATTGCGTGCATAACTAAGCGGGCACGCAGGCCACTCAGTTGGTTTGCGTGCAAAAGTGTGTGTAAAGCTCTTCACTCCGACCCGTAATGTGTTCTCCATTTGTACAAATGCTGGACAAGGGCATTTCTTCACAATCCATCCCGAAGAGGAAGAGAAGCAAGAAAAGAACCCGACCGGGTCCGCTGTGGGTTAGGCATCGAAGTCGCGGTTGCGCGCATCGGACGTACTGGAATGTTCGCCTGTCGTCAGTTTGTACTTTATCACCCGATCCTTTCCGCAGTCACAACCAGGACCGTGACAGGGACCGTACACGTAGCAGTCGGTCACTGCCGAAATTGAAATCCCTGCCGCACGATAGTGTATAAGAGCCATTTCTAAAGCTTCCCAATGGTTGAAACAGTCACACCCGTATATGTAGGCCGCTCCATCGACGACAACTCCAATGCAATATAGATCCTTGACAGGATCGCTTTTGCTGACAAGATCAAACATTATTCTAGCTCCTTCCTTTGTAGATCAGATCGAGGGACTTTTATCCTCTATTTACTAATACCGACAGCCAGCCCCGTTTTGGGGGTTCGCGACTAATTTTTTTCTGGGAAATCTCGACCGTCGTCCGAGCCAAAAGTAAGCTCCGCTGAGTATTGTCAGCAAATCTTGCCAATTGGCGGATCCGACAACGCGAAGCGCACCTAAAAGCCGACACCAGAGCCGCCACCGGGGGAGCGGCGTAGCATGCTCCCAGAATAGACCGATTTCCACGGCCGACGCTCGCTTTGACAGGAAGGCACCCGACACACCACCCAGCTTTTGCGTAACTCAAGTCAACCGGCGAATTCGCTAAAATCTCACAAAGACAGGCAAAAATCGGCTTACGTAAATTATTTCTTCACACGGAATGACGCTTCGCCGCTACAGAACTCCTGTTATAGGTGCCCACGATTGTTAGCCAAGCGGAAGGAGAATGGATGGACGGTTCAAGAAAGCCCCCACATTAGAAGAACTCATGAACGGATGTGCAGTGTCGCCGCGCCGGCCGGGCGAGGTGCCACACGTGGCACAAATGGAAGAACTAGGATGTCAGAACCGAGCCCCCTTGTCGTTGTCAGCGAAGAAATCAACGATTTTTCCTTACGATACTTGGCGAGCGATCAGTGCTGGCTCACTCGGAGGGAAGGGGAGCAGAGGATCAAAAAAGCTGTGTGGGCTTTGCGCAACTTAATCGAAGAGGGGTGCAAGGAAGCCGGCCTTCGCTAGGAACTCCGGCCCGCGGCACTTCGAACTCGACGGTACGCCGGGTCGTATTGCGGGACTGGGGCGGGAGTTCGCGACTTTGAAAGAACTCAGATGGAACTGGAAGGGGGCGGCCCGACAGTGACGGCCCCAATACTCGTCCGCTCAACGCCGGGCAGACGTCTACGCATTTGGCAAAGGGTCGGGTGATACTGAGCCACCGGAATATGCTGGAACGTGTTCCGAGCACGTGACAGGCTCACAGCGTTCATAGGAATGTTGCAGCGAGCCCAGGCGTGAGAACACTTGAAGGCAGATCAAACAACGCCTTTCGTTCGGGCTCATGTAGAGGTACACCTTTCCTACGGAATCATTCTTCTTCGACGACTGAGTAGCCATAGTTTTCAAAATGCTCAAACTGAGATGGTGCGGCTGGAAAACACGTACCCGGGTGTGCCGATCTTCTGCATAGAAATACGGTCCCTGTAAACGGTGAGCACCCTGAACCGAGTGCCCTGTTATCCGGAATTGCGCAGCTGGCTGCTATCAACTACTCCTCCGAGAGGTCGACTCGGCATTGTGCGCGATGATGCAGTTGTATATGTCCTTGGTGATTTTCTGAGTGTTGAAGACATGTCCGATGAGTTGCCCATTGCGATTGCGAACGGCTTCCGAGCCGTCCGGATAACCGCTGGTTACGGTGCCGCAGATCCGATCCCCAGAATCACGGACGAAGCGTGTCTTCAAAGCCATGCTGAGCCTCCGCTCTTTGGGTGTGGGGACTCATATTCTACCTTCTCGGTCTGAATTTTAGGTATCAACAGGCAGACTTTTTGAGCTGCAAAATCAATTACTTGTGAAGGGCATCAAGCCGTCGTAAGCCGTCCACTAATTTAGCGCCAGATAGACTCGATCGTCGCTTGCATATCCTTGTCTTCTGGCAGGTCGTCCAGCCGGCAACAGACTACTTCCCAACGCATCGAAGCGCGCAACTCCGTGATTTCCCTTGGAGTGTTCTGGTTGCCGGCGGAGGTGTTAGTCTCCTGAGAACTTCGGCCACCGTGAGTAAGACTCAAACGACACCGACAGCCGGGTTTGCCTAGTTATTAAAGATCGGTCGATGCCAATCGGGGGTATCGCCCGAGCCAAAGGACGAGCATCGATGTTAAGTCTTTGGGGCCAGGGCATCAGGGACGAATACCCTAAGTTTCGCAAGAACCTGCAACCCGCGAAGCGATCGAAGACAGGATCAAAGAAAGTCCGAAATTAAAGTAAAAGTTTTCTCGCCACACTAAGCCCCCGATTGTTACTAACCAGAATGAGGTCGAGTTACTCCTGTAACTCAAATTCGACGAAGAGTCTTGCAGTCGTCGACGAGTGGCGTTTTGATTAACAAAGGTTACCTTGAGAGGACTATGCCAGAGCCACCTGACGCTTCGCCCGACGATTCCAGCGGCGGGAATGAAGCGCAAAGTCAAGCGCCGGAAACAAAAGGCCCGGATAATGCTGCTGAGACCGCGAGTCGGTCGAATGGAGAACAAGTCCCGAAAAAGCTACCTGACGTAGAGATGCAGGGTAGCGATGAGTCGAGCGGTGAGACTAGCCCGAACGATCAACATGGCTCATATGATGCACAGGCACCCGTTGACTATGCTTCAACTAATTACCCGGGATCCGATTCTGAATCGCCAGGAGACGAATCTAAAAAGCACTATTCTCTCTCCGGTTCTGAATTCTTCGAAGACGAATCTAACGACGACTATGTTGATAGAACCTCCTACCGGCCGCCGTTGACGCCTGCGCCGATGGTAGAGCTGACGCGCCCGCATCCCGCTCACATACAAATCGATGTCATTGTAGCGGACGAAGACAGGTTCCGCTGGCTGGATTTGGACGATCCCGAAAGGCGATGTCACCCAGTGCCCGACATGCCACCCGCGCTCTACCGATCACTAACTTTGCCAACCGGTTGGCACAGGTTCGGATCCTGTCGCCAGCTGTTCGATGATATTCTCGTCTTCCTGAAGAACCACACCCTGCTTTCGGATGACGAAGCAAGAATTCTTACTTACTGGTCGATAGCTACGTGGTTCCCAGATTTTTTATCGTTTCTCCCCTCGGCGGTGATTACAGGAACAGCCGCTGTTGCAGAACCGGTATTTCGGGCTTTGGCGGCGATTTGCCGAAGACCAGTATTACTCGCTGGCATCGACCCTGGGGTGCTGCGTGCACCTTGGTTGGGAAAGTTGATGCCCACTTTACTGATTCGTGCGCCACAGCTGAACAAGCGAATGGGGACGTTGCTTGATGCCTCCACTCGGCCCGGCTATCTAATGGCTACCGGCAAAGACATGCAGCCATTCTATTGCCCAAAGTGTATTTATTTGGGAGACCCCGTGGATCGGTCCCTGATTCCGAGCAGCATACAAATTCACGTCAGCAGTAAGTCAAGAAGATTGGCCTACCCATCGCCGACCTCAGAAGTCATAGAGACCTTCCAGAATAAATTGCTCCTTTACCGGTTTCTGGGTCGCGAAAACGTTGCAGCTTCTAAGTTTCGCGTACATGGGTTTCGCCCGGAAGTCTGTGCTATCGCCGAGTCGCTGGGGGCGATAATCGTGGACGATCTTCTACTACAGCACGACATCATAGACTTGCTGAGAGAACGTGACGAGCAGTCAGGAGTCGATCGAGCCAGCGGTCGCAACGGGATTGTTGTCAGAGCGGTTCTCTCGCTCTGCCATGAGCCTGATTTGCAGCAAGCGTACGTCCGTGATATCGCCTCTGCGGCGAACCGGATCTATGTCGAAGAGGGAGAATCACTGAAAATGAGCAGTGAGACTGCGGGGCACATATTAAGATCACTCGGTCTCTATAGCCGTCGATTAGGTAGTGCGGGAAGAGGACTGGTGCTTGACAAGTCTATACGATCTCACGCACACAGACTGGGCCATGCTTATGAGGTACTCCCACCAGAGCCTGCTTGTGGGCACTGTCATGAACTGCAAGGCACACTATCTGAAGAGCTTATGTAGGATGTGCAGGTTGTGAAGGTTTTCTTGCGATGGCATCATGCACCACGATGTAGAGGGGAACCGAAGTGCTCACGCCGCGATATGGCCTTTTGAGCTTGGTAATGCATTGGTGGCCGCAGAGCGAGGGAAGCGCATCACTGTGGCACAAGGGACAACATTGCTTAGGCGTATCGTCCGAGCTTCCGATTTTCGGTTGAGATATCGGCGACGTTCCTCTTCCGGCCGCAAGGATCTAGGTCTGGCGCCAGCATTCTCGGTAAAAGCAATCTGCGTTGGCGATCTCAAGAGTAATAGACCTTCTTGCGCTTTTACAATACAAAATGACTATTATGACCATAACGCCGATTCGGCGGAGGCGGCCAATGAGCACGCAGACATGGACGGTGGCAGAGGCGAAGGCTGAGTTCAGCGAATTGATAGACAAGTCAAAATCGGAGGGGCCCCAAAAGATCACGAAGCACGGTCGCACCACAGCGGTGGTCGTTGGGGCTGAGGAATGGGAACGCAAGGCCGAGCGGAAAGGCAATCTCGCGGAGTTCCTAGCCGCATCCCCACTGCGGCGTTCCGGGCTGAAGCTCAAGCGCCTCCCAGTGCGCCTGCGCAGAGTTGAGCTATGAAGTTTCTTTTAGACACGAACGTCATAACTGAACCGATGAGAGCACGGCCAAATGCGGGGGTGCTCATATGGCTCGCCGAAGTGGACGAAGACAGCGTTTTTCTTAGTGTCGTGACTATCACAGAATTACGCTATGGCATTGAACGACTCGCTATCGGCAGGCGTCGTGACCATCTCGATAAATGGCTACGGAAGGATCTGGGCTCGCGGTTTAAGGGAAGAATTCTGCCGGTTGACCTTGGGATAGCCGATGCCTGCGGCAGCCTTGTGGCCCGGAGTGAATTGGTGGGCCGGCCGATAGAACCTCGAGACGCGTTTATTGCTGCTACCGCGGAGGTCCACGGCCTGACTCTCGTCACGCGCAACGCTTCTGATTTCGAGGTAACGGTGAAGGCTATTGTGACACCATGGATCTAGCAGGCTGCTGAAGAATTGGTGTGCAGCGCGGTTTTCTTTCTCTTTCTCATCGTTTGTGATGTTGGAAACTCGATTTGCGAAGGTTAACAACGCGTTTTCTGCTACGGCTAGAGGTCGGCAGGTCTCTGAAGGAGCCAATGAACGAAGAGGTGAAGGCAGTAAGGGTTTCTAAATCGATGAGATAACGAAACGCATCGAGGGACGTTGAAGCCCACGGTTGCCTCCACATGCTGCATCGGCTGTTTCGGTGATCCACAGGGGCTTCCCAGGTTCAAAGCGGTCGCGAAGAAACAGATGCACCAACGCCATGTCGGAGCCCAAACCACTCAGTTGTCCTTGCCCGATCGAACTAGCGATTGACCAGTTTCTGCAGGTTCTCCGGGTACCGAGCTCCCTGCACAGGAATCTTCGCAGTAGCGCTATCGATTTGGCGGAGATCGTCGAGTGTTAGTTGAATGGCAACGGCGCCGATGTTTTCTTCCAGCCGGTGCACCTTCGTTGTGCCGGGGATGGGAACCATCCAAGGTTTCTTGGCGAGAATCCAGGTGAGCGCGATCTGCGCGAGTGTCGCCTTCTTCCGTTCGGCGATCTTGCTGAGCAAATCTACCAGGGCCTGATTCGCTCTGCGGTTCTCCGGCGTGAAGCGAGGGACGATATTACGAAAATCGGTTTTATCGAACTTCGTTTCCTCGTTGATCTTGCCCGTGAGGAATCCTTTTCCTAAGGGGCTAAATGGAACGAATCCGATCCCGAGTTCCTCGAGTACCGGTAATATTTCGGCTTCGGGCTCTCTCCACCAGAGTGAATATTCACTCTGGAGTGCCGTGACTGGATGGACTGCGTTTGCGCGGCGGATCGTTTGCGCGCCTGCTTCAGAAAGGCCGAAGTGCTTCACCTTACCTTGCTGAATGAGTTCCTTCACCGCTCCGGCGACGTCTTCGATGGGAACGTTCGGGTCAACTCGGTGCTGGTAGTACAGATCGATGACGTCAGTCTTGAGCCGTTTGAGCGAGCCCTCGGCCGCTTCCTTGATGTGCTCCGGCCGACTATCCAGGGCAGTCCACTTGCCTCCGTCCTCCGGATTGGGCGCCCAGCCGAACTTCGTTGCGATCACCAACTGACCGCGGAATGGAACAAGAGCTTCGCCCACGAGCTCTTCGTTCGTGAATGGACCGTAGACTTCGGCGGTATCGAAAAATGTGACGCCGCGTTCGACAGCCGCTCGAATCAGCGAGATTCCTTCTTTCTTGTCCACGGCGGGCCCTAAGCCGAAACTCAGTCCCATGCAGCCCAGCCCCATGGCTGATACCTCCAGATTGCTTTTTCCAAGCTTGCGTTTTTGCATTGTCTTCTCTCCTTACTAATTAGTTTTCCTCACAAATGGGCCCAGTTTACGATGCTGCTCTTGCACGCTGTTGTTCGCGCCAACGAGACGGGGGAACTCCTTCCCAATGGCGGAAAGCGCGAACGAATGAGTTTCCGTCCTCGTATCCGAGAAGGTAGGCAGCCTCATTCAACTCGAGGACGGAGTTATTGAGGTAGTGGCGAGCAAGCTGGTGACGAGCTTCCTCTAAAACGCGCTGAAAGCTGGACCCTTGGTCTTGCAAACGACGCTGCAGAGTACGGGAACTGATATGTAGCGCATCGGCGATGTCCTCGACGTTGGGACGCCGGCCAGTGAGTTTCTGTTGTATCGCTATGCGGACGCGCTCGACAAAGTTGTCGTCGCTGGTCTCCTGCTTCAGTTCTTCCTCAAACTGCGGTGCAAGCATTCCCAGAAGCTCGGCATTCCGCGTGACGAACGGTCTCTGCGAATCGACGGCGCGAAACACGATCCCATTGCGTGAACCTCCGCAGAATACGGGGCAGCCAAAGTGACGCTCAATGGCTCTTAAGTGCGGCCGAGGCTGAACGAACTCCACGCGTAATGGCGACAGGCGCGTGCCCGTGCCGTGGCGAGCGACCGAGAGCACCCAGGCGAAGCAGCAGTCGTTCAGCACCGGAGGCTCGACTTCGTCAGCGAGAAGCCAGTGGAACTGGATGCTCCACTCTTCGTCGTCTTTTTCCTGCTGGATCTCTTCCGGGCACGTGAGCTGCTTATAGCGAGCCACCTGGTCTATGGCTGAGCCGAGGTTCTCTGATGAGAGAGCGGCGACACCGATGGGATGGAACCGTTCGACCCTATTTTCTGTGCCGAGGAGGAGACCAATCACTGGGTTGGTGCTGATTTCCCCGATGGCGCGCCATAAGGCGAAAAGTTCCTCAGTCTTCAGAAGCACGCGCGGTTCTTTGCTATATCCTAGTGGGAGTCCCGCCCTCCGGAGGACCGTAGCGGCGCTGACTCCCAATTCTTCCAGCTTCTGGAATGTGCTGCCAGACACGCGAAAGTGCTTATTCATGAGTTTACTCAGACTTGAGAGAAGCCATATCGATGGAGAAGCGATACTTCACATCGGACTTAAGCAGTCTCTCGTAAGCTTCATTGACCTTCTGGATCGGGATGACTTCAACGTCGGCGGTGATATTGTGTTTCCCGCAGAAATCGAGCATCTCCTGGGTTTGGGCGATGCCGCCGATATTCGAGCCTGAAAAACTGCGGCGCCGCATGATTAAGCTAAAGGCAGTGACGGCGAGAGGCTTCGCCGGCGCTCCGACAATCGTCAGGTTGCCATCGCGACGGAGCAAGTTGATATAGGCGTTGATGTCATGATCGGCGGAGACCGCATCGAGAATGAAGTCGAAACTCTCCGCGTGCTTTTGCATCTCGTCGGCATTACGGGAGACAACGACGTCATCGGCCCCGAGCCGGCGTGCATCTTCCTTTTTTTTCGGTGAAGTCGTGAAAACAACGACATGGGCTTCGAGCGCATGCGCAAATTTCACGGCCATGTGGCCCAGTCCCCCGAGTCCGACCACGCCAACTTTCTTGCCCTTGGTGACGCCCCAGTGGCGCATCGGCGAGTAAGTTGTGATTCCAGCACAGAGGAGAGGTGCGGCTCCGGCGAGGTTCAGATTTGAGGGGACGCGGAGGACAAACCTCTGATCGACAACAATGCTATCGGAGTAGCCCCCATAGGTGACGCCTCCGAGGTGCTTGTCCGGGGAATTGAAAGTCAGTACCAGGTTGGGGCAGAACTGCTCAAACCCCGCTCGGCACTCCGAACACGTGGCGTCCGAATCGACCAGGCAGCCAACCGCGACGAGGTCGCCCAGCTTGAATTTCGTAACCGCGGAGCCGACCTTGGTTACGCGGCCTACGATCTCATGGCCCGGAACAATCGGGTAAACCGTAGGCATGAACTCGCTCCACTCATTACGTACCGAGTGAAGATCAGAGTGGCAAATGCCGCAGAACAGGATTTCGATCTGTACGTCGTGTTCGGTTGGGTCACGCCGCGGGATCGTGGTGGAGGCTAGCGGCGATGTCGCGCTAGCAACAGAGTAAGCTCTTGTGTTTCGCATGTACTCAATATAGATGTTCGCCGAGTACTCAGATATGCAAAACCCGCCATTGTGCATGCACAACCCGCCAAATGCCGGGAATGCTGTCGCCGATTCGACGCAACCGGCTGGCGGAGCACTGAATCCCACCACCTTTTCCAAGCCACCCGACGGAGCGCAGGCAAACTACCCCCGGAATAGTCTGCGATGCGCGTACATGCTGAGCTGCTGATGGACTGACTCGGAAAGCTTGGCTGTCTTACAAGGCCGTTTCATGCTGCTCCTTGCGCCGCCAAAGCGGGACACCCTGAGCACCGAGGGCGAGCACGCCGAGCGATGCCGACTGCCTGGTGTTGGGAATCGGATTGGTCAGCGAAGGACCGGAGGCAAGATCCTCGCTAGTCGGATCGTCCGCCGCCTCTTTCTTCTGGCCTGCCTTGATTGATTTGCCTGCGATGGTTTCGTAGGCGTAGCCGGTTAGCGTGACGCGAAGCCGATCGCCGAAGCCAAATACCGCAACGTTTAGCCGCGCCCATCCGTAGTGGATCTTCCCGTTAATCTGGAACTCCAGTCCGAGGTAACGGTTTGACACGTTGATCCAGGGTCCCACCGCCTCCGCAAAAAAGTGACAGCTTCCTCGTTCCAAATAACCCCACTCGGTAAAGGCCATCTCTCGTGCATCGAAAACGAAATTCTGTTTGGATCCAATTGCCACGCCGCGATCGATTGCCGCTGCGAACGGGGGATCAGTGGCCGAGATGACCGCGCCGTTGCCTTGGGCTGGTGCCTCCGCAAGCGTGTCCGAAATAAAAGGACCTTGCTCGCACTGATGAGAAATGTGGTGTATTTGCTGGACAGTGAAGTCGGTTATTCCATCGTGGTTCAGGTCGAGATTGTATGGACTGTCCACTTTGACGTGAATGGGGGTGTAAACAATCCTCGCCTCGGACGGTTGGGCCAAGGCAACCACGCTCATCACCGCAACGAGTACGTAAATGCTGAGTTGCGGATGGATTGACTGGTAAAGGTTGAGGCTTTCTTGGCGAGCGACCTGGTAGACCGTTTCATATGTTCTCCTAAGCCCGAGGAACGCATCGATTGCAAATCTAGCAGCGAGTGATCTGGAGCGATTGAGCTGGAGGCTGCTTTCCCTCCTCTCCCAGCCGGGTGTCTCAGGGCTCACAAAAAGCGCGGGTTGACCCAGGCACGCATCTCAGCCCAGGACAACACTTAACCCAAGAAGGGCACTGGCTTCCGCGTTGGGCGCACCAACCTCCCCTCAAAGTATCGAAGTCTTGCATCCCGTGCTTTTCCAGTTCAAGCTGGTCAGCCCAATTCGCGGGGTCATCCGAGAGGCTTGGCTGGTAAACCCTCTGCTGGCTGTTGCGGTCAACCGTGGTCTGGATCCCGAATCCCCTGGGCCTTGTGGAAGGGCGTCGACCGCTGTGCGGAGCGGCAATGGTCGGTTGGTGCGTGACCGGCGCTATGCTTTCTGTTGCTGCTGGGCTCGCCAAACTGTAGTCGCAGCCTTCGATGCCAGGGTGATTTTCGTCGCACGGGATCAGCAGAAAGGCATGCTGGTTGCCATTACTATCCACACCTTGGCCAGCAATATCTGCCTGATCGTTGATGACGTAGGCATTTTGCAAATACAGAGCCGAACCGGGTTGAATCAGAGCGTTCAAGTCAAAGATCGAGTTATCCTCCCACAAAAAAGCACGAAGGGGACTATTTTCAGAGTCACAAATGGACACTGAAGTCCCTACGACCTGCATCTTCATGTTTATCGCATTCGAAAAACTGCAGGCGTCCGTGCCGACGGTTCCGAGGTCGGTGGTCTCTCCGGCACGTTTCCACAACGCCGCGTGGAGAGTGACGTCTCCCGGATAGTTTGCAAACCCGACCACCTGCCCCTGATCGTTGATCGCAATGGCTCCCGAATCGTTCCCGCCAAGCGAGTTCCCCAGGTCATGCATGGAACCGTCCCATATAAACGCATGCTGGAACGTGTCTCCCGCCAAGTAGGAGATGCCGGCTACTTGACCTCGGCTGTTTAGATCTGCGGCGAGGGTACAAGTACCGCCCAGGTTGCCCAGATCTACCATCCCAGTATTGCTGTCCCACAGGAAAGAGCCTGTGGTCAAGGGAAAGCCAAGGCCAGCGCACGCCCCACTAGGAGCCGAACCGTTATAAGACCAACCGGCCACCTGGCCAGCATCGTTGATCAACACTGCTTGCGCATCGGTTCCGCCGGGGAGGGTACCGAGATCCTGCATTACCCCGCGTTCCCACAGAAACGCTCGAACTTGATACGGGATTGGTGGGAAGACGCCCAACAGAATCATCGCATTGGAATCAGGAATTGTATTCAGCGATCCTCCGACCACTTGACCCTGGCTGTTGACAGCAGCGGCCGCGCTCTCGTGCCCACCTTCGAGAGTTCCGAGATTGCGGACCTTACCCTGATTCCATAGAACAGCCCGTGCCTCCGGGAACCCGGGAAATAACGGGTCGATTTTGCCATTCTGAGAGAGTCCTGCGATCAATCCATTAGCAGTGATCCAAGTGGAGGCGCTGCTTGCTCCCCCAGGCAGTGCGCCGAGATCGGTCATCTCGCCATGCTGCCATTGGAATGCGTGAGACACAAAGCAGTCCGGGATGAAACAAAAGTTGGCGAAGGGATCAGGCGTAGATGTATCGGCAAAGCCCGCGAGCGTCCCGTTGTTATTCAGTATGCTGGCAAAGCTAAGTGGTACGAAAACATAACTCTGTGGACCTCCGAAGGTGCCCATGTCAATGAGCTTGTAATGATGGTGTTTTTTGCCATCGTGTTCTTGCGCAGGCAATTGAAGCGTTGTCCCGAGTATTGCAAGCAACACCCCGGCGAGTACAACAGCGGTTCCGCGATTCGTTTTCATCTTTCCTCCTCGCAGCGGCGCAATGCGCTACTACGTGGGTGCGACTCTGACCGAAAATAAGCGGAGGATCAATGTTATGCATGTGACATCGAAGTGATTTCGAGGTGACAACAGGCGCGTCACCGAGAGCGAATGCTTCGAACAGCGCAATCGGCGGGGCGCGATTATCTGCCAGATAACGCTGCGGTTACTTTTCTGCCGGGATGCATGTCATGACTGCGCGACTTCAAGTTAGGGGGAAAGTGGTGCTAGACTTAAGTCCGCCCTGACGCGCCATCCCACGCGATGTCGATCCCGAGACGCCGGCGTACGAGGGCAAGGTACAAGCTCTGTGAGCGAGGCCGCCGAGTCGTCGCGTCTCATCCACTTTGAATCGTTCGAAGTGAACTTCCAGTCAGGAGAGTTGCGTCGAGCCGGAGAAAGAGTCCGCCTGCCTGAGCAATCGTTCCAGATCCTGGCGATGTTGCTCGAGCGTCCTGGTGAGGTGGTCATGCGCCAGGAGATCCAGAAGAGACTCTGGCCCAATGACACGGTAGTGGAGTTCGAAAACAGCATCAACGCAGCGGTCAAGAGGCTGCGGCTGGCGTTGGGAGACTCCGCTGACGAACCCCGCTATGTCGAGACGTTGGCACGTAGGGGATATCGCTGGATGGTTCCTGTCGAGTGGGTAGACGCGAGCCCCAACACGCCGCAAGATGCCGTCCCCGCAGTCGGATCGCCCCCTGCAGAATCCTCCGCGCCCAACCTTACCGGCAGGAAAGTCTCGCACTATCGCGTACTGGAAATCCTCGGCGGCGGCGGCATGGGGGTGATTTATAAAGCAGAAGACTTGAAGCTGGGCCGCCAGGTGGCGCTGAAGTTTCTTCCCGAAGAGCTTGGTAATGATGCGAGGGCCGTCGAGCGTTTTGAGCGGGAAGCGCGCGCCGCTTCCGCACTTGACCATCCCAACATCTGCTCGATTTACGAATTTGGCGAGCATGAAGGACAACCCTTCATCGTGATGCAGTTGCTCGAAGGTCAAACGCTGCGCGAACGAATCGGAGCCGAATCGCAACCGGGCAAGCCCCTTCCGACTGGTGAACTGCTCGATTTGGCCATTCAGGTCATGAACGGTCTCGAAGCGGCACATCAGAAGGGCATCATCCACCGCGACATCAAGCCGGCGAATATTTTCATTACGAATCGAGGTGAAGCCAAAATCCTCGATTTCGGTGTGGCCAAGCTGGTGGAGTGCGGTCAACCTCGCACACCTTTCAATTCGGAACACACTATAGCCATCTCGCCCGACTCAGCGCCGACGCTCCCTGACCTCACTCTGACCGGGGCCAACCTTGGAACAGCCGGGTACATGTCTCCCGAACAAATACTGGGTGAGAAGTTGGATACGCGCTCTGACCTGTTTTCGTTCGGCTTGGTACTTTACGAAATGGCGACAGGTAAACGCGCCTTTTCCGGAGACTTTGGGCTCGATGCCCGTGAAAACATACGGAATCCAGGGGTACCCGCAAAGCTCGAAAAAATCATTGATAAGGCGGTCAAGAAGGATCGTGAAGCACGCTATCAGACTGCGGCGGAAATGCGTGCCGACCTGAGCAATTTGATAGAGGGGCGGCAGCCGAGGCCGGCGGCGCGAAGGTGGGCGCTGGTTCTCGGTGTCGCCTTCGTGGCACTGTTGGTCACAAGTGTGATTCTCCGGCTCGGCAGAGTGCGGCCGCCTGCCGGACTATCTTCTCCTGAGCCGAAGTTGCGGCAGCTCACAACCAACTCTTTTGAGAATCGTGTCCTGAGTGGGGCAATTTCTCCCGATGGCAAGTACCTCGCATACACTGACGCAAACGGTATCCGGCTCGAACTCGTCGCGACCGGCGAGACACGTGTCATTCCTCAGCCGGAAGAGCTTGAAGGTAAGCAAGTCTACTGGGAGGTCGTCGGAACGTGGTTTCCCGATAGCACCAGGTTTATTGCCAACGCTCACCCGGCAAGTGTTTCAGGGGAATTGAATCAAGGTATGTGGGATTCAGTAACGAGCAGTATGTGGGCAGTTTCTGTGCTAGGTGGACCGCCGCAAAAGCTTCGCGACAACGCAGGTGCATATTCCGTTTCTCCGGACGGTTCTTTGGTCAGTTTCGGAACGAACAAGGGCAAACTTGGCGATCGCGAAATCTGGCTGATCGAATCAGGCGGAGATAACGCGCGGAAACTATTTGACACGGACGAGGAGAGCTCCATTTTCGGGCTTAGTTGGTCAGGGGATGGAAAACGAGTTTTGTACGTGAAGACCGACAAGAATGGCGACACGCTCCTCAGCCGTGATCTCAAAGGCGGGCCTCCTGCCACCGTGCTTAGCCCAGGCGTAATGAAGCGAGTGAACGATTTGTTCTGGCTAGCGGATGGACGCCTCGTGTACTCGGTATCGGAACCCGAGTCCTTTCTTGGCAGTTCATGCAACTTTTGGGAAATGCCGCTCGACAGGAGCAGCGGTAAGCCGGTCGGGAAACCAAGACAATTCACGAATTGGTCTGGTTTCTGCATGAGCGATATGAGCGTCACAGCGGACGGCAAGAAACTTGCTTTTGTGAAGTCGACAGGTAAACAGACTTCGTTCCTGGCTCAGCTAGGTCCCCGCGGAACGAGCATTCTCGCGCCAAGGCATTTTCCTCTAAAGGACAGCTCAGTAGCTATTGTGGGCTGGATGGCCAACAGCAAGGCAATCTTCTTCATATCCAAACCCAATCAATCCGGTTATGGCGGGATTTACCGGCAGCCCCTGGACCAGGACATTGCGGAACCAGTCGTGACGGAAGGCTACGGCCGGAACCCTTGCGTAACTCCGGACGGAAAGAGCATTGTCTATCTTGGAATCGGAGTGAATGGGCCTTGGCCTGCCAGGGGACCGGAACCCGTCATGCGAGTGTCCATTAACGGCGGACCTTCGCTGCATCTGTTCACAGCCAAGCCGTATAGCGTGATGAGTTGCGCGAGGTCACCATCTGCCCTATGTGTGATTGCTGAACCGACCGACGATGGCAAGCAATTGGTTGTCAGCGCCCTAGACCTCGTCAAAGGAAGAGGTCCTGAGCTCTTTCGGTTCGCTCTGGTTAGGGACGACGATAGCTGGTTCTTGGACATCTCTCCCGATGGGACCCGTGTGGCCGTAACTCGAACCCAGGCAGGCCCAATCTACATTCTCTCTCTAACCGGGAAAGTAATCCTGCAGACCCAGGTGAAGGGGTGGAGCAGCCTGCAGTCTTTCTTTTGGGCTGCCGACGGGAAGAGTTTATTTGTTACCGCTGCCGTCAGGAATGGAAGAGAAGTCCTGCACGTAGACCTTCAAGGAAATGCACATGCCCTATGGGAGAACACTGGAGGCTCTGGCGAAGCGGAAGCGCGACCATCTCCAGACGGGCGCTACTTGGCATTCGACGGCTGGACCACAAATGGCAACATGTGGACGATGGAGAATTTTTGAAGTTGACGGCGTTCAAAACTGTAGTTGGACTTTCAATTGAATCATTCTGGGAGCCACATCGCCTCCCAGACCAGCACCCAAAATACTGGTGGGTGGCTGCTCCAGAGACAGGATCTGTCCGAAATTTTGGTCCGAAATCCCATTGTCGGGCAGACTGAAATTGGGGTGGTTGAACAAGTTGAAGAACTGGAAACCAATGCCCAGCGTGGCGTTCTCGCGGAGCTTCGTGCTCTTCATGACGGCGAGGTCGGTGTTGAAATAACTTGGCCCACGAAAGCGGTTGCGCCCCTGAACGAAAGACACGGTGCGACCGTCACAGGGGCCCGTCGGGCCAGGTAGGTTCCCCGTATTGAATCCACTCTCGCATCCCGCTTGCACAAAGTTTGCGTTCGGATTGGGATTTCCGTTCGCCAAGACTTGCGGCGGCTGACAAGGATTTGGAGCAAGCAGGGCCGCCGCGCTCTCCCCGCATGACGTCCCTGAACCGAGCGGGCCGGCAGGCACCGCATAAATCGCCCCGAAATAGTTGCTCGGCACAAGATTCCCGGATTTGAAGAAATCGAACACCGTATAGGGGAATCCGGTCCGGGCAAAGATCGTTCCGGATAGTTGCCAGCCTTTTACGAGCGAGTCTGGGCCGTACCCGCGCAATGCCGTTTTCACAGGAACCTCCCATACGTAGCTCGCGTTGAGAGAGTGCCGGACATCGTAATCGGCTGATCCGTAAGCGTCCCTAAGATCGTTGGGAACCTGCGCATTCAGCGAACTGCCGAACGTGAAACCATACAAACCACCGTTGGAGACTTCATCAAATGCGTGGCTATACGTGTAGTTCGCCTGCAAAATACCCTGAGTCCAACGCGTAAATTGATGCTTGAACGAAATGACCATGCCGTTGTAGTTGGACACGGCATTTGTATTAATCTCCGTAACCTCTGAGAATCGAGGATCGGCGCAAGGTGGAACGGGTGGGCTGGAGCAAAGCGAGGTGGGGAGTGAGCCGAATCCATAGGCGTTCGCGTTGGGATTCTGTATCAGCTCGTGGACGCCGTGGTGGCCAAAATAACCGATGCTCACGGAAGTGTCGGCGCCAAATGCCTGCTGCAACTCCAGGTTCCACCTCTGATATTGCGGCGAGTGCGTTTGCCTTCCCGGGACATTGATGGCAGGCGGAGAGAAGCCGGTCGGATAGAAGCTCGAGATTGTGGCTTGAATTTGAGCCAGAGTTTGCCCAGCAGTAAAACCGTTCACAAACGCTACATTTGACGCCGCAGCGTCTTTGAAGAGACTGGTCTTTTCGTTTGGTGCGAGATTGTCATTAACAACTGAGTAGGAGTTCAAGAGTGGTGGATTGCTGGAAAGTGTCTGCGCGAGGTTGCCTGGCACGGGATCATGAAAAATCCCAACTCCGCCGCGGATCACAGTGTTGTGCGAGACGCCCAAGGGCTGCCACGCAAAGCTGAATCGAGGCGACCACAGAATGCTGTCCGTCCGCTGAAAAGCCTGTTTTTGATTGATCAGAATCGCCTGATTGTATGGTTGATCGGCGTCGTGACTGACCGAGTCAAATGGGCCGGCCATGCGAGCAAAGCAGTCTCTCCGACACACAGGATTGGAATAGTGCTCAGCGCGAAGCGCCACCGTGAATACAAGATTCGGGAGGGCATGCCACTCGTCCTGGCCATAAGACCCGAGATTATAGAAATTAATGCGTTCCGAGGTTGCCGAGGCGAAAGATTGTGTCAGTTGTGTAAAGTCAGTCACGGGTGAGGCTGGGTCCACTCCACCCTGATAGAACGCATCGAGCGTCTGCGGACTCAGAGTCCCGATTGAGTTAAGGGTATACGAGATGTTCGTCCAGTCGATTCGTTCAAACCTCGCACCAATACCGAACTTGTGATTTCGCCAAGTTTTCACAAGGTCTTCAGCAATTTGATACTGAGTAGTGGGTCTACCCGTAGGAAATGCCAGAGCGTTAAACGCACCCATGCTCGTAAAGGTGTTCGCAATATTGAAATTTAGGATGGCAGGGAGTTCGGCCAGTGCATTCGAAGGATTCTCCAGCCTATTGACATCGGTAAAGTACATACCTGCCAATAGGAATTGACTCGCAGCCGACGAACTGAACGTGTGAGTTTCGCTAAGATTGCCTTGCCACCACGACTGAGTATGAATCGCATCAAACAGCGAACTGATGGGATCCGCGTAGAACGAATTTTGCCCGACGTCATACTGCAGCCGGAGAAAGAAGCGGTCTTCTTGCCGTGGAGCCCAGTCCACACGGCCGGAGACAAGTGTGTCGTGCGTTGAGCGGCCGCGACGCGAAAAGAAATGCATGGCGCAGGGCACGTTAATGCCCAGCCCATTGGGGCCTGTAAATCCAGTGCAGCCAGTGGGGTCCGTGGTACTGAAGGTGCCGCTAGTAGCAGAACTTGCGCCCGGTGCAGCATTATACAGATTGAAGATCTTCTTATAGAACCCATCAGAAGCAGAAGCTGGGCCAAACCTTGAGTCGATGTTTGCGATAGTCGCGGCCTCAAACTGAGGACTAGGAAGAGTCACGAAGAAAAGCTGAGGAATAAGCAGTCGTATTCCTTCGGTGTCGAAGAAGAAGAACAGTTTTTCCTTCTTGATTGGGCCGCCCAAAGAACCAGCCCACTGGTTCGCAATGTCGAAGGGGCGCGGATTGTCGAACTCCTTATTGAACCAGTCGTTGGCATTGAAAACGCGTCCATTCCAAAAGTACTGCGCGTTTCCGTGAAATTCATTGCTTCCCGACTTTGTAACGAAATTCACGTTCGCCCCAGCCGCGCCACCGAATTGACCGGAATAGCCGATACTGACGACAGTCGCTTCTTGGATTTGGTTTTGGCCCAAGAGTAGGAAGGCAGCACCAACCAACGGGATGTTTGTGCCGTTGTCGTTTTGGTTCAACCCGTCGATAGTGAAAAGGTTTGAAGTGCCGGGCATGCCAAAACTTGAAAAGTTAGCGCCAGACTGATTCTCGACATTCATCACCATGCCAGGGGCAGTCTGCGCGATATAAGTGAGATCATTGCCGGGATTCGGAACCTCACTGATTTGCTTCTGGTTCATTGTCGTCGAAACGTCGCCATTTTCTGACTGGATTAGCGGCGCCTCTCCGGTAACGTTCACGGTCGTGTATTCCGCCGCAAGTTCGAGCGTGACGTTGACCGTGACCGGGGGACCCAACAGAACATTCGCAGCTCGGATCTCGTTTCGAAATCCGGCATGCGTCACCGTCAACATGTATCTCTCCGGCGCCAGGAAAAAGAAACGGTACACCCCTTGTTGATCAGTTTTGGTTGACTGAGTCGTCTCCTTGGCGATGTCCTTAATCTCAACACCCGCATCGGGCAGAACCGCTTGGCTCGCATCGGTTACGACACCGGTCAACCCACCAGAGGTCGTTGTTTGAGCATTCAGCTTAATCGCGAGTGAGCCCACGGCGAGGAGCGTAGCAAGCAATGGAGAAAGTGGCCGCAATCGCATCAAACTGCCCCACGAGATCGATTTGGCAAAGCCCGAGACCAAACAGGATGGCATGATACCCCTATTCGCCACGGTCGCGCGCGATCTAAAAGACGTTGGGTGTCGGGCGACTCCCGTTGTGGCTCGGTGAGTGAGCTGGGCCACGAGCGTAGGCACAGTCCAGGTTCCCGCTTTTGCGGTGAGGGCTCTTGGAACAAAAATGCCGAACTACGCGACGGGTGGCTAGGCACTCAGAAGTTCATGCTCGCATTACGCCAACGCCAGGTAACGAATCGACTTCTCCCTGGGATACACATTGAGTGCATCGTGTCGGGCCTGAGTACGGAAAAGCCTCGCAGCTGCCCCTACCGTGGTGACTGTTTCGGAAGACTATTAGATAAGAACTGCACGGTGACTCTAAGTCCTATGGGCAGTGACTGTGCGTCTTGTGTTAGGTCGATCACTGCCTCTAGAACGTCGCGGTCGATCTTGTCAGATGGATCGCTTGTGTAGACGCTCTTTCTGCCCATGACTGCAGATATACGGGCTACAGTTCCGGTGAGCTTCTTGCCATCAAGCCCGTCGGTTTGGATAATCACGTTCTGGCCAACGGTGACTTTACTGAGATCTCTTTCGTCTACTTCCGCCTTAACGCGCCGAGCAGAAGTATCTGCCAGACTGAATAAGGGGCGAGGAGTGACTGTGCTAAAGGATTCCCCGGCTCTCGCGTAGACTCTCAGAACGGTTCCATCAATGGGAGCCAGAATTGCGCATTTCCTGATCCGTTCTTGTGCGGTTCGGACGCGGCTCTCCGCGGCGAGCACTTCTGCATCTGCCCGGGCCTTATCTTCCTGCAACGGAGGCGCGGCGAGCAATTCCTCTGTCCGAACGGCAGCCTGGAAGTCAGCTTTCGCCACACCGAAGTCACGATCGGCTTGCTCATAAGCAGCACGGGAGATCTCTCCGTCCTTATACAGGGCGCGCTGCATGCTCCGCCGTGATCGAGCCTCAGCAAACGTTGCGTGTGCCGCCGCCGTTTTTTTGGCGGCTATTCTTTTTTCCTCGGCACGTGTGCCTCGCAACAGACGGATCCTTGCCTGACGTGTGCCATCAGCTTCCGCAAGTGCTGTTTCTAACATGGCGTCCAGGTCATCACAGGCAATTTCGCCCATGAGTGTCCCTTTGGTTACGAACTGATCTTCTCTTACGTAAATTGCCTTCAAGACACCATCGGCTGCAGCTCCGACCTGAGTTGTGTCCGTAAGCCCCTCTACTCTTCCAGAAGAAGCGAACACCACCTCGGCCAAATGGTTCGACGGTGTCTGATGAGCTTGAACCGTCTTCCTGTCCCGTGAGTTCCAGATGAACGCGGCACTAGCAATGACGAGGACAAATGCCAGTACACCACTGCCCAATTTGCTGCGTGCGCTCAAGCGTGCTGCCCCTGTGCTTGTGGCTTGATTTGTCCGTCACTCAGAGTGATTGTGCGATCGGCGAATTCTTTCCATCGCGGATCGTGACTCACGACAACAACTGTTCTTCCATTCTGATCGACCTGAGTGCGGAGGATTTGACAGATATTCCTTCCAGCTTCGGCATCTAAAGACGCTGTCGGCTCATCCGCCAGAAGGATAGGAGGGTTTCCCGCTAGCGCGCGTGCAATCGCGACTCGCTGCTTTTCTCCAGGGCTGAGTTCGTTGGGCTTGCGATTTAGCTTATCTCCCAACCCAAACTGAAGGAGCAGTTCTCGTGCCTTTACGATTCTGTCAGCTCGGACCTCATCACGAATTTCAAGACCAAGTGCAACATTGTCGATTGCGGAAAGCGAGTGCAAGAGTCGAAAGGCTTGGAAAACGAAGCTTATCTTTTGTCGACGGAGTACCGTTTTCTCACTCCCGCTCAGTTCATTGACAGCCACGCCGTCGACGAACACTGTCCCCTCATCGGGTGATAATAAGCAGCCGAGGAGAGATAATAATGTGGTCTTTCCGCTTCCGGATGGCCCCATAACCAACGAAAGGGTACCGCGCTCGAACGCTATTGACACGCCACGTAGCGCGCGAACTCGTGCGTCCCCCTCGCCGAACGAGATGCGGGCATCCTCAACGGCTAAGAACCGGTCAGGCACGGAACACCCGTCCCGGGTCAACTGTGAGTGCGCTTCGAATGGAAACGACGGAGGCCAATGAGCACATCATCAAACTCAGCACAACCATGATCACAGGTAGCCACCACGGAGTATGAATCCACGGAATCAGAGATCTTGCGTAATTCATGGCCGGAACCACCGCGAGCAGGCCCAAAATGCTTCCTGCCACGCCGCAAATCAGAGACTGGATAAGCACGATACGAGCCACGAAAACGCGGGAGGCTCCAAGAGCCTTCAACGTCGCATATTCTTCTAGGTTCTCCATGGTGTTCGCGTAGATAGTTTGCGACACCACCACAAGGCCTATGAGAAATCCCAAAATCGCCGCGGTCAGAATCGCGCTCCCAGCCCCTGTCTTGATCACCCAGTACATGCGGGACTTGTGAGCGAACTCTTCACGGGTGAGAACGTCGACCTCGGGCAGACGTTGCCGGAGATTCCTCTGGACATCCGAGACTGAGTATTGTTTTCCAACTCGCAAGAGGACGTACATGCTATCTTCGACACCGACACCCAGGTAGCGGGCCGCATTCCGATACGACGTGAAAAGAGAAGGGACTCCGAGAAATCCGCCAAAGCCTTCGATCTCATGTTCAATGCTGGCACGGTGCCCATTTATCTCGACGTCTGCCGGTAGTGACGGCAGCTCGATGAGATCTCGATCACTTGCATCATAGACAACCGAATCCGGCGACGTAGTTTCGGTTGTTTCAGCTAGGGAGGGAATCGGGAAATGCTTTCCTAGATTAGAGTCCGCACCAACTAGCGCTACCATCTGTTGTTTTCCATTCGGCTTTCGGTAGACGGCGAATGCCATACACGCTCGGCCCGTTTCCACCACACCTGGTACGCCGGCAGCCATTTCCCGCACACGGGCTTCCAAGGTTGCTCCGAATTCGAAAGCCTGCACTCCTCTGGCAGTGATCCAGATATCGAAGTCACTGGCTTCTATAAACCTGGAAGCCGCGTGCAGAAATCCGATTAAAAGACTGCCTTGGAATACCATTAGAAAAACTGCAAAAGATACCCCGAGGACCGTTGCCACAAAACGGGCTCGGTCATGAAAGATGTTCTGCCAGGCTAATTTCATGCGCTGCCTGCGTAAGGACTTGTGCCCTCCCAGAAAATTACATTAACTCGCCCGGTCACCACGTCGGGTGTTCTGCTAACAGTGACCCGGCTTCCTCGGCTGATAATGGCTTAGAAAAGTAGTATCCCTGCCCATACTTGCATTGCAGTTTCTTCAGCAAGACTAGTTGTTCAATTGTTTCTACGCCCTCCGCAACCACATCCAAGTGAAGGTTCAATGCCATTGGCAAAATTGTTCGCGCAATTTCCGTGTCTTGCCCGTTACCGATGCTGCTGATGAAGGAACGGTCAATCTTCAACGTGTCCAGTGGAAAACGGTGCAAGTAACTCAAAGAGGAATACCCGGTGCCGAAGTCATCGATGGCCAAGCTGATGCCGAGCGACTTGATTTGCTGCAGCATTTCAATAGCTGCGGAGGGATCGCCCATGACAGTACTTTCTGTGAGTTCCAGTTTCAAGGCTTGCGGCGGCAAGTTGAGTTCACGCAATAAGCTTCCGATATCCTCTGCCAGGTTCGGTTGCAGAAACTGTTTAGGAGAAAGATTGACACTCATGGTCAGCTGAGAGTAGGCGCGGTAATCTGTCCTCCAGTTTGTCATCTGCCGGCACGCCTCCCGCAAATTCCACCAACCCAAATCGCGAATAAGCCCGGTTTCTTCCGCAACCCTGATGAATTCTTCTGGTCCAAGGAGCCCCCGGGTTGGATGCTGCCAGCGTAGCAAAGCCTCAAAGCCAACAATCTGTCCCGCAGCAAGGGACACGATCGGTTGGTACACATTGTGAAATTCCCCGTGTTCGAGGGCGCGGCGTAGATCCGTCTCCAATTGCAGACGAGCAACGACGCTAGCCCGCATATCTGCATCGAATATTTCGTAACGCGCCTTGCCCATAGACTTCGCGCGGTACATCGCTGTGTCCGCATCACGAAGGATGTCTTCTGCTTGCTCGTAGCCGGGGTTGCTTAGAGCAATCCCGATGCTCAAAGAAGTGAATACCTCCCTCCCGCCCAACATAAAGGCCGAAGTCACCGCCTTCATGAGCCGCTCCGCTGCCAACTTGGCGTCGCCTGGATCTTTAAGGTCCTCCAGGAGAACCGTGAATTCGTCGCCACCCATACGCGCCACTACGAAACCTTCTCCCAGACGGGCAACTGTATCAGTGGCCCGCAAGCATTTCTCTAATCGACTGGCCACTCCAACTAACAGTTGATCCCCTACCAGATGGCCCAGACTGTCGTTGATCATCTTGAAACCATCGAGGTCTAAGAACAAAACCGCAAACAAATAATCTTTGCGCCGTTTCGCATGTTTGATAAGGCGCCCCACTCGGTCGGCGAATAGGAGGCGATTAGGTAAACCCGTCAGTGGGTCGGAGACTTTACCTTCAGTAATATCAGTCTGCCATCCCGCCATGCGTGATATTTTTCCCGAGCCATTGTGAACGGCAAGTCCCCTGCACAGCATCCAACGAAACGTGCCATCTTTGTGCAGCACGCGGTGCTCACTCTCAAACTGGGGAACCGATCCCTCTTGATGGGCCGCAATTTCCTGGTTCACCCGCTCCCGGTCTGCATCATGTATGCGGTTAAACCATTCGTCGGGCTTGTCCCCAATTTCACTTTCCTGGTAGCCCAGCATGCTTTTCCAGCGGGTAGAGAAAAACACAACATTGGCGTTCAGATTCCAGTCCCAAAGGCCGTCGTTGGCGCCGCGTGCCGCCAAGGCATAGCGTTCTTCGCTCTCCCTCAATCCTTCCTGCGCGCGCTTGTGGGATAACTGGGTGCCTATGCGTGCCAAGGCGACAGCAAAGTCGATCGGCTTCGTTACGTAGTCATTGGCCCCTAAGTCTAGTGCCTTAACAACATCCTCGCTCTGATTCTTTGCCGTCACCATGATGATCGGCAGTTCAATCGGAGAGTAGGTCTCCCGCAGTATCTTTAGCGCCTCCAGCCCGCTAATTTCCGGCATTTCTATGTCCAATAGCACAAGATCTATTGCGTCTTCTTTGACGCGTTGCGGCAATTGTCGCGCGCTGTCTGCCAGCAGGATCTCGTAGCCTTTACGTGCCAGTCGGCGTGCGAGCATGTCCCGGTTCAATTCATTATCATCTACAATGAGTAGCCGACTCGCTTGCTTGTTCATATCGCTTTCTTCTCGGTGAGACAATCGTGGATCTTTTCGCTCAGCCGACTAAATTCTATGGGCTTGGTGTCATAGTCATTGCAGCCTGCATTGATCGCCTTTACGCGGTCAGTCACCAGGGCATGAGCGGTCAGTGCGATGACTGGGATGTGACGGGTTCTCTTGTCGGCCTTTAGTCGACGAGTTACTTCACATCCGTCCATAACTGGAAGGCTTATGTCCATCAAGATTAAATCGGGCATTTCTGTATATGCCATCGACAGCCCCTGCTCACCATCGTAAGCCATGATGACGGAATATCCTCTGCGCTCGAGCCTTCTGGACAACATGTCACGGTTCATTTCGTTATCTTCGACTAGTAAGATTGTCGGCATCACTAACCCTCTCAGAGACCTTAATTTGGACTTCCCCGCGCTTTTGTCCGTGCGGTAAGCGGGACACGGGTACGTTAATTCCAGTAATGGCTGTAGAACGAGTAATCCGGTGATTTTCGATGAGAACTGCGAGACGCTCGCGGTCAACCGGCTTGACGAGATAGTTCGAGGCGCCCAAATCAAAACCTCTCGCCTCATTGTCAACGATGGTCACCATAATAACTGGGACCTTCGACAGTTCAGAGTCTGCCTTTAGCTTGCTCAAAATAGACCACCCATCGCAATCCGGCATAACGACATCGAGGGTGATTAGTACAGGGTGGACTTGTTTAGCAAGTCGCAAACCTTCTTCGCCGCTGGGAACAGTGAGTACATTGAAGCCCAGTTTCATCAGGAAACGCGACATAAGTTCGCGAACTGCAGCGTCATCATCAATCACGAGAATCGTGTCCCGGTCGTTTTGTATGTCGGCGCTGGCATCGGGTGCCTCGCTGCTTCCCTCCGCCGGTATAGGGCTGGCAGGCTCCAGCGTGACTTGGGCAGGAATGTGTACCGTAAAGGTGGAGCCCTCGCCAGGTTGGCTTTCGACCCCAATGCGTCCCTTCATCAACTGAACAAACCGGTGAGTGATCGCAAGTCCCAGGCCGGTTCCACCGTACTTGCGCGCGATGGAAGTATCTGCCTGTGCAAACTCCTGAAATAGATTTTTCTGTTGTTTGGCGCTAATCCCGATCCCGGTGTCCGTGACCCGGAACCGGAGCCAGTCCAGATCCTCTTCCGTGCGTTGATCCACATCCACGGAAATAGTGCCGTGATCTGTAAATTTGCACGCGTTACTAAGCAGGTTAAACAAAATCTGCCGGACCTTGGTGATGTCGGCTCGCATCATGCCTACTTCGTCCGCCAAATTCACCCGAAGAGTATTCTGGTTCTTCTCGATCGCTGGTTTAAGGGTAGTAACGATCTCCTCGATCAACCCTGAGACGTCGAACGTCTCCAGATGCAGACTCATCTTTCCGGCCTCGATCTTGGAAAGGTCGAGCACGTCATTGATCAGGGCGAGTAAGTGTTTACCGGCCGATTTAATTTTCTGAAGATCCTGGACGGTCGCTTCGGTCCCTGAATCCTGCGCCTCTTCCTCTAACATCTCGCTATAACCGATGATTGCGTTAAGCGGTGTACGCAATTCATGGCTCATGTTTGCGAGAAATGTGCTTTTTGCGCGGCTTGCTTCCTCGGCTACGTACTTTGCTTTTAGTAGCTCTTCCTGCGCCTGCTTGCGATGGGAAATCTCTTCTTCCAATTCCCGCGTCCGCGTCTGCAGCTCATCATTGGCGCCCCTCAATGCTGTATCTCGGTGTTGGATATCGGACAACATGGTGTTGAAACCATCGATGAGACTACCGATCTCGTCAGAGTAAGATTTAACCGCCCGAACCTCATAGTTCTTGTTGGCGGAAACCATTCGCATGGTGTCCTCCAGATGCACGATGGGTCCGGAAATCACTTTCTGAAGCTTTGACGAAACAAGGTAAGCGAGAAAGCCTGAAATCAATACGAATACAAAACAGATAGTCGCGTAGCGCTTGGCCCGCGTACTCCATTGGCGCATGTCCGACTGCAAAAACAGCGTTCCAAGATGTTCTCCGTTGAGGGCAACGTCGTGCCAGACTTCTAGGTAGCGTCCCTCAAACCGGTAGCCTTTGGTTTCTGAGTGGGAAGGAAGAAATGCCGGAAGAGTTTTACCGCTGCGGTAATACTGGGCAAAGATCTTCCCGTCGGGGCTATATAAGACCGCCGCGACGATATCTCCTTTGACCATGAGCGCGGACAACGTTGCCGTGGCGGCAGGCTCGTCTTTGAAGGCCATTGCCGCCGCACTGTTGTAACCGATAATCTCGGCCTGGGTTGTCAGATCTTTAGTGAGCAACTGGCGAAACGAGATAAGGTCGTAAATGAGGAAGCTAGCCGAGGAGAGGAGAAGGGCGACGCTGCTCGTCAGCATCGTGATCAGAATGAGTTTTCGCCGAATGGAAAGATTCTGCAGCCTCATTCCGTCTTCCTTCCATCTGCGGCGGGTTCTTGAACGATTCTTGCCAGGGCGAGCAGCCGGGAACTGATGGTCAGATCTGCCTCTTTCGCCGCTTCGACATTGACCTCAAAGTGAACTTTGTTGTCCTCAAGAACTAAATTGATGACCCCGCCACGCTTGGCGAAACCAGGTATCTCACCGATTGTCAGGATTGGCATGCCTTTGACAGAGCGAATTGCTTCCGCTAGGTGAGTCAGTTCGGACGAACTTACAAACACGATGTGACATTCTTTGAGGTCGAGGACCGATTTCAAGCGTTTGACAAGAAATACGCGGCCATTGACTTTTTTGCCTTCCAGCACCCGGTCAAGGATCGTTCCGAAGGGATCTTCTCCTAAAATGCCGATCACAATTGGAGAATCGGGCTGGGCGAAAGCGTTCGACGGCCACTGCACCAAATTCGCGAAATTATAGATAAATCCTGCTTTAATCAAATATTCCGAAGAAACGGAGGAATCTTGGGCTCGAGCCTCAAAGCCGAAGCTCGGCACTATCACCATAGCCATCATGATCAACAGGCATAACCGTTTCATTGTCGCCTTAACCGCATGGAAGCAATCGTCACTCTGCCGTGAGCCAGTAACAAACAACCTACTCAAATCTCCAAGTAATACTTCCGTAAACGGAGCGTTTTACCTCGGTGGGAGAGGTGTTGATGAAGTCTGGTAGGAATTCCAGGTGCCGCCGATTCAGCAGGTTTTGGCTGCCAACAGAGAGTTCCAGGCTCGTCCTTGGCCTCCACCCGAAGTGAGTGTCCACAGAGTAGTAACTGGGTATATTGACGCCTGGGAGTCGATCTGTGAATCGAACATCCAAATCGTGTTCAAAATGTTTAGGAAGATCAATTGAGGATCTAACGTAGAACTGATGACGGGGGCTTACCAGTCCGGGATTGTCTGCGGTCGGGTCCAGACTGGTTGGATCTTTTCTGATGTCCATCTGCAGATAGCTGTAAGAACTTAAAAGCCGCCATTTCGGAATGACTCTCCAATCTGCGAAAAGCTCAGTGCCGTAAGTTCCACCGCCCATCTTGTTCTCCGCAACAAAAGGAGCAACGATATGGACAGGAGTCGGGCTCATTTCCACGAACGGTGTACCTGGCTCCGCTGTTCGAAGATGAGTGTAATGGTTGTAAAACACTGCAACATCAGCGGAGACATTACTGGTCACCTGCACGCGATAACCAGCTTCATAGGCGAGAAGATCTTCTGATTTGAACTGATGGCTCCCGTAAACTGACACTAGAGTTGGAAACGGAGTTGGGTTCTCGGGAGTTCCTGGAGGTATGGTCTCCGAATTCAGCCGAAGGCCCTCCTCGGTTAGTGCAGGGGTCCTTACCGCACGGGAGACTGCAGTCCAGACCGATTGGTTGCGTGTGATGGTCCAGAGTAATCTCGTATTCGGCTCAAGTTCAACACCGGTGAACCCGTTATGCTCGAACTTGGAGCCGATCGTGATGCGCAAGCGTTTGTCAAAAAGACTTATCTCATCTTGCGCGAAGGCGCTAAATAGATTCAACGTTAGTTGGTTTGGCTGTAGCGACACAGCAAAGCTGGAGTCATTCCCATCATGGCTCGAACGGTAACCAAGCCCCCATACAACTTCCTGTGATTCACTGGCGTGGAAGGTATGCTGGAAATCGATGTCGAAGATGTTTTCATGATCGGTAAACAGCGAGTCCTCAGTTATGCTCGTGCGGTCAAAATACATCTGCAGAGAGGTTGACGAATTCGCGAAGGCGTGATTCCAACGGCCCAGAAGGTTTCCTCCGCTAATGTTCCCGTTATTGGGAAAGGTGCTCGAATAGGGAGAGCTTAACGATGGAACGGTCAGAGTCTCACCGTAGCCACTTCGGTGAATGTCTCCTTGTACAGTAAGCGAATCGGGTCCTGCCGGCGTCCAGTCCGTCCGAAAACCGCCGCGCAGTGCATCCCAATTGTCGTAAGCGCTCCTCGCTGTGGAAGGGTCTATTGATTCCGCAACATTGAAGTACTTGGCATAGGCTCTGTAGTAGATGCTTTTGTTCAGGCTGCCACCATAGCGAGCGCTGCCGGAGCCTAGTGTTTCTGTTCCCCCGCCAGCCACGGCCAGTGCAGATTGAGTCGATTGTGCCGGCTTGGTAATAATGTTGATGACGCCATTGACGGCGTTGGCACCCCACAGAGTTGCTCCCGGACCGCGAATCACTTCAATGCGGTCTACGTCCTCGAGCATCACATCTTGAATATTCCAATACACTCCAGAAAATAAAGGTGTGTAGACACTCCGTCCGTCAATGAGTACCAATAGCTTGTTGGCAAAGCGACCATTGAATCCGCGCGAGGTGATGGCCCACTTGTTCTCATCAATGCGTGCCACCTGCAGACCAGGAACCATTCGCAACGCTTCCGGAATGCTGGTAGCGCCCGAGCGTCGGATGTCCTCTTGCGTTATCACAAAGATGGCCGCCGCAGCGTCTGCCAGCTTCTGGGATCTCTTTGAAACCGACGTGACCTGCACGTTCATCAAGTCTTCGACGCTCATGGCGGTGACATCGGGCAGGTTCTGCGCCGATGCCCCGGCCGCAGAGAAAAGCACCAGCGCTATGAGCAATAGGGCTCGAATGGTATAGCCTGTCGAGCCGGTTTGTGGGTGGTGAATGGTTCGCATCTCATCTTCCTTCTCGAAGGGGACCAAGGTGGTCAGGTGTTCTCGACCCCGTTAGGACCCTTCCCGTTTTGTTCAACCCATTTCCAAAATTGACGTTGCATCTTGCTCAGGCTCTTCAACCTCGTTCACAGGGGCTTCACCCCTGTCACCGTGAACACGTTGGAGTAAGTAAGCGTGTCCGGCCGGCGCAGATACTCAAGGAATTTCTCCGCCTGCTCCCTGGCTGCGCGCTGGTCCCCTAAGATCTGAGCGATTCGGGGGACTGCAATCTCTAGCTTTAATTCCCAGTGCCTCAGAGTCGCGCGATCGATCTCTCCGGCGATTAAGTGGTAGCACTCGACCTGGACTTCAATGTCCTTAAGGCCTGCCTTATGTGCGAGCGAGAAAAGCTTGCGACCAACAAAAGGATCGAAACCCGTACTCGCTAAACCTGCCACTACTTTTTCGGCCGCGCGTTGCACGACAGGATCTTCGGGATAGTTCCACAGCAGTTGTCCGTCGAGGTCCTGAAGGAGGACAGATCCGCCGGGCCGGCAAACTCGGATCATTTCGGCGGCGGCCTGTTCTTTGTCCTGGAGATATTCGAATAACAAACGCGAGTAAACCAGATCAAAGCTGTTCGCTGGGAATTGCATCGCGTGTGCGTCTCCGCGAACGATCTTCACACGTGAATTCGCAGCATTTGTCCGAATCGCTGCCTCTACCCGCTCTGCGCTGATGTCGATTCCGGTTCCTGCAATCGAAGGATCCATCAAACAGATTTCCCGCAAAATCACTCCCGGCCCACACCCCACAGAAAGAATTTCCGCCCCCGATCGCAGACGATGGGCTAGGTATTTGCGAACCCAAGCTGCCGGATCGACTTTCGTCTCGAGCCGCATGGCCTCGCGCGGGTCTTCCATGAAGTAGGTGGCGGGGGAGACCGTATTCATTGCGACTCCGTTGCTGCACGACTGAGTTGGATTTCCTGTTTTTCCGCGCGGGCTAAGAGTTTCGAATAGAAACCGTCGACGTGCTGATAGAAGCCCTGATGTCCGGCTTTGAGCCAGATTCCCTGACAATAGTGGCGCAGGAATACAGCACCAAATCCGAGCAGGGCTTTTGTCGCCATCTCGTCGGCGATGAGCGGAATTTCATCGAGCTCAAAGTCGTCATACGCAGCAGACGACGCGCTCAGAAGCGTAGCCACGGTGTCCGGAACCTCGGACTCAGGAAGCGTCGGATGGAGCAGAAAATCACAACGGTTCTCGAGGAAGCTAAAATTGACTCCCAAGGGACCGCGATAGGCGATCGCTGCCCCTACTGGTTCTCGCCGCGACCCCTTATATGCCAGCCACACAGAACGAGTGCGTCGCAGGCCAACGGAACGGTACATTTCATCCACAGTTCGAAGCTCAACGTCTCCCAGCAAATCCTCGCCGGTAATGTAGACACCACCTCGTGTCGCGGACGCGATGGCAGAAAGAGACTGTTTTTGAGAGGGGTCATAAGGCATTGCGTGAATCTTGCTGCTCAAGGGCAGTGTCAAGCGTCGCGGTAATGCGAAATAGCTGTGGCGCTGGACCGAGCAAAGAGATTCCCCAATGGTCTGTACCATGGACCCGAACACCCGCGCTGGAAAGCGGTTCTCTGGCCGAAACCAGTTCTGCGCGTCGTCAATTCCACTTAGAATTTTTCCCGCTGCTGCGGCCAGCATCACCGCGCGGGATGCGAAAGGGTTGTTATCGCTAACCAGATGTTGCGGCATCCAGCCGTGGGGCGCCGTCCGCCATACGGCCAGCGAGGCCAAGCCTCGTTTTTCGTCACCAGCGGTAAGGACGTAGAGCAGAGATTCCCCGCCACGCAGCATCCTGCGCCAATTGTCCCGTACGAGTTCGAGATGCGGACGGAGTCGGGAGGCCTTCTCGGGATAGAGAAAACCGGTTCGTTCATAGAGCGCAAAGATTTCTTCGACGGTCAGGGCATTGACCTCGACCCCATAAGTGGCGTAGAGGCTGGGCAGCTGTGGCAAGCTGTTCAACGTTCGCTGATCCTGCGCGTCCTGTGACATGTTGCCTCCGGGTACAGGCTCGTAACTGCGAGTACATTAAGCACGCCTGACTGTAGGGAGAGTCGGACGACAGACAGCGATGCATTGCTCACAGGGCGCGGCTCGGACACCCCCTGAGTCCAATGGGTTAAGTTCGCTTCATGTTGGCAAAGAGATCTCAGTCAGACAAGTTACGAACGTAAGCGAGCATTGACCAATATGGAGAACAGACAAGATTGGGAAGAGACCCAGAACTGCAAGACTTCACTCCGACGCACTCCTAAAATCCGAAACCTCGGCCGCTTGTGCGGCCCACAAGTGCTGTGCAGCATAGGCGCGCCACGGACGCCACACCTCCGCACGGTCGAGAAGAGTGACGGGGCTTGGCCGGATTCCGTCCATCACGGCAGCCCCGCGCAGCAAGCCCAAATCGGACGCGGGAAAAGCATCCGTCTCGCGCAGGGCCCGCAAGGCGATGTAGTGTGCGGTCCAGTCGCCCACTCCTCGAATCGATCGCAAGCGTCGGATTGCCTCCTCGATGGTTCCAAATGGGCGAAACAGATTGGGGTCTGTCGCAGCTGCTTCTGCCAAGGCCCTCAGCGAGAATTGGCGCGCCGCCGGCATACCGAGCGCGAGAGTCTGCGCCCGGATGAGGTGTTCAGGTCGCGGAAACAGGTGCGTTAACTTCGGGTGGCGGACGGAACCTTTTGGCATAGGCTTGCCATGGATCGCAACCAGCTGACCCGCGAGCCGGCTTGCCGCCGCGACACTGATTTGCTGGCCTAGGATCGCACGCACTCCTAATTCAAAACCGTCCCACCCGCCTGCAGCGCGTAGCCCAGGACGCCGCGCCACCAAACGCGCCAGCCGTGGATCGGACGAGAGATGTGCATTGATCGTTTCGATGTCTGCCCCGGTATCGAACAAACGACGCACACGGGCCACAATCGCGGGCAGAGATTGAACCTTGGATATGTGGATGGCCACCCCGAGGCTTTCACGGTGAGGCAAGTGTGTTACTTCGATATAGCCGGCACTGCTCTCGACTTCTATCGTGCGTTGATACTTTCCATCCTCGATAACCTCAATGCCAGGAATTGCGCGAGCCGATAGATGGCTGAGAATGGACTCCCAGTCGTACGGCGGCCGGTAGCGTAAACGGAGTGTGATGCCAGCGTCGGTACTGACCGGACTTGCCGGACTTTTCCGCCGCAAGGAGCGCGGAGGACGATTGAACAACTTGCGAAAGATTTCATTGAAGCGGCGCACGCTGCCGAATCCCGATGCCAGCGCTACGTCCGTCATAGACATGCGCGTTTCATGGATCAGTTGCTTGGCAAAAAGCACACGCCGGGTTTGAGCCACTGCGATTGGCGAAGCACCCAGATGCCGATAGAATAGCCGCCGAAGCTGGCGCTCGCCCAGGCCAAGCCGCTCAGCCAACTGCGCAACGCTGCCACCGTTCTCATCCAAAGTGCCGTCGGTAATCAGAGCCAGGGCGCGTGAAACGGTGTTCGATGTGCCACGCCACGAGGCCAGGTCCGGCGCGGTCTCCGGGCGGCAACGCAGACAAGGTCGAAAGCCTGCTTCCTGCGCCGCCGCCGCCGATGCGAAGAATCGGCAGTTCTCAAATTTCGGCGTGCGCGCGGAACAAACTGGCCGGCAGTAGATGCCGGTCGACGTCGCGCCGACAAAGAGCAGCCCATCGAAACGGGAATCACGGCTTTGCAATGCGCGATAGCAAATCTCACGATCCGGCAATTCCATAAACGGATTCTCTCATGTACTTCACGCCCGAGTTCGCGGTTTTCGGACACGGTCATTTCCAGAGTTTCTGAGTAGGCGACATAATGAGTTGTCTTGCCTCCTCCGTAGAAAAGATCGCTGGTCCGTAGCGAACCAACTGTTATGATGACCTTCGATAAAAAGCAGAGCGTTCACTTCTAGGATTGAATCTGAGGGGACACATTGACTGACTCGAGCTATAACGCGTTTAATCGTCGTGAGTTCATCCACCGCGCGCTGGTTGGAGCCGCCTTCGCAGCATTGCCAACCTCTGTTTTTTCTTTAGACAATCCCGACCTGCAATCCGTGCTGAGTCAAATACCGAAGATGCATGATGAAAACGTGAAGCGGTTGCAGGACTGGATCGCTTTGCCCTCGATTGCGGCTGAGAATCGGAACTATCCGCAAGGCCCCGACTATATGGCACAACTCGCTCGCGATGCTGGATTCGCCAACGTCGAGATCGTGCCAACGTCGGGCAAGCCTGGGGTCTTCGGCACTCTGGATGCAGGTGCGGCAACCACCGTCGGGATTTATTTTATGTACGACGTGAAGCAGTTTGAACCTTCGGAGTGGTCTTCGCCACCGCTCGAAGGGCGGATCGTGGACAAGGAAGGGTTGGGCAGGATTTGCGTGGGTCGCGGCGCTGTGAACCAGAAGGGTCCGGAAACGGCCTTCCTCGGCGCCCTTCATGCCTTCAGGGCAGCGGGGAAAAAGCTGCCGGTAAATCTCGTGCTCGTTTGTGAAGGCGAAGAAGAGATTGGTTCGACCCACTTTCCGGAGGTTGTCCACCAACCCAAGGTCACCGCTGCGTTGAAGAAATGCATGGGTGTGTTCGTACCAGAAGCGGGCCAAGACGCGGATGGAGGCATACAGATATCGCTAGGCGGCAAGGGCGTCGTTGAGCTTGAACTGGTTTCCAGTGGAGAGCGATGGGGACGAGGGCCCAAACACGATGTTCACTCCAGCCTTGAGGCACAGGTGGACAGCCCCGCGTGGCATCTGGTGCAAGCACTCAACACACTCATCGAGTCCGATGGACACACGCCTGCTGTGGCGGGTTTCTTTGACAAGGTCAAGCCGCTCACTCCCGAACAAATGAAGATGATTCAGGTTGCCGCCCCTCGCCGCAGTGAGGCCACGGTCAAGAAGCAGCTAGGCGTTGAGCATTGGGTGCATGACACAAACTGGCTTGACTCGCTCGTGCTGCTCGAATCCAAGCCCACGATCAATATCGAGGGCTTGGTGGGTGGGTACACGGGGCCCGGTGGCAAGACCGTTCTGCCGCATCGCGCCGTCGCGAAGATTGATATGCGGCTGGTGCCGGACATGACGGCTGCCGGTACGCTGGCGCTTCTGAAGGAGCACCTTGCGAAACACGGCTTCGGCGATATCGAGGTCAACATGAGTGGCGGCTATGATCCGACACAGACCTCGCAGGATTCGAAGCTTATCCAGGCGCAAATTGCAACTTACCGCAAGCTGGGTCTAGATCCCGTGCTGTGGCCTCGATCCGCCGGCTCCTGGCCGGGATACATTTTCACTTCCGAGCCTCTCAATCTTCCCGCCGGACATTTTGGAGTGGGGCACGGGAACGGGGCACATGCTCCGAATGAGTACTATCTGATCGATTCCACCAATGCAAAGGTTGAGGGGATTGACGGGGCTGTGCGCTCCTTCGTCGAGTATCTCTACGCGTTGGCTTAAAGCAGGTCAGATAGTAATTATCGATGATCGCACCTCAGACCACGTGATCCGAGATTGTCGGCAAGGGGCCGCTTGCAATTGAATTCCATTGCTGGCGAATAAATCTGAACAGCCCAACGGGATCGCGAAAAGCTTCTGTCCCTCCGGCCTTGATCACCGAGTACGCGGCTGCAAGGTTGGCGAAGGCCAAGCAGTCTGGCAGGGGCGCGCCCAGCAAATACGAGTGAATGAAACCGGCATCAAACGTGTCTCCGGCGCCGATGTCGTCAACCATCTGAACTGGCGGTGGGGCCAGGCTCCACTGCTGATCGGCGCTGCGACATATGGCGGCTTGGGAGCCACGTTTCACAATTACAATGCTCGAGAGTCCCGCCAACACATTGAGCGCTTGTGAAAGATCGTCGGTGCGCGCGATGTTTTTCGCCTCGCGCTCATTAGGCAGAAAGACGTCAACATACTTCAAGACATCGAGCAGATCTGGAGCCCACTGATTTTCCGGATCATCGTTGGTGTCGAGTGATGTCGTGAGTCCGGCTTGCTTGGCTTGCTGAAACAAGTTAAGGATTTGCGGGCGGAGAGCACGGTGCAAATAGAAAGAGGAAAGATGAAAATGCCGGGCAGTGCGAAGGTAATCCAGATCGATGTCGGAATACTGCATTTCAAACATGGTTCCGGGATAGGTGAGCATGTATCGGTGCCGGGGGTGAGGCAGCACCACGGTGAGTCCGGTGGACGTATTTCCCGCGGCTTGCTTCATACGGCTGATATCGACGCCCGCCGCGGACAGCCGTTCCGCGGCCATCTTCCCGAGAGGATCACTCCCGATTTTCGATATGAACCCTACCCGCGTGCCCAAGACGCATAAGTTGTGCGCGAAAATTCCTGACGAACTCCCCAGCGTGAATGCCATGTTGCTGGCCAGGTGCTCCCGGTCCAGCACCAGTTTCTCGGGTAATCCGTAGAGGATGAGATCCAGGTTGAGCTCACCCACGACGCAGACTTCAATCATTTGCAGCTTCCTCTCATAAAGTTCAGCAACGTGGTTAGGCTAGAGTCACGAATGAATGCCGATATACTGTACTACGCGGCTGATGCCTCCGTTTGGGCCTAGTCAATCGATTAGCGTGGCTTTCGTATCCTTTCGTTTAATAACTGTTACTTTCGTCTTGCTTGAGTGTCAAGCGTAAAATACGATCTGACCGGGATAGTATTTTGAGTGCGCCTGTGCTGAACGAGGAACGTCGCAGATCGATTCTGGAAGTATTGAATCACGACGGACGTGTGCTGGTTGGAGCATTGGCCAAACGTTTCCGCACCTCCCAGGTCACCATCCGAAAGGATCTCGACATTCTCCAGTCACGGGGGCGTATTCACCGCACTCATGGGGGCGCCTTGCCGTCGCGCCAGAGTGTGCTGGAGGATCCCACTCTGCGGGAAAAAGAAAAGCTGCACCGCAAGGAGAAGCTACAAATCGCAGCGGCGGCTGCCCGCATGGTGAGAGAAGGTCAGGTGGTAATTCTTGATTCGGGAACTACGACTACGGCGATCGCGCGGGCCCTGCGGGAATTCGAGAACCTCACCATCATTACCAACGCGGTGAATATTGCGGCGGAACTTTCTAGCTCTTCCCTCGAGGTTATTCTGACTGGAGGCACCCTCAGAAAGAATTCCTTTTCGCTGGTGGGACCGATCGCGGAGGAGACGCTTCGGCGCTTGAACGCAGACATTCTTTTCCTGGGAGTGGATGGTTTCGATGTGCGCTACGGGTTGAGCACACCGAACCTGCTTGAGGCTAAAGTGAACCGGGCCATGATGGAGGTTGCCCGGATTGCGGTCGCGGTGTGTGACTCCAGCAAGTTCGGGCGACGTAGTTTGTCTTCGATTGCGCCCCCGTCAGCCTTGCACCACTTAATTACCGACCGAGGAATTCCAAAGCCAGACCTTGCGACACTAAGGAAAACTGGAATGCACGTGACGCTTGTCTAGCCGATGCCGAACATTTATTTGATTTTTACGGATTCGACTCCACGGAACTGTCCGAATACGCGTTCCGCATTTTTGTGATAGATCTTTTCCAGGACAATGTCCGGAAGTTCCAGGCCGTAGATCTTCCAGCGGCCTTGCGCGGGATATCCCCAGTAATCGAAGTATTCGTCCGCAGTTTCGAGCCAGCGAAAATGGTTGCGATACAGGGCTTCGTCCATACCATTGTCAGTGCCAAACATGATGCGGTCCTGATATTTGAGAAAAAACTCTCGGGCACGCCGAGGTTGGCGGCCCAGTTCAGCTTCGCGCGCTCCGAATTCAACCATCACGTTCGGTAGGCTGTCCAGGAGATGAGAAACATAGTCGAGATTTTCGGGCCAGTTCGCCATGTGGAGGGCAACAAAGGTTGTGTGAGGATGCTTGGCGAACATCCGATCGCGCGCGGCTAGGATCGACTCCTTACTGGGAAACTGTGGGCCATAAAAACTCCAGTCGGGGTGTTCGATCAATTCTTCATACCTCTCGTTAGTGTTGTCTACCGGATGAAAAAAAGCTTCGGGATCGGTAACGTGAATGGAAACGGGAATACCGAGGCGTCCACATTCGTCCCAGATGGGATCGAGTCGCGGATCGTCAACTGCGACCAGTTTCCCCGACTTGTCGCGGACGCTTAGTCCGAGGTCTTTCAACTGTTTCAGGCCTCGGGCGCCTCGCGCGACCGCATCGTCGAGTTGCGCCACCATCTCCTGGCTGAAGTTCGGATCGTCAATTTTGCTCCAGTCAATCTGTGCGAAAACCATAAAGCGACCGGGGTAAGGCTTGACCATTTCGTCGATTACCTGCTGCAATTTGTCTCCCCACATGCCGGTTAGAATGACAACCGTCTTCACGTTGGTGTTGTTCATGATGGCGATCACCCGTTCGGGCGGCATGCGCTCGTCGATTCGCATGGCGTCGTTGACGTGATTGTGAACGTCGATCACGTAGTACTTGGCACGGTCCACGTTGTGGACCGGAGCGTGCAACATGGGAACAGGGTGAAAATCCTTCAGCAAGAGTGTCTTTTTTTGATCGGCACCGGCGGCGGAGCTGTAACCAATCTGTCCTTGGGACTGATCCTGCGGTGGGGGAGCGCTTTGCGCAGCGAGCCATGCCGCAGCGCTCGCCAATAAGAAACAACTCACACGCACTTTGATCGACATTGGCCTCCCAGCCTCCATACGCCGACAGTGTTCTTGACAATGCCAAACGAACGAAAGTAAAAGTAATTGATCGCAATATATCGCAATGGCTGCGTTTGGCCAATTTATTCCAGGGAGCCAGCAGAAGAATGGAGAATCAGTTCCAGTGAGTGCCAGTGAGCGGCTACAGGAACTTGTCCGGCGCAATCGGCGTGGCGAGAAGGTGGGTGTGTACGCCGTCTGTTCCGCTAACCCTAGCGTGATCGCGGCAGCAGTTCAGCAGGCGGTCGAAGATGAGTCAGTTTTGCACGTCGAATCCACCTCGAGCCAAGTGAATCAGTGGGGCGGTTACACCGGTCAAACTCCCATTCAGTTCGCTGAGTTTGTTCATGCCGCAGCACAAAAGGCAGGACTCTCCCAGGACCGTGTTTTGTTAGGTGGGGACCATCTCGGACCGTACCCGTGGCGAGATCAGCCTTCAAAAGTGGCGATGCAGAATGCTTGTGAACTGGTTCGCGCGTGCGTACTTGCCGGATACAAAAAGATTCATCTCGACGCAAGTATGGCATGTGCCGATGACAGCGCCGGTGGCCCGGACGAACATACCGTGGCGCAGCGAGCGGCCATTCTCTGTCGTGCCGCGGAGACAACATTTGAAGACTTGCCGCCAGACTCCTGGCCGCTCCTGTACGTAATCGGCACCGAGGTTCCCGCTCCAGGAGGTGAATCGCTTTCGGGAGCGCCTCCTGCCGTCTCCCCAGCCGACCAGATTCACCACACCTTGGATCTTTTCCGCACTGCTTTCGACGGGCAAAATGTGACTTCCGCATGGGATCGCGTGATTGGCATGGTGGTGCAGCCGGGAGTGGAGTTCGGCGACAACTTAATCTTTGACTATGACCGCGAAAAGGCGACGGCGCTCTCACCCGCCTTACCGGAACATCCTGCTCTGGTTTACGAAGCTCACTCCACGGACTACCAGAAGCCGGTGGCTCTTGCAGAAATGGTGGAGGATCATTTCGCAATTTTGAAAGTGGGGCCGTGGCTGACATTTGCATTTCGCGAGGCCGTCTTCGCGTTGAGTGCGATCGAGCGGGAATGGCTGGCGCATCGCGGCGGAGTTCGCCTCTCGCAAGTCAGGGAAACACTGGACGCGGCCATGCTGCGGAATCCATCTTACTGGCGTTCCTATTACCGCGGCAGTGAGGTCGAGATGCGTCTAGCCCGCATGTATAGTTACAGCGACCGTTGCCGGTATTACTGGAACGATGCCGCGGTTCAGCAAGAACTGGAGCAGCTTCACGCCAACCTTCGCGCTTCTCCCCCTCCGCTGACATTGGTGAGTCAATACCTGCCATTGGAATACGCAGCGATCCGAACCGAAGGCCGCCCGGCCAACTTCGAAGACATAATTCAGGAGCATATCCGAAGTGTTCTGCGCGTCTACGCCGCGGCGTGTGGAGTGAAGCGAATGCCTCAATGATCACTCGAATCGAAAGCAGGTTCAGAAATAAAACTTAAGCGCGAATTGTATGAAGCGCGGATCACGCGCGCCTTGCGCGAAGCCAAATTGCGGAGTTCCAAATTCAACTGGCTGCGGTTCTGCTCCAATCAGGCCCACCGGCTCGAATACTGGATTTACGTGGTTCCAGATGTTGAAGAATTCTGAGCGAAACTCAAAACGCATCCGTTCGTTGAGCGGGAACATTTTAAAGATGGACAAATCCCAGTTTTGCAGTCCGGGACCACGAACAATATTGCGTGATGCATTGCCGAAGGTAAATGGAATGGTGTTGTCCACAAAAGCGCAGGTGTTAAACAGTGTTCCCGGGATGCAGGGTTTCCCATTGGGATTGCCGACGAGGTTCGGCCGCACGTCAAAAAATCCCACGCCCCCTCCGCTGTCGCTGGTAGAGACGTTGGTCACGGCATCGGTGACGGTGAACCAATTGCCGGTCTGCGCACTCACGATGCCAGCGACTTGCCAGTTTCCGATAACCTGATTGAGAACGCCGGTTGCGCCTCCGCCGAAGGTTTTGCCGTTGCCAAAGGGAAGCTGGTAAATGTAGCTCAAGACGAAGCGATGCCGTACGTCGAAGTCGGAGTTGCCATATTCGAGATAGGGATATCTCTGATCGCGGAAATCGCCATTGTTAAGTGATCCCAAGTTCGCACTGGAAGCATCATCTTCAGCGTGCGCGTAAGTATAAGAAGCTTGAAACTGCAAGCCGTGGGAAAAGTTTTTCTCCCAGCGCACTTGCAATGAGCTGTAGTTGGAATATCCGTCAGAGCGTAGTTGGTTGATGGCAGTGTCGAGCACTCCGTTGCAGTTTGGCGGAAACACTGAGTTGTCGCAAAGCTTGGCGGGGCGGCGCGGAGCGGTCGGGCAATTGCCCGGGGTGTTTGGCGGAGTGGTGCAAAATACAGAATCCGGCACAGCTTGATTGCCGTTGTAATAGTTATACAGATCGTTTCCGTGGGACCCAGCGTAGGAGACCTCCAGCACACTTTGCGCGGGCAATTGATACTGAAAGCCGAAATGCCACTGCTGCGTGTATGGCGTCCGCAGCTTCGGACTGACAGCAAACAGCAACGGAGTGTTGGGATCAGTCAGAGCGTTCGACGGGAAGCCTTGCGAGAGCGTGTTAAGGCCAGGAATCGAACAATCATTCGGACCCAGAGCCGGATTCGCCGACGACAAAAAACATGGGACCGAGTAGGACTGGGTTACAAAGAACGGGGGATTGAAGCCGGGGCTAGGGTTTGAATACGGTCCATTTTCGTCCCCCCCGTAGAAAATGCCGTACCCGGCACGCATCACCAGCTTATTGGTGATCTGGTAAGCCACGCCGAGGCGCGGCCCGAAATTGTTCCGGTCCGGCGCAATCAGACCACTCGACGCATTTCTTTGAATCGGAATATTCGCTGCAAGAAATGGGGTGAGGTTGGCCGTCTGCCCCGCGGGGACGATAAGCGAAGCGGAAGAAAAATCAAAGTTAGCCTGCTCATTGTTCCTCGCCTTTACGGTCGTGAATAAGTCATAGCGCAACCCCAGATTCAACGTCAGCCGCGGTGTTGCACGGATATCGTCCTCTGCATAGACGCCATAGACTGGGCGGCGATAGTCAACGGTGTGAAGGCTGGTGATTTGACCGGTATCGGGAATTCCTAACATGAATGTTGCAAAAGCCTCACCACCCGTGGTCGGAGACGCAGGATTGTCGGTGAAATCGCTTCCAAAGCCGAGTGTCCCGCGGGGCGCGGCAGGTTCGAACAACGTAAACTCTTCACGGCGGATTTCCGCGCCAAACTTAGCCGAATGGCGACCATGAACCAAGGTGAAGTTATCGGTCAGGATGTAGCTGTTCTGCTTTTCAATCGCAGGAAGGAAGCCGGCGCTACCCAGAGTCGCCGTGCCATCGTTGATGCTGATCTGCGGAAGCCCGCCAATATTCGGTCCGAACGGAACTCCAGGGAATCCAAGCTGCGCGGAAACGTTGGTGTTGTAATTCAGCTGGAAACGATGGGTATTGATGCGGTTGTAGCCCAACCGAAACTCGTTGACGAGGTTGGGTGAGAAGACATGGGTCTCGCTCAACGCGACGCTGCGGAAGGAATCGTGTTCACTGCCATCGGAGAATGCGCCACCGTCGAGCGCGTTCTGAAACGGTGACGGCGTGAAGCTGGGCTGATCCTCATAGCTGAAGGTTCCGAACAGGTTGTCGCGATCGGAGATCTTCTGGTCGATACGAACGTCTGCGTTGTTCCGGCTATAAGTTTTCTTGGGCTCCGCCAGATAGTTGGAACCACTAATGTTCACGTTCGGCGAGGGAAACAGGGCGGAGAGACGAGCCGCCAGCGGATCAATGAGACCTTTAGGAAAGATATTCGTGGGATTTCCCGCTCCATCGATACCAATGGGCACGCCGCAATACCCGTTCGGGTTCAAATTGGACGCTTGAGTTAACCGTGAATTGAAAATCTCGCCGAGATACGCTGGGTGGCCGCTGCAGTCAAGGGCCGTCGTCCCCGACAGAACGCTTCCGTTCATATCGACTTGTGGCGCCACCGTAGTGGTGAGAAAAGAAGAGAAATCCCCTCCAATCTCAGCTGGCGTTGGGATGGCTGAGAGCTGCGGAAGAGACTGCACTACGCGGAAGCCCTCGTAATCCACAAAAAAGAAGGTACGGTCCTTGAGGATGGGACCGCCGAAAGTCGCACCGAATTGATTCTGATGGTAGGGCTGCCTGCCGAACGTGTCGAAGGCATTGCGCGCGTCCAGAACGTCATTGCGGAAAAATTCGTAGAGGTCCCCGTGGAAACTGTTGGTGCCTGACTTGAGCACCGCATTGAGGATAGCGCCATTGCCGCGGCCGAATTCTGCGCTGTAGGCGTTGGTTTGGACCTTGAATTCCTGAATGGCGTCGACCGAAGGCTGAATGACGTATGCCTGCCCAGTGAGGACGTCCCCCAGATTGGAGTTGTTATCAACGCCGTCGAGAAGGTAGTTGTTTTGCAGAGAGCGCGCGCCGTTCGAGCTGAAACCGTAACTGGTCTCGACGCGAGAACCCGGTTCGCTGGGAGCAATTCCGGCACCGAGAAGTGCCAACTGCGCGTAGTTTCGTCCGTTGAGGGGAAGCGTCTCTGCTTGGCGGCTGTCTACCAGTTGACCCAGATCGGAAGTTTCCGTTTGCAGTAGGGAAGCCTGGGTCGTGACGTTCACAACTTCGTGAATACTGCCAACCGAGAGGACCAGATTTACCGCCGGCCGCTCATCGACGTTCACTACTATCGGGCCGGCGACCGTCTTTTTGAACCCCGCTTTTTCCGCGGTGATTTGATAGCTACCGATCTTAAGCGGGCTGAATACGAATTCGCCTTGCGCGTTGGTCGTGGTGGCGAGTTCTGCTCCGCGTTCGGTGTCGGCGATCCCAACCTTTGCGCCGGCGATGACTGCTCCACTTGGGTCTTTAACGACGCCGGCGAGGCCGCCGGTGTCTTTCTGCGCGATCGCGACAACACAAGACAGGATCACGACCCCGAGTATCCCCAGCCATGATTGAAGATGGATGAAGTGTCCTGACCGTCGTGAACAAGAACAGTACAAGAATTGATTCATCTCAGATTCCCTGATCCAACAAAATTATGGTTCCGGGCTTTCGTATTATTACGATTTGATATTATTAGTTGCGATCTGAGCGCAAAGTCAATACAAAAATTAGCACCTTGGAAAAAGCCCTAGAAATCGATCTCCCGTTGCCATACTGGACTGGCCTATATCATCCTTCCGTGAAAACGACCTCAATTTTTGACAGTAAGGGCTTTCGCGGTATATTACGAAAGATTATGTTTCCTTTCGTTTCAGCACGGGCTCCCCGACCAGGGCTGCGTCAGCCGGAAAGGCCAGCCATGTCGACTGCCGCCACTCTGCCTCTCGGGCTTATCGTTGCGACACTCCTTCTGCCTGGTACAGTCCAGAGCTTGCGCGCAGGCGCTCCAGACACAGCGAAAATCGAGAATGCGCAACTTGCTGTGGAGGCAGACGAGCAAAGCGGAGCCTACACCATCCGGTCCATGGAAAACCGACGCGTCAAGTTCACGGCCGGAGTGGCGGCTCAGGTCAACCATCGCTGGCTGTCGTCCAGCAGCTATCCCCGTCACACGGTAAGAGAATCTTCCGCCACTGACGGCACAGGCGAAGGGCGGCAGCTTACCGTGACGCATAGTGGCAGGTTGGGCGAGCCAGATCTTGTCTGCCTCATTCGGCTCCGCCCAGAACCTGCGTTCGCGGAGATCGAAGTACAGGTCAAGAATACAACTGGGGTACCTGTGACAGTACAGAGCATTCGCCTCGTCGATGCTGTGGAACCGTTCGTCGACCTTGACGGTCCGCCAGGTTCCGATCGCATACTGTCGGACAGCTTCAGCGAAGACCGCCCGGAGATGCAGATTCACGATCTAGCACCGGCCAAGGGCGGGCTGCATCTGGCGGTGGGCAGCCAGCTCATCTATAACCGTCAGAACCGCAAGAGCTGGTTTCTTGGAGCTCTGACTTCAGAGCGATGGCTCACCGTGTTGCATCTCCATGTGGATGAGAAGCAGGCGCGGATCACGGGCTACGAAGTGGATTCCACCGGGACCACTGAGCTCGCGATGCAAAATTCGATCAAAAACTCGCCGAAGGAGGACCAAGTCGAGCTCAGTCTGCCTCTAGCGCCGGACCAGAGTCTCGCTTCTGAGCGCGTCATGGCCAGTCTGTCGTCTGATTATCACGCTCAACTGGAAACCTACGGCGAAGCCATCCGCAAGCTTCACCACGCGAGAGTCAGCGCGCCCACGCCCGTCGGCTGGTGGAGTTGGACCGCGTACTACTTCGGCATCACCGAAGGTAGCGCCCTAACCAACGCGGCGTTCCTGGCCGAGCAGCTCAGAGATTCCGGCTACAACTTCTTTCATATCGACGAAGGCTACCAATACGCGCGTGGTGACTACACTTCACCGGTCGCCTACAAATTTCCCCATGGCATCAAGAAGCTGGAAGATCAGGTGCGCGGACTGCGATTGACTCCGGGAATCTGGACTGCGCCCTTCGAGGTTTCCGAGCGTTCATCTGTATTCGCCAACCACAAAGATTGGCTGGTGCACAACGCTAAAGGGCAGCCCATTCACGCCGGCTTTGTCACCGAGGCTCCCGATACTAAAACCAATCTGGATCCGCTCTACGTGCTCGACACCACAAATCCCGACGCGCAACAATATTTGCGTGAAACGTACAAAACACTAACCAACGATTGGGGAGTTCGGTACATCAAGCTGGACTTCATGGACGACAGCGCCATTGAAGGATATTACTACCGTCCGAACACTACCGCGCTCGAAGCGCAACGCATCGGATTGCAGATTATTCGGGAAGCAGTTGGAGATGAAGTGCTGTTGGACAAGGATGGTAGCCCGATGCTGAATCCGGTAGGAATCGTCGATGCCGGCCGGATTTCGTGCGATACCGGGCATTCGTTCGAAGCCAGCCGCACCGCGGCTCCAGGCATCGCCGCCCGGTACTACATGAACCGGAACTTCTTTCTCAGCGATCCCGACGCGTTCACGGTTTCGCGGCAGATCGTTGCTGAAAGCCAGAATCACGGAAAGCTACGGCCTCTGACACTCGAGGAAGCAAAGGTTTCGATTGCACTATCGGCGGTGTCCGGAGGGCTGTATGAGATTGGTGACGACCTCCCTACTCTGTTTTCGGACGCCGACCGAATGGCGTTGGTCAAGAGTCGCGACCTCCTCAACATGGCCCGTTATGCCCATGCCGCCACGCCTCTGGACCTGATGAGCTACGCGCCCGAGGACGAAATGCCAAGTATCTTCCTGCTGCGGGAGAGCAAGCGGCAGTCGATTCTGGCGGTATTCAATTGGACGAAGAAAGAGCGGAAACACGAGTTCTCGCTTTCCGATCTCGGTCTGGGTGCCGCACATAATGAGGTGCTCGACGTTTTCACTCCGGGCTTGCTCCTTGGGGAAAATGTCAAGGTGCTTTCGCTGAGCCTGGCCCCGCAGTCTGTGCAAATCGTGAAAATCCTCGACACATCAATCCCCGCGGGAGCTCCGCTGGTAAATGTTGCCATTCCGCAGGAGATCGAAGCTGGCAAGCCCTTGACACTCTCGGCTCAAAGCTCCTCGGATCACGTGCCTGCACTCTTCTATCACTGGGATTTTGGGGACGGCACCAGCGCCCAAGGAACCGCGGTCACGCACGCTTTCACGCACGCTGCAAACTACACAGTACACCTGAAGGTAGAAGGGATCGAGGGCGTACCCTTTGAAAAGGATTACCCGGTTACAGTTACGGGAACGGTCGACACTATTTTCCGCCCCGAGCTTTATCAGCGCTACCAGGAGAAGCCGTGAGAACTTCATGAATCCCTTGTCCCAGCTTTTGGCGCTGCCGGAGGACGAAAAGTTCGCACGCGGACTCGTGCACACGCCCGCAGAGATTGCGCAACAACCGGCGACCTGGCCTTCGACTTTTGAGTGCTTCCAGGAGCGCCGGGCCGAGATCAAGGACTTCCTTCGTGCCGCAGGTCTCGCGCAAGAAACAAACTCGCGACCTACCGTGTTCTTGGTGGGCGCAGGCACGTCCGACTACATCGGAAGGTCGCTGACCCAACTTTTGCGGCGTCTTTGGCAGTGCGAGGTGCTGGCGGTTCCCAGCACGGACTTGCTCACTAACCTCCGAGACTGGCTGGTGCCCGGTCGCCCTTATCTGTGGATTTCGTTTTCCAGGTCGGGTGAAAGTCCAGAAGGCGTCGCGGTATTGCAACGAGCATTGGAGGGTCATCCTGATATTCATCATCTGATCGTCTGCTGTAACGCTGAGGGCCGCATGCTTCGCGAGACCGCCGGCCGCAAGCAGGTGCTCGGGGTTCCGCTGCCGGACGCGGTCCAAGATCGCGGATTGGCCATGACTAGTTCTTTTTCCAACATGGTGATTTTTGGCCAATGTCTGGCGAACATTGAGAATCCGAGTGCTTTTCAAAGCATCCTCGAGCAGTTGGTGGAGTCGGGAAAAAGTTTCCTGGGGACGGCCGCAGAAAGTGCGGCGGAACTGGCGGGTGGGCCTTTCAAGAAAGCGTGCTTCGTTGGCTCCGGGCCGCTCAAAGCCGTCGCCAAAGAATCGGCCTTGAAGCTTCTGGAGCTAACCTCGGGTAAGACCCAAACCATGTCCGAGTCGGCGCTCGGACTACGTCACGGCCCGATGGCAGCGTTGGACGAAGAGACCTTATTCGTGTCTTTCCTGTCCGGAGCGCAGATGGTTCAGAAATATGAGATCCTTTTGCTGGAAGAAATCGGCAGGAAGCGGCTGGTCAAAACGAGAGTCGTGGTATGCCAGAGTCCGAGTCTCGACCTTGCCACGCGGGCAGAAGGAGTGCTTGCGCTCAAGACTTCAGGATCACTCCCGGATGACTACAGGCCGCCGCTGGATGTGATCTTTGGACAATTGCTGGGTCTGTTTTTTTCGATGCGCTGGAACCTCAAACCCGATGTTCCCAGCCCCAACGGCGCCATCAGCCGGATCGTGCAAAACGTCCTGGTTCGTTCGTGAGTTGCATGATGGAATTTTTGCGGTTCAACTCGCAGGGTTGCCTAGAAAGTTGCGCTTCCCCCGCACGACTGGTTTCCCAAAAGCCAGGTTAGAGACTCCGCAACGGCAGGGTACGGTACCGCTTGCCGGTCAAGCGAAACAATGCATTCACCACGGCGGGGGAAATGACCGGAACCGGTGGTTCGCCGCATCCTGAGGGTTTTTCCGTGCTCGGCACGATGTGGACGTCGACGGCAACCGGTGTGTCGATTATGTACGGTGGGGTGTAGCTGTCGAAGTTGTTCTGCTCCGCATGGCCGCTCTTGAAAGTTATCGCTCCTTTCGCCATCAACTGCGATACGCCGAAGCTCACACCAGCCTGAAACTGGCTCTCGATCGTCAAGGGATTCACGGCCATGCCGCAGTCGAGCGCAACTGTTACACGATGAATCTTCGGCCGCTTGTTCTCGATCGAAACGTCCACGGCGCAAGCAACATTGGTCCCGAAGCATTCATGACACGCAACTCCGGCGGCGTGGCCCTCCGGCAGGTGATTCCGCCACGAAGCGCTTTTTTCGTCCATCAGATCGAGCACTCCTCGAATTCTTTTTTCATCCGGTTTCAGCAGCTTCCGACGATAGGCGATCGGGTCCGCTCCCGCACGACTCGCGAGCTCATCGACCAGCGTTTCCATCACGAAGGCAGTGTGGGTGTGCCCGACAGAACGCCACCACAGTACCGGCACGTTCGGCGTAGGGTGATGCGCCGTGACCGTGAAGTTCGGGATTTCGTACGGATTATCGGCGGCGCCCTCGACCGCAGTTTCGTCGACTCCATTCTTTATTAGCATGGAAGCAAACGGTGTGCCCGCCACGATAGATTGTCCTACGATCACATGTCTCCATGCCAAAGGCATGCCGTCCGTTCCGATCCCAATCTCGACGCGGTGCGCAAACATGGGACGATAGTAGCCGCCTTGCACGTCGTCTTCGCGGGTCCAGATGAGTTTTACGGGGACACCTTTATAACGCCTGGCGATGGTAGCCGCCTCGCGCTGCACATGAGAATCAGGCGTCGCTCTTCTCCCGAAGCCGCCGCCGGCCATTTCGGTGTGAAACGTAACCTGTTCCGGCTTCAGGCTGAGGATTTCGGCGATAGCCATTTGATCGACGGTTTGAAATTGAGAACCAGCCCAAACTTCAGCGCGATCGCCATCAAACCGGATGGTAGTGTTCAGTGGCTCCATCGGAGTGTGAGCGAGGTAGGGGAATTCATATTCCGCGTCAATCCGGTTGGCGGCGCTGACACCATCCAGCACGCTAAGGTCGCCGCGAGTCACGGCAACATTGCCCGGAGTAGCAGCTAGCTCTTTATACTTCGCCCGCAGCTGCTCGCTGTCTGCCGGTTCGACTCGAGAGAAATCCCAATCGATGGAAAGTCGATCGCGTGCCTGCTTGGCGGTCCAGAACTTATCCGCCACAACGACCACTGCGGTTCCCTTGCTGCTGGTAGGGATTTCAAACACATCTATCACGCCGGGAATACTCCGCGCCGCCTTGTCATCGATTGATTTGGGTGTTCCACCGAAGATAGGAGGGTGCGCCACAACTGCAACCTTCATTCCCGGTAGGTCGAGGTCGAGGCCGAACTTCATGGAGCCGTCGCACTTCGGACGGCTGTCGAGCCGTCGCGTGTCCTTGCCAATGAGCTTGAATTCGGATGCTTTTTTGAGCGGCACATTCTCCGGCACCGGTATGTGGGCAGCGGCATCGGCGAGTTCGCCATAAGTGGCAGATCGCCCGCCGGGACCGTACACAACACTGGCCTCAGTCCGGCATTGAGCATCCGGCACCTTCCATTTTTGCGCGGCAGCGGCGACCAGCATGGCGCGGACTTTTGCTCCCAATTCGCGGTACTGCTGAAAAGAATGCGCGATCGAACCCGAGCCGCCAACCATCTGGATTCCAAACAAGGGATCCTTATAGACATCGGCTGCGGGGGCGAGTTCGGCTACAACATGCGCCCAGTCGGCGTTCATCTCATCGGCCAGCAACATCGGCAGCGAGGTCTGAACTCCCTGACCAAACTCGAGGCGATTCACCTGAATCACAATCTTGCCATCTCGCTGAATGTGAACGAAGGCATCCGGAGGATACGTCTTCGCTTGTGGAGCCTGAGCCTGTACTGGGAAATCGAGATAGAGAACGACGATCAACCCGCCGGCGGCCGTCGCCGAGATGCGCAGGAAACTGCGGCGGCTGAGACCTGATTCCGAATTCAACATGGTGGTCGCGGACATTATGTTCTCCTTTTACGCCAGCTGTTGTGCAGCCGTCTTGATCGCTTTGCGGATGCGCACATACGTGCCGCAGCGGCAAATGTTTCCGCCCATCGATTCCTCGATGTCCTCGTCAGTGGGTTTCCGGCGGCTCTTGAGCAACGCCACAGCGCTCATGATCTGACCGCTTTGGCAGTAGCCGCACTGCACGACGTCCTCGGCCACCCAGGCGTCTTGAACCGCGCGGCCCACGCGATCTTCTCCCATGCCCTCGATGGTCACGATCGGCCGGTCGCCGACCAGCGAAACGGGAACCACGCACGAGCGAGTCGCGACTCCCGCCAGGTGCACGGTGCACGCACCGCATGCCGAGATGCCGCAACCGTATTTCGTGCCGGTCATCTTCAAGTCTTCACGCAGCACCCAAAGCAGCGGAGTACCGGGGTCAGCGGTGACCTCTCTGGTTTGTCCGTTTACCGTCAGCTTGAAAGTTTGCATAAGAGCCTCCGAAGTCAAGGGTTCTGTGGACAAGGCATTCCAGCATCGACCCACGTCCGCGTGGCGGCAACAAATTGTTCGTGGGTGAGTGGCGGCAGAGATCGTGCGGTACCGTCGCGGCGGCGTCCTGGCTGGAATGCCCAGAGCACCAAAGGCTCCTGCTCATGGTGCCGCAAGATGCCGGGGCCGTCCACGCTAGCATTCTTGGAGCGATCGGTAAGAGACCCGCAAACCGCTGTGCTCGACAGGATGTTGTCGTTGGTGTCCTGCCACTTCATGGAAAGAGGCGCCAGGTGCCAGTTGTAAGCCCCAGGAACACCGGTGCTATCCGCGTTGGCGGACTGATGACAAGTAGCGCAGTTCAGGCCCGGCACGCCCTTGCCTCCCGGCCCGCGCACGACGTTGAACAAATGACGGTGCCGGTCGTCACCCTGCTCCGGATAGTTCGTGGCAGTGTGGCAATTGATACAGCGAGGAGTTGTCAGCACGGAATAGACCTGCTGCCAGGCCGCGAGACCAGCTTCACGCGTTGTTGAGGAAGCTTTTTGACTAGTTTCCTGGGCGAGGGAACGTGTACTTGACCACGCGAGGCATGCGATCAGAATGAGGACAGCCGACGACCCACGGAATGCAGTGTCGGAGTACACCATGCGGACCTCCTTTTCTAGTCCAACCTTTTGCCTGCGCACAAATATATTCGATTGATCTTACTCCAGAAAAGAAGCGAGAAAAGCTGCACTAAGTAATGGGAGGAGCGGCTGCCTTGAGCAGCCCCAGAAGTCGACTGCTCGGAAATCTAATTTTTACAGAACCGGTACCTGGAAACATTGTCTCAACCGCGTTCACACCCGGTGCTGGCCAAACACTCAAAGTCGTTTTAACTTATCGACGGCATTTCGGTTGGAGTGGATCGGATGCAGCGGAACTTACAGCCCATGGAAAAGAGTGTCGGATCTCGTGATAGAAATAATCGGAGGGTGCAATCATTATTCGGTTCTTAGGGCTCGCATGGGATCAACCGAGGCCGCACGTCGAGCAGGCAGCAGGGCAGCGAAAAATGCGGCTACCAAGAGCACTGTGATACTTGCAATCATGACGGCGGGATCGCCGGCCCTAGTGTCGTAGAGCAGGCTACCGATCCACCGCGTTGCTCCGGATGCCAAGGCCAAGCCAGCCACGATGCCTCCCACGACTGGAATTGCTGCCTGTCGCATGACCAATTGCATCAAGGCAGTTTTATCCGAGCCTAACGCAACCCGGATGCCAAACTCCTGCTGCCGCAGCGACACGGAGTACGCCAGAACTCCGTAGACACCAAGCACCGCCAGCAACAAAGCTGCGATACCAAAGCTTGACAGCAGCATCGCCTGGAAACGCTCCGTCGCTACGGAGTCGTTCACTTGATCGTCCAGGGATTTCAGCGTCGGAATCGCAACCTGGGGATCGATGTTCCAAATGGTCCGGCGAATCGAATCCGCCAACGCAGGCGTCGGCTGCGGGCTGCGGATAAAGAAGAACGCCCTCCACCACGGATTCTGCCAGTACGGCACGTAGACCATGTTGGCAGTCCGCTTCAGATCGTTAATGCGCGCGTCGCCGATCACGCCAACTACGGTGTAATTCGTTTCTCCGCCAACCTCGAAGGTTCTTCCTACAGGGTCTTGGCCGGGCCACGCTGCGCGCGCCGTCTGCTCGGAAATAAGAACGTTGGTCGGATGATTCTGGTCCGCAGGCTGAAGATCACGGCCGGCAAGAAGCGGAATCTTCAGCGTGCTGGCGTAGGACGGACTCACCCAGCGTATGTTGGCCTCCGGTTCCTGTCCCGGAGGTAAGGGATGGTCCGAGCGGATGATGTTGCTGACCCAGGTTTCGCCGGCGATGGGCATCTCACTGGTCATGGCGACCGATTCGACTCCGGGAAGCTGGCGCAGGTCGGTCAGCGCATGATCGATGAAACTCGCCCTAACTGCGCCCGCCTCCTCTGGTGAATTGCCGTACTGGGGAGTAGCGAGGCTAACGCCCGTCAGGGTGATATGGCCGGCGTCGAAGTCACGTTGCTGCAACAACAGCTGCGAAAGACTACGAACAAGTAATCCGGTGACGACAAGCAGAACTACTGTGCAGGCAACTTCTCCGCCCACTAGCAACTGGCGTGTGCGCTGCCCTTCGCGCGTGTTGGCGGTGCGGGCGGGGTTGGCTTGCATAAACCGCTGCGGATCGACGCGGATCGACCTTAGCGCTGGCAGTAGGCCAAACAGCAGCGCTGTCATGATCGACAGGCCTGCCGCAGCGAGCAGCGTCGACCAGCTTACATGCACTTCGTTCAGACGCGGCATGTTTGCCGGAGCAGCGGCCACAAACAGACGCACACCGGTGAACGACAACAAGATGCCGAGGGCGCCCCCAAACAGGGCCAGCACTAAGCTGTCCATCAAGGCGGACCACACCAGTCGGCCAGTTCCTGCGCCCAGTGCCGCTCGCACCGCGATCTCGCGTTCACGCGTAACGGCGCGCGCCAGTTGCAGGTTTGCGAGGTTCACACAGCCTATCAGCAGCACCGCTCCTACAGCGGCCAGCAAAAGCCATAACGCCGTACTCACTCGGCCTGCCACCTCCTGCGTCAGCGGCTCCACAAGAACGTGGGTATCCGCCGATATCTGAGGCACGGTTCGCGCATAAGCTTGTTGCACACCGTCTAGTTCGCTCTGTGCTTGTGCCTGAGCAACTCCACCCTGGAGGCGACCGACGACCAGGTAATTGTAGTTGCCACTGTCCGACATGTCCGGCAACAGCGGTTTAAAGACTTCATAGGGGCGGATAGCTCGCTGCAGAACCGCAGTGGACATTTCACTCATGTGCGGGAAGCTAAAACCCTCGGGCGCAATTCCGACGACGGTCTGTGGAATGCCGGCGATGCGCAGCGTACGCCCGATCGCGTCAGGGTCGCCACGAAAATATTTCTGCCATGCGATCCAGGAGAGAATGACCTCCTGATCGCGCCCCTCGATAGTCTCTGCGGGCAGAAAACTGCGTCCCAGAACAGGCTGAACGCCGAGCACGGAAAAGAAATTGGGAGAGATTTCCAGCCCCTCCACGATGTTCGGGTGATCGGTGTCTGCGGAGACGCTGTAACCCCGGTTGCGAAAGATCGCTGCATCGGTCAAGGCCTTCGAGTTGGTTTTCCAATTCAAGTAGTGTTTGTAATTATCGGGACCCGGAGGTTCGTTCCGCTGGCGGTTCACTTCCCGCACTACGATCAGACGACCAGGGTCGTGGAAGGCGAATGGCTTCAGAAGTATTGAATTCACGACACTGAACACCGCAGTGACTGACCCGATTCCCAAGCCCAGCGTCAACAGGGCAGTGAGCGCAAATCCCGGCGACTTGCGCAAGGTGCGAAAGCTGAACCGTAGGTCCTGCAGTGTATGCATGGAAGCCTTTAGAGACACCCGTGGCACCTCTGTTGTGGGTGCACTTGCTGTGCCAACCGCCTTTCGTGTCCAAATCTTTTATCTACCGGGAGATATGTCAGCTAGGTAAATATCTCTGGCATTGACGGTTGTCCGAAATGGATCATCGCTGTTCGCAAATGAACACTTCTATTCCGTCGAGGAAGTGGCCGCCTTTTCGGCGACTCCCGATTCCTGCGGTAAAAGTCGAGCTTGGTTGACGGCCTGCTAGCGTCGGAGACTTGCAGCGGTTCGCTAGCTGGAATCCACTGTCGTTGGTGCCCGCATCCATTAAAATATGAAGTCCACAGTTGAATCCGGCTCTGGAGATGATCCTTCTTTTGTGGAGCATCGGCTGAAAATGTGACGTACGGAGGCTGTCATGATTCTGATCACAGGCGCGAGCGGAAACGTCGGGAAAGAAGTTCTCAAACAGATCGTCCAAACAGGTGTTCAGGTGCGAGCGGCCTTCCAATCAGTAAGCAAGGCGGCAGTGGCACCTTCAGGAGTCGAACCCGTCACCGTAGACTACAACCAACCGGAGACTCTGCGAGCGGCCCTGAAGGGCGTGGACCGAGTTTTCCTGGTCGGCCCCCCAACCGCGCAACTTCCGGCGCTTGAGCGCAAGGCGATTGATGTCATCAAACAGTCGGGTGTTCATCAGGTGGTGAAACTCTCGGCAATGGGCGGACGTGAAGCAATATTTACCCGGCAGCATGCCCAATCCGAAGATTACATCCAGTCTTCGGGAGTACCCTTTACATTTCTGCGACCAAACGGATTCATGCAGAACATGGTCAATTACAATGCGGCAACGATCAATACGCAGAACGCCTTTTATGGAAGCGAGGATGAAGGGCGAGTCAGCCAGATCGATCTTCGGGATGTGGCCGCAGTCGCGGTAAAAGCTCTGACGGAAGATGGCCACCTTGGCAAAGCCTACACCTTGACTGGTCCGGAGGCGCTCACGAACATGGAGATCGCTCAGATCCTTTCCGACGATCTTGGCCGTGAGATTCGGTTTGTGAACCTTCCACCCGCGGAGTTGAAGCAGGCCCTGCTGGCTGCCGGCGTGCCAGAGTGGAATGCGGACGCTGTGCTCGACCTACAAAGGCTGTATCGCGAAGGTAAGGCAGCAACCGTAACTCGGGATGTAGAACAGATTCTCGGACGCAAACCAATCAGCTTTGCCCAGTTCTCCCGGGACCACAAGTACGCTTTTGAGGTGCGGGGGCGAGCTGTAAGTTGAGAAATGTTACATTCAGCTCAGAAAAGGACTCATTCAAACCGAGAGGAGGAGAAGGAGGAAGACATGCCAACCAAGCTGACACCGGCGGAAATGAAACAATTCGTGAGGGACCATTTCGAAGATTTCGTTAACAAGCGAAATGCCAGCGTGATCCGCAAGAACATGGCTCCGGACTTCTATGACCACGATGGACCAGGCGGCAAGCCTACGGGGGTGGATGGCGACGAGCAGATGATGCTTGCAATGTATAAGACCATGCCAGACCTGCATTTGACGATTGAAGACATGGTTGCCGAGGGCGACAAAGTAGTTTGCCGCAACATCTGGCGTTGGACCGACACAGCATCAGGCAAGAACATGCAGTTTCACGGCTTCGTGCTCTGGCGTTTTGAGGGTGACAAGATCGCCGAGCGCTGGGCGACAGTGACGCCGCCTCTTGAGGGAACGTCGTGGCCTGGAGCCCAAGGGCAAGAATCATCCGCAAAACGCGCGAACTGAACGGCAAGATGCAATCGCGATCACTCCTCATAAGCCGACTCCTAAAAAACAATACGACTACGGGTCTGATTGGGGTATACGCGTCAACTGAAACCCGAGGCTCGCGGCTTGTTTACGCAGCCGTCGTTCCACACTTGTCGCACGATCAAAGGCATCATTAGGGTTTCATACGATCGAATGCGAAACCCAAGCAAGCAACAGCACACACCAGCCATTGAGTTTGGCTGAGAAGGACGTCATCCGTTGAAACGATGACTGATTGATCTGGCGTGGATTGAACGTTTGCCAAGCTCAAGGCACTTCCTTTCAGAAACGGTTGGCGCGAATGAGGTCAACCGGCTCACCATCGACTTTGCTCTTCATCTAACCCAATAGATTTTGAAGGGGCCGACGCCGTGGATTTGAATGACGTCGCCCTTAGCGATAGCAAAATGGTGCATGCCTTTGGGCAGCACCATGTATGAACCGGCGGGCATATCGCGGCATGTATTCTCATCAACGTTGTCGCCGGTTCCCACACAGAAGACGCCGGAGAGAACCGTCAGGTTCTCATCGGCCGGATACCAGTGAGGCGGGATCCGTGCGCCCGGCGCAGACCGCAAGCGAAGGACGAATGGTGCCCCCACTTTGGTCGGGTCACCTTGCATGATCGCCACTTCGGTCGCGTGCGACACGGCGTCGGCCTGAGCTGCCGGTGGCGGACCATCTGCCCATTCCCGCGGCAAAGGTTGCCACTTGTTTTGTCCGGTGTCAGCAGGACGTGAGCAGTGTCCGGATTACTCATTGTCCTCTTCACGTTACGATGTAATGGTTTCGGCTGCGAAGGTTGCGCCACAACTCTATTTGGTACCGGGTCGTACCACGTGGGATCGACTTCCTGCTGGCTCTGTGCCGCGGGAACAAAGAGCACCAATGCTGCTATCGCTCCCCACAGATGGGTATTCACGCTGAAGGTCCTTGCGGACCGGGTAACTGCAGAGCTTTTCACTCAACACCTCGTTGTTAAATAGTGTTCCGCTACGGTTTTGCGTATCGTTGGCTTAAGGAGAATCGCGCAGTACTCGTAAGCCTCAATGCAATACGTATTTTTCTATCCGCACTCGCTCTGGTTAGCTCGTGAAGCTGTCCGCCAGCTGAAGGCGTATTTTCCTTCGCCGAAGGACAAGCTCCGGCCATGACATCGCGCGAGGAGCGCCAACCCCTCGCGCGGTTTGTTGAGTGATCAATGTGGAGATGGGCCCGACACAAACTTGGTGGGCATTACATCCGCGTGGTTCACCGGGATAGCCGGCGCCGTGAATGGCTTCGGACGCACGGGCGGTGTCCAGTGCTGAGCTGGCTTCGCAGACGGCAGGCGCGCGCTGTCTTTCGTCTTCGCCACCATCGCGGTCTGATCTTCCAGGCGCAGGTTTTCGTATCCGCGGCGCAAAGCCACAATGCGGTAGGCGAACGCTACGTTCGACCGTCCGCCGCCAAGTTCATGCACCTCAAACCCGCTACCCGACTTGTTGCTGACGTACAGGCCGCGGCATTCTCCTTCCGGCGTGAGAAACACATGGTAGTCCGACCCTGTATTCACGGTCTGCGCGAAGGTGGGTTCCAGGCCAATCGTGCCAACGCCGCTTTCCAGGCGCCCGCTGCCAAAATCCTCGAACCAGTTCTGCGGCGATTCGACAGCGTGGAGAGCTACCTGACGTCGACTGTCGTCGACCGGGACCACGAGCGCGTGCCCGCCTGAGCAAAACAGAACCCCGTCGGTATTGATATTGCAGAATTGGCCGAAATTAACATCTTGAACGAGTAGCATCGCGACGTTGTGCTGGGAATTTTCGAAGTTGTTGATGGCAGCGGTCAAAAAATTAGTGCTGTTGTTGCCGAGAAACAGCGCTTGAGCGTCGTCTGCCGTACCCACTAAACCGGCAGCGCCGCCCGCGTTCGACGACGTGTCTCCCCAAACGCCGACCGAACAGCAGCCCACTAGGCCACCGGTTGCGCTTTGCCCCTGTCCCAAGCCCCACACACCGGTGCCGGCTGGACTGAAGCTCTGACCGGTCACCCCGAAGGTCTTGTTCTGGTCGCCATCGGCGACACCAGAGACACCTGCGGAAAAATCAGTATTAGCGAAGTTGTATCCCTGCACCCCAAATGTTTGGCCGCTCGTATTCTGGGCAAGTCCATACACGGCAGCGGACCCGGCTGAAGTCGTGTTGAGTATGCCGACCGTAGCGCGGGCAAACCCACTGGTTGGAGATGAAAATCCGAAAACACCGGTGCCGCCCTGACCGGCAACGCCCGTGCCATTGCTCAACCCAATTCCCGAGACGCCGGTCACGCCGCTACCCTCAACCCCAATCCCGGTGCTGCCCTCAGCGACGCCTCCGAGTGCGACGCCGGCTCCGTTGTTGGTCTGAGTTGCTTGAAAAATGGCTCCATTGTTGCTGCTTCGGAAGAACCCCGTCTGTCCCACGACCTCGCCGCCGACGTTAACCGTGCTCCCACTCTGGGTGATGATGGAGTCGCTGACTTTAGCGCTTCCGCCGTTGCTGGTGAATAGGGGGACGAACGCGGCCTTGCAGCCCGTCTTACTGGCACAAGTGATTTCATTTGGCTGCTCAGCCGGTGGTTGCGGTTGCTGCGTTGCACCACTGCTAGATTTAGACGAAGGTGCCAGCAGTTGAAACGCTGAAAGCGGTTTTCCGCCCAGGGTTTCCGCATCTGCCGCCTTCAGCGCGTAAGGTGCGCTGACCAGCAGTGCGCGCGGCTGTTCGTTCTGTCCTTGCGGCTGAACCCCGACCCATCGGGCTTCGTTAGAGCTAAAAAATTCCATTGGCAAGCCGTCCGGCTTGCTGGCTCCCAGCATCACGGTGTAGCGGCCGTTCGCATCTGCCTGCACATTTTGCGTCTCCAGCCACAGCGGTGCGCCGCCCTGCTGGTCCTTGTAAAAAGCGAAGGTTATGCCGACGACGCCGGTCTTCGGCGCGCCCGCGTCATCTTTCAGAACGCCGCTGAACTTGATCAGGTGGGGCACGCTGATGGCGGTACTGGTAGCGGTATTCTGCGTGAGCCCCAAGGAACTCAGGGCGAGCAGCAGTGTTGAGACAATCAAAGCGAATCGAAAAGTGCGAGGGTCTTGTGTTTTCATGTTAATTCTCCTTTTTGGGATGTATCCTCAACCGTGCTTCAGAGGGCAGCTATTTTTCTTGGCCATCCTCCGAGGCACGGTGCGGAAGAAATCTACTGGTTGATGTTGCAGACGTAGGTGTTGCCCTGCTTGACCGGGGCAGTGCACAACGGCCCCAGGTTGGTCTTTGCATTCGGTACGCTGATCATGGCGTTCGGACCGGCTACGTGCTGACCGTTGAATGGGGTCGGGTTGTCCGCATTGAAACCGCAAGGGACGGCATCTTTCGGGTTGTTGAACCAGAAGCCAACGTGGAAGGTGTTAGTCGGGGCAAGAGTGACATCTGGATCAAAGCCGAAGATCTGATCGAGCAGGATGGTGTGGATGGTCGCATTGATGTTGCCGTACTGGTCTGATTCCAGATCGGTTTGATACCAAGCCAGTCCGAAGTTGGTGAAGTTAGGATTGACCTGACCATCCGGCAACAACTGGGTTCGCTGGATCGTGAACAGGTCGAACGCAAGGTTGGGCTGGAAGTTCTGCCCAGTGATATGTAGGGTGTCGGCGAGATTGCCCCGCACTACCGCAACGTCAGCGGTGGCGTTAGACCCAAAGCAGCTTGCGAAGGGCGGGTTTGGGTAGAGCTTGAAGGTTGTCTTGTGGACCTCTGCTGCCTGCGGCTCTACCGTAGCAGTGAGGATGGTCATGGCAAGCGCCAGCAACATGAGGCACTTGCTGGCTCGAGTTGTATTCCCTGAGTAAGTCATGAGATCGATCTCCTAAATGTTTTGGTTAGTTTGGCCGCTGCCGAGCCGAGACTGGGCAGTTCGACCGTCGCCGCATATTCGCGTCGACGGGACACTCTCGCTCGGAACCGGCAGAACTGTCCTGAGGAGGTCCTAAAAGATCTCTAAAAACGATCAAAAAAATCTAGGAAAGCCGTATCTATCTGGAAAGAAAGGAACCACAAACGAGATTCGCGAAACACGCGATTGCTGACCTCGAGGAGGGGCGGCGGGTGGGGGCTCCTCTTCAGCGTTCCGCATCCTTATACTCCTGTTGTAGAATAAGGCGCCGTTTGAGATTCGATTCTTCGCTCCGCGTCACCATCTGGAAAGGATGTGCGGAAAGCGGAGAATCTGATCTGAGCCTCCTCGTAGGAACCTCAAAGAAAACGGACCCTTCTAATAGATAGGGTCCACCGCATCGGTGGGCGAGCGGTTTAGGGATTGTCTGCCAAGAGCCGGTCAATGAGTACAGCCAACCACTTCGAGCCAAGTTTGCGAGGGACCAAGGCTCAGTTGTACGAATTCCACCCCTTTCTTCTGGACACGATTCAACACGTGTTGCTGAAGGCCGGCAGACCGGTAGCCCTCAGCCCAAAAACTTATGACATGCTGCTGCTGCTGGTTCAAAACAGCGGACGAATGCTCTCCAAAGAAGAACTGATGAAGTCGCTGTGGCCAGACAGTTTCGTGGAGGAATCGAACCTGACCCAACAAGTTTCGATGATCCGCAGAGCCCTGGGTGATTCCCCCGGAGATCCGCATTTTATCGTGACCGTCCCCGGACGAGGTTATCGCTTCAGTGCCGAGGTCAGGAGCTGGGAGGAGGAAAAAGAACATCTTGGCGTAATTGTTTCTGCTCCGCCTTTGGTCAGCGAAGCCGCAAGCCGGAACGGGCAAAAGGTTGTGCAGCCGGCCGGTGCGGACCTGACGGGGATGGAAAACGCGGAACGGATTCCGGTACCGCTCAAATTGAGAGACGGCAAGACGATACGAAGAACGGTTCTATCGATTGCCGCATTTGCGCTTTTATGCGTCCTGATATTAGCGATCACAAAATCCCTGCGTCCGACGAAACCCGAGACAAGCCAGGTTGTAACCGCGCATAGGAATTTGGCGATTCTTCCACTCCAGAACCTCAAACAAGATCCCGATAATGATTTCCTGGGATTCTCGCTGGCAGACGCCGTCATTACCAAGCTTGACTACGTGAGTTCGTTGACCGTCAGGCCTTCCACCGCGGTTGAGAAATATCGAAACCAGGTCATCGATATTCAAAAGGTCGCAGCCGACCTGAGCGTTGACACCCTGCTGACCGGGAGCTTCATTCGAGATGGCGATGATCTGCGAATTACCTATCAGTTGATTGATGCGAAGGCCGAGAAAATTGTAGGCAGGGGTACGATTGATCTGAAGTATGACAAGCTCTTGCGGGTCCAGGATAGTGTAGCCCAGCAGATCATTCAAGCGCTGCAGTTGAATCTGTCACCATCCGAGGCCAACAGCATCAAGCCTGACGCGCCCATTAATCCCCTTGCTTACGAATACTATCTGCGCGGAGTTGATCTCCACAGCAAACACAATTTTCCCTTGGCGATCAAAATGCTTGAGAAGTCAACAGAGATCGATCCGAACTATGCTCCTGCCTGGGCGTATCTTGGAGCATCTTATACCTCCGATGCTGCTTTCGAGTTTGGTGGCCGCGAGCAGTACCGCCGCGCCCGATCTGCGTACGAACACGCGCTCGCGATACAACCTTCACAACTGGACGCTCATATTTTTCTGGCAAACTTACTCGTTGACACTGGCAAGGTTGAGCAAGCTGTGCCCTTGATGCGGGATGCGCTCAAAACTTATCCGAACCAGGCAGCGGTACATTGGGAACTGGGATATGCGTACCGCTTTGCGGGCATGCTGAACGAGTCGGTCGCGGAAGGTGAGCGCGCACTCCAACTCGATCCTCTGGTCAAAGCCAACGGCTCGGTCTTCAACACCTACCTCTATCTCGCGGAATACGACAAGTTTCTTCGTAGCTTGCCTGATCTAGACGATCCGCTCGTCGTGTTCTATCGTGGTTTTGGAGAGTTTCACCAGAAGAACTGGCAGCAGGCCGCCAAGGATTTCGATCATGCCTACGAGCTCGATCCCTCCCTGTATGCACAAATCGGAAAGGCTCTTAGTGATTCGATTGCCCATCGGGACGCGGACGGGCTGCAAATCCTGCGCGCTTTGGAGAACAAGATCGGGGAACGCGGAGTCGGTGATCCTGAAGGCATGTACAAGATTTCACAAGCTTACTCGGTATTGGGAGACAAAACGTCCGCACTCCGGGCATTGCGTCGGAGCATTGAAGGCGGATTCTTCTGCTATCCGTATTTCACAACTGATCCGCTGTTCGACGGGTTGCGAAATGATCCTGAATTTGCCGCGCTGTTGAACGTGGCCCGGCAGCGACACGAAGCATTCAGGAGCAAGTTCTTCTGAGGCAACTCGAAACCAGTGCACGTTATTGCCCTACGTGATTCCAAGAAACCCATCAAAGTGCCTCGGCAACAGCGGGGCGGCGCGGCCGTGCTTCTGCGTCATTCGAGAACTGCGAGAGTTCGATTTTTCTCCAGCCGACCAAGAACAGCGTGCACATCGTCCAACGTGTTATACAGATGAAACGACACGCGCAAGCCATCCATCCGATTGGATACGACGATATTTTCAGCCGCCATCTTCTTTACCATCGCTTCAGCATCTTTCATTTGCAGGACAACCAAGGGGCCCACGCTTTCGGCCGGTGTCTTCACCTTTATCTTCAGGTCGCGAGCGCCGTCCATCAGCGCGCGGGTCAGGGACTTGATATGCTTCGCGGTCTTTTCGCGCCCAAAATCGTCGAGCAATTTGAGGGCGGCCGTTGCGGTGTAGGCGTGCGGTAGCGAAGGAGAGCCGGTCTCAAAACGGCGGGCCGTGGTGGCCGGATCGAAATGTTTGACGTCAAAGGCAAACGGATTCTGCTGGGCAAACCAGCCAGTGATTGTCGGAGTCAGTGAGGAGATCAATTCGGGACGCACGTACAAGAACGCGATCCCGGACGGGCAAAGAAGATATTTGAGCGCTCCACTAACATAGAAATCCACATCAAGCGCCTTGACATCAATCGGCCGGGTTCCGCAATCCTGATAGTCGTCGAGCATGACTAGAGCCCCACGCTCATGGGCCTGCTTGACGATGCGGACCACCTCCGACCGAAAGCCGTTCATGAAGCAGACGTGGGTCAGTGGCACGATGAGTGTTTGGTCATCAATCGCGCGCGCGTAACACTCCGCGCATATTTTGCCATTCTGGGCCGCGAGGAATTCGATCTCAGCGCCCCGACGTTTCTGAGCGAGCCAGATTTGCCCCATCGTGGGAAATTCGAATTCACCCATGACGACTTTTCGGCGCTTGCCAAAATCGAGAGCGCTCGCGATGGAATTGATCCCGGCGGAGGCGCTTGGTATGACCGCGACTTCCTCGGGAGCGGCGCCGATGAAGCGGGCGAATGCAGTCCGCGCCGCTTCGTACTCTTCGACCCAGCGGTCCCATGGGGACCCGTATTCGTGCCAGGAGCGGATGTGCGCCTGCATTGACGCTTCCACCGCATCACTCAAGGCCCCCTGTGAACAGGAATTCAGGTAGATTTTGTTCTTGAAGATGGGAAAATGTGCGCGGGCGGATTCAATCTCGGTAGACAAATATTTGACCTCTAATCAAGATAAGAAACTAACGAAAAACTGCAGCTATTCAACCCACCTCGGAGTTTCCCATCAAACGCGACTAACATAGGAACCGAGCTCTTAACGGCTGTCTATAGCACGGGGGATTCGAATGAAACGCCGCCACTCTAAGTCGACACGAAAAAACAAAACGAACTCGGAATCCGCGATCGTGAAAAAGGTCATCCGCCTTGAAAAGCTCGTATGGAAGACTGCACAGAAGCGAGACGCTGATAGATTCCGACAACTTGTGCCCGCGGATGCCATCATGATCTTCCAATCGGGAGTCGTGCCTCAACCCGAGTATTTAGCAACAATGAATGAACGAACGATCTCGCGCTATGAACTGCGCCGTTTTCGCGGCTTTATGCCAAGCTCAAAAACCGTAATCGTCTACTATGAGGCTCTGCGCCTGGGCGAAGAAGCCGGCAAATCGTTCCCCGAAGGAGCAGTGATTGAGAGCACAACCTGGATCAAGCGAGGCGCTCGCTGGGTTGCCATTCTGAATCAGGAAACGCCGCTCGCCAACACCTAGCTCTGTCCCAACACAGACCTACCTCACCTGGAACAACACAGTCCCTGCGTTAATTCACAGCCGGCCCTGTCAGTGGTTTGAGGATCTCGTCCAGATAATCCGGAGTGTCTTTTACCCGCTCCAGGTGGGGAAACTGATTGCCGCCATGATACTGAATTGTGTGTGTTTCTAATTTTCCTGCTTTCTCGATTTGGAGCTCGATCGCAGAGGAATTTGATTTGGAATCCCGAATCGCCCGCTTCATTTCTTCCACTGAAAACGCGAGCCCGTTGATACCGATAATTTTCGAGTATGGACTAAGCCCGCTCTCAAATGCGGGCATGCTGGGGATAGCGTCAACGATTGCACCGTCGCGCTTTACGCGGAGTCCAATCGAAGATGTGAGGTCGATGCTTCCCGATATTTCATCCTCAGCCGATTGAATTTCGTTTGGATCATCGTTGTACACGAGCCGCCAACCTCCGCCAGAGAGCCCGCCCAGCGGGGCATTGGCGGCGGTAGAATCCAGGCGCGAGCGGAAAAACGATGCCCAGTCATAGGGAGCGATACCATTCAGGGTCGATACGAGATCCGCAAAGGTGTAGGTCTCGATAACAGGTTGACCCTCATGTCCGGCATAGAAGGCGTGGCAGAAATCGTCCATGGACTTCCGATCGCCGGTAAGCTTGCGAAGGGTTGTGTCCACCTCGAGCCAGATCAGAACCGCTTCAGGATAGAAATCTGTTCCACGGCGATAGGACGACCACTCCTTGACACTGAAATACAAAATCTGCGCGGCGTTCGCCGTGTTCTGCAGTGAACGCCAGTGGCGGCCAGCCCGGTGCTCCAATGTCGCAGCGACCAGTGCGATCTGGTCGCGCGACTGAGTTGCCGTCATGAGTCCGCTACGAGCGGTGAGCACTGTGCCCAAATATTCGGTGAGACCCTCGTAGACCCACAAAAGCTCGCCCTTCATAGGCTGCTGGAAATCCGGCGTCGCCAAACCCTCTGGCCGGCGGTATTGCCCATTCCACGAGTGTGAAAACTCATGGGGAAAAAGTCCCGCCATCAGCAGCCGCGCATTCGGATCAACCAGCGTGTGCTGTTTTACGCGATCGTCGCTGCTTTCGTGATGCTCCTGCCCCAGTTCCATTACGTTGTCACTCAGCGTCAGCAGAAAATGGTAATCGCGAAAATGATGCGACTTATAAAGAGCGCCTGCTTCCGCTACCAGTTGTTTGTAGCGTTCTATCAATCCGGATGGAACATCGAGCGCCCATGCATCATCGGAGAGCACATCCAATTCCTGGGGAGGGCTGCCGCTTGCATTGAGAGGGAAAGTCCGCATGAACTCACCCGACTGCACGGGCGAATCGACCAGCAGATCGAGTGGGACAGGCGAGAATGAGATCGTGCTGCCGGATTGGTTGCTGACCGGTAGGGAAGTGCTGAATTTCCATTGGCCAGGCAGCATTAGCGTCGGATGAAAGATGAGATCAGCGGCGGGCCAGCCTTTTGGATAAAGAAGAACCTGGTTCCACATCAGAATGAAAAGATTGGCAGCTCCGGAGGCACTGAAATCAATCGTCGGGCCGGGAGCCGAAATCAGAAAATCCAGTGAAGCGTCGATCGAGGTTGTTCCGGCGGGCACATTGAGATTGAAGGCATACATGTCCACGTCGTCCTGTTGCCATGGAATCTCCTGCGTGCCGGAAAAAAACTTGAGTCCCACCAAGTTCCAGACAGGGCCGTCCGGCGAGTGGTCTGCGGGCATCCACTTCGGATAGTAGAGCGTGAGCAGCCCGGAATGGACTGGAAATACGAGTTTCGCGTGCAGGATCCGCTGCGAGACCTGGGTCGCATCGACGGATATTGCAATCGCGCCCGCAGGAGCTCTAGCCGCACTCGCCGGTACACACAGCGCCCCAACCAGCGCGATTGCCAGACAAAACAGGCTCGCGAACTTCCTGCCATAACTCATCGTGTGATCCTTTACGCGGCAGCGATCCTTTCATCCGCTTCGCAAGGCCGAGCGTTTGGAATTGTGAACACCTGTCCGCCAAACTCGGCAGGGAGACTTGCCATCATGTTCTTGTGAAACCAGCGAATACTCACCACGTGATCTTGCCCATGAACTGGATGTTGCGTGGTCCGCCGACGCCAAAGTGCGAATCGAAGCTGCCATCATCTGCAGTAGCTGTGATGAACGTGGCATTTGCTGGACCGGGGGAGGGCTCGGCAAAGTTGGGGTGATTGAATGCGTTGAAGAAGCTAGTCCGGAATTGGAACGCAAACTGTTCGCCGAGCCTGAACGTTCTCTGCAGCGATATGTCCCACGCGTTCAGACCTGGCGCAACCAACGGATCGCGCGGGCAGTTGCCGAACGTTCCCGGCGCGGGCTCCTGAAACGAACTGGGCGACGCGTACGGCAGCAAAAAGTTGCTTAACTGATAGTGAATCGGCGCAACGCAATTGTACCGCGTGTGATTATTGCCCACGCCGCTCTCGTCACCAAAGGTCAACAGGGGTGCAGCGAAGCCGTCACGAAAAGTTGTGGTCCCGGAGACTTGCCAATCCTTTGCCACGTAGGCGAACGCATTGCCAGTTTTGGGGGAGGGGATGGCATACACGTAAGTGATGATTAGCGCACGGCGCTGATCGAATTCTGAATTGCCGTAACTGCCCTTCAGATTCGTCGAGTCCTGTGGCACATAGCCGCTGGTGCCGAAGAAATCTTCCACCTCGGACGCAGTGTCGAGATTGTGAGACCAGGTGAAAGCGACCTGACTGGTCAAGCCATGAAAGTCGTTCGATTTTAACGAAACCTGCAAAGAGTGGTAAGTCGCAAAACCCGGCGTCGAAATCGTATTGATCTGCGACAAGGTGGGGAACTTCGCGTTAAACGGGCGCGCGTCCTGTTCACACGTCAAATTGGGTAACGGGGGCGCACATCCGGCCGCGTAGCCGGCGCCCAGTGGCGGCTGGTTAATGTCCAGCAATTGAAGTTGATGGACACTATGGTTCCCGACATACCCAATCTGAAAGACGACCTTATCGCTGAGCTCCTGCTGGATATTGAAATTCCATTCTTGCGTGTTCGGCGTCTTCAGATTGTGCTGGATGCTTGCAATATTGAAAGGCGGCTGGGGTGCGCCCGTGCCGAAGATTGGCACTCCAACGCCGAAGGGGATGGGAGGGCTTGGCACAATCGTGAAGCCGGCCGTCGGCCCGATGGGATTCTGCGCGAGCCCTTCTTCGAAGTTATTGAGTGGAATCGTATCGTAATAAATTCCGAATCCGGCGCGGACAACTGTCTGGCGTCCCGAGATAAGGTGGGATTGAGGCGCCCAGGCAAGCGACACGCGAGGGCCGAAGTTGCCCTTGGGGGTGTTGTAAATGTCTCCCCCCGGCAATTGCGAGGCTGGAACAAGTCCCAGATTGGGGTCAAATGCGGAGAAACGCCCGCGCGCTTCGTTCACAGTCGTAAAGAAGTCGTAGCGCAACCCCGCAATCAACGTAAGGCGGGGACTAACTTTGAACGTGTCGATAGCGAAGCCGCTGATGATGTTCTGATCAATATTGGCGCGGGGGCTGCCCACCCGTGTGATTTGCGTGAGGCCGTTCCCGGGCGTTGGAAGACCGGCAATCAAGTCGACCAGAGACGACATCCCCCCGCTCTGATTTAGCTGATTTCCAAGCTGTGAACCGGTAAAGGAAAAGATGCCGCGTCCCCCGGCTAGGGTGTAATTGGAATAATTGTGAAGGAAGTTAAACCCGAACTTCCAGGCATGTGCGCCACGAGTCCAACTGACTTCGTCAGCGATTTGATAACTGGTCGCGACCCGACCGCCAGCGCCATACTGCAGTCCGAGGTTTGCGAAACCATATGTGTCAACCTCCGGGATGCCGTAACTGACCGGAGTTACCCCTGTGTTAAAGCCAACCGTGGACGGGTTCACGTCCGAGTCGCGGCCTTTTTGGAATTGGCTGAAGCGGTTCCAGCCGAGCCGGATGGTATGGATCAAAGCCGGGTTGAAGATGTGAACCTCGCTAATCGCGAAGTTGTCGGCTACAGTGGGGGTCACTCCAAACCACGGGCCTAGCTGAGATCCGCCGCCCGGGCCGGGTCCGCCGCCAGGAAACTCATCTTCGCCGCTACCATGAAGGTAGCGGGCTGAAAGCGAATCGGAGGTCGAGATGCTGTGATCGATTTTCAAAACGCCGCTGTTGGGTGTTTGCCGACCTCGATTGTCGATAGCGAAGGGACCCGATAGACCCAGATTCGAATAAAGTCCCAGAATATTGAGCCCTAGCTGATTCGGTGTGATGCCCTGCCCCTGCACCAAAGCTGTGGCTGTCGCGATCTGTGCGGAAGTTGGCGCAACTCCGTTGAGTGTGGTGCCGAGCCTGAGACGGCTTCCGTCATAGCCTGCAAAAAAGAAGGTCCGGTTCCGGCCATCGTACACGTGAGGAATGGAGATCGGGCCGCCGATCGTTCCACCGAACTCATTCCAAACGAATGGCGCTTTTGGTACTCCATGGAGATTTTCAAAAAAGTTGGCCGCATCCAGAGCAGCATCGCGATGCAATTCGTACACCGAGCCGTGAATTTGATTCGTGCCGCTGCGAATGATGACATTCATTACGCTGCCGGAATTTTGCCCGCTATCGGCACCGGCGTTCGCGCTGACGATGACCTCCTGAATTGCGTCCAAAGGAAGGCGCGTCGCCGCTGTCGCCGAATTTCCACCTTCATTGATGGAGGGAAGATAGGTCGAAGGGTCTGTATCGGAAACGCCGTCGATATTGAAGCCGTTCGAGCGCGCACGTGAGCCGTTGATGGTGTATTGCGCGAATGCGAAGTTGCTATTTTGAGTGACTCCCGGCAAGACAAGAGCAAGCCTCGTGTAATCACTGTTGCCGATTGGAAGAGCCTCGACTTGCACCTCGCTCAATTGACCGCCGACCTCGTTCGTTTCAGTCTGCAGGAGCGCCGGCGCTGCGGTCACCTCAATTTGTGAAGTAACGGTTCCGACCGCCAGCACGGGGTTGACATTGTTTACCTGCCCTTGGGAAGTCACGATATCGTTGATCACCGTGGTGCGAAAGCCCTCTTTACTCACCGTCAACCGGAACGTGCCGAGCGGCAGGTCCGGGAAATTGAATTCGCCGTTTTGATCGCTGGCGAGCGTCCGCTCCTGGCCGGTGGCGGGGTTTGAGAGTTTGATGGTTGTGCCGGGCACCGCAGCACCCTGAGCATCCCGTACCGTTCCGGTGATTCGACCCGGAAAAAGCTGGGCCGCGGCAAACGAACCGCAAAGAGCGAGAAAAGCGATGCTCGACGTTATGAAGCGAATCGCGTGAAAGTTCCTCACGTTATTTCCCCCCTCAGCCGTTAATCGGCGCATGCTATCGCGTAAGCTACAAGTATGTCAATGGTATTCAGATCGTATGTCAAAAGGATCCGTTGAAATTTCGCGGTTGTTTTGGCTAGAGTCTTGCGTCAGCGCGGCGTGAAGTTGAACTTGCGGCTGACGGCCAACTAGTGGCGAGCAGGAGCACGATGAGGTGGAATATTCTGGTTCAGACGAAAGACATTCCGAGGGTCATACTTGGTTTTGATACTCCGCAGGCGCTCCCATCTTCCCGGGTAAGCCTCGGGAACACGTTCTTCTTCATCGCCGCTCATGAAGTTCACATAGACGCCTTGAACCATAAGCGGACGCAAGCGCGAGAACAGATTCCGACTCCAGGCGATGTTCGCAGCATCCTCGGAAGGTTCCGTCCAGTTGCTCAGAATATTTAGAACAAATGGCGCTCCACGATTGCCGAAAGCCGTTTCCTCCGGAGGAACCCGTCCGGCTGCGCCGCCCAGGTAAGTCAATTCAATTTCGCTGGAGCGAGATGGAATTGTCGTTAGGGCGTCGATAAGAAGACCAATCACGTCATCGCCCAAGATTTGAAAGTAGCCGGACTTCGTATAGTAGCGGCGCCCGTGCGGGAAATCGGAATCCGCCATCGTCTGCAAACTAAGGAATGACATCTCCTCGACCTTTATCGCTTTGTGTTCCACAGCGGTCAGCGCATGATCGATATAACGAATTCCTTGGTCATGATCGCCAATCCAAAGCACCGAGGCATTCGCAACCGGCACTCCCCGAACCTCTTGTGGAGCACAGGGCCCGTCGCCAGCAATGCGCAAGGAAAGCCCCCAACGCAGATTGTCTGGAGCTTCCGGCATAAATTCCCGCCAATGCTGGAGCAGCCCGGCAATGTTCTCACCGACACAAAGCCCGTTCCCCAGCAAGACATGAGTTACGGGATGAAGCCGGACTTCAAATTGCGTCACAATGCCGAAATTACCGCCACCACCCCGAAGCGCCCAGAAGAGATCCGAATTTTCTTTAGCACTCGCCCGGTGCACTAATCCGTCGGCCGCGACCAGCGTGAAAGCTTCGACGTTGTCGCAAGATAAGCCATACAGTCGATTCAGCCATCCTGTACCGCCTCCCAAGACAAGCCCGCCCGCCCCCGTATGCGACACAACTCCGGACGGAAACGCGAGACCTGTCGCTTGCGTCGCCGCATCCACCGTACCCAACAGACATCCTCCCGCGAACCGCGCTCTCCGGGAATTAGCATCTACATGAACCTCACGCAGAGGAGAAAGATCGATGACTAATCCGTTATCGCATGTGCCGAAACCTGCCAGACTGTGGCCCCCGCAGCGAACGGCCGTGACGACCTCCGAAGCTGCAGCAGCCCGCACGCACATTTGGACATCATTCATGTCAGAGCAGCGGGCGACCAAGGCTGGCCTGCCATTGAAAATCCCATTCCACACAGGCGCGACGTTGCCGTAGCCGGCGTCGCAGGGCCGAAGCAGAGTTCCTTTGAAATGCGGGCTGAGTTTCTTGAAAACATCCTGCACGCCATGGTTCATGAGTTACCGAGCCGGTAAATTAGTATCGATTTGCGCGACAGATCTTGAGAAATGGGGGATAAGATCTGCGGCCTATCGCATTGTCGAGCGGACGGGCAGAACCGAAGCCACTCCCATGACCTTGTCTTTCGATTGCATAATGTGGTCGTGCATAAGCTGGCGCGCGCGCTCAGGATCCCGTTCGCGGATCGCGTTGAGAATCGCAAGATGCTCGCGGCCGGGGACTTCGCCAAAATAGTGAATGTCAATAGCGGCCAACATGATTCGTTCCATCTGGCTGCGGGCTTCGCTGACCGCCTTCACCAGCATTTGATTGCGCGCTAACAGCGCAATACCGACGTGAAAGGCGGTATCGGCCTCGATAAAGCGCGCGCAACTCGCGCGGTTATCCGGGCTGCACGATGCCTTGGCGAGATTGGTCAACTCCTTCAAGGCCTCGCCGGTACCCCCTTTGGCGGCGGCAAGTTCAGCCGCGGCGCATTCGACCGCGCTGCGGAATTCGTAAATGTCATTCAGAACTTGCAACGTGATCTGAGCTACGAAATACCCGCGGTTCGGAACAATACGCAGCAGTCTGTCATTTTGAAGCCGGACCGCGGCCTCACGCACTGGTGTGCGGCTTGCCTTATAGCGGCGCGCGAGATCTTTCTCGCTCAGGGCCTCGCCCGGCTGGAAAATGCCCTGTATGACGTCGCGTTTGAATGCCGAATATACTCTCTCGCTCAGGGTCGCGGGAACCGTACCAATCAGATGCGGTTGCGATAAAGAAGAAAGAGTGTGCGCCAGGATACGATATCCTTTGCTCCGGGTCGCGGTCTTTGGCAAGAATTCCTCCACTCACAAAACAACTAATTGTTCCCGAGAGTCGCTGCTATGTCAACGAATACCATATGTCTCCAAGGTTTAGGAGGGGCGACATCACGCAAATCAGTTGCAGCAAACCGTATACACTTGGTATGTCTATGATATTCTAGCGGCCTCTAGCCGCTCATGAACGCCTGCCTGGAGTGAGCGGTGGAGGATGAATGAATAAATCTATTCTTTTGGCAGAAACTGGCGATACCGCCAGACAATTCCCGGTTGAGGCCGCTCGCCGCGCGTTTCCCTCTCTTAATCGCGGTGAGAATTTCATATTCTTCGACAACGCAGCCGGAGCGCAGGTGCCGCAGGTCGTCTTCGATGCAGTTAACAAGCACCTACTCGAAAATAACGTCCAGCGGGGTGGACGATACGCCAAAAGCAAGGAAGTTGATGCAGTGATCGCGCGCGCTCGCGAGAGTGTTGCTGTGCTCGTCAATGCGCGGCATCCCAGTGAGATCGCATTTGGAATGAACGCAACTTCATTTATCAGACTGGTGAGTCTGGCGATTGGTCAAACGCTGGCTGAACGCAACGAGATCATTGTTACCGATATGGACCACGAGGCCAACGTCGCCACCTGGCTTGCCCTCCCCAATGCCAAGTTCACTTGGTGGAAGATGCGGGAAGACGGTAATTTGCACGTAGAAGATTTGCAGAGACTTCTGTCTTCACGAACGCGACTGGTAGCGTGCACCGTTACTTCCAACGCGCTTGGTTCGATCGTGGATGTGGCGGAAGCAGCCAAAATTGCCCATCACGCGGGCGCGGAAGTGTTTCTCGATTGTGTCCACTACGGCCCGCACGGAACCATCGATGTACAGGCCTTCGACTGCGATTACCTCGTTTGTTCGGGTTACAAGATATTCTCGCCGCACATGGGATTTCTCTGGGGTCGGCGGGAGTTGTTGAAAAGTCTGCCTACCTTCCGCGAAGATTTCATCCCTGACGAACCGCCCGGAAAGATTGAAGCCGGTACATTCATTTATGAAAACGTGGCCGGCCTGGATGCAGCCATAACTTATTTAGAAAGGCTTGGGGCCAGTCTCGGCGGAAATCTGAACCGCGACTCCGAAAATTCCAGGCGGAGCAATCTCGTGATTGCCATGAACACAGTGCGGGCTTACGAAGCATCGCTCTCGTTGGAATTGTTGCGCGTCTTGAAAGAGGCCAACGCCACAATCTATGGCATCCGCGATGAAGAGCGGCTGCGCGAACGCGTCCCCACCTTCTGTTTCAATCTTCAGAAAAGGCATCCGGCACGCGTCACGGAGACACTGGCGGATGCCGGCATCGGGGTTCGCGATGGGCACATGTATGCCCCACGCCTCATGCGGAGGCTGGGTCTGGATCCAGAGACTGGGGCGGTCCGCGTGTCTCTCGTGCATTACAACACCGTAGAAGAAATCCATCGCTTCCGCGACGTAATCCTGCCAATGAGCCGCTATGCCTGAGGCGCCGCCGCCAGCCCATCTTCTCGAGTGCTCGGTCCCAAGTACTAATGCTTCGCCGCCGCCGGAGAACCTCCAACGGCGGCTCACTCAACGCCAACTCACCATGCTCGCCCTGGGCGGAGCGATTGGTGTTGGCCTATTCCTGGGCAGCAGCATAACGATCCGGCTTGCTGGACCGGGAGTGATTTTGTCGTACCTTCTCGGGGCAGTCATTGCGATGATCGTCGCTTATTCGCTGGCAGAGATGGCTGTCATTCATCCGGTCGCGGGTGCTTTTGGTGTCTACGCTGAGACTTATCTCAGTGCATGGTCAGGGTTCGCGGTGCGTGCGACCTATGGGCTCGTGCAGATCATCGCGATCGGGGCGGAGGTGACCGCAGTGGGAATTTACTGCGGATTTTGGTTTCCACATGTGCCGCAGTGGGTTTGGGTCGCGGGCGCCTCGCTCACGCTGGTCGCGATCAACGCTCTGCAGGTCGGACGGTTTGGGGAATTTGAATATTGGTTTGCTTTGATCAAAGTGTCTGCCATCGTCGCTTTTATCGCCATTGGCGCGGCGCTGATATTTGGAGTCGGTCCAAGCGCGGCGCTCGGACTCTCGAATCTAGTTGCGAATGGCGGATTTCTGCCGTTCGGCCTGAAGGGCGTTTGGTTGGCGCTTACGCTCGCCCTGACCAGTTATATGGGCGTGGAAGTTATCGCCGTGACAGCCGGCGAGGCGCGCGATCCCGAACGCTCGATTCCACGCGCGATGCGCACCATTGTTTACAGACTGATTTTCTTCTACGTGCTCGCCATTTCCGCGATGTTGGCTATGACTCCCTGGAACCGGGTGGGAAGCGAAACCGGAATTAGCGGTAGTCCGTTCGTGAGCGCCTTTGCCGGTGTCGGAATTCCATACGCTGCCAGCATCATGAATCTAGTGGTAATCACCGCGGCGCTTTCCAGTTGCAACGCCGATCTTTATCTGACCACCCGGATGATCTTCTCGCTCTCGCGAAGCGGCTACGCGCCCGCGTGGCTCTCCCGGTTGAGCAGCAACGGAGTCCCCCATCGCGCGCTTGGTGTTTCGACGGCGGGCATGATCGCGGCGATATTGCTTGCTGTTTATGCGCCTTCACGCGCCTTTCTGATGCTCTACGGGGTAGCGGTTGCCGGGATGTTCTTTGTGTGGATTGTCATTCTTCTCAGCCACATTTACTTCCGAAAGTCGCTTAACCCCGAGGTTCGCTCCCGCTTACCCATCAAATTAGCCTGGTCACCGTATTCCAATTGGATCGGCATCGCCGCCCTGCTGGGCATCACAGCGAGTACTTTTTTTGTAGATGGCTTGCAGTATGCCCTCCCTGCATTCTTGCCTTTCCTTCTGGCGATGTCGCTCGTGTACTGGAGAGTACGGCGCCGTCCGTCCCCAGTTTAAGGCAGTTGGTGTTTATACCCTCCTGATTGGTCTCCCGCAAAATTTATCAGCGCCTGAGCAGCCGTAGCGGCTGGCGCCAGCCCGGGCCCGGCGCCGGATCAGCGGAGAATCGTAGCGACACGGACTATGAATTGTGTTGACATGTTGCGTCCCAGGCGACACTATATGGAGCGGCTGTGCAGCGCGGCAACCGGTGGTGGTCGGCTCTCGGATGCGCGTCACAGGCGATCTCTCCCCCTTAATCTCAGTACCGCCCTCGGGCGGCAATCTCAGCAGTTCGGTCCATCCATGCGAACTTGCAAAAGGACAAATTGGTTATGAAAATCCCTATTCTGTTGGCGGTGGTAGCCCTCAGTGTGTTCGCTCCAACCATGGTTTTTGCGCAGAGTCTTGAAAGCGGCGCACTGCTCTCGATCCAAAGTGCGGATGGGTCTTTGCGACTCGCCGTTTACGACAGCCAGGTTCACTCAGGCCTTGGCGTATCCAGCAGCCCGTGCGACAACGGCGTTGTAACCGATGCCTATGTGCTGCAGGGAGGATCGCCAACGGGATGCGATCCCGGCGATGCCTACGAGACCAACCAAACGCCTGGCGCGTTCGAGTTCGCTGGCACCGGATATAAGTTTGACGTAAAGACTTTCTATCAAACCGGCGGCTGCAATACGAGCGGTACGATTTGCGCCAACCCGGATAGCGGATTTCTTACGGTCACAAACAACGGCACATCGAGTTTCAGCGGTACGATTACTCTATCTGGCAAGTCTCCAATGGGGGGAGCGCCGTACTGTGCGCCAGGAGGAATGGCTCTTGATACTTGGACCGCAGGCCTGGCACCAGGTGCCTCGGTCACCTTGGCATTATCCCCGGATAGCAGCAACTGCGGAGGATACAATGCTCCGCAGACCCAAACCCTGGCGGCCGGCGCGACCGCAATATTCCCGGTCGGCACTGACGACTACGAACTGGCGGCCCTCGATAATGCGGGGGGCGAGCAGATTACCCTCCTTCCGATTCCCGTGTTGCAGTCCTTGTCCAATCCTGGGTCCAATGCATTCAACACATTCAATCCGGGCACATTGTTCTCCACGTTTAGCTGCGCCCCGTATGGCGATTTTAGCGAAGTTGGAAACCCAGAGTGTACCGAGTTCCAATTGACTTGCGCGGGCGCGTCAGATTGCGAGCAATTCCTGTACACGGCGACCACCCATTACAGCTTCCCCCAAGGCTTTCCGGGGATTGGCGGTCCCGGGTTTTTGAAAGCCAGCGGGCAAAGCTGTCCAACCAGTCTCTTTGACAAGAACATCTTCCGCTTCTACACCCAGGACACGACGCACTCGGGGGGTGGCGGCGGGCTGTCATGCTTCGTTGCGGCATTTACCCCCGGCGATCAGATCGTTACCAGTTTCACCAGCTTCGTGGGATTTCAAACGCCGGTGTCCGATAATCAGATAAACGTCATTAAGGCGGGAAGCGCGGTGCCCTTGATCTGGCAACAGTTCCTCGCCCCGAACGTTCCCGAAACAAATCTCACATTCTGTTCCAGCCCGAACCCGGCGCCCGGAACTTGCACCGCTCCGTGGGTAAACCTCGGGACGATTCCATCTGCCTGTTCGGGTGACTCTGACAACGAAACGACCATCGGGGCCTCAGGCAACTCAGGCCTGCAGAACCTCGGAAACGGACTCTACCAATTCAACTGGAAAACGGTGAAGGGTTCAACCGGCTGCGTCATCGTGGTGGCGACATTTGATAGCGGCTTGGTGGTGTTCCCTGCAACTTTCCAATACAAATGACGCTGATGTCGCTTTTCGATGGGGTGCAGGCCACGGACTGCACCCCGTTTTTTCTTCGGGCGCGCGCTAGAAGTAGTAACTGATTCAAAATTGAGCTTATTGCAGAAGAGAAATAGGATCGACTAACTCTTGATCGCTTGCAGCCAGCGCGTGGCTTCCTCGTCCATGGTCTTGAAGTCAGAGCGTTCCAGGATTTTATCCGCGCCCGGATCATCGTGCATGGCGTTGATTAACTGAAGAGCCTCTTGATAGTGCTGCAGAGCTTCGGCCTGGTCGTCCGACGCTCGAAAGATGCCGGCCAGCAGGTAGTGCGCTTTAGCGCTCAATGGTTTCAAGCCGAGTTTGTCAGCTTGCAGAAGCGCCCGCTCGAGTTCCTGTTGGGCGTGGGAGCTGTCTTTGATCTTTATCATGGCTTCCGCCATGGAAACTGAGCATTCCACTTGCGCATACTTCAATCCGAGATTCTCGGTTTGCTGCAGTAGCGGTCGCAATGTCGCGATAGCCTGCTGCGCGCGTCCCTCCTGGATCGCAACTTTTGCCAGACTGATCTTGGCAGTCAAGATCTTTTCTGGCTCCTTACTATGGTTGGCCGCCTGCAGAGCCTGTTCATACAATGCCCCGGCGGCCTTTGCGTCACCGCGATAGTATGCTGCGTCGCCCTGGAAAGAAAGAGTCTGCGATACCATTCCATCGTTCTTCAATTCCCGTGAAAGATTGAGTGCGTCGTCCAGGTAGCTCTTCGCTTCGTCGCCTCGACCGGCGAGGATGAGCGCCTGAGCATAACCGCCAAGGATCTCTGCCATCCAGTAGGTTTTGTCTTTCAGATCCTGGAAGGTTTTCAGTGCTGCCTGTTTCGAAGTGATAGCGGCCCCGTATCGTCCCTGATAGTCCAAGACCATCCCCAGAGTGTAGGACTCAATTGCCGCGCCGCGAGTGTCGTTCATACTGCGGCGCAGATCCAATGCCCGCATGTATTGGGAAAAGGCCTGATCGTAGTCGCCCATCCTTACAGATGTCTCAGCCAGGTTGTGGACGGCCTCAACGATGTCTTCAGGCGCCTTGGACTCTTCGCGCAATTGGAGTGCCTGCAGGTAATAGGTGCGGGCGTCTTCATACTGTCCCTTTGCAAAATACACACCCGCGATATTGTTTAGACAAGCCGCCTGCAAACGTTCATTGCCGATATCCCGCTCGATCTGCAGCGACTCCTTGTACATGGTCAGGGCCTGGTCATGGTTGCCGCGATCATCATAGAAATTACCCAAGTCGATCAGAGTGTCGCCCAGGCCGCGCTTATCCCCGATGTCCCGTCGAATCTGCAACGCTTCCTGAAAATTCTGCAGCGCCTCCTTATTCTTGCCCAACAAAACTTCAGTTCTCGCAATTTCGTTCAGGCTGGAGCCGATTCCGCGCTTCTGCCCGATGCTTCGCCAGATTGTCAAGGCATCTTCGCCATCGCGCAAACTGTCAAGCGGACGATTTAACATCCGGTAAGCCACTGCCATCGCGTGCAGTGTGGCAGCCTTCTGCTCCTGATTATCCAGTTGAATGGCGAGGCTCAGCGCCCGGCTCAAGGATTCAAGCGCACCTTGCGCATTATCGCTTTTAATGCCCAGGCGCCCCATTGCCAGGGTTGCGTTGATGTCTTTGGGATTCGCTTTCAGGATTTGCTGGTTGTATTCACCAGCTTTGGCGAAGTCTCCCGCCTGCTCGTAGAGAGCCGCCAATGCCGATTGCACGTCCGCGTTATCGGGCGAGGCCTTTGCGATGGTCTCATACGCTTTGATGGCGCCGGGGAAGTTCTTAGTGATCTGGGCCTGAATCGCAAGCAGCAAATATTTCTCCGCCTGCGGCAGGTTCTGGCTCAAATTCACCGCCTTTTGCGCTGCGCGCTCAGCCTCGGCGTCGTAACCTAAATTGCTGTAGGCTTGCGCCAGCTTGGAATAAGCCAAAGCGAAGAAAACGTCCTTCTTCGTAGCAGCGTCGAAGTGCTTCTGCGCCTCGAGATTCTTACCTTCGCGCAGCAGGCCGATCCCTTCGTTGTAGTCGCGCAACGCTTCAATCGAGGTTGAGGTCGGCTGATAGGAACTGGCCTTCAACTCCTTCAACACATCCGGGGACAAAGCCAGGTTTTGCCGGACGGAATCGGCGAGCTTGTCGAATGCGGCGGGAATATCCTTTTCGCTCGCAGCGTCCGCTTTCATCGAAGTGATGCGGTTGTTTTTCAGATCCTGCAAAGTCGCATCGATGCGAATCTGGCTACCGAAGCGCGCGTACTGGCCGAATACCACCACATCGGCGCTGCTGAATTCAGCGATACGGCGAAGTACAGTCGGATCGAACGAAGTATTTGGCGCGATGTGCAGGTCCTGAAGGACCTGGTGCAATCGGTCAGGGGAAACCGTTCGCAACCGCGCGGACTGGCCGACGTCGGTGTTGAGCATGTCCGCCAAACTGGGTCCCAACCAGTCGAAGCTCGGGTCTCCTGACGCGTTTCTAAAAGGGAGAATTGCCAGCGAAACAGCAGGAGGCACCCGGCTTTGCCCGGACGCCTGAAACAGGCTGTCGCGGAAACGGTATCCCCCAATTGCGAGGATGACCGCAATCAAGCCCGCAGTAATTATCGGCCAGGGAATTGTGCGGCCCCACGGACCGATCTTCGGCTCGAAGCTCAGCGTAGCGCCGGCACGCTTGCCTTGCCAGGTCTCCAGGTCCGCCAAAAGCTCCGCAGCGGTTTTGTACCGCAGCTCTAAATCGCGCTCCAGGCACTTGGTGACGATGTTGCTCACCGACGGCGGGATAGTATTGTCGTGATCCGAAACCGGCGCAACCCGCTCTTGGGTGCGTCGAATCAGGCTGGCGATTGTGCTGTCCGCCTTGAAAGGCATCTGCCCAGTGAGCATTTCGTAAAAGATTAGTCCCAACGCAAAAATGTCCGAACGCTGATCCAGCGGCTTACCCAGCGCCTGCTCCGGCGACATGTACTCCATTGTTCCCACCAGAGCTCCGCTCTGGGTCATGCCATCGCCTTCCAGGGTGCGGGCCAGGCCAAAATCCATCACCAGGATTCGCCCGGTCTTATCACGCATAATGTTCTGCGGTTTCAGGTCGCGGTGGATCACGCCCACACTGTGTGCGGCTTCTAATGCCCGGCATACCTGCAGCATGATTTCCACTGCTTCTGACGGCGAAAACTTCTTCTTCTCATGAAGGAGAGTCAGCAGGTTTTCTCCCTCGACGTACTCCATGGTGATGAACTTCATCCCATCAGCTTCACTGAGGTCATAAATGCGGACCACGTTGCGGTGCGTTACCTGGTGGGACAACAGCAATTCCTGCTTGAAGCGATCCACGATAGCTTTGTCGCGAGCCAGGTCGCGGCGTATTACCTTCACGGCCACGGTGCGGTTCAATTCGAGGTCAGTCGCTTTGTACACCGCACCCATGCCGCCTTGCCCGAGAATCTGCACGATCTGATATCTCTGTGCCAGAAGCATGCCTGGCTCCAGTTCGGGCTGGTTTGAAACCACGACGATTCTGGGTCGTTGCTCTGCGTTCTCCTTCGCCGGCGTGGCCGGAGTCTGCCGGGAGGTGTCCATCAATCTGGTGAAATCTTGCGGCAAATCCACTAAGGTTGGAGAATCGGAAGGAAGGGTCGCATCAGACGAAGAACTGCCTCCCTCGGACGGAGTACGGATGCCAGCGACATCTTTTCCGGGTAAGTCTGACTGCTGGCCGAATCTGGGGTTTTTTTCCATGACCTCGGCTCCGCAATAATAGCTGAAACCAGTGCGGGCTGGCGCGGAATTATTGACAACATATCTCGATATGATTTACCTCCGAGAGTCCAGACTGGCAGCCTGCTAAAAGACCTGATTCTGGTGCCGAAGCGTCTGAAGGCGACGATGGTCGCCAGGATTCGCTAGGTTTCCTGGTTATTATTCTGCGTTGCACACGCTCCAGGGTTGTCAGGCGGGTTTAAACCGGGATTTGTATCGCGCCATCGGACTGACCACGGGGTGCGGGTTCTCCCATTCCTTTCGCGAAGAGCGTTCGATCGAAAACTCTCAGGCCCCCCAAGTGTTTCCGGTTGGATCCAGCGGGTGATCGGAGGTCCGATGGTTATGCCGTTTTCGTATAGTATTCCGAGCGGAATGCGCGGTCGAATGGTACTGCGTGAAGATCGTACGCGTTCAAAACAAGCCCGATCATGTTTGCATTTACCTGCAGCAGCAGATCGGAAGCCGCTCGCAGAGCGGCCTTGGTAGTTTGTCCCCAGCGCGCCACCAGAATCACGCCATCAGCCTCCCGCGACAGCAGTACCGCGTCAGTGAAGGAAAGGCACGGAGGAGTGTCGATAATCACGTAATCGAATTCGCTGCGCCAGCGCGCGATGCATTCCTTCATCTTGCTTGAACCCAACAGTTCGGCCGGCTGCGAAGTCACAGCTCCCGACGACAGGATACTCAAGTTCGGAATGTGCGGAACCCGAACCACGACATCCTCGAAACGATAACGGCCATCAATGATTGTGCCCAGGCCAGCATTGTGGGTGATTCCGAACATGTTGGCTATCGCAGGCTCGCGCAGGTCGCCATCGACCAGCAGAACCCGGCTTCCACGCTGCGCGAGTACGATCGCAGAGTTCGCGCTGACCGTCGTTTTTCCTTCTTTCGGCAAAGAACTGGTCACCAGGATCACACGCGGAGGCGTGCCAAAGCTGGAGAGAATGATGGAGGTTCGCAGCGCTCGGAAAGATTCCGCTGCTGGCGACCTGGGCTGGGCATATGCAATCAAGGAGAGAGGGTTTCCATGCGATCCAGTAAGTGCGCCCAAGGTTTTGTTTCGATAACCGTTGGCGAGAGAACTCTGCAGAGGAATCATTCCCAAGGCTGGCAGGGTGCAGATGGCCTTTGCTTCCTCCATGTCCCTAACTGTGGTGTCAAGATTTTCCAGCACCAGAGCCAGCGCGATGCCCCCCCCTAAACCTAATAAAAAGCCGAACGCAAGGTTTCTAGGCACGTGTGGACTGACTGGAAGGTCCGGGATCTGTGCGACGTCAACCACGCGAATGCTGCTGGAGCGCAGGCCCGCTGCAATCCCGGCTTCCTTTAGCTTTTGCAACAGATTGTCGTAGAGTTGATGGTTGGAGTCGGCATCACGCTTCAAGACCGAGTACTCGATCGCACTCTCATTCAGCTTGTTCGCCTCTTGTTTCTGCTGCTCCATGGCGGCGCTCAGCATCTTCTCGCGCTGTACGGCGGTGAGGTATTCATCGCGCAGGTTGTGCCGCGCCCGTATCTCTTCGCCGGCAATTTCTGCACGCAGTTCCTTCAATTGATTGCTCAGTTCCGCAACTTTTGGATAGCCCGAGCCAAATTGCGTAGTCAGCTGCGCATATTGGGTTTCGAGGTCCCCTTCTTTTTCGAGGAGCTTATCAAGCAGGGGACTGTTCCCTACGGGGACAGTTTTTTCTGAAACAGCAGGATCCGCGGACATCGCAAATTTGTAATTCGATTCCTTGTGAATGCGGTCTCCTTCGGCCGCAGTCAACTCACGGTTCAACTCGTCCAGCTTCGCCGTCACAATATTCTGTTTCTCGTCGATGCCGAGAATTCCGTGCTCTCTCTGATAGCGCACCAGCTTTTCTTCAGAGGCTTCTACCTTAACCCTGAGATCGGAAAGTTCCTTCGAAAGCCACTCCGCGGTCTGTGTGGCCGACTCGTATCTGGTTCTTACGTTCGCCTCAATGAAGGTCTGGACCAACGTGTTAACAATATCGGCGGCGAGACGGGGATCCGGGTCAGAGTAGTTGACCAGAACGATTCGAGTCCCGGTAACCGGCTCGACCTTCAATCCCCCGCGAAATTGCCGCAAGAGTGCCATTGTGTCCGGCGCATTTTTGGCTATGTCAGGCTTCGGCCCTGGTGAAGTCTTACGGGTGAATCTGGGATCGCGATCCAGATGCATCGTGTCGATGGCTTTGAGGGCCAAGGTATCACTTAACAGAATCGAGGCCTCTGTCTGCAGGGCGAGATCGTTGTCGCCGGGAGAAGAGCCGGTCCCCGCATCCTTGAAGTCCACAGGACTCGCGCTTTCCGGGAAAATTGCAAGTTTCGAAGACGCCTCGTATATCCGGGTGGAAGCCAGACTGATGATGGCTGAGATCCCGAGAACCACGGCCAATGTGCCCAGCACATACCACCGGCGCTTGCGCAAAATCTGCCAGTAGAACAGCACCGCACTCTGTTCACCGAACGGCGGGCCGTAGGATGGGCCACTCCCATTGACGAGCAGCGGGTCGGCTGGTTCCATTTCTCGAAGCTGAGAAGAGGGCTTCAGCTGGTGCTGCGACGACATCGACATCACTCCCGTGATTGACCGGTGGGGCAGGACTTAGGGGAGGAACGGAGTACCCGCTCCGGGCGGATCGAATTCTAGCACCTTTCTTTGCGGTTCGAGAGCAGTTTCTATGGCTTTGGGCGGGGATTTGCGCTTTTGCGGCAGAATCTTGCGTCATAGCGCAATCCAGCCTGCTGAAAAACGCGCGTGCCGTGGACTCCTGGCATATACTTCTGAGGTTTGCAGCACTATCGAGCACTGGATGAAGTGATGGGAGAGTCCATGGTTTCCGCGGGTACGCAGTCTCGCGTGGTGCCGGCAATGGCGTTTAGCGCCGAACTCCCCCACAGCGTCATACGCCCCTCCCGCGGCTGGGTTAGTTTGGATCTGAAGGAGCTCTGGCATTACCGTGAGCTTCTGTTTTTTCTAGCCTGGCGAGACATCAAGGTCCGCTACACGCAAACTGCGCTGGGCGCGGCATGGGCCATTATTCAGCCGCTGTTGAGTATGATTGTGTTCACGATATTCTTCGGACGCTTAGCCAAGGTTCCGTCCGACGGCATTCCCTATCCGCTATTCGCCTACACGGCCCTCGTTCCGTGGCAGCTCTTTGCGTATGCGCTCACCGAATCCAGCAATAGCGTGGTTCTGAGCGAGCGCCTCATCACTAAGGTTTACTTTCCAAAACTCGTCATTCCTTTCGCCAGCGTGCTGGCGGGATTAGTCGATTTCACCATCGCGTTCTCGCTCGTAGTCGGCATGGTGATCTGGTATCACATCACGCCCACATGGGCTGTTTTGACCTTGCCTCTGTTCGTACTCTTCACAATGGCGACGGCTCTTGCGGTGGGACTGTGGCTTTCCGCGCTGAACGTGCAGTATCGCGACGTACGCCACACCCTGACATTCATCGTGCAGTTCTGGCTGTTTGCTTCGCCCGTGGTTTACCCAAGCACTTTGATTCCAGCCCGCTGGCGGCCGCTCTACGGACTGAATCCCATGGCAGGCGTCATCGAAGGTTTCCGTTGGGCCTTGCTGCGGAAGGCCCCGGCGCCTGGTCCGATGCTCGGAGTTTCGATCCTGGTCACAGCCGTGGTTTTAGTCGGCGGACTTTATTATTTCCGGCGTATGGAGAAGACGTTCGCCGATGTGGTTTAGCCGATGAATACCCTAGCCATCCGCTGCGACGGGCTTGCCAAGCAATACCGCATTGGTGAGCGCGAAAGCTACAAGGCGTTGCGCGAGGTAGTCACTGACGCCATCACTTCGCCCTTCCGCCGTGCGCGTTCGGTCCTGAGTGGCTCGAAAAACGGCCATCGAGAGAAATCCACGATCTGGGCCATGCGGGATGTCTCGTTCGAAATCCACCGTGGAGAAGCGATTGGCATCGTCGGCCGCAACGGCGCCGGCAAGAGCACGCTGCTGAAAGTCCTTTCCCGCGTCACCGAACCTACACGCGGCCAGGCCGATATCTGGGGCCGCGTCGGTTCACTGCTCGAAATCGGCACCGGCTTTCATCCCGAGCTCACTGGCCGCGATAACATTTACCTCAACGGCGCAATCCTGGGAATGAAGAAAACCGAGATCGCGCGCAAGTTCGACGAAATCGTCGCCTTCTCCGAGGTCGAGAAGTTCATCGACACTCCAGTCAAGCGCTACTCCAGCGGCATGTACGTGCGCCTCGCATTTGCCGTGGCCGCGCACCTCGAAACAGAAATCCTGATCGTCGACGAAGTCCTCGCCGTCGGCGACACCCAATTCCAGAAAAAATGCCTGGGAAAGATGGGCGAGGTTGCCCGCCACGGCCGCACCGTCCTGATGGTCAGCCACAACATGGCCGCGATTCACGCCCTCTGTTCGCGAGCGATTCTTCTTGAGCAGGGCCGCTCCGTTAGCGACGGCAATCCGCTCGAGGTCACGCGCCTCTATCTCGACGGATTCGAGAAGCAAAGCAACGGCGGCGTCATTGATCTGCGCTCTCCCTCGGTTCCGCGCTCCGGCAAGGCCAATATTTTTTCCGAGCTGCGCCTGAAAAATGGCGCGGGAGCCGCCACCACTGCCTATCTCTCCGGCGACGACATGGTGATCGAGTTCGACCTGGATTCCGCCTTCCCCGTGCCCGATCCAATTCTCTTTGTCGGAATCGACGACAGCCTTGGCCGCCGCATTTTCACCGTAAGCAGCCAGTATTCGCAATCCGACTTTCCCGCGCTGGATCGCCCGGTAACCGCAGTCTGCACCATCCCTGATCTCTGCCTTCTCCCGGGACGCTATTCCATGTCGATCTGCGCCGGCACAACCTACGATTGGTGCCTCGACCTGGTCGCGAACGTTGCCTGCTTCGATGTCCACGCCTCCGACTACTTCGGCACCGGACGTATGCCGCCCCAGGATCTCGGCGCCGTGCTGGTGAAATCGCAGTGGCACATAGCCACCGAGGTGAGCCCAGCATGACCCTCACCGGACGCATTGCGCGCAAGGCATTGCCCAAGCCCGCCGCCGACCGTCTCGCATTCAGCCTCAACAGCTACCGCAGCTACAGAAACTTGCGACGAGACTTCGCACTCTTGCGCCGGGAGGCCGCTGCATGTCAATCGTTGGAAGAACAAATCGACCTGATTCGCAGCCACAAGATATTCGGCGCCATCCAGCAGCGCAGCGAGATCACCGGTCTGCTAGAAATCTTGCGCCAGGATCCTCCGCGCTACGTTTGCGAAATCGGCACCGCCTCAGGAGGAACCCTGTTTCTCCTAACTAAGGTCTGCCGCCCCGACGCGCTATTGCTAAGCGTCGATCTCGGTTTGTCCTTCGAGCGCTGTCTGGTTCACGCCCGCTTTACCAGCCACAAGCAACGCATCGTCTCCATTCGCGGAGACTCGCGCACACCCAAAACTATGGCGAGAGTGCAATCGCTTCTTAACGGCCACCCGCTCGACCTGCTCTTCATCGACGGAGACCACTCCTACGAAGGCGTGAAGGCTGACTTTGCCAACTACAGTTGGCTGGTGCGCCCCGGCGGCTTAATAGCGTTGCACGACATCGTCCCCGACTACGGCACCCGACGCGGCACGCCAACCGCCAACTACACCGGCGGCGTCCCGGTATTTTGGCAAGAGCTAAAGACCAAACACAAAACCTCAGAATTCATCGAGGACCAAGAACAGGATGGCTATGGCATCGGCATCATCCATAACTAGGCCGCTCCATAAACCGTCTAGGGAAAGCACCACTCGTGCTATCTCGACCGTCGGAGGAAGACTCGTGCTACCGATCTCAACAGCCGCGAAGCGGCGACAGAATGCAGCCCACGGTGCAAGCCGTGCGCGGAAAGGGGAAGACGAATAAGCCCCAGCGGGCGAAAGATCAGTCGTGACACAGTTTCTTTAATCCCTGACCGACATTGCCCTCGCGTACTGACACCAGCATTATGCATCTGAACTCACAATGCGAACCGGCTGAACCCGAAACCCAAGCCACCACCCCGGCCATCTCCGTCGTGATGCCCACCTACAACGGCGAACGCTTCCTGCGCCCCGCCATCGAAAGCATCCTCAACCAGACCTTCCCCAATTTCGAACTCATCATCATCGACGACGGCTCAACCGACAACACCCCCCACATCCTCTCCGAGTTCAAAGACACTCGCCTGACCGTCCTAACCAACCAACAAAACTCAGGAATCGCCGCCGCCACCAACCGCGGCCTGGCCGCCGCCCACGGAGAATACATCGCCCTGCAAGATCACGATGACATCTCCCTGCCCCACCGCTTTCAAACCCAACTCGATTTCCTCAACACCCATCCCGAAATCGCCCTGGTAGGCTCCGCCGCCGAACTAATCGACGAGAATGGCATCGCCTATGGCCACTACCGCGAGCCCGAAGATGATATCGAGTTGAAATGGGAGGCGCTCTTTCGCTGTCCGATAAGGCACACCAGTGTTCTAGTGCGACGTAAAGTAATGTGTGAAATCGGTGGATACTCAGCAGATTCCACCCTAAACGTCGCGTCCGACTACGACTTACTTTCGCGCATAGTGATGCGGTACGGTGTGGCAAATCTCGATGAACGTCTCGTCAGGTGGCGAAGGCATCCTGCCGCGACGTCGATAATGCACGACCAAAATCAACTACGCGCCGGCGAATTCACCTCGTTGCGAAACATCCGCGCACTGTTTCAGAACGACGACCGCACTAGTGTCGGCCTAGATCAGCAGTATCTTCTCGAGGGAAGCCGAGCGTTCCTCTGTACACACGTGGGATTGCTGCCTGGGTTGCCCCCAAAGCAGATCATCTCCGGGCTGCGATTCCTGGACAATATCTTCGAGATTTTTTGCCATAACTACGACGTCTCGGGTTGCTCGGCAGGTCGACTCCGCAAACGATTGAACTGGATTTGGGGCAAGCACGGCGTTGCATTGGCCGTTCGCTCTTGTTGGGACATGCGCTCGCGCATCCATATGGCAATGCTCGGCGTGAGATGCTTTTGCCGGGTCGCTCGGGAAAGCATAGGTGAGTAGCATCGTAGAGGCTTCATGAATCAGGGTCCCCACGCCATCGCACCGGTTGTGTCTGTGATCATGCCCACGTGGAACGGGGAGCGATTTCTGCGTCACGCTATCGAGAGCATCCTAAACCAGACATTTACGAATCTCGAACTGATCGTTATTGACGACGCTTCCACAGACAGCACGCCATCCATCCTTGCCGACTGCCGTGACCATCGGCTTGTCGTCCTAACTAACGACCAAAACCTGGGAATCGCCGGAGCCACCAACCGCGGACTCGCCGCCGCCCGCGGAGAATACATCGCCCTACAAGACCACGACGACATTTCCACGCCTCAACGTTTTCAAACCCAAGTGGATTTTCTTGAATCTCACGCAGAGGTTGCGGTGGTGGGATCGGCCGCCACATTGATTAACGATGACGGCGTCCCCTATGCCGAATTCCCGGTGCCGTGCGAAGAAATCGATATAAAGTGGCGACTGCTGTTTGTTGGTGATGCCTTCCATTATTCGAGCGTTATGGTCCGGCGCAGCGCATTGCTGGAGATAGGCGGGTACAGCGAGGACCCGGCGTTCCGATACTCCGAAGCGTACGATCCTTTTTCGCGCGTGGCTATGCGTAATGGAGTGGCTAATCTTCCCGATAGACTGCTTCTTTGGCGCAGGCATCCAGGCGCGACTTCGCTCCAGCACTCGCCGGAGCAGATCCGGTCCGGCGAGTTAATTTCACTCCGGAACATTTCTATGGTCGTTGGCCATACCCACGACGGCGCCCTCCCTGGCGACCAAGGGTATTTGCTACTGGGGTTCAAGGCATTCACTTCAACCCCCGCGGGGCACTTACCCGCCTTGCCCGCCGAGCAGGTGCTTTCTGGCGCCGAATTTTTGTGCGATCTCCAGGACAACTTCTACCGCCTGCACCGATTTCCGCGCTCTGTAGTTGCCAGGCATCGCAAGCCCTTGAGCTGGATGTGGGGCAAGCATGCTATCGGGCTAGCCATGCGTGCCCCGTGGGCCTGGCGCGAGCGAACCCGTAGCCTCACCCTGGGGCTCTCCCGCCTCTGGGATGCTGCCCGGGCCACGCTGGTCAGTATTATGGATAGATCCACCGCCCGGAGCCTTCCACTGTTGAGTGTGACGGTTCCGACCATTCTTCCTCTGCCGAATGCACCGGAGCAGCCAAGCTGGACAAAAGAGCCATTAAACGCGCGATAAAGACCTCGCCACTGGTGAAACACGCTATGCGGCGGATGGTAATCCCGTCGGTCAGAGGGTACCTCAGGTACGCACCCGGTGTGCTCGGGAAGCAAACCCTGTGGAGGGTCGTGTTGATGCACTTCCTCGGGTTGGAACCGCCGACGTGGGATTTCACGGTGCGAACTATTTTTGGCAGCAAAATCTCGGCAAACACGCGAGACGCGGTAGGAAGGTATATTTTCTATTTTGGAGTCTGGGAACCAAATCTCACGCGCTGGATCCGCCATCGCCTTCTGCCGGGCGACGCGTTCATTGATGTGGGAGCTAACATCGGGTATTACAGCCTATTGGCTGCCCATCTGGTAGGTGACTCAGGCAAGGTGGTAGCGGTCGAAGGCCTGCCTGCGATTTTCTCATTGTTGCAGCGAAATCTGGAAACAAACAAGACCAGAAACGTTCGAGCCGTGAACGCGGCAGCATGGGACCGCAAGCAAATGATTGAGTTTTACACTGATTCCGACTTACCCGGACAAACAACGGCGATACCTTTCTGGGCTGATAAGCACGAACTGAAAGAGCAAACCCAAGTTACAGCGGTGCCGTTGACCGACATTCTCACAGCGGAAGAGATGAAGGTTACGCGGCTGATCAAGATCGATGTGGAGGGAGCCGAGTGGCGTGTGCTCGCCGGAATGAAATCCCTTCTCGCCAGCAGTCGCGACGACCTTGAGATCATCGTTGAAATCTCCCCGAGCGCATTGGAAGCGGAGGGTAGGAAGGCACAAGACCTCATGGATCTCTTCGGAATCCTTGGGTTCAACGCCTACCACATCGAAAACGATTACTCCGTAAACTCCTATTTGAATGGGAGGTACGGCAGCCGGCCGTCGCGGGTACAACGGCTCCCGGCAGGCTCCGAGCAAAGCGATATCATCTTCTCCAGAATCGACGCCGACTTCCTCTGACAATGACGACACCTGCCGTTTCGGCCCTCATCGACACGTACAACCACGAGGCATGCATTGAGCAAGCCATCGTTAGCGTCTTGCAGCAGGATATTCCCGCGGGTGACATGGAGATCATCGTTGTCGATGACGGTTCCACCGACCACACCCCGGACATTGTCCGTAAGTTTGAGTCGCGAGTTCGGCTCATTCGAAAGAACAATGGAGGACAGGCATCCGCTTTCAACCTCGGGATTGCAGAGGCGACAGGCGACATCGTGGCATTTCTAGACGGCGACGACTGGTGGGCACATGGGAAAGTCAAGGCAGTACTTCAAGCCTTCGATAAAAATCCCGCCCTCGCAGCGGTTGGCCACGGCTATTTTGAGGTCCCAGGGGACTCGCCGCCGACCGAAATGTTCGTTTCCACGAGGCCGCTGAGGCTCGATCTCTCGTCCCCAGAGGCGGCGCGGATTGCGAACCTGGGTCGTATGCTTCTGGGCACCAGTCGCCTCGCAGTGCGTCGATCAATACTGGAACGAATCACGCCTATTCCGGCCCGGCTCGTGTATGCCGCCGATACGCCAATCTTTACGCTTGCCCTGGCCCTTGGCGGCGCGCTCATTCTCGACCAACCGCTGTGCTATTACCGACTGCACGCACCCGATGCGCCTGATTCTGGCGGCTCGTTACGTGACTCTCACCATAAATTCGTGCGAATACGCGACCACGAACTAAATACGTTCTTGGTCGCATCGTTGTCAAAGCAGCTTGTATCGCTCGGCGTTAACCAAGAGATCGTTTCAGCTTTCTTTGAGGCCGACCGACTGGCGCTAGAGCGCTTCCAGCTGCAGCGCGATGGAGGCGGACGATTGCAAGCATTTCGCACTGAGACCCGAGCGCTCCGGTCTGAATATCGGAGTACAACCATCGGCTACAAATTATTCAAGGGTCTGATTGGCTCGCTGGCGCTGCTGCTTCCCCCGCAACGCTTTTACAATCTCCGCGACTGGTATTCTCACCGAACCGGTATTCATCGCCTGCGTAATGTCTTCGGACACGCGGAGCCAATCGTTCCGCAATCACTCTTTCAACGCAGGCGGCTCACCCCAGAAGAGAAGTAATCCATTGGCTCTTTTCTTTCATCAGATTACACGAGTTCGATAGCTTATAGTTATAGTATGGCGTCGCGACATAAATGTTCCACGTGGAACACTTCCGCGAAATTAAATCTGATTTCCATCAGCGCCTGCTCGCGCTGTAAGTACACTTGAGAGGTCGTGAGGTGATACGAATCCGTTGCGCATCTGCCTGATTGGAGCAGCGAATGTCTCGAACAACCCGCGCCTGTTGCGCGAGGCCGATCTGCTTTCACAGCGGCATGAAGTTCGCGTGGTGTGTCAGGGAACAAGTCGCGCGTCAGCCGAGGCTGACGCGCGGCTGTTGGCCCGCCGCTCCTGGCGCCTGCAGCGGGTTGACCATCCCCGCGCCGACTGGATGCCTTCCGAAATATTTCGCCCGCATCGGCTGCGGTCGGTGCTGGTTCGCGGACGGCGTCGCCTGGCGGAAGAAGCCTTTCGCTATATCAAGAGCGCCGGGCTTACCGAATATAGTGTCTGCGCCAGCAGGAGCGAACTGGAGAAGCTGGCATGCTCCGAGCGCGCCGACTGGTTCATCGCCCACACTCAGCCCGCGCTGCCGTCCGCCGTAGCGGCCGCGCGAAAATGGAAAGCCAAGCTGGGCTTCGACTGCGAAGATCTGCTGGCGGAAACCGGAGACAAATTCTGCGAAGCCAACCGGCTCATCGAGCAGAAATATCTGCGCCAATGCGATTACATCACCGTAACCTCGAATGCGATGGCGGAACATCTCACCGATGCCTACAGCATCCCGCGGCCGGTCGTGCTCTACAACGTCTTTCCGTTGTCTCTTGCAGAAGGAGTCGCGCCACCCGCGCAGCGCCAGTCGCATTCTAAACTTCGTCTTCACTGGGTCGGCCAAACCATTGGGCCGGACCGCGGTTTACAAGACGCGTTTGAAGCCTGCGCCGGACTTTCCGATCACATTGAAATTCATCTGCGAGGACGATTATCTGAGACGCACAAGAGAGAGTTGCTAGCGTCAGCAGAGCAATGGGGAGTGGCCGGGTGCATCAACTTTTATCCAGTGATTGATCGCGATGAATTGATTCGCTCGATGGGGGAGTACGGTGTGGGACTAGCACTGGAGCGCCCGCAAAACAGAAATCATAGCCTGACAGCGTCGAACAAAATATTCAGCTACATGCTCGTGGGGCTGGCTGTGGCCGCGACTGATACCTGCGGCCAGCGAGAAGCTATGGAACAGGCGCCGGGCGCTGGTTTCCTGTATCCCGCCGGAGATACCAAGCGACTTCGCGCCGTGCTGGAGGACTGGATACGGGATCGAAAGAAGTTGCGCGAGGCCCAGCAAGCCGCGTGGGATGCGGCGCGATCACGCTTCTGCTGGGACATCGAGCAGAAAACATTTCTCCAACTACTCAGCCGGTCAGCCTGACTTTTTCCAAAACACTCCGGTACCGTCAATTTCCTGGATAGCGTCGGCGATACGGGTGCGCTCGCGAAAGTCATGCACCGCTCGCTTGCATGGAGCGAGCAGGTGATAGTCGTCGACGATCACCAGGCCTCCGGGCGAAAGCTTGTGGTAGAGCGCGTTCAAAATGTCCATCGTCGATTCGTAAAGGTCGCCGTCCATGCGCAACACGGCCAGTTGCGGCACAGGAGCGGAAGGTAACGTATCTTTGAACCAGCCTTTGAGAAACTTCACCTGATTGTCCAACAGTCCGAATCTTTCGAAGGCAGCTTCAACATCGGCTTGTGAAACTGCAAGCGCGGTGAAGCCGGATAAGTCATAGTCGCGGTCGGCTTCATGCGATGGAGCGGGCAGTCCCTGGAAGCTGTCGGCAACCCACACGGTTCGATCGGTTACTCCCCGCAACTTCAAAAGCGCGCGCATAAAAATGCAGGATCCACCGCGCCACACACCGGCCTCCAGCAGATCACCCGGAACGCCTTGGTTCAGCACCGACTCGACGCAGAATTGCAGATTGTCGAGACGCTTCAGACCCACCATGGAATAGCCGATGCTGGGCCAATCCGTCCCCAGTTCGCGCACCTTGGCGTCGAATGGAACCGTCTTGAAAATCTTGTATCCGCGTTTATTGAGGAATGTAAACAGGCGCCGCTTGATCGCGGGCAAATTCTGGTCGGGATGAACTTCCTGGTTGCTACTCTCAGGATAAAGATAGCCGGTGAGGCAGCGCTTTAGCAGATCGAGATAAAGTTGCTGATCGGTCATTGAAGGTGCGCAAGACGGCTTGGGGCTTGGGTTGTCAAGGGAGGGATTATATACTTCCGGGCGAGGTGGCACGTTGACTCTTTGGTCCGACTTTCTCACCAACGACAAAAGGATTATCCATAAATGGAAACACTTTTTCCCCATCTACGAGCGCCACTTCAAAGATTTCGTTTACAAGCCAGTCACGTTTGTAGAAATTGGCTGCGGGCTTGGCGGGTCACTGCAGATGTGGAAGCGCTATTTCGGACCGCACGCGCGCATTGTGGGCATCGATGTCAATCCGGCATGCAAGGCCTTCGAGGAAGACCAGGTCGAAGTGCGGATCGGCGATCAGAGCGATGAGAAATTCCTGCAAAGAGTGATTGATGAGTTTGGGGCGGCGGATATCGTGCTGGACGACGGCAGCCACATGATGAGCCACATTACGGCCACATTCCAGTTTCTTTACCCGCGAATGGCAAAGAACGGGGTTTACCTGGTCGAAGATCTGCACACTGCGTACTGGGACGAGTTCGAAGGTGGTTTGCGGAAGCCGTCTACCTTCGTTGAGCTATGCAAGAATCTCATTGATGAATTGAATGCGGATCACTCCAGAAATGCTTTGCGGCCGACAGACTTTACCAAGACGACGCTGTCCATGCACTTCTACGACAGCGTTGTGGTGTTCGAGCGGGGCGCGCACACGAAAAAGTTGGCACTGGAGATTGGTACTCCGCCTCCACCGGAGCCAGAACCCTCACTTCTGGATCGGTTGATGTCCCGCGTCAAAGGAAAGCCGAAGGTCGACAGTTGAAACGCGGGTCCATCGCCGGCGTTTCACCTTCAGTCGTTCTCCGTTGGTCCGGTGCGTGGTTTGCGGACGGTCGGAAATATTCTGATCGAAAACGATTTCTTAGCAGCGGGGGCCAGCGCCTAAGAAGGCTGCTGACAAAATCGATTCTGTTGCCTCAGCGGTTAAACCCCTTACTCATTCGAAGACACTTATTGCAGCGCTGGAAGCGCTGCTCCACCCAAAAACCTCCACCAGCGATTTGCCGTTTACAAGTGATGCTTGTCGCGGTCCTTATGATTGCGCACGCTACCTCCGCGGCAGTGAGCAATATCAAATCCGATCAAAGTAACGCGCAGGTTGTGGACGCGCGAAGCATTGGCGTGGACTGCTCGGGAACGAACGATAGCGCTGCCGCGTTAAACGATTTGGCGGCGGGCGGCGGGCTTGCCGGCTTGAAACTAGTTTTTCCGGCTGGGGGTAAGGGTGGGCCATGCTTAGTCACGCTCGGAAGCACTTGGAAAATCTATAACGCCACTTCTTTTACCATTGACGGTGGAACGCGTTGTGGGCTTCCCGGCAACTGTACACACTTCAAATACATTGGATCGTCAGGCGGCGCCGTAATCGATATGGAGCATGTTTTCGGTTTTGAGGTTAAGAATGTGCTCATTGATGGCAACGGGACTGCCGCTACTGGCTTAATCGTTGACCAAGACGGGCCGGGCGAAATCGCCACTTACGACGGAATCTTTGAAGGCGTGCTTTTTCACGCGAATGCCAGTAACTCGTCTGGCCCTCACGATGGCTGGGTTGGATTGTCGGTATCGCCTACAAGTACCGCAAATGTGGCAGACATTCGCGTCATTGATTCTGCGTTTGAGTGTGTTCGTACGGGCGGCGGCCGAGGCACTATCGGTTACGGCCTGGGTCTTATCAATGGCTCTCGCAATGCTCTGCTGGAAGTTGTCCGGCACAACTATTTCGAGCATTGTGGGTATGGTATTTATCAGAAAAACGGTGGGGCGATCATCGAGGAGAACACCTTTGGCGGCGATGCGTCCACCATTGACGACATCTATTTGACAGGAACCTCGTCTCACGAACGCGTAGTCGGCAACTGGTCGGAATCCCAACTTGGTTTGTCGAATCAATTTTTCAAGGCAGCATTTCAAGACGTGAGCGGGCCGGGCATTGAAATTTCAGGGAATCAGATTCCGCTCAACGGCGGATGTGCTCTCGACATCGGTGACAATTCCATCTTCAGCAGTGAACCTAATGTTTGGTATAACGGCGCAGCAGGGCAGGGAAAACAATCGGCCAAGGCATGCGCGACCACGAGCGGATTTTCCTTCACCTGGTCGGGTCCGAGCGGACTCTCCTGGCCGGAAGATGTTACTGAGACGCTGACCGCTGGTATTTTCCTGCCGGGATCATTGACAAACGGCCCGAGCGCGGGAATGATCGCGAATTCCGGAGCCGCCATTGCGCAGGGTGTGCCCTTAAGGTGGATCGGGGCGGCGACGGTCGTCGGGACCACAGCCAGCGACACAGCACCGGGGATTGCGGTTGGGGTCGCGGCGAATGCTCCGGGTGCCTCCGGCAGGCCCACATATGTTATGACCTCTGGCTACATCTTGATGGCGGCGGATGGTGATTGTTCCGTGGGACAATTCGTCGTCGTGAGCCACGAGAATTCGGGAAGCGTTCAATGTACCGGTAGCTACGCAGTTGGCACGGTGATCGGCGTGGCGCTGCTTGGAAAGAAGAACCGCGGCGTGTATGTTCAGATCGGATTGCGATGAGTGAAATTTTGAAGCGCGGGTTGAGATCGAAATTTTGAAGCGTGTCCTTATTGTCGGCGCGGATTTTGCGCCCAGCAGCTACCCTCCGGCGTTGCGTATCCGCTATTTTGCGCAGCACTTGAAAGAATTCGGCTGGGAGCCGGTCATTCTGACCACCGACCCACGTTATTACGAAACCGAAATTGATGAAGAGAACGGGAAGTTGCTTCCGACGGATCTAGAGGTGATTCGTACGCGGGCGATACCTGCGTCGCTGACGCGGAAGTTTCGATTCGGAGACCTGGGCCTGCGCAGCCTGTGGCACCATTGGCGGGCGATCAACCGCATTTGCCGTGACCGGCGAGTGAACTTAATCTTTGTTCCAATTCCGCCGTACCCGAGCATCGTCTTGGGCCGGCTTGCGCATGCGCGATTCGGGATTCCTTATGTGATCGACTATATCGATCCGTACGTCACGGAATATTACTGGAAACTTCCTCGCTCGCGGCGGCCGCCGAAGCACGCGCTTGCCTATTACATCGCGCGAATTGTCGAGCCATTTGCTTTGAAGCGGGCCGCGGCCGTGGTCGGAGTGGACACTTCCTATACGGAGGATTTGTTTGTCCGCTATCCGTGGCTGGCGGCAAAGTCGGAAAGCATTCCTTATGGTGGCGAGCCTTCCGACTTTGAATATCTGCGCAAGCATCCACGCGCCAATCCGGTATTTGATCGGCAGGATGGATTTCTGCACTTGAGTTATGTGGGACGCGGCGGGCCTGATATGCTGCCGTCCCTTCGGGCCGTGTTTCAAGCTGTGATCGTCGGATTGAAACGATGGCCTGATTTATTTCGCCGCTTGCGCATGAACTTTGTCGGCACAACTTATGCGCATCGGGCAGCGGAAGAATATCAGGTACTTGGATTGGCAAAAGAAATGGGAGTTGAGCAATGTGTGGACGAGCATCCGGGGCGGGTGGCTTATCTGACTGCGATTCAGATCATGCTCGACTCGCATGCACTGCTGGCTGTCGGTTCTGAATCGGTGCATTACACGGCTTCAAAGATTTTTCCCTGCATTCTGGCGGCTCGGCCGCTGCTGGCTGTGTTTCACGAAAAGAGCAGCGTGGCAACGATCTTGAAAGAAACACAGGCCTGCGACGTGATCGAATTTAGTGCAACGCGGCCGGTCTCGGCCACGGTGGAGGATATTGCCGGACAGCTTCGAAATCTGCTGGCGTTGCCGCCGAATTCTTGTCCGCCCACAAGATGGGAGGTGTTCGAACGCTACACGACCAAAGCTATGACCGGCCGACTGGCGGCGGTTTTCGACGCGACAGTCGGCTCAAGCGTGGCTGGGCCGCCGATGGTGCGTGAAGTCAGCGGCTGATAACATTAGCGCCGTGCCGGCCACTCGATTGGCGATTGTTGCTACTCATCCGATCCAATACCACGCGGCGTGGTATCGCTTGCTGGCGGCGCATCCGGAATTGGAGATCCACGTTTACTACTGCCACCGGGCGACTCCCGCCGAACAAGCCAATGCGGGATTTGGGGTGGAGTTCGACTGGGACGTGCCGCTGCTTTCGGGATATCCGTTTAGCTTTCTGAAAAATGTGGCTCGCGTTCCCGGAGATGGGCGATTCGGGGGATTCGATACACCGAAGATCAAGGAGATCATCCGACGGCACGAGTATGACGTGGTGATGGTTAACGGATGGAATTACAAAAGCGCGTGGCAAGCCATCCGGGCATGCTGGAAGACCGGAGTCAAAGTTTTGGTGCGGAGCGATTCTCATTTGCACACGCCGCGCGGATTCTTTGCGAGAATCGCCAAAGCTGCCGTTTATCCGCGATTTGTTTCACGTTTCGATGGCTGCCTGGCGGTGGGGAAATGGTCGAGAGAATATTTCCTGCGTTATGGGGCGAAACCGGAACGGGTTTTTCTTGTTCCTCATGCCGTGGACAATTTGTTTTTTAGTTGTGGAGCGGAGCGCGCGAGGCCGATGCGTAGCGAGCTGCGCAAGAAATGGGGTCTGGATCCTGAGGCGATTGTGTTTGCGTTTGCGGGTAAGTTCATCGAGAAGAAACGTCCCATGGATGTTGTGCGGGCCGTCGATCTGGCGGCGCGGCGAGGCTCGCGACTTCAAGGTCTCATGATTGGCGACGGGCCACTGCGGCGGTCTGGCGAGGAGTACGTTCGGAGTCGTGGCGCTCCCGTTTCGTTTGCGGGATTTGTGAATCAATCGCAAATACCATCGGCCTACGCGGTGTGCGACGCGCTTGTGCTGCCGTCTGACGGGGGCGAGACCTGGGGTTTGGTGGTGAATGAAGCCATGGCATGCGGACTTCCGGCGATCGTGAGCGACCAGGTTGGATGCGGGCCCGACCTGATCGTTGCGGGAAAAACGGGCTTCCTATTTCCGCTGGGTGAAGTGGAGGCTTTGGCTAGTCAGATGTTTCAGATGGCGGAGAACCCGGCGCGGCTGGCGGAAATGGGCGCCTGTGCGGCGAGAATGATCAACAATTATTCTTCGGAAGCAGCGGTGGACAATCTTGTTGAATGCCTGAAGACGATTTGAATTGAGCGCTCTGTGACGTTACGAAGCAATCTGAATTCGGTACGGGCCCGGCCGGTCTTGGTGTACGCCGGTGTCCCGTTGCTGGTCACGGCGTCTCTGTGGGCGACCAGTTCGAACCAGCTTTCACTCCCGGACATCGTGGCTGCGCTGATACTCGGGTGGATTCCCTGGGCGTCTTATCAACAGTGGTATCGGGGATCCAGGCAGGAGTTGCCGCTGTTTAGTCTGATTGCCGCCATGTATTGGGTCGCTTATGTGCTGCCACTCTTTTGGAGTGGTCGCACCATCGGTTTGGTTACCGGCAATCATCGGCTGTCAGAGCAGGCGATTGCTCGAGCGATGTATTTGGCGGTCATTGGTGTTGTGGCGATTTGGCTGGGCATGAGGGTCGCGGCAAATTGGCGGTGGGAACCTTCTTTTTTGGTTGGCATTCCACAGAATCCCTGGCGTTGGAACTATTTGCGAATCGTTTTGGTTGCTGCAGCCCTGATGAGGATATTGATTCCGATTACGGCTTGGGGAGAAGGTGGGCGGCAGATCATTGTGAATATCGAGATCTTTGTCGCCAGCATTGCCTTTGTCATTCTGCTGCGGTCCTGGCTTAGCGGCGTGGCTATGGGCGTAGACAAGATTCTGGTGAGCGGCTACTTTCTCGTCGCACTCGTTGTGGGTCTATCTTCTGGATGGCTGGGAAGCTTTGTGGGACTTGGCATCATTTGTGTCGCCAGCTACGTCTACGCGCGAAACAAATTTCCCGTAGTTGCGCTGCTGGTCGTTTTGCCGGTGGTGATGTTTCTGCAGCCGGGAAAGGCGAAGTTTCGGGAAGTTTATTGGAAAGGCGGGCCCGCGGAGAGCTATACGAGCAGTTATTCGGAACGGATCGGACTCTGGATGGAGGCGTCATCGCGAGCCTGGGGCCGTGCGCTGACTGATTCTACTGGCGCCGGTTTTCGAGAATTGGGCGGGGCTACGCTGTCGCGGCTGTCTTTACTTGAACAGACTGCGAATGTGATTGAGATGACTCCGGCACAGGTGCCGTACCAGTATGGCCGTTTGTATTCGTACCTGCCTATCACATTTGTTCCACGCTTCCTTTGGCCCGAGAAGCCCTCAGTCGCAGATGCCAACAAGTGGTACCAGGTGTCTTATCTGCTGACGGCGCCAGCTAATATCGAGAGTGTCGGGATTTCGGTTGGCACGCTCGCGGAAAGCTACATGAATTTTGGCTGGGTGGGGCCGGTTTTTGTGATGTTCAGCCTGGGCGTTTTTCTTGGAGTGCTGAAAAAGCTTTTTATGCGAAAGGCGTCTGGCTTGCTGCTCAGCAGTATTGGTGTGGCGCTTTCGCCCGGGTTGCTCGCGGTGGAATCCCAGATGGCGGTGTACGTTTCGGGATTGGTGCAGGAAGTACTGTTCGCATTGATTGCGCTTGCCCCGGTAATGATCGTTATTCGTCGCGACCGCGTTGTACCCGGCGCTCCTGTTTCCAGGGCCGGAGTGATGAGCTGCTGAGAGCTTCAACGGGAGGATCAATTCAAGTTTTGGTGTTTTCCTGGAAGCATTCGACCGCAAAGGCGAATGAGGCCGCGAAAAGTGGTCCTGCCACATTAAATATCGGGCGTCCGATGTTTCCCGCCGATAGAAACGGCTGAGTAGGATCGGGTCCCGGGTCGTTGTACACGAACAATGCTAACGTGATCACGGCGGCACCCAGCACCGCCCAGCGCCACTGTTTCGGGATCTGTTTTGGCGCCAGGAATACAAATGGAAGCCAGATGATCGTAATCCACAGATTCCAGCCGACGGCTACATGAAGCAGACTGGTCGCAACACTGCCAGAGGCGTGTTCATGCGAAAGCACATTCCACGGGAACACCAGATCGTGGTCGATCACGGAGTGGAGCACTGAGACCGTGGATAGACCGACGATGGCCATCGCGATTACTGCAAGAGTCTTCTTCTTTCGTGCCGCCGGATCCAGGAGCAACCACGATAGTGCGAAAACCGTGCCAATCGGTATGAATGTTTCCTTGCTGAGCGCGGCCACCAAAGCGATCGGTGGGAGAAACATCCATTTGTTGCGCAGCAACGCCCAGGTTAGCAAGGCAAAGAAAAATGCGTCGGCGGAATCAACCAGCGCGCTTAGCTGGTAGTTGGAAACCGTGAAGTTTAGTAGATATCCGAATGCCGCTACAACGGCCATCGTAGATTTGCGGGACATTCCATACACGAGGATGCTCACCAGAAAAGCCGTGGCCGCGCAGAAGATCGAATTAACCATCAGGAGGGAAAAGGCCGCAGGGTCCCAGCTCCCGAGCCGTCCGCGGACCATCCAGTAAATAGGCTTTGCCAGGAAGGGAACGAGCACGCGATACTTCCAGTGTCCGCTCGCTGCTGCAGGTCCAGACTGGACCAGCCTATAGTACTGCACGCTGTCCGATAGTCCGGGGATCGAGGTTGGGTCGTACCGATTGAGCGTGGGGTAGCCGAGTCCAAAGCAAATCAAGAACAAAAGTGCGGCCCAGGCTGACAATGCAACTTTGTTTTTGGTGCTCGTCAACTTCGACCGAACCTTCCGCGGGAACAGTTCCGCTTCGTCCCGGAGTTCTGAATTTTATTCGATGGCAATAGAAGCTCGTTGCAGGAGCGGCGAAAGGGCGTGCCGAAAACGATCCATGAAATGCTCCTGCAGAAAAACGGATTGTACTCTTGCTCTACACGCCTGCCCCAGGCGGGCGGCAAACTGTGGGTCAGAAAGAACCGGAATCGCGGCTCGGGCGATGCCGTCGCCATTCAGATCCTCAGCAAATACAGCGCCAGTTCCCTCTGGGAACAGTTCTTCGGTCACGGTTCCGGCTAGACCCAGGACGGGAACGCCGAAACTGGCAGCTTCCACGCCGGCGAGACCGAATCCTTCGCCTCGCGACGCAAAGAAGAGCAGCCGGCATTTGCGATACATCGCGTCGCGATCGGCATCGCTGAGCCGGCCGCAGAACTCGATTCCCTCGATGCGTTCCTGGGATACCCGGCTGCGCAGACGGAGTTCGTCATCACCCGTGCCAACGATCATCAGCCTTGCGCCGGGTACAGCGGCTCGAATGCTCGGCCATGCATCAATCACCGCATCATGTCCTTTGTAGCGTTCTATTCCAAGAATGCGCCCCACGATGAGTCCTACAGGCTCTGACAAACGTACATCAGCTGGCTGAGATTGGTCGGGCACTCCCAGCCATGTCACTTGGACTTCAGGCAACCAGGGATTGAAGCTTCTTGCCTGAGCCACCGTGGTCGCTGAATTGCTCAGAAGAAGATCGGCTTGGAGTAGCGCTTCTCGTCTGCGTCCGGACAATGGCATCCATACCTCGACGCCATGCAGGAATACGACGTAAGGAACACGCCTCAGCAGGGGATTCACTCGATGCAACACAGCCAGGTGCACATGGTCGTAAATCACTAAGTCAACATGTTTCAGGCTGCCCCAGAGGGTTCGCCAAAGAATGGTCGAGATCCGCAATAGACGAGGCCAAAAGGGAGGATGTTGCCAGAGTTGCACTTCCGCGTCCGGCTCAAGCGCCGACACCATCGCCTGTACCACCACGCCGATGCCTCCGTAACGCGTGCCCGGCCCGGAAGTAACGAAAGCCACTGTAGGACGCAACCAGCCACCATTAAATTCGCGAATTCTCCGCGCTTTGAGCCGCGCGAACGATTTCTACAGCATGAAGAGTTGGCAATAGTATCATGCCTTTTCCGAATGAGAGTCTTGCACGTGTCTCCGTCGTTTTATCCGGCCCATGTCTATGGCGGACCCACGCAGTCCACCAATGAGCTGTGCCGAAGCCTGGCGAAGTTGGGTTGCGAAGTGCGGGTGCTGACCACCGATGCGGACGGATTACACAAAGTGCTGGACGTGGAAAAACAAAGGGACGTCCGGGTTGAAGGTTTCACTGTTCGATACTGTCGACGACGTTTTCGCCATTCGGTTTCCCCAATGCTAGTGCGGTTGCTGCGATCATACGCTGCCTGGGCCGATGTAGTTCACCTCCAGTACGTGTACAGTTTTCCAACCTTGCCAACTCTCTTTCAGTGCCGTTTAGCCAGCAAGCCAGTCATCTGGTCGCCGCAGGGCGCTTTGTCGCGTTGGCAAGGTTCGTCCCGGCGCGGAGCAAAGGCGGTCTGGGATTTCTTGTGGTATCACGGAGCCGATCTGTCCAATCTGACGGCGCAACTAGCCTCGCAATCGGAGCAGCAGGATGCTTTAGCTAGATTTCCCAAACTTAAGACCTGCGTGATTCCCAACGGAGTTGATGTTCCTTCCGATCTTCATCCTACCGAGCGGACGGGAGATCTTCGGCTGCTCTTCATCGGACGGTTGGATCGGATCAAGGGTATCGAACAGCTACTGCGAGCTTGTGGCAATCTTTCAGCGAAAGACAATTTTCCTTGGCGGTTAGCCATTGCAGGGTGGGGAAACTCGGACTACGTCGCGTACATCAAGCAACAAATCACAAGTCTGGGACTGCAGGAGCGGGTTCGTGTGCTTGGAGCGGTATTGGGCGAAGGCAAAAAGAGACTGTTCGAAGACACCGATGTGGCAATTGTTCCCTCCCATAGCGAAAGTTTTGGCATTGTGATCGCTGAGGCTCTTGCTCACGGAGTGCCCGTGATCGCCAGCAAGGGAACTCCCTGGAGCGGCTTGCAGGATAGGGAATGCGGGCTGTGGGTGGAGAACGATCCCGACAGCTTGGCGAATGCCATTCGTAACATCAGCGTCATGCCAATGCGCGACATGGGGCTGCGTGGGAGAGATTGGATGCAAACGGAGTTCACCTGGGACTCGGTTGGCCGACGCATGTTGGATTTGTACTGTGAATCGGTGAGTGCTTAAGCCTGATTTCTTTACTGGACAAAGCCCTTGTCTGACGCGCCCTTCGGACATATACTGATCCGCCTGCGGGTGGAACTCGCATTTACTCCCTCCCTCCGCCACACTCCATTGATTGGGGTGGCTTCACAGACTCGGCCGCATGCGAAGAACTCGCAGCCAGCGCGGCCGGAGCTTTTAATAACTCAGGAGCAAGTGGTTTGCACGTCTTGGGAATTAATGCCTATCACGGCGATGCCGCCGCTGCCATCATTAAAGATGGCCAACTTATAGCTGCGGTCGAAGAGGAACGATTCAATCGAAAAAAGCATTGCGCCGGCTTTCCGGCGGAGTCGGTCCGCTATTGCCTGGAAGTGGCCAAAGTTCCGTTGGAAGAAATCGATCACATAGGAATCTCGCGCGACCCGTCTGCTCATTTATATAAGAAAGTTCTTTTCTCGCTGAAGCGGTTGAAGAATCTCTCGGGCCAAATTATGGAGCGGCTGGCGAACGCTGCCAAGGTCAGGGATCTGCGGAAAGAACTTACAAGCGCACTTGGAACCTCATCCGAATTGTGCGCTCAGTTTCACAATGTGGAGCACCACAAGGCGCACATGGCCAGTTGTTTCTTCGTATCGCCATTTGAACGCGCAGCGATTCTATCGATCGATGGTTTTGGCGACTTCATCAGCACAATGTGGGGGAGCGGGGAAGGAAAGAGCATGCAGGTACTCGGTCAGGTGGAGTATCCGCATTCTGCAGGAATTGTTTATACCGCGACCAGCCAATACCTGGGATTTCCAAAATACGGAGATGAAGGCAAGGTGATGGGGCTGGCGCCATACGGAAAGGCTCGTTACCTGGCCGAGTTCAGAGAAATTATTAGAAGCGATGACTGTGGTTTCAAACTCAACCTTGATTTCTTTCGGCACGATTCGGAGGGAGTCGATATGACATGGGACAACGGCTCTCCAACTATTGGCCGAATCTTCTCTAACAAGTTTATCGAGACTTTCGGCTCCGCTCGGTTAAAGGACGAACCACTGACATCGCGGCATGAGGACATCGCTGCTTCGCTGCAAGCTCGCTTGGAAGAAGTAAGCTTCGAGATCCTGCGACGACTGTACGACCGAACAAAGCTCGACCGATTGTGCCTCGCCGGAGGGGTTGCGTACAACTCGGTGATGAATGGAAAAATTCCGTTGCACACGCCTTTCAATGAGCTCTACATTCAGCCCGCGGCTGGAGATGCCGGCACCGCGATCGGTGTGTGCTATTACATCCACAACTCGACCCTGGGGCGACCGCGTTCTTATGTGATGGAAAATGCTTATACCGGACCTGCGTTCTCGAACCACGAGATCGCTTCGGTGTTAAAACGAAACGGCCTGGCGGGACGAGAACTGAGCCAGCGCGAACTTACTCAGACCGCGGCGCAGGCGATTGCGGATGGCAAGATTATTGGATGGTTCCAGGGACGTATGGAGTTCGGTCCACGGGCACTGGGAAACCGTAGCATTATCGTCGATCCCCGGCGCGGCGATATGAAAGACATCTTGAATGCGCGGATTAAAAAGCGCGAACCGTTTCGGCCTTTCGCTCCATCCGTGCTCGAGGAACGAGTAGGCGAATATTTTGAGCAGACCCATCCGTCTCCGACCATGTTGATGGTCTATCAAGTGAAGGCCGAGAAGCGTACCGTAATTCCTGCGGTCACACACGTGGATGGTTCCGGACGTTTGCAGACGGTTTCGAGCAGGGATAATTTTCTTTATCACCAATTGATCTCTGATTTTGAGAAGATGACCGGGGTGCCGGTGGTGCTGAATACATCTTTCAACGAGGACGAGCCTATCGTTTGTAATCCGCAAGAAGCCATTGAATGTTTTCAGCGGACGCGGATGGACTCGCTGTTTCTGGGGAATTACTTGATCGAGCGGTAGAAGCAGTTACAACTATAGCGATGAAATTATTGATTCTGAACCAGGCATTCTATCCCGATGTGGTTTCGTCGGCGCAGCATGCAACCGACTTGGCCGTCGCTCTCGCTGACGCGGGCCATGAAGTCACCGTAATTTGCAGCCAGCGAGCTTACGATGATCCGTCGACCGTTTTTCCCCGCTACGAAATGTGGAAAGGGATCAGAATCGAGCGCGTAAGCTCGACCGGACTGGGCAAGGGCGCAAAATGGCGGAGAGCCGTCGATTTCGCAACTTTTATTGCCACTTGTGCTTTTCGTCTTCTGCTTTCTTTCCGGGTTGACGTTGTTGTCAGCCTGACGTCTCCGCCATTGCTTCCATTTATTGCGGCATTAGCCGTACCGCTCAAGGCAAAACGACTCGTCTTCTGGTCGATGGATCTGAATCCGGACGAAGCCATTGCTGCGCGATGGCTTCGCGCAAACTCCCCAGTTGCTCGTCTCCTCTCATCCCTGTTGTCACACAGTTTGAAGAAGGCCGATCGAATCATCGCGCTGGATCGTTTCATGAAACAACGGATTGAGGCGAAGGGTATCGATGATAAGAAAATCATCGTGATTCCGCCTTGGTCGCATGACGAATACGTAGCTTTCGATGCTACCGGACGAGAGGAATTTCGAGCACGCTACGGTTTGACCAACAAGTATGTCGTAATGTATTCCGGTAATCACAGCCCGTGCCATCCGCTTGGCACACTCCTGCGAGCCGCAGAACGACTGGCGAGTCGAGACGAAATCGTCTTTTGCCTGGTCGGCGGCGGTAGTGAGTTTCGAAAGATGCAACAAGAGTCACATCTGCTTGGCGCAAGAAATATCCTATGCATCCCTTACCAGCCGATCACGAAATTGGCTGCGTCTTTGTCCGCTGCGGATTTGCACGTCGTGGTCATGGGGGATCCCTTCGTTGGCATCGTGCACCCTTGCAAGATCTACAACATTCTGGCGGTGGGTAGACCTTTTCTTTATGTGGGGCCGAGCGAGAGTCATGTTGGCGATATTCTCGCCAAAGTTCCCGGCGCGGGGTTTGCGCATCGCCACGGAGATGAGGAACAAATTGTGGCCAGCATAACGGCGGCTTGCGCGCGGCGCGGCCACAACGGGGTAGTGAAGATCGCGGAGCAATTTTCCCACAAGAGGCTCGTGCCCGAGATGGTGTCCACCATTGAGGAACTGATGGGCGAGTATCAGAGGCGGAAAAAGCCCCAGACCGAGGAGCGACCGCCGGGGCAGCAGGACTCGGAGGCTACCCGCTTGCTGGGATAAAAATCGATTGCGATTTAGTCGGCGTTTTCTTACTTCGAAGTTGTTTCCGTTTCCAGATCGTCGGACAAGCAGGCTCGCAACTTGTCGGCGAGAGTGCCAACGTTTTCTTCGTGGAACATGGACAGATGGCCGCCGCTGACCCGATGAACTTTCCAGCCGCCAGAAACCAGGCGATACCAGGCCGTGTCCGGAGACTGGCAGTCGTCGGACTGAAAAAATAGCACTCGTCCTGGATAAGGCCGGGGTTTCGAGAAATATGATCTCGGCTCTTCGACCACATCGGGATCGTTTAGCAGTTTATCCACTTTTACTTTCAGCCCCATGGATTGTTGGACTCTCCAGCGAAGAAGCTTTAGCTGGCGCGCGAAGGCCTTGCAGCGGCGATAAACAAATCCCGGAGTCCCTTTAATCCCGCCCTGCAGTAATTCGTTCCAGAGCATCTCAAGTTTTGTCGACGGAATTCTCGCACCGGATTCAGCCAAGGGAAGGTGTCGGGGAAATGGCGAGGGTGCATCCAATAACGCGAGCATTGCCACTTCATGTCCCTGAGCGACGAGCTGCCGGGCCATTTCGTAAGCGACCACGCCGTCGATGCATAGTCCCGCCAGGTAATACGGACCTGTCGCTTGGATTTCGCGCAGGTAGCGCACCAGTTCCGCAGCTCCGTCTTCGATTCTGAACGGAACTTGGAATCGGCCGGCCTCGGAAACCGGCACTCGCAGGCCCAGTACCGGCCGATCTGGATACAGGCGTTTTGACAGAGGCAGCCACAATGGGCCGGCGTCCACACAGAACAGGGGAGTTCTAGAGCCCTCCGGCTGAAGCGCGATCACAGCCGGGTGGACATCCCTTGACCTCCCGGCCGCTAGGTGGACAGTCTTCGCCGGAGCGCTTTCCGGTGTACAACTTCCTCCGTATCGCAAACTCATTCAGCAGATCCGATTGGCAATTCGGTAGGAATGGCCCTGCTATCTGTCCCATGGTGCAAATGAGCGGGCCATCCTGAAACCCGCCAAGGCAGCACATTATACGCCTAGATTATCTCGATTCGTGCCTCCAAACATGAGCAACTCGTTTCGGAGTGCGCACTCCGACGTAGCGCAATCCGCGGCCAAACAGCTTTCGTCAATCCTTCCACACCGATTTTCCTTTTTGAATCTGTGCAGACGAAACGGGTGTAGAATGGCCGCGCCTTGGAATCAAGAGAGGACAATCCTGATGAATGGTTTCACTATGCAGTGGCAGCGTGCCACGGGCAGGGTATTGCTCGCAGTTCTGGTCACCCTTATGCTGGCAATCACGGCGTCAGCCAGCAGCACCGAACAAGCAATTTATACCTTTACTGGCGGTAGTAGCGACGGCAGTAATCCGCTCTCAGCCTTGATCGCGGATAAAGCAGGCAATCTCTATGGCACGACCCTCACCGGCGGCGGCAACCCACACTGCAGCCCGTTTGGTCAGTCTTGTGGTGTTGTTTTCCAACTCGCGCCCAACTCGGGTGGTGGTTGGACAGAAAAAGTACTCTACACCTTCACCGGTGGCGCCGATGGAGGATACTCCTACAACAGCCTGGTGATGGATGCCAATGGCAATCTCTACGGCACGACTGATCTCGGCGGAACTCCCACCGGCGGTTGCCCGGGCGGGACTTGCGGCACCGTTTTCGAGTTGAGCCCGCCCAAACAAAAAGGAGGAAGTTGGAAGGAGAAAGTGCTTTACAGTTTTTGTAGTCAATCGGGATGCACCGACGGAGCCTATCCGCAAGACCGGCTGATCCTGGATAAGCAAGGCAACATTTACGGCACTACGAACGTCGGTGGTCTGTCGGGAGGTTGCAACACCAGCGGTTTTGGCGGCTACGGATGTGGAGTCGTATTCAAGCTGACGCACGGCAAGAAAGGTTGGAAGGAGAGCGTACTCTATACCTTCAATGGCGCGTCGGACGGCGGCTTTCCGTATGCGGGTGTCATTTTTGACAAAGTTGGCAACCTCTACGGCACGACCAATGGCGAAGGCGGCAGCGGAGCGGGTACCGTATATCAATTGAAGAAGGGCGCCCACGGCTGGACAGAAAACACACTCTATTCTTTCACCGGAGCTGCCGATGGCGGTTACTCAGTTGCTCCGTTGACCATGGACACGAGAGGCAATTTGTACGGCACTGCGCAATCTGGCGGCGCTAATTTTTATGGCACCGTATTCGAACTCAAACACGCCAATGGCGGTTGGACGGAGAGTACGCTTTATACCTTCACCGGTGGACAAGACGGAGGTTATCCCTCAGCTAGCCTGGTGCTAAAGGGAAAGAGTTTGTACGGAACGTCCTGGGGTGGGGGGAATAAGTCTGGATGTTTTTACGGCTGCGGCGCCGTTTTCAGCTTGAGTCGGAGCAGCAACGGTTGGAACGAAACGACCCTGTACTCATTTCAGGGCGGGGCGGATGGGGGCGAGCCCGACAATGCCGTGCTGTTCGACAGCAAAGGCAATCTGTACGGCACAACCACTATCGGCGGCGACCACGGAGCTTATGGCGTGGTGTACGAGATCACTCACTAAGTTGCCTCGGCGAAGTATTGTTGCGGGCAGGTCCGGTTTCGCTAATCTGAAATTCAGGACCTGACCGAATCTCCGTGCTGCGCCGTTGTCTCACCGTTCAGGGAATTCGGTACACGGCTGCTTGGCTGGTGAGCGCGACGATCTCTCCCAAGCTCAAAACGCTCTTCACCTTACTGCTGGGAACGTAAAGGATGTCATTGGGCTGCACCGCGATATCGGCTTGTTTGCCTCTCAGCATTTTTCCCAATGGCACCGGTATTTCGTGTAGCCCACTGGTGCTCTGGCGCATCATGGTAGTCTTGCCTTCCGATGCCAGATGGGTCGGGCCGCCCGCGGCAGCCATGACCTGCAAAACCGTGAATCCGCCACTGGAATTGGAAGCGTAGCCACCCGGCCGATACACTTCACCCAACACATATACAATTCCAGCTTTGGGTACGATCACAGTGTCGCCGGGCTGAAGTTCGAGGTTGTTGTTTGCCATCGCTACCGGATCTTTTGGAAACTCAATGGTGGTGAGATCTGCCGTTCCCCGGTGCGAGATCGTAATTGAGTTTCCCGCTTTGTCCGTAAGACCTCCGGCCGTCTGCAGAATGTCCAACAGACGATGTGCTCCGAGGGCGGAATAGACGCCAGGCTTATTCACCTCGCCGACGACCGAGATCTGACCAGCCGAATATTCCTTCACGAACACCGCAACTTGGGGATGATTGAGAATGTTCTTTTGCTGCAAGTTTGCAGCAATTGCCTGTCCCGCCTCAGCGCTGGTCAGACCAGCAATTTGAACACTTCCAAGCAGAGGGATGAAGATGTTGCCATCGTTGTCCACTCGGCCGTGGGCGGAAAGGTCGGAGGCGGAAAAAATTGTAATCTCGAGTTCGTCCCCGGGCCCGATGCGAAGATTTTGCTTCTCATTCTCCGCAGACTTACCCGTGGACACCGTGGGCGGCGGCGATTGCGCCCAACAAAATAGACTTACCCCAAAAAAAGCCGCCAGCAAACGCACCGAAGCCGAATTCCCGTAGAGTCGCATCCCGCGCAGATTCTACGCCGTTAACAGGTTCATTAACAACCAGGATCACTTATTCGAAGTGCATACTTTTGCAGAATTATGTATGGTTCACTGCGCCTGGCAAAAAAAGACCCGCCGCTGAAAAATGTCATTGCCAGAAATCCATACCTCAGATATTGTTGCTCCGCGAAATGATGCGCTAGAAGCCGGACCCACTGGTGCCACGTACCCCCATACGTGTTCTACCGCTGGGGTTAATTAGCGTTCATCGATCGTTTTCATCGACAGCAAACTCAGTTTTTTCTCGGAACATTTTTCGTCAGGTCTGTCTGTTGTTCGGGGGGAACAGGATTGACGATTTTATACTTGGCAGTCTTTGGGATCGCACTGATATTTTCTTTGATTCTTACCCGCTGTGTGAGGGGAGCCGCAACCGCGCGTGGGTGGGTCAGTGTTCCGGATCCGGAGCGGTATCTTCATCCCGCACCCCTGCCGCGACTGGGTGGTATTGCGGTATATCTTGCTTTCTTCGCGGCGTCACTGTTTCTCCTTCTAGTCGGGCGTTTTGGGTACCACTCGGGCTTAGGTTTCTCTCTGCGACCAACTCTGCCGATTGTCCTGGGTAGTTTCGTCATCTTGCTGCTCGGCACGTGGGACGACATCCGTGGACTCGGACCATACTCAAAGATCGTCGTTGAATGCGTGGCGGGATTGATCCTGTTCTCGGGAGGTTTCCGATTCGTTCACTTCGCAGTCTTGTTTGGAACCCGCGACCTGCCGTGGTATGTCGATCTCGCATTTACGCTTTTCTGGGTTCTGGCGATTACCAATGCTTTCAACTTGATCGACGGCATTGACGGTCTGGCAGCGGGTTCGGCGTTGTTTTCGACCGTTGCGGTTTTCGTCGTAGCCCTGGTGAGCCATGCCTCGCTCACTTCATTTTTGGCCATTGCGCTCTCGGGCGCGATTCTGGGTTTTCTGCATTACAACCTCAACCCAGCGACCATCTTTCTCGGCGACTCGGGCAGCCTCTTTATCGGTTTCATGTTGAGCGCCCTGGCGCTGCAAAGCGCGCAGAAGGCTCCTACGATTCTGGCCGTAGCTATCCCCGTAGTTTCATTTGGCCTGCCGATTCTGGAAACGATTCTTTCCGTTGTGCGGCGATTGATCTCGGGACGACCTATATTTTCCGCGGACGAGCAACATATTCACCATAAGCTGCTGGCCCGCGGCTTCTCTCAACGTAAAGTGCTGGTCATTCTTTATGCCGTTTCTGCAATTTTTGGACTAGTGAGCCTTTTTCTGCTCCGTCCGGGCAGTGCTGCGATCGGAATTGTTTTTATGGTCTTGGGCATCGGAATCTGGCTGGGCGTTCAGCACCTCGGCTACCCGGAATTTGGAGAACTCCGTCGCGTGGCCCAGCGCACGATGGATCAGCGCCGAGTGTTTGTGAATAACCTCGCCGTCCGCCGCGCGATCGAAGAACTGCAACGAGTGCAGGACTTCGATCAACTCTACGGCGTGCTGGTTTCGGCATTTAGCGAAAACGATTTTGACGCCTTCGAATTGCGCCTCCATTCGCTCGCCAGGTTCCCAGAAATGCGATCGTTCGACAACATGGCGCAGCGTGATGGTGACCCGATCTGTCTGTGGTGGAGGAAGCCTGGAAGTCTTGTACGGGGCTCCGGTTACGGTTGGTGCGTCAGTTTGGACCTGATGAGCGATGAACATCCGGCTGGTGGGTCTTTAATCATCTATCGACACTACAACGAACGAGCCTTGCAATTGGATGTGAACCTGTTGACCGCCGAGTTTCCCGGAGCGCTGGCGGAGGCTTTAGCTCGCGCACGAGTCGGAACTAAGCGCATCGGTGCTGCGAGCGAAAAAGAGGCGAGGGCCGAAGCTGTCGCGGAAGTAAGTTGAGTCGGTTTGAAAATACGCGGGAAGAATGGAGATTAAGTGAACGATCATCTGATCGTAGTCGCCGGGGCAGGAGGCTTCGTCGGCGGGAGTCTTGTCGCTGAGCTTCGCAAACAAGGATGCCAGCGAATTCGCGCAGTTGATATCAAGCCCCCGCAAGATTGGTATCAACGCTTTGGCGATGTCGAGAATCTGTCATTGGATCTGAACATTCGGGAGAACTGCGAAACAGCGGCCAAGGATGCATACGAGATTTACAATTTTGCCGCGAACATGGGAGGAATGGGATTCATCGAGCAGAACAAAGCTCTCTGTATGCTCTCGGTGTTGATCAACACGCAGTTGTTAATGGCAGCTACAAAGTTCGGCGTCCAACGGTACTTCTATGCCTCTTCTGCCTGTGTCTATAACGCTGATAAGCAAAAGAGTTTTGATGCGCCCTTGCTAAAAGAGGAGGATGCGTACCCTGCGCAGCCAGAAGATGGTTATGGCTGGGAGAAACTTTTTTCCGAGCGCATGTGCAGACACTTCCGGGAAGACTTCAATCTACAGACGCGCGTAGCGCGTTTTCACAACGTGTACGGTCCCTGGGGAACGTGGTTTGGAGGGCGCGAGAAGGCTCCGGCCGCGATTTGCCGAAAGGTGATTGAATCGAAGTTAACCGGCAAACAGGAAATTGAAATCTGGGGTACCGGGGAGCAGACGCGCAGTTTCATGTACATCGATGACTGCATTCGAGGAGTCCAGTTGATCATGAACTCGGACATTCTCGAACCGATGAACCTAGGCTCCAGCGAATCAGTAAGCATCAATCAACTTGTGGATGTGATCGAAGATATCGCCGGCGTCAGGCTACGCCGAAAGTATGAGTTGAATGCGCCCAAAGGAGTGAACGGCCGAAATAGTGACAATACTTTGATCAAGAAGTTCTTGAACTGGGAGCCCGGAGTCCCTCTACGAACCGGTCTGGAGAAGACCTACGCGTGGATCTACGATCAATACTTCGCGCGGGAGAAATCGAGAATTGGTGTACCGAGTAGATCGGCATTACCTCTATCGCGCAGGACCAAGGCAGCTTCTTCCCTAGCGTCTTAGTAATGGCACTCATTGTGTCTTTCTACGGTTGTTTGACTTTGCGCTGACAAAATATCCCGCCATCGGTTTACGCTCAGCATGCTTTAGTATGGAAAGCAAGGTCCAACCCCCTATTGTTGAGGAAGGGTTTGCGCCGGGTGTGTTGGCGGCGGAGATCGGCGTATAAGGCCAACATTTTCGGCTCCAGGAGGAGATCCCGATTGGGTCAGCGTAAAGGGCGTAAGAGTAAGGTGCGCCCAACTGTGAATCGGACTCGATTCGCCGGATCGCCCGCGTTCGCGATCATTTCCATTCGGGACCTGGCAATCTGGGCGTCCATTTTCATCGCCACTCTGGTTGCGTATTTTCCGGCGCTTCGTGGTGGGCTGATTTGGGATGATACAGACCACGTTACTCGTCCAGGACTGCAGTCGCTCCACGGTCTTTGGGACATCTGGTTCCGTCTTGGCGCTACTGCGCAATACTATCCGCTACTCCACAGCGCTTTCTGGCTTGAGCACCGCCTATGGGGTGACTCAGTGCTGGGCTACCACCTGCTCAACCTCTCGCTGCACACGGCAGGGGCGTTGCTTGTGGTGTTGATCGTCCGCCGTCTTAACCTGCCAGGCGCCTGGCTGGCGGGTTTGATTTTTGCCTTGCACCCGGTATGCGTGGAATCGGTGGCCTGGATCTCTGAGCAAAAGAGCACGCTTTCCGGAGTCTTCTATCTGGCTTCGGCGCTGACTTATCTGCACTTCGACGAAACTCGGCGCAGATCACTTTATTTTTGGGCGCTCGGCCTGTTCGTCCTGGCCCTGCTTAGCAAGACCGTGACTGCGACGCTTCCCGCCGCGTTGTTGGTAATCTTTTGGTGGAAGCGGGGCAGCCTCGAATGGCGGCGCGACGTGCGGCCTTTGCTGCCGTGGTTCGCGCTCGGAGCAACTTGCGGCATTTTCACGGCGTGGGTCGAGCGAACGGTTATCGGCGCCGAAGGCGCAACTTATAATCTAAGCGCGATTCAACACTTTCTTCTGGCAGGCCGCATTATCTGTTTTTACGCCGGCAAGCTGGTGTGGCCCTCCGATCTGATGTTTTCCTACCCGCGCTGGCAAGTGGATCCCACGGTGTGGTGGCAATATCTTTATCCTCTCGGAGTGGCCGTCGCTGTGACAATCTGCCTGTGGTGGCTGCCTCGCCGCCGCGGTCCGTTGGCGGGTCTTCTGATTTTCGTTGGAACGCTTTTCCCGGTACTCGGATTTCTCCATGTTTTCCCCTTCCAGTTCTCCTACGTCGCCGACCATTTCCAGTACCTGGCCAGTCTGGGAATCATTGTGCCCGTGGCGTACGCGCTCACCTATGTGACTGCGCGGACCTTCCCGGAAAAATCAGCCCATACAGCGGTTCTCGTCGTGTTGCTCGCAGTCCTCAGCATATTGACTTGGCGGCAGACTCGCATCTACCGGGATGCAGAGACGCTCTACCGGGCCACGCTTGCACGCAATCCCGCCAGTTGGCTAACCCACTACAACCTGGGAGGCACGCTGGCACAAGTCCCCGGCCGCGAACCGGAGGCGATTGAAGAATTCCGGACCGCATTGCGAATCCGACCGGACTACGCCTTGGCCCACAACAGTCTCGGGTATCTCCTGGCGAAACAGCCAGACCGGTTGTCCGATGCAATTGCCGAATATCAGGCGGCGCTGCGGAGTGATCCGGGCTACGCGCTGGCGCACAACAACCTGGGAATTGCTCTGGCTCAAATACCGGGTCGGGTGCCGGAAGCGATCGCGGAGTTCCAGTCCGCATTGCGGATTCGACCGCGTTATGCGAACGCGCACATGAACCTGGCGAATGCCTTAGCACAAATGCCAGGCCGGCAAGCGGACGCAGTTGCAGAGTACCAAGCCGCACTGCGCATTGAACCCAACAAGGCGCAGGCACACACGAATGAAGGCATTCTTTTGTCGCAAATGCCAGGCCGGGTGCCGGACGCGATCGCCGAATTCCAGGCCGCGTTGCAGAGTGAACCGAATGACGCGCGAAACCATGAGCTGTTGGGAGACGCGTTGTCGCAAATACCGGGCCGGTTGCCAGAGGCGATTGACGAGTACCGGGTCGCACTGCGCATTCAACCGGATGACCTGGATGCGCACTTGAGCCTCGCAGATGCGCTAGCGAAAGTTCCGGGGCAGCGCCAGCAGGCTATCGCCGAATATGAAGCCGTGCTGCGCGCCCGGCCCGATCTGGTTGCGGCGCGGACTTCGATCGAACGATTGCGAGCCGGTCAGCCATGACACGAGTTGCAATCATGGCTGGCAGGGATGGCGCGCAGAGAGTAGCAACAGCAGTAAGCGATCAGAGGCGTCGGGCGTTCGGACGAAGGTTTGTGTGCATGTGCTATTCCGCGGGGTCGTAGTTCAGATTTTGTCCGAGCCATCGCTCGACTTCCGCCACACTCATTTTCTTGCGCTCGCTATAGTCGGCGACTTGGTCGCGGTCGATCTTGCCAAGGCTGAAATACCGCGATTCCGGGTGGGCAAAGTAGAGACCACTTACGCTCGATCCCGGCCACATGGCAAATGACTCAGTGATGAGCATTCCGGTATTCGCCTGCACATCGAGCAGGCGCCAAAGCGTGCCTTTTTCCGTGTGATCCGGGCACGCGGGGTAACCCGCCGCTGGCCTGATGCCTCGATACTTTTCTTGGATGAGATCCGCGTTGCTCAGCCCTTCCTCACAACCGTAACCCCATTCACACCGCACGCGCTTGTGCAGGCATTCGGCAAACGCTTCAGCCAGTCGATCGGCGACGGCCTCCGCCATGATCGCGTTGTAGTCGTCATGCTTGGCCCGGAAACCGTCGCACAGTTCCTTCAGGCAGATCCCGCTGGTTACCGCGAATGCACCGATATGATCGGGCAATCCTGCTTTCTTCGGTGCGATGAAGTCGGCGAGTGATCGGCACGGCTCATTGCCTTCCTTATTTGATTGCTGACGAAGGAAGTGGAATCGTTCGAGTACGTCTCGGCGTGTGTCGTTCGTGTACAGTTCGACATCGTCGCCTACGGCATTTGCGGGAAAGAAGCCGTATACGCCACGCGCCGTGATCAATTTCTTCTCAATGATGACATCGAGAAGCGCGTTGGCTTCAGTAAATATCTGACGCGCCTGTGCACCTTGTCCATCGTGCTCAAGAATGCGGGGATAAACGCCCTTCAATCCCCATGTGTGGAAGAACGGAGTCCAGTCGATGAAGTCGCGCAGCGTCGCCAGCGGAAAGTTGTCCAGCACGCGCACACCGGTAAACGCGGGTGTAGGCAGGTCTTCGGCGCGCCACTCGATGGGAGTCCGTCTTTTTCGTGCGGTCTCAAGCGAGACAACCGTCAGGCGTGGTGCGGAGTGGGCCTTGCGGAGTGCCTCATAATCGGCGCGATGCTGCGCCACGAACGCCGACTTGCCCTCGTCACTCAAAAGACTGGTGGTCACGGGCACCGCCCGGCTGGCATCCAGCACGTGGACCACTGGCTCGCTGTAATGCGGCGCAATCTTGACAGCGGTGTGCGCACGGCTCGTGGTTGCCCCGCCGATCAGCAGCGGCAACTTAAAACTCTGACGCTCCATCTCGCGGGCCACGTGCACCATTTCGTCCAATGACGGAGTGATCAGGCCGCTGAGTCCGATCAAGTCTGCCTTTTCCGCCTTGGCGCGTTCGAGGATTTTTTCGCAGGGGACCATTACGCCCATGTCGATCACCTCGTAGTTATTGCAAGCGAGGACGACGCCGACGATATTCTTGCCGATATCGTGAACATCACCTTTGACCGTCGCCAGTACAATTTTTCCCTGCGCCTTGACCACTTCGCCAGCCGCAGCCCTCGCTTCCTTCTCAGCCTCCATGAACGGCGTCAGGTGGGCCACGGCCTTCTTCATCACGCGGGCAGACTTCACCACCTGGGGCAAAAACATTTTGCCCGCCCCGAATAGATCACCGACCACACTCATGCCCGCCATCAGTGGGCCTTCGATCACCAATAAAGGACGGCCGAACTTGACGCGAGCTTCCTCGGCATCGACTTCGATATATGTGTCGATTCCCTTGACCAGTGCGTGTGAAAGACGCTCCTCGACTGTGCCGTTGCGCCATTCTTCGGCCTTCTTCTCACTCGCTACCGCACTCTCACCCTTGAGCGACTCGCCGTGCTCCACCAAGCGCTCGGTTGCGTCGGGGCGGCGGTTTAGCAGGACGTCCTCGACCAGCACCTTCAGTTCAGGATCAATCTCCTCGTACACCTCGAGCATCCCGGCATTCACGATGCCCATGTCCAAGCCCGCCGTGATGGCGTGATAAAGAAATGCAGAGTGCATGGCCTCGCGGACCTTATTATTGCCTCGGAAGCTGAACGAGATGTTCGAGACGCCGCCGCTGACCTTTGCGTGCGGGAGATTGGCTTTGACCCAGCGCGTGGCATTGATGAAGTCAACCGCGTAGTTGTTGTGCTCCTCCATCCCAGTGGCAACGGTGAGGATATTGGGATCGAAAATGATGTCTTCGGGCGGAAAACCAACCTCGTCGACCAGGATCCGGTAGGCGCGTTCGCAGACGCGGATCTTGTCCTCGTAAGTCGCGGCCTGACCCTGTTCGTCAAAAGCCATCACAACCACCGCCGCGCCATATTTCAGGACGGTGGCGGCATTCTTGCGAAACTTTTCTTCGCCCTCTTTCAGCGAAATCGAATTAACGATGCCCTTGCCCTGCAGGCACTTCAGCCCAGCCTCGATGACCTCCCATTTTGAGGAGTCCACCATAAAGGGCACCTTGGCAACTTCGGGCTCGCTCCCCAGTAATTGCAGGAAGCGCGTCATTGCGGTGACGCCGTCGATCATGCCTTCGTCCATGCAGATGTCGAGGACATTGGCTCCGTTCTCAACTTGCTGCCGGGCTACGCTGACCGCTTCTTCATACTTGCCTTGTTTGATCAGCTTCGCGAACTTGGGCGAACCGGCTACATTGGTCCGCTCACCGATCATGATGAAGACGCCGGACTGTTGGGTGAAGGGCTGCGATCCCGAGAGACGAAGTGGCTTCGTCTTTATGGGCTGGGCCGCGTCATCAGACACGCTCACGCTCGACTCTCAATCTGCTGGGCGAAGGATTCCTCAGTAAGCGGGGTTCCAAACTTTCGCGGAGGCTGGCCTTCGAGCGCTTTGGCGATAGCCGCAATGTGCTCGGGTGTGTTGCCGCAACAGCCGCCGGCAATATTGATCAGCCCGGCCCGGGCAAAGTCGCCCAGATAACGCGCCATGTCCTGAGGTCCCAGGTCGAACCCGGTTTGCGAGAGAGGATTCGGCAGACCGGCATTCGGGTAGCACGAGATCGCCACATCTGCTTTCTCCGACAACTCCTCCAGGAACGGATACATGAGATCGGGACCGAGAGAGCAGTTGAGCCCCACCGACAGCGGTTTTACGTGCTGCACCGCGTTCCAGAACGCCTCAGTGGTTTGTGCGGAGATCATCGTCTCGCCGCCACGCCCCACCGCCGCCGAGATCATTACCGGCAATTTCTTGCCGTCTTCATCGAACACTTCGCGGATGGCGACAAGCGCCGCCTTTGCATTCAGCGAGTCGAAGATTGTCTCAACCAGGAGCAGGTCTACGCCGCCGGCGATGAGGGCACGCACCTGCTGAGCGTAGGCTGTTTTAACTTGATCGAATGTGACCACGCGGAAGCCGGGATCATCGGCATCGGGCGAGTTCGAAAGAGACACGGTCAGCGGCCCAATCGCCCCCGCGACGAACCGTTGACGCGAGGTTGCGTTGCTAACGCGATCGGCCCACTCACGGCATTGCTTCGCCGATTGCTCGTTGATATCCCAAGCCAGACCGCCGAGGAACGGATCCTCGATGACCTTTTGGTAAAACGCAGGATCCTTCCGCCCACCCCGTTCCCGAGGATCGTCCACAAAAAATTCGCTCTGCGTAATGCTGGTTGCGCCGAAGGTGTTCGTCTCGATGATGTCCGCCCCGGCCTGCAGAAACCGGCGATGGATGTCGCCGATCATTTCCGGCTGAGTCAATGAGAAGAGGTCCCCGTTATTCAGAAGGCCCTTCTTTGAATCCTTGAACCGCTCCCCGCGGATGTCCGCTTCCGTCATGCCGTAGGTGCGGATCGTCGTGCCCATCGCTCCGTCGATGATGGCAATTCGACTCTCGAGGATCTTTTCAAGAGGATGTTGGTGCGCTTTCGTCATATCTTCCTTTATTCATGCTCCTCCACATTTCAGCGGCGAAGCGCGCTTCTTTATTATAGCGATTGGCGGGTCGCCCCTGACTCCGGCCAGAAAAGTGGTGCTGAACCAATTGCATTCGCGGGTGGAACTCGGGGGAGTCATCGCCCCGTTTCGGCAAGCAAGGTCCGAGAGTTGATTGTTAGAATCGCAGCGGCGGCTGCGAATAGACTGAATCGCGGCCACTAAAACGCTTATCAAGAATTTGGCGGAAACTTCTAATGGATGCCAAAGAATTTCGAGACGTCGCACACCGGGTCGTTGACCTACTGGCCGAGTACCTGGACCACATCGAAGAAAAACGCGTGTTCCCCGAAGTGGAACCGCGCACTTTGAACCAGCTGTTTTCTGAGGCTTTGCCTCAGGAACCGTGCTCCCCTGATAGCGTGTTGGAAGAGCTTGAACACAAGTTGCTTCCTTACTGCACGAATGTTGGCCATCCCGGTTATATGGGCCTGATCACTCCATCGCCTAATCCCATGGGTATTATTGCGGATTTCATCTGCTCGGCGATTAACCAGAACGTCGGCGCTTATTCCATTGGCCCGGCGGCAGTTGCCATGGAACGCCGCGTCGTGCGTTGGCTTACCGATCTTTGCGGTTACGACCACAATGCCGGGGGCAACCTCACCAGCGGCGGGATGACGGCCAATTTCATCGGTCTGAAAGTGGGGCGCGACGTTGTCAGCGGCCAGCGAGCGCAACATGACGGAATCCGTGAGCGCTGGGCTGTTTACGTTTCAGAGGAGCGGCACGTCTCCATCGACAAGTCGGTCGATGCGATCGGCCTGGGTCGAAATGCGCTGCGCGCCTTGCCGACCAACCCTGAATTCCAAGTCCGGCTGGACGCACTGGAAGAAGCAATCGCAGAGGACAAGACGAATGGTGTCCGCCCGATGTGTGTCGTTGGTATCTTTGGCACCACGAACACCGGCGCTGTCGACGATATCCGCGAACTGCGGCGCATTGCCGACCGTGAGGGTATGTGGCTTCATGTGGACGCCGCGTATGGTGGCGGCATGCTGCTCGCGAACAAGTGGCCAATGCGCGATCGCGGCCTCGAACTGGCTGATTCGATCACCATCGATCCTCACAAGTGGTTCTATGCTCCGCTTGATGCCGGAGCCGTACTGGTCAAAGACCAGAGCTGGCTGACTGCATCATTTGGTATAAAGCCCTCCTACCTCACCGACGAACTCGACCAATCCGACGAGCGCTATCAGTATTATGTACATGGTTTCGAGCAGTCCCGCCGATTTCGGAGCCTGAAAGTCTGGATGAGTTTCAAGCGATATGGGGCTCGACAGATCGGCGACTGGATCGATAACAACGTACGCCAGGCACGGCATTTGCATGCCTTAGCTCAAGCGCATCCTGAATTTGAGCCGGCGAGCGATCCACCCATGTCCGCCATCTGTATACGTTTCAAGGACCCAGCTCTGAATGACCTGCAATCGAAGAAATTTCATGCTGAGGTTGCGCAACGAATCGAGCAGAGCGGGCGCTTCTGGATTTCGACCACAGAGTTAAAGGGCAAGACATGGTTTCGTATTAACCCCGTGAACTTCCGCACGCGCCAGAAGCACATGGAGGAGCTGTTTGCGTTGCTGGTACAAGAATGTCATCAAGGATGCGCCAGTCCCACCCGTGATCACCTGATTAGCGGAACCGGTTGAAACTGCGAAACTATGGGTAGTAGTCACGCGGGACCCGCCGACCCTTGAGCTACATTGACTTGCCCCGTTAACCCGCCTAATATGGCGCGACGCCATGATCGGCCAGACTATTTCTCACTACCGGATCGTCGAGAAGCTCGGTGGTGGCGGCATGGGCGTCGTCTACAAGGCGGAGGACGTGAAGCTCGGCCGCTTTGTCGCCCTCAAGTTCCTGCCCGACGATGTAGCCAAAGATCCTCAAGCCCTGAACCGCTTTCAGCGCGAAGCCAAGGCGGCATCCGCCCTGAACCACCCGAACATCTGCACTATCTACGAGATTGACGACCAGCACGGCGAAGCTTTCATCGCCATGGAATTCCTCGACGGCTTGACGCTGAAACATCGCATCGGCGGCAGGCCACTGGATCTGGAAGTGCTGCTCCCGCTGGCCATCGAGGTCGCGGATGCGCTTGACGCTGCGCACGCAGAAGGCATCGTTCACCGCGACATCAAGCCCGCGAACATCTTCGTCACCAAGCGCGGACACGCCAAGATTCTCGACTTCGGTCTGGCAAAGGTCAGCCTTGCGGGCAGCTCATCAAGCCAAATTGCGGCACTTAACACGCAGACCGGTTGGGTCGGAGAAGAACATTTGACCAGCCCCGGCACAATGGTCGGGACAGTAGCCTTTATGTCGCCGGAGCAGGTCCGGGCGAAGGAGTTGGATTCGCGCACAGACCTGTTTTCGTTCGGCGCGGTGCTCTATGAAATGGCAACCGGCGTCTTGCCGTTCCATGGCGAGAGTTCTGGAGTCATCTTCAAATCGATTCTTGACTCGGTTCCGGCCCCACCGATTCGTTTCAATCGCGATCTGCCGGCGAAGTTCGAAGACATCATCTTCAAGGCGCTAGAGAAGGACCGCAACCTGCGCTACCAGAATGCAGCGGATATTCGAACCGACTTGCAGCGATTGAAGCGGGACACGGATACGGGCCGTGTTGCCGGGGCCGGTTCTGGCGCCGCCGTCGTCGTGCACGACTCCGACTCTCGGCACAGCACGCCGAGGCCAGCGGCATCGGAATCCAGCGTTGCAGCTGGACCTGTATCTAGCTCGGCGGTGGCCGCCGCACCGGCCATTCCTTCTCCTTCGGCGCAATCGGTTTCATCGTCGGGACTAGCTGCGCCACCAGCGACGGCGCTCCCGGCACACAGGAAATCATGGATGCCCATTGTGGCGGCTGCAGCACTGCTGGTTGCCCTCGGGGTTGCAGGGACTTTTTACTTTCGTTCAAAACAGGCCCACGCGCTCACGGAGAAAGACACGGTGGTACTGGCCGACTTCGCGAACACCACAGGCGATTCCGTATTCGACGGGACTTTGAAACAGGCACTGGCAGTCGACCTCGAACAGTCACCGTTCCTGCAGGTAATTCCACCGGCACGAGTGCAGCAGACCCTGGCTTTTATGGGACGGCAGCCGACCGACCGGCTCACAGCGGACGTGGCTCGCGATTTGTGTCAGCGTGTAGGAAGCAAAGCCATGCTTTCGGGGTCGATTGCCAGCCTTGGCAGCCAGTACGTCGTGACCTTGAACGCAATCAACTGCCAGACCGGGGATTCGCTGGCGCAGGAGCAGGCGCAAGCTGGCAGTAAAGAGCAGGTGCTCACCGCGGTAGGCGGAGCAGCTACGAAATTACGTGGCCGGCTCGGCGAGTCGCTGGCCTCAATCCAAAAGTTCGACACACCTATCGATCAGGTTACCACCTCATCGCTCGAAGCATTGAAGGCATTTGCCATGGGGAACGCCGAGTTCGAACAGAGCAAGGAGTTGGATTCCCTGAAGTTTTACCGGCGGGCAGTCGAACTCGATCCAAACTTCGCGTGGGTACATGCCCGCATGGGCGTCATCTACAGCAATGCGGGGGAGAACGACAAGGCGATCGAGGCCACCCGGAGAGCCTACGAACTGAGAGACCGCGTGAGTGAAAGAGAAAAGCTCTATATCACCGAACATTATTACCAGACCGTAACGGGCGACCACGACAAGGAAATGGAAACCTTGGAGCTTTACCGACGGACTTATCCGAACGACGAGACTCCTCCGAATAACCTCGCAGTGGGATATGAGATGTCAGGTGATTTTACCAAGGCGGTAGAAACAGGACGTGACGCAGTCCGGATCGATCCAAATTCAGCAGGGGCGTGGGCCAATCTGGCGTTCGCGTATCTTGGGTCGAATCGGCCCGACGAGGCTCAGCAGACGATGCAGCAAGCGTTAACGCGGATGCCGGAGGGAGAGGTGTTGCACTGGTTTTCCTATTTCATGGCATTGACGTTAGGAAAGTCGGCTGAAGCAGACCGGGAGTTGGCGTGGTCGAAAGGAAAGCAGACTGAGTTCCGTTTTCTGCTCAAGCAGGAGCTTGCCATGCAGGAGGAGGGCAAGCTGCGCTTGTCCGAGGAAACCGCGAAGCGGCTGCTGGACATGGAAAAAAATCAAAGCCTGAACGAAACCGCGGAAGGCGACCTGGGATGGCTGGCCATCGTCCAGGCAGACTTCGGGATCTGTGACCGGGCGCTACAGAACGCGGGCAAGTTGGCATCCAGTTCGACTCGAACCGCGACTACGGTTGCGGGCATGACATTTGCCAGTTGCGGACAGGAGCAAAAGGCCGCGATGAATATCGCGAAATTGAACAAGGAATATCCGCTCAACAGTTTCTTGCAAAAGTCGGAGATTCCTCAAATTCGCGCGCGAGCAGATTTGCAGCGTGCGAATCCAGTTAAGGCGATCGAGGATCTTCACGTCGCCGAGGCATACGAGCTTGGTTTCGTCGAGTCTGGTATTCCTGCATATTTGCGTGGTCTGGCATATTTGCAGAACAAACAAGGGACGGAGGCGGCGGCCGAATTCCAGAAGGTACTGGATCACCGGGATGCGCTTGGTGCGACGCCGTATGTGGCACTGGCGAAACTCGGGCTGGGGAGGGCGTCCGCGCTCACCGGTGATGCTGCTAAGGCGCGTATCGCGTATCAAGACTTCTTCAATCTTTGGAAAGACGCCGACCCCGACATCCCCATTCTGAAGCAAGCCAAGGCCGAATACACGAAACTGCAATAACTGGCGGGTTGCGATCGGATCGGGATTGCTCTTCACGCTGGTGACGCGAATCCCAATCCTGTGCTCGAGCAAATGAGACTTATTGTCTGATGCGTTCGGTTACGTCACGGAACTGCGATTGTGCCTCTAACGAGCGCAGCCAGGACTGAAGAGCTGCTTCGCAGTCTTTTTCGATGTGCAAAAAGCGCAAGCCCATTGCAAAAGAATCGCTCCACACAATATCCGCTTTTGCCCGAAAGGGTTGTGGCTCGATGCTGGGAATGTCAAACGCCACCGGAACAACTCCTTTGAGATGCACTGGATCAACCAACTTGACCGCCATCCCGCCCTCGCTTACATTCTTCATCCTGCTGTTGAAGCTTTGATCAAGGTGATTCTGGACGCGGACTGGCAAATCTATCTCGTAACGGAAATACCGCCGATGCTCGCGCTCCATCTTGGGAATGGCGATATCCAGGACTCCACGCAATCGGCTCTCTTCAATCGGTTTACAAAGTACGAAGTTAGCCCCCAGGTCAAGGGCCTTTTCTACGCTGGTCGAACCGTTTAAAACCGCGACAATCAGAGTTTGCTGATTCGAGCGGCTACTCCGCATATTGACGAGTGCTTCCGCGCCTCCAGCAACATCATCACAGTCGATGATCAGTCCATCCCAGTGGCGGCGGGAGGCCAGTTCGACCGCGCTGGCAGAATCCTGCCGAAGATCCACCGAAGCACCGTGCGCGCTGAAATTTGCCTTGATCTGGCCTAACAGGGTGGGATCGCAGGTCACGACCAAGCAATCTAAGGCCATTCCTCATCCTAGCGAACTATAGAGTCTTGACCAAAGTGACAGACGTGCATGGCACTTGTAGATCGTCTGGCATAGTCAACAACTTACCACTCAAGAAAGCATCATGCTTCAACCCTGAGTTGCCACCACTTTGGGTCCGCCAAAACTACGGACGTTTCGATCTGGCGTTCGGGAATAGCCCAATACCTTTTGAGGAGCCGATCTTTGTCCTGGGGACCGACCATCTGAAAGCCATGTCTTTCATAGAAGCGAATCGCCCACACCGCGGTCGCCCATGTGCCAATCAGCATCGGTCCGCTTGCCAGTCGCCGCAAATGCGATAGCAACTGCCCCCCGACTCCACGCTTCTGGTTCCCGGTAAGAACATAGGCGTGTCGGACCAGAGTCACGTCCTGGACCTGTTGGATACCCATAACGCCTATCAATTCCGCCGCCTCTTGGTAGCCCCAGAACACAACGCCCTGATCGATTTCATGCTGCAGTTTCTCCCTGGACATGTACGGCTCCGACCAGCGATCTGCGGGGATCGTCCCTTTGTATGCCTGCGCGCCGTCGTTAATGATGGTCCAAATCAGCTCGAAGTCGCGGTCGTCACAGCGGCGGATCATGGGTACTCAACCTCCTCGCTTGGCAATCTCAATCAGTGCAGGGTTGGCCTCGATCAGGTCATTGCAGCCACTTCGTCTTGAGATCTTGGCGGTTAACTTGAAATGCTACGGTTTCCGACACCACGCTCCGATCAAAGGCATTACCTATTCGCTTGGAAACCAGGTTGGTAAGTTGATACTGCGCCACCAGCGTAGCGACGCAAAAGGCGAATGGGGCGAGGTGTCAAGTTTGATCGGGAGGCGTGCGAGCCGAGCACCCTTGCGATGGCCGTGTCACATTGAGCGATTCCGCCGGCCATCTCTTGCGGTTTATCAGCGTCCACGCGAGCTAACGCACCGCGACTCCGCATTTCAACCCAGATGTCGAGGCTTTTTTGATACCACGATCGCGCCTCGCGCCACTGTTCTAACTGTTGTTCAACACTCACACCTTTTGCCGCCGCCAGCGCAGCATGCGCCAGTGCCATGCCCGAGTAGGCTTCGCCCAATCCCGAGAGAGCAAAATTGTTGTTCTGTTCCTCCGAGGGTAACGTTTTGAAAATCGTGAGCGCATTCCCAAGGTTCTCGAGACCGCCGGTTACATCGCCTCTCTTGACCAGCAGCCTCCCTACTTCTGCATAGCTGAAACCGAGGAAGCGCTGGCTGAGTTCGTTTGTCGGATCGCTGGCGGACACGTTTTGGAAGATGGCGAAGGCCTGACGCTGCGTTTGCAAGGCCTCGGCCAAGTCACCGTTTTTTTCTAACGTCTGGCCAAGACTCTCGTAGGCTTGCCCCAACGAAAACCGAAGCGTAGCGCTTTCCTGATTTTGCTCCGACAACTCCTTCATCAATGCGACCATGCGCTGTTCGACAGGAATAGCTTCGGCGAAATTCTTCTCGATGGTCATTACTCTGCCCAGTCCTTGATAGTCAGAGGCAAGGTGCGTTCGAATGTTGGCGTTCTGCTTGGGATCGTCCACATGGATCTTTTCTCTTACGTCCGCGGCTCGACGGTAGTTCTCCAACGATCCTGGCAGATCACCGATGTGCTCGAGCTTGTTGGCGATGTCGTTATAGTCGCCCGCCAGATTGTCGACGTCGCTCGGGTCTGCGCTACTCGACAGCGTCTCATCAACTGCCAGAGCCTTGCGAGAGTTCTGCAAGGCGCCTTGATAGTCCCCCATCGCATCCAGGCACAAGCCGACGTCGTAATACTCTGTTGATAGCTGGCGCTTCACATTTATATTGTTTGGATCAGCGGTTCGCAGGGATTCCAAGATGCCTAACGACTTGCGGTAGCTGTCGAGCGCTCCAGGAATGTCGCCCAGGTTTGCGTGGCTGGGATTACCTTGAACGTCGCCGACTCTCTCGTAAGCGGTCGCCAATTCGCTTTGTAAAGACGGATCGCCGGCGGCTTCATGGGACAAGCTGTTCAAATACTCCAAGGCGCGGCTCACCAATAGTTTTCTCGCTGGGGTCGCTCCGGGGAGATCTTTGATGGAGTTGTAAACCTCGAAGATCAAAGAATTGGCTAACTTTCGAACATCGTTAAACCTCTGCTCCGCCCGGGCGCGTTGCTGGCGGGCGACGTGAGCTTCCCAAGCAGTACCAACGACTCCAACCACCAGCGTGAGCAACACGAGGGCGGCGGCCAGAACGCCGGCTTTGTGCCTCAACACGAACTTTCCAGTCCGATAACTGAGAGTGTCCTGGCGGGCGAGGACCGGCAAATTGTCGAGATGACGGCGGATGTCGTCGGAAAACTGGTCGACCGAGGGATAGCGCCGGTCCGGTTCTTTGCGCATCGCCTTCAATACGATGTTGTCGAGGTCACCACTCAACCGTCGGCGCAGAAGTTCCGGTTCTCCGTCTCGTGAGCGGCTCACCAACTCGGGAGTCAGGGTGATCGCTTGTCCATCTGCACCAGTGTCGGTTTCGATTCGATCGATAGCGAGACTGGGCCTCACCGGTTGTGTCTCGGTAATCGCCAGCAGCACCTCCTGTGCCGCACGACCTCCAACGCAGTAAGGTGGATGTCCACTCAACAGACGATAAAGGAGAACTCCCAGGGAATAGACGTCGCTCGCGGTGGTGATGCGATCCCCACGGGCCTGTTCGGGACTGGCATACTCGGGCGTCAACATTCGTGCCCAGCTGACGGTTGCCTCGGCTTCCCCCGGCAAGCTTACCGGATCCAGAATTTTGGCGATGCCGAAATCTAGCAACTTAGGAACCCCTTCTGCTGTCACCAGGATGTTCCCCGGTTTAATATCGCGATGGATAAATAGATTCCGATGCGCGTACTGCACCGCGCTGCAAACCACGCGAAACAGGCGCAGCCGCTCGACGGTGGATAACTTATGCGCATCGCAATATTGATCGATGGGCTCTCCCTCGATGAGCTCCATCACAAAGTAGGGTTGACCTTCCGCAGTGGCGCCGCCGTCCAGCAGACGCGCGATATTAGGATGCTGGAGTTTCGCAAGGATCTGCCGCTCCGAGCGGAAACGCGCCAGGGTGAAATCGGAATGGAACCCACTCCGCAGTAGTTTGATGGCGACGTGTTGCTCGAAATTCTCATCGGCCCGCGACGCTTGGTAAACTACTCCCATACCGCCGGCTCCGATTTCCTTGATAATTTCAAAGGACCCTAAGCGCTGTCCGATCATCGACGGGGATGAGTCTTGTTCTTCAGCGAAGTCGAGGGAATTAATCAGGGCAGGGCCATCCAGAACTCCATCAGCCCGTTCGCAGGAAAGAATCACCGATTCGACATAACGACGAAGCTCTGGTTTGGTGCACGCGACTTTGAGGTATTCCGATCGTCTTTCCGGCGGCAGTTGCAGAACTTCATCAATTACGTCACGCACCTGATTCCAAGTAACGGCCATTAGTCTGCGCCCTGATGACTCATTTCGTGATACAGCCAAGCCCGAGCCCCGGCCCACTGCCGCTGAACTGTCGCAGGCGAGATGTCGAGCACTCGTGCGCTCTCCTCGTTTGAAAGACCTGCAAAAAATCTTAATTCTACAATCCGTCCCCGCTGAGGATCAGACTTCGCAAGTCGGCCCAGTGCCTCGTCCAATGCGATTAGATCCTTTCCCGGCTCCTTGGAAATAGCTAACGGCTCGTCGAGCGAAAGCACTTGCGCTCCGGCGCCTCGTTTTTTCGCGGAGTTCTTCTTGGCATGGTCTACAAGAATTCGCCGCATGATTTGTGCTGCGATGCCGAAAAAGTGTGCTCGGCTTTTCCACTCCACTCGTTGGTCGACAAGGCGCAGGTAAGCCTCATGGACAAGAGCCGTACTCTGCAACGTGTGACCCGGTCGCTCACGTTTCATGTAGCTCCGAGCGAGCCGCCGAAGCTCCTGATAAAGCAAAGGCGAGAGCAACTCCGCTGCGCGTTCGTCACCGTGGCACCAATCAGCGAGGAGTTGAGTTATCTGTTGGGTGGGTACTTCGGTCAAAATGCACGCCCTTTGAGCAGACCGTCCGGTCGGGTCGGCAGGTCAGCGCCCTCCATCTTAATCCGGGAAGTCAAGAACCCGACGTCTCTCTTTAGACTTTTTTTCTAACAACTGCGACCTGAGTTCTGGCTGGCAAGGCATCTCTTGTCGACCTATTTTGGGTAATGGATTCAATAAGTTCACGACACAAACTTTCAGTCCAGGCGAATATTTTTCTACGGGCTGATCAGATGTGGCGCGAATCTGCGCGTTACTCAGAGAGCAAAACACACAACTCTGGAGATCCTTATGAATTTCTCTTCGTTTCACCTGAACAATGCTTTGCCTTTGAAACCTCGCGCCCAAACTCGCATATTCCGCATAACGATGCTTGTCATCGCCGTGCTTGCCTTGGCCGCCGTACCCATCGCGAATGCCCAGCTCAATGTGCTTTACAATTTCGGAACCCATAGCGGAGATCCAGAGAACCCTTCCAATCCAGGAATTATCGCGCAGGGGCGGGACGGCAACATGTACAGCACCACGGTCACCGGGGGTACCAATGGTTTGGGCTCAGTTTTCAAAATCACACCCGCGGGAAACGTTACCGTTATTTATGACTGTGATGAAACCCACGGCTACGACCTAAGCAGCGGTCTTACTTTGGGCACAGACGGCAATTTCTACGGTGCTGCCTTTCTTGGCGGCACAGCCGGCTTCGGCACCATTTTCAAGATCACGCCAACTGGAACTCTGACCGCACTCTACAATTTCACCGGCGGAAAAGACGGACTGTATCCCTCGGCCCCGCCGATCCAGGGAACCGACGGGAATTGGTACGGAACTACGCAAGGAGATTTCAGCAGCTACGGCACGCTGTACAAACTTACGCCCTCGGGCAAACTCACAGTCCTGTACACATTCGTCGGCACACAGGGCAGCGACCAACCGAGAACTCCTTTGGTTCAGGGAACCGACGGGAATTTCTACGGAACTACCGCTTTAGGAGGTAAGAACAATCAAGGGATGATCTTTAAAATCACTCCTTCGGGCAAGCTGACTGTCCTTTACAACTTCGACTCCACGCACGGAACCACATCGTTCTCGCCACTCATCCAGGGCGGTGACGGTGACTTTTACGGAACCACAATCAGCGGAGGTTCTGCTGGCGCTGGGATTGCTTTCAAAATCACTTCGAGCGGCAAGCTTACCGTGCTTCACAATTTTAGCTTTAGCTCCGGCCCAGCCGTGCCCTACGCCGGATTGCTTGGGGCGACAAACGGCTTGTTCTACGGAACTACCTACCAGGGTGGAACCATGGGCGACGGTACTCTTTTCAGTATGAGTGCGAAAGGCAAAGTCTCTGACTTGCACGATTTCGACATCACGACCGGACTCCATCCGGAAGCGAATCTCCTGCAACACACCAATGGGATTTTGTATGGAGATACCTACGAAGGCGGCACCAGCGTTCCGGCATGCGGAAATAGCGGTTGCGGTGTGTTCTACAGCTTTAGCGCGGGCATGGGACCCTTTGTAAGTCTGGTGACGACTTCTGGCAAGGTCGGAAACACCATCGAGATTCTCGGTCAAGGATTCAAGGGAACAACCGCTGTTTCGTTCAACGGAACCGCAGCGAAGTTCACTGTCGTTTCTGACACCTACATGACCGCGGTCGTTCCGCCTGGGGCGACGACGGGCGCCGTGACCGTGAAAACGCCAGGCGGCACGCTGACCAGCAACAAGCTATTCCGCGTAACTCCTGTAATCCTCAGCTTCAGTCCGACCAGCGGTAAGGTCGGAACATCTGTGACCATCAAGGGGAACAGCTTAACTCAAACCAAGGCCGTTACCTTCGGTGGAGTGAAGGCGACCACGTTCACTGTGAATTCGGACACAGAGGTAGTCGCGACAGTTCCGGCCGGCGCCAAGACTGGCAAGATCGGAATTACCACGGCGGGAGGCACTGCAAACAGTTCGGGAATTTTCACGGTCACGAAGTAAGGACCTTGATCTGAACTGAAAATACACTCGGGAGGGCGAAAGCCGCCCTCCCGTTTCCATTGTGAAAGGGTGACTTAGTTTCACCCAACCGCCGCGGATATCGCGTTCGTATCGTACACTGCGAGGTACATCATGAAACGACTGGGCAGATGGCTATTGATTGGTGTTATTTCAGTCGCAGTTCTTTTGGCAATTGCGATTACTTTCACCATGGGGTGGACTCCGTTTCTTGGCCCGAGGACGCGTGCTCTGACCAACCGTACATTCGAGCCCACGCCGCGGCGCCTCGAGCGGGGCCGCTACATCGCGACCGCTCAGACCGGTTGTTTGTATTGTCACACCTTGCATGACTGGGCTGCGCCAGGCACACCCATGGTCGCCGGTATGGAGGGCGGCGGAGAGGTGCTCCCCTACGCTGATCTCCCGGGACGCATTGTGGCCCCTAACCTTACACCGGATCCGGAAACCGGTGCCGGCCGCTGGACCGATGATCAGTTGGCTCGCGCCATTCGCGAAGGCGTCGGTCATGACGGCCGTGCGCTTTTTCCCATCATGCCATACATGCACTACCACAACATGTCGGACGAAGATCTGGCGTCCGTTGTGGTCTATCTCCGGTCACTGCCTCCGGTCCACAACCCGCTTCCGGCAACGCAAATCATTTTCCCCGTGAAGTATCTGATCCGCACCGCTCCCCAACCGGTTACCGCGCCGGTCCCCGACGTCAGCTCGGCCGATCAACTCAAATACGGAACCCACCTCGCCGATCAGGCAGGTTGTATTGACTGCCACACCCCACAAGTGCGAGGAGAAAACGTGCCCGGGATGGATTTTGCCGGAGGATTCTCCTTCACGGGCCCGTGGGGCAACGTCGCTAGTGCGAACATCACGCCTGATCCGTCCGGCATCCCTTACTACGACCAAGCTCTTTTCTTGAACGTCATGCGCACCGGACAGGTCAGAGCGCGCAAGCTCAGCCCGATCATGCCCGTAATGGTTTACAAGAATCTGACCGACGAAGATCTCAAGGCGATCTTTGCTTTCCTTCGTACAACGAAGGCGGTGAAGCATCGCGTCGACAACTCCGAACCGGTGGCCGAGTGCAAACTTTGCAACCAGAAACACGGCGCAGGCAATGAAAACTAGGGCAGACGCAACTCACGGTCACCGTCTTCAGTCGCATGAGATCGTGAATCGACACATCGATACCAGCCCGGATCGAAAATAGCTGAATTGGCTTTGAAAAGTAATTCCAGCAGTTCTAAGCCATGAAAAGAATGGCTCCTCAGGTAGGACTCGAACCTACAACCCTCCGGTTAACAGCCGGATGCTCTGCCATTGAGCTACTGAGGAGTGTGCAGGGCGCCGCCCGAAGGGCGGGGCCCTGTTGTCGGTATTCATAATATCATCGGCGAGGGTTGTGGGGATTGCAAAGTTGCGTGGGGCTTCGCCATTTTTTTTGTTTGTGCTTAAGATAGTGATGATTGGGAGGTCGCGGTTTGGTCTGGACTCTGGTTTGGTTTTGCTTCTTTTTGTTGGTGGGTGCGGTTTGGGCTGAGGACGGTTCTTCCGCTGCCGTGGCTGCGCCTGGGGCGCCTCCGAACGCTAAAGTGGAGGTTGTCGAAGAAAATTTCCCGGGACACAAGATTCCCGATTCATACCGATGGTTGGAGGACGCGGAGAGTCCGGCTACGCAGGAATATGTTCGTCAGGAACTGGCTTACACTCGCGGCATTCTGGATCCGCTGCCGGGACGCAGTCAGATTCATCAGGAACTCACCGAACTGCTTTCGATTGGAAATATCGGGACGCCGCAAGTCGGCGGGAAATATTACTTCTATGTTCGGCGCGACGGAAAGCAGAATCAGGCGGTGCTTTTGGTACGGGAGGGCGTGCTCGGAAAAGACCGGGCACTGGTGGATGTGAATCTGATGTCGGCGGATGGCACGGTCGCGCTGGATTGGTGGGCGCCTTCGGATGATGGTAAGTATGTCGCCTATGGAACCTCGCCCGGCGGCTCGGAGGAGAGCACGCTGCGCATTGTTGAGACTGCAAGCGGCAAGCTGTTGCCTGACACTATCGATCGAACGCGGCATGCCAACCTGACTTGGAAGAAGGACAACTCTGGTTTTTATTACGGGCGAACTCCGAAGAAAGGCGACGTGCCCGCGGGTGAAGAGGTTTATCACGTCAAGATTTTCTATCACGCTGTGGGGAGCGATCCGGAAAAAGATCCGCTGATTTTTGGTGATCGATCTTCTACAGGTCGAACCAGCGCGCAAGATATCCCGGTGGCGCAACTCGCCGACGATGATGATCGCTGGTTGCTGATCACCGTGATGGAAGGCTACACGAAAACAGAAATGTTTCTGCAGGACCTGAAGGCGGGCACGCCCCCCGTCGAGGTCACCAGCGGCAAAGACTTCAGTTACAGCGGCGAGATTCTGCACCATCAGCTTTACATTTTCACCAATGAAGACGCGCCGCACTATCGCGTCTTTCGGGTTGATGCCCAGAAGCCGCAGCGCCAGGGCTGGCGCGAAATTATTCCAGAATCTGACGCTGTCCTAAGAAATGTGCTGATGGTGCACGGGAATCTTTTTGGTCTTTACGAGAAGAACGTCAGTTCCATGCTGAAGATTTTCAGCGATGACGGACGGTTTCTTTCCGACGTGGAGCTGCCGGGACTGGGTTCGATCACTGCCATCGGCGGCAAGTGGGATAGCGATGAAGCGTTCTTTGGCTTTCAGTCGTTTACGGTCCCACCCAGCATCTATAGGCTCGACTTCGGGACCATCAACTTCAAGGCGAGCAACGCTCCTGAGCTATGGGCGCGAGTGGATGCGCCTTCGATCGATCCTTCGACTTACGAAGTCAATCAGGTGTGGTTCCCGTCAAAAGATGGAACCAAGATTCCGATGTTCGTCTTCCACAAAAAAGGTCTGGTTTTGAATGGCAAGAATCCGACTGTGCTCACCGGCTACGGCGGATTCAATATCAGCCTCACTCCAAGCTTTGCTGGTGATCGTTATCTTTGGCTCGAGCATGGCGGAGTTTTCGCCGTGGCCAATCTGCGCGGCGGATCTGAGTTTGGAGAAGACTGGCATCGAGCCGGCATGCTGGAGAAAAAACAAAATGTTTTTGACGACTTCATCGCGGCAGCCGAGTACCTGATTGCGCAGAAGTATACGGACAAAGAGCATCTGGCAATTCGTGGCGGATCGAATGGCGGATTGCTGGTGGGAGTGGCGCTTACGCAGCGTCCGGATCTTTTTCGCGCGGTCGTCTGCGCAGTTCCGCTACTCGATATGCTGCGCTATCAGCACTTTCAAATTGCCAAGCTGTGGATTCCCGAGTACGGCTCGGCGGAGGATCCCAAGCAGTTCGATTGGATTTACGCTTACTCGCCCTACCATCACGTGAAGGCAGGGACGGAATATCCCGCGATCCTTTTTATGACGGCGGACAGCGATACCCGCGTCGATCCCATGCATGCAAAGAAAATGGCGGCGCTGATGCAGGCAGAGGCGGCGAATGGGCAGAGCCGGGAGCGTCCGATTCTATTGCGGATCGAGCCGAAGGCTGGGCATGGTGTGGGGAAGCCAATTACCAAACAGATTGAGGAATTGACGGATGTTTATTCGTTTTTGTTTTGGCAGTTGGGGGTTCGGGAGTAGTGGTGTGGACATTCGCTGGAAAATATCCTGTTCCCCGGTTTTCTGCCCGCCACTCAAGAGCCACCTCCGCAGGAGTCAATGAGTGAATGGCGATTTTGCAACAGCAAACTTACGGCGTGATCTCAAACACCGACCCGTGGGTCGCGGTGCCGTCGCCGAGAGTCGTCCCATAGAGATTCCCCACTGCGTCGAAGATCGGGACAGCAACGGGACGGGCTCCCGGATGGTCGACGAAATGATGTAGCACGGTCTCGGTCCAGGCGCCCTTCGAGTTTGGCGCTAGCTTGAAGACAACGCCGCAGCCGGCACGGCCGGCAAACTTGCAGAGACCAAGAGCGCCTCCGAGCTCCGTCGTTCCGTAGAGATTTCCTGCCCGGTCGAAGGTCAGCCCGGCACGGGGTTCGCCTCCTTGCGCGCCACCCGTGAAACGGTGGATTACTCTCTCGTTCCATCGTCCTTCCGAGTTTGGCGTCAGCTCGAAGACCACGCCACAACCGCTGCCGCTATCGGCACAGCTACCGCGGCTGCCCCCAACCCAGGTCGTGCCGTAAAGATTCCCCCCCTGGTCGAAGATCAGGCCAGCAAAGGGTTCGGCTCCATCGCCGCAGTTCGTGACGGAACAAAAGCTATAAAGAACGCTTAACTTCCAGCTTCCGTCCGCGCGCGGGGTCAGCTTGAAGACGTTGCCGTTGCTAGAAGTGCCACCGAACATCGTCGTGCCGTACAGATTTCCGGCCGCGTCGAAGATCAGAGCGGCATAGGGGCTAGCTCCGTCCTTGCCATCGGTGAAATGGTGGAGCACCTTCTCTTTCCATCTGCCGTCCGCGGTTGGGGTCAACTGGAAGACAGTGCCAAAGTCATGAGCGCCGCCCACCACGGTCGTGCCGTAGAGACTTCCTGCCCGGTCGAAGATCAGGCTAGCCGCGGGAAAACCTCCGTCGACGCAGTTCGTGAGGGTGCAGAAGGTATAGAGCACACTCTCTGTCCAACTCCCATCCGGGTTCAGGGTTAGCTTGAAGACGATACCGCCTCCAGATGCACCGCCGTACGCTGTTGTGCCGTACAGATTTCCGGCCGCGTCGAAGATCAGTCCGGCATAGGAACTAGCTCCGTCGGCGCAGTTCGTGAGGGTGCAGAAGCTATAGAGCACACTCTCTGTCCAACTTCCGTCCGAATTTGGGCTTAGCTTGAAAACGGTGCCGGCAGTGTCAGCACCACCGTTCGTCCCGTAGAGATTTCCTGCCTGATCGAAGATCAGGCCGGCGACGGGATACTGTCCGTCCTTACTGCCGGAAAACTCGTACAGCGTCTTGAACTTGGTTTGTGCCCATGCGCGCGGTGATAACGCCAGAGATAGTATTGAGGCGACCAACAGAACTGCACTCAGCCTTCCCAAAGTCGTATTTCGCTTCATAAACTCCTGTTTCGACGGATCATTGCCAGAAAAGGCATTCACTAGCTCAGGAAGGCCTGATCGAGGCTCGTATTATAGGCCACTCATCATGGACCAGCGCGGCTAAATGCGATAGCGCTCATTAACGGTTGTACACCGTCCGGCAACAACCCCATCCCGATCTGACCGCGCCGACAGGAAGGCACGATATCGTTTTTTGAGTAGGAGGGGAACTAACTCGCTTCCTCTCTCCAACTCCCCGACAACAGTGATGCCGATTCTGCGCCTGTCTAGACTGATCTCGACTCGGATTTTCTGGAAATCTTACTGGAGGGCTTGGGCGCGCAGGGTTAGAGTCGCTGTTCCCTGCGGGGCCTGAATCTGGGTTTGTGCTTACCCAGGGCTTACGCCCTGGGCTGAGTTATTTCGCCCCTCTGGGGCTGGGTTATGTCTTCGGGTTTGGAGGTGATGGCGCATACCGGTTGGCCCATTTGTTTGATCCCATGCTTGAGCCTGATTGCCACTAAGAGTGCAGAGATCCTTCGTTGGGAGTCGCTCGCGCGCGAGCGACTCCACTTTCTCAGGATGACAATGGTTTTGGGTTTATGGGAGACGGCGGGCCTTTGGCACGGGGGACCAGATTGGGTCCCTGCGGGGCCTGAATCTGGTTTTGGGCTTACCCAGGGCTTACGCCCTGGGCTGGGTTATTTCGCCCCTTTGGGGTTGGTGTTATGTCTTCGGCTTTGGAGGCGATGGCGCATACCGGTTGGTCCATTCGTTTCATCCCACGCTTGAACCTGATTGCCAATGAAGTGCAGAGATCCTTCGTTGGGAGTCGCTCGCGCGCGAGCGACTCCGCTTCCTCAGGATGACAATGGTTTGGAGCTTAAGTGAAATCTGGCGAGTTTGGCGCGGGATCAGATCGCTGTTCCCTGCGGGGCCTGAATCTGGTTTTGCGCTTACCCAGGGCTTGCGCCCTGGGCTGGGTTATTTCGCCCCCCCGGGGCTGGTGTTATGTCTTCGGCTTTGGAGGCGATGGCGCATACCGGTTGGTCCATTCGTTTCATCCCACGCTTGAACCTGATTGCCAATGAAGTGCAGAGATCCTTCGTTGGGAGTCGCTCGCGCGCGAGCGACTCCGCTTTCTCAGGATGACAACGGTTTTGGGTTTATGGGAAGCCGCGGGCCTTTGGCGCGGGGGACCAGATCGCTGTTCCCTGCGGGGCCTGAATCTGGTTTTGGGCTTACCCAGGGCTTACGCCCTGGGCTGGGTTATTTCGCCCCTCCGGGGCTGGGGTTAGGTCTTCGGCTTTGGAGGCGATGGCGCATACCGGTTGGTCCATTCGTTTCATCCCACGCTTGAACCTGATTGCCAATGAAGTGCAGAGATCCTTCGTTGGAGTCGCTCGCGCGCGAGCGACTCCACTTTCTCAGGATGACAATCTTGGGTGGGCCGGGGAATTGACGGATGTTTATTCGTTTCTGTTTTGGCAGTTGGGCAGGGAGTAAGTGTTGCGCGGCCACCCGCCGGGATTCACGTCTCCCGCCCTTTGCACAGAACGCAAAGAGTGGGGCACCCTCATTGTTGGTTGTTCATTCAGGAAGGGCTGGGCAACAGGCCCGAGACGCCCGTCCTCTATTCAATTCAATCCATCAATTATAACTGGTAGTGAATGATTATTTAATTTACAATAGCTGTATATGGACATTATGGCGGAATCGATTGTTTTGGCGGAGTTGACTGGGGTGGTTGAGGATTTGTCTGGGGTGGGGCGGCGGAGGAATCCTAAGCGTGCGGGGGAGCTTTCGGAGGCGGCTTTTCTTTTGAAGGCTACCAGCATGGGGCTTCGGGTGGCCAAGCCTTGGGGTGACAGTGAACGCTATGACTTTATTGTGAATTCTGGGGAGCGGTTGTGGCGGGTGCAGCTTAAGAGTACTGCGGTGGTGCATACGCGAGGGTATGAAGTGCAGCCGCTTTATAGCGTTTATCGCGGGGCGCGGGGGCGGGGGAAGGCTGGGTATACGGCCGATGAGATCGATGTGCTGGCGGTGCACATCCGGCCTTGCGATGTTTGGTATTTGATTCCAGTGGAGGCTTTGGCGCTGGCGAAGAATTTGCGGTTTTATCCGGATATTGCCTGCAGGTGCGCGCGGTGGGAGCGTTATCGGGAGGCTTGGGAGTTGATGGGAGGGTAGTAGACAGCGCTGAGTAGAGACGTAGCAAGCTACGTCTCTACAGACGCTGCCGTGGCTCTTACGAAGTCACGTCCTTGATGTGCGTCGCGATATACCACTGATTGCCAAAAGCGTCCTTGACTCCGCCGCTGCGGTCGCCGTAGGGCTGGTCGGCGGGCTCCGCAATGGACGTCGCGCCCGCCTGCAGCGCACGCTGGTAGACTGCATCGCAATCCGGCACGTACAGATAGAACATTGTCGGCATGGGTGGATACTTCCCGTGGGCTTCGCCCATTTCCACCACCGAATCGCCAACGCGTATCTCCGCATGGTGAACAACCCCGTCGGGCGATGCATATTTCCCAAGCTCTCGTGCCCCGAAGGCCCGCTTGAGGAAGCTGATCACGGGCTCAGCCCGCAGCGGATGCAGGTAGACGTTGACGCTGTTCAGTCCTTTGGGGATGTAGCTCTCGCCCTGGTGCGTGGCGATGTACCAGAAATTCCCCGCCAGATCTTTCACGCTGCCCGAGCGCTCGCCATACTCCTGGTCTCTGGGCGCATCGAGGGACGTCGCACCCGCCTGCAGTGCCCGTTCGTAAACCGCGTCGCAATCAGGAACGTAGAGATGGATCGCGTGGGTGTTCGTCGTAGAACGGAACTCACGCCCCGGGATGCCGCCACCCATCATGATCATGGAATCGCCGATGCGCACTTCGCCATGCAGCCCGCCCGCTAGTCCCACGGTACGAAATGTCTCTTCGGCGCCGAACGCCTGCTTGGCAAACTCCAGCAGCGCCGGACCGTCCTCTGCAACCATGTAAGGCGTGACGGTGCGGAAGCCTCTGGGGATCGGATTCACCGCAGGCTTTTTCGTTTCTTCCTCTTTCATCATTGCCCGGAAGCGGCGGTGCATTTCTTCGACCGACATCTCCTCCTGCACCGTGGCCACACTCCACGAGTATCCAAAGGGATCGAGCAAAGTTCCCTCGCGGTATCCATAGAACTGATCCGCGATCGGGCGTTCCACCTTTGCCCCAGCGGCCACGGAGCGGTCCACGAAGGCGTCCACGTCGGGAACCTTGATCCGCATGCTGACCGGCGAACTGCCCGTCGTCTCAGCGCTGTAGCGTCCGCCTTCCGGCCATTCCTCGGACAACATGATGACCGAATCTCCAATCATGATTTCGGCGTGCGCGATACCCGCTCCGGTATCGAAACGCATGGTCTCGTTGGCTGCAAAAGCCTGCTTATAGAATTCGATCGCTTTCGCCACATCGTTGAAGGTCAACCTGGGGGCCGCGAGGGTGCGAGTTGCAGTCATCGGTGCTGTTGTCGTCGCCATTGAAATACTCCTCTCCAATTCATTCTTCAAACGGATTTTGAAATCTTCCCGTGGCAGATCGCGCAATTCGGCGGCCAGGCGCACCAGTGGATTCACGCCAGCGTCCCTCGATGGCAAAGGCGCACCGGGACTACTAATCAGCCTTTGCACTGCGTCACCGAGTTGTTCGATCAAACTGCGCCTAGGCATCTTTACCACCCGGCTTCGTGTTACTTCGCGTCCTTTGCGATTTCGGGTTTTCAATCTGTGCCCGCAGACTCTGCAATCCCCGGAATTGCAACTGCTTCACCGCACCTTCCGAGCGCCCGAGCGCCTCGGCGATTTCGCGGATGCTCTTCTCCTCCGCAAAGCGCATAGCGATCACGCGCCGCTGGTCTTCCGGAAGCTGCTCTACCAGTCGAAACAACTGCGCTCGATGCTCTCCTTCCTCGAGATCGGTGAGGACGTTCGCCTCCGCACTCAACTCCGGAGGATCGTCGACAGCCAATTCTCTCCCCGCCCGCTGCGCGCGATCCGTAATCGCATTTGCAGCGATCCTGAGCAACCAAGCCGCAAACGGTGCGCCGCGCCACTCGAACTGTCGAAGATTGGCCAGCCCCTTGTGAAATACCTCGGACGTTAAATCCTCAGCCGCATCGCGATCGCCCACGCGCCGCGCGACGAACGCGTACACCCGCTCGAAATTGATTTCGTAGAGTTCGGCAAACCGGGAGGGATCCTTCTGCGCAGCCTCGACCAGCAGGCGTTCCTCCGCCTGCTCCGGGGACCGCCTCGATGCCGGTGCTCGAACCACCATCGCGCCTCTAATGATAAAAACGACGGCTAGTGGAAAAGGTCACGCAGAATAATTCAAAGACGGGATAAAAGCAATGTAGGCGCGGGCGTCCACGCCTCTGCGGCCGGGAGAAGAATCAACGCGAAGGAGCGCTGCGAGGTTCTTCGACCTTCTTCACGCCATACCTCGAAGCCCGCTGGCAGGTGGAATGCCCCACCGGCTCAATCACATCGGAATCGCCACTTTGCCGTTTCACCAGATAGGTGTGGATCGTATAGCAAGTCAGCTCCCCATCGCGATCGAAGTGGCGGTCCGGATCCGAGCGATCATTAGCCGTGGAGAAAGCGGGATGCACGATTCCGGAAGCATCGTGCCAATCCGAGCTGAAGGGATTCGTCGCCGCAGCTGGCGACGCACTCTGCCGCACCGAGTCGCTAGCCCCACAAACTGAAACCAACCCGCACAGCAAAATAAGCAGGAGGCCGAAGTTTCGCATACAGGTTCCTCCGATAAGCGTAATTATACCGCCAACTTCCGCTTCAAGATGGGCAAAACCACAGGAGCAAAACCGGAAGTCAACAGCTGCGGGGCCCGTACACACTGGATGGGGGAGAGCTGAAATGCAGGGCCCCGCATTGCAGAGCCCTCTATTTACACCACCCACACGCCCACGACACAACAAAACGATTTCTGTTCCGTTTTCGGAACAAGGCTGTGGAAAAGTGTCAAAGGCGTTATAAGCGCCTAGTTAGAGAGAGACGAGACTCCGGCAATTCCGCTCAACCCTGACTCGCAGCGTAGAATGTTCTCAATAGATAAGGTAGAAAGTCTGTGAGAAACATATTCCTGCTTGTTCTCTTCCTCTGCTCGGTAGTGGTTCTCGGACAAAACATCCCCGCCGGAACCATTCTGCCGCTCCGATTGAACTCATCGCTGAATTCCAAGAAAAGCAAATCCGGGCAAGCCATCACCGCCACGATCATGCAGGACGTTCCATTGGCACCTCGATCAACCATCCATGCGGGAGCCAAAGTGCTCGGCCATGTCCTCGATGTGAGCCCGTCAACCGCAGGCAGTGGAGCCCAAATCTCGTTGCGCTTCGACACAATAGTAATTTCGAGGCAAAGAGTAACAATAGCCACGAACCTGCGGGCACTGGGGTCCATGATGGAAGTGCATGAGGCGCAGCTTCCGCAAAGCGGTCCGGACCGCGGAACTTCGCAAAACTCATGGACGACGATTCAGATCGGCGGTGATGTCGTGTACCGCGGTGGCGGGCCGGTCGCGCACGGATTGGAAGTGGTCGGGACGCCGACCGCCGACGGTGTTCTATGCCGCGTCCGCGCCAATTCAGCAGGGAACTGTCGTGGCGAGGCCGACGGCAACGATCGACCGCAAGCGCTTTGGATATTTTCTGCGGATGCCTGCGGAGCCTACGGTTTCCCCGACTTGACGATCGTTCACGCAGGCCGCAGCAGCCCGGTTGGCCAAGTTACTCTAGGCTCAACCAGAGGCGACGTTGAAGTGCGCAGCGGCAGTGGAATGCTCCTGCGCGTCAACAGGGGTCGATAGAACACGGCCGCCGTTTGACTCGATTTAATCAGCTGCGTATCCTAACTGAATATATGCGCGTTTACTCCACGGCACGCCCCATGGATGGTTGTATGCGGGCCCCGGTGCGTGGGTAGTGCGATAGGTTTTCTTCACACCCACCCGGCGAACTGAGGGTGGGTTTCGTTTTTCTATCCGGAACGTCACCCAATAGGCCGGGGCGAAAAATTCTAGCGAGGAGAAATTATGACCACCGACACTTTAACCGAAACCGCAACCAAAGCTCTTCGGATTAACGACACTGCCCCCAACTTTACTGCCGAAACCACGCAAGGCACGATCAATTTTCACGAATGGATCGGCGACGGATGGGCCGTCCTGTTTTCCCATCCCAAAGACTTTACGCCGGTCTGCACTACGGAACTTGGCTACATGGCGGGGCTGCAACCTGAATTCGCAAAACGCAACACGAAGATTATCGGACTGAGCGTGGACCCGGTAAGCAATCACAGCAAGTGGGCGGCGGACATCGAAGAGACGCAAGGCCACAAGGTCAACTACCCCATGATTGGCGACACCGAGCTCAAAATCGCCAAACTCTACGGCATGTTACCGGCTGAAAGCGGCCACACCTCCGAGGGCCGTACTGCCGCGGATAACGCCACCGTGCGCACGGTCTTCGTGATCGGACCAGACAAGAAAATCAAGCTGATGCTGGTCTATCCCATGACCACCGGGCGCAACTTCGACGAAGTGCTGCGGGTTCTCGATTCCATCCAACTCACAGCCAAACACAAAGTCGCCACTCCCGTTAACTGGCAACAAGGAGGCGACGTAATTATTGTCCCAGCAGTCTCGAACGAAGAAGCCCAACAGAAATATCCGGGAGGCTGGAAGACCCTCAAGCCATACCTGCGAATCGTCCCCCAGCCGAAGTAGCGGGGATAGTGTGGACTGAATTGCGTGGCGCGGACACCCCCGTCCGCGCTGCCGGTCGCAAGAGAAACTCGGCGGCATCTCTATCGACGAACACGTACCGCCGGACGCCCTTGTCCGGGAGCCACACGAAGCACGGCAGGAATCAATCGCAAACGTGAAGGGAATATTTTTCCGAGCGTGCTACGGCGTCCGCAGCCGCTTCGCGACTTCCGGCCCCAGGCGCCGAAAATGATCAATGTTCCAGGTGAAGATGGTTTGCGCTTGCCCTTTGAGTGCGCATCGCGCGATAAGGGCGTCGTAAACCATCCCGCCCAGCACACCCTCTGCCGCGGCATCAGCGATGGTGGAACCATACTCTTCGCCATCCAAAACCACGGTCTTCAATCGATTTCTGATTTCATCGAGAAAAACCAAGGTTTGTTCGCAACTCATTCGTTGCTTTCCCGGCAGCCTGGTCAGGGTGGCGTACACTTCGGCCAAGCTATGAGCCGCGCAACCCGCTTGGTTCTTGTTCGCTGCGAGATAAACCGCAAGGCTGGGTTCGTGGTGGACATGCTGCACGGACACTGCGGCGATCAAAACCGAAGTGTCCAAAAAGAACCTCACCGCAATTTCCCTAGATTGCGGCGATCTCTTTCCTCCCGCACGCGCCGGATGGTCTTGTTAACCACCTCGGACTCAAGCGGTTCGCCAGAATCAAAAACCCATACTCCTTGCTTTTTGTACACGCGTCCATGGCCGCGGACGGGACGCAAAACAACGCGCTCTTCGGAACTTTCCACCTCCAAAGAATCACCGGGACTCAACTGCAGTTCGTCCCGAACTGGCTTTGGCAGGACAATCCGCCCCGCCTTATCGATCGTAAGCGTGGTAACCATAATGGCATTTTACCATGCCATTTGGTATTGCGATTACTAAATTCAATCGTCTTCAGAAGACAGAACCCAGCCACTTTACCGGCAGGTGCGCAACAGTTCGTTTGCCAGAGGTCCGTCGGCGGTAATCAGTGCGCCCTGGAACTGAGTGCCAGAGCGACATAGAGCCGCATTGCTCTGCGGTGACCGCATTGTAGAGCCACCAGGGTAAGCACCTCCGCCGTGATTGACTTGCGGTGCTGCCTGACTCGATTTCGCTGTTCACCTTTCCCACCTTGCCGAGCCAATTGACACTATCGCCGCCCTGCACAACAATAGAAGCAACTACCAATCACAACTACTGGAGAAAAGTTATGGCCGACGAAGGCGAATACCTAGCCGAGGTCCATCCCGGCTCCGGGGGAAACGCTGTAAAGTGGGTACTGGTGTTACTTGCCGTGCTCTACGTCGCGGGCTCGCTTTACTTTCTGTTCAACCTGCGCGAGCGTATCGACCAGCTGGGCAAGAGCCAAAACGCCAGCAACGCGCAAATCGCCGAGCTGAGCAAACGCATGCAGTCTGCCGAAGCCGACTCCGAAACCCTGGCCAAGCAACTGGGCATGACGAAGAAGGAACTCGCTTCCCGTTCCGGCGAACTGCAGCGCGAGCAAGCGGCGCAGCGCGCGTCACAACAACGTCTCGCCGAAGAACAGAAGCAGCAGATGAGCCAGGTGAGCGGCGAATTCGCCAACGTTAAAACCGATGTGGGCGGAGTCAAAACCGACGTTGCCGCCACCAAGGCCGAACTCGCAGCCGCGGAAGCCAAACTGCAGAGCGCAGTCGGCGACTTGGGAGTGCAAAGCGGCTTGATCGCTAACACTCGCAGCGACCTCGAGGTTCTCAAGCACAAAGGCGATCGCAACTATTACGAGTTCACCCTCGTCAAGGGCGCCAAGCCGCAGCCGGTTTCGACAGTCAGCCTGCAGTTGAAGAAGACCGATCCCAAAAGAGGCAAGTTCACAGTGAACGTGACCGCTGACGACAGAACCATCGAAAAGAAAGACCGCAACGTCAGCGAGCCCATCCAGTTCTACTCCGGACGCGATCACATGCTGTATGAAATGGTGATCTGGACGGTGGATAAGAAGCAAGCGGCGGGATACTTGAGCACGCCTAAGAACGCGCCCGTACCGGTGACGACGGGCCAATAGCTCCGTGATGGTTCCCACGGCCCACGCACTGCTCGAAATTTTTCTGCGCACGGCGGTGATCTACTGCGTCGTCCTGGCCGGCGTGCGCCTCAGCGGCAAGCGAGAAGTGGGACAGATGACGCCCTTCGACCTAACCCTCCTACTGCTGCTCAGCAACGCGGTGCAGAATGCCATGACTGGGCCGGACACATCGCTCTTGGGAGGCGTGGTGGCGGCGGCTACGCTGCTGATATTGAACTATTTTGTTGCCGAGGTTTCCGGCGGCAACCGCCGCTTCCGAAAGTTTGTTCAGGGCCAGCCCAGCTTGCTGGTGCACGATGGCACGGTCATCGAATCGCACATGGCAAAAGAACACGTCAGCATGGATGAATTGCAGCGCGCACTGCGTGAGCATGGAATCGCCACCTGTCACGACGTTGCGCTAGCCGTGCTGGAGGTGGATGGCTCGATCAGTTGTTTGAAGTACGACGACATCAACCCCAATGCCAACAACCATCTCGCGCAGCGGCGGAAAATTCTGCAGAAGCATCAGTGAAGCCTGCTTATTTCCACACATCTGATTGGGAGGCAGCGGCTGAAGCCGTAATCAATTGGGGGACGCTTGCGATATGGCTGAAGCCATATCCTGATACGAAATCACGGGATCGCCGGCATGCGAAGACGGAGCTACGTCTCTACTTGGTCAGAACCAGGGGTGCTGGTTGGTCGTAGGGTTGGATTGTAACCTTCAGCGATTTGCGGTTGGTGAATGCGTCGGGCGTTACTGGAAAGGCAACGATGATTGTGCCCGAGGTTCGGCCGCCGGGATTGATTTTGGCCTCGCGTTCCAGAGGAGCGAGCGCGTGCTGCTTAAGGGTGGGAAACGCTTGGAAGTAACGGTCAAAATCGGCTGGGGACGCGGCGTCGTCGGTAAAGCTACCGCTGGTGGTATCGAGGTCGGCCTTGATGGTGTGAATCCAGTACGGCTTGACGCCATTGTTCTGGAACGAAACGTTGATGGCGACCATGATTGAGTTCTGGTCGGGAATTTCTACTGAGACCAGATCGTCGATCGCTCCGGTGGTTGCTGAATGGGGCCGTTGTACCAGGCTAGCGATCAGTGCAACAAGTGCGATCACGGCCACTCCAATGAGCACAATCTTCACCGGAGGCAGATTTTTTTTTGCGGTGCCGAATTCCTCGCCGATCTGAAATGGGGTGCCGGGTTGGGCAGGAGCCGGAGGTGGAATGTTGTCAGGCATTTGTTATTTAATTCCAGAAATAGTCAGGAAGCTGCGGATTGATTCTAAACCTCTCATGGCCGGGTTGCTACATTCTCCGGGATGCTTCCTCTAAGGGCGGCGCTTGAGCCCGCGACGAATGCTTCACTGCGCGGTCGATGAACCATTGCTGGCTATTTACCGAATCCTGGGTCGTACGATTCGAGCTTCGCGAATAAGTTCCGTTCGGTTGCATGTGGCGTGCCTTTACTTCGTCAGCTAAGTAGGTGGCGAGAACTTCGTCGCGGAGTTGGCAAATCAATTTGGGATCACCTACGGGGAACACTACCTCGACTCTCCGGTTCAAGTTCCGCGGCATAAGGTCGGCGCTCCCGAGGTAAACCTCTTCCTGGCCTGCGTTCCTGAAATAGTAGATTCGACTATGCTCCAGGAAACGTCCCACAATGCTGATCACCTTGATGTTTTCGCTTATGCCCTTGATGCCCGGACGCAGGCAGCATATCCCGCGGACCAAGAGGTCCACCTGTACGCCAGCCTGCGATGCTTCGTACAACAACCGGATGGCTCGCTTGTCGACCAATGCGTTCATCTTGAAAATCAGGTGTCCACGCTCGCCTTGGCGCTGATGCTCGATCTCGCGCTGGATCAGCCGCTCCACCTGTTCTCTCAAGCCAATGGGCGCAACCAGCAGTTTTCGATATTCGGCCTTGGCAGAGTAACCAGTCAGATAGTTAAACAGGTCGGTGCAGTCCGCGCCTATCTCTTCGTTACAGGTGAACATTCCGAAATCGGTATAGAGCTGCGAGGTAATCGTGTTGTAGTTGCCGGTGGAGAGATGTACATACCGGCGGATCACGTTTCCTTCCTGTCGAACGACCAACGCGGTTTTACAGTGAACCTTCAGTCCTTGCAATCCGTAAACCACATGCACGCCTTCGCGTTCCAGCGCTCTGGCCCACTCAATGTTGCTTTCTTCATCGAAGCGCGCTTTCAGTTCCAGCAGGACGGCCACTTGCTTGTCGTTTTCAACCGCTTCGAGCAAAGCCTCGACTACCGGGGAGTTCCGGCCCACGCGATAAAGGGTGATCTTGATTGCCAGCACCGCGGGGTCCCGCGCGGCTTGCTGCAAGAAAGACAGGACCGATTGAAAGGAATCGAAGGGATGGTGGAGCAAAATATCCTGCCTGCGAATGGCGGTGAAAATATCCTTCCGGTCGTCTTCCGGTTGCAGCGCAGCGGGAGTTGCGGGCACAAAGGGCGGATCCTTGAGCTCGAGACGATCCACCGGCAGCAGGTATTTCAGCCGGACGAGAGCCAACGGTCCGGTCAGCTGATAGACGTCGTCGCGGTTGACTTCGAGATTCTCGATTAATATTTCAAGGACCGACGGGGGCATGGCTTGATTGACTTCCAAACGAATGACATCAGCAAAACGGCGTTGCCAGACGCCTTCTTCGACCGATTCCAATAAGTCGGCTGCCTCTAATTCCTGGATGGCAGCGTCGGCATCCCTGGTCACATGAAAGGGATGGGCTTCCAGCACCTTCATACCTGGGAACAGCATCCCCAAGTTGGCCACGATCAACTGCTCCAGCCAGACAAAACATTGTCGGACGGGGCGCTCGCGGTCCAAGCCCTTTTCCCGTGGAAGGTCCACTGCAACCAGTTGAGGAATCGAATTGGGGATCTTGACCCGGGCAAAATGTTCCACGCCTTCTTTATCGCGGATCAGCACTGCCAAATTCAGGCTCAGATTCGAGATGTGAGGGAACGGCCGGCCGGGATCGAAGGCCAACGGAGTCAATGTCGGGAAAAGCGTTTGGCGGAAATATTTGTTCAACGCCGATCGCTGCCTGCTGCTCAACCGGGAATAATCAGCGACCTCGATGCCAGCTTTGGCGAGGGCTGGCAGAATTTGCCGCTGCCAACACTCGTGTGCTTCTTCAAACAGATTCGTTACGCGCGAACGTATGGCGGTGAGTTGTGCGGAAGGCGTCATACTATCTGGACCACACTCGAAAACGCCTCCTTCGGCTTGTCTTTTGAGCCCTGCGACTCGCACCATGAAGAACTCGTCCAGATTGGAGCCGACGATGGACAAGAACTTGACTCGTTCCATCAGTGGGACAGTTTCGTCCTGCGCTTCTTCTAATACCCTCTTCTGAAACTCGAGAAGGCTGAGCTCACGATTCACGAAGAGCTTGGGATCGTCGAGGGGCGCGGCTGGCTCGGCGATGGCTACTTGCCTTCTGGCGACGCGATCACCACCGTTACGGCGGTCATCAGGTTTCTTCCTGGCGTTCCTGGCCGGGGTGACTCTTGGATCGGGTAGGGAAATTCTCTTCGCCATTGGCGTATGTAAGCTTCAACTGCTCGGCAATTGTAATTGGCCGAGAGTGGTTTCGTCTGTGATGTACCGCCGTGTCAAGGCGGTTTTTAACCTTGCTGTAACAATTTGCCGGTGCCTCTCGCGTCCTCCTGGTTGATCAGTACAAATGCTAGAACCACAAAGGACAAGAAGTTACACAAAGGATTTCTTTTGGTTGCAGTGCTGCACGGGCGGGGACGCCCGCGCCTACATGTGCTTCATGGCTTTGCTGAATTCTTGGGCTGGGAGGGTATTGAGCACATCTTCTTTGGTTAGCCACGCGCGGCGGGCTTGCAGGATGCCGTAGCGAATTTTATCGAGGTGCGAGGTGTGATGGGAGTCGGTGTTGATTACGATCTTGACGCCGTATTGTTTGGCCAGGCGAAGATGTCGGTCGCACAGGTCGAGACGGTCGGGGTATGCGTTTAGTTCCATGGCAACTTTTCGCTGGGCGGCGGCTTTTAGGACGGCGTCGATGTCGAATTGGTAAGCGTCGCGACGGAGCAACATACGTCCGGTCGGATGTCCGAGGAAGGAGGTGTTGGGATTTTCGACCGCTTTAAGCAGGCGGTCGGTCATCTCTTGGGGGCTTTGATTGAAGTGGGAGTGGACGCTAGCGATGACTAGATCCATTTGTTCGAGCACGGAATCGGATAGATCGAGGGTGCCATCGGCGAGGATGTCGACTTCGATTCCGGCGAAGATGCGGATGCCTTCAAGTTTTTCATTGGCGGCGCGGATGCGTTGGATGTGCTCGACGGCGCGCTTGTCATCAAGGCCGTTGGCGAAGGCCAGATTCTTGGAGTGGTCGGTGATGGCCATATATTTGTAGCCGTGAGCGCGGGCGGCCTCGGCCATTTCTTCGATGGTGTTGCGGCCGTCGGTTTCGACAGTGTGCATATGGACATCGCCTTGCAGGTCGGCTTGCGAGATGAGCGCAGGCAGGGTGTGTTTTTCAGCGGCGTCAATTTCGCCGAGGTTCTCGCGCAGCTCTGGCGGAATGTATTCCAGCTTCAGCTTGGCATAAATCTCTTCCTCGCTTTTTCCGGCGACAGCTTTTTCCTCTTCCAAGGTCGCTAAGCTGTATTCGCTCAAGGTATATCCCATCTTTAACGCGCGCTGGCGCAGGGCTACGTTGTGGGCCTTGCTGCCGGTGAAGTACTGCATGGCGGCGCCGAAAGAATCTGGCGAGAGAAGTCGGACATCCACCTGCATTCCGCCGCGCATGCGAAAGCTTACTTTGTTTTCACCACGAGCAATTATTTCCATCAAGCCGGGTAGCTTGATGATGTGGTCGATCAGACTTTGCCGTTCGGCATCATCGCAACAAACCTTTCCAGTTACCAGGATGTCGAGATCGCCTACGGTTTCTCGGCCGCGGCGTAAGGATCCGGCAGGAGTGACTTTGTCGATGCCGGGATACGCTTGCAGGTGCTCGCTAATTTTTGTGGCTTGCGCTTCGGCGGTGTCGAGGAGGAAACGTCCGCCGATCCGGCGGTAGTCCTGGATTGCTTTGAGCAGCTTCTGTTCGTGTTTTTCTCCCATGCGGGGGAGAATGCGAATCTTTCCTTCCTGGGCCAATTTCTCGACGCCCTCGGGGTCGCAGACTTGATAGGCGCTCCAGATCAGCGCGATGGTCTTCGGCCCCAGGCCCTGAATCTTGAGCAGGTTGAGCATCGAGGGGTGATACTTCTTCAGCATCTCGGCATGCAGGGAGAGCCGCCCTTCTTTGAACATTTCTTGCAGGTTCAGCAGCATCCCCTTGCCGATGCCGGGAATGGCGAGAACCTTCTTGGGCTCGTCGATCAGGTCTGCGATCTGCTGCGGGAAGGCTTCGATAGCCTCGGCGGCGTTGCGATAGGAGCGGATGCGGAAGGAATCCTGGCCATCGATTTCGAGCAGGTCGGCGGTTTCGTAGAGAATGCCAGCGATGGCTTTGTTATCCATGTGGAATATTAAGATTACAACCTTCTGGTGAGAGTTGAGTACCTGTCGGGATTGGCCATGCACCGAAACGAGTGCAAAAGTTATTGTGTGGAGACGCGCTCCGGTGTATATTACCGCTCTGTCGGAAAGTCAAAAATACACATTCCGGCGTGCGGTCAGCTGCTGCAGGTCAGTTCGGCGTTTATTGAACGGACTCGATTGCTGCGCGTAACGAACCTCCAAAATTCTATTTAATTACTGGTGCTGCCAATGACTGGCCCGGAACGCCGCCAAACCCCACGGACGACGATAGCGAGGCATGCCTATATCAATATCGAGCCGAATAATGGCGGTATCGTATTGAATGTTTCAGAGGGAGGACTGTGCTTTCACTCCCTTGACGCGGTTCAGCGGAACGGGACGATCCGCTTCTGGTTCACGCACCAGAACCAGAGAATTGAAGCCGACGGCACCCTGGCGTGGACGGATGAGAAGCAAAATGGAGGCTTACGATTCACTAGCCTGCCCGAGGAAGCTCGGAAGAAAATCCACGATTGGATGGGCCGCCCTAAAACCCTGCTTCCTACTCCCCAGGTGGAGGCAGTAACGATCCAGCAACTGGGGTCAGTTCCCACTCTTCCTGGCCGCCCGGCTGACGCAAGGGTTGGCGCAGCGGGGTTTGCGATGGTTTCGCCCGATTTGAAAGTGACCGCGCCGGTGAGTGGGTTCTCTCGCGGTTTGGCCACTGGGCTTATGGTTTCGGCCGTCGTGGTGGCGGTGTTCGCATTTAATAACTATCGGCGTGAGTTTGGGGAATCGCTTATCCGGATGGGAGAACGATTCGCGGCAAAGCCCCAGGCGCAGACTCCCACGGTGTCGGCAGCGACGACGCCGGTCTTGCCCGCGTCACAAGCTGTGTCATCGGCGCCTCCATCGGTCTCACCTGCGCCTCGGATGACGGCGGCGACGACGCGGCCGGTGTCCGCAGTTGCGGCGATAGTATCGACGCAGCCCGCGCCGCATCCGGTTGAGAAGCCCGAGAAGGTTCTGCTCCAGCCTGAGAAACTTGCGCCACAGCCGTTAGCGGATGCCGCTAAATCTTCGCCGACGAAGGTTGAGCCTGCGGCGCCAATCGCCACGTCAGCCACTGTTGGCACCACCGCTGGAGACATGGCAAGCCATGTCCCTACGAGTCCGAAGGCCGCTGCGTTGACGGCGATTTCGCCAGCGCCGACGTTACCTTTGCCGATCGCGGCGCCAACTCCGCAGCCAATGACAGCCGCAACAAGCGGTCCCAACCTTTCGCTTAAACCCGCTGTGGCTGCGAGGGTCGAACCCGCCAACCAGCCCGGGATTCACACCGAAGGCTCCGGAGCAGGGAATTCTGATACGACCAGGCAACTTTACTTCGAAGTTGGCAAGTTCAAGGATCTATTTCAGGCTCATGACCAAACCGACAAACTGGCGCAACTGGGTTTTCCCGCAACTGCGGTAGCGAAAGGGCGTCTTTGGACGAACTCTTTCCACGTTCTTGTGGGTCCGTATCCCGACGAAGAGCAGGCAAAATTGACCCACGAGAATCTGGTGTCGAACGGTTTCAAACCGCGACCTTTCGAAAAAGGTTCCCGAAATTTCACAATCCTTTCTTCGCTGACTTTGAACGGTGCGCGCACGCCGGAGGGGGATTACACCATCAGTTGGGAATCCTACATCGGCGATGCGAATGTGAAGTTTATGCGCAACAATAGCGTGGTTGCGACCGCCGGCGGAAGATGGGAGAAGCGCAACGTTAAGTTCCCGAACGATGCATATGTCTACAGAAGAAACATAGACGGATCGCGAACTCTGCTTGAAATTCATTTTGGGGGTATGCGGCAGGCGCTGGTGTTTGGCAAAGCGTCCTGAAACCTAACAAGGTACTCTCATTCCGAAAAGCGAAGCGACGAGGAATCCGGGTTTTGCTTGCGCTCCCGCTGGAAAACTGAATCCCTCACGCACTTTGGAATTGAGAAAAAAACCGCTTGTTACTTACTCAATTCGATAGAAAAAATCTGACCTTCAGCGGACGTTCCCAAGGCTTCGAAAAATTCTACATGCGCTTTCATCCCTTCCAAGTCAGTGCAGGGATGAAGTTCGCCGGCTGGTGTGAAGTTTACAGCGGTGAACTGAATTTTGAAGTAATTGTTGCTGTGCAGGGAGAGGCTTTTCCCGTCGCCTTCGACCTTCAGTTCCATGATTGCCGGCTGAGAACACTGCACACTCTTAATGGTGCCCTTCACACCGCGCCGTGGACCGTGGGTCTCTTCCTTGGCAGGACGAAGCAACTGCGAATCTGAGCCGAGTGGTTTGGGATTCGCAACCGTCGGCTGAGTGGAAGATTGCTCCTGGGGAATGGTGGATTGCATCGCCTGTGCGGCTTTACGTTCTTGCTCTGCTTCGCTTGCCGCCTGGTACTGCTCAGCTGATTCCAGCAGATTCTGAACCGAACTGATGTCCTCAGGAGTTTTGGCCAAGCTCGCTGCCTTTTGCAGAACCGTGATGGCATCCTTTCCCCGCTCCATTTCGAGCAGGACGCTAGCTGAGTTCAGCCGATAACGCAGATTGCCGGGATCCAACTGCACCGCATTGATCCCCAACATGTGAGCTTCTTCAAGATTCTGGCGCTGGGTTCCGAAAAATACCGCTAACTCATCGTAGGCAGGAGCAAAAGAAGGGTTGAGCCGAATGGCAGCTCGCAGGCTTTTTTCGACTTGCGACTTGTTTTCGGAATTGAGCTGTCCGCTGTTCATCGTAAAGACCGCAAAATAATAATTGGCTAGAAAACTTTGCGAATCAAGCTTCACCGCCTGCTCGTACCATTTGCGGGCTTCACCAGGGTTGCCTTGGCGGAACTCGAGATATCCCATGGTTTCATGCGCGGAGACATTGGCCGGGTCGTCGTGGAGCACGCGCTCAAGCAAAGTACGAGCATCCTTTACGCGTTGGTTATAGGCCAGAAAGTCTGCGCGCACCGCGTCTGCCTGGGTCAGGCTGACAGCTTGAACCTTGAAAGTTGTGTCGTCCACTTCCGTGGACATCGCCGCCTTGAACTGATAAAAGATGCCCTGCGATACGTACTTGTCGAGCATTATCTGCAATTGCCTCAAGTCGCCGAATGCACGTGTGCCTGCGGTAACGGGGTCCACGTTCTGGCTAACCAGTTCCGCATAATCGGTCAAGCGGTGCGTATTGTCCTTGGCGTCCCTTATCCGGAGATAATGAGTGAGAGCCCAGGACTCGGCATAAAAGATGGAGCCCTTGTTCTCTTCGTGGTAGTACGGCGAGTTGCGGTCAACGGTGAAGAGAGTCGTAAGCGGAAGAAGGCGCTCTTGGCGCAGAAGAAGGATATTTCCCGGGCTGGGCTCTCCCACCAGTACTTCCTTATCGCTTATTTCCGTGTTTTGGTAAAACTCGGCCAAGCCTTCATTGAGCCAGAGTGGCAACCATTCCTCCGCCCGGCTCGACAGCAGATGCGTATATTCGTGATAAACCGTGGCGTAGGGATGCTCGCCCTGGGCATCGAGCCGTAGCAGAACATAATTCTTATCCGGCGCCCGCAGGAAAATCCCAGCAAGTTCCAACTGTCCTTTCGCCAAGTAGGCTTCGGGCTCAAGTGCCTGGAAGTCCTTTTTGTCTTTGACAGCTAAAACTACGATCGGGGTCCCAGGATCCACCCGCGCTTTCGGAAAGGCAACGTGAAACACTAACCGCATTCGCTCGAATTGGTCGGTGATGCGTCTGGCCTGCTTTTCGTTGGAGTCAGTAAACACGATGAAGTGTTCGCTGCGAACCTCCAGCCAATTCTCCGTCTTGTCGCGTGCCGCGGCTACCAAGGCAACGAAGACGGTCAGCAGCAAAAGGATTTGTCGGGACATGTGGCGCGCCACTACAGATACACCCAAAGGTAAGGCGCGTCAAATTACTTGGGAATGCTTCTCGGAGAAAGATGGAAGCCTCTCAGGGAGCACTGAGACGAGGCAGAGGCGACGATAACCTGGAAATAGAATCTGACGAGCGGAGCTTGACCTCCGCGTGGAATATCTAATGGGTGCCGCAATTTGAGGTCTTGCCTTATGAAGGCTTTGTAACATTCGCAGCTTGTGGACCCTTAGGTCCTTGAGTTATTTCAAACTCAACCTGATCGCCCTCCTGCAGGCTCTTGTAACCTTCGGACGTAATTGCGCTGTAATGCACAAATACATCGGCTCCGTCTTCACGACCAATAAAACCGTAGCCTTTGGCATTGTTGAACCACTTAACCGTACCTTTCAAGCGTTCCACTTACGCCCCCTGGGACATGGAACTTCGCATCCATGCCTCCGATTTTCTGTCATTTTCCGGCTACAGGGGAAACGCTGTCAAGGGAAGAGAGTGAGAAAAAAATACTATTTTAGACGATTCTGGCCGCAAAGTTTCTGACTGAGCCAGAGCACGCCAGAAATGGTCTTGCCATCGTGAATTCGTCCGGACATTACCATGCGGACGGCGGTGCTCAAAGGGAAGAATTTGATTTCGATGACTTCATCCTCCTCCGGCTGCGCGGTTCCGGGACGCAACCCCCGGGCGAGATAGAGTGACATGGTTTCGGCAACGAAGCCGGGGGTCGCATAAAAGTTCAAGATCCGCTTCCAGCGGGAAGCGGTAAAGCCGGTTTCTTCGAGCAGTTCGCGTTTGGCGGCGGGCAACTCATTTTCGCCTTTATCAATTCGGCCCGCGCACAGCTCCCAGAGATACTGCTGAGCGGCATGACGGTATTGCCGGACGAGCAGAATGCGGGGCTCGGATTGGCTTTCATCCACTGCCAGAATCACGACTGAGCCGGTGTGGCGCACGATGTCGCGGCGTCCCCGCACGCCGGTGGGCTCGAGAACCTGGTCCGTGGTGACCCAAAAGGCGGGGCCACGATAGGCCTCGACGGAAGAAAGCACGCGAGCTTTAGTTTTGGGATGCGCTGATTTTGGCATATCAAACAATATAAGCGACAAGCGACGCATTGGGCTGAGGATGGGCCGAGATTTTGTGGTGAGGGATCTGCCCTGATATGCTGCCCGCGATGGCGGCGAAGCCAAGAATTGCGATTGTCGGCCCGGGAAGATTGGGCAGAGCACTAACATTAGAGCTGAAGCGAGCGGGATACACGATCTCCGAAATCGTTTCCCGCAGCAGTGCCCCATCAAAACGAAAAGCTCGGGAGTTAGCTCGGAAGGTCAAAGCGCGGGCTTCTACTCGCGACAACGCGCAACTCGATGCCGACGTCGTCTGGTTCTGCGTGCCTGATCGCGAAATAGCTGCGGCCTCACAGCAGCTTGCTGCGGTCGCTGACTGGAAGAAGAAAATCGCCTTCCACTCGAGCGGCGCGTTGCTCAGCGACGAACTGAATCCGATTCGCGAGAGAGGAGCGGCGGTGGCTTCGGTTCATCCCTTGATGACGTTCGTGAGTGGATCAATTCCATCGCTCAAGGGAGTGCCGTTCGCGGTGGAAGGTGATGCGCCAGCGATCGCCGCAGCGCGTCGCATTGTGCGGGATTTGCGCGGGGAAGCCTTTCCCATTCGCAAGCAGCACAAAGCCGCTTACCACGCATGGGGAGCATTCACTTCACCATTGCTGGTGGCGACGGTAGTGACCGGCGAACAGTTGGCGCGGAAGGCAGGGTTTTCCGCGGTCGAAGCCCGCAAAAAGATGATGCCCATAATTAGGCAGACCATTGCAAACTACGAAACCCTTGGTCCAGCGGGTGCCTTCAGCGGGCCGATCGTGCGCGGGGATGCGGAGATCTTACGCAAGCATCTGAAGGTTCTGAAAACCATTCCAGCAGGACTCGATGTGTATCTGGCATTGGGCCGGGCGGCGATTCAATATTTGCCGGTGCGGAATCGCGCGAAGTTAAAAAAAGCTCTCGAACTCTAAGCTCACTCCCGCGGCATTTTGTTCAACAGCTCCGCGCATGAAGCCACGCAGACATCGGGTTCAAGGCAAGTCAGTTCATCGGCCCCAAAAATCCCGGTGCATACCGCGACGATCTTGGAATTGGCGAAACGAGCCGCCTTGATATCTTCGGGAGTGTCGCCGATGAAATAAACTCGCGCCGATTCTCCCAGCCTGCGTTGCACCTCGGTCACGCCTTGGCTGAAAATATCCGACCGACTTTCGTGACGGTCGCTGAAGCAGCCAAAGCTGAAAAACTCACGCAGACCGGCAGCTTCAACCTTGAGCCAGCCGACGGATTCAAGGTTTCCTGATGCCAGCCCCAGTAACTTGCCGGCAGCCTGCAATTCACCGAGCACCTCGGGAATCGCGGAGCAGACCGTTGGTGAGACGAGGTCGGCGTTGGCGGATACCTCGCGGCAGACAACTTCCAGCGCCGCCGGAAGGTTGACTTGGAATTCATCGCCTGAAATTCCAACGCGCTCCAGGGCGGCCCGCAAGATTCCGAGGTCAGTCTTGCCGTGGTAGGCAATTCCGTCGATGGTGGTATCGACGCCGTAAGCCTCGCGCATCGCCTGATGCAAGGCGTTGCGATGGACTCGGTCGCGGGAGACCAGCAGTGTGCCATCGATGTCGAAAAGATAGGCGTCCGCGTCCATCCAGCGAAAGCCGTTCACTTTTACTGCTCGTGTCTGAAGTTGAAATTCGTTCATGAATTGCCTTGCAGTTCCTGAAGCCGAAAGCCTGAAGCCCGTTGCTCTAGGTCACCATCAAGCGCTTGATCTCTCGCGCCCGGCCGGTTCGCTCATCGCAGTCCACCACGACCGCGCATAGCCTGACGTCCCCGGTCGCCGCCTCGAATCGCGTCGGCATGTTGCTAAGAAACTTTCCCACGACCAATTCCTTCTTCACTCCAATCACGCTGTCGTATGGTCCTGTCATCCCGACGTCGGTGATGTACGCGGTTCCGCCCGGAAGCACGCGCTCATCCGCTGTAGGAATATGGGTGTGGGTGCCGACTACGACCGTGGCTCGTCCGTCGAGGTACCAGCCCAGTGAAATTTTTTCTGACGTGGCTTCCGCATGAAAATCCACAAAGATAACTTTGGCCTGGATTTCCTTTAGCAGTTTGTCGGCGACACGGAAAGGGTCGTCGTTCGAAGCCATAAAAACGCGACCCTGCAAATTAATGACGGCGTAGGGAACATCGCCCTTGTGACCCTCGTAGAAGCCCCATCCCGGCATTCCAGGCGAGTAGTTGGCGGGACGCAACAGGCGGCGCGCTGGGCTATGCGGGTTCCCGTTGGCAGCCTCGAAGAAATCGATGATCTCGCGCTTATCCCAGACATGGTTGCCGGTGGTGAGAACGTCAATGCCCATCTCGAAGAGGTCTTCGGCCAGCGGCGGCGTGATACCGAAACCGGCGGCAGAATTTTCTCCGTTCGCGAGCACGAGGTCGATGGAATGTTCTTTTACCAGAGAGGGAAGCCGATCTTTGACGATGATCCGCCCAGGCCTGCCGAAAATGTCACCAATAAAGAGAATGCGCAAGTGAGTTTTACCGAGAGTTTGATGGTAACACGTGGTCTATGGCTGCCCACTTGCGCTCGTGTGCGAAGGCGCGTGTGGGGACGGGTCTTCGACCCGTCCAGTCGAGCGCAGCTCGAAGGCTTTTGCACTGGCGACTCCCGCGTCCAGTTCGACGCTGAACGGGGTCGAAGACCCGGTGCCACGCAATCACAGATCCACGCGGTTATGGAAGCAGTTCTGCTGTTTTCAGAAAGTCGTAGTTCCCCGGGGGATTCAGAGTCAGGTTCTGAACTCGTTTGGTATGCACCATCACGTTCTCGAAATACCACAAATTAATGTACGGCAAGTCATCCGCGAGGATTCGCTGAATCTCCGCGTAGACCTGCTTACGGACATTCTGGTCGAGTTCGCCGCGTGCCTGGTCGATCAGCGCATCGACGCGAGGATTGGCGTAATAGGTGCGATTGGCCCCGTGCGGCGAAAACTTGGCAGAATGAAAGACATACTCGAAAATGTCCGGATCCTCGTTTCCCCCGACCCAGCGCAGAGAGTGCAACTGGTAGGCGCCGCGAGTGATGTCGGAAAAGAAAGTGGCGAACTCGAACGTACGAATGTCCAGGGCGATGCCAACATCGCGCAATTGTTGCTGCAGGGCGGCAGCTATCAACCGCGGGTTTTCATCGGTCGAGGTTTTCATGGTGAGGTGAAAGCGTACGCCATTCACCGCCGGATATCCGGCCTGCTCGAGCAATTGCCGCGCCCGATCAGGATTGTAGTCGTAATGCGGCACATCTCCGTTGTACGCCCAACTCTCAGGAGGGAGAAGGCTGTACGCGGGCCGCACAAAATCGCGCAGCAGATAGTGAATCATCGGCGTCCGGTCAATGGCATACGCCAAAGCCTGCCGCACGCGCACATCTTTTAGAACAGGATCCCGAGTGTTGAATGCCAGATAAGCCAGCACCGTGCCCGAAGCATGCATGACTTCTAGCTTTGGCTCGCGTTCGAGGGCGAGAACAGTGTCCCCGCTTAGAGAAGTGACCGCAATGTCAGCGCTGCCCTTGCGCAATTCGAGGGCGCGAGTTGTAGCGTCGGGAATCACCGCGAATCGTACCCTTTTCAGCCGCGCCCGCTCGCCCCAGTAGCTATCGTTGCGTTCGATAATTACTTCCTTGTCTGGTTCAGCACTGATGAAATGGAAGGGCCCCGAACCCACTGGATGGCGGCTGATCTCGTCACCACTTCCGAAGGGAACGATTCCCATGGCGCCATCCGAAACATTCCACAACAAAGTCGCGAATGGCTCTTTGAGATGAAAGACGACTGTGAAATCGTCGGGCGCATCAATGTGATCTACGGGCCGATAGGTGGCCGCCTTGGTGCTGCGAATCTTGCCTTGCAGCAGGGAATCGAAGGTCCACTTTACATCGCGTGAGGTGAGCGTTCGTCCATCGAAAAACTTCACGCCCCGGTGCAAGTGGAATACATAGGTGAGAGGATCCGGGATTTCCCAGCGCTCCGCTAATCCCGGCTGAACGTTTAAGTGCTCATCCCGCGTGCACAAGCCATCGAAGAGCAGTTCATCGATCCGCTCGGACTGCGCATCTAAACCAACCCTCGGATCCAAATTCGTAGGGCTGTTCTCGATGACCATCACCAGCGTGTTGGGATCGGGTTTACCAGAGCAAGACAGCAGAGGAATAAGAATTGTAAGAATCACCAGAGACCACGTGGACACAGCCGCCCTCGGCTGTGCATTCGCCGCTTTGCGGCGAAGGGGTTTCCATTCACGCATACGAAATCTTTCCCAAAATCGCAGGCCTCTTCGCTCCAGTTGCCGCCGGAAGGTTCGACGGCTTCCGATTCCATGTCTGGAAAGCCATCAACGCGAAGGCCGCCGCTTCTTTCGCCTCCGAGGGCAGCCCGAATTCGTCAGACGAACGAATCTGCAGGCCAAGAACCTTCAATTCGTTTGCCAGCATCGCCATAAGTGTCGGATTATTTGCTCCGCCCCCGGACACAATGAAATCTCGATACGTGCCGGCACGTCGCACCACGAATCGTCGAAGCGCATCTGCAATGGAGTTCGCCGTCAATGCTGTAGCAGTGGCGACAATATCGCGTTTATCCGCGCGTCCGCACCTACGGATAAACTCCTGGGTAAACTCGCGTCCGAATTCCTCTCTCCCTGCGGTCTTGGGCGGGTTGCGGCGAAAGAATGGCCCACGCAAAATATCGCTGATCACGCGGTCGAGCACCGCGCCGGAGCCGGCGATCCTCCCGTCGCGGTCGTAGGGTTTGCGAAACAGCCGCTCGGTGACCGCATCGATCAGCATGTTGCCTGGGCCAGTGTCGAAAGCCAGCACTTGATCGGAAGACGCGCCCGCCGGGATGGCGGTGAAGTTTGCGATCCCTCCGATGTTCTGCACAATTCGCCCCACACGACTGTCGCGATACAAAAGAAAATCGAGGAACGGAACCAGCGGCGCTCCCTTACCGCCAGCGGCCATATCTGCGGGCCGAAAATCCGAGACCACTGGAACGCCTAAGCGCGCAGCCACCACCGCGCCCTCGCCAGTTTGCCATGTGACCGCAAGCGCGCGTCCGAGAAACCGAGCAGCCTCGCCCTGATGATAGAGCGTCTGACCATGACAGCCGATAAGTTCGGCTTTGAGATGAAAACGACGCTGAGTGGCGAGGAGTGCGTCAGCGTAAAGTTCGGCAAGCAAGAAATTCAACCTGGCCAAGTCAGCCACGCTGGCCTTAGTCGAGTTCATCGCCGCCAACACGGCGCGGCGGACCGCTTTCGGATAAGGATACTCAGCATGCGCAAGAAAGTGGAGCCTCGGCGCCCCCGCCCGGCGAGGCGATGAAGCGGTCACCCGTACCAGCGCGACGTTAATTCCATCCCCGGACGTTCCGCTCATCACTCCGGCAACGATCATGCCAGATCCCGCCGCTTTATCGTCGCCAGTCGCACTTGCTCGCTGAACTCCCACAATTGGCGTGAGAGTTTCTGAAGCTTTGCAGCGGTTGGAGCAGGCGCCCGACGCTTCAGTTCCTTGGATTTCTTCTTGAATGCCAGCACACGAGTAATCGAATCCTTTACACGCCGCGCAAATTTCGCGTCACGCTCCGCCTCTTTCACCAGCGCCTCGTAGGAACGAACAATATTGTCCTCGATATGACAGATCAGGCACAGATCGCCACCGGCTCGAATATGCTCCACGGCCGCTTGCTCAATGGGAGCGGCCTTCAATACTCCGCCCATCTCAAGGTCGTCCGATACGACCAGCCCGCGGTAGCCGATCTTCTTGCGCAAAATATCGGTAACCCATTTCCTGGACAAAGATGCCGGCATGCGATCGCGGGTCACCGCAGGGTATGCAGCGTGGCTGACCAGAACTAGCGGTGATTCGCGCCGCAAGGCGCGATATGGAGCGATATCCGCGTCCCAGAGTTTCTTCCAGGATTTTTCCACACTCGGCAGTTCATGGTGAGTGTCAAGATTGGCTTCACCGAGCCCGGGAAAATGTTTGATCGCTCCGAGCACTCCGGCTGAGCGAAGTCCCGCGAGAAACTCGCGGGCGAACAAGATGGCCTCTTTGGGATTGGCCGAAACCGAACGTGAACTCATGACGGCGCGCGATGCTTCAAACGCCAAATCTACAACCGGCGCAAAATCCGTATTGAAACTCAGTGCCCGGCAAGATTCGCCGATGATCGTTCCATGCTGGCGATAGAGTTTACGGTTGCCAGTGGCGAAGACATCGGCCGCAGACGGTGCGGGACCGGTCACGTTGCGAAAACGGTCGACTCGACCGCCTTCCATGTCCACGCACGTAAACAAAGGTGTGGAGACGTATGACCGGCAGTCGTTGAGTAGGCGGTGAGTCTGTCCCCCCCCAGCGATATTGCGTGCGAAAAGAATCACGCCGGCCGGTTGCACTCCTGTGAGCAAGGAATGGAGCTGCGGTGACATTTCGGTGCCGTCGAAGCCAATGATCAGCAGTTGGCCGATCTCTCCGAAAATTGATGACACTTTCTTCAATCCACCTGCTTCTTCAACTCTGCCAACAGATTCAGGGCTTCAAGCGGCGTCAAGCGATTCAAATCCAACTCGCGCAGCTTTTCTAAGACTGGCTGCGACAGCGGCGTGAAGATCGTGAGCTGAGCCGGCGGCGGAGGACGCAACTCGTCACTAGCCAGTTGTTCCGTGACGCGTTGTTCCGCGCTCTCGTGTTCTGCCAGCACTTCCCGTGCCCGCTCAATGACTTCATTTGGCAGCCCGGCCAGTTTCGCGACTTCGATTCCATAGCTGCGATCCGCAGCTCCGGGCTCCACTTTTTTTAGAAACACAATTCCGCCGGCGGTCTCTTTCACCGACACGTGATAATTCTTGACTCCTGAAAGCCGCTCGGCCAGTTCAGTAAGCTCGAAATAATGGGTAGCAAAAAGAGTCTTGGCCCGCATGCGCGCATGAATGTATTCGACCGCCGCCCAGGCAATGGCCAGCCCATCATAAGTGGCCGTGCCACGCCCCACTTCGTCAAGCAGGATGAGCGAACGCGAGGTTGCCGTGTGCAGAATCGCGGCTGTCTCGGTCATTTCAACCATGAAAGTTGAACGCCCACGCGCCAAGTTGTCGCTAGCTCCGATGCGGGTGAACACTCGATCCACCACGCCAAGCCGCGCCGACGCGGCCGGAACGAACGATCCCATCTGCGCCAGAATTACGATCAGCGCCGCCTGGCGCAAATAGGTAGACTTGCCGCCCATGTTCGGACCCGTGAGAACCAGCACAGTGTGCGTAGTCGAATTAAGATAAAGGTCGTTGGGCACAAAGCGCTCGTTGCCACCCGACATTTCCTGCTGCTCGATCACCGGATGCCTTCCGCCAACGATTTCGATATCAGCAGAGTCGTCAAACTTCGGCCGGCAATAATTGCGTAGCGCCGCGACATGCGCCATCGCCGAAACCACATCCACTTCGGCCAATGCCAGTGCCGTTTGCCGGATGCGTCGCGCTTCGCCTGCAATTGCTGACCGCAAATCGGCGAACAGCCGTCGTTCGATCTCTACGATCTTTTCCTGGGCATCGAGGATTTTCGACTCATACTCCTTGAGCTCAGGAGTGGTGAAGCGCTCTGCATTGACCAGGGTCTGCTTGCGCTCATAGTCCGCGGGGACCAGATGCAAGTTAGGTTTGGAAACCTCGAGATAATACCCGAAAATAGAATTGAACTTAATCTTCAGCGAATTGATCCCGGTGCGCTGGCGCTCGCGTTGCTCAATCTGCGCGAGAAATTGCTTGCTGTTGCGGCTGAGGTCGCGTAGTTCGTCGAGTTCCTTATCCACTCCGGCCTGAATTGCGCCACCGTCGACCAGCGAAATCGGTGGCTCGGGCACAATCGTTTTGTCGATCCGCTCCCGCAGATCGCCAAGCTCATCAAGTGACCCGTGCAGCGTCTTCAGTCGCTCCGTCGCAAACTTTGTCAGCGCAACTCGCAACCCCGGAATCTTTCTCAGCGATGCTGCTAGAGCAAGCACATCCCGCGGATTCGCCGTCTCCAGAGTTACCCGGCTCAGCAGACGCTCCAAATCCAAAATGCCGTCTAACGCTCGCCGCAACTCCTCGCGCGCCACGGTTTCGTTCACCTGGGCCTCAACTGCGTCCAGCCGAGCATTGATTTCCGACAGTTCGATCGACGGCCGCAGCATCCAGGAGCGCAGCAGACGCTTGCCCATGGGCGTGACCGTCGCATCGATGGAGCGGAACAGAGTCACTCCAGCGTCGGTCCCCGCAAACAGGGGTTCGATCAGTTCCAGATTTCGCACTGTCACCGCGTCGAGAACCAAATAGTTTTGCCGCTCATAAAATCCCACGCGGTCCACGTGGTCCAAAGTTCCACGCTGCGTGGAGCGAACGTAATAAAGAATGGCTCCGGCCGCCGAGGCTGCCGCCGGTTTTCCTGCCAGTCCAAAACCCTCGAGGGACAGTACCCCGAAATGATTTTCCAGCAATGGGATGGCATGGTCGGGCGCGAAGACCCAATCATCGAGCGGAGTCTCAGCGAAGCCGGTACTGCTGCCCGTTGGACGGCCGGACGAGCGGGTACGCCCGTCTCCACGCGATCCTTGCTCGTCAAATAATGGAGCTGCTGAACCGTACAAAAGTTCCTTCGGTCGCAACTGCTGCAGCTCTTCCTCTATCCGTTTGCCCGCGTCTTCACCGCTAAACTCGGTGGCGCGAAACTCGCCCGTGGAAAGATCCAAAGCCGCGAAACCTGCCCGATCTCCAATCTGCGCCACCGCCGCAAGGAAGTTGTTCTCCTCAGAGCCCAGCGATGAATCCGCAGCCGTCCCGGGCGTAACTACGCGCGTGACCTCGCGTCGCACCAACTTCTTGGCAAGGCCAGCGTTCTCCATCTGCTCGCAAATCGCGACCTTGAATCCTTTGCGAATGAGCTTGGAAATGTAACTTTCCGCCGCGTGATAAGGAACTCCGCACATGGGAACAGCAATACCTTTTTCCTTATTGCGTGAGGTCAGCGTGATCTGCAGTTCGCGCGATGCCAGAACGGCATCGTCGAAAAAAAGCTCGTAGAAATCACCCAGGCGAAAGAAAAGTAAGGCGCTAGGATGTTCCTTCTTGATGGCGGCATACTGCCGCATCAGCGGGGTGGACGGCTCGGTCATCTCCGGCGGCTTCGTGCGCGGATTATAACAAACCGCAATCCCTCAACGCCCGGTGCAAAACACCGCTGCGCCAGAAGACAGTTGACGCAACTTCGTTGAGATGGTTTCCTTGTGCATGGAACTACGCAAGGATCCGATCACCCGCTCGTGGGTTATTACCGGCGACGATATTCCCGATAACCCGCAGCGTGCGGAATCGTTTTGCCGGCTCTGTCCTGACTCCCGTGAACCGCCGCAACTCATCGTCAATATGTCCGGAATTTCCGGCGCGCCGTGGTCCGCGCGGGCAGTCGTGCATCCCACCGCCTTGTATCACATTGAGGGTGAGGCAACGCGGCGCGGAGACGGCATCTACGATCGTATGCGTCCCATCGGCGCGCACGAAGTCCTGGTGGAAAACGCCGCCCACGACCGGCACCTATGGAATGCAAGCGACTCCGAGATAGAACAATTCCTGCTGCTGGCCGCACAGCGTATTCAGGATCTCAAGCGCGACGGACGCTTCAAGTACGTGAGCATCTACAAGGATCACGGAACCAGTGCTGGACAGGAGTTCGACCATCCCGCTTCCCAGTTGACTGCTACCACCTTTGTGCCCCGCCGCGTGTTGTATGAACTGCGTGCCGCCCGCGAATACTTTGAGACCAAGGAACGTTGCGTTTTCTGCGACATTATTTCCCAGGAAATAAAGCAAGATCTGCGCGTGATCGAGCTTCGTGGCGATTTCATTGCTGTCTGTCCCTACGCGCCGCGTGTGCCTTACGAGAGTTGGATTATGCCGCGCACCCACGAAGCTGCATTCGAACGCTTCGGCCTGAATCGTCCGGCAACCATGCGCGATCTAGGGGCCCTGCTGCGACGCACGCTACAACGCATACGCAGCATCACTGAAGATTTTCACCTGGTGCTGCATACTTCCCCTAATAGCCTGCACCGCTCAGGAAATCTAGGTTACTGGAAGACGATCGACGAAGATTATCACTGGCACATCGAAATCATGCCAGTGCTGGCCGCCAAGGCGAAGTCCTATACCTTCAAAGAGGTCTACTATTCACCGTTGTCCTCTGAAACGGCGGTAAAGCGCCTGCGGGACGCGAGGATCGAGCCGTAGTCGTTAGTCCTTGGTCGTTCGCAACCGATTCGAGGAACCACCAGCGACAAACGACCAATGACCAACCACTTATGACCATCCGCCGCATGAAAACCTATACCGGTGGCCAGGGATACGTTTACCAGTATTACTTCGTGGGAAAGCGCACAGCGATGAGTAATCCGTCGGAGGCTGCCTCGACCGAATACGTTTTCGATGTCACTTCCGACCGCAAAACCACTTTTGCCGTCAGCGTATTCCTGACCGAAGACGCCACCAATCAATGGGCGGCAAGCCACAGCCGTACTCTCACGGAAGCCGAACAATACGGCGCAGTCAAGATGCGCCTGTTCCAGGCCTTCGATGAAATCGAAAACATGATCGCGGACGGCCGGCAACTAATCGTCAATCCTCAAACCCTCGAGCAACTTCTTAGCACCCTGGGCGTCGATTGATAAACATCGGCCCGTCCTTGAACTTCGGGCCCCGCTGTGACCCGCATCACAACGACCTGTGATCCTGCCGACTGCTGCCTCATCCGCGGGGCAGACTATAATCAACTCCAGCGGATTGGGAGAGGATGCCCGAGCCCGCGTGGGGGCCTGAAACTAAGTTATGCCCGTACTTTGGCTGCGAGTTGCGCTGGGTTGTTATGCCGTGGGTTTGCTGTATGCGCTGGTTGCCCTAACCCGCGCCAGCGACCTGTTGAACAAGGTCGCTTTGCATGCAGCCTATCTTGGCATGGTCTTCCATTTCGTCTCGCTGACCGATTCCATTCTCCTCACCGGCCAGATCACGCTGGCTTCCGTGCACAATGCCGAATCGGTTTTGGGCTTCCTGATCATGGTCGCGTTCATGCTCGTGTACCTGATCTATAAGACCACGTCTCCTGGCATTGTCGTTTTTCCTCTTGTCTTTCTGCTGACTTTCGTTGCCGCAACCGGACAACAGCCATTTCTGTTCACCTCTCCAGGTTTACGGACCGGCTGGCTCTTTGCCCACATCGCGCTGATCTTCACGGGATATGCCGCGCTGATTTTGAGTTTTGGCGCCAGCCTTCTGTATCTGATCCAGGAGCGCTCGTTGAAATCGAAGAAGTCGGGCGGACTTCTCTCGCGTCTGCCTGCGCTTGAAGTGATCGACGAAATTGGATTCCGATCGTTGCTGCTCGGTTTTCCCTTCATGACGCTGGGTCTGATAGCAGGTACGGTCGTAGCCCAATCAACTTACGGGCGCGTGGATCTTCTTGATCCTAAAATCCTGCTTTCGATCTTGATGTGGGTCGTCTACCTGATCCTGCTCTACACCCGCTGGACCGCGGGGTGGCGAGGCCGGCGCGCCGCTTATCTCGCCGCCGGAGCGTTTGTTTTTGCCGTCATCGCCTGGGCCGCCAATTACTTCAGCGCGATTCACAGGTTCGCACAGTCATGAACTTCCAGCTCATCGGCGTCAATCACAACAGCGCTCCGGTTGAGGTCCGGGAACGCCTGGCGATTCCGGAGTCGCGATTGCCCGATGCCCTGAAGTGTTTCACGCAGCACCCCGGCGTCGACGAAGGATTGATTCTAAGCACCTGTAATCGAGTGGAACTGTTGGCCCAAACCAACAACGGCAGTGCTGACCTGCGCGAATTCCTCGGCAACTATTTCCAAATTGAGCACTCCGACCTTGCCCCGCACCTCTACGAATATCGCGAGCAAGATGCAATCCGCCATTTGTTCCGGGTGACATCAAGCTTGGACTCGATGGTAGTCGGCGAAGCGCAAATCCTGGGACAGGTTAAAGAAGCCTACGCGACCGCGCGCGCCGTGGGCGCAATCCATTCGCAATTGGATTTGTTGTTGACTCGGGCTTTCGCCGTGGCCAAACGTGTGCGCACGGAGACCGCTGTAGGCTCATCTGCGGTCTCCGTAGCCTCGGTTGCGGTCGAACTCGCCAAGAAAATTTTCGGCTCGCTGAACGGCAAACACGTGTACCTGGTGGGAGCAGGGAAGATGAGCGAGTTGGCAGCTCGTCATCTGCTCGCGCATGGTGCGGCCTCCATCTTTGTCGCCAATCGCACGTATGATCGCGCTATTCGCCTGGCGCAGAAGTTCGACGGCCAAGCCATCGAGTTCAGTCGTCTGTACGATACCTGCGACAAAGGTGACATCGTCATTACCTCGACCGGAGCTCCGCACGCCATCTTCCGCCGCGAGCACGGCGAACTGTTCATGAGCCGCCGCAAGAATCGTCCCATGTTCTTCATCGACATTGCCGTGCCGCGCGACGTCGACCCGGAGATGAACAAGGTGGACGGAATCTTCGTCTACGACATCGACGACCTGCAGCAGGCGGTCTCTTCGCACGTGGCGGATCGCAAGAAGGAAGCCGAGCGCGCCGCCGACATTATCGAAAGCGAAGTCGTACGCTTTCAGGCTCGCCTGCAAACCCTGGACGTTGTGCCCACCATCGTTTCTTTGCAGGACCACCTGGAAACCATCCGCCAAGCGGAAATCGACCGAGTGCGCGGACGCCTCGGCCCGCTATCCCCCGAGCAAGAACTTGCCATTGACACGCTCACCCACGGCATCGTGAACAAGATCATGCACACGCCGATCAGCACATTAAAGACAGCGGCCCGCGAGTCCGAAGCCACTACGGTCGTCGACATCGTTCGCCGCTTGTTTAACCTTCAGGAAAAAGAAAGGGACAAAAAGGCAGCTGGCGGCGGACCCGGAGGACGCGCCTGATGGCTCACCTCCGCATCGGTTCCCGAGGCTCCCAACTCGCGCTCTGGCAAGCCCATCACATCAGCGCCCTGCTCCGCGACCGCGGTCACGAAGTCGAGCTCGAGATCATCAAAACTACTGGCGACAAGATCACCGACGTCGCCCTCGCCAAAGTCGGAACCAAGGGCATGTTCACCAAGGAAATCGAAGAAGCCCTGGCCGAGGGCAGTATCGATCTTGCCGTGCATAGCCTGAAAGACCTTCCCACCGAGCTTTCTCCGGGATTCGAGATCGCCGCGATTACCACGCGGGAAAATCCGCGCGACGTATTTTGTTCTCTCAAATACGAGAGCATTGAAGATTTACCCCGTGGGGCACGAGTTGGCACCAGCAGCCTGCGCCGCCAGGCACAATTGAAAGCGGTGCGTCCCGACCTCGACATCCACCCGCTGCGCGGAAACGTGGACACCCGCCTGCGCAAGCTGGAAGCGGGCGAATACGATGCGATCATTTTGGCGGCAGCGGGCCTGAACCGGTTGGGCAAAACCCAGCTTGTAAGACAAGTCATTTCCGCCGAGATCATGTGCCCAGCAGCCGGACAAGGCGCATTAGGAATCGAAATTCGCGCCGGCGACGCGGTCACCCGACAGCACCTGAGTTTCCTGGACGACGCCGCAGCCCGCGCCACCACTACATGCGAGCGCGCCCTGCTGAACAAACTCGGCGGCGGCTGCCAGGTGCCAATTGGCGCATTCGCCGAAGTTCGCAACGGACGATTGCACCTTGAGGCCATCGTCGCCGACCCCGACGGCTCCAAGGTTCTGCGCGAGTCCCGTGACGGCACCGATCCAGTGCAACTCGGAGAATCCGTAGGCGACACTTTGCTCCAGCGCGGCGGAGATGCAATCTTGGAAACAGTCTACGGCCAGGGCATCGCGGTGCCGCAACAACCCTAACGGAAATTGACACCTAATCAAAGTTTGTCATCTTGAGCGGAGTAGCTTCTTCGCGAAGCGAAGAAGAGCTACGGAGTCGAAAGATCCGCTGGCGCCTGTACAACCGGCAATGTGCAGGGGAATTTTCCCCAAAATGTCTTAACGACAACCTACGTCCGTCCCAGCAACCGGACGTGCTACGCTCAGGAGGACATGAAGCGATTTTGACGCGCCGCCTCGTCGCACGAACATTGGAGACCAAAAAGTGTACATACCAGAATTCAACCGCCAGGAAGACCGCGCCGCAATCCTCGCCTTCATGCGGGCAAATCCATTTGCCATCCTGGTATCCAACGCAGACGGAATTCCCTTCGCCACTCACCTCCCGCTCCTGGTAGAAGAAGCCGAAGATCAAGTCTTAGTGCGCGGCCACATGGCCAAGGCGAATGCGCACTGGAAGTCGATGAAGAGCGGCGAGGAATCGCTGGTAATTTTTCACGGCCCCCACGCCTACATTTCGCCAAGCCTGTACGAGATTCGAGAGAGCGTCCCCACCTGGAACTACGCCGCCATTCATGTTTACGGCGAGCCTACTTTATTCTTTGATGAGGACGGCCTGAAAGAAACGCTACACCGCATGATCGATACCTTTGAAGCCACCTACATGACCCAATGGTCCGAGCTGAGCGGCGAATATCAAAGCCGAATGATGAAGCACATTGTAGGTTTCGAGATAAAGGTCAAAAGGCTGGAAGCAAAGTTCAAGCTCAGTCAAAATCGCACCAAACGCGAGCAAGCGCGGGTCATCCAATCGCTGAACCAAAGCAAAGACTCAAACATTTCCGGAGTCGCGGAACTCATGCAACAAGAAGGATTAGGTAGCCAATCTCGATGACCGCGAAAAAAGGACTGCCGCTCGCCGGACTCCGTATCGTGGTGGGTCGCGCCCGCCATCAAGCCAGCGCCCTTTCCTCGGGCCTGCGCAAACTGGGAGCAGACGTAATCGAGATTCCCTTCATCGAAATCCGCAAGCCGCGCTCGTACCAGCCTCTAGACTCAGCCCTCAAGAATCTGAACGACTACGATTGGCTCATCCTAACCAGCGTGAACGGAGTTGAAGCGCTCTGGGAGCGACTTAACAAACTCAGCCTGACCAACAAAAACCTGAAGCACTTGAAAGTAGCGGCCATCGGACCCGCCACCAGCAAGGCGATCCAGAAGCGCAGAATCAAAGTGAATGTCGTTCCCGAAGAGTACGTAGCCGAATCGGTCGTCGAAAGCCTACGCAACGAAGTAGCCGGGAAGCGCGTATTGCTGGCTCGAGCCCGGATCGCCCGCGATGTAATTCCCCGCGAATTGCGCAACCTCGGCGCCAGGGTAGATGTGGTAGAAGCCTATGAAACCGTAATCCCACAATCCTCCCGCAAGCGGTTGCGAGCAATCCTGAAAGACTCAAAGCGTCGTCCCCACGCGATTAGCTTTACGAGCTCCTCGACTGTAAGGAACTTCGTCGCACTGCTAGGAAAGAAACCGAGCCTCGACGGCATACGCATGGCTTCAATCGGCCCAGTCACCTCGTCGACGCTTCGGGAACTAGGCCTCCCAGTCGACGTCGAAGCAACCGAATACACAATCCCAGGCCTGATCAAAACCCTATCTTCTCGTGTGGAAGTCTGACCGGTGACCGCCCGCAGGGCGGCCGCCATACAGCGCAGCACAGACGGGTTCAAGACCCGTCTCGACCCGACCCTACTCAGTCAGCGAGCAACTGCAGTCCGCCGGCGGCACATGCGCCTTCAAAAATCCCGACACGCGCTGATAAGCCTCAATCTGATTCTCCACCCGCGCAAAACCGTGCCCTTCGTTCTCATAAACCTTATAATCGACCGTTCCCCCGCGCTTCTTAACCGCATCCACCACCTGCTGCGTCTCTTCCTTGGGACAACGCGGATCATTCCCCCCAGCGAGCAACAACAATGGCGCCTTGATCTGATCCACAAAAAAGATCGGCGAACGATCCTGAAATAACGCCTTGTTCTTTTCCGGATCGCCCATGGTCGCTATATCCGATTGTTGCAACACCGGATCCTCATTCTCGATTTCCGTAAACCAGTTAACAAACGGCACAATCGGAACCCCCGCCGCCCAAACCTCAGGCGCTTTGGTCACCCCCATCATGGTCAAATAGCCGCCGTAGCTGCCGCCCATCAGCACGATCTTCTTAGGATCGAGGAAACCCGTCTGCTTGATAAAATCCGCCGCCCCTAGCACGTCCTGCAAATCCCCGCCACCCATGTCGAACAGATTCGCCGACTGAAATTCCTTCCCATATCCAGTTGAGCCGCGATAATTCGGCGCAATCACCATGTATCCCTGGTTGACCATGTGCTGAATAAACCGGTTAAACGAATTCACCGATTGCGCGGTCGGCCCTCCATGCACATAAACAATCGCCGCATTCTGCCCATTGCGCACCATGTTGAACGGCACATAAACGAACGCCGAAATGGTCCACTTGCCATCGCGACTGCGATAGTGCACCAGAAACGGCTCGACCATATCCTCCGCGTGCACTCCCGCTACCAGCGACTGCGTCACCTGATGAGATTTCCCCGTCGCCAGTTGATAAACCCAAAGATCTCCCGGGGCGGTGGGCCCGTTGTGGTTGTACAGCAACCTTGATCCGTCTTTGCTGAAAGCGGAATGTTCGCCCGCAAGTTCGTTCACGCCTTTAGGCAACGGCAATGCCGCCGTCTTGCCGGCAACCAGATCATGCAAATATATGTCTGTATTCCCGTCGACATTCGCGGTCCAGCTGACACGCTTGCCATCAGGCGAAAAGTTGCCCGCGTTGATTTCCCACTTGTCCTTGGTGAGCCACGAAATTTTCTTGGTCGCAATATCCAGCAACCCAACATTCTCGTAGCCGTTCGCAGCATTGGACGTGACTAAGATCCTCTTGCCATCCGGAGAGAAATCACTCGCGTGATAAAACTGTTCACCTTCATGCGGAGTCAGCAAAGAACTATGCCCGGTAGCAACCTCCGCCAGAAAAATATTCGAATCCGTGCCTTTGGCTTGGTCCTGCGTGTACGCGATCCACTTGCCGTCGTGCGACCAGATCGCATTGTGATTCACCTTGTCGGCAGCGGTGCCAGTGGTGATGTGTTTCACATCCCGCATCAGCATGTCGTAAACATCGATTTCATAGACCGATGAAGTCTTCGGCTTCACCGTGTACGCCAGATAACGCCCATCCGCCGACCATCGCGGATGCTCTTCCGAAATCTCGCGAGTGTGAGTCAAGTTCACCACTTGCCCGGTCTTCGGCGAAACAATAAAGATGTCCCACTGCTCATCGCCGTTGTAGTCAGACATGTACGCGATCCATTTGCCGTCCGGCGACCAAGCCGGCGCCATCTGCCGCTGATCGCTAACGGTTAACTGTGTCGGCCATCCACCTTCCGCCGGCACCAGCCAGAGATTATTCCGCCCGCTGATGTTGCTGACAAACACAACCGTCTTCCCGTCGGGCGACCACGAGGAACGCCCCACCTGTCGCGTCATGTAGAGCTTTTCAACCGACAGGCTCTGCTGATTCTGTTCCACCTGCGCGTTAGGCTTGCTGGCAATCTGCTTAGGATCGGTGATGGCTTGAGGCACAGGCAAAGTCTGGGTGGAAGCAAAGGAACTCATAACGAAGACAATAGCAAACGAGATAAAAATGCGCATGAAAGTCCTTTGTAGCGCCCCCGTCCCGGCGGCTGTCGTGCAGGCATCCTGCCTGCACAGCCGAGGCAAGATGCGGTGCTACGGGGAACAAAAAGTTTAGCAGAGCGTTGTCATGAATATGTCTTGGAAGAGAAAGCTGAGGATCTTGACACCGCCCCGCCGTTACAACTTCGCATTCTTATGAATCTCGACCGTGCTCCACGTCTTATCACCGGCGTGGCAGACATTCTCCAGCGCACAGTCCACACATTTAGGCCGCCGCGCCACACACAACGCGCGTCCATGCCAGATAAGCTGATGCGCAAACAGAATCCACCTTTCGCGGGGAATTATTTTCATCAGATCCTGTTCGATCTTCGGAGGATCCGTATTCTTGGTAAGCTCCAGCCTGCGCGCAATGCGGGTGACATGGGTGTCGACCACGACGCCTTCCGCCTTCCGAAACCACGTGCCCAGCACGACATTCGCCGTCTTCCGCGCCACTCCCGGCAAAGTAAGGAGCTTTCCCACATCGTCCGGAACCTGTCCGCCAAACTCGCTTATCAACAACTTCGCCGCACCCACAACCGCCTTCGACTTATTGCGGAAAAATCCGGTCGAGCGGATGTCCGGCTCCAACTGCTCAGGCGTAAGCGCCGCGAAGTCCGCAACGGTAGGATACTTCCGAAACAATTCCGGAGTGACCCGGTTGACATTCACGTCGGTCGACTGCGCCGACAAAATTGTCGCCACCAACAACTCCCAGGCGTCCTTATGAGTCAGCGCGCAAGTAACGTCAGGATAAAGCAAGTCAAGTCGCCGCAGAATCTCCGCAATCCGCTCGGTCGCCAAAGGATCGTAACGCTTGCCGCCTCCCTCGGCCGGTCTTTTCTTCTTAGCCTGTGTGGGGCCGGGTCTCTGTCCTGGCCGGTCCGGGCGCAACCCGCCAGTCTTCTGAGGCGAGCCCGCCATCCGCGCACCCTCGTGACGCCCCGTCTTCGCAGGTTGCCGAGGAACCATGCCACGTACCATGTTTCTTCCTTCGAACTAAGAATGAAGACTAAATGTTAGCAGAAGCAAATTCGGAACGGAGACACGGGTCCGGCAGTCAGCTCTAAAACCGTCCTTTCGTAATGCTCAGGAGCCAGCCGTCTAATTGACGACAATCCGCCCACTAGGTAGTCTGGAAGTGATCCAGGAAAACTACTGTGGCCGTGAAGTCCATCCAACTCGGGCAAGTCTGGCGCAAGGACGACGACAGACAGGATTACCTGGTCACCAAGGTCTACAGCGAGGTGTTCTCGCAGTACGCCGTCCTGCGGCCAGCCGAGGTCAGCGCCCCTGACGCTCCCACAATACGTGTGAAAGTAGCCAAAGGCGCGCAGGGCGCATCTCTACCAGGTTTCACATTCACCCAAGAAGGATCATTCTAGGATTCTGTACAGACGTTGCTTGCAACGTCTCACTGATCGGAGACGCGGGATGTCTCAGGTAGAAGTCTCAGGCGGAAGTCTCAGGTCTTCACAAACCATGGTTCGTATCAGGATATGGCTTTAGCCATATCGCAAAACGCACCTGAATCAATTCGGCTTTAGCCGCTGTCAATTTGGATCTGGCGTTTGTCGGCAACTACACAGGTATTAAGCTACGTTCTATAAAATTAACCTTTGTCATGACTGAAAAAATCCTCGCAATTCTTTTCCTCTTCATCAATTCCGTAATCGACAAAACTGGCTACGCAGGCCTTGCGCTCCTGATGGCGATCGAATCCGCCTGCATCCCGCTGCCGTCCGAACTAATCATGCCCTTCGCCGGATACCTGGTCTTCGAGGGCAAAATGAAGTTGTTCTGGGTAGCCACTGCCGGAGCCATCGGCTGCAATCTGGGATCGCTCGTCGCCTACGAGATCGGATCCTACGGCGGCCGCCCGCTGGTAGAAAAGTATGGTCGCTGGATCCTGATGGGCCGCCGCGAGCTCGACTGGGCCGACCGCTTTTTCGCCCGCTGGGGATACCTCGCCGTCTTCATAGGAAGGCTCTTGCCAGTAATCCGCACCTTCATCGCCCTGCCCGCAGGAGTAGCCCGCATGCCCCGTGGACGATTCCATCTCTACACCTTTCTCGGATCCTGGCCGTGGTGCTTCGTTCTGGCCTATCTAGGCATGAAGCTAGGGGAAAACTGGCGCGGATTAGGCAAGTACTTCCACCAGTTCGACGCAGTAATCGGCGTCGCCCTGGCAGCCGCAATAATCTGGTTCGCCTGGTCACACTGGCAAAACCGAATCACCGCCCCAGAGTAAAATTCGTAGCGCCGGCATCTGCCGGCTGTCGGTCAGCCGCATAGCGGCGCAAGAATGCAGCCCACGGCGCAAGCCGTGGGAAAGCCGAAAACAGACGAGCCCCAGCGGAGCGAAATACGGTTTCACCCCTACACAACAAGCCTGTATGCTCTCAATACGACGGAGACCTATCATGAAACATTTGACCATCGCCCTGGTCGCATTATTCCTGAGCACAACCCTCACTTTCTCCCAGAACACACCCACCACCGTCCAACCCTTCACCGTCGAGTACTACTACAAAGCAAAATGGGGACACGCCGACGAATTCCTCCGCCTGTTCAAAAAGAACCACTACCCGCTCTTAAAGAAAGAAGTAGAAATGGGCCGCATGCTCAAAGTCTGGATGGACCAACCCCGCTACCACACCACCGAAGACGGTCGCTGGGATTATCGCGTGACCATCGTCTTCAAAAACGCCACTGTCGCGAACGAGCCATTCGACGAGGATTCGTTGAAGAAACAATTATTCCCCGACAAAGAAACCTACGAACGCGAAGAGCAGCAGCGTTTCGAAATTCTCTCGGCTCATTGGGACTTGCCAGTAAAGACGGTGGACTTGGAAGGCAAGTAAACTCGCACTGCTCCCGCACCGGGCGATGTCAACCAGTGTTTAGCGCCTCCAATCCTTTGTTAGGTGTCTAGTGGGGCGAATCCCGTGCCAGTCGCCGATTCTCCTTGACACCTCGCCGCACCGATGTAATATTCATCACGTTTTTCTTGCGCTCGAACCCGCATCTCCCTGCAAGTTCTGCGCGGATTCCACCCTAAAGGAGATCATCATGAGAGTAGTGAAGGCAATTGCCCGCCCGCTGGTTTGCATCGTGCTTCTTACTCTGGCTGTGAGCGCGGTGGCCAGCGATCAAAGCAATTTCACCATTATTGGAAGAAGTGTAGTGGTCAAACATCCGTCTAAGGTAGTCACACCCAACGTCTGGAAAAATGATCCTGCGCTCACCGTCATTGCCGGCAATCTGAGCGATTTCCCCTTCGGCGTGTACTTTTCTCTGTACAACTACTATGTCACGGGGCCGAACAACACCATCGGCGTTCCCGAATATTGGCAGGCAGTTCCTTTCACCCCTTCAAATAACGTCAAGGCAATGGAGGTCGATGCCTCCGTCGTGTGGGCGGAAGGCACAAACGAAGTGGTATTGAGTCTCTACAACGATGCCAAGGGTTTGCCGGGCAAAGCCATTCATACCTGGCACGTAAAGAATCTGACCCACTTTGGCACGTGCTGCCAACTTGCCACCGGAAAAAGTAAGGCTGGGATAAGCCTTACCAAAGGAAAGCAGTACTGGGTGGTTGCCCAGACCGACTCCACCAACAGCGATGTGTTCGATGGCTGGGATCTCAACACCACCGATATGAGGTCGCACCCGATAGCCAGTTACTGCAGCGGAACCTCAACCCAGTGTGGCAGCAACAACAACAAATGGTTTGCAGGCAACGCAATACTGCCGGGCTACGCCGTCCAGGGAAAATAGCCATGGCTGCCGATCGCCGTTAGCCAAGCGAAGCGAACCCCACCTCTGTAGAGACGTAGCTTGCTACGTCTCTCTTGCTACGTCTCTACAGTTCAGTGGACTCGCGCCATCCGATGCCAGACTCACGCCGTTAAATCATCCTCCTCCACATTCAGCCGCACATAGTTGCAAATACCATCTCGATACGAGAACATACCCAATTGCCTTACATTCCCAGCTCTCATGAGCAAGAGCTCCCATAAGGAAGCCCCCACAAGATGGCGACTCGGCAGAAGTCCGCAAGAACTGAAACCAGAAAACAAAACGGCAGCCAGATCCAATCACCCAAAGGCAAGCTCGGCGTAATGATCCCCGGCATGGGCGCGGTCGCGACCACATTCGTAGCCGGCGTCGAAGCCGTACGCAAGGGAATCGCCAAGCCCATCGGCTCCCTAACCCAGATGGGAACCATTCGCCTGGGCAAGCGCACCGACGCCCGCTCCCCCAAGATCAAAGAGTTCGTTCCCCTGGCCGGGCTCGACGATCTGGTCTTCACCGGCTGGGATATTTTTGAAGATGACATGTACACCGCAGCCAAGAAAGCTGGCGTGCTGGATCGCGAACTGCTCGAGCATGTCAAACCGTTCTTGGGCTCCATCAAGCCACGCAAAGCCGTCTTCGATCACAACTACGTCAAGAAAATCGATGGCCCCAACATCAAAAAGGGCAAGAACAAAATGGATCTTGCCGAACAGTTGCGTGCCGATATCCGCGATTTCAAAAAGACCTCCGGAGCCACGCGCCTGATCACCATCTGGTGCGGTTCCACGGAAAGTTATATCGAGCCCACCGCCGCCCATCAATCGCTGAAAGCATTCGAAAAAGCGCTGACCCAGAACGACGAGAACATCGCCCCATCAATGATCTATGCCTATGCCTCACTGATGGAGAGCGTGCCCTTCGCTAACGGCGCCCCCAACCTGACGGTGGACCTACCGGTAATGCACGAGCTCTCAAGAAAAAATGAAGCCCCAATCTGCGGCAAAGATTTCAAAACCGGACAAACGCTAATAAAAACGATCTTGGCCCCCGGCTTCAAAGCTCGTATGATCGGCCTCAACGGATGGTTCTCCACGAACATCCTGGGCAACCGCGACGGCGAAGTCCTCGAAGATCCCGGGTCATTTAAAACCAAGGAAGAATCCAAGCTCTCAGTCCTCGAACACATTCTCCAACCCGAACTCTACCCCGAGCTCTACGGCAACTTCACTCACAAGGTCCGCATAAACTATTACCCGCCCAGGGGCGACAACAAAGAGGGCTGGGACAACATCGATATCTTTGGGTGGCTTGGTTACCCTATGCAGATTAAGGTGGATTTTCTTTGCCGGGATTCTATTTTGGCGGCGCCGATTGTGCTTGATCTGGTTTTGTTTATGGACCTGGCGCAGCGTAGCGCGGAACTTCGGGGGCTTGGCATTCAGGAGTGGTTGAGTTTTTATTTCAAGTCTCCGATGACGGCGCCGGGACTTTACCCCGAGCACGATTTATTTATTCAGTCGATGAAGTTGAAGAACACGCTGCGGCATCTGCGAGGCGAACAGTTGATCACGCACCTGGGCCTCGAATATTACGATTGAGCGCTAGCATGGAGTAAGAAATGTCGAGTGTGAAGGAATTCCAATGCGAGATTTGCGGGATCGTCAGTAATAATCCGATCCGTTGGTTTGTAATCGAGTGCGGAGATCAGAAGCTCGCGGTCATCAAGTGGGATCTGACTGCGGCCAACAGCCCCACTGCCCGCCATTTCTGCGGAGAAGCCCACGCCCAGGTCTACATCAGCCGCTGGTTCGAATCGATCTGCGCGCCTCCCAAAGCCACTTTCAGAAACTCCTAGCCTCCCCGCCCAGAACCCAGGTCAGCGTCCACACAACGGACGCGAACGGGGCACCTGCCGACGTATAATGTTGATAAATGTTTGGCTGAAGTTAAAAGGAAAATCGCGGATGAATTATCTCGAACTGCCGCTGGGGGATTCGGTGCCAGAGGTGCTGAACGCGGTCGTGGAGATTCCCCTCGGCGATGTGAATAAATATGAGTACGACAAAAAGCTGCACGTTTTCCGCTTAGACCGTACCCTGTTTTCCCCCGTGCATTATCCCGGCGACTATGGATTCTTCCCGCAAACCCTCGCGGCCGACGGTGATCCGCTGGATATGCTCGTACTGGTCGAGACGCCGAGTTTTCCCGGCTGTTTGATGGAGGTTCGTCCCATCGGAGTTCTGGAAATGCTCGACCAGGGAATCAAGGACGAAAAAATCCTGACCGTCGCGCTCCATAATCCCCGATATAAAGAAGTTCACAACTACACGCAGATCTATCCTCATGTCATGCGGGAAATCTCGCATTTTTTCGGAATCTACAAAGACCTGGAAGGCAAACGCACCCAGATGCTGGGATGGCAGGACGCAGCGGCGGCACGCACCATCGTCCTCGAAAGTCATCGAAGATTCCTGAAAACCACAGCACAGGTTGAGACCAGCGCAGGACACCAAATGTAGTCACGGGCGTCCTGGCCCATGTGGCGCAACACGAACCTGCCCACCCAGCAAGGCGGTGAGTCGACCCGACGTTCGTGAACGCCCCATTAAAGCCCGGCTACCGCAGGAATATATCTCTTCCCTGTAACGCTGCGATGCCGAAATACACTACCAAGTAAGCGGTGTCCGGCGAATTGGCTCCATCCCATGATTGGGACTCGCTCGACACCCGAGGAGGTTAAGATGTTTGCCCGCAAGGTCGCTGCTCGGCTGAAACCGAACTCGATCACGGAATTTACCAATCTGATCGAATGCGAGATTCTGCCCTGGCTGCGAATGCAAGAAGGTTTCCTGGATTTGATCACGCTGGCTACGTCCGACGGCCTGGAAGTCGCAACCATCAGCTTCTGGGATCACCAATCGAATGCGCAGGCTTACAACGCGTGCGGTTATCCGCAGGTGTTGAAGCTTCTGGAAAAGCTCTTGGACGGGCCACCATACGTCAAGTTTTTTGATGTCTTAGGCTCCACCTTTCAGCGGGTCGCGCTTACGCGGCGCCCTGAAGCTGAAAATCTAGTTCAAGACACTGCATTGCCACGAGCCGGGCATCGCTGCCACGAGACGCGCGCCTGAACGTCCGTTCTGTGGACTCTAAACTGGGAGCGGTTTCTCTTCCCGATCGGATATTTTCACGACACACAAATGTGGGTGCCCCACCCTTCTCGCGTTCTTTGTGAGAGGGCGGCGCTTTTAGCTGACATCGCGGCGGCAAACCACCGGATCCACTCCAAACTAACGACGACCCACCCTGCAGAACTCTAGGGTAGAATGAACGCCGTACTTGGGCTCACCCGCCGGTCTATCCGAATTCCGACCAGACCCATGGAAACCCAGCCCATTGCTTCCAAGGAGAGACAAATGTTCTCAAAGAAATTGCTGATTTCTACCGCGCTACTGTTCGCCGGCGCAATGGCTATTCTAGCCGCCCAGAATAATGTCCCGCGCGCCAACGGAACAACCATTTGGGGCCAACACGCGAGAATGACGATCGTGACCGATCCGCCTCCATCCTTCACCACAACCAACCTGAACGATTCCGCCCTGGTCACAATCTTCAGCAATCTCGCGGCTGTATATCCCAAGGGCGAGTACTGGTGCTGTAGCGGGTATAACGTCATGGGCCCAGCTCAGGGCGAGCAATGGATGGCGGCGGCTTTCATCCCCAGCGCCAATCACACGGTAACCAGAATCCAGGTTGCCGTCGGCTTTTCGCAAGGCAAGACGAATGGAGTGGTCGTCAGCCTCAACCGCGACAACAATGGCGTTCCCGGCAATGCGTTAAAGACGTGGAATGCCTCGGGCCTGCCTCGCTTCGGCACCTGCTGCGGACTGGTGGTGAAGTCCGACGACTCCGGCATCCCGGTCAGCGCCGGAACCCAGTATTGGGTCGTTCTGAGCACCAACAACAAAGAGTCGGACACCGTGGATGCCTGGAATGTCATTGACACCAATCAGGTGGATGCCGCAACCATCGCGACCTTCCCCGGAAATAACCACAGTTGGAACGCTTTTCAAAGCACGCCGGGGCTCGCATTCGCGGTAAAGGGAGTCAACTGAGCGCAGTTGATAATCTCGCAAAGAACGTATAAAAGCTGGGTGCCCCGTCCTTCTCGCGTTCTTTGCGAGAGGGCGGGGCTTTTAGCTGATATCGCGGCGGCGAACGACTGGATACATTCCAAGCTCCTCACGACGACAGGCTGTCCAATGAGATTCAATCTCGACCGCGCCTTCTTCTCCCGTCGCATAGTGCCGGGCGCTGCTCCACGTCCAATCCTCAGGACACGTAACCAGCCCGCGTTCCACCGGGTTGCGGTGCATGTAATCCAACTTTTCGACCAGTTTCTTTCCACGATGAACGTTGAAGTCATAGTACCGGGGTTGCCAGAACGGGTTCATGGCGTCTTCATTCAGCTTGTGCGAAACATTTTGCTTGAGCATTTGCAACACAACGGTCAAGTTGCTTCGCTCCGGTTCGCTTAGTAGCAGATGCACGTGCTCAGGCATGACGACAAATCCAGTCAGGTAGAACCCGTACCAGAGGCGTACTCTTTCCAGAGCGATAACAAATGTGTCGCGCGCCTCCGCGCTTCCCAGTAGTGGCGCGCGGTGATAACAGCTGAACGTAATGAAATGAATGTTGCCGGTTTTCTGGTATCTCTTGAGTCCCCAAGGCATGGCACGAGATTACTTTCTTGTTCGAACCTCCGCTGTGACGAACAAACATACCAGCCCGAAACACAAAGTCAACGAGTCTTGCGGCCGCGAAAAGCCGCTAAAAGCCCCGCTCTCTCGCACCAAGAACGCGAGAAGGGCAGGGCACCCGCTTGTGTGTGTGATGAAAGTGAAAGGCTGGGTCAGCCCTCCTCCAGCCATCCGTTTAGCTCCATCATTTTGAATCCCCCGGTGGCCCATTCAAGCCGTCCTTTGGCTTGAATGGGGCAGCGCCAGCAGATGCACGTGCTCGGGCCTGACCCGAAGGGGATGAGAAGCGGAGTGGAGGGACCTGCTGCTTCCTGCGCGCACAGCAACGGATCGGGAAACAAAAACAGAGGCGCCCCGCGCGAGTGTTTCTCGACCCAGGTTAGCGTCCACAGAACGGACGCGAACCTGGGGCACCTGCTGGAGTATGATATGGCTCCTGTGAAGTCGGTGTCTCCCCGCTGGTCGCGCTAGTTTCAAGTTCGGAGTTGGCTACAGTATGAGCCCAAAGAACTGGTTTTTTTCCGCAAGCCGGAAGCTCGCACTCCTCGTGATTCTTGTCATGCTTGCGTGTGGCGTCTCGGCGGCGGAATGGAAAGAGAAAGTGTTGTATAGCTTTCAAGGATTGCCGAACGACGGCGCTTATCCCGCTGCAGGTGTGGTTTTCGACAACGCGGGAAACCTTTACGGGGCAACGGGCTGGGGTGGTGGAAGTGGGACTCAGTGTCCGGGCATCGCTCAGTGTGGCATCGTCTACCAGTTGAAGCTGCCGACCGAGAAAGGCAAAGCGTGGACTGAGACTGTGCTCTATATCTTCAAAGGTGTGAACTATAACGACGGGAATACGCCGCAGGGCGGTGTGATTTTTGATCAGGCGGGGAATTTGTATGGCACGACCGCATATGGTGGCAGCGGACCGTGCCAGCTTTTCGGAGGCAGATCGGGGTGCGGAACGGTCTTCGAATTAGTACCTCCCAAACAAAAGGGCGGCAAGTGGACCGAAAAGGTCCTCCACAGCTTCCAGGGCGGCAAAGACGGTTATTTTCCCTGGGGCAACTTGACGTTTGACCGTGCAGGCAACCTGTACGGCGCGACGCAATACGGAGGTGGATACGGAAGCTGTAACGCTCCGTACTACCAATATTGCGGCACAGTATTCAAGCTGACCCCGCCAAAGACTAAAGGCGGCAAGTGGACTGAGCGGGTGCTGTACGCGTTTAAGAGCGGTACTGATGGAGCGAACCCGAATGGCGGATTGGTGTTCGACAGCAAGGACGCGTTGTACGGTACGACCGTTTATGGGGGCAACCAGGCATGTGGTTCAAGCTCTGGCGTTGGCTGCGGCACAGTATTCGAACTGGAGCCGCCGATCACGAAGACTGCCGCGTGGACGGAAAAAGTGTTGCTTCGCTTTAAATCCGACGGAAGCATGGGGGATGAACCCGCCGCCGGAGTGATCTTCGGAAAAAACGGTGACCTGTACGGCACAACGACACTTGGTGGCGAGATTCCGACGAATGACCTCGGTACCGTGTACAGGCTAAGTCGCAGCAAAGGCGGTCACTGGAATGAGAGATTGCTCTATAGCTTTCCTTTCAGCGGCTACGAAGGGTTTGGTCCTTTGGCTGGCGTGATCTTCGATGCCGCAGGAAACCTTTATGGGACCGCGAGCGGTGGCGGGTCGGGGAAAGGCACGGTCTTTCGCCTCGCCCCGCCCGCAAGTCGCGTGAATAGTTGGGTCTACACGGTGCTCTACACTTTCGGTAAGCCTCCGGACGCGGAAACTCCACAATCAAGCTTGATTTTCGACGAACATGGAAACATTTTTAGTACGACCCTTTATGGCGGCACGGGTACGGGCTGTGAGTACGGCGGTTGCGGAACCGTTTTCGAAATGCAGCAGCCGTGAAAAAAGTAAGGGCAATCTTTCATTGCGAAGGCTGGGACGGGTGGCCCACCCATTCCAAGTGCAACTCTAAATCACATATAAAAGGGGGGTGCCCCATTCTTCCGCGTTCTGTGCGGAAGGGTGGGAGGCGAGAACGCTGTAGCCAAAACGGGAGGAACCATATCGGTTTCGATGTAGGAAGCTCCACAAGCGCATCGCAGGCGCACCCAGCGGACCATCAGTTCCACAGCGCCGGGTGGCCCAGGTTCGTGTCCGTTCTTTGGACGCTAACCTGGGAGGGCAATCCGCCATTGCGAAGCTGGCACATTCCGTCATCATTCAGACAATTTGTGATTGAGGATTGCCCAGGATTGGCAAGAAGCTTTTGCCGATTTGCGCCTAACCCGCCTCTGAAAAGCCCGAGCTTCTTTTACTCGGCGGGAGTTTGCGCGCCGACGCGCAGCAGGTCCCACGCTTCCCGGTACTTCTCGAAGAGTCCGCCGTCGCGCTTCTTCGTGCCCTCGGGATAGAGCCGGATATGTGCGCGACTCACAATTTCGCCGACCGGCACGATGTACCAGGCATCGTGAGGAGCGATGTAAGCGGCGACGAAATCGATTTCCTTCGCCGAATAGCGAACCGCATTGCGGCGTAAGCGGTTCCGAGCCACGGCCACGCTGTATCCCCAGCGCACGGTGGTGAAAGCCGATTTCACCTGAATGCGCAGCAAGCGCCCGTCCTCTTCGATCACCAGGTCGTAAGCCTCGCTGTCGCCATAGGGTTTGCTCACCGCAAATCCCAAACTGGCAGCTTTGATCACAAAAATCAGCTCCGCCATTTCACCCTTGCGTTTGGAGTACCAGTTCGGCCTTCCGATGGACTGGCGGGTGACCAGGTACGGTTTCGTGGAAATGCCCAGGTTTTTTCTCATGACGAGTGACGCGCAGCCGCCGGCGCCGCGCACAGTTCTCCCTTTGATTGGAATTCGAGTTGGATTGCCGGGAAGATTGCGCGGACAGGAGTGTCCGCGCCACAAAACACAAAAGGCGCAAGCTTGATGCTTGCGCCTCTTTTTCTCTACATATCCAGACTATCAAATCGCAGGGGGTAAATATGCCATTTTTCAAACTTTATATTTGGTTTGCAATGAGGGAGTTGGGAAGAAATCGGCCGCTCAGGGGGCTTGACAAGGTTTTTCCCGAATCGGGAAAAGGGCTGCGGTTGGCTTGCGAATATACTGTGCGCATGAAAGTAGAAAGAAAGCTTTGGCTGGCTGCGGTACTGCTCTGTGCTGCCGCCTTGCAGGCGCAAGACGTGGCGAAGTGGGAGATCGGTCCGTTCGTGCGGCCCGCCAGCGGCAATCCGGTGATCGCTCCACGGCCTGAGTCCACGTTCGTTGATCCAATCATAAAGAAGCCGGTGCACTGGGAAGTGCTGCACGCCTTTAATCCTGCGGCGATCGTGCGGGATAGCAAGGTGTATGTGCTTTATCGAGCGGAGGATGACTCCGGGGCGATGGAAATCGGAGGACACACCTCGCGGCTGGGGTTGGCTGAGAGCACGGATGGTATTTCTTTCGTGCGGCGTGCTGATCCGGTGTTGTATCCGGCGGAAGATGCGCAGCGGTCGCGGGAGTGGCCCGGTGGAGTTGAAGATCCGCGCATTGTCGAAGCGGAAGACGGAACCTACGTTCTCACCTATACGCAGTGGAATCGCAAGACCTACTCGGTCGGTATTGCGACGTCGCAAGATCTGACCCATTGGACAAAGGGTGGGCCAGCCTTTGCAACGGCGGCAGGCGGCAAGTATGCCGAGCTCAGGTACAAGTCCGCGGGGATCGTGACCCAGGTCAAGAATGGGCGGCTGCTGGCGGCGAAAATCAACGGACAATATTGGATGTATTGGGGCGAGGGCGCCATCCATTTGGCTACGTCGAGCGACCTGATCCATTGGAATCCGGTGGAAGATGCGAAGGGTTCGCCGGTAGAGGTGTTGCGGCCGCGTCCTGGTCATTTTGACAGTACATTTCCAGAAACCGGGCCGCCGCCGGTTCTAACTTCGGCGGGGATTGTGGTGCTTTACAACGGCAAGAATGCGATCAAGGATGGCGATCCGGATTTAGGTCCCAATGCGTATGCCGCTGGGGAAGCGCTTTTCGACCGGAGCGATCCGGCGCGTCTGGTGGAGCAGTCGCAACATCCTGTGCTGAAGCCAGTTATGCCGTATGAGAAGACCGGGCAGTATGCCGCGGGGACGACTTTTGCCGAGGGATTGGTGCATTTCCACGACCAGTGGTTCCTCTATTACGGATGCGCGGATTCCCTGGTCGCGGTGGTTATGGCGGATCGCAAGTAACACGTAGCCCGGACGAGGCGTCCGGGGCTACGTGATTATGGTTTGGGCAATGTGTTCATCCTTGGATAACCTTCTGAGCCGATTGCGCGTCGAACTTCTTAGGGACTTTCACGCAACTTGCATTGTGTCCAGGGGTATAATCGATAAAGACCCACTCGGGTGGAAAACGGAGTTTGGCTATGAAGTTCCGGCTCTTCCTATTAACTGCTGCGTTATTCACTTTCAGCACTCTGACTTCATCGATTTTCGCGCAGACTGGTGTTCCCGGCGGCCAGCCAACTCCGGGCACAGTTCCCAGTGGCGACCCTGGAGTTTCGGGAAGCGCGCCTCCGCAAGGAGACTCCGCCAACCAGGGCACACAATCCGCTCCGATCCAACCCGCCGACCCCGACAAAGTCAAACACGACGGCGGCAAGAGTGACGTCGATGCCATCGGCAACCGCAAAATGGGCGGACGCGGCCTCGGAAACTGGTATTCCATCGAGAGCGACATCAAGATGGGAAAACAATATGCGATGATGGTGGATTCTAGTTCTAAGTTCGTTTCTGATCCGGTGGTTACGGAGTATGTGAACCGGTTGGGACAGAACCTGGTGCGGAATTCGGATGCGCAAGTTCCTTTTGTTTTTAAGATCATTGATTCGGATGTGGTCAATGCGATGTCGCTTCCGGGCGGGTTCGTTTATGTGGACTCGGCGACCATTCTGGCGGCGGATGGAGAGGCTGAGCTGGCTGGGGTGATGGCGCATGAAATCGCGCACGTTTGCGCGCGGCATGCTACCCGGCAAATGACTCGGGCACAGTATGCGAACTTCGCGACCATTCCGCTGATTTTCGTGGGCGGAGGGATTGGCTACGCGGCTTATCAGGCTGCTGGTTTGGCTTTGCCGATTACCTTTCTGAGCTTCCAGCGGGGGTTTGAGGCGGAGGCGGACTACCTGGGATTGCAATATATGTACAAGGCGGGATATGACCCGCAGTCGTTTGTTGCTTTCTTCGAGAAGCTTCAGGCGATGGAAAAGAAGAAGCCGGGGACGCTGGCGAAGACTTTCGCTTCGCATCCGCAGACGCCGGATCGCATTGCTTCATCCCAGAACGAGATTGAAAAAATCCTGCCGGCGCGTGCGGAGTACACCGTGACTACGTCGGAATTCGACGATGTGAAGTCGCGGTTGGCTTCGCTGGAAAACCGGCGGAAGGTGATCGATAACAAGGACAGCAGCAAGCCGAGTTTGCGGCGGACTTCGTCTACCAGCAATACGGGTAAAGACGGGTCGACCAGCGGCGACGATGATAAGCCTACTTTGAAGCGGCGGGACGACAGTAACTAGGGCAGCTAAGGGGATTGCGATGGGGACGGGCGAGTCGCCCGTCCCCACACTTGTTTGTGGGCGATGCTAGACTCGCTCCATGAGGAGCGACATCCTGCCGCTGTGCGATAAGCATTATCGAACCATGGAGTTTCTGCTGGCTCCATTCAGCGTCAATTATTCGGTGGAGTTTTTCCGATGCACCGATAAGTTTTGCCAGCGTTGTTTCAGCGAGTCCCTGGGCTACGTGACCCCGAAAAGGGGCGAGCCGCCGGTTGTTTCTCCTGATCAATTATGTTGTGACAAACACGGACGGCCCATGTTTATTTCAAGTTTAGACCGGCAGCGGAATGTCCTGCGGTATGTTTGTCCGGAGCCTGGCTGCCGGGAGACGGCGTTGAAGGGGTAGTGGGGAGAATCTCTTTTTGTCGCGGGCACGCCATGTACTCAGAGGACTCTCACGCTCACGATATAAAAGGTCTCGCCCTTGCTGTAGCCACTTACTGAAACGTGGTGGCCTTCGTACCCTCTTACAACGTCGGGATTGTCGATTGTGACTCCATTTTTGTTCCCGTCGGGCGCGATTACGACCAAACCCTTTCGGTCCAGACACTGCTTCACCGAGTCGGGAGGAGGCACTGGAGTGCCCGGCGCATAAGGAGGAGGAGGGACTGTGCAGGTGACGGTTCCGTAGATGGTATCTTCCCCTTCTTTTTTGATTTTCTGTTTTCGCGCGACAGCTACGACCGGCAGAATCATCAACAACGCCGCAGCGACAGCAACCCGCATTGGTAGGACTTTTGACATAGTGGAACCTCTCCCGCTAAAGCTCATCGCTTTATGATAACCGACGCTGGGCGGAAACCAAGGGCTTTGTCACAACCATTCTTTCGCCCTTTCAGGGCTACTTCACTTAACGCTTTTTACCCACTCAGTCGCCACGTAGGCAACAGTCGTGCCGTAGCCTTGGTTGTTGAAGTTCACGTTGGTCACAATCAGGGGCTGGGCATGGATTTGCTTGCTTTCCCGAGCAGCGGAGCAAATCTTGCCGAAAACGGTCTTGGTAATGGTGGGATAGGTCAAGGGGTCATTTGTGTTCTGTCCTTTGCGCGCAATGTCATTGTGCCACGTCGTAACATTCACTGTCTGGGCAAGCACCCCTGCAGACCCAAGCGTAAATGCCACGCACAGTATCGCAAGAAGAGTATGAAACTCAGTACGGCGAAGTCTCACCATGGTTCCTGCTCAGTAGCTTCATCTTCTACAACTTAAAAACCTTGTCGCGTGCATAGCCCGCAACCCAAACATTAGCCCCATCAAAACCAATACCGGCTAGGCCGCCCTCCAGGCGCTTCACCAGCAGGGAAGTCCCGTCGCTGCGCCTGATTTCCACGATGTAGGGTCCAGCGGTGAGCCACAGATTCTGTCCGTCGAACGCGATGCCAGTTCCGTCAGTGCCACAATTGAACGTTCCGAGCAGTTTTCCGTCGCTGGCCCGTAGCTTGGTCACCGCGCCTCCATTGCTCGCTACGAAGATGTCCGCTCCATCGAACGCTAAAGAGAACGGGGTCGGCGCAACCTTGAACGTGCCCGCCTGGCTGCCTTCGAGATTGAAACGAGTAACTGTGCTGTCGAAGTTGCACACCCAGATGTAGGTTCCGTCGAACGCTATGCCAGCAGGCGCTCCGTTGTCCGCAAAGGTGCCCAGGTTCTTGCCGTCGCTAGCCCGCAGCTTCGTGACAGAGGTACCCTGAGTATTCGTCACCCACACCGCCTCCCCGTCGAAAACCAAGTAGTACGGCACCTTTCCCACTGGGAATGTTCCCAGGTTTTTACCATCGTTAGCCCGCAGTTTAGTCACAGTGTTGTCGAAACTGTTGGCCACCCAGATGTTGGCGCCATCGAATGCCAGGCCCACCGGACCGTAGCCTACGTTGAACGTGCCCAGGTTCGCTCCGTCGCTGGTCCGTAGCTTGCTCACCGTGCTGTCGCCGTTGTTGCTCACCCACATATTGGCCCCATCGAAGGCCAAGCCGTAAGGCTGCTGTCCAACTTTGAAGCTAGTGGTCAGATTCGCCGCATACCACTTCAGCAGCGCGATCTTCAGCGGGTTGCCAGCGGGCCAGTTTTTGGTTCCTGGCTGGCCATTATTGCTCGCGGCTTCCTCCAGTAGCGTGTTGGCTACCTGTGCGCGGCCAGGAATGAAAGCCACCACCGCAACTACCACAACGAGCATTAAAGCGTAAATTGCATGCAATTTCATGATTGGTTACTCCCAGGGGTTAGGTCGGTTAATGAGTCAATACAGCGCTTCCACAGGGGCCGCGACGATCCTTACGCGCGATAGCCTTAAAACTTGTGAACAGCGTTGATACCGAATTCCGTCACCCAGACGTTTGCGCCGTCGAAAGCAACTCCGGTCGTAGGGTTCCTAGTATCAAAAGAACCCAACACGGTTCCGTCGCTCACGCGCAGTTCCATGACTGCGAAATCGGTTGTGACCCAAATGTTTGCGGCGTCAAAGGCAATGCCGTACGGGCTCAAGGGAACAGTGAAGGTGCCGAGGAGCTTCCCATCGCTCGCCCGCAGCTTGCTGACCGTGACGTCCCCTCGGTTGGCCACCCAGATGTTAGCGCCATCAAAGGCGATGCCAAGAGGGCCCCCGCCTACAGCAAAGTTCCCCAAGCTCTTACCGTCACTTGCTCGCAATTTGCTAACCGTGTTTTTCCCATTCGTCACCCAGACATTAGCGCCGTCAAAAGCGATTGCGATCGGTGGGCCCGCAACGGCGAAGTTCCCCAAATTCTTGCCGTCGCTTACTCGTAGCTTGGCGACAGTATTGTTGCCAGCCGTCACCCAGATGTGGGCACCGTCAAATGCCATCCACCCAGGGGGAGCGCCGATAGTGAATGTTCCCAAGTTCTTTCCGTCGCTGGCCCGCACCTTGTTAACCGTTCCGTCGCCGACGTTCGATACCCATACGTTGGCTCCGTCGAAGGTAACACCATAGGGTTTGACACCCGCCTTGAAGGTACCCAGCACTTCGCCATCGTTGGCTCGCAGCTTGGTGACGGTACCTTCGCCGAAGTTTGCCGTCCAGATGTTGGTCCCGTCGAATGCGACGCCATACGGCTGCTGACCAACCTTGAAACTGGTGGTTGTGTTGGCCCGGTACCAGTGCAGCAGCGCCACTTTCAGCGGGTTCGCAGGCGGTGCGCCGTTAGATGGCGGCTGTCCCGGCATGCCCGCTTCTTGCGCCCGGCCAGGAATGAAACCCGCCACCGCGACTAAGGTGAAAAGCAATAAAAGGTAAATTGTTAGACGTAAGTTCATAATGGTTATTCCAGGCCCGATAATGCGATAACAGCAACTGCAAGTAGAGGAGGATCTCCACTAATCAATTTCGAGGGCCGCGTTTTGTTTAGAACGCTCATGACAGTCCGTCTGTCCTCCTAGAATTTGAGGACTTGATTACCGAGACCCAGAGCTACCCAGACATTGGCTCCATCGAATGCCACCACAGTCGACCCGCCGTTGGCGAAGAACTCGCCGAGAACTTTTCCATCACTGGCTCGTAGTTCGGCTACCGCAATCCCTGTAGTCACCCAAATGTTGTTTCCGTCAAAAACCACGCCGTACGGGGAAGCTCCGACGTTAAACGTACCTAATGTCTTACCGTCGCTGGCTCGGAGTTTGCTCGCGGTACCATCCGCAGTGTTCGCCACCCAAATATTCGCTCCGTCGAAGGCCACCCCAATCGGACCTTTCCCAACACTGAAGGTTCCCAGCACCTTGCCATCGTTGGGGCGCAGCTTCGTCACTGTGTCCGGCCCGTAGCTGGTCACCCAAACAGACGTTCCGTCAAACGCCGCTCCGATCGCGCCATCGAGCTTGAACGTAGCCAGATTCTTCCCGTCTCTGGCTCGCAGTTTACTTACCGTGCCGTCGCTGAAGTTCGGCACCCAAATATTCTCCCCATCGAAAGCTGGCCACCAAGGGGCTCCTCCCACTTTGAAACTGCCCAGGATCTTTCCGTCGCTGGCCCTCAGTTTGGTTACGGTATCAGGACTGACTGTAACCCAAACGTTCGCTTCGTCGAATAGCAGCCCGTTAGGTTGCCCGCCGACCGTGAATGTACCGAGTGCCGCTCCATCGCTGGCTCGCAACTTGGTTACCGTCCCATCGCCGCTGTTCGCGCTCCAGATGTTTTGCCCGTCAAACGCCAGGCCGTAGGGATTGCTGTTCTTGGTCTTGCCTACGTTGAAGTACGTGGGAACAAGGTTCGCCTGGTACCACTTCAGCAGGGCGATTTTCAGCGGGTTGCCAGCGGCCCAGTTCTTGGTTGGTGCTTGGGCATTACTGCTCGTGGCTTCCTCCAGTAGCGTGTTGGCTACCTGTGCGCGGCCAGGAATGAAAGCCACCACCGCAACTACCACAACGAGCATTAAAGCGTAAATTGCATGCAATTTCATGATTGGTTACTCCCAGGGGTTAGGTCGGTTAATGAGTCAATACAGCGCTTCCACAGGGGCCGCGACGATCCTTACGCGCGATAGCCTTAAAACTTATGGACGGCGTTTGTGCCTAGCCTTGCCAGCCAAATGTTGGCCCCATCAAAGGCGACTCCGATACCCCCCGCGGCATCCCATCGGCCCAGCATCGCGCCGTCGCTGGCGCGAAACTCGAACAGATACGGGTCACCAGATACCCAAATGTTCACCCCGTCAAACGCCGCCCCGTACGGCATGCCTGGTGCTTGAAATGTACCCAGAGTCTTGCCGTCGCTAGCCCGCAGTTTAGATACAGTTCCGTCTCCCCTATTAGCTATCCACATGTTTGCACCGTCGAACGCTATCCCGAGCGGAGCGCCGCCGACCTTGAACGCTCCTAGGATTTTTCCGTCGCTAGCTCGCAACTTCACCACTGTCCCGATACGGCCATCTCCGTTTGTCACCACCCATACGTGGGCTCCGTCGAAAGCGGCCGCAATTGGTGAGTTGCCCACAGCGAAGTTCCCCAAATTCCTCCCGTCGCTGGCCCGCAGTTTGGTCACTGTGTCACTGCCGTTCGGCACCCAGATGTGGGTGCCGTCAAAGGCCGTCCACGTCGCTGGGACAGCAAGAGTGAACGTGCCGAGATTCTTGCCGTCGCTGGCCCGCAGCTTGTTAACCGTTCCGTCGCCGACGTTCGATACCCATACGTTGGCTCCGTCGAAGGTAACGCCATAGGGTTCGACACCCGCCTTGAAAGTACCCAGCACTTCGCCGTCGTTGGCTCGCAGCTTGGTGACGGTGCCTTCGCCGAAGTTTGCCGTCCAGATGTTGGCCCCGTCGAATGCGACGCCATACGGCTGCTGACCAACCGTGAAACTGGTGGTTGTGTTGGCCCGGTACCAGTGCAGCAGCGCCACTTTCAGCGGGTTCGCAGGCGGTGCGCCGTTAGATGGCGGCTGTCCCGGCATGCCCGCTTCTTGCGCGCGGCCAGGAATGAAACCCGCCACCGCGACTACCACAACGAGCAATAGAGCGTAAATTGCTGCATGCAATTTCATGATGGTTACTCCCAGGGCTAGGTCCTGATGATGCGATAGACAGCAACTGCCAGTAGGGAAGGATCGCCACTAATTCGAAGGCCGCGATTGAAACTCGGGGGAAAATAAAGCGACCCTAACAGCTTGCGCTCATGCTGTCCCGAATAGGAAAGATTGTCAACAATAAAAGTGGCCAGGTGAGCTTAACGTGTCGAATCCAGATGGAAGGCCGTCTGGTCCAACCTTTTCCTCGCTCGGGAGGAGCAGGCTGGAGCGTTCTGTACTTGGAGACACTGTGTGCCTGCCGCCATCAAGGGCCTGCGGAGCCTTGCTCCGCATGGACGGGCGTGGCGCCCGTCCCCACACGAGCTTAGCCCACACGAGCTTAGCCCACACGAACTGGACTCATCTGGCGCGCATCACTTTCAGATCGTACTTGTGTTGATCCCATCAGTCATCGTCGGGATCGGTTGGGGGGCGCTTGTCATGCAGGAAATGGCTTGCGTCCAGAGGGGCGATGATGGTGTGGAACGCTAGCGGGGTTTGGTTGTAGTCGAAACAGTCGGACAGATCGTCGGCGTCGGCGTCCGCGTAGCCTAACGATGTTAGTCCGAAATTTTCTTCGATGTATTTGAGGATGCTTCCGAAATCGTGAGGCACGTGGGAGATGTAGCCCGCTTTGGCGTAGGGTGACACGACAATCATGGGCACGCGGAATCCAAATTCATAAGAGTTCTTGAGGGTCGGGGCGACGTGGTCGTACCAGCCTCCCCAGTCGTCCCAGGCGATGAAGATAGCGGTGTTCGCCCAATACGGACTGTTGCCGATGGCGTTCACGATGGACGCTACCCACGAGGGTCCGGAGCCGTCGGTTTCATTGGAATGATCGGAGGCCTGTCCGTTGGGAATCACCCAGCTGACGGTCGCGAGCTGGTTGTTCGCGATGTCGGTCAGCACCTGGGTTTGTTGCAGGATGACGTTGTTGGTCCAATCCGGTCCCGATCGTATGTGCTGGATGGCGTTCGGGCCCGTCCAAATGCTTCCCGCCGAGGGCGCGTAATAGCGCCAGCTCAGGGATTTGGCATCCAGCATGTCGGTGAGCGCGGGATGATCAAAACAGGGATACTGCAATGTTGATTCATCGCCGGTGGGATCGATCATGGCGACGGTTTCGCCAGCGGGCGCGGTGCATCCGGTGTCTGAAGTCGCATTTCCCACCCCGGCGGGATTTTCCGCGGCAAACAGATTACTGGTGGGAGTTGGAGCCGAGGTGCCCGAGATGATGAATTGGTGGGCGGGGAAACTGGGGCCTTGATTGGTTTGAAACATCCGGTCGGCGAAAGTGTAGGTTTCGGCCATGGTGAAATACGGGGCGACGTCGCTGGCCCGGACATAACCGAATTGCGCATTGGGTGGGGGACAGATGGTTTGATGGCAAAGCAGAACCTCGATTTTGTCGGCTCCATCCATGGCACATCCGGCCGCGCCCACGTCGCACATTTCCACAAACGCGGTATGGGAGTGATCGAGGCCATACTTGACCGCCATAGGTAGAGGCGCGAGAGGAATCGTCTGGCCTTTGGAATTCAAGCCGCTGCTGGCGATGTCCGCGCCCTTGGCGATCAGGTTGGGATCGTGGAAGAGATTGTCGGGAGTGCGATTCTCCTGGAAGATCACAACCACGTGTTGAATTTTCTGCGAAGGCGGAGGTGTGCTTGAGGAAGACCCTCCTCCCCCGCAGCCGTTTTGCGTGAACAGAACCGCCGCGGTAAAAACCAGCAGGCACGAAAGAAGCATGCCGCTACGACGTATCGATCTTTTTTTCGCCATTCTCATATTATGGTGATTCAAGACGGCTACAACCTCTGAATTCCCTTTCGCTGTTCTCAATCGTTGTCGGGAGCAGTGGGTGGACTTGTGTCGTCCAGAAAATGTTTGGCGTCCAAAGGAGCGTTGATGGTCTGAAAGGTGAGAGGAGTCTGGTTGTAGTCGAAGCAATCGGACAGATCGTCAGCGTCCGCATCGGAGAAGCCGAGTGAACTGATCCCGAAATTCTCTTCGATGTATTTCAGAATACTTCCGAAATGATGAACGGTATGGGACACGTAGGCAGCCTTCGCGTATGGCGAGACAACCATTAAGGGTACGCGGAAACCGTACTCGTAAGAATTCTTGATTGGCGGGGCGACGTGGTCGTACCAACCTCCCCAATCATCCCAGGCGATGAAGATCGCGGTGTTCGCCCAGTATGGACTGTTGCCGATCTGGTTGACCACCGACGCCACCCACGATGGACCGGAGGCATCGTTACCTCCGGCATGATCGGAGGAGAGTCCGTTTGGTATAACCCAGCTGACGGTCGCCAGTTGACCGCTTTGAATGTCGGAGAGAACCTGCTTGTAGTTGAGCACAACGTTGTTCACCCAGTCCGGGCCGGTGCATGCAGTCCCGTTCGGCGGCGCCGCATTGGGTACACACATGTGTTGGATCGCATTCGGAGCATTCCAAATAATTCCGGCGGAGGGCGCGTAGTATCGCCACGAAATCGCGCTGGCGTTGAGTTCGTCAGTCAGGGTGGCGTGATCGAAGCAGGGATAAATGCGTTGCGATTCCGAACCGGTGGGGTCGATCAGCAATACCCTTTCGTCTGGTGGAGCGATGCAGCCTGCAAAATTAAAAGGGTTGTAGGTGTCACCGGTTTTGCGGATGGGATTCTCGGAGGCGAACAAGTTGCTGCCGGTGCTGGGCTCGGAGGTACCAGAAATAATGAATTGGTGGGCAGGGAAGCTGGGACCCTGATTGGTCTGAAACATGTGGTCGCCAAAGGTGTAAGTCTCAGCGATCTGGTAATAAGGTGCTGCCTCCTTGGGATCGATGTACTGGAACCAGACGTTCGGCGGAATACAGGCGGTGCCCCCGCCGTTGCACTCACCATTGATTTTATCGGCGCCATCCATCTTTCCGTTGTCATACATATTGACGAACGCCGTGTGCGAGTGGTTGAGGTCGTAGTCGGTTTGCAGCGAGGTGGGGGTGAGCGTGATTTTCTGCCCCATTGAATTTATGCCGAAGCTCTGGATATCTGCGCCTCTTTGAACGAGCACCGGATCCTGAAACAGGTTATCGGGCGTGCGATTTTCCTGGAAGATTATGACCACGTGCTGAATTTTCGATTTGGGGGGCGGCGGAGTAGTGCCGCCGGCAGATCCCCCTCCGCAGCCGTTCAGACTAGCCAAGAATGCAGCCATACCAACGAGCGAACCGCAGCACAGCAACATCTTAATCCGGGTACCGGATTTCCTGGCAGCTTTGGTCATGAGCTCTCCGTACGATATTAAACACAACTTCCGATGTTTCCACTCGGTGTATTTCCAACAAGTTAACAGCAAAAAACCGGTAAGAATGATTTTACAGGGAAATCCGGCGGCTTCCATTGGAGGAAAGATTTAAGGGTTTCACCGCAGATTTTGTATCGCGGACGACTGGTTTAATGATACAGTGCCGTAACTGAAAACCGCCGGATTCGGCCGGCCTGCACGGAACTTTCCGCTGCCGAGCGCTCCCTGTGGCCGGATTCGAAAATTGTATGAAAACTGGATGTTGCAATTGTGGTTACCGCAAGGTAACGAAAGTGCTATTCCAAAGGTAAGCGGTTCCGGGGTAAACTCGGCCAGAATTTGGGCAGAGTTTCTCCTCTGTTCACCTGCCGCTGACCCACCCATAGAAGTGGAATGCGAAGGATATCCAGAACTAGAGCACAAACCAACGACCTCAAAATGGAGTCTCCAATAGCTATGAACAAACGAACCGCCTCTCTCCTCGTTCTCGTGGTATTTACATTCCTGTCCTGCTTTGGCATTGACAGCCGGAACACTTCGGCTGCGAACAAACGCAGCGCTCGGGTCAACGCGTCGGCCGTGAGGAACAGTGCGAGTGTTTCCGTGCCTGCTCCGCCGCCGACTGCCATTGGCTTCTTGAGTCCGCCGCGGGCCATGTCGGACGGCGCGATTTTCGGGATCTTCCCGGCAGTCATGGGAGATTTTGCGGGCAATGGGAACCAGGATGCCGCCACGTTGGTGAACACTTCCCCAGGCAGCCATGTGTACAAAATTTCCGCGGCAATGAACGACGGTAGCGGTAACTTCACGACCGTGCAAACGACTGCGGTAGCGGACAATATTCAGCAGGATCCGCTTTTCGTTGGAGATTTAAATAAAGACGGGAAGGACGATATATTGCTCGTTCACCCCGCCGTTAGCCCGGGCCATACTTATATTCAAGCTTGGATCAGCAATGGCGATGGAACATTCACTGCAAAGAACTCTGGTGTTTCGGTCACAACCACCGGCTTTGTGTGGGCTGCGGTAACCGACGTCAATGGAGACGGAATTCTTGACGTTGTTGTCGCCGACGCTGCCACACCAAACGGCAGCATCTGGACCATGCTGGGCAACGGGGACGGAACATTCCAAAACCCGACCTCCGTCGCCTTCACCGGCGCACTCTCTGCTTTTGGTTTGGGGAACACAACCAGTGTTCCGGGCAACCCAATGGTTTTCGCTGACTTCAATGGGGATGGCAAGCTTGACTTCGCTGCTGCCGCTGCGCCTGGTGGCTCGGCTGCCAATAACCAGATCGTTGTTTATTTGAATAATGGGGCGGGCGGCTATACCGGACCTACCCTGCTAGCGAACACGAACACTTCTTATGATTCCTGCTTTCTCGGGGCTGGGAACTTAGGCTCAGCAACGGCTCCGCAGGAAGATTTGGTCAGTGCCAACTGCCTGGACGGCAACGTCACAGTGTATGTAAATAATGGCAGCGGCACCTTCGGAACGGGTACCTACTACCCCGCCGGTGCCAGGCCATCTGCAGTCTCGGTGGCTGACGTTACCGGAGACGGCAATGGCGACGTTGTCGTAACTGATCTTAATTCCGCGGCGATTAAGGTTCTTCCGGGCAACGGGAGCGGCGCGGTGGGCGCTGCCACGACTGGCTACGTCACCGGAGGCGCTCCGCTAATGCCTGCACTGATTGCCCATTTCAGCGGCGCTAGCAATCCGCTTGGTGTTGTTGTGCCCGACAACCAAGCGAACTTTGTATACCTCCAAGGATATGGTGATGGAACCTTCCGTTCCGGGATCAACTACTACGCGTCGCCTGCCGGTGGCGGGTTTGAGCCTGAGGGCGTGGGCCTTGCGTCAGGGGACTTCAATGGCGACGGCATTCCCGACTTTGTCATCGGCAACTCTGATTGTCTCACGTGCAAACACGCGCCAATCACCGTTTTCATTTCCAATGCGGACGGAAGCCTGAAACCGGGTGTGAACATTTCCCCGGGAGGGACGTATGTTCTGCAATTTGTCGCCGTCGCCGACTTTGATGGAGATGGAAAACTGGATATTGCGGCCAGCGACACTCTAAACGGAAAGGTTGAGATATTCTACGGCAACGGAGATGGCACATTCGGAACCCCGGTACCTTATGCCGCGGATTCTGCTGCTAACCCTCATACAGTGGGGATCGTAGCTGCGGACATCAACGGCGACGGGAAGCCCGACCTTGCCTTCGTCAACAACTTTGGTTCCACGATCTTCGCCCCTACCAGCGCTGACGTTGGAGTTTTGATCAATAACGGAACTAACAGTAGAAGCGGCAACTTCAACACCGTTGTCAACACGCCGCTGCTCTCCACGGTGGCAACGGAATTGACTGCCGCGGATGTGAATGGGGACAAGAAACTCGACCTAGTTGTGCCGCTATACGGCGTGTGCGCTTCCAATGTTTGCACCCCGCCTGGCAGTGCTGTCGCTATACTTCTGGGCAACGGCGATGGCACCTTCCAAGCGGAGTCCGATTTCAGCCTCGTCAACAACGGGACCACTTACCTTAACCCCTACGACGCTGCAGTGGGTGACCTTAATGGCGATGGCAAGGTTGACCTCGCCGTAACCATGCAAGATGTGACGGGCGCTACCCAAGGGATCGCTGTAGCGCTGGGCAATGGCGATGGGACATTCCAGACGCCAACGTTACTGCAGAGCAGCCCGCAGAACCCGCAGTTCGCGTCGCAGCCGCTTCCTGGCTACGTGAAAATTGCCGACATGGACCTGGACGGTCGTCCGGATCTCGTGTACACCAATGCTCTTCAGGGAACTGTGGGAATACTGTACGGCAAAGGCGATGGCACCTTCTATGACCCGATCGATTTCGCGGCCAACCGCTGGGCTTGGGACTTTGCCCTGGCCGATGTGAATGGAGACGGTGATCTCGATGTGGTGGCGAGCGGATTCCAGCAATCCTTTTCTGGCGTTGGGGTTCTGCTCAACAGAGGCGGCGCGACTACGCTGCAGTCGTCGGCTCCGAACAGTACACTGGGTACCGCGGTCACATTTACGGCGACGGTTCATGGCGCTAAACTGCGTGGCGTACCGCCCATTCCGACAGGTACCGCCACGTTCTTCGACGGCTCGACTCAGTTAGGCGCTCCGGTGGCACTGAATGCTTCCGGTGTGGCTGCATTCACTACCAGCACACTTGCTGTCGGCACGCACAGCATTACTGCTCAATACAGCGGAGACACGAACTACGTGCCAAGCACCTCAGCGGCGGTCCAACAAGTGGTTGCGCAGTCGGCGCAGCCGGACTACACGATTGCGGCAACGCCGAGCAGCGTGACCGTGAATCCGGGCAGTTCTGCCAGCTACACCATCAAGGTGACGCCGACGAACGGCTACAACGGCACGATTACGCTCAGCTGTCCGACGACGTTGCCGACGGGAGTCACGTGCACGTTGCCTAGTCCGATGGCTTCTCCATACGCGCCAGCGACCTTGATGATTAACACGCAGGCACCGACGGCCGCGCTGATGAAAGCCCCGGATATGAACCGGCATCACGGCGACTCGAACCTGTGGGCGAGCCTCACGGGCGTAGGGATGCTCGGCATGGTGCTGGCTGGAGAGTGGAAGAAACGCAACCGTCGTCGTCTGGGAGTCATGTTCCTGATTCTCGGGCTGGCGATGATTCTCGCTCTCGTGGGTTGCGGCGGCGGTGGCAGCACCGCGGGTGGCGGTGGTGGCGGCGGCGGTGGCGGGACGCCTGCAGGCAGCTACCAGATTCAGGTCACGGCAACGGGTACGGCGGGCACTAATGGCGGCAATACGGCTGCTCATCCGCTGAACCTCATCACGTTGGTTGTGAACTAGCTTCGATCGCGCAAGACTCAGGCGGCCGGTTCTCCGGCCGCCTTTTTTCTTTGCCGCCACTCATCGAGAGAAATCAATCAAAAATAAATTCAGCGAAGTGAGGGAATCGGTCGGAAAATGTCGCCTTACTAAGTGAACGGGAAATTAAGCGGCCGGGCAGTTCGGCTGACCCGCTCTCAATCGAGACACTACATATCTTCAGGAGAAAAACAATGAACCGACTCGCTCTCATCTTCACCTTGGCGTTGCTGCTGTGCACTTCAGCATTCGCAGAGGACGCCACAAGTTACAACTTCGAATCCGTCAAGTATCCGCACGATACCTTTACCCAGTTGCTCGGGATCAACAATGCCAGCGAAATCGCTGGGTATCATGGGGTCTCCACCAACAAGGGTTTTACGCTGGTTCTGCCGAATCATTTCACCAACGAGAACTTTCCAAAGTCGATGCAGACCCAGGTAATTGGCATCAACAACAAGAAGAAGACGGATGGCTTCTACATCGACCAAAGCAGCGTCACGCACGGCTTCATCGATTCCAACGGCGCTTTCTTCACGGTTGACTATCCCGGAACCGCCTTTAACCAACTGCTCGGCATTAACGACCACGGACAGGCAGCTGGCTACTACAGCCAAAGCGTAAACAACACCACGCCCGACTTCCCGTACATTTACGACGAATTCGGCGGGGTCTTTGAACTGATCACGCTTCCGCTGGCGGTTAATGGAGCACAGGCCACAGGCATCAACAACCTGGAACACGTCGTCGGATTCTATATCGACAGCTCGAACGTCAACCATGGGTGGTATCTGAACGATGGAGTGCTTATGACACTCGATGTGCCAGATGCTACTTTCACACAGGCGCTAGGTATCAACAATAAGGACCAGATCGTTGGCGATTTCATGGACAGCGCGGGGCAGACCCATGGATTCCTGTGGCAGAAGGGAAAGGGTTACAAGATCATCGATGACCCGAACGGAGTTGGCACGACGTTGGTCAACGGAATCAACGATAAGGGTCAGCTGGTGGGCTTCTACGGGACGTCGCCGGTGAATACCGGATTTGTCGCGACACCCAAATAAACTTGGAAAAGTAGATTCGCACGCAGAAACGCCCCCGTCGCCGGGGGCGTTTTTTATGCGAGTCTTGCAGCTACTTACGAACTTTGTTGTTGTGCTTGTCCTTGTAGATCTCGGACGACAGGTGATTCTGCTGTTTGTGGATCTTGGCCTTTTCCGCGGCGGTCAACTTGCCACCGTTGGCGGCGCGATCTTTCTGCGCTTCCCGGTTGATGTCGGCTTCTTGCTTCTCCAGATTGCCGGCTTCGCCTCCGGTCAACTGGCCGCTTTGCATCCCTTGGGCGATGCGGTCCTGCTGATTTTCCTCGCGCTGGCCGATTTTCCCTGAGCCATAGTGTTGCGTCGTGCCATTATGCGCGTCCTTGTAAATCTGCTGGGAGGCTTGATTCTGTTGCTGCTGCAGCTTGGCGCGATCGGCCGCGCTAAGCTGGCCATGGTTCGCATTCTTCATTTGCTGCTCTTCGGTGTTGATCTTCGACTCTTTGGCCGTCAACGCACTAGCCTCGCTGGGAGTGAGTTCGCCATCTTTTACGCCGTTCGCGATGCGTTCCTGCTGATTGTTTTCGCGCTGATCAACCCGCTGAGCGCTCTCTGGCGCGGGAGCTGCGGTGCTCGAGGGGGCACTGGTCGAGGCCGGAGTGTTGGCCGAGGCCGGAGGTGCAGCAGTCTGCGCAGTCGCGGGTAATAAGAACGCCGCCAGAGTCGCGCTTAGCAATGTCATTTTTGTCAGGTTCGTCATAGTTATCGTTTCTCCTTTTTCGTCGATCAGTTTTCAATTCGTAAAGATTTGTATGGCCATATAGGTCAAAAACACTGGCCTTCGCGAATAGTTGCGGAGGCTGATTTTTTTTCCGCAACGGCGCATCGATAACTCATTGGCTCCACGTGGGTTTCCGTGCGCGGGAGCGCCCGCTTCCCTGCGCTAAACCGCTTGAGGATATCGTATAATGCTGCTCCCTATCAAGCTGCGGAGCACTAAGTATTCACCCAGCTTGCCCGCCGTCGTGCAGTTACTGGCTGATCAGCAAGATTGGTTTTACGCCTACCGGTGCGGATGCGCCTGACAGATTCGTGGTGTTTCCCGCCAAGTCCAGATATGCATTGAACTGCGGGGGAACACCGAGATTTACGGTGCTGCAGGTGCCTGCGCTGCAGGTCTGAGACGTATCCCAGATGGCCTCAGCCTCGGCGCCGCTGGGAGGCTTCAGAGTGCAGGTCCACACCGTTCCATTTGCGTTGCAGCCTACCGAAGCCGTCCCGCCGTTTGTCCATCGCACTAACTGTACGTAGGCTTTGCCCGCTGCGTTCAGCGACTTCGTGTTCGAATCATAAAATTCGCTTTGCCCGGGAATATTCCAGTTCCACCAGTAGAATTTCGCGATCTGCTTGCTCATCTGGATGAGATAGTAGCGAGCAAGGAAGGAAGCTTGCTGGTCGGGATCGGTGATGGAGTCGACGATGCTGTTGTTGGGGCCGCGCATGCTGCCCCAACTGCCCTCGGTATTGAATATGGGTTTTCCCAGATCGGCTGGAGGCAAGGCTTTGATCAGGTTATCGATTTCGTCGCCGACCGCCTCTGCAACGGGACAATTCGACGGGCATCCGCCGTTATTGATATAGCCATGAAAGGCGATGATGTCGGCGGAACTGCCGCCGTCGGTGTTGTTCAGGTAATTGGCAACCCAAAATCCTGCGCCGCCGACCGGGGGCGTGGTGAACTTCGCTTTGGCATCCGCGGTTGAGACTATGGATTTCAGATCACGCGCCATTCTCGCCAGCATAAGATCGCCGGCATGAGGCGTGTTGGGACAGTCCGCGTCGCCGTGCCATTCCGTAGGCACATTGGGTTCATTCCAGATTTCCCAATATTTCACTGTCCCTGGCCCGACGTGTTGGATCAAGGCGGTAACAAAGTCGATGAATGTCTGGTTGCTTCCGGTGCCGTCACAAGCCAGGTCGATGGGCGGATCGCAGATTCCGGGTCCGTCCTGCTGCTGAAAAGCGCAGCCCGTGTTCGGCTGTCCTAAACATCCTTTCGGTAGCGGAATTCCGCTGCAGGAACTGCCGCGCGAGGAGGCCCAACTAGGGGTGGCGTACACCGTAAACAGGACGTCGGTGTTGCTGCCTTTCGCCTGGCTGAGCCACTGATCCAGCTTCGAGAAATCGTATACGTGTTGGCCGTTGGTCTGGGTATCGATATCTGCCCACTTGACCTGCGAGCCCAGGCTGCGCCAGCTGGTTAACGGAATGATTGTTCCCGGCCAGGCATCACCGAGCGAATTGGTGTTCATGCCGAAGAACATTCCCGATGTTCCTGGGTTCGGAGTGGGATATCCGTTGGCGGGCGGCGGTCCAGAACTTTTTGCGCTGCTGGCAAGGCCGCTGCATCCTGCGGTGAAAAGTATCGCTGATATTGCAAATATTGCGGTCAGGTAAATAGCTGCGAGGGCCAGACGGCCTGGGGGATTGGAAGACATCTCGGCCAGTATCTGGTTTGCTTGAGGGTTTCGGAACGTGTCCTTAGTGCTAGAACCTTTGGACAGGATTACCTGATCGCGAAATGCGGCGCATCTAGGAGGAATGCCTCCAGTCGTTTGACAGTAGTCCGAGGGCTGGTCACGGGGATACCATGCTAAGGCCAAGAAAGGGCAAGTCAGCTGACTGGGGTGATCCAGTCACGGATTGCATATCGGCCTTGAATGCCGGAGCTGTCTCACTTGGCTCGATCGTTTTGGAGGTAGCCCCGTGAAATTGAATCCTCGTTGTCCCAAGTCTCTTCCATGGTTTGCTGCGGTCGCTGCTCTGCCGGGCTTGTTATTGGCAGCATCGGCTTTCGCCGGTAATCCTCTCCCACAAGTGGTGGGTCCGCCGACGCCGCAGGCAGTCACTCCCGGCAGCGGCGCGTTTACCCTCACGGTGTACGGCGCGAACTTCGTATCCGGCGCGGTGGTGAACTGGAATCGCAGCCCACGTTCCACCACGTTCATCTCGGCCAGGGAGCTGCAAGTGCAGATTCTCGCCTCGGATGTGGCCACAACCACGGCGGGTTACATCACCGTTACCAATCCCGCACCGGGTGGAGGCGTTTCTAGTTCAAGTTACGCCCAAGTGGAGGTGCACGCTCCGACGGCCACGATTGTTGCTCGAAAGCCACATTCCTATTTGCCAAACAACACTCCGTGGTCCCTGGTGCTGTCAGACTTCAACAATGACGGCATTCTCGATTTCGCCGCGACCGGCGGCTATGAGGAGATAAAGGTCCTCCTCGGGAACGGGGATGGCACCTTCGGGCACGGATCTGTCGCCACTCATAACTATTTCAACGAGGCCGCCATCGCCAAAGGAGACTTCAACAACGACGGCAACGAGGATCTGGTTTTTGGAGCCGATCCGAATGGCCCTCCAACGCAGCTGCAGGTCGCTCTGGGCCACGGTGACGGCAAATTCAGCAGAGGGTCGCGCTTCTGGCATGTTCAAAACTACTCACTAGGAATCGCCGTGGGTGACTTCAATCGCGATGGCAACCTGGACCTGGCTTCCATTTCATCTTGCTGCACGCTTTCCGTCTTTCTTGGGCAAGGAAATGGAAGCTTCACACACCTGGCGGATTACAACGAAAGCGGTCCCGCCGGAGTGCTGGCCGCTGATTTTAACGGAGACGGGATATTGGATTTGGCGGTCTTGCTGGGTATGGGAGATGGCGGTTTGTTCATCCGGCTGGGTAATGGAGATGGCACGTTTCAAGAGCGTCGGCTGGTGGATCCGAATCGGCACCTGGGTTGCGGGTTCGGACTGGGTGTAGTGGTGACCGATTTTAATGGCGATGGAAAAGCCGACTTGGCGTACTGCGAGCGGGACCTCTCGGAGAACAAGGGGAAGATTTGGGTAGCGCTCAACAACGGGGATGGAACTTTCAAAAAGACAGCAACCCTCGTCGTCCCTGCCTACGGTGGTGCGTTCACATTTGCCGCTGGGGACTTCAATTCTGATGGCAAAACCGACTTGATTGCCAATTATTCCCTATCGGGCGTGAACGACCACACCGAGACGGACCTGTTCCTCGGCAATGGAAACGGCACTTTTCAGCACAAGAAGGTCGTGAACCTCCCAGGGGCGCTGAACTACAACGCCGAGAACGGCGTTGTATCGGCGGATTTCAACTCCGACGGACTACTCGACTTCATTTTTAAAGAACCAGGCGTAGTCAGTGTTTTTGTACAGAAGTAGGTGGTTCAGTTGAGGGAATGGATGGAGCTTTTTGCATTTGTGGGGTCGAGTAGAGAATTCTCGATAGTGACGAGAGAAGCTCATGAACGCGGAAACTACGTTGGGTGTCCATCGGCCCCTCTGGGCCATGTTACTTCTCCTGGGCTTCTGGATCGCGGTCTCACAAACGGGCGCAGAAGCTCAGAATGTTTGCTCGGTTAGGCTGGTGCTCGGTGTTGCCCGTCCGCTGATCGTGGTTCGATATCCGGCTAGACTTCCGGCTAGACTTCGAATCGCGATACGAAATGAAGGTTTGCGCCGAAGATGAGCTCTGCGGGCCAAGGATAGAGTCCCAAGCTCTTGATCTCGGAACTTGTCTTCATGCCCAGCATGCGACGGGTCTCCTCCCAGCGTTCCTCGGGCCAATAGTTGTAGGGGAGCGCCACGCCGAAACGCGAGTTACCAACGTAGTCCATAAATCGCAGTCGCGCACCCGCAGCCATTCCCTTTAGCAGATGCTCCTTGATTATCAGCCATCGTCGAGTGACACGGACTGCCTCACGCAGCAGCACCACCGGATCGGGCGCGTGATGAAGTACGTCGACAAACATGACTGCCTCAAAACTGTGGTCGTCATAAGGAAGGCTGATTCCATCGAAGGCTTGCACGGGAACCCAAGTGTGTTCCCGGACCAGGACATCGACCCCTTCGATCCGCAGGTCGGGTCGCTGTTGCGTAATGGACGATGCAAGCTTTCCGTCGCCGCAGCCGACGTCCAGCACGGTGCAGTTCGGAGGAATTAGTTCGGCGAAAAGTTGGCTAAGGCGGCGAATACGTCCTTTGAAAACGTACCCTCCGTGGACCCGGTCGACTAAGCTCACTTTCGTGTGAGACCGAGGATACTCAGGAAGAAACTCGACAAGATCATCTCAACTCCTAAGGTGAGGGAGACCATGGCGACCGCCACTTCGCGCATCAGATGCACGGCATCCATGGGACCGAACCCGGTGCGATCCCATGCAATCAGGGAATGACTGGCCATTACCAGCCCGGTGGCCAACAGGAGCGCGCCGGCGAACAGTCCCTTTTCCAAGGTGAAGATGCGAAAAGCGCGAGTCAGGCGGACATCTTCGGGAAGCAAGCCCTCGGTGATCGCGAACACTTTCGTGAAAAGAGCGAACAGCACAGCTTGGAAACCGGTTAAAACTGCCGCTGCTGCGTAGAGTAAAGTATGGATGTCGAGAATAATATTGCCGACCTTCCGCGGTCCCGGCAAAAGCCACAAGCCAACGACCATACCCACCAGCATGAGAAAAAGGCCGGGATATAGAAAAAGCCAGCGCGGGCTGTAAAGCAGTAGAAAACGCAGGTGGCGCCATCCGTCTCTCCAACTGCGCAGGTGAGGAGGCCGATCACGCTTGTCCGGCGAAAGGGTCGTAGGCACATCGCACATCGGCATCTTGAAAAGCGTGGCTTTGACCACCATTTCGCTGGCAAACTCCATGCCGGTTGTGCGCAAAGACATGCGCTCATAAGCCGCCTTGCTGAAACCTCGTAATCCGCAATGAAAGTCGCCACAGGGACTCTTAAAGAATAAGCGGCCGATTCCGGTGAGCACAGGATTGCCCAAGTACTTATGCAAAGGCGGCATGGCGCGAGGGCGAATGCCACCCTGGAAACGATTGCCCATTACCAGTTCGTACCCGGATCGCAGTTTTTCCACAAAACGTGGGATATGGGTGAAATCGTAGCTGCAATCAGCGTCCGCCATGATGATGTACTTGCCGCGGGCGGATGCGATTCCACCCATCAGCGCGCTGCCGTAGCCTTTGCGTTCAACCGGAACAACACGCGCACCCATACTCTCGGCCAGTTCGCGCGAACCATCGGTGCTGCCGTTATCCGCGACGACAATTTCTCCGGCGATTCCATTTGTACGCAAGGCCTCGCGGGCCTGTTCGATGCAGGCACCCAGCGTGAGTTCCTCGTTCAGGCAGGGCATCACAATGGAAATTTCAAGATGGCCGGGCGATGGAGCTCCCACGGCAGCTGCGGGATCCACAGCTACATCCCCCAAATATGGCAATTCTGCGCCTGACCTCACCGCACTCGCACCCCAAGTTTAGACTCGACTCATTGTTGCTTGCTTACCCTATGCTGTCAAGGAGACGAACGGCTATAACATGCTCTAAACACAATCACAAAGGTGAAGGAGACGAAAGGCCATAGCGAAAGAAAACCGCCAGCCGTTGGACCAAAAAAAGCCGGTCGCAGTATCTTTGAGGACCAAATGCCATACACCTTATTCTCCTATACATCCTCGGGGGTTGCGGGCATAATCAACCTCGGGAGGCTCGGCAGATGCAGGCGGGTGGGACCAGGCGCATAGTTGAGTATTTCACGGCACACAAGGGCGTTGCATTCCTACTCATTTTTCTGCTGGCGTTCAGCATCCGGTTCGTGTTGCTGGTGCAGCACCGGGAGGATATTGACACGGTCGGCGAGGAGCCGAAAATCGCGTACGCGCTGATCTCGAAAGGTGAATTTGCTGATCCGTATGTGATTCCCACTGGACCGACAGCACACAGCACCCCATTCTTTCCAGTTTTGCTGGTGGCTATCTACAAGACTTTTGGGACCGGTTTTGCAGGACAGTTTGCCCGGTGCCTGCTTATCATATCCGGCTACTCCCTCCTCTTTGCGCTCTATCCTACCTTTGCTTCCGCCTTCGGGTTTCCATACCAAGCGGGTCTACTGGCCGGCTTTGTGTCAGCATTGGTGCCAGTGAGAAGGTCAGCCGAGGTTTTCCGCGGATGGGAAGAGACTTGGTCGGCTATGGCTCTGGCTTTTCTTTTGTTTCTCATGCTTAAGCGGGAGGAGTCCCGTCGCCGTGAACCGATGACCGCGGTTTGGATTGGCCTGTGTTGGGGGGCTGCCTTATATATCAATTTTTCGATCGCAGCCGTACTGGTTGCTTTGTTATTTGTGGACTGGTGGACCCATCGCACAGTGCCGGTGCTACGGGATGCCGTCATCACGATGATTGTCGTTTTCGCGGTCATTTCGCCATGGATCATACGAAATCAGCGACAGCTGCATGGGTGGACCATGATGCGCGACAACCTGGGGCTGGAGTTGCGGTTCGGCAACCATGACGGGGCTCGTCCATCTGCCGAGGGCATGGTGATGTCTTTGCAGGGTTCGACTGCTTTGAGCACAGACCCTGGGAAGAGCATTCAGGAGGCCATGCTGGTAAGGGAAATGGGCGAGATCGCTTACAACCGGCGAGAGCTTCACCTTGCGGTTGACTGGATATCCCATCATCCGGGAGAGTTTGTTTGGTTGTCGGTGCAGCGCTTTTTCTATTTTTGGTTGGGGCCACTAAACCACGCGTACGAAACCATTGTTATAAGTTCGTACACGATACTCGGTTTCCTGGGCCTCGGACTGATGCGAAAAAGAGTAGGCGAGATCCAGTTCCGGATGTGGTGCACAGTGTTCGCTGTCTATCCCTTGATCTGTTACCTGGTGCCGTTTGCTCATCGATACCGCGTGCCGATTGATTGGATGATTTGGCTCTCGGCGGGATTGTTCGTGTGCGTTATGCTGGAGAAAAAGTCGGCGCTCGCGGACGACCGCGGTAGAGATTCCAAATTTCGCGAGATGCAGACTTTAGCTCCTCCCAGGACTGTCTAGACGGCAGACCAGCGAACCGCGGTGATAAGTCATTGTAAGCCATTGTTAATAAAAGGCTTAATAAGCATTTAGAAGGTGGAGCAGGGCTAGTCGCGGTGTATAATCGGTGTCCAAAGGACGTGCTCGCCTGAGCTTGCGTTAACCGGGCAAGGCCTCGGCAAGGCGATTGAGGTTGCGCGTCCTACGAGGAAGAAGAAATGCTTAACGGCAAAAAGATAGCGGTGGTGCTGCCCGCGTACAATGCGGAAAAGACGCTGGAAGCGACGGTGAACGAGTTGCCCGAGATAACGGATATCCGCATCCTGGTGGACGATGGCAGCTCCGACCGCACCATTGAAAAGGCCAAGGAATTAGGCTTGCAGGTTTTCGTGCACGATAAGAATTACGGCTACGGGCGCAACCAGCAGACCTGTTACCGCGAGGCATTGGCTGCGGGTGCCGACGTGATTATCATGTTGCACCCCGATTATCAGTACACGCCTCTGCTGGTGACCGCTATGGCGAGCATGGTGGCGTACGGCATTTATGATGTGGTGCTGGGTTCACGCATTATCGGTGGTCAAGCGCTGCGCGGCGGGATGCCGCTTTATAAATACGTCGCCAATCGATTTCTGACCGCGTTCGAGAATTTCTTTCTTAAGATCAAACTCTCCGAATATCACACTGGGTATCGTGCCTTTAGCAGCGCGGTTCTCAGCACGTTGCCGCTGCTCGAAAACTCCGATGACTTTGTGTTTGACAACCAGATGCTGGCGCAATGTGTCCACTTTGGATTCCGCATTGGAGAAGTTTCCTGCCCCACCAAGTATTTTGACGAAGCATCCTCGATCAACTTCCGGCGAAGCGTGACTTACGGCTTGGGTGTGTTGGCTACCACTCTGCAATTCGCATTGCAGAGACTGGGCCTGGCGCACTTCCGGATTTTCAGCTCTAGCGGCCGACGAGTGAGTCCTGGCTACGCCGCTTATTACACGCCCGGCAGCGCGGTTGGGCCGCAAGCATAGCCGTCTGCGTCAGAATTACCCACGGCGTGCGCCGTGGGTTGCATTCTTACGCCGCTCCGCAGTCTGACGCCTGCGTCCACCGCCGCCGGTGAACGCTCGGCGCTGGTTGCGAAATCGTTACTTCCGATTGTGGTTTTCAAGCAGTATGGGTCTAGCGCCAATCGGAACCTGTCCGTTCCGAATGGCGAACGTTTGGCCATCGAGAGTGCGGTACTGGGTGTAAGTTGAGTTTACGTCGTAGTTCTTGGTTCCGCAGGTTCCCCGATGACAGGTTTCATTCGTGTCCCATACAGCTTCGGCCACATAACCGTGAGGTCCGCTCAAGCTGCAGGTCCAGATTGCATTGTCACCGGTTGAGCAATCTTTGGTCATGGAGTTCCCCACCATCCACTGCTCAACGACCGAGTAAGCAACGCCGGCGGCGTTCAGCTTTCCGGTTCTTGGGTCCCACAGTGCCCCATCGTTATCGTCGTAAGCAAACCAGTAGTGGCGCTTAATATGCAGGCTCCAATGAAACATATAAAACTGGGCCACAAAGGCAGCTTGCAGATCGGGATCGGTGAAACAGTCGTGCGTGGTTCCTCCAAAGCTGCTCTCGGTATCCCAGATGGGTTTATCAAGTTGGTTGTACTTGGCGAGAATCGTTCGGAGGTCGTTGACATGGCCGATGAGTGCAGAAGCGCGAGGATATTTCCCGCAGCGGTAAGGAGGCAGAGTGATGTAACCATGGAAGGCGATCACATCGGCATAGTTCAAACCTCCAAGGGCTGCGTAAGCTTCCCACCAGTGCTGGCCATAGGGAAGATGGGCGCCATTGGGCGGGCTAAGCATCAAGTTGTTAGGATTGATGTTGTGAACAATGGTGTGAGCGTCTTTGGCCATGCGGACCATCTGGGCGAAGGTCCCGCTCCAATAATAGTAGTTGACAGGTTCGTTCCATAATTCGAAGTAGCGGACCCGGCCGTTAACGTGATTCGCGACCGCAGTGACGAAATCTTTCCAATGTTGGTCGGTACCGGTGCCGTCGGGGTTAATGTCGTCCGGCGCGTCGCACGCGCCAACTCCATAGTGACATTTCGTGTCATTGGGATGCGACGATGCCCATTGCGGGGTCATGGCGAGGGTGAGAATACTTTCCGTTGCTCCGCCCTGCTTGGCCGCGTCCAGCCATTGATCGAGAAGCGTCCAATCGTACACACCCTGGCTCGGATTGAGTTCCGTCCAGTTCGTGCCGGTACCCCACAATCTGAGTCCTGCTACCTTGAGCAGCGGCCATGGTGAGAACCAGTGAGTGGTTAGGCCAAAAAGAGTCTGCGGGATCGGCTGCGGCTTGGAGCCGGCTGTTGCCTGCAAAGGCGAGTCGGAAATCACGAGAAGTTGCAACGCCATAAAAACGATTGCGCATAGAAACACGGAGAACCTTTTCACGGACCCACCTCCCCAGAGTCTGCCGATGGGCAGAGAAAATTAATCGCCTAAAATAAGGCTCAAGTCGTGCTTTGTTTTGTGGTCTGAAGCCAGAGTTCTAGTCGAATGAACGATGGGATATTGCCACAGTTTTGGCGCTCCGCCAAACTCGGAAGTACACATCTTGGAATTTCCCTAAAGCTATCGGCGTGCTTCGAGGGAATGGACTGCTTATTTGCTCGCGGGCTGCTCTCCAGCTATCTGCTCTTCGCTGCTGTCAAAAAGTTCGGGATGCAAATAATGCCCGCGCTCACTCGGCGGTTTTTCTTCATCGACCTGAATTGGGTGCGCTTTCGCGTAGGCATCGTGGCGAATGCCGGTGACTTGCCATGAAACCTTGACGGCTGGCTTGCTGGTGCGAATGGTAAAGCGGTTGTTCTGAATTTCCTTGGCCACCGTAGCCTGCGCGAATGTCCCGATCGCTGTCAGTTGGTAACGGAAATCCCCATTCAAGGCTTCGAAGTAATCGGGCAAGGTCACTGTCGCCCAGCCATGTTTGTCCGTAGTGACCGAACCGTTGTAGACGTCCATCATATCGGGCGATTCAACAAATGAATGGTACAGATACTTATTGGCCGGATCGCGTGGATCATCAATTTTGAACGTACCGGTGGCCTTTGAGAGATTTCCAATGACCTGCAGGTCTCCTGGGGCTACCCACTTGAGCGGTCCGGTGGATGTCTTGGCAGCCGTTGAAATCACCGCCGGATTAGGACCATCTCCGAGCAGGTAAAAACCAATGGGGTTGATCCCGCCGTGCCCCAAGATTTGATTATTGCTGACGTTATCCTGGATCAGCCTGCCACCGAAGCCGGTAATGGCGCTGAGCACAACGTCAGTGGCATTGGTGATCGTGATGTTCCAGCCGTTGAAGGGATCGGTGGACACGTTTTGAATTACGACATCGCTGGTTTTGATTTTTCCCGGCGCTCCTATCTGAATCCCGGTGGTGCAGAATTCCACGTGACTGTTGGTGATTTGGACGGGCCATCCGACTATCGCGATGCAGCTTCCAATCGATTCCCCCGCCGCGCCGCGTCCGGTAACTGTAATGTTGTCAAGGCCACGAATCGGCATGCCGGCTTGATTGAGGACAGTTTCAATCAAAATTCCGGTCGAGTTCTTGCCACAAGTCGAGCATTTATTGTTGTATTGTATGTTGATGTTGCGATACGGGCCGCTACCACCTCCACTATGCTGGGCGTCGTATTGCCCAATCAGCAAACCGTAGAGCGTGGCGTTGTAGATGTTCACACCCTCCAGCGTTGTGCCTTCGTAGGAGCTATTGTTCAGGATGCCCGTAGTGGCGAGTCCGTCAGCGTCTACCGTCAGATCCTTCACTTGAACACTAAACGAATGCACCTTGCTGGATCCCAACTGGAGTACCGGATCCGCTGAGCTGGATCCGGCCCGTATGGTCGTGTTGGCGGTAGTTGAGGCGACCAACCCACTCACGCCGATGCCTTCAACATGGGTTAATGTGGGAACTTGCCAGGTTACCGCGGTCGTAATTACCGTATTGCCCAACAGCAGCTTTCCGCTTGCCTTCTTGGGGAAGGGACTGGCGGCACACCTCTGGGGCCCCGTAATGCCACGTGCATCAATGGTCGCGCTGGTAACGCCGGTCGTCATGGCAGCCGCCCAAGCAGCATTGATCTGGGCGCAAATGTCGGCGCCGGGGAATTGTTTGGCATCCCAAAAAATCCCGTCCGTAGTAGAGCTGCCGGAAGTGGCGATTAGAGGTTGGCCCGGGGTGTTTGACTGGGCGTGGGCGCGAGCATTGAATGCCGGTATGAGGCTAAGCAAGGCGACGAGTAGCGAGAAATATACAGCTCGGTTTGACAGTGCCACAGTTTGTCCTTCAGTCTTAAAACCTTCAGTTTCGCCTCAAAATATTAAAGGTCCTGCCGAAGGCCGAAGGATCATACTACGTTCCAGTCGAAAAGCAAAAGCATTAAAGTAAAACCTTCTGTTTGGCTTCAATTCTGGTCAGGGGAGCGCTAGAGCGGCACGATACGCGGCACCGTACTCCGCGTAGCCTGGGTAACTGGGATCGTAAGCAGTTAAGAGATCACGGTTGAAAATCTCCAGGGCATTTATCCCCAGTTTACGAGCGAAGGGCACATAGACCGTCAAGCCCAATGGGGTCGACTGATTGCCTGCGGGCTGCAGGTAGCGGAAGTCGTTAGAGTATTTTGTAGTCCAGGCGCACCAGTCGTCCGAGCATGGCTTGCCCTGCTCGTAGTTGGTCTTGTCGGTATCCCGCAAAGATTGCATGCCGATACCCAGGCCGGCGGCGTGAAGCAGATCGGCCTCGGCGTCAGCGACTTCTGGCCCCAGTAGGCCGCTGGCGTTGTTGACGAAGCGCACCGGGCTGTGTAAGCCGCCGATGTAGTTGCTCATTTCAGCGAAGTAGTCGAGCCATTTGCGATCCGACCAACCCGGCCACTTTCTGTGACACACGGGTGAATTCTCACCACCTTCGGCGAACCCAGAGCGGACGTATAGTATCGCGGGATTGGCGGAGAGGTGCTGCAGGACGGCCGCAAGAAAAGGTTCGGCGGCAGCGACGAACGGCTTCTCATAAGCCACGGGGATTGGGTTGGAGTTGAAGGGACAGGTGGCAGTGTCGAGCCGCTTGGACTTGCAGCATTTCTCTGCCCAAGCGGTGGTGAAGACATAGTCTGGCGTGGATGTGTTGGGGCCGCGCCCCACGACCGCGTCGTTGACCAGTTCGACGATGACGGCAACTTTTTTGCCCTGTTTCGTCCAGGGAGTGATCTTCTCATCGAGTGGTCCAAAGTCATAGACACCGTGCGTGCTTTCTATCTTGTTCCAGTCCACGCGAACCATGACCGCCGATATGTGAGGTACCACGTATTTCTGAAAGTCCGCAGCCCAACGCGAGCCTGGCGCGGGCAGAAAACTTGCGACGATGATCGGAGTTGACGGAGAAGAAGCGGATTGCGGTGCCGGCTTCATCGCCAACGCGAACACAAGCGGCAACAGAAGAAATGCTCCGACCGCGATCCCCAAACCCCCGAAAACTGTTCCTCGCAACATAGCGACCTCCTAGAAACGGGATGAAATTTCTATTTTACGGAACTTGCATTCGGAGCGGGAGTGTCTGGAAGATCCACCAGAAATAACAGGCGGGAGCCGTGGGCATCGTAAAATCGAAGCTGCGCGCCCGCGTCCCGCAGTTTGGGAACAATCCAATCAAGGTCCGAGACCTGCCACAACACTAAAAAGCGCCGATGCGCGTCGGTAAAATCGGAATAGGTTGGAAGATTCAGTGGAGCAATTTCGCGCAGGCCTGCCAAATTGTAATCCGCACTGGTCTTGCCGGTGTAATGCAATGCCTCCTTGGTATCGGGAATGTATACCAAAGTATCGCCGAGTTCATGGGCAGCGTTGTGGGCAAGCGGCAGGTATGTGACCGGATCGGCTACGACGATCGGCAAGTGCAACACATTCGCAGTTCGTAGCCAATGGGCAAGGCCGGTGCTGACATCATTCGTCTCTTCTTCCGCTTGCTCGCGGACGGCAAACCATCCGGCAAAACACACCACCAGAACAAGCAATACGGTCAGTGCGGCTGCGCGTGAATTTCGAAATAAGCGCTGCAGGATGAAGGGTAGAACAATCGAGAAGCCGATGATGGTAACGATGGCGTAACGGTGGTGATATATTCCGGTGAACAGTTTGCCCGCGATCAGTGCCGCTACCGGCGCCAGCAAAAGTACCACCCACGCTGCGACTTCGTGCGCCGGCGGAGCCTCAGGCGTGCCGATGGGCTGGGGCTCTCGGGCAAGAATCAGGATCCAAGCGCTGGCGACTACTACAAACGCTGCCGCGAGAATCCCGTTCTTAGGGAAGTAGAAGAGGGCGGTGCTTTCCACGAAATGAGACAGCGTTGCCGGGGAAAAATAACCTTGCGCCAGGACTTGGTTGGCCCGGATCAGCGGAAGAAAAAGCAATAGCGGTGTGGTCGCAATTGCAAGCGCGGCCCAAACCAACCCGTCTATCCGGCGCGTTCGCCAGGTTCGAACCAGTTCCCCGCAGGCGATGGCTGCGAATGAGAGCACCGCATAATAATGCACACCGAGCGCAAGCGCCAGACTGAGGCACAGTCCCATCAGCGCGAGCCAGCGCTGACGCTGTCGGGATGCCTGTTGCCAACAGACAAGAGCAATGCAGGTTAGGCCCAGCAGCAAACCATAGGGCCGCGCCCGAGTGGCATAGTACGGAGCATAGGTTAAGTAGCTGGCGAGTGCGCCAATGGCTGCGTACAGTGGTCCAATATAGCGTCTGACGATGAAGTAGACACATAGAATCATCGTCAGGTAACCCACGATCGCGGGGAACCTCAGACCAACAGGGGACCAGCCAAACGTAAGGCCAGATGCTCGGGTGACTAAGTGGAAGAGCGGAGGACTAGATTCGACATGCGCGGCTAGAGCCTTCCAGATCGCGTCGAAGCCCGGCAAAGCGGCAACGTAAACGGTCAGGATTTCGTCATTCCAAAGCTGACCTCGTCGCGCCTTTATCGAAGTGCTGACCAGGAACGCGAGCGAGAGTACCAAGATGCTTACCCATGGCTGGCGGATAAGCGCCGATTCGACGAGGCCGGCGAATCGTTCGAGCTTATCAACAACTGTGTCAAGCTGTGTGGACAGTGCCCCGGGCCCGCCGGCTTCTCGCGCGTTCAAGGGTTGAGATCGAGTCCTCGCTTGGGCTGGGATATTCATTCGTATTTGCCGCGCGACTTCGGTTTCTGAAGATGTCCTTCGACCCAGCGATTGGCGGTCAACGTAGCTGATTGAGGCATTCCTTGTCAAGGCGCAAGCAAGTGGCGCGGCAACAGTCGCAGGAGACTGAAGGATCGGTTGCTTCCCGGTAGCTTTTCCGGGCTCTAAGTGAACGCAACATGCTTATCGCTCCCGTTCTAACGCGAGGGTGCGAAAAAATGTTGCAAAACTCTGCAAGTTACAGAAAAAAATGGCCGGATTGCGGATGGAGACTTTAGTCATCAGGGCTTTCTACCACTTGCAGGAAGTTGCGAGGTCATGTAGCCTCGACCTCACTTGGCTCGAGGGTCGCGGTGGCAATGAGCTTGGTTTTGCAGCTGAAGCTTTACTATCCGTGGAGCCTGGTTCTTCCCCACATGATGACACTCCGGGCGCATCGTTTCAACCACCGACGATAAGTGAAGAAAGTAAGAAGTATAGAAATGATTCGATGGCAACTTCGGGTCACTCACTGTGACTCAGAGGGCGAAGCTACGACAAGCTCACAGCGTACAAGGTATGGTGCGAGACTAGCCTCAACCCCTTCGACCAACTCAAGCGGGAAAGTAAGCAACAAAGTGTATAAATGTTGCGGGGATAAGTCATGAAAAAGAATTACGTTCTGTACGTTTGCGGTGCACTGATTTTTGTGGCTGGACAATCGATTGCTCAGATTGGAACACAAAATTCGAATGCGCTGACCGCCGCGTCGACTCCAGCGGTGCCCTCCACCACCTCGAACACCGCGCCGCAATTTGGGACACGCGATCCACGCTACCGGCTGGCTCCCAGCGATTCCTTCGATCTCACATTCCCGTTGAGTCCTGAATATAACCAGCTTGCGGTGACGGTACAACCCGACGGGTTCGTCGCGTTATATGGCGTCGGCGAAGCCAAGGTGCAGGGTCAGACCGTGCCTGAACTCACGGAAACGATCCGCAATGCTTATGGCAAGGTTCTGCACGATCCAATCATTTCAGTCACGCTCAAAGATTTCAATAAGCCATACTTCATCGCGAACGGTAAAGTCGGACATCCCGGTAAATACGATCTGCGCGCAGATACAACTCTGACTGAAGCGATCGCGATCGCCGGCGGGTTCACTGACGATGCCAAGCATTCGCAAGTAGTCTTGTTCCGCCGCTCAGGGGACCAATGGGTCGCTTCTCAGGTATTCAACGTGAAGAGTATGCAAAACAGCAAAAACCTTCGTGAAGATCCGACTCTGCATCCCGGCGACATGCTGTACGTTCCTCAAAACCGCATCTCGAAGGTAAAAGGTTTCTTCCCGAACTATGGTGTCGGCGGAGTTGTGCCGATCAATTGAGCGAGGCCAGACTTATGAACAACTACGATTTTGCGCCGCCGACCGACAAAGTAACTTCAAGCGTATCTCTGCGGGACCTGCTGGCCATCGCCTTTCGCCGAAAACGGATAGCGACCCTCTGCTTCTCTGGAGTTCTGCTGGGTGCCTTTCTGTTTGCCTTCGTGATGCCCACCCAGTATCGCGCTACCACCAAGTTCTTGTTGGAGCGCCAACGGGAAGAGGCCACGGTTAGCCCGGATAAGGACAAGGCAGGCGCAGTTGCCGCCACGATTTCCGAAGAAGAGTTGAACTCGGAGGTTGGACTTCTGCAGGACGCCGACGTTCTGCGCAAAGTCGTGCTTGCGTGCGGATTGTACAATCACAAGTCCCTCGGCGAATATATTTTCGGTCCGGCCAAGCCGGAGAAGAAGATCGCTAAGGCAGTGAACGGTCTGGCGGGAAGCCTCAAGATCGAACCGGAAAAGAAAAGTAACCTCATCGACGTCAGCTACACGTCGGGCGACCCTCAGTTGACGGTCCGTGTGCTTCAGACTTTGGCGGATGCCTACATCGCGAAATATAAGGAACTGCATACACCTCCGGGACAGTATCAGTTCTTCGCGCAGGAGACGGAACATTACGCCAAAAACCTTGCCGATGCCGAAGCGCAGCTGAAGAGTTTTTCCAACGAGGAGAATGGCGTTGCTCCCACGGTGACGCGGGATCTTTTTCTACAGAAACTGGCGGAGTTCCATCTGAACCTGCAGACCACCCGGGCGCAACTCGCTGCGACCGAGATGCGTATCCATACCTTGCAAAAACAGGCAGGATTAACGCCAGAGCGTATGACGACTGCCTTGAGAGAGGAAGATGACGCGCCGGTGCTGCAGGGATTGAAGAACACTTTGATGACCCTGGAAAACAAGCGCACCGAACTGCTTACAAAGTATCAGCCGGAATACCCTCTGGTGCAGGAAGTCGACAAGGAGATTAACGACACTAAAGCTTCCATCGCGACGGAGGAAGCCAAGCCCATCAAGCAGCAAACCACCGATCGCAATCCAACCTATGCCTGGGTCGATGAAGAACTGGCAAAGGCGAAGGCTGACTATGCCGGGTTGAAGGCCCAGGAATCAGCCATGCAAATGATTGTGACCAGGTATGAACAGCAATCCCGCGACTTGGCTCAGAAGGGGCTTGTCGAACAAAATCTGGAAAGGAACTACAAAGCTGACGAAGAAAGCTACCTGCTGTACCTTCGCAAGCGTGAAGAAGCACGCATGGCAGAAGCTTTGGATTCGACTCGGATTGTGAACGTCGCGGTCGCGGAGAATCCCGTGGTGCCGACGCTGCCGGTTTATCCTCCTCTGCTTGTAATGATGCTAGGCGTGCTTGTCGCTGGTACTGTGTCGGCTGGAGCGGTTTATATCCAGGAGCATCTGGATCCGGCCTTCCACACGCCTGCCGATGTGGCCTCGGAACTCGACATTCCATTGTTGGCTGCGGTGCCCCGTAAAGGAGACAGCTTCCAGTCGAACCTCGGCAACGGTAATGGCAATGGGCACGGCCGGATTCGTGAATTTGTACCTCCGGAACCCGCTTCTTCGATCTCCCCGATTGCCCGGTCGCAGAGCGATTGATACTTGCATTGCGACCAGAAACAAAAGTTGCCCAACTCCCTGATTCGCATGAACCGCGTTCCAAGTTCTGATGAGAGAGTGGGCAGCCGACGAAACTAACCTCCGTCACGAAAAGGGAATCTGAGGACCGAACATGAGTAAGAATTTCGAGTTACTATACCAGGTGGGCAAGGCCGGAGATATGCTTCGTGCAGACGCAGAGCCTGCACCCACAGTGGTCGTTCCCCTGGACCTTTCCCCTACTACTCCAACTGTAGAGATTCATGGTATGGCGCGCGAAGAAGTAACCAAACTGGTACACCGTCTGTTCCTTGTAGGGGGCGAGCAAGGGCCGCGTCACGTAGTTTTTACAGGTACGGAATTGGGCAACGGTTGCACTTGGATGTGCGCCCATGCGGCCGAGATTCTGGCATCGCAGGTCGGAGGTTCGGTTTGTATCGTGGACGGAAATCTCAGCTCTCCTTCTCTGCATGAGCAATTCGGGGTTGAGAATCACTTTGGGCTGGCCGACGCGTTAGCCGGGGATGGTCCAGTTCGTCAATATGCGCGCCAGCTATCGCGCCAGAATCTTTGGCTGCTGAGTTGCGGCGCGGTCAATGAAAATTCCCAGCAGTTGGTGGCATCCGGCAGAATACGCTCGCGGATTTCGGAATTGCGCGCAGAGTTCGACTATGTGCTCATGGATGTTGCGCCCATGAATATTTGTAATCACACGATGACCTTCGGGAGTCTGCTGGACGGCGTGGTTTTGGTGATCAAGGCGACGTCTACCCGCCGGGAGTCGGCGCGGGAGGCCGTACAACAGCTCCGGGAATCGAATGTGCGAGTGTTGGGAGTCGTCCTGAACGAGCGGACCTTCCCAATCCCCGAGAGCATTTACAAACGGCTGTAGTTCAGCACATTGTTCAGCACTTCGAGCAAATCGGAGTACGGCTCCGCACGAAGCCGGACGCCAGTCCGGTTGCTTTAAAAGCATGAACCAGGTTTTTCTTCTCTGTCCCCCCCTTTCTGTACAGGAGAATTCAATAGCCTACTCCCCCGTCCCGTACCCAGCGAACAGAAACCGCATCTGACAGGACTATGCCAATGGGATCGATGAAACGCCGAGTATTGACCAGTGCCAGCAAGGTATTCGACTTGTTGATCCTGGCGCTCTCGTTTGGAGTGGCCACGCTGCCTCACCTGGCGATGGGCGCTTCGGTATTCTTCACCCAGTTCCTCGAGATGCGGATCAAGCTGCAGAATTTCGTAATGTTTACTGCGCTGTTGTGGATCTGGCATCTCATTTTCACGACGCTCGGTTTGTACGGTTCCAAACGACTCTCGAGCCGCCGGGCTGAGGCCCTGGACGCAATCAAAGCGACCTCGCTGTCAGCGCTGGTGTTGGGGATGTTTTCTTTCATTCTCCACTTCCGAATGGTGAACCTGGAATTTTTATTCATCTTTTGGGGATTCAGTACTTGCGCCGCGGTGTGCGTCCGAATTGCGATCCGCACGTATCTACGCCGCATCCGCGGGGATGGACGCGATCTGCGGAACATGTTGATCGTCGGAGCCAATCAACGGGCGATTGAACTTGCGAAGAGGATCCGATCCCGGCCGGAACTGGGTTACCGGATTATCGGTTTTGCCGACAACCCGTGGGCCGGAATCGAAGAGGTCGAAAAAAACGGTTGGACGGTGCGTTGCAACCTGGCGGATCTGCGCAAATTCTTGCGGCGTAGCGTAGTCGACGAAGTGGTCATCGCGATACCCATGCGTTCGTTTCATGATCACGCGTCCGATATTGCGGCCATGTGCGAGCAGCAGGGAATTATCATCCGGGGCATGCCGGACCTTTTCAATCTCAGGAATATAAATTCGATGGCGGAGTTCGAAGGATCTCCGTTGATCACTCACTATAGCGGCATGGAAGAAGGCTGGCCTACGGTGATCAAACGTACCCTGGACTTCACACTTTCTCTGCTGCTGCTGATTGCGCTGGCACCGGTACTTTTGGTGGTCGCCGTTCTGGTAAAACTCACTACCCCCGGGCCGGTGTTCTTTGCGCAAGAGCGGGTGGGGCTCAACAAACGCACCTTCACCATCTTCAAGTTCCGCACCATGGTGATGAACGCGGAAGACAAGCTGCGTGAGATCGAACACCTCAATGAGGTCTCTGGTCCAGTATTCAAGATCAAGAACGATCCCCGGCTCACGCCGGTTGGAAGGTTTCTGCGCAAGACGAGCATTGACGAATTGCCCCAACTCTTCAATGTTCTGAGCGGCGATATGAGTCTAGTCGGCCCTCGGCCCCTGCAGTTGCGGGATTACGAATTGTTTACCGAAGTCGGCGAGGACTGGCAACGTTGCCGTTTCAGTGTGCGCCCAGGAATTACCTGTCTGTGGCAGGTGAACGGCCGAAGTTCGCTGCCTTTCCACCAGTGGATGGAGCTGGACCTTCAGTATGTTCGCAACTGGTCTTTGTGGCTTGATCTTCAAATTCTCGCTAGAACAATCCCCGCAGTGCTTCGCGGCTCCGGCGCTGCCTGAGTTGATTCGGCGACGGTCGTGCTGCAGGCTCCCTCACGGTTCACACGGCCCTTAGTCTTTTTAGTTCCTCGCCCCTCCATGCAAACAGAGAACATACCCATCGGGACATCTTTGCCGCCGAAGGCGCACGCTCCTGCATCTGAGCAAATGCCGATCGCGGAGCGCGGTCCGGAACAGGATTTGTGTATGCTCACGGAAGAGGAGCGGCGAAGAATCTTGACTGAATGGAACCAGACGGCATGCGAGTACCCACGCGAAAAATGCCTACACGAACTGGTGGCAGCCCAGGCGCAACTCGTGCCTGAAAGGGCAGCCGTTATCTGGAAGGACCAGCAGCTCTCATACTGCGAATTCAACTCGCGCGCCAACCAGTTGGCTCATTATTTGGGTGAGCGAGGAGTCGGACCGAATGAGAGAGTTGCGATCTGTCTGAACCCCTCGCTCGATTTCGCAGTAGCAGTGTTGGCAGTCTTGAAGTCGGGTGGGGCTTGTGTTCCGCTCGATCCTAAGTATCCCCAGGAACGACTTGCCTACATGCTTCACGACGTGGGCGCGCGACTCCTTATTACGGAGCGGGGCATTTTGTCAGGGAACACATCGGCAGGCTGCGAAGTGCTTGTGCTGGCGGAGAAATCGGAAGCTCTCGACAGCTCGCCTCGGAGCAATCCAAACATCAGCGTAGCGCCGAGCGACATTGCGTACGTTATTTACACTTCAGGATCCACGGGAAAGCCGCGCGGGGTTCTGCTGCCGCATGCCGGATTGGTGAACTACAACCTCAATATGGCGCGGGCATATTCAATGAGCCCTGCCGACCGCGTGCTCCAGTTCTGTTCGGTCAGCTTTGACATTGCCGTTGAAGAGATGTTCATCACGTGGCTCAGCGGGGCCACTCTGGTGATGAAGTCGGAGGAGATGCCACTCGCGGTTCCCGAGTTCCTTGCTTGGGTTGAGCGGAACGGCATAACCGTTCTCGATCTGCCGACTGCATATTGGCATGAGTGGATGCATCAGATTTCGGAGTTGAGAAAGCCGGCGCCCGAAGGTCTACGGCTGGTGATCGTCGGTGGCGAAAAGGTATCAGCAAAGGCATACGCCGCGTGGGTTGTCTCTGCGGGCCGTCGCGTACGTTGGGTCAATACCTATGGTCCCACTGAGGGCAGTATCGCGGCGACAGTGTACGAGCCGAAATCTGATTCTGATCGGATTCCGGAGAACATTCCCATCGGCCGTCCGGTGGCGAATGTGCGAATCTACCTGCTCGATGCTGAACTGAATCCGGTTCCGATTGGCGTGGCTGGAGAGCTTCATATTGGCGGCGTCGGTGTGGCGCGAGGCTATCTGAATCGTCTAGAGTTGACTGCAGAGAAGTTCATTTCCGATCCCTTTTCGACTGACCCGGACGCGCGCCTCTATAAGACCGGCGATCTTGCCCGGTATCTTCCATCCGGTGAAATTGAGTTTGTGGGACGAACCGATGACCAGGTCAAGATTCGTGGATTTCGAATTGAGCTGGGAGAAATTGAAGTCGCATTGGCCAAGCATCCGGCGCTTCGCGAAGTTGCCGTCGTCGCCAGAGAAGATGAAGGCGGTGATAAGCGTTTGGTCGCGTACGTTGTGCCTACGCACCAAACTAAAATCACGGCTCACGATCTCCGCCGCTATTTGCGGAACGATTTGCCTGAGCACATGGTGCCATCGGATTTCGTGATTCTGTCTGCGATGCCGTTGACGCCGAATGGCAAAATCGACCGGCGTGGATTGCCGGCGCCTGAAGCTGAAGTTTCGGGAGAGACTAACGCTGCAACTGATGCTCTGGAATCACAGTTGATTAAGATTTGGCAAGAGGTGCTCGGTAAAAAGCGGATTGGGACTCGAGATAATTTTTTCGAGCTTGGCGGTCACTCGCTGCTCGCTGCCAAACTCATGTACCGGGCGGGCCAGGTGCTCGGCAAGAATTTACCTTTGGCGATGCTGGTTGAATCCCCGACCGTTGAACAACTGGCCGCGGCTCTGCGTCAGGACGGATGGTCGCATCATTGGTCTTCGCTGGTGCCGATTCAGCCGATCGGATCGGAGCCACCCTTTTTCTGCATCCACGGAGTGGGGGGTAATGCGATCGGCTTTCATGAACTAGGGCGCCGCATGGGTCCCGACCACCCATTTTACGGATTGCAGTCGCAAGGTCTGGACGGCAAGCATCCTTGCCATACCAGCATTCAAGAGATGGCGGCACACTATATCAATGAGATTCGTAGCGTGCAGCCCGAAGGTTCCTACTTCCTGGGCGGATTTTCTTTCGGCGGGTTGGTCGCCTACGAAATGGCGCAGCAGCTTCGCGCGAGCGGCCAAGAGGTCGGCCTGCTGGTGCTCTTCGACACCTATCCCGGAAACTTGAAGGCCGTGGGCACCTCCTTGATCGGTCTACTGCTCCACCCCACTTGGCAGCATTGGGTTCATGACCTGCCCAGGATAGCCGGGAAGAGAATACGCCGTAGCCTGAAAAACTGGCGGGTGCCGCAAGTGTTGCGCGACGTACGCGACTCAAACGCGACGGCCGCCGACCGCTATGAGCTAAAGCCGTACGCGGGCAAGGCTGCTCTCATACGAGCTGCGGAAAAATCTTTGCGAAGCTCCGAAGATCCTCTCGCCGCTTGGAATGGTTTAATCTCCAGTTTGGATATTCACGAAATCCCCGGCGACCATTACGACATGTTGGTTGAACCGCAAGTAAACACCCTGGCCGAATGCCTTAAAAATTGCATCGACCAGGCTGGCATGGAATCCGAGCACCGTGGACGCGCTTTGCAGGCCAGATAAGTTCGCGGCAACTTAGCGTTTGCCATGGCGCCTGGGCACTTAGCAGATCGGATAGCGAAAGAAACTCCTTTGCTGGAACCTGAGCTTCAAGAATCTACCGAAGAATCAGCGGAAACGCCGCAGCGGCGTCGAAACTTGCTCGCCGGCAGGTTACTCGGTATCCGGCCAGACACAGCGCTGGCCAAGGCTGTTCCGTGGGTGCAAAGAGGCGGATTCGCCATACTCGACCAGGGATTGATTTCCGGCTCGAATTTTTTAGCCGGCATCCTGCTTGCGCGCTGGCTGGTGCCTGAACAGTATGGCGCCTACGCGGTAGCGTTCGGTTTTTTCGTTTTGATTTCGTTGGTGTACCAGTCACTCGTGCTGGAACCGATGGCGGTTTTCGGCGGGTCCTCGTACCGCAACTGTCTACGCGGATATTTAGGATCGCTGCTTTGGATACACCTTGCCCTTTCCGTGGGAATGGTTGCGACTTTCAGTGTGTCGGCATTGGTAGCCAAAGAGTTCTCTCACTCCAATGTGTTGGCAGGTGCGCTGGCCGGGGTGACCATCACGTCTCCTTGTGTCTTGCTGTTCTGGTTGGCTCGCCGCACCTTTTACCTGGAGTTAGCCGCCTCGCAGGCAGCCTTGGGCGCATTTGTTTACTCGGCGCTCAGCGTAAGCGGACTATTCTTGCTTTATCATCGTGGGCTGCTTTCGCCATTCACTGCGTTTGTATTAATGGCGTTCGCGGCGTTGGGAACAGCGTTCTACAATCTGTCGCGCCTGCGTTCGCAGTTACGTCCGGGCGGCTTGGCACCAAGCGTCGGCGAGAGCTGGCGGCGACATTGGGGATATGGCCGTTGGGCCTTAGCCGGTTGCGTGGCCAACTGGATTCCCGCTTACATTTACTATCCTCTACTTAGTTCGTTTTCCAGCATGGCCCACTCCGGCCAATTGCGCGCTCTGATGAATTTCACTTTGCCGGTGGAGCAGATTAAAGCAGCACTCGCCTTACTGTTTCTTCCCTACGCGGCTCGAGTTCGTGCGCAAAGCGGGCGCGCCGGTGTCGGTTCGTTAAGCACCAGACTGACGCTCGGCATGGTCGCGATGGCGGGCGCGTACTGGGGTGTGATTTTGATTTTCCAGCATCCTATATTTCGTTTCTTATACTCCGGTCGATATTCCGAAGTGGCACATTTACTGCCCGCAGTAGCCTTCGGATCTCTGGTGTGGACGGCCTGTTTTGGACCGGCCACGGCCCTGCGCGCCATGGAATCTCCTGCGTCCGTCTTCGCCGCCTATGCACTGGCAACTGGCCTCTCCTTATTAATCGGGATACCCGCGACTTGGGCATTCGGAGTCGGGGGAGCGGTTTGGGGTACGAACTTGGCCGACGTACTCTCCTGGGTGATCGTCTTAACCGTGTTGCGCAGTAAAGTCGCGGGCAGGGTCAGCGGCATCGAGCGATGGCTTGGGTGGAAGCGCCCCGCCGTGCAAGCCCTAGCTGAGGAGTTGCCCGCAGAGTAGGAACTGGGCCGCTGTTCAAAATCAACCGATGAAAACGCAGTTACCAGTTACAGGGAGGAGCGATCGATGAGTGAGCAGTCTCACAATCCGCAGCCAAGTTCAAAACCGGGCACAGAAACGGGACGCAAGAAGCCCACCTCCGCTTGGCGAAAGTTTCGTCGGCACATTTCCAAGACGAAGCTGCGCGTCCCTCACATCTGGCTGCGCCATCGCGGCATTACTCCGACGGACGTCTTCTTCGCTTCCTATCCGAGGTCGGGTACGACCTGGTCGCGGTTTACTCTCTTTGAAATTCTTACGGGTCAGGAGGCTAGTTTTCACGCGGTTAACGCTGCGGTGCGGGGAGTTGGCAGACACAAATTTGGAGCACACCTTCTACCGGCAAACGGGAGGTTGATTGCCACCCACGAGCAGTATCGGACTGACTACAAGAAAGCGATCTATCTGGTACGCGATGTACGCGATGTGATTCTGTCTGAATTTGCTTATACGCGGGCGTTGGAGTTTTTTCGTGGCGATCTGGACGAATTCTTAAACGTGTTTTTGTGCGGAAAGATCAGCGGCTTCGGCCCTTGGCCGCGCCATATTACTTCCTGGCTGAATTCTCCCATTGCCGGCACTGACAATATGCTGGTGATGCGCTTCGAAGACTTGCGCCAGAATCCCGATGAAGGCTTCAGCCGCATGGCAGACTTCCTGGGTGTGCGCGTGGATCAAGAGCGGATTCGGCGGGCCGTGGCCAATAATCTGCTGGAGAAGATGAAGGAGAAGGAGCAAGCGGAGCCACAGCGGGCGTCGGTGAAGGATCGTTTCGTGCGCACTGGTTCGGTGCAGGCGTGGCGCTCGAAACTTAGCCCTGCGCAGGTGCAGTTCATTGAACAGCATGCCGGCACCTTACTGCTACGCTTGGGATACCAGCTTGCCAGTGGGGTTTCAGAATCAGCCGCTGACCTCAACCCGGTGCTTCAGAGCACCAGCAGTATTTCGTAGTTCCAGGCGTAGGGCATAAGAAAAAAGAAAGACTTTCGCGATGAGTAGTTCGAATCGCGGTATTTAATGCAAACCGAACAACTTCAAATCCCACTAGATTACGGTCGCCGCGCTTGGTGGCGGCAGGGCGCGCTTTCGAGCAAGTCCACGGTTGTTTGGGTGCTCCTGATTGCAGCGCTGGGCTTCATGCTGATCTCCGGTCTGTTCTGGGTGGCGCTGAACTACCCGCGATTCGGGATGGCGGCGCCGGTAGCAATCGTTGTGATTGTACCGCTGGCGCTGATCTCGGGAGTAATGGCCGTCCCTCGGCTTGCGCGCAAAACGTCGGCCCTGTGGCCAAAACTGCGCTGGTGGCATGCTCTGTGGGTTCTCTTATATATCAGTACCCTGGTCTTCCGAATTCGGGATCAAGAGGCAACGCAAGCGCAGCCCTTGGATGCCTGGACTTTGCTACGCATCATTCCGGAAATGATCGTGGGGCTCTGGCTGATGGCTCGTCTTTACCGCCGGAAGGAGGCTGTAGCCTGGATTCGATGCATGTTTGGAGGAATTCCGGGGGCGTTGACAATTTTTGCCTTGGTCTGCTGTGCCTCTACCTTATGGTCGGTTTATTCGGCCTGGACTCTTTACAAGTCTTTGGAGTACCTCCTCGACGTTTCGGTTTTGGGTGTTGCGCTCGCCAATATTTGGACGCTGGAAGATTACGAGGTTCTGTTTGACTGGACGTGGCTTATATTCGGAGTCGAGTTAGCCTGGGTTTGGTTGCAGGTTCCCCTGTGGCCCAGCGATTCATTCGCAGACTCGCGGATCAGGGGACTTATTCCGGCAACAGGCTCGAACGCGGTGGGGCAATCCGGAGCGTTCTTCGCCGTGATTGCACTGTGCCGGCTACTGCCGCTGAGTCGCCGCCGAACCAATACTTCGTTGTATATATTGCTTTTCGTCTTTAGTTTTCTTTCTCTCCTGATATCGCAAACACGAAATGCAGTTGGCGCCTTTCTTTTCGCCGTCGTGCTAGTGCTGATTCTTTCCGGACGGATTCTCACCGTGATAACCGGCAGCGTTGTCGGCGCGCTTACTCTTCTCTTTACTCCTTTGGGCGGTATCGTGATCGCTTACCTTCAGCGCGAGCAAAACGCGGAAGCAATGAAGAGCCTTACCGGACGGGCTGAGGTTTGGACCTTTGCCTTGCAGCAGTTTGCGGCGCATCCCCTTCTGGGGATGGGAGCGTACGCGGCCGGCAGATTCTTCATTATGACGAAACTCGGTACCGACACGGCGACGCTGCACAGCGACTGGATCGAGCTCTTGGTGGGTGTAGGGCTTGCGGGTCTCATCCCGTTCGTGGCGGCCTTGGGAGGGACCTGGTGGTACTTAATCCGTGGCGTCAGGGACCGAGCTCTGAGTCCACACGGTCGGCAGATGGCATACGAAGCAGTCGGGGTGCTGGCAGTGATTACGGTCCATTCGTTCTTCAATGTTGAACTGGTTTGGCACGTACCCTTGCTGCTCTTCGTTCTTGTGGGCTACGCTGAACTGCTCCGTCGCAGGAGGGTAAGAGTCCCACGGGCCGGCTTAAGACCCGTGGGCGTAAGGAGTTACTCGGGCGTCGGTTGAGCTCTCTTCCCGCGCGGCTAGGGTATGAAGTTCTCAAGCATGATAGGCTTTGCTCCGATCGGAACCTTGCCGTTGGTTATCGAAATGGTGTCGCCATCCAAAGTACGGTACGCGGTGTACTTCGGGTCGACCGGGTATTGAATAGTCTGGCAGCTGCCATTTTTACAGGTTTCGGCGGTATCCCAGATGGCCTGTGCTACATAGCCCTTAGGTCCCTTGAATCCGCAGGTCCAGATTGTGTTGTCGCCGGATGAGCAGTTTTCAGTCATGGCGTTACCGATCATCCATTTTTGAACTTCGTTGAAAGCCGCGCCAGCTTTTCTGAGCTTCCCGGATCCCTGATCCCACAGCTTGCCGTCGTCACCATCGTCGTAGGCAAACCAGTAAAAATGCCGGATGTCCAAACTGCGATGGAACATGTAGAACTCAACCAGGAAGGCAGCCTGCAAATCTTGATCGGTGAAGCAATCATGGGTGACTCCACCCCAGCTCGCTTCGGTGTCCCAGAGGGGCTTATCAAGCGCGTTGTACTGCGCCAGGATTGTTCTGAGGTTGGCCACATGGCCGATGATGGCAGAGGCCTGCGGATAGACTCCGCATGTGTACGGAGGTGGAAAACTGTAACCGTGGAAAGCGATGACGTCGGCGTACTGTAAACCTCCCTGAGCGGCATACTTCTCCCACCAGTGCTGGCCGTATGGAAGATTGGCGCCGTTGGGCGGACTCAGCATTAAGGAGTTGGGATTGATCCGGTGAACAATGGTGTAAGCATCCTTAGCCATGCGCACCATTTGGGGAAAGGTTCCGTTCCAGTAGTAATAGTTGACTGGCTCGTTCCATAATTCCCAGAAGCGAATCTGTCCGTTGGTATGAGTGGCGACTGCGGTAACGAAGTCTTTCCAGTGTTGGTCGGTACCAGTGCCATCGGGGTTCACATCGTTCGGTGCGTCGCACTCGCCGGGACCATAGTGGCATTGCTGGTCGGTGGGATTTGACGACGCCCAAGTCGGGGTCATAGCCAGGGTCAAGATGATGCCGTGACTTCCGCTGTTTTGCGATGCGGCTATCCATTTATCCAGTGTCGTCCAATCGTATACACCTTGGCTCGGGTTCATTTCCGCCCAGAGTGTGCCGGTGCCCCACAATCTCAATCCGGCAAAGTTGAGCATTGGCCAGGGCTCGAACCAGTGTGTGGACATGCCAAAGAGCCAAGGCTCCACGGGCCTTTGGTGCTTAGTGGAACGCTGCGATGAATCGGTTTGCGCAACGCCGAGCGGCGTTGCGGCAGGGGTGAGTACAAGCAGTGCGGCAATAATAAGTGCCGTGAAAAACCGTTTCTTCATGATCGACCTCCCGAGATTTTCAAAAGCGAAGCGCGCAGAACCAGACCCCAACTGGAGGAGGAAACTAAGCGCTGGGCTGTCTTTCCGGCGCCCCCTCGGGAGTTCTTATTCGCGAAGAGACGCTGCTAAGTCGAAGAGTGTCATTAATCGGTTTTAATGTGAAGATTACCTAAGTGAGAGCGCTGTGGTGCCTCGGACCAACCGTCGCGGCGAGTTTTCTCTGCACTTTAGTCATGCCTAAATGCGCGAGCGTGGGGACAAGCTTTGGCGGAAATTTTCACAACAAAGTTTTCGATCGCGGATGTATCAACAACTAACGGAGTGATGGATCAGAAGGCGCAAGTGCGGAGCCGTCGATTCCGAAAAATCAGTTGTGGTTGAGTTCAAGCAGGCGGGTTCTTTCGCGATGCCAGCAGCTTTCATTGCGAGAGGATTCAGACATAAACCAAAAATGCAGCACCAATCTCGACTCTCGTTTTTGCCGTTCAATATGCGAGAAGTCCAATGGAGTTCACTATGAGTATCCTTTCCAAACTGCAGTTTGCTGGTCGTCGTGGCGCGAATTCCTTGGGGAAGAATGCAGCCCTGACTATTCTATTGAGTCTGTCGTTTCTGGTTCTTCCAGCAAGCGCGCAGAAGGTCAACATCATTAAGACGACTGCGGGCGGGGGGACCGTCAACAGCAACCCATTGCAAGCGGATATTCCGGGCCCCACATCCGTGGTCGAAGATGCGAAGGGAAATCTCTACATCGCCGCGCCCCATTCCCAATACGTTTTCGAATTGAGCGCGGGCGGCGCAGTAAGCCAGTTCTCAGGCATTGGCGTCATCGGTTTTCAAGGCAATGGCAAGGCGAACGCGTTGCCGATGTGGAACCCATTCGATGTGGCCGTCGATGCCCAGGGGAACGTTTACATCGCGGATACCAACGACAACATCATCCAGAAGGTGGACACCAGCGGAAATATTACTGTCGTCGCAGGTGTCAGCAAGCCTTGTTACGCCGGGCGCTGTGGTGATGGCGGATTGGCGACGAAGGCAAGGTTGAATGCTCCTCAGGGAGTTCTCTTGGACGGCAAAGGCAACATCTATATCGCTGATACCGGCGACAACCGGGTTCGGGTGGTAAAACCGAATGGAAACATTTATCCCTTCGCTGGGAACTTCGCCACTTCGTGCAGCGGTGGCACCCAATCCTGTGGCGATGGCGGCCTTGCGGTAAAAGCCAGTTTGAGTGCTCCCGAGGGCCTTGCGCTCGATAACAAGGGCAACGTCTATATCGCCGATTCAGGCGATAACCGTGTCCGCGTAGTAAGTTTGAAAACTCACATTATCAATGCATTTGCGGGCACCGGAACTTCATGCTTCCCCTCGTGGAATACCTGCGGCGATGGCGGCTCTGCTCTCTCCGCGAACTTGGGCAATCCCCAAGGTCTGTCCATGGACAAGTCGCTGAATCTGTACATCGCCGACACTCGCGATCAGCGCATTCGGATCGTCTCCGCCACGGGGACAATTAATACATTTGCCGGGACCGGCCATCATGGCTTCGCCGGCGACACTGGCCAGGCGGTGGATGCGGAATTGTCCAATCCGAACGGTGTCTATGTCGGCAGCGCAGGCAATGTATTCATTTCCGACACCGGCAATCAGCGTGTCCGCGAAGTTGCGCCCTCGGGTGTAATCAACACAATCCTGGGCGGAGGGAATGGGGGAGACGGCGGGGCCCCGACCGCAGCCCAGTTTGCCAATCCAAACGGCGTGGCTGTGGATTCAGCTGACAATTACTACATCGCGGATACCACGAACAATACGGTTCGTGAAGTCAGCGGCGGCACCATCACCAACATAGCCGGAAATGGACTGAGTGGGTACAGTGGCGATGGCGGGTCCGCAACCAGCGCGGAACTGAATGGGCCGATTGGAGTGGCGCTCGACAGTTCGAGTAACGTCTACATCGCGGACACCAGTAATCATGTGGTTCGCGAAGTGAGTGCTGGAAACATCAAGACGTTCGCGGGCGATGGCTCAGCCTGTTCGCCCTCAACCGGAAGCTGCGGAGACGGAGGCGCCGCGACCAGTGCGCAGCTGTCGACACCTACCGCAATCGCAGTGGACGCTTCTGGGAACATCTTCATCGCTGATTCGTCCGCTCAGAAGATACGAGAAGTCATCAACGGAATCATCAGCACCGTCGCTGGAACAGGTACCTCGGGGTACTCGGGCAATGGCGGTCCGGCGACGTCGGCGGATCTTAGCCGTCCCACTGGCGTGACTGTAGATAGTTCCGAAAATATTTACATCGCCGATTCCGGAAACAACCGGGTCCGCTGTGTAATAGGGGCGGTGGGCGGTTGTGGAGATGCCCAGCACAAGTATGGGGTGGGCACCATTGTTGACTACGCATACAACGGAGCGGAGTCGTTTAAGGGAGATGGCGGACCCGCCATCGACGCCCAACGCTGGAATCCAACTCAGGTTGCGCTGGATTCCCGTGGCAACCTCTTTATTGGCGGCGGGAATGACGAACTGGTCCAGCGCATCGACCTCGCCACGGGCACTATTGTCACAGTCGCCGGCGACGATAAGGCGTGGTGGTTCTACGGATTCCGCGGAGACGGCGGTTTCGCTACCAACGCCCAGATCGACAACGCAGGTTTAGCGATCGATAGCCATGAAAGCCTCTTCATCGCCGATGCCGGCAACAACCGCATCCGCGAGGTTGCCAACATGGTTCCGGTTGCCGGACTGAGTGTTAAATCGCTCAACTTCGGGAACGTGACAGTGGGTCAGCAGAGCCAACCGATGAACGTGACGTTCAAGAACACGGGATCGGATGACATGTCCATCACCAGCATCACCACTACGGGCGATTTCTCTCAGACCAATCAATGCCCCGCCGTGCTCGCCCCATGGCAAACCTGTACCATCGCAGTTACGTTTACGCCGACACAAAAAGGCGTACGCAACGGAACCCTCAAAGTGCAGGACAACGCGCCTCTGAGTCCTCAGACTGTGAAGCTGACAGGTACGGGAACGTAAAATAATCGGCGGCGACTTCCCTCGGGAGGTCGCCGCCGCACAGTGTTTTCAACGGCAACTTTATTCTCAGTCATTCCTCCCCTCGTAACACCTGAGTCACATCTGTGGCTACGTTCCAATATTTTGAGGTTAGAGGAGGAAATCAGCCCATGACACTTGCAGAGTTTGGCTCTTGGGCCGAGGCTGGGAATCGACACATGATGAATAGCTCCGATCGGCGGTACGAAACAGCTAAAGCGATACAACGGGGCAACTCAGGACGAACAGCGGCGTCCTTATGGCTGTTTAGCGGCGTCCTGGCGTTGACTGCAACCTACGGTTCGGCTCAGTCGATTTCGGGAAAGCCCCGAGTTTACCTGACGACGCACCACGACATCTCGGCCCCTCTAAGAGACATCAAGGCGCGAACCACAACTTCAGTCCTGAAAGAAGCGGAAGCAAAAGAGGAAGAACGGCAGAAACAGGAACTTGAGGAAATGGGTCACGGCGGTAATCAGTCCATCGTCGCAAAGCTGCCCTCGAAACCTGCTGAGACGTCCCGCCGGCTCTTTCAACAATTGCCCGGAAACCGGCTGCAGGCGCTTCCCGGACTCAACTTCGACGGTATCCCCTCCAACGGTTGGTTGGCGCCGGACACGAACGGCTCCGTTGGCGCAACTCAGTATGTGCAATACGTGAACAATCGATTTGCTGTGTATGACAAATCGAGCGGTAACATTCTATATGGCCCGGTCCTGGAGACCGCGCTGTGGTCCGGATTCAGTGGACTTTGTTCGACCGACGCGGAAGGCGACATCATTGCCGAGTACGATAAGGCCGCCGGCCGCTGGGTCATGACGCATCGTGTGTCGCAGCGCGGCGGACCAGACTTCCAGTGCGTCGCGGTTTCGAGCACCTCGGATGCCACAGGGAGTTACTACCGGTACGCGTTCCAACTGCCTTCGAACAATTTCCCGGATTATCCCAAGCTGTCGGTGTGGCCAGATGCGTATTATCTGAGTGTCAACGACGAGAACCCAAACGGCGGCTCTTTTATCCACGCGGTGGTGTGTGCATTGAATCGTCACGCAATGCTGAACGGTTCCGCCGCGAACACCGTTTGCTTCGCCTTGAGCTCGTCCGCCTACTCGAGTCTGCTTCCCGCAGACCTCGACGGGCACACTCCACCTCCCGCAGGTTCTCCTGATTATTTCCTGAGCCTGAACAAGAACTCGGTTGATCTTTGGCAGTTCCACGTAGATTTCACCAACCCCAACAATTCAACTTTTACCGGTCCGGTCAATATTCCCGTTACGCCCTACAGTCCGGCATGTGGCGGAGGGACGTTTGCTGTGTGCATTCCTCAGCCGGGGACGACGCAGGTGGTGGACTCTCTCGGCGACCGGCTGATGTGGCGCCTGGCTTACCGGAATTTTGGCGATCACGAAACCTTGGTTGCGACGCATTCTGTAGCTACGAGTTCTGGAAATGTAGGAGTGCGCTGGTACGAGATCCGCAATCCGGGCGGAACTCCGACCGTGAACCAGCAAGGCACATTTGCTCCCGATTCTAATTTTCGTTGGATGGCGAGTATCGCCATGGATCAGATGGGCGACATGGCGCTGGGCTATAGCGAATCAAGTTCCACCACCAATCCAGGAATCTACTACACCGGACGCCTGGCCACCGACCCCCTCGGAACAATGGAGGATGAGGCTTTGATGATGGCTGGCGCCGGAGTCGAGCAGGGAACTTATCGCTGGGGTGACTATAGCGGCATGAGTATCGATCCCATTGACGACTGCACATTCTGGTATACCAACCAATACTTCCCTATTAGCGGCAAGGGCAATTGGCATACCCGCATAGCGTCGTTCAAATTTTCGGCTTGTCCCGGAGTCACCACTTCACCGGATAATCTTTCCTTTGCCAGCCAACTTGTCGGCAGCACCAGTCCCTCGCAGGCGGTAACGCTCGCGAACAATCAAGCGACGACGGTAAATATCAGCAACATTGGTTTCACCGGCCCAAACAGCGCAGACTTTGGTCAGACCAATAACTGCGGATCCAGCCTGCAGCCCGGGACCAACTGCACCATCAATGTAATCTTCACGCCGTCAGCGACGGGAACCCGCAATGCCGCCCTCAACGTAACCGACGACGCAAATAACAGTCCGCAATTGGTGAATGTGACTGGTAGCGGGGTCTTAACTGCGGTGACCTTGTCGCCCGGGCATCTGACTTTTCCTAACCAGGCGGTGGGAATATCGAGCGCGCCACTCGCAGTCGTGGTCCGCAACAGCAGCGCATTGCCGGTAACCATTGCCGCGGTTTCGGCCAGTGGAAACTACACAGAGACAGACAACTGCAGCGGCAACACTTTCCAGCCTTCTCAGACCTGCGTTGTGTCCGTGGTATTCGCTCCCGCGTTGTTGGGTTCCATTCCGGGGGCGCTCACGGTTAGCGATAATGCCAGTGGCTCTCCTCAAGTCGTGGGTCTGTCCGGGTCAGGGGTGAAGCTTTTGGCGATTGCCCCGGCGAACATGGCGTTTGGAACTATAACCGTGGGTAGTACCAGCCTGCCGCAAACAGCGACCTTGGCCAACAATGGCGCCTCGCCGGTCAATTTTACTTTTTCCGCGAGCGGCGACTACAGTGCGACTGGCAGTGGAACCAAGCCCTGTCAAGCTACTCTCGCGCCTCGGGCGAAATGTACGATTGCCGTCACTTTTCGTCCTAGCACGAATGGAGCGAGCAATGGCTCGCTCGCCATTTCGTATGGTGGCGCCTTGAGTCCCCAAGTTGTTTCTTTCACAGGCGCGGGTTCGGGCGGGTCGACGGCGCCGTTAGTCTTTTCCCCAAAGTCATGGAGCTTTGGCAACGGCGTGGTAGGAATTACCAGCCCCAATCGCGTCGTGACGGTCACCAACAACGGAAGCACATCAGTTAACATTTCTGCCGTGCAGGCGGGAGGGAATTTTTCTGCCTTTGCCAGCGGCGCCTCTCCTTGTGGCGGTTCGTTGGGCGCCGGAAAGTCATGCACTTTCTCGGTGAACTTCAGTCCCACCATTTCAGGCGCGGTGAAGAGTGGAGTCATGGTGGTGGACGATTCGGGTATTAGCCCTCAAGTACTCGACGTCACCGGGACGGGAGTGCTCCCGATCACTCTTTCTCCGGCCAGCCTTATCTTCTCCGCCCAGAATGTGGGAACCACCAGCCCTCCGCAGATCGTGACGGTGACGAGTAATCAGAATAGTGTGCTAAGCCTCACCTTTACGGCCAGCGGAGATTACGTGATCCAGCCGGGCGGCAGTAATTCGTGCGGAACTAGCCTTCCTGCGTTTGGACAGTGTACTGTGAGCGTGACCTTCAGCCCTTCGGCAACTGGGGCGATCCCCGGCGTCGCAAGCTTTACTCACTCCGGTGTGTTCACACCCCAGGAAGTCGCCCTTACGGGAACTGGACAGTGATCATGGGCCATGTGTTAGTAGGGGCGTGAGTTACTCTCGCACCGGCCCGGGGATGAGCGGCATGACGACTAGAGACTCTGGACTCTAAGCTTTTGACTCTTGCAAGGGCTTGCCGGGATGTATATCCTGCAGCCACTAGAGCTTAGGTCCGGTATGGCCGGCTAACGCGAACCTGAACGACTTGTAACAAACGCCCTTCCCCTTAAAAAACACGTTTCTCTATTCAAGGTTAAAGAGCGTCGCGAGTAGAATTCGTCGTTCCGGGGTTTTCGCTTTTCGGGTTTGCACTGTGACTCAGGGGGCGAAGCTGCGAGCGGCATCGGTCGCAGATACTGGCAAGATGAAGATTCTACTCGTTCACAATACGTACCAGTATCGGGGTGGCGAAGACGTCGTCTTTGAACAAGAAAAGGGTTTGCTGAAGGCGGCTGGTCACGAAGTTTTGGAATATCAGCGCCACAACAGTGAAATTAAGTCGTACTCGACGACGAGGCGCGTCAGCCTTCTGGCCCGAACGGTTTGGGCCGACGACACCTACCGTGAATTTGGCGCTCTTCTTCGGCAAATCCAGCCTGAGATCGTCCACATTCACAATACGTTCCCGCTGATTTCACCGTCCGTCTATTGGGCATGCCGGAACCAGCGCGTTCCCGTCGTGCAGACATTGCACAACTATCGTTTGTTTTGTCCGGGCGCGAATTTCTTCCGCGCAGGCAAGACTTGCGAGGACTGTATCGGGGGCAGTTTCTGGCACGGAGTGCAACACGGATGCTATCGCGACTCGCGAATGGAAACGGCCCCGGTTGCGCTGATGCTATCGCTGCACCATGCCCGCAAGACCTGGCACCGCATGGTCGATCGCTACATTGTGCTGACGGAATTTGCGCGCAGCCGATTCGTGAAGGCTGGCTTACCGGCAGAAAAGATCACAGTAAAAGGAAACTGCGTGGATCCGGATCCGGGTGTACGAACCGGGGAAGGGTCCTATGCGCTTTGCGTGGGGCGAGTATCGCAGGAAAAGGGAACTCCGACGCTGCTGAGAGCCTGGAAGCAGCTGCCGCGAACCTGTGCCTTACGAGTAATTGGAGATGGCCCGGCCCGATTAGAATTGGAGCGCGAAGCGGCTGCTCATGGCCTTTCGAATGTTTCTTTCTTGGGCATGCAACCTCGCGACAAGGTGATCGAGGCCATGAAGGGCGCACGCTTTGTGGTCTTCCCCAGCGAGCTATATGAAAACCTTCCGCTCACCATTATCGAAGCGTTCGCCTGCGGTGTGCCGGTACTGGCTTCTCATCTAGGCGCTATGCAGGAAATCATCGAAGAAGGCCGTACCGGCATGTTTTTCCCACCGGGAGATGCGGCACAGCTTGCGCGCGCGGCAGCAAATGCGTGGGATCGTCCAGAGTACATGCGCTTGCTCGGGGAGCAGGCGCGCAAGGAGTACGAAAGGAAATACACAGCGACCGCAAACTATCTGCAGTTGCTGCGAATTTACCGTGACGTTGTCGCGGGGCGAGTGTCCTCGCCGGACCTATTCGGTACCGCTTTGCCGGTTCAGGTACCAGAAGAGGTACCGCCAGCGTGAATACAAAGGCGCGCAATAACGGCAATAATAACCAATTGGGGAAGCCGCAAACGGATGCCAGCGCACACAGCTTTGTAACGATCAGTATCGACGACGGCGATGTTACCGATCTACGGACCGCGGAACTGCTGAACAAATATGGATTGCAGGCGACCTTCTACATCCCGGCGCGAAATCCTGAACGTCCGGTGATGCCCGCCAACCAAGTGCGGGGGCTGTCCGCCAGTTTCGAAGTCGGCGCTCATACCTTGAATCACGCACCCCTGAAGTCTCTGCCCGATTCCCAGGCATGGACCGAAATCTCAGAGGGCAAGCAGTGGCTGGAAGATACAATTGGAAAGAGCGTGATTTCGTTCTGCTATCCCCGAGGCAAGTTCAATGCCTCAACTCCGGCGCTGGTGAAGAAGGCCGGATTCCTCGGCGGACGCACCTGTCTTTTTAATCTGCATGCATTCCCGCGCAATCCTTTTTTGTGGGGAGTCAGCACTCACGCTTATTCGCATAGCAAGGTCATGCAACTACGGCACGCGGTTCTGGAAGGCAATTTTGCCGGGATTCTGAATTTCGTACGCACTTATAACGGCAGCACCGATTGGCAACAACACTTTCTGTGCGGCCTCAACCATGTGGAGCAGCACGGTGGCATTGCCCACTTGTATTTGCACAGCTGGGAAATCGAGGAACTTGGACAGTGGCAGCAGTTAGAAACTGTCTTCCAGATGATCTCCCAGCATCAAAATATTTCAAAAGTGACGAACGGAACGCTTTTTCAACTCTGGAGGATGAGAAATGACTATGGAAGGAACTAAGTCCTTGGAGTCGTTGATCAAAGAACCGTCGACCAGCCGCGCAAGCGATCTGGATGGTGTGCTACAGGTCATCTACGAATCGGTTTCTGATCTGAATATGCAGTTGCCGGCGCAACAACAAATCGTCAAGTCTTTATCCACAATACTCTTCGGCGGAGGCGGGAAGCTGGATTCCCTGGGCCTTGCCAATTTTATCGTGATCACCGAACAAAAATTGGAAGAGCGCTACGGCTTTCGAATCGATCTTACAGAAGACGATCCATTTTCGCCCACCACCGGCCATTTTAGAAACATACACTCACTGGCGACCTACATTCTGGAATTGACCGCCAAGAGGCAGGGCGGAGCCCTATAGCGGCCGCATGAACCCTGCCGACACGGAGAGCACCCGTTTGAAGTTGCACCTTATTTCCGATTTCAATCTCGAAACGCTCGGTCATTATCTCGCGAACGGTGGCGCATCACCTCAGCTCTCCGTTTCGGTTGCGCCCTTTGGGCAAGTCTTTCCGGCGTTGCTCCAGCCGGCCCATGCTCAAGCTACCGATTTTGCCCTGGTGTGGACATCAGCGGAGAAGATCGTTCCCACTTTTCCTGACGCGCTCAATGGCGTGGCAGTTTCTGAGGATCGCATCTTTGCTGAGATCCGGCAGTTCGCGGATTGCTTGCGCGAGGCGCAGAAGCATTTTCGCGCAGTGTTCGTCGTGTCCTGGACGATTCCCCTTCACCTGCGTGGAAACGGAATCCTGAGCCTGAAGGGACAGGGGTTGCGCAAGCTGTTGCTTAAAATGAATTTGAAACTTGCCGAAGAGCTGGAGAGTTGCGGCAGCATTTACCTGCTCGACGGTCAGCGCTGGATGGAAATGGTGGGCAAAAATTCCTATAGCGCGAAGTTGTGGTATCTGACGAAAACGCCGTTTCATGCTGAGGTATTCCGACGAGCTGCGGCAGATGTGAAGTCCGCAATTTCCGCGGTCTTGGGGGCGTCCAAAAAGGTCGTCATCGTTGATCTAGACAACACATTGTGGGGCGGAGTTGTTGGCGATCTGGGATGGCAGAATCTCCGTCTGGGCGGGCACGATTATTTGGGCGAGGCGTATCTCGATTTCCAGAGAGCTCTTAAAGGCCTTCGCAATCGAGGAATTCTGCTGGCCATTGTCAGCAAGAATGAGGAAAGTGTCGCGTTGGAGGCACTGGCCAAACATCCGGAAATGGTTTTGCGATTGCATGACTTCGCGGCCTACCGGATCAACTGGAACGATAAAGCAGCGAATATCGCCGAGCTCGCCGCGGAATTGAATTTAGGGCTGGATTCGGCAGTGTTCATTGATGACAATCCGGTGGAGCGCGCCCGGGTCCGGGAGGCCCTTCCCGAAGTCCTGGTACCTGAGTGGCCCGATGACAAGACTTTGTTTGCCAGCCAGCTTCTGGAATTGGACTGCTTCGATTCCGCGTATGCGACGTCCGAAGACATCTCCCGCAATGAAATGTACGCCGCAGAGAAGCGCCGGCAGTTGTCGGGTAAAGAAGTCAGTTCCGCCGAGGAGTGGCTGCGCTCTCTCGATACCGAAGTTACAGTCGAGGAGTTGGGCGATGCGGATCGCGTCCGCGTGGTCCAGTTGATGAATAAAACCAACCAGATGAATCTATCGACACGAAGAGTGTCGGAACAGGAACTGCAGGCGTGGTTGCAAGCCGGCAACCGGAAGCTGTGGGCTTTCAGGGTCAAGGATAAGTTTGGTGACTCCGGACTGACCGGCATCCTCAGCTTGGATCTGGATTCTGACGTGGCGTATATCTCGGACTTTGTACTGAGCTGCCGCGTCATGGGCCGAAATGTGGAGAAGGCGATTGTTGCGTTCGCAGTCCAATGCTGCGCAGGCGCAGGCCTGAAGGAGTTGCGGGCCCAATATCTTCCAACCTCCAAGAACAAGCCTTGTTTAAAGTTCTGGATGTCCTCAGGCTTCTTGTTCGACGAAACCGCAAACCGATTTACCTGGTTTCTCAGCGAGCCTTACCCATTTCCGGATGGCATTAAGATTCACCATCCACACCATAAAGGAGCAGCTTCGCAGCACTCTCCCACCGGAATGTTGCGTACCGGTCAGGACGCATCCCTTCCGGTATTTACCGATTAACTCTGGCCTTATCGAACAGCTTTAGACCCCTGCAACTGGCACGGTTGCCCTTCAATTCGCGCATAGTCGCCACAGGGTTAGAAACTTAGTTGCTTTTCTTCCCCCTTTCTGACTGATTTGGAGACAGACCTTGAAGCCGCAAATAACCACTTCGAACTCCCCTACTGACGGAATGGCATCGGTGCATCCGACCGAGATGCCATCCCATGCCTGGAACAATACCTTTCGTGACTATCCTCGCGAGTCGCTTGTGTCGGATTTGGTTAGCGAACAGGCAAGAGCAACACCGGACGCACTTGCCCTTAAATCGGATAGCCGGACCCTGACCTACCATCAACTCGAGTGCCGGGCGAATCAACTTGCCCAGAATCTACAGTCTCTCGGAGTAGGTCCGGAAGCGCTGGTAGGAATTTGCCTGCCGCGCTCGCCGGGAATGGTAGTCGCCGCGCTGGCCGTAATGAAGGCGGGCGGAGCCTACGTGCCTATGGATTCCGATTACCCGGTGCGCCGTTTGGAATTCATGCTGCGCGACACACAACTTCGCGTCCTCATCACAGACGCGCAGGTCGCGCGGACTTTGCCTGCCGGTGATTGGCAAGTCTTGATCATGGACGAGGGAGATGCGGACGTGGCCACTCCGCCGCGGAGCGCACCGGCTGTGTCTGTCAACGCCCAGAACCTTGCGTATGTGATTTATACGTCGGGATCGTCGGGTCAGCCTAAAGCTGTTCAGATCACCCACGCCGGACTGCTTAATTTGATCTACTGGCATCGCCGGGCTTTCTCGGTTACTGGAGCCGACCGAGCGAGTCAGGTCGCAAGCTTCGGTTTCGATGCAGCCGTTTGGGAAATCTGGCCCTACCTGACTGCCGGTGCCGCTGTCATCTTTGCGGATGATGCGACGCGCGGAGTCGCCAGAAACCTACGCGACTGGCTGCTGGCTCAAGGAATCACCATCGGATTCGTTCCTACCCCGATGGCGGAAAGTCTTCTGGGGTTAGACTGGCCGGCCCAGACATCACTTCGCGTGCTGCTGACTGGGGCTGACACGCTGCATCGGTATCCTGCGGGGAACTTGCCATTTTCCCTGATTAACAACTACGGTCCGACCGAATGCACTGTTGTTGCAACCTCCGGTCAGGTCTCGTCAGATAAGCGCCCGGATCGTCAGCCGACAATCGGACGTCCTATCGACAACGTGCAGACTTACATTTTGGATGATGATCTGCAGCAGGTCCCAGTTGGCGCCGTCGGGGAGTTATGCATTGGAGGCGCTGGTCTGGCGCGGGGATATTTGAATCGTCCGGAGCAAGACGCGGAGGCTTTTGTTCTCAATCCATTCAGCAGCTTGCCCAACGACCGTCTGTATCGTACCGGCGACTTAACGCGTTACCTGCCGGATGGGCAGATTGCTTTCCTCGGACGAAAGGATGAGCAAATCAAAATCCGCGGATATCGCATTGAGCCTAACGAAATCGTGAGTCTCTTGAACCAATATCCCGGAGTGCAAACCAGCGTGGTTGTGGCGCGAGCAGACAATGGCGCCGACAAACGGCTGGTGGCTTACCTGGTCAGCTCCGATCCTCAGCTCACCCGGGGCGCGCTTCAGGAACACCTGCGTGCCCAACTGCCCGACTACATGGTGCCGCCGGTTTTTGTGCGACTCGATTCCTTGCCCTTGAAATCCAGCGGCAAGGTTGACTACGCAGCGCTTCCAGCACCGACCCCGGTGGATACGATCGGGGACGAAGTTTATCTCTCTCCGCGCACGCCTGTGGAGCAACAAATCTCTTCCATTCTGGCTGAACTGCTTGGGTTGGAGAAGGTGGGCGTAAATGACAATTTCTTCTTTCTGGGTGGACATTCCTTGTTGGGCACGCAGTTGATTGCGCGAGTCCGAAATATTTTCGGCATCGAGCTTCCGCTGCGGATGGTCTTCGATTCGCCGACAGCAGCGGAACTGTCGTTCGAAATCGAACGCATCTTAACCACCGAAATTTCCGCGGACTGAAAGGCTGCTCGTCCCGCAGCATCGTCGAAATCGAATTCGCAAAACATGGCAGTCATCGCCAAACCGGAAGCTCCCTTGAGCCTGTACCACCTGCTCAGGCCGGAGGTCTTGGCCGATCCATACCCTCTTTATCGCCGCTTACGAACCGAGGATCCCGTGCTCTGGGATCCTTTTCTGCACGCCTGGGTAGTCACTCGGTATTGCGATGTGACCCAAGTACTGCTGGACTTTTCTGCTCTTCGCACTCCCACTCCAGAACAGCTCTCGCAAATGGGCTTGGCGGACTTGAGTCCAATTGCGAGCGTCATGGTTAAGCAGATGCTGTTCATGGATCCTCCCGCACATACCAGGCTGCGCGGCTTGTGTTCGCAGGCATTTACGCCGCGCCGCGTGGATGCACTTCGGCAACACATTCAGGACATCGCCAACCAGTTGTTGGATTCCGTACTTCCTCTGGGTGAAATGGACGTAATTTCCGATTTCGCCGCGCCTCTGCCCGCCATCGTCACCGCAGAGCTGTTGGGAGTTCCTATTGCCCATCACGTCCAACTTAAGCGATGGTCCGCGGATTTCGCCGAGATGCTGGGTAACTTTCAGCACAACCCAAACCGCACCAAGCGAGTGCGGAGCAGCTTGGACGAAATGACTACCTATTTCCGGGAGGCGATTCGCGAGCAGCGCGTTCATCCCGTCGAGGGGCTGGTGTCTTCGCTCCTCACCGCTGAAATCGATGGTGACCGGCTCAGTGAAGAAGAAATCGTCGCAAGCCTGATCGTCACCATGGTGGGCGGGCAGGAAACCACGACCAACCTGATCGCCAACGGCATCTTGAGCCTGTTGCGGAATCCGGATGTGATGGAGGAACTCCGCAACGACCTCTCCTTGATTACCACGGCGGTGGAGGAATTGCTGCGCTACGAGAGTCCCAGTCAGCACACGGCGCGGCTGGCCACGGAAGATATCGAGCTTGGGGGAAAGAAAATCCAGAAGCGCCAGGCAGTAATCGCCGTCATGGGCGCTGCGAATCGTGACCCCGAACGCTTTCCGGATCCTGATCGTTTGGACATCCGCCGCAAAGAGAATCGTCATGTGGCGTTTGGATTCGGAGCTCATTTCTGTTTTGGAGCGCCGCTGGCGCGCATTGAAGGACAGATCGCGTTTTCAACGATTTTGCGACGGCTTCACAACTTGCAGTTGAAACCGGGGCCAATCACCTGGCGCGAGAATCTGGGATTGCGCGGCCTCACCGCCTTGCCGGTGTCCTTCCTTGGGAGTAAAGGCTAGTGACTGAACCGCAGATGTTTTCAAAAGAAGCGAGTGCGAACGCGGTGGGCGGACTCGAGGCGATGAAGGTTCCGGCGGATGGTGTGCCAACTGACCCCGTCCCCAAATCCAGCGTCCGGTTCCGTCAGGTCAGGTTTGACGACTATCGGCAGATTTCCGAACTGCAGGCTCGCTACGGCATGGAGACGGAGACGAGCGAAGCGTGGATCCATCTGTGGGCGGACAATCCTGCGTGCCAGAGTCTTCCGAATTGGCCCATCGGCTGGTTGCTGGAAAACGAAGATAACCGCGTGGTCGGCTATATTGGGAATCTTCCGCGTTGCTACCAGTTGGGCAGCCGCAATGTGATTGTTACATCCACTCGTGGCTTGGTAGTCGATGAACGTTATCGAAGCTACTCTGTACCGCTCTTAAGTTTGTTCTTCAACCAGAAACAAGTCGATCTATTTCTCGATACTACTGTCGGACCCGGTGCATTGAAGGCCCACGAAATCTTTCGTGCCCGGCGCGTGCCCGCGGGAATATGGGATCAAGCTTTCTTTTGGATCACAAACTACAAAGGCTTCAGTGCGAGTCTGCTGGCAAGAAAGGAAATGCGAGAAGCGAAAGGGCTGCTCCATTATCCTTTGTCGGCGGGCCTCTTTCTTCGCGACACTCTCGAAGGCCGGACGCTGAGAATACGCCGCAATGGTTTGGAACCCAGTTTCTGCACCAAACTTGACGAACGTTTTGAAGACTTCTGGCAAACGTTGCGTAAGAGTTCTCCGGACCGCCTTCTGGCCAATCGCTCCCAGCCGATGCTGGATTGGCATTTCAAGCACGCTTTGGCAGACGGCCGGGCCTGGGTGATGACCCTCAGCGAGGGCTCGAAATTATCTGCCTACGCGGTTTTCCTTCGCCAGGACAACCCGTTGTTTTCGCTGAAGCGAGTACGCCTGGTGGATTTTCAGGCACTCAACGGGCAGACGGAACTTCTCAGACCGTTACTTTGTCATGCCTTCGAACGCTGCCGGAGGGAGGGCATTCATATGTTGGAAGCCATGGGCTTTGCCCCGGAGAAGCAGCGTGTCATCGATAGTCTTTTGCCGCACAAGCGCGTTCTTTCATCTTGGCGCTATTTTTACAAGACCGCGAACCCCGAGTTGGCCGAGATCCTGAAAAATCCAGAAGTTTGGGATCCCTCATGTTTCGACGGTGACGCAAGCCTCTAAAATCCAGTGAAGATTTTGTACTCGACTCAGCAGTGCCCCGAAGTAGCGCGAGTGGGTTGGAACTGACTCACGGCGACTCCCCCAAGATGGGCAACATAGCACAAGTTAAGGAACCTACCACGGCGTCGACTGCCAAACTGGCGGTTACGAACGCGGTCACGCGTCGAGCCAACGGCGATACGGCACCCCTGTCGTTCGCGCAGCAACAGATTTGGCTGCACACGCAGATGGTTCCCGGCATCCCGGTTTACAACGAACCGGTGACCATCCATCGTCAGGGGACGTTGGATGTACATGCCCTGGAACTCGCCCTGACCGAAATCGTACGGCGGCACCAGGCCTGGCGGACTACCGTTACTCTGGCCGAAGCCGAACCCATCCAGTTGATCGGCCCACCGGCTCCGGTGGCCGTACCTTTTGTCGACCTGAGTCAACTCCCAGCCGCGGAACGAGAATCAGAAGCACATCGCTTGGCGGTCGAAGACGCGATGCGTCCTTTTGATTTGTCCCGCTGGCCGCTGTTCCGCGTTTTATTGGTCCGGCTCAGCGACGTTGAACATCGTCTGTTCTTAACGCTTCATCACATTATTTTCGACGGTTACTCGATTTACCGGGTACTTCTGCCCGAGTTGGCTGCTCTGTACACGGCTTTTTCTAGAGGAGAAGCGTCGCCTCTGCCCGAGTTGCCAATCCAGTATTCGGACTACGCCATCTGGGAGCGGGAATGGCTTCCTCGCGGCGGACGGCTATCTTCGCAATTGGCGTACTGGCGGGAGCGGCTCAGTGCGAATCCTTCTGCTCTGCAGTTGCCCTACGACCATCTCCGTCCCGCAATCCAGAGTTTCCGCGGTGCAATTCACCCCGTCTCCCTGTCCAAAAACCTGGCTGACGCCTTGAAGGTATTGAGTCGGCAAGAAGGCGCATCCTTGTTTATGACGTTGCTGACTGGCTTTGCCGTGCTCCTGCATCGCTATTCTGCGCGCGATGACGTGGCCATTGGAACGGTGAGCTCCGGACGCAAGCGCTCCGAATTGGAAGGCCTTTTGGGATACTTTATGAATCCGGTCGTTCTGCAAAACGACTTGGCGGGTGATCCCACCTTCCGCGAATTGCTGCGCCGCACCCGCAACGTGGCCCTGGATGCTTTATCGAATGACGATGCTCCGTTTACCCAGGTGGTGAACGCCGTACGCCCGAATCGTAGCTTGAGCTTCAATCCACTGTTCCAGGTGTTATTGACCCTGGAACCACCGATGCCTCAGTCGCACGATGGTTGGAGTGTGGCTCTCACCCAGTCGGAGGTTGACACCGGAATTTCCAAGTTTGATTTGTGCCTCGAACTGGATGACCGTCCCTCCGGCATCGTGGGGCGCTTCAAGTACAGCACTGATCTATTTGAACCTGAAACGGTCGCTCGCATGGCGGAGCATATTACGTTGCTCATGGAGAGTGCCTGCGCGAATCCGGACCAGCATGTCTCCGCTCTGCCAATCCTTTCGGCGCAGGAGCGCCAGCAGCTCTGCGTAGACTGGAATGCCACTAGCGCCACATTTCCAGCACATCTTCGCCTGCACGACTTGTTCGTAGATCAGGTCAAACGGGCTCCTGATGCCGAGGCTGTCATCGATGGCCGCGGACAGTTGACCTATGCTGAGCTCGACCGCAGAAGCAATCAATTGGCGACGTACCTTCAACAGCACGGCGTTGGTCCTGAGATCCCGGTTGGGCTGTTCGTCGAGCCCTCATCCGAAATGATTGTCGGGATTCTGGCGGTGCTGAAATCCGGCGGGGCATGCGTACCGTTGGATCCCACATATCCCGCCGAACGGCTGCAACATGTCTTTGCCGACACTCAGCTTCATGTGCTCCTGACCCAGCAACATCTGAAAGCAGAGTTGCCCGTTGCGGACGACGTCGAAGTTCTGTGTTTGGACTCGGAATGGGCGCGTGTGGAAGGGGAAAGCACGACACCGGTGTCCAGTCAAGCTGGACCCGAGAACTTAGCCTATGTGATCTACACCTCGGGCTCAACCGGCAAACCGAAAGGAGTCCAGATTACGCATCGTAATCTGGTTCACTCCACCTACGCCCGCTCAATTTACTACGGGCCGGATGCCGGACGCTTCCTTTTACTCTCGTCATTTGCCTTTGACAGTTCGCTCGTAGGTATTTTTGGCACTTTGTGCCGCGGCGGATCTCTGGTCCTAACTCCAGGGCCGCTTCAGGGGAATTTGACGCGACTTGCGCCGCTGATTGCGCAGCACCGCGTTTCGCATCTTTTGTGCGTTCCGTCCCTGTACAGCCTGCTATTGGATCAGGCAAAGCCGGAAGAATTGGCGTCCTTAAAGGTGACAATTGTTGCCGGAGAAAGCTGTCCTGCCGAGCTCGTCGCGCGTCATCATCGGCTGCTACCTGCCGCCACCCTGTACAACGAATACGGTCCCACGGAAGCCAGCGTGTGGAGTACGGTGCACAGGTGCGAAGCGGGTCAGCCGTCGAGGCTGGTTCCGATCGGTCGTCCGATTCCAAACGCTCAAGTGTATGTGCTCGACGTTCACTTGAACCTTTTGCCAGTCGGTGTGCCGGGCGAGCTTTACGTCGGTGGACCTGGCGTCGCACGTGGATATCTGAACCGCCCTGCGGAAACCGCGGAAAGATTCATAGCCGATCCATTTCAGCGAACTCCTGGTGCTCGGCTTTATAAGACTGGAGACTTGGTCCGCTGGCTGCCGGATGGCACTCTGGAACTCCTTGGAAGGCTCGATCATCAGGTAAAGATTCGCGGCTTTCGAATCGAACTGGAGGAAATTGAAGCGGTAATTTCTGACTATCCGGAAGTGCGGCAAGTGGCGGTGGCGCTGCGTGAAGGCAAGGAAGGTGAACCCGGCCTGGTTGCTTTCGTTGTGCCACTCAATGCGACGCAATTTGATTCGGACAAGCTACGCAGCTTTTTAAGCAAGAGGCTCCCGGAGCCCATGGTGCCGTCGGCATTTGTAACCATGGAAACCTTGCCCTTGATGCCGAACGGCAAACTGGATCGCCAGGCTCTCACAGCGGAACAGACGGTCTCCGCAACAACATTTGTTCCCCCAGAGAATGCCCTGCAGTCCGAACTGGTGGAAGTTTGGAAGGCGGTTCTTGGCAAGCAAGAGATCGGCATCACCGACAATTTCTTCGATTTGGGTGGCAACTCGCTGTTGGTCGCCAAGCTCTTGCTCCGGATTGAGCAACGATTGGGGAAGGCACTCACGCTGGCCAACATATTCCAAGCGCCTACGATTCGGCAATTGGCGGGGCTAGTAGGCGGACAGGAAATACCCCTTCATCATCCCGCGGTGGTTCCAATTCAGCCGGAAGGTTCCAAGCCGCCGCTGTTTTGGGTTCGGGGTGGGCCACTCTTCCTTCCATTGGCTCACCGCTTGGGCACGGATCGTCCGCTCTTGGGACTCCATCTCCCGGCATCTGAGGCTGCGCGTTTGCAGGTTCCGTATAAGCTCGAAGACATTGCCGGAGCCCTGCTCCGCTGCATGCGGGAAGTGCAACCCAAAGGGCCCTACTTTATCGCCGGCTTGTGCGTAAATGGGGTCATCGCCTACGAGATTGCCAGACAACTGATCGAGCAAGGAGAAGAAATTGCGCTCCTGGTGGTCTTCGACGCGCAAAATCCCGCTTATTACGAGGACTTCTCGCAGGAAAGCCGGAGCGAGTTGTTGCGCAGAAGGGTCGGATTCCAGTTTTCCAATCTTCGCCGCAGCGGCTTGCCGGGACTTGCCGATTTCCTCACCGATCGAGTCATTGGCGTTCGCCGTCGTCTCAGTGTGCGCTACTGGCGCGCTTTGCATGCCTTCCACCGCCGTGTAAGCATCGAGCGACTCGAAGATCTGGAGCACATCGTGCATCCGGCTTCATTTGTCTATCGCCCGAAGCCGTATCCGGGACGCGTGGTGTTCTTCCAATCCACTGACTGGCCCAAAGGCCGCTATTGGGATTTTCATGCCAGCTGGAATGGAATGATTGGCGGAGATTTGGAACTTCATAAAATTCGGGGCGGACACGAGTCCATGTTCCATGAGGAGAATGTCGACTTGCTGGCCGACAAGCTGCGAGTCTGTTTGAAAGACGCCGAAATGGACAAGGAGTTGTCCCGACCGGCAAAAAGAGGTTCTAAGTCCGCTGCACCGCAGCTGCGCGAACTCACATTCGAGGACTATCCCCAAATTGCAGCCCTGGAATCCCGTTACGGGCTCCAGCCCAAGAAATATGAGGAATGGGTCGATTTGTGGAACCGCAACCCGGCTTATCAACGAACATCGCGATGGCCGATTGGTTGGGTATGCGAGAATGCCGACCAGGAAATCGTCGGATCAATTGCGAACATTCCCCTGCTATACGAGTTCGACGATGAACCGCTGCTGGTCGCCACCAGCCGCTCTCTGGTCGTCGATTCCCGTTATCGTCCTTACTCTTTCGCTCTGCTCGGCGAGTTTTTCAACCAGCCGAATGTTGACCTGTTTCTGAATACTACGGTCAACGCCAAAGCGTCGAAGCTGCAAGAGATGTTCCAATGCTTGCGAGTTCCGGCGGGCGCCTGGGACCGGTCCTCATTCTGGATTACCAACTATCGCGCTTTCACCATGAGTTTTCTTCACAAGAGGGAGTTCCCAGGTGCGCCGGGCTTGAGTTACCCGCTCTCCGCCGGACTGTTCCTTCGAGACGCTCTCACCGGACGGGCCCTGCATTCCAGACGAAACGGAGTCGAGGTTCGTTTCTCCAAGCACTTTGACGAGAGCTTTGAGCAATTCTGGAGCCGCGTTCGAAAGAGTTCGTCCGGTTTGCGGGCTTGCCGCTCGCGCGAGGTGCTGGAGTGGCACTTTGGAAATGCTCTCAAGAAAAACAATGCGTGGGTGCTGAGCGTGAATAACGGGGATGACCTTGCCGCATACGGAATCGTATGCCGGCAGGACAATCCCGGGCTAGGGCTGAAGCGCATGCGCCTTGTCGATCTGCAGGCAGAGCCGGGCCAGAGCGAATTGTTCAGACCTATTCTGTACCAGGCATTGCGCAGGTGCCACGACGAGGGCATCTATATTCTCGAAGCCGTCGGCTTCAGCTCCGAGAAACAGCGGATCATTGAAAGTATGAATCCGCATCATCGGGAACTTGCCTCCTGGCGATATTTTTATCGGACAAATAACCAGCGCTTGGCGGCTCGTCTAGAGAGACCTGAGCCCTGGGATCCGAGTTTCTTCGACGGCGACTCCAGCCTGTAAGTCCTGGCGGGTCGCAGGCAACATTTTAGATAGAGTTGTAATCTCAAAAAAAACTTGAGGCACAAATGCCCGAACTGGTGATGCCATCTGTGGAAACCGCTCGGCTAAACGCCGAGGAGCCAGCGATAATTGCCGATGGGCCGTTGTTCGTGGTGGGAATCTGGCGATCTGGAACATCATTGTTATACGCTTTGTTGAATCAGCATCCACAAATTGCCTTAACGTACGAAGACGACCTTGTTTTCTTGCGCCCTTTGTTTTGGGTGCGGCGTAAGACATCCAACTGGCTCACCAAGTGGGACTTTTTTAATGGCGCAATTACGCGCCACAAAATCGATAGCAGCCACATCCCTGAAAATATCCACGACCTGAAGGGCGCGTTAGAAGCAGTGCAGCGGGAATACTGCGAGCAAAAAAAAGGCGCGACCATCTGGGGCGGCAAATCTCCCACCTACTTCGATCTGCTGTCTCATCTCGCCGGTACTTTTCCGAACGCAAGATTCATCATCATTTGGCGAGACTTAACCAGCATCTGTCAAAGTATCGCGAAGGCCGGCGAGGAACGGACGTTTTTCAGCCGCAAGGGAATCACTCTTCGCGCCCTGCTGGGATATCGGAAGTTGAAACGTGAGTGCGACTGGCTGCTGCGACACCGATTTCCAGTTCACCAAGTTCACTACGAAGAGCTCGTTAGCGAACCAACCGCGGTCATGAAAGGCGTTTGCGACTTCTTGCGGATTCCTTTTGATTCGAGGATGACGATACTCGATGGGGCCGATCGAAGTGCGATCGACGAAGCGGGTCACCATTCATTAGTAAAGAGCAAAGAGATTCACGGGTTCCGACGAAATTCGGAGAGCCTCTCGCCAGTAATGAAGGCTAAGATTGCACGCTACATTTCTCTGTGGCGCGAACAGGAGAATGGAGGCTGGCCAGTGTATCCGGTATCGCTCGAAGGAAGCGTAGAAACGCCTTCGATACCAGAGCGAGCCTGGGACGGGATCAAGTATCGTATTCTCAGCCTGTGGTACTTCATCATTCCACTTACGTACTCATTTGTCCCGCTTCCGGTGTGGGAAAGTTATCGCAGGCTTACCAACCGATCGTTCTCGTGGCAAAAAAAGAAGACCTCGCCGGCCGAGTCGTCGCTGCATCGCTAACGTTGTTAACAATCGTTCACCTATAGGTTCGAGTTCCGCTGAAATAATTGCGGAACACACTCCGACTCACGAAGGAAGGTCAGGTTCCACTGAATGTCCACGCCTCTGCTCCTTAGGCTTACCAGCCCAGTCCACGCTCGGTTGCGCGCCAGCCGTTCTCAGACGGCGGTTGAGATCATGCAGCCAGACAGTTCGATGTCACTGCTCGATGTTGGCGGCTCACCCGGAATTGCGGGCGAATGGAATCGCCTTCGCGAGCGGTTCCACAGCGTCGTGGTTGTGAATTGCGATCCCGACTGCAACACTCGCGAGAAACCTGCAGCCAACGTCACTGTGGAAGTCGCAGACGGATGTTCCTTGCCATATCCGGATCGCAGCTTTGACTGGGTCTTCTCCAATGCGGTGCTGGAGCATGTTGGCGACCTCGCGAAGCAGCAGCAATTCGCCAAGGAAATGCAGCGTGTCGCGCGTATCGGCTACTTTCTGTCCACACCCAACAAGCATTTCTTTCTCGACCCCCACACCTATTTGCCGTTCTACCATCTACTGCCGAAGCGGATGCAGGAAATCGCAATTCATCTTTCTTTCGGACACATGCGGAGTTGGGAACCGCTCCGGCTAGTGTCTGCTCGCGAACTGCAACAAATGTTGCCCGGGGCCCGCGTCGAGGCGGCTGGACCTTTCGGGCTCAATCTCATTGCTTATGCCCGCTCCTGAACCCCCGACTGCTGAAAGGCGAATGCAAACGATGAGACATTTGCTCAGGTTCGTTTTGATTCTCGCGCTCGCAATCCCTTGCCTCTCCCAAGGTCCAATAACACCCACATTCTTCGGCATGCACTTCAACCGCATGGCCTCGATTAACTCGAATGTACCGGTCGGCAGTATTCGTTTGTGGGGGACGGCGACGGGTTGGGCGCATTTGTGCCCGACCGGCCCGAATTGCAATTGGAAGCGTTTGGATGACTGGCTCGCGACCGCCAAGCGGAACGGAATTGACGATGTGGTTTACACCTTTGGCAAGACGCCAGCATGGGCTTCCTCGGGACCTCACGTGGACTGCGAATGCAGTCCCCCGCGCGACCTATCCGCGGATGGCGGCGGCTCTGACGAACTATGGAAGGCCTTTGTCCGATCCATCGTGACCCACAACCTGCATCTGGGTTCCGGCTATGCCAAGATTAAATATTGGGGCGTTTGGAACGAGCCCGGTGGCTTTAATTTCTGGAATGGCAAAGATGCGCAGATGGTGCGCATGGAGAAAGATGCCGCCGCAGTCATTAAAGAGGTAGATCCCAGCGCTCTGGTGCTGACCCCGGAAGCTGGAGCCGGTCCCTATTTCGACCATTACTTCGCAGCCGGCGGCGGGCAGTATGCTGACATCATTGCATGGCATGGTTACTCTCCTGCTGTTCTCCCCGGCGGACATCCCATTCCCGAGGGCGCGGTTCTCGAGAGTTTCGACAAAATTAAAGAGAAGGTCGCCCGTTATCCAGCGCTCGCGTCCAAGCCTATCTGGAACACCGAGGGCAGTTGGTCCAGAACCGATTACGCGAATTGGCAGGGCTTTGATCAGGCGGCCGCCTTCGTGGTTCGTTACTATGTGCTCCAGGCCTCAGCCGGCGTAGGGCGGGTTTATTGGTACATGTATGACGGAAATCCACGAACCTGCTGCGGCTCCATGTGGCATGAGTCGACTGGTGAATTGCCGGCAGGAGCCGCTTATCGAGAAGTCCACAAATGGCTGCTCGGGCACACCGTCTCCGGGTGCGCAGCGAAAAATCACATCTGGACGTGCAAAATTGAAGGCCCGGTTTACAACGGCAAAATCGCTTGGGACGACGAGTACGAAAAAACCTCGAGCTTTGACGCGACCGGCTTCAAAAGTTATCGGGATATCTCCGGAGCCTCCACTCCCCTGGCTGCGAAAACTGCCTCAGTGACCATCGGCAATAAACCGATCATGCTGGAAACCGCCGGTAAGTAGCAGCTCGCGACGATCGATGCGAGTCCTCCGCAAATTTGACCAGCGATGACGAACCGTAGTACTCATCACCTTACCCACCTGCGTGTTTTTGCTACCGCGCCCCAATCGAGCGCTGTGGAACGCAAGTCCTACTTGCAAAACATCGTCGATGTAGCTCGCTGGAGCGAGGAAGCGGGATGCGAAGGAATTCTCATCTACACCGACAACTCGCTGGTCGATCCCTGGCTAGTAGCGCAAATCATCATTCAGAACACGCAGAGATTGTGCCCATTGGTTGCGGTACAACCGGCCTACCTGCATCCGTACGCGGTAGCCAAGATGGTGAGCTCTCTGGGCCACCTCTACGGCCGCCGCGTATATCTGAACATGGTAGCCGGCGGATTCAAGAACGACCTGGCTGCGCTCAATGACAACACCCCACACGACAAGCGCTACGCCCGTGTCGTCGAATATACAACCATTATTCAGGAATTGCTAAAAGGTGATGCGCAGGTGAGCTACCACGGCGAATTCTATGTGGTAGACAAACTTCGGTTGACTCCTCCCCTGGATCCTGAATTGATGCCGGGAGTCTTCGTTTCAGGTTCTTCCGAGGCAGGTTTGACGGCCGCGGCTGCCCTCGGCGCTCTTGCGGTCAAATATCCCCAACCGGCGGCCCGTGAACCGGATAATCGTCAGTCCGGGATGAAATCGGGCATGCGCGTCGGCGTTATCGCTCGCGAATCAGAAGAGCAAGCATGGACTGTCGCCGAAGCACGGTTTCCGGCCGATCGCAAAGGGCAACTGACCCACCAGCTAGCCATGAAAACCTCAGACTCGGCATGGCACAAACAACTTTCTCAGATGGCTGTCGAAACCAAGACCAACAACAGCGCGTACTGGTTGTGGCCATTTGAAAACTACAAAACTTTCTGTCCTTACCTGGTTGGAAGCTACGACCGCGTTGCGTCAGAGCTGGCGAAATACATCGAACGCGGGTTTCTGACCTTTATTCTCGATATCCCTCCGACCCGAGAAGAGCTGGAACACATCGGCGTCGTCTTCTCTCAAGCTTCGCAGTTAGCAGCGAAATGACAGACCTGTTGCAGAATTCGGTTTCGATCCAGGCTCAGCGCCGCCCCGACGCGGTAGCTCTCGTGATGCAGGGACGCACCCTGACCTATGGGCAATTGGACGAAATAACCAACCGGCTCGCACGCCTTCTCAAGGCGGCCGGTTGCCGCAAAGGTGATCGCGTATGCTTTGCGCTCCCCAAGAGTCCCGAGGCCATTATCGCGATCCTCGGCATCTTGAAGGCCGATTGCATTCACGTCCCGATCGATACTGCAAGCCCGCCTCCTCGCGTTGCCAAGGTGATCAGATCGAGCGAGCCTCGTTACATCCTGGGCGCAGGAGCCTCGGTCAATTTGCTGGAAGATTTATTCTCCCAGGATGAATTCCGGAATTCGATTGGTGTGGGCTGGATGGAAGCGTCGCCGGACTGCCGCAATTTTGTGCCGCGGTTTGTCGGGAAAGATACCAGCAACTTTTCAAGTGAGCCGCTACCTTACGAGAATGGCTCCCACGATGCTGCTCATCTTTTATTCACTTCAGGATCGACCGGCGAACCAAAGGGCGTTGTCATCACGCATGCTAACGTGAGCCACTTCGTGCAGTGGGCCACTCGTTACTTCGGAATGGGGTCAGATGATCGCATTTCAGGTCATCCCCCTCTGCACTTTGATCTGTCGACCTTTGACATTTTCGGTGCCTTCGCCGTTGGTGCCCAGCTCCATCTGGTTCCTCCGGAATTGAGTTTGCTGCCCAATAAGCTGGCCGACTTCATACGCGATTCGAAGCTGACCCAGTGGTTCTCTGTTCCCTCCGTGCTGAACTACATGGCAAGGTTCGATGTGGTGGAGTTCAATGATTTTCCCGCGCTGAAACGTCTGCTCTGGTGCGGCGAGGTACTGCCCACTCCGGCTTTGATGTACTGGATGCAGCGTCTTCCACGAGTTAGTTTTACCAATCTCTACGGGCCCACGGAAACCACCATTGCCAGCAGTTATCACACGGTTCCGGGATGTCCAACCGACAGCCGTCAGCCGATTCCTATTGGAATTGGTTGCGACGGAGAAGAGTTGCTTGTGCTGGACGCCGAGCTGCGCCCGGTTCCGCAGGGTGAAGTCGGCGATCTTTATATTCGAGGTGTAGGTCTAAGTCCTGGCTATTGGCGTGATGTCGAAAAGACGAGTGCAGCTTTTCTTTCTTACGGGTCTAACGACCGGATCTATCGCACCGGTGATCGCGCGCGCATCGGGGAGGATGGCCTGGTTTATTTCGTGGGCCGCGCTGATACACAGATTAAGAGCCGTGGCTATCGCATCGAGCTAGGTGAAATTGAAGCTGCCCTGAATACCTTCAAAGAGCTCAAAGAATGTGCCGCAGTGGCCATTCCAACCGAAAGTTTCGAGGGCAACCTTATCGCCTGCGCCTACGTTCTGCAGGAGCACTGCCAAATGAGCGAGTTGGAGATAGGGAACAGGCTGGGCAAACTGTTGCCTCCCTATATGTTGCCCTCGCGTTGGCTGCGATGTATGCAACTGCCTAAAAACGCGAGCGGAAAAATTGATCGTCCCGAAATCGTAAGAGCGTTTGCGCCAGGAGATAAAATCAAGTGGAGCGTCAAGCGCGGGCCCGCGTTGTTTGTCAACAACAGCGAGGCTGACTCGGATGCAGTAGCCTGTAAACAACCTTGGCTCGCTTGGACTGTCAGCGCCCAAGAGTAATGAGAGTAGTTCTCGCAGCTGAAGAATCTGCCGGCGCGCAAATGTTGCAGGCGCTGGCACAGAATGAGCATCAGGTTGTTGCGGTCCTTACAGAGCCTCCGAAGCCGGGCACAAGCCGAGTTAACTTGTGGAACTCTGCGCAGGCTCTTGGCTTTGAAACTTTACCTGCAAACCTGGTAAGAAATTCCAGTTTGGCCGAGCGGTTGCGATCCGAGGCGGTGGACATTTTCCTGAATGTTCATTCCCTCTACGTCATTCACGATGACGTGTTGGCTGCACCGAAGCTGGGTGCCTTCAACCTTCACCCTGGACCTTTGCCGCGCTACGCGGGGTTGAATGTTGTGAGTTGGGCGATTTTCCGGGGTGAGCAAAACCACGGCGTCACGGTCCATCGCATCGTGCCCAGAATCGACGCTGGACCGATTGTCTATCAATCCTCCTTTCCCATCGAGGACGTGGATACCGCGCTTTCCCTGAGCTTCAAGTGCGTTCGAGAAGGTATTCCGCTCCTGCTGCGTTTACTTGAAGTGGCCGCGGCTGGCGAGAGCATCCCGTCGGTAAACCAGGATTTGGCAAGCCGGCAATACTTTGGTCGAGAGGTGCCGGAACGGGGTCGCATGTGCTGGGAATGGCCCGCATCCAAGGTAATCAATTTCGTTCGTGCCTGTGATTACCTGCCCTTCGACTCGCCTTGGGGGCATCCTCGGACCCGGTTAGGTGTGCAAGAAGTTGCGGTAGTGAAGGCGCTTAAGACTGGCATTGACTGCCATGTCTCACCCGGAACGGTCGGGGAGGTAACAGATTCCGGTGCTGCAGTGGCTTGCGGGGACCAGTGGATTTTGGCGACGAAATTGCGACTCAGTGACAGATGTGTTCCAGCCCAAGGCCTGCTGAAGCCGGGGGATCGGCTCGTCGAAGTAGAAGTTTGCTAGGAGGTAGAGGAGTTACTGACATGAGAGACCCCGATCAGAAGAGGATTCAAACTCGGCTGTCAATCCTGTTTTCGGAGGTTCTGCACGTAGAGGTTCCCTCGGTAGATACCGATCTGTTTGATACGGGAATTCTGGATTCGCAGAGATTTGTGGAGTTGCTTTTATTCATCGAGCAAAACTTTGACACCCATATCGATATACAAGATTTCGAGATCGAAAACTTCCGCTGCATCGAGAAAATTGCCACTCTTATACGGCAACGTACCCAAATTGGCAAGCAGGATACCCAGTTTACCCAGGCCGATGGGGTTTTTTCCGATTGAAGGTTTCCACCATCATAATTAATGCTCGAACTCAGACTCTTATTTCGTCCTGCAGAGGAGAAACACTGTTATGGCTGGCGATGACCCGGTACAGTGCCTAGTCGACCAGATGCTGAGGGAAGGCCGAACCGTGCGCGTGCTTGAAGCTGGCGCGGGATCGCGAAGTCATATTCGACTCGGTCCCAATACCCAACTCGTCGGCATCGACATCTGCCAGGAACAGCTCGACAATAATCCGGACCTGCACGAAAAGATCCTGGGCGACATTCAGACTTTCCCTTTACAACCCTCTTCTTTTGACATTATTTTTTGCTGGGACGTTCTGGAACATCTCGAGCATCCTGACCGAGCGATGGAGAATTTCTTGCGTGCGATCCGCGAGGGCGGCATCATCGTCGTGGGCGCCCCCGTGGTCAACTCCATCAAGGGCATGGTCACGAAATATACGCCTCATTGGTTTCATGTGTTGGTGTATCGTCGCATCCTGGGCAACAAGAATGCGGGCAAGCCCGGGCATGTTCCGTTTCCCACATTTTTGAAGTATTCCATGTCCCCCCGTTCGCTGGAGCGTTTTGCACAACAAAACCAATTGACGCTGGAATACCTCGAACTGTACGAAGAAAAGGTGCAGGTCCGAGTTAAAAAGAAGCACTGGATCTTCAATTTTGCATACACCGTCCTGGGACCGCTGCTCAAGCTTGCGAGTTTTGGATACATTGATCCAGACATCACCGACTTCACGATGGTGCTGCGGAAACCCTCGAATAAGACGTTAAGTGCGGCCCGGTCCGCAGAGATGGTTCCGCAAGCGTGAGTTTGGATCTTAGGTCCAAGGTGTTAGTACTCAGTTCTAGAAACTAGACAGAGGCTCATCCCTCCCGCGACAAAGGGCCGTCCCGCAGCAGGCGATTCATTGTTCTGCTGTTGGATCCGTGCTCGACGGGAGGCCAGACTGGGAGTGAACGTCAATGATCAAGAGGTTGCTAACTTTCCTGCTGTTGAGCGCAAGCTGTGTTGCTCAAGCCAATCCCATTAAGCACATTGTCTACATTGTTAAGGAGAATCGCAGCTTCGACTCCTACTTTGGCCAGTTTCCCGGCGCGGATGGCGCGACCAAAGGGATGGTTTCAAACGGAAACATCATTCCCCTCGCACCTCTCTCCGATCAGACGGTTCATGATCTCGGACACGACTGGTGGTCGGCCCTCGAAGTCGACTCCGACGGCAAAATGGATTTGTTTGACCTCAATTACCAGGGGAATGTTCAAGGCGACTACTTGGCATATTCTCAGTTCAGTCAAAAAGACATTCCCAACTACTGGGCATACGCGCAGAGTTTTGAGTTGGCGGACAAGGTATTTTCTTCTACCGATGGACCCAGTTTGCCCAGTCACCTATACGCCATCGCAGCGCAGGCGGGTAACATCATCAGCACTCCTCAGGGGCACAAACAAAGTAACTCATGGGGCTGCGACAACACTAAGAATCTGCAAGTGCAATTTCTGCAAAGTGACGGGACGATCACCTTGGGCCCTCCCTGTGTTGACATGGAAACCTTGGGGGATATCCTCGACGCCGCCGGTATCGATTGGAAGTACTACGCCGTGCCCGCGGGGATCCCGGGTTATCAATGGAACGTCTACAATAACGTTCCTCATATCCGCTACGGTCCGGATTGGGCTACTCACATTGAAGACGAAACCAACTTCGAGAACGATGCCTTGAATGGAAAGCTGCCACCAGTGTCGTGGCTGGTAGCCCGTAACGGACAAACCGAGCATCCCCCCAGCAGTGAGTGCAACGGGGAAAATTGGACCGTGCAGAAGATTAACGCAATCATGAACGGACCGGACTGGAGTTCAACCGCAATTTTCCTGACCTGGGATGATTTCGGTGGGTTCTACGACCACGTTCAACCTCCCAAGCTGGACCGTTTCGGTTTAGGGCCACGGGTGCCGTTTATCATTATTTCTCCTTACGCGAAGGGGAAGACGGTGGATCACACCCAGTACGAATTCTCCAGTGTCTTGCGCTTTATTGAAGACACTTTTAACCTGCCGTCGCTGACGAATCGCGATGCAGAAGCAAACAACATGTTCGATGCGTTTGATTTTTCGCAGACTCCGTTGCCGCCCCTGGTGCTCCCTCAACGCCAATGCCCCTTTACCGTTCAGGCGACCACCTTCGGCGAACAACTCACCGGAACCGCAATTACCAATAGCGTGCCGCTCTTTAATTCGGGAACCACCGCCGTTAAAATCAAGTCCGCAGTCATAAGCGGCAGTTCGGATTTTACGGTTTCTGGGTGCAGAGGCTTCATCCAGCCCGGCAATTCTTGCGGAATCAAGGTCAAGTACCTGCCGACCCAGCTAGGTCCGGAGAGTGCCACGCTTACCCTGACCGACAATTTTCCAGATAGCCCACAAAAAATTGCTCTGTCTGGAATAGGATCGGCACTTTCCAGCCCGCAGCTTAAAGTCGATTCGGTGTTCGGACAACTCGGAATGCTGTTGTTTAGAAATACCCAGATAGGTCATAGCGCAAAGGCCAACTTTAATGTGACCAATAACGGGACCACCGCGGTCACAATAAGCTCAATTGTTCTTTTTGGATCAGACTATCAACAGACCAGCAACTGCGTTGGACAACTGGCACCGAAGGCCAGTTGTCAGTTTACGGTGACCTTCACGCCTCAGGTTGACGGCCCACGTTGGGGGCAAATCACGATCGCTGACAGCGATGCGGGCACTCCACACGTGGCTCGATTGGTCGGTAGTGGTGTCACCACAGCGGCCGAGGAGACTGCGGTAGCTCCCACTAAAGAATTGCCGACTCACATCGACCCAGGGAATGAAAATCAAATTGACGATGATGACGATTAATTTCTCTCCCAGCACGACGACTATTTATAGAAAGAGGAAGAATGGAACTGCGAATTGAATCTACGCCGTTGGAGGGCGTTTGTGTTCTGGCGCCACAGGTGTTCCAGGACGAGCGCGGATTTTTCACGGAAGTTTTTCGCGCTGACCAGTTTAAAGCCTTGGGTCTGCCCTATGAATTCTTGCAAGACAACCATTCCGGCTCAGTGCGCGGTGTGCTGCGCGGCCTGCATTTTCAGTGGGAGCCTCCCATGGGAAAGTTGATGCGGGTCACGCGAGGCACGGCCTTCCTTATAGCCGTAGACATCCGCAAAGGGTCGCCGACGCTCGGCAAGTGGTTTGGGGCGGAGATTTCCGCCGAGAGCCGCAAACAGATCTGGGCGCCTGCGGGTTTCGCCCGCGGATTCTGCGTGCTCTCCGATTATGCCGAGATTCAGTACAAGTGCACCGGCATTTACAATAACAAGGGCGAATCCGGCATCCGCTGGGACGATCCTGAGATTGGCATCCAGTGGCCGCTGCGTGATGTTCAGCTTTCCGACAAGGATCGCAAGGCGCAGACTTTGAAAGAATGGCTGGCGCGGCCAGAGTCCGAGCAGTTCCAGTATTCCGAAGATCGAACCATGGTGGGGAGATAACAGCGAATGAAGATTCTAATCGCAGGTGGCGCAGGCTATGTCGGTTCGGTGTTGGTTCCAAAACTGCTTGATCGCGGCTACGAGGTCGATGTGCTGGACCTTTTCTGGTTCGGCAACCATCTACCCTCCGAAACCGGAATCATTCACAAAGACATTTTTGATATCACCGTGCCAGATCTCGAGCAGTACCAGCAGGTAGTATTCTTGGCGGGTTTGTCGAACGATCCCATGGCCGAGTACTCACCTAGCGAGAATTTCATCTTCAACGCCGCCGCACCGGCATATTTGGCGTATGTCGCGAAAAAAGCCAAAGTGAAACGCTACGTGTATGCCAGCTCTTGCTCGGTGTACGGCTACACCGTCAATGAATTGTTCGACGAGACCCGTCCGGTTTCCTCCTTTTATCCGTACGGAATCTCCAAGCTGCAGGGCGAACAGGCGGCCATGAATCTTATGGACGACGAGTTCTCCGTGATCTCTCTCCGCAAGGGAACCATTTCCGGCTACAGCCCGCGCATGCGCTTGGACTTGATTATCAACACCATGTTCAAGAATGGCGTGCGCAACCGCGAAATTACGGTGAACAACCCTTCGATCTGGCGTCCCATCATGAGTATCGAAGACGCCACCAACGCCTACGTTCGTGCCATCGAAGCCAGTCAGAAGATCTCAGGCATTTTCAATATCGCTTCGGGAAACTACACGGTCGGTGAAGTCGGCGATCTGGTCAAAATGGCGATCGAAGAGGAACTCGGCATTCGGGTTCATCTGGCCATCAATCACAAAACCGATTTCCGCAATTACAAAGTCAGCATCGAGAAAGCGGAGAATGTTCTCAGCTTCCATCCCAACCACAATGTCAAAGCCATCGTGAAAAATCTCATCGAGCACATGGACGAATTCAAGGACTGGGACAATCCCCAGTACTACAACATTGAAACTTTGAAGCTGCTGTCGGCAAACAACGGTTTGCGCGCACTCGCTGAGGTGTCCCGATGAAGGTGCTGCTCATCGGCGCCAACGGGCAGTTAGGCACCGATCTTCTAAAGGTATTTCGAGCTGCTGGCGATACCGTAGTGCCCCGCACCCACTCTCAGCTCGATGTTTGCTCGGAAGCGCAAATTTCCGAAGCCATGGCGGAAGCCAAGCCGGACGTCGTGTTGAACACGGCGGCTTACCACAGAGTGGACGAGTGCGAGCATAAGTCCGGGCTCGCCTTTCAGGTGAATGGCACCGCAGTGATGTATCTAGCGCAAGCCGCCAAGGCTGCCGGCGCAACCCTTGTGCACTACAGCACGGACTACGTCTTTGGGGGATATGAAAAAGGTTCCCCATACGAGGAGACCGACTTGCCGGCGCCGGTGAATGTTTACGGTACCTCGAAGGTCGTGGGAGAAAACTTGATTGCAGCCTATGCCGACCGCTACTTCGCAATCCGAACTTGTGGTCTGTACGGTGTTGCCGGCAGCAGCGGCAAGGGCGGAAACTTTGTCGAGACCATGCTGAAGAAAGCCAAGGCCGGAGATGCCGTTCGCGTGGTTGATGACCAGATTCTCACTCCGACGTATACCGCCGATCTCGCGCAGGCCACACGCGACTTGATCCTGACGGAACGCTATGGGCTCTATCACGTCAGCTCCGAGGGAGAATGCTCGTGGTACGACTTTACCCGCTACATTTTCGAGCGGGCTGGGCTTGATGCAAAATTGTCGCCCGTCAAGTCCTCTGAATTTGCGAGTCCCGTCCGGCGTCCGGCGAATTCGGTGCTTTCGAAGGCAAAGCTTCGTTCGGCAGGCGTGTCTATTCCTTCCTGGAAGGACGCGTTGCCTAGATATCTCGAGGAAAGATCGAAGAAAGTATCCTCTCCAACTCCTGTCGCCGTTTCCTAGTTCCTCGTTCTTCGCGGCCCTCGCCTCATTGGCCGCACCCAGAATTCCCTAGGAGTCTATCAGCATGAAACCCCCGTTCGACCTTCAGCGTTCTGCTCCGCTTTTCCTCGCGGGAATGTTACTAAGTTGCGCATCGCTGGCCGCTGCTGCAGCCAACAATCCGGTGCCATCCGTGGTCGGACCCGTGATTCCGCAAGCCGTGGCGCCCGGCAGCCAGGCCTTTGTGCTTCACGTTTACGGCGCGGGTTTCGTCTCTGGAGCGGTCGTGAACTGGAATGGCAAGGCTCGAACTACTACATTCGTTTCTGCGAGGGAGTTGCAGGCCCAGATTCTGGCTTCGGATGTAGCAACTCCCACGGCCGGGTACATCACGGTTACCAACCCTGTTCCAGGAGGCGGAAAATCCAGTTCCAGTTACGGCTTGGTGGAAGTGCATTTGCCAACCGCAGGGGTTGTTGTAAACCGTCCGAAAGCTTACGACGTCAAGACGCCTGTCTGGTCAACCGTGACCGCGGACTTTAACGGCGACGGCATCCTCGACCTTGTGGCAGGCAGTGCGGGGCTGTTGAGCCTGGTCGGCAACGGGAATGGCACGTTCCGCTTTGGCGCACTGGTGGACAAGGGTCTAACTCCGCCACCACTTGGGATGGTCTTCGGCGACTTCAATAACGATGGCTTGCTCGATCTGGCTTTCACCCGGGATGGCAGTGTGGCCGTTTTAAAGGGCAATGGAAAAGGCGGTTTCCGCACAGTTGGGTCCTTCGGTAATTTCACGTTCGTTCACCGGGTCGTGGTCGGCGACTTTAATCGCGATGGAAAGCTCGATTTAGCTGTTGCGGATTCCGGGGGCAAGGTTTCTATTCTGCTGGGCAACGGCGATGGCACCTTCGGAGCGCAGACGGACTACACATCCCTGGAATATCCGTTTGACATCGCCACCGCTGACTTCAACGGCGATGGCATTCTCGACTTAGCCGTACTCAGTAACACGAATCAGGGAGCGGTTTCAATTTTCCTCGGGAACGGCGATGGCACATTTGCTGCGCCGAACACAATTACTCTCGGCGCATATGTGGGTTTTAACAGCTTTGGAGTGACGGTGCTGGTGAATGACTTTAACAACGATGGAAACTCCGATCTCGCGATCTTGCAGGATGACAAAATCGCCGTGCTTCTGGGGAATGGCGATGGTACGTTCCACGCCGCGGTTTACCACAAGACCAATGGCGGAGGTAACGCGATGTCATTCACTGCCGGTGATTTCAATTCCGACGGCAAGACGGATCTTGCGATCTCGGTCGAGAACGGCCACAAGTTGAGCGTTTTCTTGGGCAATGGCAACGGTACATTTCAACGCCTGACATCGGTGTTATCGGGACCTGGTAGTTCGACTGGAGTCGTTCCGGGAGACTTCAACTCAGATGGCCTGCTGGATCTTGTCCTCCAGGAGGACACTGGCGATTACGTTTACACGCAACAGTAGCCGACGCTGCGGCGATCTCTTACTGTATCGAGTCTCTGCGCCGTAACTTCCTGATTAATCTTGACAACGGCTTTGGCTATCAAGAAAATGGGGCCACTTTGTCGCCGAGCCTGTCAACATTTCCGTTCGTGGTGACGGCGCGCCCCTGGTTATTGTCCCCTCTTACAGCCAAGCGCCAATTAAAGAAGATTGATAAGGAGCGATAGTGAGCGTCAAATTAGTCTTCGTGCTTTTCCTGGGTTCGTGGTTAGCGCAGGCCCAGTCGGTTGAGTCCTTTGAGGGCATCGATGCCAGCCAACTGGGCCGTCGCCAGCACGACGTTGATCCCAATGGCGCCGTCGGCACTAAGCAGTACATGGAATGGGTCAACGTTTTTTTTCAGGCCTATGACAAAGTAACCCACGCTCCGGTTTGGTCGTCACCTATTCCGGGCACCAAGCCATTCCAGACCAACAACTTGCCCAACTGCCTCAATGTTGGCGGTGACGGCCTTATCACCTTTGATCATCTGGCGCTGCGCTGGGTGATTGCAGTCCGCTCGACCTCTGCTGCAAACACATACTACTATTGCGTTGCGATTTCCAACACCGACGATCTAGCCTCCAGCAACCTCAGTTGGTACACCTACCAGTTCCCCTTGAACCCTGTGCTTGGCGCCAATTCCCATGGAACCACTTACTGGCCGGACTGGCCCAAGTTTGGTACCTGGGCAGATGCTTACTACGTATCTTTCGATCTGAATGACATTAACAACCAGTATCTGCAGATCGGTGTTGTGGTTTGCGCCTTGGACCGCACGAATATGCTGACCGGATCGACTCCGAATCCGATGCAATGCTTCAGCGATCCTGATCCGATCCCACTCAACGGCACTCTCTACCTTAAGCATAGCCTTATCCCTGCTGACGTTGACGGCACAACTGTGCCTCCCACGGGTCGAGACGAGTTCCTGGTGAGCATCCAGAACCCCCCGAACGACGGACACAGCACGACCTCAAACTCGATTAACCTTTGGGACTTTCATGTTGATTGGGTCAATCCAATTAATTCGACATTTGCGCACTCGTCTCCGACGGTACCGACCTACGTTCCCGGCTGCTACAACCCGAAGGCCCCATTCAACACCTTCTGCATTCCTGAATCGACAACCAAAATCAACGGTAACCGGGTCGACTCGGTAGGCGACCGGTTTATGCCACGCTTTGCTTATCGCAACTTTGGTACTTACGAATCGTTTCTGGTTAGCCATACCGTCCGCGCCAACACACAAAACCTTCAGACTGCCATCGGCTGGTATGAGCTCCGGGGCAGTGGAACACCGGCAATTTATCAGAGTGGCACAGTCAATCTGGACCAGGTCCGTTTTCGTTTCATGCCTAGCATCGCTCAGGACCACGCGGGAAACGCCGCCGTGGGTTACAACGTGTCCAACGGCGGAGCTCACCCCGGCATCCGATCGTCATGGTGGAATACAAAAAACCCCACACCCACAGAAGTCGTCATCTTCAGGGGAAGCGGAGACGAGGAAGATTCCAAGAGTTGGGGGGATTACTCGAGTATGACCGTCGATCCGGTCGACGATTGCACCTTCTGGTATGTCACCGAATACTTCGCTCAAAACGAGACTGGGAAGCCGATTAACTGGGACACCAGAATCGGGAGCTACAAGGTTTCAACCTGCGCCAAGAGAAAATAAGTCCAGCGGTACCTGATCCAACCACATAAGAGGCAGCGGTAAATGGGAGCGACTCTAAACCGGTACGTCAAGAGTTCAGGCGCGAAGGACGCAGTCCGCGCGGCGGTCGCCGCAGTTCGTCTGCTGACCGGAAAGACAGCGGCAGGCCGGGGAGTAACCGTCTTTCCCGACGACGTCTACCTCACTTCCTATCCTCGCTCAGGCAATACCTGGACGCGTTTTCTGCTGGGAAATTTGCTGAACCCGGACGACCCCGTTACTTTTGCTAACGTCGAATCCCGGGTTCCTGAGATTTATTTCAATCCTGACCGGGTCCTGCGGAATCTTCCCCGTCCTCGTCTTCTTAAGAGTCACGAAGTCTTTGATCCCAGATATCCGCGAATCATTCACATTGTCCGCGATCCGAGAGATGTTGCCGTCTCCTTCTATCATCACAACATCAAAGCCGGGCTTATTCCCGACAATTATCCGATAGACGAATTTATCCCACGCTTCATTGCCGCCGAATTTGACTCCGCCCGCGGCTCCTGGGCGGACAATGTAATGAGCTGGCTGAACATGCGGCAAGGCGGAAGCAACTTCCTACTGTTGCGCTACGAGGATATGAAAGAGAACACGCCACGCGAGCTGCTTAAGGTTGCTCGATTCCTGCAGCAAGCCGGATTCGCCCGAGTCGAGACTTCTCCCGAGAAGCTGGCGCAGGCGGTAGAACTAAGCACGCCCGAACGCATGCGTGCCCTCGAGAAGCAGCAAGCGTCGCAGCATGTGCAGCTCAAAAGAACCCGCCAGGACAAACCCTTCATCCGAAGCGCCAAGACTGGGGGATGGCATTCCGACCTTTCCCCGAAATCGGTTGCGCTGATCGAAGCGGCCTGGGGCGACGTTATGCAGAATTTAGGATATGCGCTCTCGCATACCGTTCCTGAGCCCGAGCTAACCCGCACCTAGCGGACTTCTGATTACCTCTCGAATGATCACTGGAAAGTCCAATTCTGAAGAACGAATCTCAAAATTTGCAGCACAACGAAAGCTGTCATCCTGAGCAAAGCGAAGGATCTATGCATTTCTGCTCGCAGGCTAGCCTTGACCTGCGACACGCAGAAGAGGAATCTGAGCTTGTCCGGAGGAATTATGAACCGTACTTTCCGACCGTCCAAGATTGCAGCCAGTCTTTCCGAGTCGATCCATCAGCAACTGAACATGTACGCCGTCGCGGCGACTGCGGCTGGAGTCAGCGCAGTGGCACTGGTACAGCCCGCTGAGGCCAAGATCGTTTACACGCCGGCACACGTCCACTTACGCGCTGGCCAGCGACCATTTCCGCTGGACCTCAATCACGATGGGATAGTCGATTTCTACTTCCTACATTCCTTTAGTCACTTCGGCGGCGCACATTATTTTGCGGCTTGTCAGCTCCCAAAGAGCTACCACGGTGCTTTTTGTTTTAACACGAATAGAAACACGCATAGTTCGAACGTTATTAGAGCAATTGTTTCAATGGGCAGTGAGTTCGACGCAGCGCTGCGGTACGGAGCGAAAATTCAACACGGCGACCGTTTCATCACATCCGGCCGCGAGGTTCTGGGAGAAGTCTGCTGCTATAACTCCACCAATTTCTGGAAAGGCCCGTGGGTCAATGGAGGGAAGGGCGTCAAGGATCGGTATCTCGGATTAAAGTTCAAGATCAAGGGTCGGTTTCACTTTGGCTGGGCGCGCCTCACCGTCACGACGAGTCCACATGATTTCGCCGCCACTTTGACCGGCTACGCCTACGAGACCATCCCCGGTAAAGCAATTGTCGCAGGCCAGACCAAGGGATCGGACGATATCGTGGAAAGTCCGGATGAAATTCTGACCGCTCCGACCGTGAAACCGGCTACGCTCGGCGTGCTGGCCCTCGGTGCCCACGGCGTCCCGACACGGCGCAAGGAATCGCTAGGCGTCACAATCGAGAACAACTAACTGCTCGTCCGATGACTACGACCGATCCTACTTCCCACGCTTCTGCATCCACTTCCAAGCCGTAGAAACGCTGTCGCGCAACGAACGTTTCGTCTTCCACTGTAGAATTTGCTGCGCCTTACGCGGGTCAGCAACCAGAGCCGGAGGATCCCCCGGCCGTCGTGGCACAATCTTTCTCGGAACCTTTTTTCCGGTGACTGCTTCCACGGTCGAGATGACTTCCATCACCGAAGACCCCTCACCCGTTCCCAGATTGACACAAATCGATGGATTTCCCGCCTGCAGATGTTGCAGCGCCTTAACGTGCGCTTCCGCCAGATCTACCACGTTCGTGTAATCGCGAAGGCAGGTGCCGTCGGGCGTGGGATAGTCCGTTCCAAAGACCTGAAGCTCAGGACCCAATCCAGCCGCCGCCTGCAGAGCTAATGGGATGAGGTGAGGTTCGGGATCGTGGCATTCGCCAATCTCGCCGTTTTCGTCCGCGCCCGCAGCGTTAAAGTAGCGCAAGCTGGCATAGCGGATGCCGTAAGCGGTGTCATAAGACTGCAGCGCCTGCTCAAAGAAAACCTTGGAAACACCGTAGGGATTAATTGGAGCCAGCGGCTGGTCCTCGCTGATCGGCGTTTTCTCCGGCGCGCCGTAGACCGAACAGGTAGAGGAAAAGATCACAAGGCTCTTTTTCCCAGCATCCAGAACCGCGTTCAAAAGCGACAGCCCACCCTCAACATTGTTGCGATAGTACTTCCGCGGATTCACGACCGATTCGCCAACATAATGGTTGGCGGCGAAATACATAACCGCGTCGCACTGCTTGACCTGCTCCAACAGCTTCTTCCCGTCGTGGATATCGCCCACCACCAGCGGGAAACCGTTCGCCAGGAACTCAAAACCGGTGGACAAATTATCGTAGATAGCCACCTCGAGGCCGGCTCTTTTTAGCACGTGCGCGGTGTGGCTTCCAATGTATCCCGCCCCTCCGACCACCAGAACTTTCACTAGGCATTCCTCCTCATCGTCCTCACTCTGCGGTTGGAATCAAACATTCTTTAATCAGCCGACCCGGCCGTTGACAGGGATTTGATCGGAGCAGAGTGGCATTCACGCAAACCAAATCTCCGACTGGAGACACTCAGAATACGGTACGCGCCTGAGAGCGTCAACCTCCCTAACTTATTTTGAAGGGCGTCATTCCGAAGCCCCGCGCTTTTACCAGCGGGGCGAGGAATCTCGCGTGAACCGACGTCAAACTGATCCGCTACGCGCTTTCTCGTTGACTCAAGGATTCGAATTAGATAACCTAGAACAGAAGACATTATCTATTGGATAATGCAAGTTTTTTTGAGATTCGACCCGCACCATGTGTGTGTGCCAGTCCCAAAAACGGACCGCGCCGGGACAAGTATGGCTTATAACTCCCATGTTCTCTGGATTTTGCAATCGTTTGGTTTCTAGATTTTGCACGGATTAGGGGGCGGGGGGGACTGAGTACCAAACAGTAAACTCCATCCCAATTTGGAAAAGCAATGCTGCACAGTTTTGTAATGATTCGGGAAGACATGCCGAGCGAGAGCGAGGGTTCGTAGAAACCATGCCCTCGTTGGAAACCGTGTCCCCAGCCGCCAGCGGTAGCGAAGACCGGACGGATATTTTGGGCGTTCGCGTGCGACGCACGAGCCTTGCTCAAACCCTCGATCTTGTCGAAGGCTGCATTCAACGCGGCGAGCGCCGCTATGCGGTCTTCATCAACGTCTACAACGTGATTGAAGCTCGCAAGGGAGCAGAATACCGGCAAGCGCTCAATGAGGCCGACTTCCCCATGGCCGACGGCATTCCCCTAGTCTGGGCAAGCCGTGTCCTGGGTCAACCGGTAGCCGGCCGCTGTTGTGGTCCAGACTTTTTGGTGCACATGAATGCCCGCGCGGCTGAGAAGGGGTACACGGTATTTGTCATGTGCGGAGGCGACCGCAAGGCCGAGCGTACTGCTGCGGCATTCCAGGAGGCTCATCCCAACCTCAAGATCGTAGGCTCTTGGACGCCTCCAATGGGGCCCATCGAGGGCGAATTGAACGAATACATCCTCGGCGAAATTGCGCGCACCCAACCTGACATTCTTTGGGTCGGTCTGGGAGCTCCGCTTCAGGAACGCTGGGTTTGGAAAAACCGGGATCGGATCCAGGCGCGCTTTGTAGGAGCCGTAGGCGGCGCATTTGATTATCACATCGGAATGCGGAAGCGTGCTCCGCGCTGGATGCAGCACCGAGGCCTAGAATTCTGGTACCGAATTGGCCAGGATCCCACTCTCTTCTGGAAGAAGCGGCATTACGCCGATTTCCACATGTTCGTGTTACCAGTGATGCTGCAGGCTCTGAAGAAAAAACTGCGTTCGTGATTCGCAGGGTTTGTTTTTAAGCTTAAATCTACATCACGACTTGCCGCATAAACAGCCCGCTTCTGCGGGCTTTTTTTGCGCCATAAGCGTTTGATTTAAGAAACGAAGATTGTCGTTTGCGGCCAGCAACATAGCCCGGAGGTACCAAAGTACTGTATGCGCCGAAGTTCTAGGAGACTAGATTACAAGCTGACAAGTGCCAAGGCATATACGAGCCGGTCAAAAGCTCTTGGCGCACTGTCCAAGAACCGCAGGCAGAACGCCAATGGCAGAACAAACTCTTTCTTCCGTCTCATCCCCGATCCGAGTCCTGGCTGCCGACAAGACTCGCATGAACACTCAGTTGCTGGGGAACACTCTAGGGCGCGAGAACGGCTTTCTGGTCATTGAATCTGACCCCACCGAGGATGCGATTCTGGCCGCCGTGGCCAGGGAAAAACCTGATGTGGTCCTGCTGAGCGCGATCCTGGAAAATGATCCCTCTTCGGGGCTGCGAGTGGCCCGCCAACTACGTGCGCTCCATCCTGAAACCCACATCATCATGTTGCTGGATGCTTCGGAGCGCAATTCGGTCGTGGAGGCATTTCGCGCCGGTGCCCGTGGCGTATTCAGCCGCACTGAATCCCTGCAGACGCTTGCCAAATGCATTCACTGCGCTCACAACGGCCAGGTTTGGGCAAATAGCCAGGAGCAGCAGTATCTCCTCGACGCTATTTCCGAGGCGATTTCGATGCGGCCGCCAGACGGAAGCAGCTTGCCTGCGCTTTCCAAGCGCGAGCAGGACGTCGTCCTCTGCGTGGCCGATGGACTCTCCAACCGCGAGATCGCCCATCGTTTGAAACTCACGGAACACACCGTGAAGAACTACCTGTTCCGGGTTTTCGACAAGCTCGGAGTATCGAGCCGCGTGGAGGTGGTGCTGTACGTTTTTAAGCTCATGCAGTCGTCGACCACGTCCAATGCTGCCGCCAAGGTCTCTCCACCAGAGGAGAGCCGTCCTCCCGCTGTCAAGCCGCTGCGCAACGATCGCAAGTAGCAACTCCCAGGCTTAGAAGGCAGTAGTGAGACGGAGAGCGTAGCTGCGCGGAGGAGCAATGCTGTTTCCAGAAAACAGTCCAGCGAAGTTGATCAAGTTCAGCCGGTTGTTGAGGTTCTGAACATCGGCTTGTAAGCGCACGTTCCGCTTGTCTTTCTTCCACAGATCAGCGCCAGCAGAAGCGTTAATGGAGAGCGAAGGCCGCACGCGGCCAACAGCTAAGTTCACGCGGTTCACGACGGCTTGGCCGAACTGGGCTACTGCTTGTTGTTCGGTGCCATCGAATTCCACCGGGAGACCGCTCCCGTATTCCGCTCCCAGCGCGCCCCACACACGCTCCACAAGTTGATAGCGAAAGCGAGTCCGCAGTGTATTGCGCTGGTCCTGAGTGACCCAGAAACGTCCGCGCGTCTGGCGGAGTGCGTTGCTGGCCTCTTCGCCGAGAAACAGTCCGCCGGTGACCGGAAGATATGCAGCGCCGACCATGTAGGAATAACTGACGAACCCGGACAAACGCCCCCAATGCGGAATGTCGAGTTTGCCTTCCGCGCCGTAAATATTGGCTTTTCTGAAAGCAATTGGAAAGCTGACTGCTGTGTCGAGGAATTGGTCATCGTCAGCAAAGTTGTTCACGCTTCGGTCGAAGCCATTGATGTCTAACCTGACTTTCTGGAAAAGACCCTTAGTGAATCCGACCTCATAATAGTTGCCGTGCGAAGGCTCTACCGACAAGCGCAAAACTTGCGGATTCAAGGAAATGACTTCGGGAGAACTGGAAAGCAGGATGTTCTCGAAGTCGGGAGTTTGAAAAACCCGATCATAAGACGCATGCAACACCAAATCAGCCGAATGGAAATAGCGTGAAACTCCCAGGCGTGGGCTCACGGCATTCTGGTTTACCAGCAACTGATAGTGATCCCACCGCAGACCTGCACTAACCGTCCATCTGCCCAGCCGGATAAGATCCTGGAGAAATGCAGACTGCTCGAGACTCGGACGATTTTCCGCGAAGTTAAATGTGGCTGGCGTGGCGGGATCGAACTGGGTGAAGTCCGTGATCATATCGCTGAAATGCTCGCGAAGAAACGTAGAGTCCGATTCGATGCCAGCTTTCCACTCCTGATTGCCGTGATGGATGGAAATCGTCCCCTTGAAATACCCCTCGCGAAAGCCATTCTCCTGGAAGGCGATAAGTGGCGTGGAAAGCGGGTTTGACGAAAGCCCCTGCGAATCATCCCTCACCATTCCGTGAAAATCTCCCACAATGCTGGGAGAGAACAAATGCTGATAAGAGGCGATTCCCATGGTTTCAAAATTGTTCCTGTCCTGCCGTTGTCCCGCCGCCTCTTGAACCTGCTCGTTGGGCACTAGAAAACGGGTGAATTCGTGACGAACGGAGAAACCCAGGCGGTCGTGATTGGAAAAATCCCGCTCATAGCTGGCTCCGAAATCTCCGCTGCTACCGTTGTTAGTAAAGTTCTGAAGCACCGGCGGATTTAAATACCGGTCGGTGCTTGCCCCCTGAGCGCTCACCGCAAGCGTGTTCTTGCCCCATCCATACTGCGTCAGCAGGTAGCCATCGGCGGCGGCGAAGCTGCCGCCCGCCAATTCAGCTTCGCCATGCAATCCTGGCCTCGAATCTTTGGCCGTGACCATCTCGACGACGCCGCCCATTTTTCTTCCATATTCCGCTGGAATGCCCGCAGTGTAGATACTCATCGACTGGACGTCCTCCGCTTCGATCTCAGGTCCGTAACTCGGCGAGCGGTTGTCGGTGAGCGGAATTCCGTCAATCACAATCTGGGTTTGATATTCGGATCCGCGCGGGTGCAGGACTGCGTTGCCTTCGTACAGCCAGCCAGGCTGGGAGTTGACCAGGTCCTGCAGCGAGCGGCCGGGCAGCGAAGTCACTCTGTCCTCAATTGTCTCCCTACCAATTCGATTAATGGTGCCCGAGCGATGGGGATCGATCAGAGTCTCCCGATCGTTGACGGTCAGCGAGGTGCTCAGCGGAGCGATTCTGAGAGTAACGTGATAATCGGCCGGAACGGCGGACCGGATTTCGATTGAATTCGAAAATGGAGCGAAACCTTCACGCCGCACTTCGAGGCGGTACAGTCCGAAAGGAAGCAGCTTAGCGGTCAGATTTCCCGCTTCGTCGGTGACCAGTGTTTTCCGCACCTGGTTCACCTCGCTGATCAATTGCACCGAGCTCTTCACGCCGAGTCCAGCCGGATCGGTGACCTTGAGCCGCAATTCTCCGCTATTGCTTTGCGCGCAAAGCGAGACTGCCGAGAGAGTGAGGATTAGACAGATCTTTGTCGTCAACGCCTTATTTTAGGCGATTCTCAGCTATGCGGGATCAAGCTAACTACTGCTGTCATTCTGAGCGAAGCGAAGAATCATGTAATTTGTCGGCGCGACCAAGTGTTTTGCCGGTGCGATCAACCCTATTCCTTTGTATCTTCCGTGTTCGATGCTTTTTCTGGCCTCAGCAGTGGGAACAGAATCACGTCGCGGATTGTGTGGGAATCGGTCAAAAGCATCGCCAGTCGATCCACGCCGACGCCGACACCTCCGGCCGGCGGCATGCCGTACGAGAGCGCGCGGATGTAGTCTTCGTCCATCTGGTGAGCCTCTTCGTCGCCGCGCTCGCGTTCTTTCAATTGCTGTTCGAAACGACGGCGCTGGTCTTCAGGATCGTTAAGTTCGCTGAAGCCGTTGGCAATCTCCATCTTCCCGGCGAAGATCTCCCAACGCTCGGTCCAGTCGAGTTCGTCTGCCTTCTGCTTCGAAAGTGGCGAGACCGCGGTGGGAAACTCGTAAATGATCGTCGGCTGAATCAAGTGCTCTTCAGCAGCAGCATCAAACAGGTTTGCGATCGTTTTGCCGACCGGCTCATTCGGGTCGTAAGCGATATGCGCGTGGGCCGTATTGAAGCGCGCCACCAGCGCTTCTACCGAATCATGAGAACTGAAGTCCGCCATCTCCGGCTTCGCCCCTGCCGCCTCCGGCCAATAGTGAATGATGGCTTCCCGCATGGTCATGCGCCGCCAATTTGATCCCGCCCAGTCGATCTCGTCTTCGCCCCACTTGGATTTGGTTGTGCCATTCACGTCCACGGCTGCCTGTTCGATTAACTGCTGGGTGAGATCCATCACCCCGCGATAGTCGGTATAAGCCTGGTAAAACTCGAGCATGGTGAACTCGGGATTCCATCGCCATCCGAGACCCTCGTTGCGGAAGTTGCGGTTGATTTCGTAGACGCGGTCGAACCCGCCGACGGTCAGGCGCTTGAGGTAAAGCTCCGGAGCGATACGCAAATAAAGATCCATGTCGAGGGTGTTGTGATGCGTGACAAACGGCCTGGCAACCGCGCCGCCTGCAATCTGCTGCATCATAGGAGTCTCGACCTCGATGAAGTCATGCGCGTCGAGGAACCGCCGCATGGACTGCACCAACTTGCTGCGCTTCAGAAATACTGCGCGCACTTCCGGGTTCATGACCAGATCGACGTAGCGTTGCCGGTAGCGCAACTCCACATCGGTCAGGCCGTGCCACTTTTCCGGTAGCGGCAACAGGTCCTTGGATAAAAACGTTGTTTCCTCGACGTGAATGCTGAGCTCTCCGGTGCGGGTGCGGAATAAATATCCGCTGACTCCGACGTGGTCTCCGAGGTCGAGCAACCGGTAAAGTTCAAATCCTTTTTCGCCGACCGCATCTTTCTTCACATAGATCTGCAACTTCTGCCCGCCTTGCTGTAGATGCGCGAACCCTGCCTTGCCCATCAACCGGATCGCCATGATTCGTCCGGCAATGCGCACATTGACTCGCGGGTTCTCCAATTCCTCAGCCGGTTTTTGCGAGTAGACAGCCAGAATTGCGGGAATGGTGTGAGTAAATTCGTATTTCGTTGGATACGTCCGCTGCCCCAGCGCTTCGATCTGCTTCAGCTTCTCGCACCGCAGTTTGTAAATGTTTTCGTCGAGTGCCAATGGGTTCCTTTGATCGCAAAAGTTGAAGATCGATTATAAACAAGCTGGTGACGAGAGTCCTTGAAGCCAGTGGCAATGGGCGGTACTATAAACTGCTTTGAAGTTTTCAATCGAACAGGGAAGTTGAGACCGATGCCGCAAAACTACGTTCCGCTCTTTATCTTCATCGCGGTGGTGGGAGTACTGATTCCTATCACCCTGCTCGCAGCGAAACTGATTCGGCCGGAGAATCCCAGCCGAACGAAATTAATGCCCTACGAATGCGGCATCGATCCGATTGACAGCGCCCGGGGGCGTTACACCGTTCGCTATTACATTATCGCCATCCTTTTCGTGGTCTTCGACGTGGAGACCATTTTTCTGTTTCCCTGGGCGGTGAAGTTCAAGGCGCTGGGCACCTTCGGGCTCATGGAGATGCTGGTCTTCCTGGGCATCCTGATCGTCGGCTACATCTGGATATGGGGCAAAGGAGCGCTGGAATGGGTGTAGGAACCAGCAATTAGCGGTTAGCACTTAGCATTCAGCCCAGTAATGCGGGGCCGCACTTCGTTTCAACTAACTGTTCGCTTTATGACTAATGCAACCTCCGATGGCGAGACCTTTGTTGCCAGCCGCTGGACGAAAGGGAACTTCCTTTTTCCGACTCGTATCGTGGTGAACGCGTTGCACGTAAGCAGGGTGAAGCCGCGCTTTTTTGGCAGCAACGAAGAAAGCATTGCCATGGCGCAGGTTGCGTCTGTACGCATTTCGACTGGGATTATTTGGTCCGAGATACGGATCGAGTCGACAGGCGGTACGGACCCGATCACGAGCCACGGCCATCGCAAGGCGGACGCGCAGCGCATTCGCGACCTGGTCGAGACGTACCAGGCCGCAGGTCGACGAACCTGATCCTTTGCCCGATTTAATGCCCATCGTTGACACGGTATCAGCAAGCTGTTAAAAGTTAACGTTCTCCCAAACCTGTTGCAGGGCCGGAGGTTTGTACCTTCGTAGCGATGCCCGAGGAAACCAAGTCGCCTAATCCGCCGCCGGGCGGTGAGCCAAAAGCAGCCGCCCCGGCGGCTGGTCACGCTGCGCCGGCTAAACCAGCCGGTCCCGTTCCTATTCCCTGGGAATCCGCAATGGTTAGCAAGCTCAAGGGCCAATACGGCTCGGGTATTCGTGAAGCAGACACTTACCTTGGCCAGAACTACATGGTCGTCGAACCTTCGATCGTTGCCGAGTTGCTGCAGATTCTGCGCGACCGCGAGCAATTTGACTACTGCGTGGATATCACCGCAGTGCACTATCCGGAGCGGGAAAAACAATTCGACCTCATCTGGATTCTGTATTCATTCGCCCGGAACGAGCGCATTCGCGTAAAAATAATGATTGCGGACGGCGAAAGCGTCCCCAGCGCGGTGCCGCTCTGGGCAACCGCAAACTGGTTGGAGCGCGAAGTTTTCGACATGTTCGGTATTCGCTTCGACGGGCATCCGGATTTGAAGCGCATCTTGTTGCCCGATGGTTGGAAGGGACATCCGCTGCGCAAAGACTACGGCATTATTCAACAGGATCAGGAATGGGTGAAGGCCAACCTGGGGATCGAGAGCGGCCAATAAAACATGACCGACCGGACGATCACTGACCCGAAAGCGACTGAAGCGAAGACGGCCGACCCTACGCGTTTCCTTTCACACCTGGAACTTGATCAGCCCGACAAAACTTTTCTCGATAGCAATGAGCTTGTCATCAACATGGGCCCGCAGCACCCGGCGACCCACGGAGTGCTGCGCGTAATCCTCAAACTGGACGGGGAACAGGTTCTAGGCACGGAATGCGTGATCGGCTACCTGCATCGCGGGGTCGAGAAGATTGCCGAGAACCGCACTTACACGATGTTCAATCCGTACGTGGACCGCATGGATTATGTGGCGGCAGTCTCCAACGGGCTGGGCTACTGCGAAGCGGTCGAAAAACTTCTGAACATTGAAGCGCCGCCACGCGCCAAGTACATCAGGGTAATTCTCACCGAATTGAACCGGCTGGCTAGCCATCAGCTGTGGCTGGGCACGCACGCTCTCGACATTGGTGCTATGACCCCGCTCTTCTACACCTTCCGCGACCGGGAAGAAATTCTCAAGATTTTTGAAAAGTATTGCGGTGCACGGCTGACCACGCACGCCTTCCGCATCGGCGGCTGTCAGTACGAGACTTACGAAGGCTTTGAGCGTGATGTTATTAAGTTCCTCGACTTCGTTCCACCCAAAATTGATGAATACGAAGAACTGTTGACGACCAACCGCATCTGGCTGGAGCGGACGAAAAACGTCGGCGTGATTTCAAAAGCAGACGCCATCGCGCTCGGCGTCACTGGCCCGGTACTGAGAGCCAGCGGCGTCAAGTGGGACCTTCGAAAAGCGCAGCCCTACGCAGCCTACTCCGACTTCGACTTCGAAATTCCCATAGGAGCAAATGGAGACACCTACGACCGGTACACCGTGCGCATGGAGGAGATGAGGCAGTCGCTGCGCATCATCCGGCAAGCAGTCGAGCGGATACCCGAAGGTCCAATCATGGCGAAGGTCCCAAAGGTAATGAAGCCGCCGGTCGGCGAAGTCTACCATTCGATCGAGGCGCCCAAGGGCGAGCTGGGGTACTTTATCGTGAGCGACGGATCGACGCAACCTTATCGCGTGCGCGTGAGGCCACCGTCATTTGTGAACTTGCAGGCCCTGGACATTATGGTGCGCGGAGCGCTAGTCGCCGACGTTATCGCTGTAATCGGCACGCTGGATATCGTGCTGGGCGAGGTCGACCGCTGATGCTCAATTACATCACCTCCTATCTCAGCAGCAACACGACCCCAGGACAGGCAGGCAACGTATTTTGGGCCCTCGTCTACATCATGGTGGTCTTCGGGGGAATCTCGGTTGCGGTAATGGCGATGAACTGGCTGGAGCGCAAAGCTCTGGCACATTTTCAGATTCGCCTCGGTCCCATGCGCGTTGGCCCCCATGGCTTGCTCCAGCCTATCGCCGACGCCATCAAGCTGATGACAAAAGAAGACATCGTCCCAGCTGAAGCTGACAAGTTCGTCTTCTGGATCGCGCCGCTGATCATTTTGTGCGCCTCGTTCGCGGTCTATATTGTCGTTCCCTTTGGTCCCACTCATGCGATCACGGATTTGAATATCGGGATCCTCTTCATGCTCGGCGTTTCTTCGTTGAGCGTGTTGGGGGTCGTGATGGCGGGCTGGGCCTCGAACTCGCATTACCCGCTGATTGGCGCGCTCCGTTCCAGCGCCCAGATGGTTTCTTACGAAGTCGCCATGGGAATGGCTGTGGTCTCCGCTGTGCTAATGACCAGTTTGCATGGTCTCGGGCCTTATGGAGTTGGTGTGGGCACTTCGGGAACAGGCACGCTAAGCATGATTGGCATTGTCCAGGCGCAGCAGGAGCAGCATGTCTGGTTCCTGTTCAAGTTTTTTCCGCTGGGATTTATTGCATTCGGGATCTTCGCCATTGCCATGGTCGCGGAAACCAATCGCGCGCCATTTGATCTGCCGGAAGCGGAATCGGAATTAACCGCCGGCTTCCACACCGAATACAGCGGCTTGCGCTGGTCCCTCTTCATGCTGGGAGAGTACGCGGCGATGATCGCCGTGTCGTCGATCGCGGTGACTCTGTGGCTGGGCGGATGGTACCGGCCGTTTCCCAACACCTTAACCGGCGAGACCTGGGACCTGGTGTTTTCGTTGTTTCCCGGACTGACTTTTTTGGCTCTTGCCTTTATTGCCTTTGTGGGCGTTGCACGCATGCCGAAGCATCCTTATTTCCGAGTGCAGACCATTGGCTTGGCCGGATTCGGCGCGGTGCTGGCTCTGATCGGCCTGATACTATTCGCGCCTCCCGTGCGCGACCGCATTCAGGACATCTTCTGGTTCGTGGCAAAAGTAGCAGGCTTTATGTATCTGTATATTTGGTACCGTGCTACCTTCCCGCGTTATCGTTTCGATCAACTGATGAAAGTAGGATGGAAAGTGCTGTTGCCGATCGGAATTGGCGTACTCATCCTGACGGCTATCTTAGGGGTACTGCTTTAGGATGGAGCCTATCGTCCAACCCGGCATGCAGCCCATCGCTACAACATTCTTCTTTTACCTCTTGTCCGGGCTTACCTTGCTGAGCGGGGTGCTGGTCATCACGCGCAAGAACCCAGTGCATTCCGCCCTCGCTCTGATTTTCGGCCTGCTGGCACAAGCTGGGCTGTACCTGATGCTATATGCGCCATTCGTCGCCGGCGTCCAGATCATTCTTTATGCGGGTGGCATCATGGTCTTGTTCCTGTTTGTGATCATGCTGGTGAATATCGAGCGCTCGCAAAAAGAAGAGCAGTTCAACAAGCAATGGCTGGTCGGAGTTCTCGCCGCCATCGCGCTGGGTGGGCTGTTCATACTGGTGTACGTGAAGGGCAAAAGCTTGTTTCCGTACCGAATCGCGCAGCCGATCGAAAACAGCAACACCCAGCAGATCGGCGTCATGCTGTACGGGCAATATATGTTCGCATTCGAGATTGCGTCGCTGCTGCTGTTGGTAGCGATCATCGGCGCAGTTGTGATGGCAAAGAAGAGGATTTAGTCGTTCCGTAGAAACATAGCCAGCTGCGTTTCTACCGTACATGAATATGCCTACAATCGGCATTCTTCATTATCTCGTGGTGGCCGCGGCCCTGTTCATATTGGGCGTCATCGGCGTGCTGACCCGCCGCAACGTGGTCATCATTCTGATGTCGATCGAGTTGATCCTGAACGCGGTAAACCTGAACCTGGTGGCGTTCTCGCGGTTGTGGGGGTTGCATGGGCAGGTCTTTGCGATCTTCGTAATCACCGACGCAGCAGCGGAAGCGGCAGTGGGCTTGGGAATTTTGATTGCTTTCTTCCGTAACAAAGAAACGGTGAATGTGGACGAAGTAGATTTGTTGAAATGGTAGGGAGCATTTAGCAATCAGCATTCGGCATTCAGTCTTTGCGATGGGTCTAAATGGCTAGGTGCTAAATGCTGACTGCTAAGTGCTGATTTTCTAACTCATGTTCTTTCTCGATCATATCTGGCTGATTCCTTTGCTGCCGGCCCTCGGTGCGGCGATGATGCTGTTCTTTGGCCGCAAGCTGCAGAGAACGACGATCAACGCAGTGTGTGTCGGCGTCGTGGTCCTGGCGTTCCTGTTCTCTTGTGGCGCAGTTTGGCAATACACGGACTACGCTCACGACAATCCTGGCAAGCCTTATCAAACCATCGTTTACACCTGGCTGGGAACCGACACCGGCCAAATGAACTATGTCACGCGCGACGGAAAGCCGGCTCCATTTCAGGCGGATGCGGGATTTCTGCTCGATCCGCTGTCCAGTATTTGGCTGTTGTTCGTGACCGGCGTGGGAGCTCTCATCCACATTTACTCGACTGGGTACATGGCGCACGAGGGCGGTTATTACCGTTTCTTCGGATACCTCAACCTGTTCATGTTCTCCATGCTCACGCTCATTCTTGCGAACAATTACGTGTTGATGTTCGTGGGCTGGGAGGGTGTCGGCCTGTGCTCGTATCTGCTGATCGGATTCTATTTCCATCGTCACAGTGCGAGCACTGCGGCAAACAAAGCGTTTATTGTGAACCGGATTGGTGACGCGGGTTTTCTGCTCGGAATGTTCACCATCGCCTGGTACTTCGGATCGCTTCGACTTACGGAAGTCACACACTTGGCCCGCAGCGGGCATTTCGGAATTGGCGATCCCATCATCACGGCTGCCACTCTTCTCTTGTTCGTTGGCGCCTGCGGAAAATCAGCACAAATTCCTCTGTACGTTTGGCTGCCCGATGCCATGGAAGGTCCGACCCCGGTTTCCGCGCTGATCCACGCCGCAACCATGGTGACCGCCGGGGTGTACATGGTCGCACGCTCGAACGCACTGTTCGTGCTTGCTCCCACTTCGATGAAGACGGTCGCAATCGTCGGCGCGATTACCGCGATCTTCGCCGCTTCCATCGGGTTGGTGCAGAACGACATCAAACGCGTGTTGGCGTATTCCACGGTTTCGCAGTTGGGATACATGTTCCTTGCTCTCGGCGTGGGCGCATTCGCCGCCGGAGTCTTCCACGTTTTTACCCACGCGTTTTTCAAGGCGCTGCTCTTCCTCGGGTCAGGCTCGGTCATCCACGCCATGAGCGGCGAGCAAGACATGCGCAACATGGGCGACTTGCACAAACGTATCCCTATCACGCATTGGACGATGTTCATTGCGACATTCGCAATTGCGGGCATCCCACCGTTCGCGGGATTCTTTTCGAAAGATGAAATTCTGTGGCAGGCATGGTCTTCCGAAGGCGGCGCGTATCGCCTGCTCTGGTTCATTGGGTTCATCACTGCATTGATGACAGCTTTCTACATGTTCCGGCTCATGTTCCTGACTTTCCACGGCCGGCCAAGAATGAGCCACGACGTGGAGCATCACATCCATGAATCCCCGAAGTCGATGACGGTGCCATTAATAATTTTGGCAGTCTGTGCCATCAGCGCGGGATGGCTGGGGTGGCCGCACAGTCTGGGCGGGTCTGATCGTTTCGCGAAGTTTTTGGAGCCGGTGTTCGCTCGGGAAGCCAGAGTTTTTCAAGTAGAAGGTAAGACCGCTCAACTTGCGGCCGGGGAGAAGGAAGAAGAACATACAACCCCAATCGAATATGGACTGATGTTTCTTTCGGTCGGCGCGGCGGTGATTGGCTGGGGCATGGCGTGGCGCGCTTATCGCGAGGCCGATAAGGGTTACGCCGAGCCCATTGCGGCTGCGGCGCCGCCAGTATATGACATGCTCTACAACAAGTATTACGTTGACGAAGCCTACGACTACGCCTTCACGGGTCGCCGCAAGGTCGGAGACGTGCGTCTGGGCGTGATGGGATTGGGCGAAGCATCGTCTTGGTTCGACTCGCACATAATTGATGGGCTGGTGAACGGCGGTGGGTGGATCACTCGGCTGAGCGGTACTGTTTCTAGTTGGTTCGATAAGTGGATCATCGACGGTGTACTGGTCAATGGTCCCGCGATCTTGTCACGGATGGTGTCTTACCCCATGCGGTTGCTGCAGTGGGGCCTGGTGCAGTGGTATGCGTTGGTGATGGTGGTAGGGCTGGTGGGGTTTGTCGCGTATTACGCTTGGCGATGACTGATTGTGTGTCGCGGGCGCCTTCGTCCGCGTAATGGACAAAAATGCAAAGCCATATTCTCTCGATCATCTTATTCACGCCGCTTGCCGGCGCTCTTTTGCTCATGTTTATTCCCAAAGAGCAAAAGGACGCCATTCGCTGGATCGCGAATATTTTCGCCCTGGCCGGCCTCATAGTCTCGATCCCGCTGGTGCCGTGGTTCTGGGCGCAGCGCTTCGAGCCTGGATTCAAGTTTATGGAGGGCACGCCCAACAATTGGATTCCCTCCATCGGCGCGGGATACGTGCTCGGCATCGACGGCATTTCTTTTCTGCTGATCATGCTCACCACGCTGCTGGGATGGATCTCCATCCTCTCGTCGTGGAGTGCGATCGAGAACCGGGTCAAGGAATATTACATCTGGTTTCTGGTGTTGCAGACGGGGATGCTCGGTGTCTTCATGGCGCTCGACTTTTTCTTGTTCTTTGTTTTCTGGGAAGCGATGCTCGTCCCGATGTATTTGCTGATCGGCATCTGGGGCGGTCCGCGCAAGCTTTATGCCGCGATCAAATTCTTCTTGTACACGTTGCTCGGATCGGTGCTGATGCTGTTGTCCGTCCTGTTTCTGTATTTCTACAACTTCCGCCAGACCGGTCAGTACACCTTCAGCATCCAGGCGCTTTATAAGACCGCGCCGCATATTTTTCACGACCCGGCGTATGGTTCGTCGTTTGCTATTTTGTTATTCCTGGCATTCTTCGTGGCCTTTGCCATCAAGGTGCCGATGTTCCCGTTTCATACTTGGCTGCCGGACGCTCACGTCGAGGCGCCCACTGCGGGTTCTGTGATCCTGGCTGGCGTTCTGCTGAAGATGGGGACGTACGGTTTTATCCGATTCGCCTTGCCGTTTTTCCCAGATGTAGTCATGCATCCCAAGGTGCGATTTTGGATGATTTTTCTTTCCATTATCGGAATCGTCTATGGCGCGTTAGTTTCGCTGATGCAGAAGGATATGAAGAAGCTCGTGGCCTACTCCTCGGTCAGCCACTTGGGTTTTTGCACGCTGGGAATCTTTGCTCTGAACCCCGCGGGACTGAGCGGGTCGGTGCTGCAGCAGATCAATCACGGTATTTCAACCGGCGCACTGTTCTTGATCGTCGGCATCCTGTACGAACGGCGGCACACCCGCGAGATTTCCGAGTACGGAGGCATCTCGAACGTAATGCCGCTGTATGCCACGATCACGATGATCATGTTTCTTTCGTCCATGGGATTGCCGCTGCTGAACGGCTTTGTCGGCGAGTTCACTATCCTGCAGGGCACGTTTATGGAGAACTGGAAATGGGCGGCGTGGGCCACCCCAGGAGTGATTCTGGCCGCGGCTTACTTGCTCTGGCTGTATCAGCGAGTATTCTTTGGAACCGTGACCAATCCCAAGAACGAGAAACTGCCTGACCTGACTCCGCGCGAGGTGCTGACCTTCGCGCCTCTGCTTGTCATGGCATTCTGGATTGGACTGTATCCAAAACCGTTTTTCCAGATCCTGCAGCAACCGGTGAACCAACTTGTGCTCACTGTCCGACCCGATTATCCGGGAATTAACGGGGCGGTGAATGCATCTGTTCCACGCGGGGTAGAGGCATTGCAAGGAACGTCTTTACAGTCGGTCGCACCGGCTACCGCGGCAGTCGCGGTTCCGCTGGCCTCCGGCGTCGTAAAGGGGACTAAATAAAGTGCCTGGCATGCCACAACAATACTTCACCGGCACGGACTACCTTCTGTCCCTCCCCATCGTCATGCTCACTGTCTTCGCGCTGGGAATTCTGCTCATCGACCTGATGATTCCGGCCGAGTGGAAGTGGACGAACGCGGTGACTGCATTTATTGGCGTGCTCTTTTCCGCTGCTGGAGTGTTGAAGATTCAGTACGCTCAGTTCGAAGCTGCCAAGGTCGGACGCACGCTTGAAGTGGCTTTCGTGCACTCCATGGTGCTCGATCACTTCTCTATTTATTTTTATTACCTGTTTCTCGCCGGAGCAGGACTCTCCATCCTGATGTCTGTTCGTTATCTTGAGATCGAACATGAAAACCACGGCGAGTTCTATGCACTGATCCTGTTTTCGGTGATCGGCATGATGTGCATGGCTTCAAGCTTCGACATCGTGCTTACCTTCATTGGCCTTGAGTTGATGGCAATCTCTACCTACGTGCTGGTCGGATTCCTGCGCACAGATCGCCGCTCCAATGAGGCGGCGCTGAAGTATTTGCTGCTGGGAGCATTCTCCTCGGGAATCTTCGCGTATGGCCTGTCTCTTTTGTATGGACTCACCGGGACCACCGACTTAGGGGGAATACGTCAGGCGCTTACGCAACAGGTAGCACAGAACTCGAATCATGTAAGTCCAGTTGCGGTTATCGCTTTGCTGACCACGGCGACTGGGTTGTTTTTCAAGATAGCTGCCATCCCTTTCCATCAGTGGTTGCCTGATGCCTACGAGGGTGCGCCTACAAGCGTTACTGGATTCATGTCGGTCGCAGTAAAAGCGGCGGCGTGGGCCATGTTATTGCGCATTTTCCTTTGGGGCCTGTATCCGTTGCGAACGGTCTACGTGCCGCTACTGATCTTTGTTTCGATCCTCACCATGACCGGCGCGAATTTGGCGGCACTCACACAGAACAACCTCAAGCGGTTGCTGGCTTACTCTTCGATCGCGCACGTCGGGTACATGTTGCTGGGATTGATTGCGCTGGCTTCGGTCGATTATCCCGCGCCCGCGTTCTTTGACGGATTCAAAGGCATTTTGCTGTATCTGCTGGTCTACACTTTCATGAACCTCGGCGCCTTCGCCGTGGTTACATCATTGAGGCAGCGGAACGTGATCGGCGATGAGATCGACGACATTGCCGGACTTTTCACCCGCGCTCCGACCGAAGCTGTCCTGATGCTGATTTTTCTTTTGTCGCTTGCGGGGATTCCGCCCCTGGCGGGCTTCTACGGAAAGTATTTCATTTTCCTCAGCCTGATGGAGAGCGGCCATTATCTTCTGGCGTCCTTGGCCGTGCTCTATGCGGTTTTCGGGCTGTACTATTACATGCGGATTGCGAATGCCATGTTCATGAGCGAGGCGCTGGATAAGACCCGGCTTCCGATCAGCGTTGCGATGCGGGTGGCGCTTGGCGTAACCGCGTTCGCGACCGTCGTCATCGGCATCTTTCCCGAACGGTTCATCCGAGTCGTGACTTGGTCCATGGGCTTGGGTTAGAGACGTTGCACGCAACGTCTCTACAGTTGCTGCCATATGCCTCCTCCTGATAATGATCCGCCTGAAAAGAAGAGCATGCTGGTGCAACTGGCGAACTATAGCCAACTGGCATTCATCTTCCCGGCTGCCACTGTCGCAGGCTGGCTGATCGGCCTGGCGCTGGATCATTGGCTGCATACGACGTGGCTTTACTTAGCTGGTCTGATTCTCGGCATTATTGCCGGCTTCATTGAGTTGATCCGGACCGTCACTTCTTCCGACTCAAAGAATTTATGAGCGAAGGCGGGGAGAGCCGCGTCGACTCGTTCTACTCCGGCGCCCTGACGCGTATCCCGCGCTTCATGATCGCGCTGGGCGTTTTTATCGGCCTCGGAGCATGGTTGCGCTTTGGCTGGCGCATCGCCCTGGGGTTCGCCTGTGGCTGTGCCATCGCCTACCTTAATTTTCATTGGTTGGGGCGGGTTGTAAGCGCCCTGGCTGACCGCGCTACCCAGAGCGCTTACAAACAATCGAGTGGTGGAAGTGTGTTTCGATTTCTGGTGCGCTACTTTTTGATGGCCGCTGCCGCCTATGCTATATTCAGTGTTTCTCCCGCGAGTCTCTATGGGCTGTTTGCGGGCTTGTTTCTGCCCGTGGGGGGTATCGCGTGCGAAGCGGCATACGAGTTGTATATGGCTCTGGCACGCGGATTCTGAGGCCCGGACAAGCTGAGAACTAGCAGTACTATGCACGAGCAACTCTGGTTTACAGCGTTCCTGAATCACCTTTTCGCCGGCCCAATCACTGGGCTGCTGCGTGCGCTCCACCTTGAACCGAAGTTTCCGGACGCACCCATCCCTAATTCAGTGGCGATGGAGGTTCTGGTATTTATATTTCTGGTTGTGGTTTTCGCGCTGGTGCGGTCGCGGCTCTCCGTCGATAAACCAGGAGCATTGCAACACATCTTCGAGGGCGCTCACGGATTCGTTGAAGGACAGAGCCACGAAATCATCGGTCATCACAGCGAGGGCTTTACACCTTTTCTGATGGCGCTCGGTTTCTTCATTCTGATGTGCAACCTGATCGGTGTGATTCCTGGGTTTGAATCTCCCACAGCCGTACCGGTGGTTCCTCTGGGGTGCGCGATTTGTGCCTTTGTCTATTACCAGGCTCAGGGATTCAAACACGCGGGGATCGCCTACCTTAAGCACTTTGCCGGGCCTATGCCGGCGCTTGCACCGCTGATGGTTCCTATTGAACTGATTAGCCATCTCGCCCGGGTGCTTTCGCTGACCATCCGTCTTTACGCCAACATGTTTGCCGGCGATATGGTCACCCTGGTCTTCTTTTCGCTGGTTCCGATCGGAGTTCCGATCCTGTTTCTTGGATTGCACATCGGCGTGTCCTTGTTGCAGACCTATATTTTCGTTCTTCTGACGACGGTATATCTGGCCGGAGCAGTAGCCGAAGAGCACTAGAAAGTACTCGCTGTAGAAACGTAGCCAGCTACCTCTCTACAGACCGATGTAGCTTGTAGCTAGCGGCTAGGCTTGACCTAGCTCCTAACTACCAGCTACTAGCTGGTTTCCGACAGCGTGAGGGCGTCTGCACGGTACGGCGTCAACCACCCACTGTCGGTAATTCATAGTCAAGAGGAGCAACACGATGCGTAAGTTGAGTAATCTGTTTGTGGTGCTGTCATTGTTGTGCTTTGCCGTTCCTGTGTTCGCGCAGGGCGGGGAAGCGGCTGGGGGAGTCAACTGGGTCGCGATTGCCGCCGGATTTTCCATGGCGTTCGCTTCCGGCATTTGCGCTCTGGCACAGGGCAAAGCAACGGCCGCGGCGGCTGAGGGCTTGGCTCGCAATCCTGCAGCCCGGCCTGGTATTCAGTTGGCCCTGATTCTTGGACTGGCTCTGATCGAGTCGCTGGCGCTGTATACGCTGGTCATCATCTTTGCCAAGGTGAAATAGAACATTTCCTGGAAAGGCAAAGCCCCAGCTCGATTTCGAGCGGGGCTTTTGTTTTGGTTCCGAATAAACAATTGTGATCCCTCGCTTCGCTCGGGATGACAATTTGTAATGGGAGACAGCAGCTGTGAAAAGGGCCAAGAAGAGAGGTTAGACCTTGCGCTCGCCCTGCCACTCCGTGCCTCGTATTTCCGGAGCGCGCTCCACGGCCTCCATCAGGATTCCGCGCAGACGAAGGCGGCTTTCCATATCGGTGTTCACAATTTCAAATCCGACTTCGTTCACCCGGGCGCGCCGCAGCAGCACCTGCCCGCGAATATGACGGACGCCAGTTGAGATGTCGATGTTCGCTTCGGATCCCACGCGGAGGTTGTCCTCCTTCGTGCCCATCCCGCCCCCTAAACTCAGCTCGCGAAGCGTGATGCTCGATCTTCCCCAAGAGCTGCTGATGACGGCCGAGAGCGTTTTTCGTAAGACAATGCGTTCGTAACGCCGCTGCCGCACCCATGGGCAGGCCGGAGCCGCATCCAGCGGGGCAATCGCCAGTTCGCCCGGCACCAAGCCGCTATCCGACATTACTTGGGCTGCATAACGCGGATCAATCTTGGCCAGCGCTTGTGCAGCCGCGATCCGCAACTCACGATGACTCGCCCACTTCCACATCTTCTTGGTCTCGAGCAAATTGCGCAGCACTGCAATCGATTCAGGTTCACGCAGCCGGCCTAAGGACTCGACAGCTTTAATCTGGATAATGGCGGAGCGGCCTTGGGCTTCGCCGGCCTCTGCCATCACCATCAAGGGTGGCACCGTGGTCCGGTCGCCGCTCATACCAATCTCATCGATGGCCTGGGGGAGAACCATTGCGTCCAGGTGCTCCAGGATTTCGAGCAACGTACGTCCACGGTCCGAAGCGGCACCATATGCAATTTGGCGAACAACAATGTCGTGGTAGAACCGGTTCCATTCCTTCAGTCGGACGGGCAACAACTCCAACAACGTCGGTACGTCCAGGCGGCTCAAGATACCGACCACGGAGGATGCCTGCCGCACCGGACCCATGCGCAACATCTCTCTCGCCTGTTGCAATACGTCGGGGCCCAGTTCCTTCACGATGTCGACCATCCGGTCGCATTCTTCCCGGCGCATGCAGCGGAAGAATCGATCGGCGAGATGTTCTATGGCAGCTTGCGAAGTGCGGCGCAGCACGAGAATCAGATCCCTTGGAATCTGTGGCAGCCGCAATGCCTCTTCGATGAACTCGGGGAGGCGATTTTCCACTCCAATGCGAGGGCGCAACTCATTGGCTAAAGCGGGACGCTGCTTGGCTACACCTTCGATTGCGCCGCAAACCTCGCTTAAAGCGGCGTACTGCTTCCGGTTTCCGGCTTCCGAACTCAGCCGCACAAAAGCAGCGCTTAACAGACTTTGCACCTCTGGATCGGGATCCCGCACCAGGGCATCACCAATCTTGTGAACAATGGCTCCAATCAAATCGATGCCGGGAGCAGCAAACAGGTCAGCCAACTGGCTGAGGCCGATTGACGCTTTGCGGCGCGGTTCCGCATCCTTGGCCGTAAGACAATTCGAGTAGTTGTGCAAGATGGCAGCGACGGTTTCCCGGTCTCCGCGTTCCAGCAAAATCTCGATGAACTGGCGAATATTGCGAGGCGGCACGCAGGGTGCTTCGTTGGACATGAGCACGCTTTTCTTTCCCGCCTCCGGTACTTCCGCCCAGAACATCCGGTCCAAAATGTCGGCATGGGACTCTACCAGAAGCCCAGCCTTGCTCATTTTGTCTTCGTGCACGCGCAGGATCTGCCGCAGGGTTTCCATTTGCCGGCTCATGTGCTCCAGCATCTGATGCACGGCGTTGACTTTGATGTCTCCCTTTTGGAATCGTTCCATGGCGAAGCGGATCGCCATGTGCTCGGCTGCTTTCATCAAAAGCGGAGTGTCGGTTTTTTCCGTGGGAGCTTTCGCCGCCAGGCTTTCCAGCAGTTGCTGCAGGTTGAGTTTGGTATTGGGATCCGTCTGGGTCAGTTCGCTCTGGAGCAATTCGGTTTTGGCGCCAGGGTCGGCACCAACCTCTCCGAACTTGGTGAGGAGCCGGATTGCCTGAATGACCTCTTCTTCCTGAAGCGGCACAACTCCACCTGTCCAGGCACCACCGCCCGCCGCAGGGCCGCTGCCATTGCCGGGGTCACCGGATACCACATTCGGTACACTGCCAGAGGGGACATTGGGCACACTGCCGATAGGTGCGCCACCTGCGACGCCACCGGCCCGTGAGCCTTCGGCCGCGGCAATCAGTTGTAGCAGTTTTTGCGGATCGTTCAGCCATTCTTTGAATTCGGGTCCGAGAGTCTGAGCGGCAATCTGTGCCGCAATGCTTACATCGGCCGTTCCCGGATCAGCCGCCACAAACTTGACTTCATTGATCCGAATCGTGGAGCTCTTGTTGTCTCCGAAGATGTCCTTGATCTGCTGGACTACGTCCTGAGCTTTGGAACCGCCCACAGCAAAGGCTTTGATCAGACGGGCAAAATCTTCGACCGTGACTCCTTTTGAAAAGTGAATGCTAGCCAACCCGGCCGCCGTCAAGAGTTGGGCGAAGCTGCGTTCGGCCTGTCCCGTTTCAAGGGCTACGCCATCCAGAAGAAGCCGGTTGTCGGAAACTCCCAGCAGGAACCCACTATCTGGCAAGCCGTGCTGCATTTCGTTCCACGTAACTTCGAATTGTCCTTCTGTGCGCTTATGCTGAAATCCATAAAGCCGCACGTACTTCACCAGGATATTGAGGCTGTGAATGAAAGCGCGTGCGGACGCGTTCCTATCTTCTCTCTTAGTTGTGGCGGCGGTGGAAATACGTGGCTCCCTGCAACTCCGCTACAAGGTTAATCCACAAGGTAAGGGGATGCATGTTACGGAGGTAATAGTCCTCAGACCGCAAAAAGTGTCTGTTTGTCTGTGACAAATCCCTAGTTGATTGGCCGCATACAATGCGAGCGTACACGGAAAGGCCAATCTCAGTACTGGAATTAATTCGCTGTAGCGGCGAAAATGATTTCTTGATCTCGCAACCACAGAAACTCGCATGCCTCTCAATGTAGCCGTTGCTGCGGCGAAAAACACGCGCAAGAAAACCGGCCTCGCCCTGTGGATGGAACGCGTGATCGAGGAGTGCGAACGCGCCAGCCTGGATTTCAGCGCTGATCCTGTCCACGACCTGAGAGTCGCTCTTCGCCGTTGCCGTTCTATTGCCGACGGTCTTCGGATGATCGATCCCGATCCCGCATGGAAAACAATGAAGAAAGCGGGGAGGCAACTCTTCCGTGAGTTGGGAGAACTACGAGATGCGCAGGTCATGGAGGAATGGGTACGTCGTTTGGGCAATCCCGATGACCCGGTGACCAATGCGCTGCTTCAGTTTCTTGCCAGTCGTGAAGTGCAGCTCAAACAGCAAGCCGCCCTTGGTTTGCAGGAGTTCGATCGCAAGCAGTGGAGGCGATGGATCGCATCCCTGCCTCGCCGAGCGGCCAGAATGCGGGCCGAAAGCGCGGTGTTCAAGCATCTCGCACTTGAGCGCTGGACCGAGGCCTACGAACTACACCGGCGAGCGTTGCGCAACCGCTCGCAAGTCGCATTTCACTCGCTGCGCATTGGGTTGAAGCGCTTCCGCTACGTCGTGGAAAACTTTTTGCCCGAACAGCATGAAGCCTGGAGCGCCGACCTTAAGGACCTTCAGGACCTGCTAGGCGAGGTTCACGACCTCGATGTGCTTTGGGCGACCGCACTGCAAGTGATCGCTTTTCCGGACGTCGAGTCCCGGTCGAAATGGCATGCGCGAATCATCGAAGAGCGGACTCGCAGGATCGAAAAATACCGTAGCAAGATGCTGGGGAAAGCTTCGCTATGGCATGTCTGGCGAGCCCAATTGCCGGTCGGAAAGCAGATCGAATCTGCTGCGCTTAGCCGCCTGAAGTTGTGGGCGTCGTTTCTCGATCCCGATTTCAAGCATTCGAGCCACGTCTCCCATTTGGCTCTTCAACTCTATGACGGACTGCCAGTCAGGCAAACACCCGCTGCTTCAGAACCCTCCGATCAACGCGCCATCCTGCAGGTGGCAGCTTTGTTGCATGACGTTGGTCGCTCCAAGAAGGAAAAAGGACATCACAAAGTTACGTACAACCTGATCCAGCGGTTAACCCCGCCCTTGAGTTGGAATGCAGAGCAGATGCGCTGGGTAGGCATCGTCGCGCGTTATCATCGCGGCGCGTTGCCAGGAGGCGGACAAAAGATGCTTGCAGGCTTGACCGCAGGTCAACGGCGCAGCGTCCAGAAGTTGGCGGGAATTCTACGCTTGGCGAACGCCTTTGACGCCAATCGAAACGGCCAAATACAGCGTCTCGAAGTTAGCGAGCGGAACGGCTTCCTTGAGATCGCGGCCCGAGGCTACTCCCCACGCGACCGCGCAGCTGAAGGGATAGCCGCTCCGCGCCACTTGCTAGAAACCGTCTATCGACGACCGGTGATAGTGAAAACGCTAAAAGCCAACAGGGTGAATTAAGCACTCAGCACTCAGCACTCAGCGATCAGCAAAACCGACTAGACTTAGAATCTGAGTTCTGAATGCTGACTGCTCTCTGCTGGAAGCTTTCGAGTCACTTACGTCTTCGTACGCCATCGAGTAAAACCTAAAGCATCGTATGACTCACTCCCAGCTGGTTCAGAAAGCCGTCGCATGGCTGCGCTCATATCGTTGTGGCGTGATTCTTTCTGAACAGGCCTGTCTCAGCGGCGAAATGCCGGATGCTATCGGATGGAAGCGAGCCTGCCACTCGGTGCTGGTCGAATGCAAGATCTCGCGAGCTGACTTTCTCGCCGATCGCGACAAGCCTTTCCGCAGGAAACAGGAACTAGGGCTGGGCTGCGAACGGTTCTACCTCACACCTGCGGCCATGCTTCGTTGCGAAGAACTACCGGCTGGATGGGGACTGCTCGAATGCCATAACCGAAAAATAAAATTGCTTCAGCCCGGGGCGAGAAACCTCCGCACTGTGACCGGCTTTCGCTACGAAATGAATCTCCTGCTCGCCAGCCTTCGTCGCGTGGAAATCCGTATCGAACCCCGTAATCTGACCGAGTTCCTGAAGTGGAAGAATCGCATGGCCGACTACAACCAGGGAGTTTTACCAGAAGGAATCGTGCCCGCCGAAGAAGAACCAAATTATTTTCTGGAAACTGAATCTTCATTCTAGAGTGGACAAAGAAAAGCCGGGCTGGTTGGCCCGGTTTCTCTTAACGTCGAGTTGAGATGCGGTTACATCACAGCGCGGCGCGGCTGAGGTCAAGGTGCGTCCGGTCTGTTTGTTATCGGACGAATTGCTTTGCACCGTTTTCGAATCAGCCCAAAATTGCTACTGCAAATTCGGAGTTGAAGGAAACACTTGCCTTGGGAAGTGCAACTCGCGTACCAATCGAGCCTAAGTTGTGCATGAGAATGACATCGGTAAGTTAATGAAAAATAACCTGTTATGGTTTCGGTTGAAAGTTGAGCGTTTTATTCGAAGTGCAAACATTTGCACATGGTTGGAGCTCCTTACAACTCCCGCCGACCCTCCATTGACTTCAACATCGTAATCTCGTCGGCGTATTCGATATCGCTGCCCACCGGAATACCCATGGCAATTCGCGTCACCTTGAGTCCCCCGCGCCGCAATTTGCCGGAGAGATAGGTTGCAGTGGCTTCGCCCTCCACCGTCGGATTAGTGGCGATAATGACCTCATCCACTTCGCCGTCGTCGACGCGTCGCATGAGGTTAGAGATGCGTAACTGTTCCGGGCCCACTCCATGCAGCGGGGAAATCGATCCATGAAGCACGTGATAAACCCCGTTGAAGTGTTTGGTCTTTTCGATAGCGCCGATATTTGTTGGTTCTTCCACCACGCAAACCATCCGTTGGTTGCGCGTGGCACTGCTGCAGTAAACGCAAGGATCAACATCTGTAATGTTGTTGCAAATGGAACAAAGACGCAGCTTAGCCTTGACGTCGCGTACCGCCGCGGCCAAAGCCTCAGCATCCTCATCATTCGAGCGCAGGATATGAAACCCGAGCCGCTGCGCGGTCTTGCTGCCAATTCCTGGCAGCTTCTTGAGTTCGTCGATCAGCCGCGCCATCGGCTCCGCAAACTTAGACATAAAGAATTGAGTAATCGGGTGATTGAGTAATCGGGTAATTGAACAGTGAAAACAATAACCCGATTACTCAATTACCAAATCTCACATTCCCGGAATGCCCATTCCGCCCAGCATCCCGCTCATACTGGACTGCATGGCCTCGTCGACTTTCCGGCTGGCTCCATTGATCGCCGCCGTCACCAAATCCTGCAGCATTTCCACGTCCCCGCTCTTTACCGCTTCGGGATCAATCTTCATGCTCAACACCTGTTTGCGGCCGTCCATTTTAACCACTACACTGCCTCCGCCGGACGAGCCCTCGACCACAGTCTCTTCCATCTTCTTCTGCAGCACTTCATATTGCCGCTTGGCCTGAGACATTAATTCCTGCAAGTTGAATCCGCCCATTTCATCCTTCCCAGCAAAAACTTAGAATCGACATTCCTGAAGCCTAACGCCTAGGCCACCGCCTCACCGTCGTTCCTTGTAATCGATAATCGTCCGAATCTCCGCGCCAAATTTTTCCTTCATCCTGCGAACAATCGGATCCTGTTCCGCCCGGCTGCGTCCCCCGCCATTCAAGGAGGGCCGCGTCGTCGTGATGCCTGGCATCCCGTTTCCAGGGATCACCTTGAGCTTAAGGGCCCGTCCCGCAACCCCGCTTGCAGTCGCCATCGCCAACCGCCTCGCATCCGCTCCCAACGTCATATCGATGACAGTCGCCGACGAAGCTACCTTGATAACCAGCTCGTTTCCTTCAATCCGCCATTCGCCGCTTTCCAGCATCGAAACCAGCATTTGATGGCCGCCGGCCGCCAACGCATTCAGCACAGGCTCGCGCAAAGCTTCATGGTGGAGGTCATTAGAACGCGCCGGCAGCTTTTCCGGGACGCTCTCTGGTCTGGAAGATATCTCTGTTGCCTCTGCGACCGCCAGAGCGGCCGCCCCCATGACGACGCTGGCCGCCTTACCCATAGCGAACGCCGGTACGCTTGCTGCGGGACTCTCCTCAGCTAAAAGCTGGGCCTTGGAGCCGCTCTTTCGCGCCGAATCCGCCGCGAATGGTGAAACCTGATTCGCGCGAGTCGTCACCGGCGATTCCGCCTTCCTCGCGTCGGGAACAACTGTAGGCCTGCCACTCCCTTTCGGACCAGCCGCGTCCACAGCGCTCAACAACTCTTCGATCGGAAGCAGGCGTTGCGCATGAGACATCTTCAGCAAACCCAGCTCCAGATGAAACCGTTGTTCCTGCCGATACCCGAGCTCCCCGTGAGTGCGCAACATGATCTGCAAATGCCGCGCCAAGTCTTCTTCGCTGAACAGTTCGGCCACTCTTGCCACACGCGCCCGCTCGTCACCAGAAATCTGCAACAGGGAAGACTCTGCACCCGCGATCTTAGCCACAACGGTATTGCGCAGAAATCGAACCATCTGCCGCGCGAAATGAGTCGGACTATGCCCTTCGCTGATCAGCCGGTCAACCAGCCGTAAAACTTCTTCGCTGGAACTCCGTGACACCGCTTGCATTACCTCTTCCAGCACGGTAGAAGGCGTGGCGCCAGCTAACTGCCGTATCGTTTCGGCCGTAAGTCGTCCATCGCAACAGGCAATGGCCTGATCCAGAATAGACAGCGCGTCGCGGATCGATCCGTCGCCGGCTTCGGCCAACAGTGCCAGGGCATCCTCATCGGCTTCGATCTTCTCTTTGCCAGCGAGGTCCCTCAGCTGTCCCAGAATCTCCTCAAAGCGAACTGCCCGAAAACTGAAATGCTGGCAGCGCGAGCGGATGGTCTGCGGGATATCCTCCGGCTGAGTCGTTGCCAGCATGAAAACCACGTGGCTGGGAGGCTCCTCTAGAGTCTTGAGCAAAGCATTGAAGGCAGCATCGGTAATCTGGTGAGCTTCATCGAGGATGTAAATCTTGAACCGGTCACGCGCCGGACGATAGCGCGCAGCTTCGCGCAACTCTCGAATCTCATCGATCCCGCGGTTGGTGGCCGCATCGATCTCGATTACATCGACCGAATTTCCTGCCCGAACCTCGGTACAAGACTCACAAACGCCGCACGGTTCCGTGACCGGCTTATCCGATGAGCGGCAGTTCAACGCCATGGCCAAAATGCGCGCCACGGTGGTTTTGCCGATACCCCGGTGGCCACTGAAAATATACCCGTGCGCCGTTCGTTGCTGCTCAATCGCATTCTTCAAGGTCCGCGTAACATGCTCCTGCCCTATAACATCGGAGAATTTCTGCGGACGGTATTTGCGCGCCAAAACCTGATAGCTCATGATGGTGGAAGCTTGATTATACGTGATGCAAGAGGCTCGGTGATGCCCACGTAGCCCCGGACGCCTCGTCCGGGGCGGCCGGGCGAAGGCACCTCTGCCTTCACGAAGCCCTTGCAGAAAAGACACTCTCCAGAGTAGGCTTCTTACTTGACTTTCTGCCCGAGGGGGCTTCATGCAACTAAAATTAACTGTCCGGACAACCGATGACATCGTCGTAGTCGACTGCGCCGGCCGCATTGTTTTTGGCGAAGAGTCCGCCGACCTGCGCGACACCGTCAAAATGGTGATCACCCAGAGCAAGCGCATCATCCTCAACTTATCAGGTGTTACCTACATCGATAGCGGCGGCCTGGGGACGCTGGTCGCTCTCTACACCAGCGCCCGCAACAATGGCGGCGCCATTAAACTAGCCAACCTGACGCCACGCGTTGGAGACCTTTTGCAGGTGACCAAACTGGTGACCATCTTCGACGTTTATGACAGCGAGGAGAAGGCCATCGAGTCATTCCGCAAGGGCGCCGCGGCGTGATGTGGTTTCGTGTGACGCGGACACTCCTGTCCGCGTCCGTCTACCCGCACAAGGTGCTGTGATCGAAACGATGCATGCCCGCATCCTGGCGGCAATCCGCAAAATCCCCCGGGGCAAAGTGTCAACTTACGGCGCAATCGCCCGCGCCGCAGGATATCCCGGAGCCGCCAGGCAAGTAGTTGGAGCGCTGCACCGTGCTTTCGACTTGCCCTGGCAAAGGGTTCTGGGCGCCGGCGGCGAAATAAAGCTACGCGGGGATTCGGCCATCGAACAACGGTTTCGCCTCGAATCCGAAGGAGTGACCTTTCGAGGACGACGCGTGGATATGAAGAAACACGAGTTCAAGTTTCCACGGGCGAAAAATCGAAATGAATCCAAACGAATGAAGAAGAAGAGAGCCAGTCGGCTATCTTCGAGCCAACGACCAAGGACTAACGACCACTCTTAAACTGCTCGTCGATCTCCACCTGATACCCCGCGCTCAAACGATTGGTCTCATTAGCCATGCCGACGACAGCCATTAACTCCTTAAACATCTCATCCGTCATCCCTTTTTTTCTCGCCGACACGGTGTGAGACGCAATGCAATAATCGCACTGATTGCTGACGCTGACCGCGACATAAATCAGCTCCTTGATCAACGGGTCCAGCGCACCCGGCGCCATAATCTGTTTGATGTCTTCCCAGGTACGTTTGAGAGTTACGGGATCGTGGGCGATCGCCTTCCAGAAATTATTGATCCAGTCCGTCTTTCGCACCGCCATAATGTCATCGTAGACTGCCCGCACCTCCGGGCTCGCGTCCCGATATTCAATTAGTCCAAGCGCAGCCATTTCGTCTCCTGAGTTATATGAATGCATTCTTGGGAGGGCACCGCCTCAGTCGTGCCAATCAAGCCCGCGAACAAATCGGGCTTTAGCCCCTAAGGCAATATTCTTCAACTAGCTCTTAGGCAACTCCCCGCTTAACAATCTACCCAACTCACTCGCAGCGCACCGCAACCCCACATAGAACGTCCCAAACAACGCATAAACCGCGCTGACTTCATCGAACCGCATCTCATAAATCAATTTCTTGAAAACCAACGGATCATCCGCAAACAAATCGACACCCCACTCCCAATCGTCAAATCCAATCGATCCGGTAATAATCTGCTTCACCTCGCCTGCATACCGCCGCCCCACCAACCCATGTTCATTCATCTGCCGCGCCCGCTCTTCAATCGGAACCGTATACCAGTTCTTATCCTCTCCCCGCCGCCGGTCCATGGGATAAAAACAAAGATACCGATGCTTCGGCAACTCCGGAAACAACCGAGGCCGCATCGCCTCCTTCTGCCGCGCCAGCGTCTCCTTGATCACCCGATTCCATTCCTCCGAGTGCGCCTCCACGCCGCGTTCCACCAGCTCGCCGTAGACCTTGATCGTAGATTCATAAAGGCCAAGCTCAATCACCGAAAGATACGAGGTCGTCGGTTCAAGATAGTCGCTAAGCCGCAAGCCAGCCATCTGCAATTCCGCCTGATTCAATTCCTCAAACGATTGTCGGAAGTGGACAAACATCAGATCGCCTTTATGACCAATCAACGAGAAAAGTCCTGACTGGCCAGATGAATTTACCTCCATTTTTGCGAGCAGCACGCTCGCCTCATCAATGATCTCCGCCTTCTGCGCGGCCCCGAGCGCACGCCAAGCCGGCCAGCGAAACCGCATCATCTGATGCAGCACGCTGTAACCCTCGATCGTCAATGGAACAGGCGGAATCTCCGTCGAAGCGATGGGCGCTCTGGCCCCCTCCGGGCGAACCGTGCGGGTAACTGACATAAGCGTTTCCTCGTCGAATCTATTGTACCCGCGAACCGAAAAGAATCGCGATGTTGGGAGGACGTCTGCGCGCGTGCATTCAAAGAACAGCAGCCCAGCTTTCGTTGGCCAAGCCAGTTAGAATAAACTGCGATGCGCGTAGTGCTCGAATTCGACAGTGTTTCGAAAGAGTATCGTAGCTTCGCCAGTAAACGCCGACTCCGCGCTCTCGATGGCTTTAGCCTCGCCGTCGAGGCTGGAGAAATTTTCGGCTTCCTGGGGCCGAACGGCGCAGGCAAAAGCACCGCTATCCACTTGGCTATGGGATTCATGCGGCCTACGGGCGGCGCCGGTCGTATGCTCGGAGAGCCGTTTGGACATCCAGGCACACGGCGCCGAGTAGGCTTTCTCGCCGAAAGCGTCGCTCTCTACCACCGCCGTGCAGAGCGCCTGGTCCGCTTTTACGGGGCGCTCAACGGGATGGCGGGGACTCATCTTGAGAGCCGGGCGCGCCAAGTCCTCGAAACTGTAGGGCTGCAGGATCACGCCAACCGTAATGCCGGCAAGTTTTCCCGTGGCATGCTGCAACGTGTTGGCTTGGCCCAAGCTCTCGTCAACGATCCGGAATTGCTGATTCTGGACGAACCCACTTCTGCACTGGATCCATTAGCCCGAGTCATGGTTCGCGAGCTCCTGCTCAGTGCGCGCAACGCCGGCAAAACCATCTTCTTGAGTTCTCATTTGCTTTCCGAAGTGGAATTGGTGTGTGATCGGGTGGCCGTGCTTCATCGTGGCCGGTTGGCTCGAATGGGAAGAACTGCAGATCTGCTTCAAGCCGGAGATCGAACCGAAATTGTAGCTCGCGCCATCGCCGTAGAGGACTTTGAGGGCGCCATGGCCCGCGACGGAATTGTAAGCTTCTCCGTGCCCGCCCATACTCAACGTGCGGCCTTGGAAAGGGTCTGGACCCTCGGAGGCGAGGTGGTAAGTGTCAATCCGCGACGGCGGTCGCTGGAAGAGATTTTTCTGGAAGTGACCGCCGAACCACAATCCCGTTCTTCAGAAGGTAATCAGTGAGACCGGTCCTGCTGATCGCAATTAATTTTGCGCGCGAGCAGCGCTGGCCCATTCTCACTCTGCTGCTGTGGGTCCTGCTGCTCGCATTTCTCGGGCTGGTAACCGATATTAACCGCCAGCGGGAGGACCTGCTCTTCGTCTTCAAACAGGACGCCATATACGTGCTCGCGTTCAGCGTCTTCTTCGGGGGCTCCGCCACCTACAACGAACGCAGGTCGCGCCGAATTCTAGGCGTACTTTCCAAGGCCGTGGGACGGCAGCAGTATCTTTCGGGACTCGTGCTCGGTGTGACCATTGCGTGCGCGATCTATTGCTTCGCCCTTGGCATGACCGGAAGTTGGACATTGGGTGGACCGCAGTTTCCTATTTCGCGCGTCTGGTTCCTTATGCTTTGCCTGGTGAGCGCGTGCATGTTGGCCGGTACCGTGGCGCTGATGTTTTCCACGTTTCTCAACCCCTTCTTCGCCGCCGGCGCGACCGCAATAGTTTTAGGCCTCCCAGTTCTAGTCGGTCACATTCTGGGGCCACAATGGGGCTATGTGATTCCGGTCTGGGAGCTCGGAGCTACCGTGCTCAATTCTTCTTTCGGCTCTGCGGGAACCGTATCATGGCTTCCCGTCGTATTGGCGGCAGTCGAGACGCTGGCTTTCTGGCTGCTAGCTGCCCGCATCTTTGCGTATGTGGATATTGCGGTCGCGGTGGAGTGAGTTGCTGAGCTGGCTATCGCGCCCATTCAGCGGCGGTACGGGCGGCATAGTCGAGCACTCGTCCGGGAAGAATGCCGAGGTAAATGGTTGCCGCCAAACTGATTGCTAACGCGGCCCCGAGGCCGAATGGAACCGGTAACACGGGCACGTCTTCGCGCGCTTCGCGCATGTACATCACAACGATCAGCCGCAGGTAGTAGTACGAAGCCACCGCACTGTTAAGCACGCCGATAATTACCAGCCCAACCAGATTGGCCTGCAGCGCCGCGCTGAACACGTAGAACTTGGCAAAGAACCCACCGGTAATCGGAATGCCGATCAAGGATAAAAGAAAAATTGTTAGCGTCGCTGCCAGCAGCGGACTGCGTCTTCCCAGGCCCTCGTAATCTTCAAGCGTGACATAACGTTCGCCCTCGCCGCTGATGTGGCTGATCACAGCAAAAGCCCCGACGTTCATCGCCGCGTACGAGGCTGTGTAGAACATCGCCGCCGGAATGCCATTGTTTGGCAGAGCGGCATAGGCAACCAGCAAGTATCCGGCGTGAGCGATGGACGAGTACGCCAGCAACCTCTTTACGTTGTCCTGCACCAAGGCCCCAAGGTTGCCGATGGTCATTGAAAGCGCAGCCACCACCCAAATCAACCAAACGCGCCCGGGAGCGTCCACCTCAAACATGATCCGCAGTAGCACGGCGAACACCGCCGCTTTTGGAGCCGTAGACATGAATCCAACAACCGGAGCGGGCGCGCCTTCATACACGTCGGGTGTCCACACGTGGAACGGAGCCGCCGCCACTTTGAAACCCAAGCCGACAAACATGAGTGCGACTCCGACGTAGGCCAGCATTGGGATTGCGGCCGAATGAAGCCCATGGCTGATTACGGTAATGCTCGTCGAGCCGGTAGCGCCGAACATCAGCGCGACGCCATAAAGAAAAAAAGCCGTCGCGAACGAGCCCAGCAGGAAGTACTTGACGGAAGACTCACTGCTGATCGCTGCGCGCCGGCGAAAGCCCGCCAGTATGTACGTGGAGATCGACGAGATTTCCAGCGCGATGAAGATCAGGACCAGCTCCACCGCCGAGGACATCAAGCTCATGCCGAGAGCGCCAAACAAGACCAGCGCGTAGTATTCTCCGGCGCGAATCTTTTGAACAGCCATGTACTCGTAAGAAGTGAGTATTACAACCGCGGTTACCGCCGCGACCAGGAAATGGAAGAACACGCTGAAGCTATCGACCCGCACCATGTCCCAGAATCCCAGCCCGGGATATTGTGATTGGAATAAGGTTGCGACCAATGCGGCCAGCGATCCAACCAGCGCAAGCGCTCCGAGCGTCTTTTGACTCCGACGCTCATCCATCAACGGATCGAGCACCATTACGATCATGCCGAAAATCGCCAACACTATTTCCGGCAAGATGCGGACGTAGTCAGCCGCATGAGGGATTGCTTGCGTCAAATCGCCAGGAATGTTCACCGGCCCACCATCTTGCTGGCAAGCTGCGTGAACGGCGCCAACGCATTTTGCACCGCGGGATCAATCGCGTTCAGCCACAGCAGGGGCGCTACGCCCATCACCAGAGCGACGACAGCAGTCGGCCACAGTGCCGCGCGTTCGCGTCCACTCAGATCCGGCAACGACATATTGACCTGGTGTGTGACTTTGCCAAAAAAGACGCGCTGATACATCCAAAGCAAGTAGCAGGCGCTCCAGATCACGCCCGTGGCTCCCAGGACGCCGTAAACCGCGCGATCGCGGAAAGCACCACTCAGCACGAGGAACTCGCCAATAAAGCCATTGAGGAGCGGCAATCCCAGGGATGCAAGCACGATGAACAGAAAGAAAGTCGCATATACCGGCATCGGCGCGGCGAGCCCGCCGAATTCGGCGATTTCATAAGTATGCCGCCGCTCGTAAAGAATTCCGGCCAGCATGAACAGAGCGCCCGTAGAAACTCCATGCGCCAGCATGACGAATGTTGCGCCATCCAGGCCCGCCTGCGTGAAGCTGAAAATCCCCAAGACCACGAAACCCAAGTGACTGATCGAGGAATACGCGATCAGTTTCTTCAGATTCGGCTGTACCATCGCGACCAGCGCGCCATACACGATGCCGATCAGCGCCAACACCATGATCCACGAGGCGTTGCTCCGCGACTGCTCCGGGAACAGGCCGAGATTGAAGCGAAACATGCCATACGTCCCCATTTTCAGCAGAACTCCGGCCAGTAAGACTGAACCCGCCGTAGGCGCTTCCACGTGCGCGTCAGGCAGCCAGGTGTGGAAAGGGAAGACCGGAACCTTCACCGCGAACGCGATAAAAAAACCAAGAAAAAGCCAGGGCGCGGCGCCCGCAAAATTCGAAACTTGGCCATTGTCGATCGCGGTCTGAATGCTGACAAAATCAAACGTTCCAGTCTTCGCGTAAAGCCACAGGATTGCCGCCAGCATAAACATGGACGCGACCATGGTGTACAAAAAGAATTTCACCGCGGCATACACCCGTCGTTCGTGACCGTAAATGCCGATCAGCAAGGCCATCGGGATCAACGTGGCTTCCCAGAAGAAATAAAAAAGGAACAGATCAAGCGCAACGAAAACCCCGATCAGCGCGGTCTGCAGGACTAACAGCAGGATAAAAAATTCCTTTACCCGCTCATGAATCGATTTCCACGAAATTAGCACGCACAGCGGAGTCAGAAACGTAGTGAGGACTACCAGCCACATGGAGACACCGTCGACGCCCATGTGGTAATGGATATTTGGATTCGAAATCCACTGATTATTTACTTGATACTGGAACGCAGTCTGACCCCTCTGAAAGTGCACTGGCAAGTGGAGAGAGAGAACAAAGTCGAGCAGCGAGACCACCAGGGCAAACAGACGAATATCGCGATCGCGCCGTGGAAACACCAGCAGCAAGATCGCGCCCACCAAAGGAATGAACGTGACCAGTGTGAGCATCGAGTTGTCCAAACCTGTGCTCATCGCATTCCCATCCAGATCATGTAAGCGATCACCACGGCCGCCCCCGCTGCGATCCATCCGGCGTAGGAGCGAAGATTGCCGGACTGCATGTGGCGCATGACGTCGGAGACCTCGCGAGCGCCCTCAGCGCTGTTATCCAGTGTCGCGTCGATCACGTCACGATCAATGCCGTGCCACAGAATGCGAGTTGAGCCATCGATGAGAGGCTTCACGAAGACCGCCGCGTAGATTTCATCCACGTAATATTTGTGCACGACGGCTTCGTAAAAACCGCCCAAAGCGTGCGCAATCTCCTGCGGCAAATGCGGCCGGCGCTGGTACAACAGCCACGCGAGAAACAATCCTGCGACTGCGGCGAGAACTGAAATGCCCGTAAGAAGCTCCTCGGAGCCACCTTGATCTTTAGATTCCGGCGCGGGAGTCGCGGGTGCTTCCTCCGTCGAATATGCAGTTAGGCCAGCGTGAAGAGCGGGCGAAAGGAACTTGTCGAATCGCTCACTTCCCACCCACCCTCCGCAAATCGAAAGCACTGCCAGGATCACAAGCGGAACCAGCATGACCTTCGGACTCTCGTGAATGTGTGGCGCGGGCGCCTCCGCTCCTGAACCGCCGACAACCCGCATATGATTGTCACCGTGGCTTGCTGCCGCTTCACCGCGGTATTCTCCAAAAAATGTCAGGAACCAAAGTCTGAACATGTAGAACGAAGTTAAGAAAGCCGTGAACACGCCGATCGCCCAATAGACCCAGCTTCCATAAGGACTCGAGTACGCCTTCCACAAAATCGCGTCCTTGCTGAAGAAGCCGGCAAAGGGAGGAAATCCGGCGATCGCAAAAGTCGCCGCAGTCATCGTCCAAAACGTCCACGGAATATGGTGTCGCAACCCGCCCATGCGGCGCATGTCCTGTTCGCCGCCCACCGCGTGAATCACCGAGCCCGCCGCGAGAAATAACAGCCCTTTGAAAAACGCATGCGTCATCAGGTGGAAAATCCCGGCCGAATATGCGGCCACGCCACAAGCCATAAACATGTAGCCCAGCTGCGAAATCGTGGAGTAGGCTAGGACCTTCTTGATGTCCGTTTGGCAGACACCTATGGTCGCGGCGAACAAAGCGGTCAGCGTGCCGATAATTGCAACCACCATCAAGGCTTGCGGTGCCCGGTCGAAGACCACATGTGACCGCGCCACCATATATACACCAGCGGTCACCATGGTCGCCGCGTGGATCAATGCGGAAACCGGAGTCGGACCTTCCATCGCGTCCGGCAACCAAACATAAAGTGGAATCTGGGCCGATTTTCCGGCAGTCCCCACCATCAGCAACAGACCGATTGCGGTTAGCAAACCTGCACCAGCGACTTCCGCTGGCATCCCGGATACGATTCGAAATACCTGCACAAAGTTCAGCGATCCGAAATGTTTGATCATCAAGAAAAGCGCGATCAAGAAACCGAAGTCGCCAATACGATTAACGATGAACGCTTTCTTGCCGGCCGACGCTGCAGAGTCCTTGGTGAACCAGAATCCGATCAGCAGATAAGACGCTAGGCCCACACCTTCCCAGCCGATAAACATCAGCAAGTAATTGCTTGCCAGAACCAGCGTGAGCATGAAAAACATGAACAGGTTGAGGTATGCGAAGAATCGGTAGAACCCACCCTCTGCCCACATATAGCCGACGGAATAGATGTGAATCAGGAACCCGACACCAGTGACGACCAGTAGCATCACCAGTGAGAGCTGATCGAGGTAGAACGCGAAGTCGACCTGGAAGTCGCCGGCGCGAATCCAAGGCGCCAGGTTCTCTAAAAGAGGCAGAGAAGAATGAAACTGGGCCGCGATCCAAAGCGCCATCACGAACGCCGCGCCGCAAAACCCAAGGGCGATCGCCGATACAGTCTGCCGGGAAAAGCGCTTCCCGAATAGACCATTGATGGCAGCGCCGACCAGCGGCAGCAGTGGAATCAGCCAGAGATGCGCATTCGGCGTCATAGTTTGAGCAGGTTCACTCGATCTACGTTCAGAGTCTCGCGCGTGCGGTAAACCGCAATGATGATTGCCAAGCCCACCGCCGATTCTGCCGCAGCCACCACCATCACGAAAAATACGAAAACTTGTCCGCTGAGCGCATGCCACTGCGCAGCGAATGCGACGAATGACAAATTCACTCCATTGAGCATCAGCTCAATCGACATAAAGATCGTAATGATGTTGCGCTTAATCAGAAACCCGGTTACGCCGCAAGCAAACAAAATGCCACTGAGGACGAGGTAATACGAAAGCGGTACCATCAGCCCTCCCTCTTATCTGGTTGGGTCGGCTCTTGCACCGACCCCGGATGGCTGGCGAGGACTACGGCTCCCATAATCGCGATCAATACCAGTATGGATGTCACCTCAAACGGCAGCAGGAAATCATGGAAGAGCAACCAGCCAATAACTTTCGGAGGCCCAGGGAGCGCACCCACCGCGACGTTTCCCGTGCCGGAGTGTTCCAGCAAAACCCACGCCACCAACACACTGCCAATCAGGACTCCCGGGATTCCAAACAGCATCGCCACCCGGCTGCCCTTGGTGCGGTCTTCTTCGCCGGCGTTCAAGAGCATGATGACGAAGACGAACAGCACCATAATCGCTCCGGCATAGACGATCACCTGCACCGCTGCCACAAACTCTGCGCCCAAAAGTAGATACTCAACCGCGAGCGAGCCCATCACAACGACCAGCGACAGCGCGCTGTTGATCGGATGCCGCTGCACCAGCAGGTTTACCGCACCAGCCACGCACACCAGCCCGAACACCGAAAATACGATCAGATGAAGCATCTTGTTGTGCTACGCTCGCAACGCCACAATCAAAGCCGTGATGACCAAGTTGGCAATGGCCAGCGGCAGCAGAAATTTCCATCCAAACGCCATCAATTGGTCGTAGCGAAAACGCGGCAACGTGCCGCGAACCCATATATAGAGGAACAAAAACGCGAATATCTTAGCCACGAACCAGAACACCGGCAGAATTGCTTGCAGAAAGGGCGGTCCGAAGCGATGTGGTCCATGCCAGCCGCCCAGAAACAACAAAGTTGCCAGGCACGCCACCGTGATCATATTTGCATATTCCGCCATGAAGAACATGGCGAACTTCATGGCGCTGTACTCTGTGTGATAGCCGGCCACCAGTTCAGTCTCAGCCTCCGGCAAATCAAAGGGAACGCGATTGGTTTCCGCATAAGCCGCCATCAGATAGATAAAAAACGCTATGATCTGTCCCTGAAAAATATTCCAGCGCGGGATGAATCCCCAAAACGTTCCGCTTTGTGCATCGACGATGTCGCGCAAACTAAAGCTGCCCGCCAGAATCAGCACGCCCACGAGCGAAAGGCCCAGCGAGATTTCATAGCTCACCATTTGGGCGCTGGCGCGCAACCCACCCAGCAGTGAATACTTGCTGTTCGAAGACCATCCCGCAAGCGCAACGCCGTATACCCCAAGCGAAGTAACGCCCAGCACGATCAGCAGCCCGATGTTGACATCGGTGATCTCGAGCGGGGTGTGGATTCCGAAGACCGTGATCCAGTTCCCGACGGGAATGACCGAAATTGAGGTCAGCGCAAAAATCAACGCGATCATGGGCGCCGCGATGTAGAGCGGTTTGAACACGTGCGGCGGCAGCAAATCCTCTTTGAAGATGAACTTCACTCCGTCCGCCAGAGGCTGCAGCAGCCCAAAAGGGCCGACCCGCGTGGGTCCCCAGCGGTTCTGGATGTGGCCGACAACCTTGCGCTCCAGCCACACCGTATACGCCACAGCCGTGAGCAACACGCCGAGCGCGATCACGATCTTAATGATGGAAACGAGAATGAATTCGCCAAGGCTCAACGAGATAGCTTTCTGACACTGTAGCCCCGGCGTCCCGCCGGGTGGCGCGGGGGTGTGTCGCCCGCGCACCAATTACTACAGAGAATGCTTCAACCAGGGTCTAGTCGGCGGCGACTTCCGTCTCCGCCGGCTGTTTGTGACGGTTCTCGATTACCGAATTCAACGTGCGGGAATAACGGCCCAACGTACCCGAACTGAAAAGATTGTCCTGAGCGGGTACGATCAACGCCGGGTCGTGCAATGCCCCAAGTCCGCTTCCCGACAAACTCGTGTGCTGATCATTGCCCGACACAATATTCATTCGGGAGACATCGTAGCAGGGCACCAATCGTTGGATCTCATCCAGAATCGCCATGGGATCGAACGGACTCATCTTAGGTTCAAGTCCGTTGGCCTCGAGCCACACCGCGTGGCGGTCCGCTTCGCCGGATTGAGCGCCGCGCGACTGTCCCATGTCCGCGCCGGCTCCTCGACCAAACGGTACCAACCGGCGAACATCGAAATCCATCGCTCCGGCGATCCGCACAATCATTTCAAAATCTGACTTCGTGCCCGTTACTTCGCCCGCCTTTTTCACCAGTTGCAGATCACCACACGTATTGGTGAACGTTCCTGACTTCTCGTACGCATTCGCAGCCGGTAACACCACATCTGCAATCACGGCGGTCTCAGTCAGGAACATGTCCTGCACGACCACGAAGCTGTTTGAGAACACATGAGGATCAATACCGAATTGCTCGACCGGGTTCGCGCCCACTACATAAAACGCCTTCAGGGTACCGGCGTTCGCGCTTTCCACCATCTCGGGCAGGGTGAGTCCTCGCGCTTGCGGCACATTCCCCCATTCTTCGTGGAACTTTCCCGTATCCAAAACCCGCTGGTAGCCGGGAAGCAGGTCAGGATAGAGTCCCATGTCGGCGGCTCCGCGGGAGTTGGCATAATCGCTCAGTAAAAGTAGCTTTGCGCCCTGTATGGCGGAGCTGAATTTCACCAACGAAGCGATGTCCTTGCCGCGGATCTCAGAGCCAAAAATAATGACGAGGTTGGGTTCGCTCTGCAACTTGGCACGCAACGCGACCCAAGCATCGCGGGCGGTTGCGTCCAGGGCAATTGCGTCGAAGGCCGCGTCATCGCCCGCTAGAAACTCAGCCACTTTTCCTTCCGAGCCCCCTGGGATTTGAACGAAGCTGGCTGTTTGCCGTCGCAATTTAATCGGCTGCGAATTGACTATGTACAACCGCGCCCGATGCAGCCGAACATTGTTCCGAATCTGCCATGCCAGAAGCGGATGCTGCTCCGTGGGATCGTTGCCGATCAGCAAGATTGCAGGCGCATTGAACACGTCGCGCATGCTGGCTGTGGCTTCCGGTTTTCCGGCAAGCGCCGCCGCAAAAGCAGGAAAGTCCGCGGTACGGTGATGGTCGATGTTGTTGCTTCCGAGCACCACGCGGGTGAACTTCTGCAGCAGGTAATTCTCTTCATTGGTGGTGCGAGTGGAACCCACGACGCCAACTGCCTGTCCACCGACCTGGTCGCAAACTCCCCTGAAACGCTTTCCGATCAGGTCAAAAGCTTCTTCCCATGTGGACGGGGTCAATCGCCCGTTCTTGCGAATCAATGGCTGCGTCAGTCGGTCTTCGTGATGCGCAAAATCGAAAGCGTAGCGTCCCTTGATACAAAGGAAATCCCCGTTGATGCCGCTCTTGTCGCGATTGTCTCCGCGCACGATCTCCATGCCGGTGTCGGATCGGCGCACGCCCAGCGTCGTTTTGCAACCGTCGGCACAGTGCGTGCAAGTCGTGCCGACGTGTTTCATCTCCCAGGGACGCGTCTTATAGCGATACGTGCCGGAGGTCAGCGCGCCCACCGGGCAGATGTCGATGCACATACCACACTCTTCGCATTCGAGATGGTCGCCTTGATTGGGAGCAATGATCGAACTCACGCCGCGGTTCTGTACGCCCAGAGCCCAAACATCCATGCCTTCGCCACACACACGCACGCAGCGGTAGCACAGGATGCAGCGCGGACGATCGAAAAAGACGACCGGCGACCACTGCTGCTCTTCTTTGTGATTCTTGGCATCGATGTATTTCGATTCGGCAGCGCCGTACGAGAAAGTCATGTCCTGCAGTTCGCATTCGCCGCCTGCATCGCACACCGGACAGTCGAGCGGATGATTGCCCAGCAGCAACTCCACCATGCTTTTCCGCGCCTGTCGAATCTCATCACTCTCGGTAGTGACAGCCATGCCCTCGCTGATCACCGTGGTGCACGCGGTTTGCAGCTTGGGCATCTTCTCCACTTTGACCAGACACATGCGGCAAGCGCCCTGCAACGACAGATTTGGGTAGTAGCAAAATGATGGGACCTCGATCCCCACGCTTTTGCAGGCTTCAATCAGCAAAGTCCCGGCCGGAGCCGTGACTTTCTTACCGTCTACAGTAATGTTTACGTCAGCCATAAAAATCGTCGTTCGTCATTGGTCGTTCGTCGTTAGCAAGTGCACCCGCCTACGACAGAGATCTAAGCTACGACCATATCCGCCACGTCAGCTTTTTCAAACGGACATGGCCTGCCATCTAAATGATCTTCAAATTCTTTCCGAAATTTCTTCACAATAGAAATCATTGGCATCGCGGCGGCGTCACCCAGCGGACAGAACGTTCGTCCTAACATGTTTTCGGAGAGGTACCGGATATTATCGATATCCTTCTCAACCCCACCCCGAGCATGAAATCGAGTCAGCGTTTTCTTTAGCCAGTCTGTACCTTCGCGGCAAGGAATGCACCAGCCACAGCTTTCATGTTGATAAAACTTCATGATCCGCAAAGCAAATTTCACCATGCAGGTCGTGTCATCGACGACCACCACGCCACCGGAACCCAGCATCGATCCCGCTTTCATCATCGAGTCGAAATCCATGGAGACATCGATTTCGGTAGCTGTCAAAACCGGACAACTCGAACCGCCGGGAACAACGGCCTTCAATGAGCGTCCGTTGGTAATTCCGCCGCCGACCTCATAGATCATTTTTTTGAGGTTGTACCCCATGGGCAGCTCATATACTCCGGGACGATTCAAGTGTCCGCTCAAACAGAAAAGTCGCGTGCCGCCATTCTTCGGCGGTCCTAGCTTGGCAAACCATTCGGCGCCGCCGAGAAGAATATGCGGCACACTCGCCAGCGTCTCTGCGTTATTGATGACCGTCGGTCCGCCCCACAGCCCGACCACTGCCGGGAACGGGGGCCGAATTCGCGGAATGCCGCGCTTCCCCTCGAGCGATTCCATCAGCGCCGATTCTTCGCCTACTTCATACGCCCCGGCGCCACCATGCCAATAAACCTCGAAGTCGTAGCCGCTGCCGAAAATGTTCTTGCCCAGGAAGCCCCGCGCATAAGCGTCCTTGATCGCTTTCTGCATGATTTCCAAGAGGTAGCGGTACTCGCCGCGGATGTAGACGTATCCAGCATGCGAGCCTGTAGCGATCCCCGCGATCACGACTCCTTCGATCACCGAATGCGGATCGTGCTCGAAAATCAGGCGATCCTTGCAAGTACCCGGCTCGCTCTCATCGCCGTTACACAAAATGTATTTGGGCTTGGGTGATTGCTTGGGCACGAATGACCACTTCATCCCGGTATTGAATCCGGCTCCGCCGCGCCCTCGTAAACCAGAATCCTTCACTAGATTGACGATTGCATCCGGCTGCATCCCGAGCGCTTTTTGGACGGCTTTGTAACCGTCGAGCTCCAGGTAGCGATCGATATCAGTCGCACCCTTGCCAAAGCGTTTGGAGACGACTTTTACTTCGTCGGGATGGGAAACCAAGTCGGCCATTTTGTAATTGGGTAATTGAGTGATCGGGTAATTGCAGAATTCCCCGATCACTCAATTCTCAATTCTTTTTATACCCGTCGAGCACTTTGTCCATCTTCTCCGTCGTCAAGTTCTCGTGAAAGTCATAATTCACTTGTACTGCCGGAGCCCAACTGCAAGCCCCGATGCACTCGACTTCCTCAAGCGAGAACATTCCGTCCGGCGTTGTGCCTTTGTGCCCGATTCCCAATTTCTTCTCACAGTGATCGAGAATTTCCTCGCCTCCGCGCAACATGCACGCAATGTTGGTGCAAACCTGTACATTGAATTTGCCGCGAGGCTTGGTAGTGAGCATGGAGTAGTAGCTGATCACGTTGCTCACCTCAAGCTCGGTCAAATCCAGTCGTTGCGCAATCTCGTGGATGACGTCGCCGTTCAGATATCCGACTTCGTCCTGGGCATAAAGCAGCGTAGGCACCAGGACAGAACGCTTAGTCGGATAATGCGTCAGCATCTCTGCGAATCGCGATTCGAATTGATCAGAGAATCTCATTGCTTACGAATAATATCGATTGTCATTTCGAGCGAAGCGAGGAATCTGGGTTTGGGCTTGTGCCCGCAAGAACCTAGATCCCTTGCTTTACTCGCAATGCCAAACTTAAAGTCTCCTTTGTGTACCTTCGTGTCGTTTGTGGTTAACGCCTTTTGTAATCCGCGATCAGAACGTAGCCACCTACCGGTCAATTTCTCCGAGAACAATATCAATCGATCCAATCGCCGCCACTACGTCTGCCAGCAAACGACCTTCGCACATCTTCGGCAGCAATTGCAGATTTGCCAAACATGCCGCCCGCATGTGAACACGATAAGGCTTAGCCGTTCCGTCGCTTACGACGTAGTACCCCATCTCGCCGCGCGGCGATTCCACCGCCTGGTAAACTTCGCCCGCAGGAACCGCAAAGCCCTCGGTAATGATCTTGAAGTGGTAGATCATCGCTTCCATCTGCGTCTTCATCTTTTCCCGGTCGGGCAAGACAACCTTCGGCGCGTCCGCCTTGATCGCGCCTTCCGGCATTCCGTCGAGCGCCTGCTGCACGATTGCGATGGATTCCCGCAACTCCTGAACCCGGCAAATGTATCGAGCAAACACATCGCCTTCTTGCGACACCGGAACTTTGAATTTGAAGTTCTCGTAGCCCGAGTACGGCATATCCCGGCGCAAGTCGAAATCGACGCCACTTCCGCGCAGCGTGGGCCCGCTCGCGCCCAGTGCGATGGCATCTTCCGCTGTAATCCGCGCCACGCCTTTGGTTCGCATCACCCAGATCGGATTCCCCGTCAAAAGGTTTTCGTACTCATCCACCTTGGCAGGGAAGCGATTGGCGAAGTCCCGCACCCGGTCAAAGAATCCCAGCGGCGGCTCCAGTGCCACGCCGCCGATGCGGAAATACGAAGTCATCATGCGCTGGCCGCTAACCGCTTCGAACAAACGCAAAACATCTTCACGCTCGCGGAAGCAGTAAAGAAACACAGTAAGCGCGCCGATGTCCATGGCGTGTGTCCCCAGCCACACCAGGTGCGAGTTGATACGCGTCAACTCATTCATCAACACCCGCAGCCATTGCGCCTTCGGAGGAATCTCCAACCCCAAGAGTTTCTCGACCGCCAACGCATAACAAAGGTTGTTGGTCATGGGGCAGAGGTAGTCGATGCGGTCGGTAAGCGGCACAACTTGCTGATAGAACTTCGCTTCGCAAGTCTTTTCGATCCCCGTGTGCAGATACCCGATGTCGGGCATGAGCCGCACCACGGTTTCGCCATCGATCTCGAGAATCAGCCGCAACACTCCGTGCGTAGACGGATGCTGCGGTCCCATATTCAGGATCATGGTCCGATCCTGACCGGGTTCGAGCACGGGCGTGGGAGTCATGTGGGCCATAAACGAAATCTATCGATAGCCCTCCACCGGGTAATCTTTGCGCAGGGGATGGCCTTCCCAGTCTTCCGGCATCTGGATGCGCCGCAAGTAAGGATGACCGGTAAACCGAATTCCGAAGAGATCGAAAACTTCCCTCTCGAAATAATTCGCGGAAGGCCAAACCGAAGTCACCGACTCCACAACCGGGCTATCGGCTCCCAAGCGAACCTTCAGCCGCACTCGCTCTTTGTTCGGAATCGACAGGAGCGCATACACCACCTCAAAGCGCGGCTGAGAAGGATACCAATCCACGCAAGTGACGTCGGAGAGATAATTGAAGGGACAACCCGGATCATCCCGCAAAATTACGCAAGCCTCGCGGATGCAGGACCGCTCGATGTAAATGGTCATCTCATCGCGGTCGAACTTCGCTCCTTCGACCGCAGCCGAGTTCCACGACCGCAACCTGGCAACCGCCGGGTGGTCTTTGAGCGCTGTAAGATCCGTAATGGCTGGAGTCAGCGGCATTAGACTTCGCCTCTTCTCGCCGACGGAGTACCCCAGTCCAGCACGCCCTTCTTCCAGATATAAAAGAAGCCCACCAGAACGATGCCGATGTAGACCAGCATCTCCCAGAAGCCAAACATCTTAAGCTGCCGCAGGATCACTGCCCAGGGATACAGAAAGACGGCTTCTACATCGAACAGGATAAAGAGCATGGCCACCAGGTAAAACTTCACCGAAAAACGCTCGCGAGCGTCGCCGACGGGCACCATCCCGCACTCATAGGGAGACAGTTTGGCCCGCGTTGGCCGCCGGTAGCCAATGAACCATGAGAGCAAAACAATGGCAGAAGCCAACCCACCTGCTACGATGAGGTGAATCAATAAAGGCAGGTAGCGAGCGAAGTAATTGTCCGGCATAGAAGAGCTATATATAATTCGCAGCCAAGCAGTAACTAAACATTCTAGAGTAGATTTCGCGGATGGCAGTGTCAAGCGACCGAGCCACTTTATGACGATCTTTTAACATGCGTGCGGATTCTGCCGATGATTAAGGATAGGTTTAACGGGGCCCCATGATTTTTGGCTTTAATACCGACGTCAAGCACGACGACACGGTTTACCACGTGCAGAGCGAAGCGCGTGAGAACGAACTGCTGTTGCAGACTCAAGTCTTCGTCCGCGGACGGTGTATTGGCAAGCGCGCGACTTCCTACGCGGATAAGGCTGCCGAGTCCGGTTTCACCGACCAGCAGAAGGAGCAGATCCTGCGCGAGCAGCATCGTCTCGTCCTCGATTCTATCCGTGACGGGCGGCTCGATGGTGTTCTCGACAAACATTTCACGCCTGAGTCGCTGGCGGCCATCAAGGAACTCGATGTGCACTGGCTCAACGCGGGCTCGGTGCATGCGGATCGCAATCTGACCCTGCGCCTGCGCGTCACCGAGGCAGGTGCCGCAGTCGAGGGAGCGCGTTTGACGGTTCGCTTTGCCCGTCCCGACGCTGCTCCGTTCTATACGCAGGTCGTCACGGGATCTCAAGGCGATGCCGAGCTGAAGATCGATGTCGACGAAGCCTCGCTTCCAGATTCCGCCGTGCTCGTACAAGCGAACTATTCCGGCCGCACCGCAACCCGTAAATTCCAGCTGCGCAAAGTCGAAGCGTAGCGAGAATCGATTGCGATGAACCTGATAATCAATGGCGAAGCTCAGGTTTTCAATCCTCCCCTCACGCTCGCCGGTCTTGTGGACCAGTTGCAGATGAAGGCCGATCGTGTAGCCATCGAACTGAACCGCAGCATCGTCGCTCGCGATCAATGGGCAAAAACCGCGCTGGCGGAAGGTGACCGGCTGGAGATCGTGCATTTTGTAGGCGGCGGGCGGCGAACGAACACGTAGGCCCGGATGCCTCGTCCGGGCAGCCGAGCAACGCTCGGCAGAAGTTGGCGCCAAGCCGCTACGAGGGAACTCGTCTAGTCACCCCCTGTTTGGTGAAATCCACAGTTGACAGCTGCCGATCCATGCCTAGAATATTGCAAACATTTAGCTTCAAAATTGTTTGAAACATTTTGGGCATTGGATTGCAGCAACCATTCACATCCCGCGACGTCGTATCGCTGACCGGTATAACGCCCCGGCAACTGCAGTGGTGGGACGAGCGCCGCATCGTGGTGCCAGCTCGCGAAGGCCGTCGCCGTTTGTATTCCATGGAAGACCTCGCCGAGCTCGCCGTGATTTGCCAGTTGCGCCACCGCGGATTTTCCTTGCAGCGGGTGCGCAAGGTTATGCGCTTCCTGCAACGGGAGTTCGGCAAACGCCTGGCCGAGACCGTCAGCGGCGCCTCTGAATATCACCTGCTGACCGACGGCAAAACTCTGTATCTCGAAACTTCACCCCGGCAGATTGTCGACATCCTGAAAAATGCGCGGCAACCGATGTTGACGATCTGTCTCAGTGACACGGTGAAACAAGTGCGCGCTGAAATACGCGCCAAGAAGAGCAGCACGGGTATGTCTGGTTCATTGCGCAAAGTAAGACAGGCTTCATAGAGCAGGGAAGTTCGGTTCCACATGGTGGCCCCACATTGCTTGGCCGAACATGGTTGATGGACACGGTTTGATTTGAACCAGGAGGCGACATGGTTGCAGAACTCGACGTCCTAAGCCAATGGATCCCCGAACAAATGCTGCCCGGCACCATCTTCGTGCTGGAGAATGCCGGCCGCGTCGGAGAAAAAGATGACCCCTACTGGGCCGTGCTCTCCTGTCCCGAATGCGGCACCCTGGGCCTGATCACGCGCAAGCAACTCGCCGGACTGCTGCCCGTAATCTGCGGATCGAATCAGTGTCCCGCGCAGTTCTTCATCAACGATAGCCAGGTCGTAAGTCGAAAGCCGTTCTGACGCCGCCGACATAAGGATGGCTGCCGGCTCCTTGTGCTCTCCCCGCCGAGCATCCACGTTCTTCGATGGCTTATTTCGCAACTGCACACATTATGGTGCAGAATTTCCCTCAAAAAAACGCTCGATTCCTCGCAAAATCTAGAAAGCAAAGGACCGGAAAAAATCTTGCCTCCTAGATCTATGGTTCTTAAGGTAGTTACAGGCAAAATATTCTAAACATTGGAGTTAGCGTCTCTGTCGAACCGGTTGCTGCTGCGCTGGACAACAGCAACGGGCTGGACGAAGGTTTTCGCCTTCGTCTTGTTGGTCGGACTCAGCAACTGGCAATGGTTGAGAGCTGCGACTTTGTCAGGTTGTCAAAGAACGCGGTTATCTTATAGATAACATGTGTTGCTCTATAATATCAACGCCGAGGGAATGAGATCAAGGGGAAAGTGGATGCGCCCTGAAGGCGTTTCCCAAATTGGGAAACCTAAAGTGCGCGAACTGTGTGGTCGATGGCGCGAGACGATCTATAGCTATGAGATCTGGAGTTGTCTCTTCGGAATATGGCGAAATCCAGGTTAGTGTCCGAAGAACGGGTGTTACGAGCGTGAATATTAATATTAAGGAACGGGCGCGAACCTGGGGCACCGGACTGTGGCTCAGAAGGCGGAGAGAACCGGAAAGTTCCGTCTGCGCCAAGATTTCCTACTTTGTAGACCTTGACAGACTATCTATAATGCATCATACTTCTAGTCATTAGTATGACTGAGAAACTCGAAACCGTATGGTTCACGACGAAGGGGCAAGTTGTCATCCCGCTTCGCCTGCGCAAACAATTCGACATCGAGGACGGGACAAAGGCCGTGGTTCAAGCCACACCGGAAGGAATCCTTCTCAAGCCCATGACCGCGGCGCTGATCAAGCGCGGGCGCGGCATCCTCAAGCGCACGCCGGGAGGCAAGCCGCTGACGGAGGACTGGGCCGAGCACAAGAAGCGGGAACGGGCACTCGAAGAGCGCCATGCCGGTTAAGGTGCTCGACAGCTTCGCGCTTATCGCCTACTTCCGCGACGAGCCGGGCGCGGAGACGATGGAAGATCTGCTCGTCTCCGCCGGTAAAAAGGACAACCCGCTCCTCATGACCGATGTGAACTACGCCGAGGTGAAGTACTCCATTGTGAAGAAAGACGGCGCGGCGGCGTGGGCGGAGGCCGCGAAGGTCCTTCAGGGCCTGCCGATTGATTTTCATTCCACGACCCGCGCGCTCGCCGATACCGCGGCCGATTTCAAGGCACGCTTCAAATTGAGTTTAGCCGACGCCTTTGCCGCCGCGCTGGCAAAAGAAAGAAAAGCAGAACTCGTCACCGGCGATCTGGAATTCAAGCCGCTCGAAAAAGAAATCAAAATTCAGTGGCTTAGATGATCACGTCCGAGAAAACTATGTCGCACGAAGAATTGTTGGGGAAGTATGGGCACATACGGGACGTTCACCTAATTCTGCTGCCGTGAAATTGGGGTCAGTCCCGTCTGTCCCCGGTTTTTGTCCGGAATGGGAAGGCTCTGGCCGTTCTTGCAGTGTGGCCGGTTCACTTGGGGTTCGCCATTCCCACCTTTACAAAAAGCGTAAAAGGGGGCCAGCCACGTGCGAACGCGTCGGGCTGGGACTGCCCAGCAGCAAGGCTCTCCGCAGCCTCCACCAGCAGGTGAAGCGCTAGCAGGCCACCAACTCGACGCTCAAGAGCTGTACGGAGCTTCTGATCGTGCCCTGGCTTGAACGAGCCGGCAACCGCTGCTTCATTGCATCCGCATTCACAGAATATCTTTCTCCCTCTTGCTCGGTTCGTGGCTTTGCACGTTTAGGCGGTGGCCACTGCTGCCCCCTTTGAGAGGTTGCAGGCTGTGCATGCAGCACGCGCATTTTCAACGGTTGTTTTTCCCCCGGCTGTCCAGGGCATCGTGTGGTCGCAGTGCCACTCGTCCCAGGTAAGTTTCGCTCCGTCGCATTTGAGCCTTAGTTGACAATGTCCCTTGTCCCGCCGAAAGACTGCAAGACGCTGGATGTGAGTGAACGCCCGCTGGTTGTCTTTCCGTTGAATCGTAGGATGAAGCTCCAAGAGGTGCTTTAGCATGAAATCCATGCGCCAGCGCACCGAGTCAGCGCTATCGGTGCTGTGGCTGATTTTCTCCTTGTAGCCTGCCCACTCGGGATCGATTTCGTCATCGGATTTTTCCTCTTGTGCTCGTCGCGTAGCCTCGAATCCGAGAAACCAATCTCGCAAAATGGGCTTGACCTGATCGAATGCGTATTGCTTTTGTAATTCTGCCACCACGCAGTACAGCGATACGACATTAAATCTCTCTAGCTCAGGCGTTTTTTCTGGAAACATGTCGGCGAGGATCCCGAGAATCCGCTGCACAGCTTTTGCCTCAGCGGATTTTGAATCAAACTTACTGTAGTCGCGGTACATTCGATTCAGTTCAGCGTTCTTGATGTTGGTTGGTTCTCCTGCAAGTTCCAGGCAGAGAAGTTGCGCAGCCACTAGGTCATGGGTGAAGCGTGCGTTTGCAAACCCAACAGACTGAAAGAGGGGATGGGTCGCAAGCTGATGCACGAACGCGCGCATTTCCCCAGGATACGCGTTGCGTTTTTCTTGCGCCTTCAGCGACGTGCCGTTTTGAAGCCGGAGAAACATCTCGCGCACTTCGTCTTCGTCGCTTTCCTCTAGCACTACGATGTCAAGGGCATACACGTCGAATCGCATTCTGAGGTCATCCGGTAGCTGTTCATACCGAAGGTTCGCTACTACCTCGCCATCGATGGGCTCGGCATCTTTCGGCAGGGGAAATTCTCCGTCAAAGAATCCCCAGACTGCTCTGAGACGCTGCTGGCCGTCTACAACGTCGTACTTGTCCGGCTTTGCCGAAACTTTGCGCCAATACAGCTTTGGAATGTCGTAATCACGAAGGATAGTGTCGATAAGCAGTTGTTTTTGCGCGCGACCCCAGACCGCAGGTCTCTGGAAATCTGGATTCGTATTGATCCGGTCGCGGATGCCATGGGTTGAGCGGAGTGGCCAGGGCTTCTTATTTGACTTCATGTTCTCCCAATTTCGCGGAACAATCAGCTCTGGGGCTCACGGCTCCAGCCGTCGCGGACGAGTATACATCGGAAACGCGCTTGAAACCCAACGGCCATGCGCTCGCGGCGCGAGGGCGCCCGCCACGCGGCCCGGAGCGTCTCGTCAGAATTCACCTTGACGGGTGTGCTATGGTCTGCTTGGTGGCTGTAGCCGTGAATTCGGGAACTGATGGATCGGGCCGAGGTGGGAGAGTCAAATGCCTGACGCTAAGGTTGAATCTGACCTCATCATTGAGAGATTGAATGCTAAAGACGAGCTAACGTATCAGCGTGGTGACACTTTAGATGTGAAGGGCAGCATTGTCCTGGTGGTGGTTACGTTTCTGGCTGGAGAGTCCGCCGACTTGCTCGCCAGAGGAAACCTCACTTCTTTCGGGAAAAGTGCTCAGGTCGTGGCGGCTGTGTCCGTGGCGCTCGCGGGAGTCTTTGTGTGGGCCCAGCTCTGGCCGCGCGGGTATGAAGTGGAGGCGGCGGAAAAACTCCCCCAATGGAAAGCGGAATTAGAACAATTCTATGAGGACGATCCGGATGCGTCGGGGAAAGTTTCTGCCGTTCTTGCAGCAGGAATCGTAGAAAGAGCTACGGAAAGGATTTACGCCAACGACGCGATAAATAAGATGAGGTCCAACTTACTGCTCGGGTCATACATCTTCGCAACGTTGTCGCTAGGGATTAACCTGTTGACCCTTTTCGGATTCGGCCTTATCCAGCGCCCTTCCTGACCGTATCGTTGGGCGGCGGCGGCGGTGGCTGGTGCGAGGTGGGCGGTTGGGGGTTAGATCGTTGCGGTTGTTGTCCCTGACTCGGTTGCCTGCTCATGTGTTTCCCTCCAAGGGACCTCACGACCTCTCCAAGAGCAATTGTACACCCAGTGGGGCTGGGCTACTTTACATTCCTTGTCAAGGTGGGAACGATGAGGTCGGCGGTCACGGGTGGAAAAATCGGGATGCAGGCTGCGTTTAGTCGCCGCTTTTGCAAAACCCGCAAGGGTGGGCCAGCCACGGTCACAAGCCAAACGGGGAGGGTCAAAATCCCCACCCTAACGTCGCAAAGCCAGAGTGAGATTGGGATCGGACTATTTTGGCGACGTTCGGGTGGGGCACCCGCACTAGTATCGCGGCCTCGCAGAAGTGCTAAGGCTGCCGTTCCAACGCGGCTCTCTGTACGCCAACTAGAATAAAGGTTTGAGGATTAGGTGGATGTTACGCAAACTGGGCGTCGCAGTTTCGTATTTCACTGCAAGCGTTTACATCCTTTCGATTGTGTTGCCTTCTGTTTACTGCCTCCAACACGGATGCAGGGGGCCTGAGCTGGATGCTTTTATGCCCGCTTTCGCTCTTATTCCAGTTGGCTCAATCGCCACAGCTTTCTCATTGCGCAATGCCATACAACAGATCAGAAAAAGCCAATCATGGTCGTGGGTTTTCTGGCCTCTGGCAATTATTTTCGCGATTATTCTTCTCGGTACAATTGTTCTCGTCGCTTGGGTGATTTATGAGACTGCATTTCATCGTAGCTTCCCTCATTAGGGTGTGCAAACATTAAACGCCAGGTCTCTCCACTCTACAGCTCATCGCTTTGCGATGATCTGTTCCGGTCGAGATGACAGAGTCGGGGAGAGCTTCAAGTTCAAGAATGAACTTTTACTTTGTCGAGCAACACTGGCACCTGCTCGACGATTTCGATGTCGAATCCTTCGAGTGCTGGAACCTTTCGGGGATGGTTGGTCAGCAGGCGAATCCTTCGTAGATTCAAATCGGAGAGGATTTGCGCTCCGATGCCGATCTCGCGCTGGGTCTTGCGTTCGCTCTCCGGTAGAGACGGGAGACGCTTGTCGCGATGGAAAGTCAGCATCTTTCGGTCAGCGATGCTTTCGACCGAAAAGCCTTTCGATGTTTGATGAAGATAAATCAGAGCGCCGCGGCCTTCGCGAGCGATGGCCTGCATCGAGCCTTCAATCGTGGCGTGACAATCGCAAGCGGTCGAGCCGAAGACGTCGCCCATCACGCAATGGGAGTGCATGCGGACGAGAACCGGCTCACCGCTTTCAATGTCGCCCCTCACTAACGCAACGTGCGATTCGCCGCCGTCTACCTCGCTCTCGTAGGCAATGAGGCGGAACTCTCCGTAATGGGTGCCAATCAACGCTTCGCCAACCCGGTGCACGTAGCGCTCGTGCTGCATGCGGTAGCGGATGAGTTCGGCTACCGTCAACATCTTCATGTTGTGAGTCTTGCAGAATTCGATGAGGTCGGGGACCCGCGCCATGGTTCCATCGTCGCGCATGATCTCGCAGATCACTCCTGCAGGAATCAGTCCCGCCATGCGGGCGAGATCGACCGAAGCCTCGGTTTGTCCGGCGCGAACCAGCACTCCACCTTTGCGGGCCTGCAGCGGGAAAACGTGTCCGGGACGCGCCAGATCCGAAGGCCGTGTGCCGGGATCGATGGCAACCTTGATGGTGCGGGCACGATCGTAGGCTGAAATGCCGGTCGTCACTCCGTCGCGGGCATCGATGGCTTCACAAAACGCCGTTCCGTAGTTCGAGGTGTTCTCGGCGCTCATGGGACCGATGTGCAAATGGTCCAGTCGCTCCTCGGTCATGGCCAGACAGACCAAGCCTCGACCGTACTTGGCCATGAAATTGATCGATTCGGGAGTGACTTTCTCTGCGGCGAGGGTCAGGTCGCCTTCGTTTTCGCGATCCTCGTCGTCCACCACCACGATCATGCGGCCGGAGCGAATCTCCTCGATGGCGGTGGGAACATCCGTGAATGCGGATTGCGGCATCATTACCTGCGATTGTAGCAAAGGCGCTTCCTGGAAATTGTAAGAGAATTGTCAATTTCCGCTCTGAACCAATGCCTAGATCACTACTTAACCAACTCCTGCTCGGCTCCCCGAAAAAGAGCCCGCAGCGCCCGCACGACCCACCGGGTCAACACCGCAATGACAACGAGGAATAGGCAGACGATGGTTATCGCCGCATACGGGTGCTGAGTCGCAAACCAGGTTAGGAAGATGGCGAGTCCATCTTCTCCGAGACTTAAGGCCATGTTCGAAAATGGCTCGGGCGAAGGAGTCACGGCGGCACGGACTGCTGTCTTGCCCCCATGGGATGCCAGAGCGATGGCGCCGCCGGCAACCGTGGCTACGAGTTGCTCCCACGGAGAGAGCGTCGCAGTGGCGCCATAGGCAAGCAGAGCCGCGATGGGGATACGAATGAAGGTATGCAGGGCGTTCCACAGCAGGTCGAAGGCGGGGATTTTGTCGGCGAAGAACTCAATTACGAACATTACGCCGCTGACCGCGATGACGTACCAGTTTGATAGCAATTGCAGCGCGGGAGGCAGGGGCAGCACGCCGGCGTGTGCCAGTAATCCGAGCGTGGCTACGGTGGCGTACACGTTGAGTCCGGCGGCGAAGCTGGTGGCGATCAGTAAAGCCACGAGCTCGCTCGTTGGAATGCTCGTGATGGTCAGGGCAGACGCCAAATCAGGCCTCAATTGCTACTCTGCGGCCACAAAAGCAAAGGGTCGCCGCTCGGGCGACCCTGAAGTTGGCTCCATCCTTATCGTTAAAGGGTGGATTCGATTTCGAACCCCCAAGCCTCCAAAAGAGGCTCAGGAATGTACTTTGAATTCTTGTTCCGCCGGGCCCATTCCCGCAGCCGGGTAGATCGCAGGTACTGGTCCGGAGAAAGCTTGTATTCGCGGACCACCTGCTCGAATTCGGTGATGGTCGGAGTAATCGGTCCGATCGGTTCCGGCTTACCCCAATTAGGATTCCCGCGCCGCTTAGCCATAGGTATAACGCCTCGTATAGGAGATGAACTTACACTACCAAAAATTAGATTCTTTCCGCGCCCGGCAGGATTCACACCCTGCGTCGGCCAAATTTTAGAAGAAAGGCTCCTTGGCAAACCGGAAGGCTTTGATTCTATGAGTGTTTTGCACAAAAGTCAATGAAAATCGAACCCTAGGCTGGCTGGATCACTGGCAATTTGAGGAAGGTCACTGCTGAGCCACGTACTTATATCAGTAATCGGGGCCTTGAGCCTGAGCGCAGATTACTGTGGTAACCCGGTTCCAAGGCAGGCTCATTGACCGGCAAAGGCTTGGCACCTACATTTCATTAAGGAGGCTGTATTGTGAAGGATATCTATGAAGTACTCCGAAAGAAGCAAGCCGAGCAGGCTCAACTGGGGAAGCAGATCGAAGCCCTGCAGACCGCCGCGGAACAGCTTCGCAGCGTAGCCCATTTACTGAATGAGGAAGACGCGCATGGGGAAGGAGCCGCCCTGGGCGGCTAAGCAAGTTTACGGAGTTGGGCCGCGATGAGTCTGCAACTGCTGGTTCTGTGTTCCGACGACAAAATCGTAAGGGTGCTGCGGCGAGTCCTCAGTGACCTGGAAATCGACGTCGAGATTTGCCTTGACGCCGACTCGGCTGTCCGGAAACTGACCCGCAGAAGGTTTGAAGCCGTCGTGGTGGATTGCAATGACGAGGAGGTGGCGGCCACGGTGCTCAAGAGTGTCCGCTCGGCTCCCTGCAACAAACGCTCCGTCGCAGTTGCGTTGATTGACGGGCAGAATGCCCTGCGTAGCGCTTTCGCGTTGGGCGCGCATTTTGTGCTTTATAAACCTATCTCTGCGGAACGTGCCCGAACCAGTTTTCGCGCCGCTCGGGCTCTAATGAAATGCGAACGCCGCCGTAATACCCGTGTCGCGGTTCAGATTCCGGTCGGCCTGGTTACCGAGAACGGGGCGCGACAGAGAAAAGCTCTCACATCCGACATTAGTCAAGGCGGAATGTCGCTTAGGCTTGCGCGACGGGCCGAGGACTCCGGCCCCATCCGAATCAAATTCACGCTGCCCGGAACCGACAACAATATCGAGTGTGCGGCAGAAGTGGCGTGGGAGGGAGGCGGCCCGCAGGCGGGCATCCGCTTTGTGAATCTGTCCCCGGAAAAGCGTGACCAGCTCAAGGCGTGGTTGGCCCTGCACTCTCCCGAGATGGAGCCGGAAGATCCCCCGGCTCCCTGCAAGCTTACCGACCTCAGTTCTGGCGGCTGTTACGTTGAGATGACCTCGCCGTTTCCCGTGAATACCCGAGTCATCCTGATTATGCGGCTGGCAAAGCTCGAGAGTCGAGCGGAAGGCGTAGTGCGTGTGATGCATCCTGAAATCGGTATGGGGGTGGAATTCACGTGTACGACCAACCAGCAGCGCAAGGATTTGGAGAAATTCATGCATGCGCTGAGGAACAGCAACGGAGCTCAACCTGAACTCGTGGTGGAGCCTGAAGGCATGAACGACGCCGAACCAATGGGCTCAAAACCTAGAGTTGTGGATGAGATCGAGGATCCCTTGCTGGACCTCTTTCAAAACACCGATCTCACGGCCGAAGCCTTCCGAAACGAACTGCGCCAGCAGCGAAGTTTCGCACGAACTACAGCGAAGGCGGAAGCTTCTGTCTAGAAGCATGATGTGCGGCTCGATCGGACCACAGCCCGCGATCTGAATGCTGCTAATTCCATGGTGCACGGGGCCGGAATCAAACCGGTACGTCTCTCTAGACCCGGAATTTTAAGCCCACTCCGTCTGCCAGTTTCGCCTCTTTTTCGTCAGGTGATTTAGCGTCGGCGAGGAAGTCTCTTTGCCGAGGCCTCGGATCCAGGTGGTTCACGGAACGGTTCCACAGAAATGCGTTCGTAACACACTTCCAGGACGGTCAGGGATTCTGTGCCGCCCGGCAATTGAAGGACTACGCTGTCACCTGCTGCCGACTTCATCAACGCGCGCCCCAGAGGTGACACCCAACTGATGTGGTTGCGGTTGAGATCGATTTCGTCTGTGCCAACGATGCTCACCACTCGCTCCGCTCCTGCGGCATTGGCATAGCGCACGGTCGCTCCGAAAAATGCCCTCGTCGCCGCCTGCCCCGCTCTCGGAGCTTCCGGGTCCACCACTTCCGCGGCTTCGATTCGCTTCGTGAGAAAGCGAATCCGCCCATCGATCTGCCGCAGCCGCCGCTTGCCGTATTGATAGTCGGCGTTTTCACTGCGATCACCGTTGCCGGCAGCCCACGCCACCACCTCCGTCACGGCCGGGCGTTCCCTGGTGAGCAGAAACCGGTGCTCATCTTTGAGGCGCTCGAGGCCGCTCGGTGTGATGTAGTTCTTGACTGGCGTCGCGGGGGCGTCCGGTCGTGGTTTTCGAGTAAAACCTTTTCGCATCTTGAAGTCCTTCGTCCTTCTAGCGCGAATCCAGTGGGTGCACCAATGAACGCGGATGAACGCCGATAAAAAAACACCGTAGGTTTTATCCGCGTTTTATGGGAGTTCATCTGCCGCGCGTAGCTGATTTTTTCACATCTTGCAGCCCCTAGCTATCCTAGCCATCATCTCGAACCATTGTCGGCGAAGGCGTGCTTGGGAGAATCAGTACTGAAGCCGGGCTGGTATGAATCGATTCCAGAAACTCTTAGATCACGGGCACGCGGGAAGTAATCCCCCAAAGAAGGGTTGCCGACAATCCGGAAGTGCGATAGATCAATCAATACAACGGCGTTTTAAGGGGACTAACGAGAGATTGTCGCGCGGAGACACCTGCAAGGATGAGGGTCACTCCGACACTTCTTCAATCAAAAGAGTTACCTCTTCATCAGAGGGCGACTGTTTCGTCTTCTTTATGAAAAAAGGCAGCCTTAGTGCTGCTACCAAAAGCAGGATATGAGTGAGGCTGAGCAGCATGAAGGTCGCGGTAAAGGCTCTGGAGATGCCGGTCGCCTGGTGCGCCATACCCAGTCTCCATCCGAGAAAAGTAGCGCACAGTGTCGTCAGGGTGGGCCCTCCGAGACGCTGAACTATATTGAGCGAGGTCGTCGCCATCGGCAGGTGTTCTTGCTCGACCGAAGCGTAGGCAGAGGTAATGGACGGAATGCCGACCGCGCTCAAACCCATCCCGCGGACGAAGAGCGTACATACGAGCAGGGGGAGGGACATGCCGTGGCTGGCAAGAAAAAGGAACGGCAGTGTCCCAGCTAAGGCCAAAAAGGCGCCGCCGCCCGCTACCCTGCGAATGCCGAAGCGCTGCGTAAGCATGCCGATCATCGGATACGTGCAGATCATGCCCAGCCCGAGAGGAGCCATCAACCAGCCTGCCGCGCTGGGTGATTCGCCGCACATGCGGATGAGATAGATCGGGATGAGCATCTGTCCTGCGAATGAGATTCCGTTCAAGGTGAATTGCGTCAGCACCGATGCTGAAAAATCTTTTCCCCTAAAGAGCTGAAGATCAATGAGCGCATTGTCGCCCTTCCTGGTTGCCGTCCGGATGAAGACAGTGAGCAGCACCAGGGCAACAAAAAAAGCCGTCAAGCCGATCCGTTCCCCAACATGGTCCACACCGTAGAGAAAAAGCACAAGCCCTGGGGAAAGTAGGCAGAAGCCGACAAAGTCGAGATCTCTCGACCGGGCTTCGGCGCGGTCTTCGGGAAGAAAGCGAATCGCCAGAACGATTCCTAAAAGACCGACCGGAACGTTTACCAGGAACAGCCAACGCCAGGACGCATGTTGAAGAATCGCCCCAGCCAGCACGGGCCCGAGGAGTGGTCCCAGCAGAATCGGTATTGCGGCGTAACTGAAGACGCGCGCCACGTGCCTCCCAGCGGCGCGCACTATCATCATCTGCGACAGCGGAGCCATCAAACCTCCGCTCATTCCCTGGAGGACTCGAAAGCCAATCAGCGAGTTCGCGGACCACGCCAGTCCGCAGAGGGCCGACGAGAGCGTGAAGATCGGAAAACACCACAGATAGAGCGATTTTGCTCCGAGCTGCCCGACGAGCCAGCCATTCAACGGGAGCATGAGAGCCAGTGCCAGAAGGTAGCCGCTCGTAACCCATTGAATGGCGGCAAGACTGCTGTGCAGATCAACCGCCAGGCTGGAGAGAGAGACGTTCACCACCGTTGCATCGACCTGTCCCATGAGGGACCCAAGCACAGCGACAGCAGTGATCTTCCAGACCAGTGGATCGAGCCGATCGAGTCGATCGAGTTGATTCTTGGTGTTAGGCAAGTGCGGCGAGGACCTCCTTGGTCGAGCGCACGCGACAGAGCCGAGGGAATATCTTCTCGAATGCGAAACGATGCTGTTCACCATCCTGACCGGAGCAGGCGTCTTCAACGACGACAAAGCCAAAGCCGAGGCCAGTACCCTGTCGCGCCGTGGACTCTACCCCCGCATTGGTGGAGATTCCGGTGAGGACGACCGTATCGACACCACGCGACTTAAGCTGCTGCTCAAGGTTGGTTCCTGCAAAGGCGCCCCAGTGACGTTTTGTAAGCAAGACGTCGCCGGGCTGAAATCCGGCAGAAGGGGCAATCTCCGAAGCAAGGGCGGGCAGCGGTGCGTTCCCCAGGTTGACCGGCTGGTCGACAGGAAGCTCAAGGAAATCGTTGAGGTCGACGCGGACATAAACAACCGGGGCGCCGTGGCCGCGAAACGCTTCCGCCAGCTTTACCGAATTGGCAACGACCTGTGCGGCTGGATGAGGCGCGGTACTCCTGCCGACGACGGCATTCTGGAGGTCAATGAGAACAAGTGCGCTTTTGTGGGGATCAAGCTGAAGTTCTGCCATGGGACTCCTCGGGATAAGATTTGTTACGAAAATCGAGGGTACCCTCGATTTCTAAAGTATAGAATACGAGGATGCCCTCGAATTTGTCAAATTCGACCAGAGTCGCCCCGCAACAGGAGCGCTCTTCACGCAGGCTCGCCAGTTTCCTGAATGCGGCGGCGGAACTGTTTGTCGAGGTTGGCTATGAAGCAGCCACGATGACCGCGATCGCGGAGCGCAGCGGCTCTTCGATCGGGGCGCTGTACAACTACTTCCCGGACAAACAGGCCGTCGCTCTTACCTTGTTGGGCCAGTACGCCCGGGAGATGGAAGAGCAATGGAGGCCATTGATAGAGCAGGCGGAGAACCTCACTCATCGAGAGTTCGCGAGTCTCTTTATCGAACGGATCACTGAAATTTTTCAGGTACGTCCGGCTTATCTGAAACTGCTCGCGGCGCCGATTCGGCTACGCCGCGACCCCGCCGCGAAGCGAGTCTTGCGAGTCAACATCGCGAATGCCTTTAGGGCAAAGAACCCATCCCTTTCAGACGAACGAGCACTGCTGGCTGCGAACGTGACTCTCGAGATGGTCAGAGGCTTGAAGACCCTCTACGGAGAAGCGGGTGATAAAGGGAAAGACTTGATTGTGGAAGAATTCAAGAAGGCGCTGACCCTATATTTGGGAAGCGTTTTGGGCTCATGAAGTCGCTCAGCATTCGCCATAACCAGCATTGGCCGGCAATTTCCCAGCCACGCTACACCGGAAGAGGCAGCACGTGTCAGGCATGAGCGAAACTCATCGGAGCGATTTCCGGGAGCCTGTTTGCGGATTACTTCCGGATTGCCGCAATTCGGGCGTTGATGGCGAGAAGCGCGTTTCACAGGACTTATGTTGAGTTCGGTAAACATTGGTCGCTGAGCGCATTGGCCTGAAGGCAACAGTTGAGCCAAGGGTCACTTAGCCGGAGATGCTTACTATTCGGCCAAGCGACGAGAAGCCCGCTCTAACTAGGCCTCCGCCGCCTGCCTTTGCTGTATCTCGCGCATGACAATCATCAAAACTCCAACTTGTTATTTCGCCTGCGCTAGCTTCGTAACAACTGCGGCAACTTTATCGAGTATCTCGTTCCAGCCCTCCAATTGACCGCTATTTTTCGCGCTCTCCATGGGTTCATTTCCGATGAAAGTGATTTTCGTCTGGCCGTTCCCGAGATCCTCAAAGAGGGTCACGTCGTATGCACCGTCGATAGCCTCATGTTCTATTCCTAATTGCGCGGGCTCAACCTTGTTTCCCTTCGAGTCAGAAAAGTACATGGAGGAAACGATCTTCTCGTGCGGAACAATCTCGTGATACTCACCCGCATTCCAGCACTCCTGCCCATCCGGCGTCCTCATGCAGCAGAGAAATTTTCCTCCCACGCGAAAATCCATCTTGCAAACCGGCGAAGTAAAACCCTTCGGCCCCCACCACTGCATCACATACTTCGGGTCTGTCCACGCCTTCCATACCAACTCGCGTGGGGCATCAAAAACTCTTGTTACGACCATCCGCTCTATCTCGTTCACCGTGCTTTTTGTCATCTCTGGCCTCCTCTTTCTTCATTTGATTTACAACTACATCCAGTTTGTCGAAGCTCTCCTCCCAGAATCGGCGATAGCTAAACGCCCAGTCGCGGACTGTCTTGATCGCCTCTGGCCTAAGCGTGCACACACTCTCCCGTCCACGCTTCGTCTTGATCACAATCCGCGCCCGCACCAGGTAGGCAATATGTTTTGAAATCATCTGCTGCGAGAGTGCGAAGGGTTCCGTCAATCCATGCACAGAGGCAGGCCCATGGGAGAGTCGTTCGATCATTGCCCGCCGGGTTGGATCAGACAAAGCTGCAAACGTTGTACCCAGTTTATCCACAACCATATGGTAGTGGATTATCTGTGAATGTCAAGTGTGAATTTTGCGATCCCTGATTTCTGTTCATTGGTCCCAGTTGGCTCGCTACGACAATCGCGACGAGTGCGAAATCGCCGAGTCACTCATCGACCCCGATTGGTAATGGGAAGTCGGCTTTCAGGAAGTAATCGATTCCGTTGACGATCGAAGAAATGTGGGGACAAATTTGGGGACACCCATGATAAGTCGTATTGGTAGACGTTAGTGCGTAGTTCCACCCGCCGCGAAATGTGTTTACAATTGACCCATGCAGGAGCCATTTACTCGCGATCGCATTATCGAGGCTCTCCAGGCGATGCCGCCAAATGCCACCATCGACGATGCCATTGAACGGCTCGTATTTCTGGCCAAAGTCGAAACCGGATTGGCCGAGCTTGATGGGTCCCAGGGCATTCCGCACGATCAGGCCAAGCATCGCTTCGGACTGTAATGCGCATTCTATGGTCGCCACAATCGCTGCGCGATCTTGACGCTATTCATGAATACATCGCCAAAGATTCTGAGCATTACGCTGGCCTGACCATCGCGCGCATCTTTTCTGCCGTCGAGCAGTTGATCCAGTTCCCGCACTCGGGACGTATTGTGCCGGAGCGAGATGAACCTGAAATTCGCGAAGTCATCGTTGGACGTTTTCGCGTAGTGTATAGGGTTCAAGATAAGCTGATTGAAGTCGCAACTGTTTTTAGGGCAGCAAGAGAATTCACAGAAAAATTCTAGGGTGTGGGACGGGTGGCCCATCCAAAGCTTGCCCTGAGCCTGTCGAATGGGCCCACGCTACACTGGAAGAGGCACGGTGCCGTAAATCGCTCCTTCAAAATGATCTCTTTCGCAAACATCAATAAGCAGTATGGCAAGCAGTTGCTCTTCGTGGACGCTTCGTTTCAGTTGAATCCCGGCGAAAAAGTTGGGCTGGTCGGTCCCAATGGGGCGGGCAAGACAACGCTCTTCCGCATGGTAGGCGGCGAGGAAACTCCCGACGAGGGCGCTGTCTCAGTCCCCAAGAAGTTGACGATCGGCTACTTTCGCCAGGACGTCGAGGAAATGCAGGGCCGTTCGGTTCTGGATGAAGCGATCGCAGGGAGCGGCCGCGTCGGCGATCTGCACCACGAGCTCGAAGCCTTGCAGCGCGAAATGTCCGACCCCGACAAGGCGGATGACATGGACCGCATTCTTGATCGCTTCGGTCACGTTCAGGAGGAGTACGAGCATTTAGGCGGTTACGCGCTCGAATCGCAAGCCCGTGAAGTGCTCCACGGTCTGGGATTCAAGGATGATCAGATTGACGGCGACGTGGGCGCTCTCTCCGGCGGATGGAAAATGCGGGTTGCGCTGGCACGGGTCCTGCTCGGAATGCCAGATGTATTGCTGATGGACGAACCGACGAACCATCTCGACATCGAGTCCATCATCTGGCTGGAGCAGTTTCTCAAGTCATTTCCCGGCGCGTTGCTCATGACTTCGCACGACCGCGAGTTCATGAATCGTCTGGTTTCAAAGATTGCCGAGATTGATGGCGGCGAGATTATCACCTACTCGGGTGACTACGACTTCTACGAGCGCGAGCGCGCGACGCGAGAGAGCAATCAGCAGGCAGCATTTGCTCGGCAGCAGTCCATGCTTGCCAAGGAGCAGCGCTTTATTGATCGTTTCAGGACGCACGCCGCGAAAGCGGCCCAGGTGCAGAGCCGCATCAAGGCCTTGGATAAGATCGAGAAGATCGAACTGCCCAAAAAACGGCAGGTCGTGAAATTCGACTTTCGCGTTCCGCCGCGATCCGGCGAACAGGTGGCCGTGCTTGAGAATCTGCACAAAAGTTACGGCCCGCGTGTGATTTATGAAGGGTTCAATCTCACCATCCGCCGCGGAGAACGTTGGGCCGTTATGGGAAGAAACGGCGCGGGCAAGACCACGCTGCTCAAGATGATTGCCGGAGCCAGTGCTCCAGATGCGGGAAGCGTCCGGCTCGGCGCCAGCCTGCAGATGGGCTACTTCGCGCAACAGTCTTTAGAAACGCTCAATTCCGATCTCACCGTCATCGAACAGTTGCAACAAGATTTTCCCCAGGACGGTCTCGGGGCGTTGCGGAACCTGGCAGGAGCATTCCAGTTCTCCGGCGAAGACGTAGATAAGAAGATCCGCGCACTCTCCGGCGGAGAAAAATCGCGGCTGGCAATAGCGCGCATGCTCTACAACCCTCCGAACTTCCTGGTGCTCGACGAACCGACCAATCACCTGGATCTTGCGACCAAGGAGATGCTGGTGGACGCCCTGAAGGATTTTGAAGGCACCATGATCTTCGTATCGCATGACCGCATGTTCCTTCGCGGTCTCGGCTCACGTGTGCTGGAACTCGGCGGCGAGAGCGGCACGGACCGCACTCCCACTGTTTATCCCGGGTCATACGTTGAGTACGTGCAGAAGCTTGGACACGAGGCGCCCGGGATCTATTCGTAGGTTTTATCACGGATCGACACGCTCGGTTTCCCGCGCCAAGACTCCGAAGAAACATGTTCCCCAGTGAGCAAGGGGTACAATGGTGCCGTTTTCGAGTTCACCAAAGCAAATGCCTTGAGAGCGTCTCAATGTTTGAGCAACTGGATGACCGAGAAAGGGCGCCACAAGTTTCACGTGCAATGACGCTCGGAATACTCGCCGCCTACCTAGTCGGAGCGTTCGGGGGCCTGTGCCTCTTCATCGTTCTCGGAGAGAGAGCCTTCGGGATTCAAATCGCGAGTGCAATCACGTACACATACTTTGTTTTCTGGTACGTCTTTTTTCCTACGCGGGGACTACTCGACAAATACAGCCCTCGCAACGAGAAAGTTCAGAGGCAGATTCCGCTCCTCTTGTTGATCCACTCCGTGTTTCTGATTTTGATCTTTGTTGGAGAGACCGTCTGGTTTTCGATGAAGCCTCACCTGCCGAGCTATTGGTTTACCGAACACGGCAAGCCGGTTGGACCTTTGTATGTATTCGGCGTGATTGGCTCTGTCACCGTCGTTCTTTTCATTGAGGTCTTAATTTCCCGCAGAATCCTGAGTCGCAGTCTGAGAGAAAGTCTGAATGAATCAACTAGCGTACCTTTGTCGATTGACAAACTATGAATCTTTGCTCTACGAAGTCGTGCCGTACAGGAAGCCAACACAGGCTCGCCCAGACGAAGCTTCCCGACCCCTGCTGCCTGAGAAAATAGGCTTCTCCTTCCGCGCCTATAGTCTTAGCGCCGTCCCGCGAAAGCGGGAGGAGTTGTAGTTGTGGTTCACGAAGACGTCGGGTGATATCGAAGCCTTCGTCGCAGCCAGCAGCCACGTGGCAGAGAAGATGAACCACGAACTCAACGTCTACGGAGCTGACGGAGATACTCGCAAAGCAGCCGCCATCTATACGCCGCTTACATTGGCGTTCTATGACTTGGCTGTCTTGGGGCTTTCCAATTCGTTTGTCTGGAAATGTTCCTCAAATGTGCTTCTGGATTTCTACAACCAGCATATTTCTGATAAGCATTTGGATGTCGGTGTGGGCACTGGCTACTTTCTCGATCGATGCCGGTTCCCGTCGACCGCGCCGACGATTGCACTGTTCGATTTAAATCCTCACAGCCTCGCAAAATCAGCCAAGCGCCTGCGTCGCTACAATCCGTCCTGTTATTTGGGCAACGCTCTTCAGCGTGTCGATATCAGCATGTCTGGATTTGATTCCATCTCGCTCAACTATCTCTTGCACTGCCTCCCTGGTAATTTGGCGAGCAAGAGTATCGTATTTGAGCACGTGAAGCCTTTGTTAAGAGACGGCGGGGTAGTATTCGGCTCTACGATCCTGGGCGAAGGTGTGCGACACAACCCGCTGGCCAAACAACTAATAAAGATTTACAACGCGAAAGGGATTTTCAGCAATTTGTCAGACCGGCAATCCGATCTTGAGGCGGGGCTCAAGGCACATTTCGACGAACCCACAATACACGTTGCCGGGTGTGTAGCGCTGTTCAGCGCCAGAAAACGAATGGCTCGACGTAACGTATCAGTTTGAATTTTGTGGACTCGTGAGGTGTTCTGCGCGTCCTTTAATGAAGAGTGCAAAGAACACGATGCTAGCGCAGAATATGCTTGCAATGAATGGAAGCCAAGGCGATCTCCCTTGGGCTCTTGCAAGTCTCAAAACCCCATACATGAGGGCCGCTTTGCCGCCGACCAAGATGAGCCAGAACGCTAGGTAGGCCACGTGTCCTATTCTACGCTGCTGATTTCTTGTATGGACCCAAAGCACAGGCACAGAAAGGGACCCGCTGAAAGTCGCCACCTTCAACATCAACAACATCAATAAGCGGCTCGGCAACCTCATGGCTTGGTTAGCGAAAGCTGAACCGGACGTGGTGAGTCTCCAGGAGCTCAAGGCAGAGCAGGGAGCCTTTCCCGTGAATGCCCTTCGAACTCTCGGGTACGAAGCAGTCTGGCAAGGGGAGCGCTCCTGGAACGGCGTGGCCATTCTCGCGCGAAACCATGTTCCCGTGCTGACTTGCACAAGCTTGCCGGGAAATCCTCAAGGGCATTTTTCTGAAAATCGTAATCCCGCAGATCTTCATTTTGAAGATCGGCAAGCTCGCTACATCGAAGCGGCGGTTCAGGGAGTTCTGATCACTTCCATCTACCTCCCCAATGGGAATCCGCAGCCTGGACCGAAATTCAATTACAAGCTGGCCTGGTTTGAGCGCCTCATTGCCCACGCCGCCGAACTCATGGCGAGCGGCGCACCCGTGGTGCTGGCCGGTGACTACAACGTCGTGCCGACACCGCAGGACATCTATCCGACTCGGTCGCTGGATAACAACGCGTTAATCCAACCCGAGAGCCGACAGGCCTTTGCGCGTTTGCTGGCTCAAGGCTGGACTGACGCCATGCGGAAGCTACATCCAGACGGGCCGCTCTGGACATTCTGGGATTACAAATTTGAACGGTGGCAGAAAGACAAAGGCATGCGACTCGATCACTTTCTACTCTCGCCGCATTTGTCGGTCCGGCTAGTGGACGGCGGCGTCGACCGATGGGCGCGTGGCCAAGAAAACGCCAGCGACCACGCTCCAACATGGATCGTGCTCGATCTCTAGACCAGGCGGGCGTCTCCTCCTTGTTTCCTGATCAAGCGCCAGATACTTCCGACACGGCTGCTTTTTGTCGGCGTTCTTTTGAAGCGTCAACCGAACGCTTGTGTGAAAGACCTTGTATGGCACTACCTTTGGCAGTATCATGCATAAATCGGATAATACGCGTATATACGTGCATAGCCAAGTGTATTCGTGCAATATGGGCAGAATGAAACCAGAAGCGGAAGCCAGCCAAATCGCCCTAAAGGAAGAGCGCCACCAGTACATCCTGGAGCTGCTTGGCAGTGAGGGCCGAGTCCTCGCCGCGGACCTTAGCAGTCGCTACAGGGTCTCTGAAGACACGATTCGTCGAGATCTGCGCGAATTGGCGAGTTCGGGAAAGATCCAACGGGTACACGGCGGCGCTCTGCCTCGCCGTGCCGAGGCCGTTCCTTTCGTGTCTCGCCAACAACTCGACATGGAGAGCAAGATCGGAATTGCTCGAGCGGCGGCTGACATGATCCGCGACGGTCAGGTGGTGCTGATTGACGGAGGTACCACTAATCTAAGAATTGCTTCCTACCTTTCAAGAGAGCGGTCAGCAACGATTGTTACCAACAGCCCACCGCTTGCGTTGGCGTTGGCGGATCATCCGAAGTTGAGCGTGCTGATGCTCGGAGGAAATTTTCTTAAAGAGGCGCGGGTCACGACAGGCATCGAGACCATCCGTCGGGTCGAATCCATTCGCGCTGATCTATGCTTTCTCGGAATGTGCAGTTTGCACCCGGAGGTCGGAATAACCGTCGGCGACCAAGAAGAAGCGTACGTGAAGCAAGCGATGATAGGGGCTTCAACGGAAGTGGTCGGCCTGATTTCACTTGGGAAAATGGGGACATCCCTGCCTTACCTGGTCGGTCCCGCTTCCCGACTGACACGTTTGATCACCGAGGCATCAGACGAAGATGTCCTGAATCCCTACCGCGCCCAAGGCATAGAAGTCACAAGTACGTAAACTGTTCCTGGCATCTTCGGACAATGCGCACCCTAGCGGAAGTCTTCTCTTTTGTTGGAGTCCTTCATGGGCTCGATCGCGTTCCGTCTTCGCTCGAGGAAATTTGTCATGTATGAATTCCGGTACGCAAAGGAACACGCAATAGCTCGAACCTTTCATAAGGCCTTCCGACTGGCAGGGAGGTGTTTGCTGCTTGGACTGATGGTCGCGGTCTCGCTTGAAGCACAACAGAGTTCTCCGTCTGCGCCAGCGTGGACCGGTGTCGTACGCACGGCTGCCGGTGAACCTGTGGCCGGAGCGAAGGTAACGGTATACACGGCGGCCGCTAAAGAGAAAATGACAGCAGTGACGGGAAGCGACGGAAGGTTCGCGATTGCGGACATTCGACCCGGGCCACATACCGTGAGCGTGCAACTGCCCGGGAGAGGTCCGACGGCGTCAACTGGAGTGGATATTACCGGCATAGCAGTTGTGCTGACGGTATCCGATCAAAACGTGCTGTCGATTGGAGCCAACCCGCAAACTCCTGCGGCAGGAGCCTCGAACGGGAACCCAAGCACAACTTCGAACGCAGCCAGCGGAACTAGCGGGGAGAAACTCTCCAGCCAAAAAGTAAATGAGTTGCCGTTGAATGGACGCGACTTCAGCGCGTTGTTGTTGTTAGCCGCGGGCACGATGACCGACGTGAACGGGCAGACGAATTTCACCCAGCAGTTTGCCATCAACGGACAGCGTGGCGTTGAGGCCGTGTTCGCGATGGACGGTGCGGATGTGAGCGATCCGGAGATGGGCGGGAGCACGTTCACGAATTTCGACGTGGACGCGATTCAAGAATTACAGTCAAGCTCGGGCT